>Ga0209257_1000246_pt1 | contig 125942 bp, 133 predicted proteins | sample AraplaCvi_mCL_r2_FD_184277 | JGI IMG/M metagenome (GOLD analysis project Ga0209257, IMG submission 184277) | Arabidopsis root microbial communities from North Carolina, USA - plate scrape MF_Cvi_mCL_r2 (SPAdes) (version 2) | ecosystem: Host-associated > Plants > Roots > Endosphere | place... | reverse complement strand
CCTGGAAGAGGTCGGCCAGCAGTTCTCGGTCACCCGCGAACGCATCCGCCAGATCGAGGCCAAGGCCCTGCGCAAGCTCAAGCACCCGTCGCGGTCGCGCAAGCTGCGCAGCTTCCTGGACTCGTAACGGCTCCGGCAGTTCGAAAATCGAGCGCCCGTCCCGGGAAACCGGGGCGGGCGTTTTCGTTAGCGGTTGTTGGTGTCTCGACCATCAGCAACGTCAAGCCTAAGGTCCGGCGACGCGACCAGAAAAAAGGCGGCCCCTTGCGGAGCCGCCTTGAAAGTCCGACGGAGCGGTCGAGCTAGTTGCCGACTTTGACGTCGCCCGAGCCGGCGCCGTTGGCCGAGGCGCTGGCGCCATGGCGGGAGGCCGAACCCGACAGGCCCAGCGAGCCGCTGTTGCCGGTCGAGCCGTGGCTGGTCGAGGCGTTGCTGGAGCCCGAGCCGGTCAGCGAACCGGAGAGGCCATCCCCGGTCAGGCCGCCGGCCGCATCGGCGTCGCCGGACCCGTTGGCGCTGGCCGAGCCTGCCGTATCGCGGGCCGAACCGATGGCGTTGCGGGCCGTGCTCGTTCCGCGCGAGGCGGCCGAGGTCGCCCGGTCGCGCGCCGCGCCGACCGCGTTGCGACCGGTCCCGGCCACCTGCGAGGTCACGCCGCTGGCGTCCGGACCGGTCAACGAGCCGCTCCCCGAACCGTTGCCCGACAGGGCGCCGGTCAGGGACTGGCCGGCGGCCGAGGCCGAGCCGGACCCCGCGGCGGAACCGCTGGCGGCGGCTGTGCCGGTGGCGCCCTGCGCCAGGCCCTGGACGCCGCCGGCGGCGTCTCGAGTCCGCCGCGTCGCACGATCGGCATGATCGCGCACCCGGCCCGTAGCGTCGGTGGCGCGGTCACGCACGCGGCCGGTGGCCTCCGTGGCGCGCGAGGCGACGCCGCCGATGTCGGGGGTCCCGAACTGGCCGGAGCCGGTCAGCGCGCCGCCGGCCTGTCCGGTCAGTCCGCCCAGGCCGCCCCCCAAGCCGCCGCCGAGGCCGCCTCCCAGGCCGCCGCCGCCACCGAGAATCTGGGCTTGCGCCATCGGCGCGGCCATCAGCATGGCGGCGGCCGTGGCGGTCATGAAGAACGAGATCTTGCGCATGGTCTTCTCCTGAAGATGGCTCGGAGCGGCGCTTCCACCGCTTCCTGATCCGTCCAACGACCGGACCGCGCGTTTTCTTCCGGACCTCGCGAATTTTTTTCGCCGAGCCTTGGCGGCCTCCCGCTGGCGAGCAGTCCACGCCTTCGCAGCGAGGCCTGGAGGGACTTGCCGGCTTGCGGTTCTACGCCGCCTGGAGCTGCTGCTTGACCCGTTCGGCCAGGGTCTTGATGTCGATCGGCTTGGGCAGGAAGGTCACGCCGGTCTCGCCTTCCAGCAGATCGCTGAACTCGGCCTCGGCATAGCCGCTGATGAACATCACCGGCGCATTGCCCAGATAGCCGCGGGCCTTCTTCAGCAGGGTCGGGCCGTCGATGCCGGGCATGATCACGTCGCTGATCAGCAGGTCGATCGTGCCGGCGTGCTCCTCGGCGATGATCAGGGCCTCCTCGCCGTCGCTGGCCTCCAGCACCTCGTAGCCGCGGGCGCGGAGCAGGCGGGCGGCGACGCCGCGCACGGCGTCCTCGTCCTCGACGAACAGGATGCGACCAGCGCCGGAGAGGTCGCGCGGCGGGCGCGGCTTGGCCGGTTCGGCGACCGCCAGGGCGGCGGCCGCGGCGGCCTGCTGGGCCGGCGTGGCCTCGTAGACCGGCAGGAAGATGCGGAAGGCCGCGCCCTCGCCCGGACGGCTGTGGACGTGGATCCAGCCGTCGCTCTGCTTGACGATGCCGTAGACGGTGGCCAGGCCCAGGCCCGTGCCCTCGCCCACCGGCTTGGTGGTGAAGAAGGGGTCGAAGATCTTGCCCATCACCTCGGGCGGGATGCCAGGACCGTCGTCGCTGACCTCGATGAAGGCCTGGTCGCCCTCGGCGCCGGGGAAGCCCAGGCTCTGGGCCTCGTCCTGGGTCAGGCGGGCCGTGCGGATCCGCACCACGCCGCCACCCTTGGCCGCCCGCACCGCGTCACGGGCGTTGACGGCCAGGTTCATCACGGCGGTCTCGAGCTGGCTCTTGTCGGCCCGCACCTGCGGCAGGTCGCGGCCGTAGTCGGTGACCAGCTTGACGTCCTCGCGCAGCAGGCGGCGCAGCAGGACCTCGAACTCGCTGATCAGCTCGCCCAGCTCCAGCACCTCGCGCTGCACGGTCTGCTTGCGGCTGAAGGCCAGCAGCTTGCGGACCAGGTCGGCGGCCCGCACGCCGGTCTGGCGGATCTCGTTGAGGCCCTCGTACGAAGGGTCGCCCACGGGGTGGCGGTGCAGCAGTTCGTCCAGGCGCAGCTGGATGGCGGTCAGCAGATTGTTGAAGTCGTGGGCCACGCCGCCGGCCAGCTGGCCGATGGCCTGCATCTTCTGGGCCTGGGCCAGCTGCAGCTCCATCTGCTTCTGCTCGGACACGTCGATCAGATAGGCCACCAGCCGCCCGTCGGCGCGGTAGAGATAGAGGTGGGCGATACGGGCCGGGTCGCGGGCCAGGCGCACCTCGAACGGGCCGCTCTTGCCCTCGGCCAGGCGGGTCTCGGCCTCGGCGCGCGACGGCGGGTCGATCAGGGCGCCGAACAGCGTGCCGGACGGCACGGCGCCGGTCATGGCGGCCAGGGCCGGATTGGCCTCGAGGATGCGGGAATTGAACGGGTCGAGCCCCTCCAGCAGGGCCGCGCCGAACGGCGAGGCGCCGGAGAAGGCGTCGAGCGTACGCGGGGCCGGGGCGGACTGGGCGACCACCGAAGGGGGGGCGGCGGTCGGAACGAAGACCTCCTTCTCGACCACGGCCGGCAGGCGAACCAGCAGGCGGCCGCCGCGCAGGCGGGCGGCTTCGGCGCGACGCTCCTGCCCGGCGATGACCAGCGTCCCCTCGGCCCGCTGGCCGTCGCGGGCCTTGACCAGGGCGGCGAACAGGCGAGCGCCCGCCGCGCCGCGGGGCAGGCGTCGGGCGTCGCCCACGGCCTGGACCCAGGCGGCGTTGGCGGTCAGCACCCGGCCGTCGGCGGCGGTGACGGCGGCCGGCTCGGACAGGGCCTCGACAAACGCCTCGGCGCCCTCGGGCTCGGCGTCGCCGGTCGCCGTCGAGGCGCGGATGGCCACTAGGCCCAGGATCGCCACGCCGGCGACGCCGCCCAGCAGCAGCAGACCCGCCAGGGTGGCCGGACCGGCCCGCAGGGCGGGGGCGGCGGCGAACACCGCGGCCAGGACCAGGAATATGGCCGCGCCCCAGATCAACAGGTCCGGGCGACGCTTTGCGGCGCCGGCGGGATCCGTCGCGCCAAAGTCTTTCATGGGCGTCTCGGTCATGGGGGACCGAAATCCTTCTTCAGCCTTGCTGGGCGTCCAGGCCCATCGATTCGCGGAATAGAATAGCCTTAACCCGCTCGCAGAGCGCGATTTGTCATCGACCGCTGATTCCGTGACGGGATTATGGTGGCCGGCCCTACATCGCCACGTTGACGCGCAGGCGATTCAGCAGGACGCGCAACAGCTCGACCTCCCCTTCGGTCAGGTCGCCGCGCAGACGGGCGTCGAAACGCTCGGCCGTCTGGCGCAGGCGCAGGAACATCGCGCGCCCCTCCGGCGTCAGAGCCACTTGGTGGGCGCGGCGGTCGGTCTTGTCGCGGACGCGGGTGATCAAGCCCTGGGCTTCCAGGCCGTTCAGGTGGTGCGTCAGGGTCGGCCCCTGGACGCCGACGGCCTGGGCCAGGTCGGACTGGGCCCGCTCGCCGCCGGGCATGAGCGACAGCAGGACCAGCCAGGTCGGCAGGGAGCCGCCCGCCTGGGTCATCGCGTCGTCAAACGCCCGAGCCACGGCCTTGGAGACCTGGGACAGCACGAAGCCGATAGGCGGGGTGGAGGGCGGTCCTGAGCGGTTCATGACTGCATAGATAGACATCTAATGATTCGATGTCTATCCATATCGCGCCGCCGGACCGGCGGTTCGCGAGAGGATGTCGCCATGACCATCGGCCTGATGCTGCTGCTGTCGCTCCACGTGCTGTCCGCCATTTTCTGGGCAGGCTCGACCTTCGTACTGGCCCGGACCGGGGGCAACGGGATCGACGCCCTGCGCCGTCCGCAATACGGCGCCGCGGGCGTCGCCATCGTTACCGGAATCCCGCTGGCGGCCATGCTTCACGGCGCCGCCTTCGGCCGTCAGGAGCAGGTGCTGATGGTCGCGGTCGCCGCCGCGCTCGTCGCGCTGATCGTACAGATCGTCGATCGCGCCAGGCCCGCGCGCAGCCAGCGCGTCGCCGGCGGCCTGCTGGCGATCACCGTCCTGGGCATGGTCATCGCCCGCTACGTGGCGTGAGCGGCGTTCAAGTTCAGTCCGCCCAGGCCCGCTTCTTGGCCTGCTTGTTGCTCATCACGAAGCCGATAACCTTGGCCACGGCCTCGAAGTGCTCGGCCGGGATCTGCTCGTCGATGTCCATGGCGGCGTAGAGGGCGCGGGCCAGGGGCGGGTCTTCCAGCACGTAGACGCCGGCCTCCTCGGCCACGGCGCGGATCTTCAAGGCCAGGTCGTCGACGCCCTTGGCCACGCAGATCGGCGCGGCGGTCTCGCCCTGCTCGTACTTCAGGGCCACGGCGTAGTGGGTCGGGTTCATGACGACGACGGTCGCCTTCGGCACGGCCGCCATCATCCGCTGGCGCGAGCGCTGCATGCGCAACTGCTTCTGCTTGCCCTTGATGTGCGGGTCGCCTTCGGACTGCTTCATCTCGTCCTTGACGTCCTGGACGCTCATCCGCATGCGCTTGTTGAAGCGCAGGCGCTGCCAGAACCAGTCGAAGCCGGCGGTGGCGATCAGGAAGATCAGCACCATCCAGAACAGCTTCATGCACAGCTTCATGGCCATCGGCGCGATCGCCGCCACGTCCATGCCGACCAGGGTGGTGATCTGGGCCGCGTCGGGCTTGACCACGAACCAGGCGATGACCCCGGTGACCAGGAACTTCAGGGCCGACTTGGCGAACTGCACGAAGCCGTCGGGGCCGAAGACCCGCTGGAGGCCCTTGATCAGGTCCAGCTTCTTGAGGTCCGGCTTGATCTTGTCGGCCGACAGGATGAAGCCGGACTGGGCCACGTTGGCGGCCGCGCCCAGCAGGCCCGAGACCACCATCACCAGGATCACCGCCGGCAGGGCGGCCATGATCGCGGTCCTGGCGATGGCGCGGATGCCGCCCTCGACGTCCATGGTCCCGGCGTGGGCCAGGAACGGGGTCAGGGAATTGACCATGTCGCGGGTCAGCCAGCCGCCGGCGATGACCACGACGCCGAACGCCCCGGACAGCGAGGCCAGCTGCGAGATGTCGGCGGATTTCGGGACGTCGCCTTTCGCGCGCGCGTCCGACAGCTTCTTGGCTGTTGGTTCTTCTGTCTTTGACGCGTCGTCCTGCTCGTCGGCCACGGCGTCCCCCTAGTTGAACATCGCCAGCAGGTCCCGATAGTGATCGGTCCACACCATGGCGATGCCGCCGAGCGAGAGGCCCAGCAGGGAGAGGCCCAGGATGACGCTGAGCGGCGAGGTGACGAAGAAGATCTGGAACGACGGCATCACCCGGCCGACCAGGCCGGTCGCCAGGTTGAAGACGATCGAGAACACCAGGACCGGGGCCGCCAGCTGCAGGCCCAGCTTGAACGAGTCGGCCACCGTGCGGACGGCCAGCTCGGCGGCGTCGCCCACCGGCACGGGACGGCTGAACGGGAACAGGTCGTACGACTTGACCATCGCCCCGATGAACAGGTGATGCAGGTCGGTGACCATGATCAGGGTCAGGCCCAGCATGGACAGGAAGGTGGCCACCGCCGTGCTGGTCTGGGCCCCGGCCGGGTTGGTGGTCTGGGCGAACGACAGGGTGGTCTGCAGCGAGATGATCTCGCCGGCCGTGGTCAGCGAGCTGACGAACAGCTTCAGCACCGCCCCGATCATCAGCCCGACCAGAACCTCGTGCAGCACCGCCCCGCTCATGGCGCCGACGCTGCTGGGCACGGTGACGATCGACCTGGAGACCAGCGGGGCCAGCAGCAGGGCCATCAGCACGGCGAACGACAGGCGGATGCGCGGCGGCACGACGTTCTCGCCGATGCCGGGCATCAGCATGACCATCGCGCCGATCCGGGCGAAGACCAGGCCGCCGGCATAGACCTGCAGGACGGTGGCGAAGCTGTCCAAGCCCCTGCCCCCTACATCCCGGCGATCTTGGCGGCGATCTCTTTCATGAAGCCGGACATCAGCGCGCCCATCAGCGGCAGGAACAGCAGCAGCGAAATGAAGATCGCGACGATCTTGGGCGCGTAGACCAGGGTGGCCTCCTGGATCTGGGTCAGGGCCTGGAACAGGCCGATGGCCACGCCGACCACCAGGCCGACGATCAGGATCGGCGCGCAGAGTTGCAGGGTCAGCCAGATCGCGTCGCGGCCGACATCCAGGACTTCGGCTCCGCTCATCGGATGGCCTCAACAGATACGCGCGCACGCGAGGGGACTGACGGTGACTCGCACCATCGCCCGTCATGGTTAACAGCCCGTTAGGCAGGATTAACAGAGGGCAACTTCACGCGTGGCGAAAGGTCGCTCGGGGAAGCGGATTTCGACGACCTTGGCGGGCCCGCTCAATGATAGCTCTCCTCCATCAACGCCTCGCCCAGGTCGCCCAGCTTGTAGTAGTCGAAGCTGGCGTTGCTGAGCACGATCACGGTGTGGCCATCGGCCAGCACCCGGCGGGCCAGCACGCGAAAACCGCCGTTGGAACCATCTTCCCAGGCCGCCTCGCGCGCCTCACCGGCGATCGTCGGAGTCTTCACGCGCCCCCCAAGCGCATAGTGCTGGTCAGGCATCAGCACCGTCAGCAGCGCCCGGCGCGAAGCCGGCTTGAGCAGCCGCCCGTCCAGCACCCCGTCCATCAGCTTCAACAGGTCGGGCGCTGTGGCGTAGTAGCCGCCGGCCATGGCCATGTAGTCGGGGATCGGCGTGGGCTTGGGCTGGGGAGCCGGTTTTAGGGCCGCATAGCCATGCGCCGCGCCCACGTCTCGAGCCGAGTCTCCACGGAAGATCCCGCTGTCCTTCAGCCCCAGGGGCCGGACGATCTCGTCGCGCACCAACTGGACATAGGTCCTGCCCGAGGCCCGCTCGGCGATCGCCTTCACCAGGATCCAGTTGGAATGGGAATAGTCCCAGGCCGAACCGGGCGCGAAGGCCAGATCGCCGCTGGCGTAGCGACGCACGGCCTCCATCTGCTCCAGCTCAACGCCCTTGACGGTCGGATCGGCCTTGCGGGCGGCGTCGACCTGGTTGGGCACGCCGCTGGAATGGCTCATCAGCCGACGCAGCGTCAGGACCTTGCCGTTGTCAGGTCGGTAGTCCGGCAGATAGATCGAGATCGGCGCGTCCAGCGACAGCTGGCCCTTGTCGACCAGCCGCAGCACGACGATGGATGCGATCCATTTGGAGATCGACCCCAGCTCGAAGCGGGTGTCGGCGGTCATCGGCCTGGCGGCCTCGGCGTCGGCCAGGCCTGCCGCCTCCAGCGCCACGATCTTGCCGCCCCGTCCCACCACGACGACGCCGTTGAAGCCCTGCTCGTCGACGGACCGGCGAATGATGGCGTGATAGTCGGCGGCCAGGGCCGGTGTGGCGAAGGCCGCAATCACCAGGACCGCCAGAAGCATGCGTCTCATGAAAAATCCCGACCGTGAGCCCGACGAACCATCGCGCCCCCGGCCGGGACCGTGCAACTTAAGGATTGTTCAGGTGTGCTCTACTTCGGTTTCTTCACCGCCTGGACCTCGATCTCGACCAGCATGCCCGGCTGGACCAGGGAGGTGATCTGGCTGGTGATGCGCGAGGGCTTGTTGGGCTGTTCGGCGGTGCCGAAGAAGGTCTTGTAGGCCTCCATCATGCCCATGAAATCCATCTTGCCGCCCTTGGCCGGGTCGCCGACCAGCAGCACGCGCATCATCACCACGTCGCCCATGGTCGCGCCCTGGCTCTTGAGCGCCTCCTGGATGCGCGTCAGCACGCCCATGGTCTGGGTCTTGGTGTCGCCGAAGGTGGCGGTCAGGGCCGGGTCGCCCTTGGGATCGAGCGGCGGCGGGGTCATGCCGCTGACATAGATGGTGTCGTAGCCGGCGGGCACGGTGACCACGCTGGCGATCGGCGAGGTCGGCGCGCCGCCCCGGACGATGTCCTGGGCGTGGGCGGCGCCGGCGGCGAGGCCGGCCGTGGCCAGGGCCGCGGCGAGGATCAGGCGCTTCATGGTCGTCTCCTTGGAGTGTTCGTTTGCGAGGTTTCGAGCGAAATTCAGGGACAGCGGGCGGGCCCGCGACCTAGTGGGCCTGCAGGCTGGCGGGTTTCTTGCCGGCCTTGAGCTTGGCGCGAGCGGCGGCGACGTCGGAGGCGCTGACCGGCTTGCCCTTGTTGCCCCACGAGGTGCGGACATAGGTCAGCACCGAGGCCAGCTCGAGATCGCTGAGGTCGTCCTTGAACGCCGGCATGCCCGCCCGGCCGGCCAGGACCGTGGCCATCATCGGGGCGGGGTCGCCCTGCACGAACGGGTCGCCGGCCAGGGCCGGGAACGCGCCCTTGACCCCCTTGCCGGTGGTCTGGTGGCAGGCCGAACAGTTGTCGTTGAACAGGGCCGAAGGCGTGGCCGCGTGGGCGGCGACCGAGACCGCGCCAGCGGCCAGCAGGCCGCCGGCGACGCGGACGAGGAAGGTGATCGAACGACTCATGAAAACTCCCCAGAGAACCTTGGAACAGCCATAGCGCGACTTCATGCCTTGAGCACGCGGGCGTGCAGCTTGCCGATCTGCTGCCAGGCCGACTCGATGGCCCCGGCCTGCCAGCCGCCGAGATAGGTCAGGTGCTCGCCGGCCAGGTAGACCCGGCCATCGGGCTCGGTCAGGACCGGATAGGCGTCCTTGCGCCCTTCCTCGCCCCACTCGGCCCAGCCGCCCAGGTTGAACGGCGCCAGGTGCCAGCTGAACGAGAAGGCGTTCTCGAAGTTCTCGGCGTATTCGGGGAACACCTTCTGGCCGGCGGCCACGGCGAAGGCCGCGCGGTCGGCCGGGCTCTTGGCGCTGATCTTCGCCGCCTCGCCGCCGAACGCGTAGTAGCCCAGCAGCACGCCCTTCTGGCCCTGCCAGCCGGTGGACGGCAGGGTGATGGTGCCGATGCCCGGCATGTCGTTGTAGATGTGGCCGCCGTAGATGTGGTGGTTCTCCTCCCAGAACCGGGTCTTCATCTGCAGGCCGATCTTGTTGACCGGCGCATAGGACACCCCCGACATCGCCGCCTTGAACGGCTGGGAGAAGTCGGCGTCGATGTTCTTGAGCACGCTCAGCGGGATGGTGCAGACGCAGTAGTCGGCGGTGATGGTGTCCTGCTCGCCGAACTTGTCGGTATAGGTGACGACCACCCCCTTGGGGCCCTGCTTGATCCTGTCGACCACGCAGGAATAGCGGATCAGCGTCCCGACGTGCTTTTCGAAGCCCTTGGCGATCTGGTCCATGCCGCCGACCGGCTGCAGCATCGTGCGCTGCTGCTCGTAGCCGGCCACCGAGCTCAGCACCCGCCAGGCCTTGGAATGCAGGACGTCGCTGAGGCTGTAGGGTGTCGAAGGCTTGCCGGGGCCCGGATTCACGCCGGCGCCGGGATGGACGTCGAAGCCGCGCCCGTCCGTGCCCGTATAGGCCAGGTCGGTCGGCGACAGCCGTCCTTCGTTGATCATGTAGGCCACGAACAGGTCGCGGTCGGCCGGGGTCAGGGGCGCGTCGAGCTGGCCCTTGGAGGCGGCCTTGGCGATCATCTCGGCGGCGTAGCCGCGCGCGTCGGCGGCGATCTGGCCCTTGCGGATCGGCTTGCCGGCCAGCGGCCCGTCGCCCTTCTCGAAGTAGACATAGGCCGCGTCATTGTCGTTGACGAAGCTCTCCAGCGGCACCCCGAACAGCTTGGTGTAGTGCAGGGTCGAGCGGTGGTGGTACGGGATCCGCCACGGGCCGTGGTTGATGTAGAGCCCCTCGTCGAATTCGCAGGTCTGGTTGTTGCCGACCAGGTCGGTGTGCTGGAAGCCCTTGCGGGCCGTCTGGCAGCGGCCGCCGGCGAAGGACCGGGCCTCGATGATCTGCACCTGGTAGCCGGCCTTGGTCAGCTCGTAGGCGGCGGTCATGCCGGCCAGGCCCGCGCCCAGCACCACGACCTTGGTCCCCTTGGCGTCACCCTCCAGCTTGGGCGGCGCGGCCTGGGCCGACGCGAAGCCGAAGCCCAGGGCGTCCATGCCGGCCATGGCCAGGGACACGCCGCCAAAGGCCGCCAGGCTCTCGAAAAACCGCCGCCGCGTCAGTACGCCGCCGGCCCCGCTCGCCGGCGCGGCCGTCGATAGATCACCCATACCCGATCCCCGATTTTTCTTGTCGCGAAAGGCGCCTGCGAACCAGACGATCGCCTTGGCTATGTCAGACCAAGCCTGTTCAACAACAATGCGAAAAACTCGTCCGTCTTATGAGAAAACGCACTGGCGCCGCACCCTTGGGCGCCCGCGGCGAGGCCTGTGCGGAGAGCGGGCGACCTGAAATTTCACACTGGGAATCAAGATTTCGCCGCCGGAAAATCCGCCGGGACGCGTCGTTGACGAAAACGCAGAAAAGCCGAGCGCGAGGCCCGGCCTTTCCTTGGTCAGAGACGCTTTCCCAGAGATTAGAAGTTGTAGGCGAACTTGGCGTAGTAGTAGCCGCCGTTGAGGCCATAGGGCGAGAAGCTGGGATAGATGTCCTGCGCGCCGTTGCCGTTGTCGGCCTCGTCCTTGAGCTCGGCCTCGCTCTTCCTATTCGGCCGCTTATCGAACAGGTTGTTGGCGCCGATCGAAACCTTGAACTGCTCCATCACCCGCCAGTCGATTTCCAGGTCGGTGATGAAGGCCGGCTTGATCTTCTCCAGCCAATAGGTGCCGCCGTCATAGGTGGCGTATTCGGACGACTTTCCGTACAGAGTCTCGTGCAGGTTGACCGTGATCGGCCCACGGCTGTAGAGCGCGCCGGCCGAGACCTTGTACCGCGGCGACGCGGTTTCCAGGTCGGAGATGGCGGCCTTGTCGTACAGCGAAGCGCCGGACAGCTGGGGCGGCGCGGCGGCGATCTTGGTGACCTCGGTCTTGCCGTAGTTGGCCGCCAGGCTCCAGTCGACGTGGCCCCAGTCCCCAAAGCTCGTCGCGTAGGTGACGACCGCTTCGGCGCCGCGGGTGCGGGTGTCCAGGCCATTGGTGAAGATGTTGATGCCGATGTCGGTGGCGTCGTCGGAAATCGAGTTGCCGTTGGCCGCGATCGCCGCCGCCACCGCCGGATAGTTCACCGCGCCGCCGGCGCCGTACAGCGAGCCGCTGCCGGCGATGCGGTCTTCGATCTCGATCTGGTAGACATCGAGGGTCGCCGACAGCCCCCCGCCCGGGTGGGCCACGAAGCCGACGCTGTAGTTGGTCGACTTTTCGGGCTTCAGGCCGTTGACGCCGACCAGCTTGGCGCCGACGGAATTGGGCGCCAACTGCACGAAGGCCGAGGTCGGTCCGACATTGGTGGCCGAATAGTATTCCTCGGCCAGGGTCGGGGCGCGGAAGCCGGTGCTGGCCGTGCCGCGCAGGGCGAAGGCCGGCGAGAAGTCGTAGCGGCCGGTCAGCTTGCCGACCGTGGTGTCACCGAAATCGCTGAAGTGCTCGTAGCGGACGGCGGCGTCCAGTTGCAGGGCCTCGACCGGCTTGACCGCCAGGTCGAGATAGGTTGCGACGTTGTCGCGTTCGTGCTTGCCGGCGTCGGTGAGCGAGAAGCCCGGATAGGATTGCGAGCCGCCGTTGTAGCGCGAGGCGTATTCGCCGGCCTTGATCTTGTAGGTCTCATGGCGCTGCTCGACGCCGAAGGCGACGTTCAGCGGCCCGGCCAGGCCGACATCGAACGGACGGCTAACATCCAGGGTGGTGGTCCACTGCGTGGAGAGGAAAGCGCCGGCGTCGAAGGCCGACTGGGTCGAGCCGTGGCCGGGAACGGTCGGAGCCGCGAGATAAAGGTCTTTGTTAACCGAGTTGGTGACGTTGATGTCGTCGAAGTCGCGGCCGTAGGTCGAGCTCAGGTCCCAGTCCCAGTCGCCGAACACCTTGCCCTTGGCCCCGCCGGTGACGGCGTAGTCCTCTTCCTTGATGGTCTCCATCGGGTTGAAGCCCAGCGGATAGAGCTGCGGCAGGCGGGTGGGCGTGCGGAAGTTCTCGTAGGCCCCGGCATATTTGTGGCCGTAGGTGCCGAACGAATAGAGTTCCAGGTCGCCAATCTCCACGCCGCCGTTGAAGGCGAAGGTGGTCAGCTGATAGCGGGCGTCGCCCGAGATCTTGTTGGTGTGCGGATAGCCGGCCAGGCTGGTGGCCCAGTCGGCGCCGGCCGCCACCGCCCGCACGACCCGCTGGTCGTCTCCGCCCCAGTCGCTGAAGTCGTGATAGCGGGTCTCGGCGGTCAGGTTCAGATACGAATTGGCGAACGGCGACAGGCCGATATTGCCCGATACGTTGCCGGTCTTGCCGTCTCCGCCGTAATAGCGGCCGGCCGTGACGTCCAGCGAGCCGCCGGAGGTGTTCTTCTTCAGAATGATGTTGACCACGCCGGCGATGGCGTCGGTGCCGTACTGGGCCGCGGCGCCGTCGGTCAGCACTTCGATATGGTCGATGGCCGAAAGCGGAATGAAGTTCAGGTCGGCGGCCGCGCCGCCTTGGTAGGGTCCGCCCAGGACCGCCAGGTTGGCCGTGCCATGCCGGCGCTTGCCGTTGATCAGCACCAGGGTGTGGTTGGCGCTCAGGCCGCGGAGCCGGGCCGACAGAGTCAGGGCGGCGGTATCGCCACCGAAGGATTGCGCATTGAACGACGGGATCGCCTGGGCCAGGGCCGCGATCAGGTCCGGCTTGCCGGCCCGCTTCAGCGACGCGGAGTCGACGACCTGGATCGGCGCGGCGCTGTCGACGGCCTTAAGGCCGGCGACGCGGGTGCCGGTGACGATGACCGTCTCGACCTCTGTGGTGGCCGGATCGGCCGGCGTGTCGGCGGCATAGGCCAGGCTGGCGCTCGCCATGCCGAGCGAAAGAGTTGAGATCCCGGCGAGCAGGATATTCCGCGAATGCTTATTCATTAAGATCCCCTGGTGGCGTTACAAACGCACTTTGATTTTCGCCGCCTGTGGAGTCCCCCGATATATTTTCTTTTTTCCGATCAGAATGCTGTCAACCGTAGGAAGAATATTTTAAACGTCGACAACATGTACAAGCTACGGCCGATCTCCTCTGACCGAAGACTTCCTCAGGGGGTAAAGTTCGGCAATAGCCGCACCCCTTAATGGATGCTGGCGCGCCATCAGATCGGCCCCGGCGCCCCTTTGCGCGGCGCCACTGGCGCCTTTTGGCCGTCTTCTGATCATCGGCCTGGCGTCCAGACGGCAAGACCCCTGAAACAGGACGACCCGGACGCGAACGTCCGGCTCGATGATCTGGTCCGATCGCGGCCCCGACATCCGAACCGTGGACGCCGGGACCGCTCTGGACCCTAGAAGCTGTAGGTGATCTTCCCGTAATAGTAGCCGCCGTTGATGCCGAACGGCGAGAAGCTGGGGAACTTGGTGACGTAGCCGTTGCTGTTGGCCCGGAAGTAGTCGTCCTTCAGGCCGCCGTTCACGTGATCGGGGTACTTGTTGAGCAGATTGTTGGCGCCGATGCTGAGCTTGACCGACTCCAGGGCCTGGTAGCTGACGTCGAGGTCGACCAGCACCGCCGCCTTGATCTCGGTCTTGTAGTAGGTCGCGCCAGTGCGGCTGGCCCACTGCGAGGCCGGGCCGTAGAGCGACTCCTTCAGGTTGACGGTCCACTTGTCCTTGGACCACAGCTCGCCGAACACGACGCGATACTTCGGCGCGGTGTCCTCGAGGTTGGAGATCGCGGTCTTGTCGAACAGCGACACGCCGGCCGCCAGTTGCGAGGGCGGCGGAGCGATCCGGGTGACCTCGGTCTTGGTGTAGTTGGCGGTCAACGACCAGTCCACCTGACCCCAGTCGTCGAAGTCGCTGCTGTAGGTGGCCACGAAATCGGCGCCCTTGGTGCGCGTGTCCAGGCCGTTGGTGAAGATGTTGATGCCCGTCTGGGTGACGGTCGAGTCCAGCACGTTGCCGTTGGCGACGATGGCGGCCAGCACCGCGGGCGAGTTGATCGCGCCGCCCGAGCCGAACAGCGAACCCGAGCCGACGATCCGGTCCTTGATCTTGATCTCGTAGAGGTCGAGCGTCATCGTCAGCTTCGGAACCAGGTGGGTCACGAAACCCACGCTGTAGTTGTCGGACTTCTCCGGCTTCAGGCCGTTGACGCCCACCAGCTTGGCGGCCGCCGAGTTGGGCGGAAGCTGCACGAAGGCCGAGGTCGGAGACACGTTGGTGGCCGAATAGAACTCCTCGGCCAGGGTCGGGGCGCGGAAGCCGGTGCTGGCCGTGGCCCGAACGGCGAAGGCCGGCGAGAAGTCGTAGCGGCCGGTCAGCTTAGCGACGGTAGTGTCGCCGAAATCGCTGAACTTCTCGTAGCGCACCGCGCCGTCCAGCTGCAGGGCCTCGATCGGCTTGACGGCCAGATCGACATAGACGGCCTTGTTGTCGCGATCGTGCTTGCCCGCGTCGGTCAGCGAGAAGCCCGGATAGGACTGCGAGCCTTCCTTGTAGCGCGACCCCTCGTCGCCCGCCTTGATCTCGTAGGTTTCCTCGCGGTACTCGGCCCCCGCCGCGAAGGTCAGCGGCCCGGCCAGGCCGACGTCGAAGTCGTGGGTCACGTCCAGGGTCGTCGACCATTGCGAGCCGATGAAGTCGCCCGCGTGGAAGTTGCTCGGCGAGAAGCCCTTGGTCGTCGTGGTCGAGCTGTCGATGTACAGCGAGCGGTTCAGCGAGTTGAGGACGTTGACCGATTCATCGTCCTTGCCGTAGGTCGAGCTTAGGTCGAAGTTCCAGCCCGCCAGCACGCCGCTGGCCCCGCCGGTGACGGCGTAGTCGTGTTCGGTGATCGACTCCTTGGGGCTGAAGCCCAGCGGACGCGCCACGGTGCCGTCCTTGCCGACGACGAGGTTCGGCACCCGGTAGTTCTCGTAGGCCTGGCTCTTCTTGTAGCCGTAGGTGCCGAAGCTGTAGAGTTCGATATCGGGCGTCACCTCGTAGCCGAAGTTGTAGGCCAGGGTGCTCAGGCGATACTGCGCGTCGCCGGCGATCCGGTTCATGTACGGATAGTCGCTGGCCGTGGCGATCTGCGGATAGTTGGCGAGCTTGGAGCTGGAACCGGTATTGTAGGGCGTATTCAGGGTGCGCGGGTCGGAATCGCCGCGGAAGCTGAAGCCGTGGTATTTCGTCTCGCCGGTGATGTTCAGGTAGGACTTGTCGTTGGGCGCGAAGCCCACATTGGCGGTGAAGTCGCCGGTATCGCCGCCGCCGTCGAAATATTTGCCGCCCGACAAGACGATCTCGCCGCCGGTGGTCGATTTCTTCTGGATGATGTTGATGACGCCGGCGATGGCGTCGGTGCCGTACTGGGCCGCGGCGCCTTCCAGCAGCACTTCGACGTGATCAACCGAGGCCAGCGGGATGAAGTTCAGGTCGGCCGAGGCGCCGCCCTGGAACGGTCCGCCCAGGACCGCCAGGTTCGCCGTGCCGTGCCGGCGCTTGCCGTTGACCAGCACCAGGGCGTGGTTGGGACTCAGGCCGCGCAGCTTGGCCGACAGGGTCAGGTTGGCGGTGTCGCCGCCGAAGGCCTGGGCGTTGAACGACGGGACGTTCTGGGCCAGGGCCTGGATCATGTCCGGCTGGCCGGTCTTCTTAAGGACATCACCGCCCAGGACGGTGATCGGCGCGGGGCTGTCCACGGCCTTCATGCCGGTGGTGCGGGTGCCGGTGACAATGACGGCCTCGAGTTCGGCCACATCCGGCGAAGGCTCGGGCGCGTCGGCCGCGTAAGCATTGACGCCACAGAAAAGAGCTAAACTAACGGTTGAAACTCCCGCGAACAGGATGTTTCGCGAACGATTATTCATATATACCCCCTCGAGCGCTATCTAAGCGCGATTGTTTTTCTCCTCTATGGCGTTTCCCGGTAGGCGTTTTCTTATCGTTGGACGCGAATACAGATACAACTCACGGCGAGCCGCGATTGAAACAGTTCGTCGAACGTGAAATTTCCGCAAGCGCCACGGCCGTCATGAGATCGTAACGAGCGTTTTGAAGGGCTCAGGCGCCCCTTTGCACGGCGCCCGCCATGATTTTTGTGCAATGCGCTGATCAGGATTGCGGCGCCCAGGGGATAAAAACCGCCCGTCCCGCCCGTTTGCCGTCTGCCGAACGGGCCCGCACCTCGACCTTGCCGGCGACCGCCGCGTCCGCTGCGTAGGGTCGCCAGGCGCCGCCGTCGATGCGGTACTCGATCGGCAGGCCGGGGAACTCGACATTGGTCCGCAGCCGGCCGTTGTCGACCACCGCCCCGACCGTCGGAATGCGATAAGCCACGCCCGCCGCGTCCAGCCGGGCCAGTTCGCGCCCGCCCAGCAGATTGGCGAAGGCCGCCCAGTCGGCGTCGCGCCGCGCCCGCATCTGGGGCGTAAAGGCCCCCGTCGTCGGGTCGTAGGCCTTGCCGGGCGTGTAGGGCGTCTCCCAGCTCGCGTCGTGCCAGGCCCGCTCGGCCAGGGCCAGCATGCGCGGGTACAGCATGTAGTCGACCTGGGCGTCCGAGCGAATCGTCTCGCTCCACAGCTGGCCCTGCAGGCCGTTGAAGCGCACGCCCGGTTCCAGCGGGTGGTCGTCCTTCGAGGCCTGGGCCTTGCCGTGCAGGTCGGTCCACAGCTCGGCGTGGGCCGGCAGGTTCTCGGGCATGAAGTCGAACACCTTGCGGGTGTCGGTGGCGCGCGAGGGCCAGTCGTAGCCGCGTTCCTTGGGATCGGCCGCCTGGGGGCTGTCGAAATAGAGGACCTCGGGCGTGGAGATCACCACCTCCCAGCCCTGGTTGGCCTGGAGGTGGGCGCTGGCGGGTCCCTCGCCGGCCAGGGCGCCCCAGTTGTTGGAATGGACCTTGGCCGGCATGCGACTGGCCTGGGCGTGGCTCATGCCGTCGCTCCAGCCGGCCACCATCACGCCCCGGGCCGCCAGCAGGGCCGAGACCTTCTCGATGAAGTGGCCGCCCAGGTCGGCCGGCTTGACCCCGGTCCGGGCCTCGTAGGCCGCGCAGGCCGGCGAGGCGCTCCAGGCGCCGGGGGTCTCGTCGGCGCCGATGTGGTAGCGGGTCAGCGGCTGGCCGGCGGCGGCGTGCAGGGCGGCCATCTCGTCGACCACCTTGCCGAGGAAGGCGTAGGCGCTGTCCAGGCACACATTGATGGTGTTGTCGTCATAGTGCTGGATGCTGCTGTAGACCGAGGCGTTGGCGGCCTCGCTCAGCAGGTAGCGGCCGGCCTCGGCCTCCGGACGGCCCTCGGCGCGCAGGCGGGCCGCCCTGGCCTCCATCGCCTTGATCGCCGCCCGCGAATGACCCGGCATGTCGAACGACGGGATCACCTGGATGTGGCGGGCCTGGGCCGCGCGGACGATCTCGATGTAGTCGGCGCGGGAATAGAAGCCGTTGACCGGCGTCGACGGGTCCGGCCCCGAGCCCAGCTGCGGCAGCAGGCAGGTCCGTTCGGCCAGGTCGTGGCAGCGGCGCGAACCGATCGCGGTCAGTTCCGGCAGGCCGGCGATCTCGACCCGCCAGCCCTCGTCGTCGGCCAGGTGCAGGTGCAGGCGGTTCAGCTTGTAGGCCGCCATCTGGTCGAGGATGGCCAGGATCTCGGCCTTGGAGTGGAAGTTGCGGGCCACGTCGATGTGCAAGCCGCGGAAGTCGAAGCGCGGGGCGTCGTCGATGGCCAGCAGCGGAACCGTGCGGCGGGCGTCGACCAGCTGGGCCAGCGACGCCAGGCCGTTGGCCGCGCCTTCCGGATCGGAGGCGACGATCGCGATCCCACCCGCCTTGATCGTCAGCAGATAACCGCCGGCCGCCAGCTTCTCGCCGGGCGCCAGCCGGATGCGCAGCGGAACTCCGCCCGCAGCCTCGCCCGCCCCCGCCTTGGCCAGGTGCGCCAGGCCCGCGGCCAGGGCGGCGCGCGGAACGCCGCTGGTCGAGACCTTCAGGCCGCGCGACAGGTCCAGATCGCCGCCCCCGGGATCCAGCCGGGTCCTCAGGGGCGTGGGCAGGATGGCGGCGCGCGGGATCGGCCGGGCCTGGACCCCGGCGGCGGCATTGACGGCGAAGACCCTGGGCGCGGTGGCCCAGACCGTGGCGTCGGCCGCCGAACCGCCGGCCAGCCGGGCCTCGTCGGTGAACGGCGCGACGAACGGCAGGCGCTCCAGCCCGGTCTCGGGATCGACCACCGGCCGGGTGCTGGCGACGGTCCGCGCCGCGACGCCCTCGGCCGCCACGTAGTAGTTGGGCATCGGATAGAGCTCGGACAGCTGGTGGCCTTCGAGCTTCAGGGGGATGCGGACCGGGCGGCCGGCTGCGAAGCCGGCGAAGGCCGCCGTCGGCGCCAGGCGGTAGAGGTCGCCGTTGATGTGGCCCAGGGCGAAGGCGTCGTTGCCGGCGCTCAGGATGGGCGTGACGCTGCTGAAATACAGCGACCAGCCGGCCGTCGGCGCCTCGGGCGCGGCCAGGGTCAGCTCGGCCAGATGGCAGCCCGGCGCGGGCGCGCAGGCGGCGGGGCCCGGGCGGTTGTCGAGCACCTGATAGCGGACGTCGAGCGTGGCCGCGAAACGATCGAGCTCGCCCTGAGACGGCTGGGCCTGGGCGGCGCCGGCCAGAAGCGTCGAGGCGATCAGCGCGGTCAGGCGTCGTGGCATGGAGCCTCCAGGATTTGCGGACCTACCCCACAGACGGGCTACCAGCTTTCGCTCACCGATGTGAACCTGCCGGTCCGCGCGCGAGACCTCCAGCGGAGGCGAAAAGTGGATGTCACCGGTGTCATGATCCATGATAGCCAATCCTCCGAGCGCGAGCCCAACCGCGCCGTCGGAGGAAACCCATGGATCACCTTCACCTGGATCGCCGCGGCCTGATCGCCGGCGCGGGCGCGGCCCTCGCCTTGGCTTCTGGACCGGCCCTGGCCGCCGCCAGGCCCGGTCCGGTGGTCGCCACCACCTACGGCAAGGTGCGCGGCGCGGCCGGCGACGGCGTCCAGGTGTTCAAGGGAGTTCGCTACGGGGCCGACACCGGGCCGTTGCGCTTCATGCCGCCCCAGCCGCCCAAGCCCTGGAGCGGGGAGGCCGACGCCCTGACCTATGGCCCGGCCTGTCCGCAGGGCAAGGGCGAGGACGGCGAGGTGCTGAGCGAGGATTGCCTGTTCCTCAACATCTGGACCCCGGTCGCTCTCGACAAGACTGGCGGTAAAAACCTGGCCGACGGCAAGAAGCGGCCGGTGATGGTCTATATCCACGGCGGCGCCTACAACACCGGCTCGGGCGCCAGCCCCTGGTACGACGGGACCAAGCTGGCCAGGCGCGGCGATGTCGTCGTGGTCACGGTCAACCACCGGCTCAACGCCTTCGGCTACCTTTACCTGGCGCGGCTGTTCGACGATCCCTCGGTGGCCGACAGCGGCAACGCCGGCCAGCTGGACCTGGTGCTGGCCCTGCAATGGGTGCGCGACAACATCGCCGCGTTCGGCGGGGATCCGGGCAATGTCATGCTGTTCGGCCAGTCGGGCGGCGGGGCCAAGATCGCCACCCTGATGGCCATGCCGATCGCCAAGGGCCTGTTCCACCGCGCCGCCACCATGAGCGGCCAGCAGGTCACCGTCGCCGGCCCGTTCAACGCCACCCGGCGGGCCAAGGGCGTCATCGACAAGCTTTCGATCAAGGACCTGGCCGCCCTGCGCGCCCTGCCCGCCGACCAGCTCCTGGCCGGGCTAAAGGCCGTCGATCCGATCGCCGGCAGCGGCGGGGTCTATATGGGCCCGGTGCTGGATGAACGGTCGCTCACCCGCCACCCGTTCTTCCCCGACGCTTCGCCGGTCGGCCTGGCCGTGCCGATGATGGTCGGCAACACCCACGACGAGACGCGCGGCTTCGTCGGCTACGACAAGAGCCTGATGAGCCTGACCTGGGAACAGGTGGTCGAGAAGCTGCCGGCCCAGTTCAACGCCCGGATCGACATCGATCCCGCCACCGTGGTCGCGGCCTATCGCAGGATCTATCCGCACTACACCCCGGCCGACGTCTATTTCGCGGCGTCGACGGCGGGCCGCTCGTGGAAAGCGGCGATCATCCAGGACGAGGAGCGGGCCAAGGCCGGCGCCCCCGCCTGGGCCTACCAGCTGGACTGGCGCGCACCCAAGGACGGCGGCGTCTGGGGCGCCCCGCACACCCTGGACATGCAGCTGGTGTTCGGCAATTTCGACGCCCCCGGCGTGATCACCGGTTCGGGTCCGGACGCCGTGGCCATGCACGAGCGGCTGGCCGACACCTTCATCGCCTTCGCCCGCTCGGGCGATCCCAACAACCCGTCGATTCCCGCGTGGGAGCCCTACACCCTGCCGAGGCGGCAGACCCTGGTGTTCGACAACACCACGCGGATGGAAGACGACCCGCGCGGCGCCGAGCGCGAGCTGTTCAACAAGGTCCCATTCACCCAGTTCGGGACCTAGGCGCGCGAAGCCCTCTCCGGCCCTTCGGGCCACCTCCCCCAGAGGGGGAGGATCTATCGAGGCGCAGATGCTCCCCCTCTGGGGGAGCTGTCGCGAAGCGACTGAGGGGGCCGACGCCCTAGGCCGCCACCTCGTCGTCTTCGTCCTCGTCCTCGTCGTCCGGCCAGACCCCCAGCACGGCGTCGCGCAGGTTTTCCGCACGGTCGGCGATCTCGGCGATGATCTCGTCGCCGACGCCTTGGACCTCGAGGGCCAGGGCGAGGTGGCCGATCATGTGGTCCAGATCCTCATCCTCGGGACCGCTGTCCGAGAGCCAGGCCAGGGCTGGCGCCAGGCGGGCCTCGTCGTCGTTGTCGAGATCCAGGGCCGCCGCCATGAAGGACCGCGCGCCCGGTGAGATCACCGGCCCGACCAAGTGGGTCAGCAGGTCGTCGTCTTGGGCGCGGCGGAAGAAGTCGTCGAGGGCGGCGTTGGCGATCGCCTCGCCGCCGATGCGTTCGTAGGTCATGAGATCCTCGTCGAAGGGTCGCAGGGGAACCGGAACGCGAAAAGGCTATCACGCGCCCCGGCGGGGAACGTGATGCGACCATGACAATTGGATCGTCGTTTTGTGACCGGCTAGGGCTTGGCCGGCCCGCCTTTCGGATAGCGTCGCGGTTCGGGATCGCCGCGCCACAGCGTTTCCAGGCCGGCGCTGGTGAAGCGCGCGCGCAGCATGTCCGAGCCGTCGACGGCGAACAGCCCGTCGGCGGTCAGGGGCGTCAGGCCCCGCAGCGGACGGTCGGCGCGCGCCATCCACAGCTTGCCGTCGCGCAGGCTGATCGTCACCTCGCCATAGCGTCCCGCCCAGGCCTTCAGCTGGCCGGCGGGAATGGAGACCGGCTTCAGCGCCGCATCGACGGCCGCGCGCGCCCAGGCGTAGTCGGCCAGGGCCTCGGCCGAGACGCCCGGCGCGCCCGCCAGGCGGGCCAGGGCCAGGGACTGCGCGACGTCCAGCGCCTGGGCCGACGTCGCCGCAACGCTCGGCGCGACGCCGGCTCCGTCCCAGTTGGTCTGGCTCACGGCATGGACCGGACGGCCGAAGGAAACGCTGAGCATGAATCCGGGCGCCACCGGCACGAACCTGTTGTTGTTGGCCGCGCCCGCCGTCTTGGCCCCGACCAGTTCGCCCAGCTTGAACTGTTGGACGTCGTAGGCGAAGGCCTCGGCGGCCGATCCGGTGGCGCCGTCGATCAGCACATAGAGCGGCTTGCCCTTCAAGCGGCCGGCCGGCAGATGCTCCAGCGTCCGCGACTGCTTGGGCGCCTCGCCACCTGCCAGGAAGGTCAGCTCCAGGACGTCGGGGTCCATGAAGTGACTGACCAGGTAGCGCACCGCCGGGTGCGAGCCGCCCGGATTGCCGCGCAGGTCGATGATCACCGCGTCGCCGTCCTTCAGGAACCGCAGGGCCTCGTCGTAGAGCGTTCCGGTCTCGTCGTTCACCCACTCGAAGGCGGCGATCTTCAGGTAGCGGATATTGCCCGGCAAGATGGACTGGGCGACCAGACCGTGATGGTCGCGGACCGCGGCGCGGCGTTCGAACGCCGCCTCGGCGGCCTCGCTGGCCGAGCCGTCGCCCGCCGGATCGGCGCGGGTCGCCGCATACTGGGCGGGGTCGTACAGCATGTACATGTGGCGATCGCCGCTGGCGGCGCGCAGGTCCTCGGTCACCCGCTCGGCGAATATCCCCGCGTCGCCGGTGTCGTAGCGGCCGTCCCGTCGCGCCGCGTCGAGCCGCGCGACGATTGCGTCGTCCTTCTCGGGAAAGACGTAGGAGGCCCGCACCGCCTCGGCGACCTTCGCCAGGGCCGCGTCGCGGTCGGCCCTGGACAGGGCGCTGGGCGCGGCCTGCTCCACCCCGAGCGCGACCTGCCGGGCCAGGACGGGGGCGGCCGGCGCGCTCAGGGCGAGCACCGCCAGGGGCAGCAGAAGACGACGCGGTTTCATGCGGGTTCCGGGTTGGAGGGCGGATCGTCGGAAAGCTGGGCGGCCGCCTGGTCGATGCGGTCGCCGAAAGGCCGGCGCTGGAGGGCGGCGATCGTCTCGACCAGCAGCGCCGAAAGCGGCGCGGAAAGCTCGGCGTCGAGGCCGGCGGCGGCGGCGTTCACCGCCCACCATTGCCGGGTCACCGCCGGCAGCATGGCCTGCGCGCGCGGCGTCAGGGCGACGATGCGCTCGCGCCCGTCCTGCCCTGGCGCCAGGACCACCAGCCCCGCCCGGGCCATCTGGGAAACGGTCTGGCTGGCGGCCGAATGGCTGATGCCGGCCTGGCGCGAGATGGCGCGGATGGAAACCGGCCCCAGGGCGGTCAGCGCCTTGACCACGGGGGTGTAGCGCGGCCGGTAGTCGAGACCCGAGGCGCGGTAGGCCTGCTCCACCGCGCCGTCGAGCAACTCGATCAGATGGCGTAGGAGCGTGCCGAGCGTCGGCGTAGGCGTAGGCGTAGGCGGTGTCATGACACCATATGTATAAGCACTGTTATATCGAGTCAAACGCACGGTGCCCGCGGCGGGCGCCGCGGGCGTCGAACCTTCTTCAAACGAAGCGGGAACCCTACTTCGCCGCGTCCATCAGGCCGGCGAAGCGCTCGAACAGGTAGAGGCTGTCGGTCGGGCCGGGCGAGGCTTCCGGGTGATGCTGCACCGAGAACACCGGCTTGCCCTCCAGGGCGATGCCGGCGTTGGTGCCGTCGAACAGCGACACGTGCGTCTCGGTCACCGCTTTCGGCAGCGAAGCGCTATCGACGGTGAAGCCGTGGTTCATCGAGACGATCTCGACCTTGCCGGTCGTCAGGTCCTTCACGGGGTGGTTGGCCCCATGGTGCCCCTGCTCCATCTTCACGGTCTGGGCGCCCAGCGCCAGGGCCAGCATCTGGTGCCCCAGGCAGATGCCGAACACCGGCTTGCCGCTCTCGACCAGCTTCAGGATCTCGGGCACCGCATACTCCCCCGTCGCGGCCGGGTCGCCCGGGCCGTTGGACAGCAGCACGCCGTCGGGATTGCGGGCCAGGATGTCCTCGGCCTTGGTGTCGGCCGGCACCACCGTGGCGCGGGCGCCGACATGGGCCAGGGCGCGCAGGATGTTGCGCTTGACGCCGTAGTCCAGGACCACGACCTCGTACTTGGGCTTGTCCAGCTTGGCGTAGCCCTCGGGCCACGACCACAGGCCCTCGTCCCAGGTGAAGGTCTGGGTGGTCGAGGCGTCCTTGGCCAGGTCCAGGCCTTCCAGTCCGGCCCAGGCCTTGGCCTTGGCGACCAGGGCGTCGAGGTCGAACTGGCCGGTCGGCGAGTGGGCGATCACGCCGTGCGGCATGCCGGTCTCGCGGATCTTGCGGGTCAGGGCGCGGGTGTCGACGCCGGCCAGGCCGATGACGCCGCGCCGCTGCATCCAGGCGTCGAAGTCGCTGTTGGCGCGCCAGTTGGCCGCGTCGGTCGGGACCTCGCGGAACAGGACGCCGCGGGCGGCCGTCTCGGCCCCGCCGCTCATCTGCTCCAGATCCTCGAGATTGGCGCCCACATTGCCGACGTGCGGGAAGGTGAAGGCGACGATCTGGGCCATATAGGAGGGATCGGTCAGGATCTCCTGGTAGCCGGTCATGGCGGTGTTGAAGCACACCTCGCCGACCGCGTCGCCGACCGCGCCGCAGCCCACGCCTTGCAAGATCGTGCCGTCGGCCAGGGCCAGAACGCCGGTAACGCCGGGGAGAAGGTCTTTGGACATCTCGGAAGCGCCTCCTAAACGCAGGGCCAGAAACAGGCCGGTCATTGTCGCAAAAAGGCGGGCCAGGTGTAACCCCGCCCGCCGCGCAAACGGCGGCGTGTCTAGGGGGGTATGGCGGGGGGGTCAACCCCTTCGATCACGGGAGTCGGAGCGTAGCCCCACATTCCCGTGATCACCCAACAAGCCCCCTCGCGCGGCGAGCCCCAAAGCCCCTATGCTGGAAAAGGTTAAGCGCCACAATCAGCATAAGAACACGGGAGGACGGCCCATGCTCGAACTGCGTCCCAATTGCGAGTGCTGTGATCGCGACCTGCCGCCCGACAGCCCGGACGCGCGGATCTGCACCTTCGAATGCACCTTCTGCGTCGATTGCGTGGAGACGCGATTCTCCGGGGTCTGCCCCAACTGCGGCGGCGACCTGTCGGCCCGGCCGATCCGGCCCGCCGCGGCCCTGCACCGTTTCCCCGCCTCCTTGAAGCGCGTCTACAAGGCCCATCCGGCCTGCGCCGCCGTACGGCCGCCGCCTCAGGAAAGGCAGCCGCCGCCCGCGTGGGCGTGACACCGCTTTCAAGAGCGTCGCTTCGGGGCCACACCTGGAACAACTTGTCGCGGGGCTGCGTCCGTTCGCGCGGTCGGCCCGTTAACGCCTTGAGGCTCATGGTCGAGCTTCGAAGGAGTTGCTCCCATGAACCCGCCGGTCGCCCGCATCGCTCCCGTCGTCACGGATTGGTTCGGTCTCGTCGAGACCGGCCTGCGCGTGCTGCTGGCGGCGGCGGCGCCGATCAGCGCTGTGATTTTCGTGACACAGACCTTCTAGATCCGACGCGATCCGAAAAACCTATCTTGGCCTTTGGAACGTCGGCTAGCCGACACCGTTTGGGTTGGCGTGGGCGGGGGCGCCCTAGCTGTGCTTGTGCCTTTGCATGTCCAATTCCTATGACGACTTCGCCGAGGAACCCGCCTCGGTCATTTCGACGAAGCTCACCGAGCAGATGCTCCACCTGACCAATCGGTTTGAGGAGGAACGCCTCAAGCTCGAGGAGCGGACGTTCCGCACCGACAGCGAAGGCGCGGGCGACGAAGGATGATGACGGTTCGCGCCTTGGCCTCGGGCGGCGACGCGGCGTATGACCGGCGCGGATCCGGAGAGCCTCCATGCCCGTCACCACCGTCGGCGTCGACGCCGACGACACCCTTTGGCACAACGAGACCATCTTTCGCCTGACCCACAAGCGGTTCGTCGAGCTACTGGCGCCCTACGGCGACGCCGAGCAGATCGACGCCCGGCTGGCCGAGACCGAGCAGCGCAACCTGCGCCTCTACGGCTACGGGGCCAAGGGCTTCACCCTGTCGATGATCGAGACGGCGATGGACCTGACGGACAGCCAGGTCAGCATCGGCGTGATCCGTCAGATCCTGGCCGCCGGGCGCGAGATGCTGACCGAGCCGGTCGAGCCCCTGCCCGGCGTCGAGAAGGCGTTGGCGCGGCTGTCGCAGCGCTATCGCCTGGTGCTGATCACCAAGGGCGACCTGCTGCACCAGGAGCAGAAGCTGGCGGGCTCGGGCCTGGGCGACCTGTTCGCCGCGGTCGAGATCGTCTCGGAAAAGGACGCCGACACCTATCGCCGGGTGTTCGCCCGCCACGGTTCGGGGCCGCAGCAGGCGGTGATGGCCGGCAACTCGGTCAAGTCCGACATCATCCCCGCCCTGGACGCCGGCGCCTGGGCCGCCCTGATCCCCTACCCGCTGGTCTGGGCGCACGAGGCGGCGACCGCGCCGAAGGACCACGCGCGGTATGTGGAGCTGGGATCGATCGCGGAGCTGCCGGCATGGGTCGACGGCCTCACCTGACCGCTTCCCTCTTCTAGGTTCAGGGCTGGCGAGCCTCGACCAGGCCGTGGCCATAAAGCGGGTCGGGGCCCGGCGCGCCCAGGTCCACGGCTTGGGCCGCGAGGCGCGCCACCGCCCGCTGGGCCGCCGCGGGGTCGGGCGCGTCGAGCAGGCCCGCCAGCCGGCCGGCCACCACGGGCGCGGCGTAGGATGTGCCGCGCACGCTGGATGGACGCCCTCCGGGCGCGGCGACCCTGACTTCGGCCCCGTAGGCCGCGAAGTCGACATGGGCCGCGCGCCCGGCCTCGGGCAGCAGCCGGCGCCGGCGGTCGACGCCGGTCACGGCGATCACCCCCGGATAGGAGGCCGGATAGAGGGCCGGCGCGGCCGGGCCGTCGTTGCCCACCGCCGCCACGATCAGGCAGCCCCGGGCCAGCAGCGCCTTGACCGCCGCGCCCAGCGCGCCGTTGGGCGGTCCAACCAGGCTGATATTGACCACCGGAACACGCGCCTGGGCCATCCAGGTCAGGGCCCCGACGATCGCCGAGGCCGAGCCCCCGGCCGGTCCCTGGCCGTAGACGTCGGCGACCAGGATCCGATCGATCCCCGTGGCGGCGAGTAGCGAGGCGGTGGCCGTGCCGTGGGCGCTGGGCCGCGCCCCGCCGTCGGCGAAGCCGCGCTGCTCCAGCTGGACGCGGGTGAACACCGGCTGGTCGGCCGCGACGCCGCCGTCCAGCAAGCCCGCCCGTCCGCCGCCGCTTCGGGCGACGACGGGCCCGGCGGCCGAGACCGCCACGGCCGCGCCCGACCCGGCGTCGGCGTAGACATGGTTGAAGTCGTAGTCGCCGTCGGGATCCAGTTCACGCAGCCGCTTCACCGCCGCCCGCGCGCTGAGGCCCTTGGGCGGGGTCAGGGTCACCAGAGACAGGCCCAGCTCGTCCGACTGCGTCTGGCGGGCGACGGCGAAGCCGGACGCCGCGATCTTCGCCAGGGCTTCCGGCGTGGGCGAGACGGCCAGCACCTCGCCGCGCACCACCGGCTGGCCCTGGTCGTCCAGTTCCAGCGCCCGGGGATGGGCGCGGACCAGGGCGGCCAGCCGATCCAGGCGCGCCGCGGCCAGGGCGTCGGGCGTCAGGCGATCCGCCAGAGCGTCGACATCGCGGGTCAGGCGGTCGGCCAGCGGCAGTTGCGGCAGCGGCAGTCCCGTCCGGCCGACCACGGACGACGGCGAAGGCAGCAACTGGGCGTCGGCCGGCGCGGCGCCCAGCGTCGCCAGGCCGGTCAGGATCAGGATCAGGGCATCGCGAAAGCGCATGGCGGGTAAGGCTTTCCAGACGAACGAGACGTCACAATGGCCGCATCGCGACGCGCGTGAAATAAGTTTAGGCTCGGGGAATAAACGTCCCCGGCGAAACGTTTCTTCCATAGGACGAAGGCGAACCTTGGATTCCTTCCAGACGGAGATGCTGACCCTGCTGCCGCGCTTGCGTCGGATGGCGCGGGTCCTGGCCTGGGAGCCGGCGGACGCCGACGACCTGACGCAACTGACCGTCGAGCGCGCCCTGCTGCGCCGCGACCAGTGGCGTCCCGGTACGCGATTGGACAGCTGGATGTTCCGGATCATGCGCAACGCCTGGATCGACGAAGCCCGCACCCGCCAGCGCCATGGCCGCGTCCTGGCCCCGCCCGAGGCCGGCGCCCTGGCCGCCGATCCCCGCGCGCCCTCGCTGGAGGCGCGGCTGGAGGCCTCGGCGGCGGAGCGCGCCCTGGCCGCCCTGCCCGAGGACCAGCGCGTCGCGGTCGCCCTGGTGCTGATCGAGGGACTGTCCTACCAGGAGGCCGCCGACAGCCTGGAGGTGCCGATCGGCACCCTGACCAGCCGTCTGGCCCGCGGCCGCGCCACATTGCAGACTGCGTTGATCGACCAAGGAGCCCAGCCATGACCGTTCCGGACGAAGAGCTCTTCGCCTTTGTCGATGGCGAGCTGCCCCCCGAGGACATGGCGCGGATCGAGGCGGCCATGGCGACCGATCCGCAGCTTGCGCTGCGGGTCGAGACGCAGCGCGCGCTGCGCCGGCTGCTGTCCGGCGCCCATGCCGGGGTCATGCGAGAACCGCCGCCCGAGGCGCTGAGCGCGGCGATCGCCGCCAAGCCGCCTCTCGCCCCCAGACCGGCCGAGGTGATCGCCTTCCCGGGCGCCCAGGTCAAGGGGAAGGCCCGGGCCAAGGAGAAGGCCAGGCCGCGGGAGCCCAAACTGCCGAAGCCGCCTGGCGCGGCGGGTCGGGGCGTTCCCGCCTGGATCGGCCTGGCCGCCTGTCTGGTCACCGGCCTCGTGGTCGGCCGCTTGGCCGCCCCGCCGCCCGTGACCCTGAGCGGAGGGGACGATCCCGCCCCGATCGCCGCCGGCCCGCTGGCCCAGGCCCTGAACAGCCAGAACTCGGGCCAGACGGCGGGTCCGGTGCGCGTCAAGCTGTCGTTCAAGACCGCGTCGGGCGTCTATTGCCGGGCGTTCCAGGCCGCGGGCCGGTCGCCGATCGCCGGCGTGGCCTGTCGGGATCCGGACGCCTGGCGTGTGCGGGCCGTCAGCCCGGCCAGCCCTGGCCCGGCCGGCGACTACCGCATGGCCGGCTCGGAAACCCCGGCCGCCATCCTGGCCGCGGTCGATGCGATGATCGCGGGCCCGCCGCTGGACGCCGCCGGCGAGGCCAAGGCCCGGGCGGCCGGTTGGAAGCCGACGCCAGGCGCTCGATAGGAAGGGGCCGCCCCCCGGTAGGACCGGAGGGCGGCGGGTCCGGACCCGCGCAGGGGGGAATGCGGGGTGGGCCCGGACCGACTCGCGCCGACGGGACGGACGGACGTCCTAGACCTTCATGTCCAGGAGGGCGCCCGTCATCTCGTCGGCGATCCTGATGACGGCGGCGTTGGCCTTGAAATCGGTCTTGGCCGAGACCTGCTCGACGGCCTCACGGGCCAGGTCGACCTGGCTTTGCTCCAGGCCCCAGGCGGCGGTGCGCTGGGCGCTGGCGCTGAGCCGGTCGGCCGCGGCGAACATGCCGGCGGCGGCGGTGTTGAGGACCTGCACGACCGTCTCCCTGGTTGCCGGGCCAATGTCGGGCGCGCCGGTTAATCGGCCTTAAGCAAAGACGGTGAAGTTATGCGGTTAACCGCTGAATCCTGGACGCCGCCTAGACGCTGATATCGACCAGCGTCCCGGTCAGTTCGCCGGTCGCCTGGGCGAGGGCCGCGCCGGCCGAGGCCGTCATCTTGGCGTTGGTCTGGGCCACGGCCAGTTGCGTAAGGTCGACCGGCGGAGCGCTCTGCGCGGGGGCGGCCGGCCGCTGGAGGCTGGCGCTGGAACGGTTGGCGGGGATTTGCACGGCGTCTTCCTTCGAGGTCGTCGCCAGCCTCGTCCCGAACCCTTAAGCGGACTTGACCAAAGACGGTAAACGCCGCCAACGCTGAGATAACGCGTTCTTTCGACAGCGTTTTTCCGCGAAGATTACAAAACGTTCAGATCGCGGAATCTCGACAAGCCGCCCTGGTCTGGTCAAGGTTCGCGCTTGCGCGGGCCCAGCCCGTCTTTGGAGCCTGCCTTGATGCCGTTCTCCCGTCGCGTCGCCCTCGCCGGCGTCGCCCTGCTGTTGACGATCCAGCCCGCCCTCGCCGCGACCACCGCCAAGACCAAGCCCGTCGCGACGAAGGCCGCCGGCTTCACCCCGTCAGCGGACGCCATCAAGGCCCATATGACCTTCCTGGCCGACGACCTGCTGGAAGGCCGCGAGGCGGGCACGCGCGGCTACGACATCGCCGCCCGATACGTGGCCTCGCAATATGCGCTGATGCACGTGAAGCCGGCCGGCGACGACGGGTCCTACCTGCAGCAGGTGCCGCTGACGGCCTTCCGACCGGCCGACCAGGGCGGGGTGTCCTACACAGGGGCCGACGGCAAGTCGGGCGCGCTGGTCTTCGGCGAGGACTACCTGCCGTCGGCCCAGGCCCGCCAGGCCGAGACCTCGATCACCGCGCCGCTGGTCTTCGTGGGCTACGGCATGGTCGCTCCGGAACGCGGACGCGACGACTATGCGGGCCTGGACGTGAAGGGCAAGATCGTCGTCGTCCTCAGCGGCGCCCCCAGCGGCCTGCAGACCGAGATCCGCGCCCACTACAGCAACGCCAACGTCAAGCGGGCCGAAGCCGCCCGGCGGGGCGCGGTCGGCGTGCTGACCCTGCCGACCGCCAGCTACGAAAAGCGCCGCCCGTTCGCGCGCGGCGTCGGCGGCTACCAGGAATGGAAAATGACCTGGAACGACGCCCAGGGCGTCCCCTATGTGCGCGGCGCCGAGGCGCCGGGCCTGGCCAGCCTGAGCCTGAAAGGCGGCGCCAAGCTGTTCGCGGGCGCGCCGACCAGCCTGGACGAGGTGCTGGCGGCCGCCGAGACCCCGGAAGGCCTGGTCAAGGGCTTCGCCCTGCCCGCCAATGTCACCGTCCGGCTGAAGACCGAGATCGAGAAACGCCAAAGCAGCAACGTCGTCGGCCTGATCGAGGGCTCGGACCCGACGCTGAAGGCCCAGACCATCGTCCTGTCCGCCCACCTCGACCACCTGGGCATCCACGGCAAGGACGCCGACAAGATCAACAACGGCGCCCTGGACAACGCCTCGGGCGTGGCCACCCTGCTGGAGGTGGCGCGCGGCTTCAAGGAAGCCCGGACCAAGCCCAAGCGCTCGATCGTCCTGCTGGTGGTGACGGCCGAGGAGAAGGGCCTGATCGGCTCGGAATACTTCGCCCACAACCCCACCGTGCCGAAGGCCGGCCTCGCCGCCGACGTCAATCTGGACATGCCGATCCTGCTTTACGACTTCCAGGACGTGGTCGCCTTCGGGGCCGACCGCTCGTCGATCGGCCCGGCCGTGGCCCGCGCCGCCGGCCGCGTCGGCATCGGCCTGTCGGCGGACCCGCTGCCGGACGAGGGGCTGTTCACCCGCTCGGACCACTACCGCTTCGTCGAGCAGGGCGTGCCGTCGGTGTTCCTGATGACCGGCTTCAAGAACGGCGGCGAGAAGGGCTTCAAGGACTTCCTGGCCACCCACTACCATAAGCCCAACGACGACCTGAACCAGCCGATCAACTACCAGGCCGGGGCCCGCTTCGCCCTGGTCAACTACGAGATCGCCCGCGAACTGGCCGACGCGCCGGCGCGTCCCAGCTGGAACAAGGGCGACTTCTTCGGGACTCTGTTTGGGAAGAAGTAGGAGCGATGCTCCGGGGTTGGGGACAGGCGCATGCGCCTGTCCCCGTCAGCCGCGCCATCCCGCCTTGACCCCGCGCTCGCCCAGCGCGATTTAGACGAGCCCAGCCAGCCGGAGACGGGACGCGTGATCAGTGTTGGAAACCTGCTGAGGATCGGCCTGGTCGTTCCCGCGATCATGGTGGCCGACGTCCTGGTGGCCCAGCACATGTTCCCCGGCTTCAGGCCTGGCGCCCAGTTCATCAGCGAGCTGGGCGGCCCGGCCGCGCCCAATCCGGCGATCTTCAACATCGGCATGATCCTGGCCGGCCTGGCCGGCATGGCGGCCGGCGCCGGCTTCACCCAGGCCCTGGAGCACGCGGGCGGGCGTCGCCGGGTCTCGGCCTTCGCGGGGCTGTGGGTGGCGATGACCGGCCTGGGCGCGCTGTTCGCCGGCCTGTTCCACTGGCCCGACCCGATGCACCGCGCCTGCGGCGTGGGCCTGGCCATCCAGTTCGCGCCGCTGTTCACCGCCTGGGCCTTGTGGGGCAAGCCGGAGCATCGCCGACTGGCGCGCTTCTCGCTGGGCTGGTTCTTCTTCCTGCTGCTGGTCCTGGCCCTGCTGACCGGGGTGTGGAACGTGCGCACCGGCAACGACGTCGGTTTCTGGCAGCGCGGCCACGCGGCCCTGGGCCTGCTGTGGCTGGCCATCGCCGCCTTCTGCCTGGACCGTCACTGGCGCATGCGCGCCACGCCGACCGCGGGCGACGAAGCAGCCGCCGCCGAACCCGATTACGCCCCCGCCGCCTCGTAGGTGACGATCAGGTCGTCCGACGCCAGGGCGTCGCCCTTCAGCGCGTTGACCAGGTCGGCCAGCGGCGTCTTCTCGTCGAACGGCAAGCGCTCGACCAGGGCGAAGATCTGGAAATGATAGTGGTGCACCCCGTGGCCGACCGGCGGGCGTGGGCCGAACCAGCCGATCGAGCCGTTGTCGTTGACGCCCTGGGTCGCGCCGCCGATCAGGCCGAGGCTGGCCTCGTTCGGCAGGCCCTCGGGCAGGCTGGTCGCCTCGCCCGGGATGTTCCAGATCAGCCAGTGCACGAAGGGCCGCTCGCGAGGAGCGTCGGGGTCCTCGACGATGATCGCATAGGCTCCGGCCCCCTCGACCCGCGTCCAGACCAGCGGCGGCGAGAGGTTGTCGTGGTAGGCGCTGTGGCGGTCGGCCAGCCGGCCGTTCTGATCGCTGGCCGGCGTGGTCAGGACAAGGCTGTCCTCGCCGTAGGGCTGGACGCGCTGGATGGCGATCGCCGCCCCGGAATGGGCGGGGGTATGGGCGTGGGGCATGGCCGTCCTCCTCGGAGTCTAGAGGAGAACCCTCGGCGCCCTCGCGGGTTCACGGCCAAGGTCGCGGCGCGCCGGACACGGCCCAGATGACCGCGACTACCGCCAGGCGTAGTTGAAGCTGAGGCTGATCCGCTGTTCCTCGGCCAGGTTCGGCGTTACTTCATGCCGTAGCCAGCTTTCCCACATCAGGATCGCGCCCGGTTCCGGCTGGACGTAGACGAACGGCTGCAGGGTCTCGGGCGCGTCGGCCTGGCGGGTGGGCGCGGCCATCATCATCGGCAGGCGCGGATCCTCGAACTTCAGGGCCGACGCGCCCGGCGGGATCGTCACATAGACCGTGCCGGAGATGACGCTGTGGGGGTGGATGTGGCCGGAATGCTGGCCGCCCGGCTCGAGGATGTTGATCCAGAAGCTGTCCATGACCAGCTTGCCGCCGGCCAGGTCGAACCTGAGCTCCTTGGCGAAGGCCAGGGCGTGCTTGTCGAGCCGCTTCTTCAGGTCGGCGAACAGGCTGTCGCGCTGGGGAAGGTCGTCGAGCGACGCGTAGGAAGTGTAGCCCAGATAGCCCTTCCTCTCGGCCCAGGCCTGCCCGGCCTCGTCGTCCTCGGCCACGGCGACGCAGGCGTCGTGCAGGTCGTCGAGGAAGATCTCGAAGTCCTTCTCGCCGGCGAGACTGGCTTCATAGAGCGGAGTGACGAAGAGCGAGCGAGAGATCATGGGTGGCGTCATACCGCCCCACGCGGTTGACGACAAACGGGGTTGGGAGGATCATCTCGGCATGGCCGATGGTGACGTCACTCTGACGATAGATGCAGCGCTCGCCATGCGCTTGAAGGCCGTCTCGGACGGCCTGGGCAAGAGCTTGGACGAATATGCTCGTCAGCTGCTCAACGCCTACACCGGCCTTGATCCCCGTAAGCATGACGAAGCCTACTGGGACGAGCTTGAACGCATCTGCGATGAAACGGAGCGCGATGGCGGCGTACCTTGGGAGGAGGTTCAGGCGCGGTTGTCAAATTTCGGGCAAAAGCGCTGATCCGTGCGGCAGATCGATGTTTCCAAGAGTGCTTGGATGGATATCGATCGTCTTGAAGACTGGCTTATCGAAAATGAAGCTCCCTATGCATGGGATCTCGGCGTCGCCCTTCGGGATGCGATGATGAGCCTGCAGGACTTTTCAGAACGGGGCCGTCACTCCGGCGGCGGCACTCTGAGAGAGCTCATCGTGCCCTTCAGAACGTGGAGTTACGTGATCACCTATCGCGTAACTGTCAGTAGCGTGATCATCGCCCGCATCCATCACGGCCTCGAAGATCGCTGAGCCGCCCAGACTCGCCTATATGTCCGCCGTGGACCAAGATATCGCCCCTTCCCCCGCCAACGCCCTGAAGGGCGCCGCCCTGATCAAGGACGAGGTCTCGCGCCTGCCCGACGCGCCCGGCGTCTATCGGATGATCGGCGAGAACGAGGAAGTCCTCTACGTCGGCAAGGCCAAGAGCCTGAAGAAGCGCGTGGTGCAGTACGCCCAGGGCCGCTTCCACACCAATCGCATCGCCCACATGGTCGACGCCACGCGGTCGATGGAGTTCGTCACCACCCGCACCGAAGCCGACGCCCTGCTGCTCGAGATCAACCTGATCAAGTCGTTGAAGCCGCGCTTCAACGTGCTGCTGCGCGACGACAAGAGCTTTCCCGAGATCATGATCCGCCGCGACCACGAGGCGCCCCAGCTGCGCAAGCATCGCGGAGCCCACACGATCAAGGGCGACTATTTCGGGCCGTTCGCCAGCGCCGGGGCGGTGAACCGCACGCTGAACACCCTGCAGAAGGCCTTCCTGCTGCGTTCGTGCAGCGACAGCGTCTACGAGACCCGCTCGCGGCCGTGCATGCTGCACCAGATCAAGCGCTGCGCCGCCCCCTGCACCGGTCTGATCGGCAAGGACGACTACCAGGCCCTGGTCGACCAGGCCGAGGCCTTCCTGCGGGGCAAGTCCCGCGCGGTCATGGCCCTGATCGCTCAGCAGATGGAAGCGGCGGCCGAGGACCTGGAGTTCGAGCGCGCCGCCCGCCTGCGCGACCGGATCCGCGCCCTGGCCGCCGTGGCCCAGGAGAGCCAGATCAATCCCGAGACCGTGGAGGAGGCCGACGTCGTGGCCCTGCACGTCGAAGGCGGCCAGGCCTGCGTGCAGGTGTTCTTCTTCCGGGCCGGCCAGAACTGGGGCAACCGCGCCTATTTCCCGCGGATCACCGGCAACGCCGAGGAAGAGGGCCCCGAAGAAGGTGGAAGAGGCGCCACCGAGGAACAGCGGATCCTGACCGCCTTCCTGGGCCAGTTCTACGACGACAAGCCGATCCCGCGCCTGATCCTGACCAACCTCGAGCCGGCCGACCGCGATCTGCTGGCCGAGGCCTTCTGCCTGAAGAGCGGCCGCAAGGTCGAGATCGCCACCCCCAAGCGCGGCGAGAAGGCCGACCTGGTCGGCCACGCCCTGACCAACGCCCGGGAGGCCCTGGGCCGCAAGATGGCCGAGGGCAGCGCCCAGACCAAGCTGCTGGCCGGGGTCTGCGAGGCGTTCGGGCTGGAGGCGCCGCCCGAGCGGATCGAGGTCTACGACAACAGCCACATCCAGGGGACCAACGCGGTCGGGGGCATGATCGTGGCCGGGCCCGAGGGCTTCATGAAGGGCCAGTACCGCAAGTTCAACATCCGCTCGACCGAGCTGACGCCCGGTGACGACTACGGGATGATGAAGGAGGTGCTGCGTCGGCGCTTCGCCCGCCTGGTCAAGGAAGAGGAGGAGGGCGACAGCTCCGCGCGCCCCGACCTGGTGCTGGTCGACGGCGGCAAGGGCCAGCTGGACGCGGCGCTGGAGGTGATGGCCGACCTGGGCGTCGACGACATCGCCATCGTCGGGGTGGCCAAGGGCCCGGACCGCGACGCGGGGCTGGAGCGGTTCTTCCTGCCGGGCGCGACGCCGTTCATGCTCGAGCCCAAGTCGCCGGTGCTCTACTACCTCCAGCGGCTGCGCGACGAGGCCCACCGGTTCGCAATCGGCGCCCACCGCACCCGCCGCTCGATGGACCTGAAGAAGAACCCGCTCGACGAGATCGAGGGCGTCGGCCCCGGGCGCAAGAAGGCCCTGCTGCACGCGTTCGGCTCGGCCAAGGGCGTGGCCCGGGCCGGGATCGAGGACCTGATGAAGGTCGATGGCGTCAGCCAGCCCCTGGCCGAGCGGATCCACGCCTTCTTCCGGAAAAGCTGAGCCTGGCCTACTCCCGCGCCGACAGCTCCAGCCAGTCGAATTCCTCCTCCAACGCCCGATAGGCGTCGTCGCCGATCTCGCCGCGCTGACGCAGGTCCGAGATGGCCGCCCGCGACACCGCCACCACCTTGCGTCGCAGGGCGTTCTCGGTGGAGGCGCGCGCATCAGCGCCCTTCCGGGTCTGGCTCAGGGCGTCGCCGTACTCGCGGCGCAGGGCCTCGGCCGCCTGGGACTCGTCGCCTTCGAGCTCGGCCAGGGCCGCCTTCAACGCCTTGGCGCGGGCCAGTTTCAGCTCCTTGCGCACCGGGTCGTCGTCGGGCAGGCGCAGCAGGGCCATCAGCGGCCTCAGGGTCAGGCCCTGGATCACCAGCGTGCCCAGCACCACCGCGAAGGCGGCCAGCAGGATGAAGTCGCGATAGGGAAAGCCCGCGGGCAGGGCCAGGGCGGCGGCCAGGGTGACCATGCCGCGCATGCCGCACCAGGCGACCAGCAAACCACCTCGGCTGGTGGGCGCAGCCATGCTGGAGCGGGCCACGTGCAGACCGAACCAGTGGTTCTTCAGTCGCACGGCGCTGTTGTAGGTCATCACCCAGGCCAGCCGCACGGCGATCACCGTGGCGAGGATCACCCCGGCGGCGCCCAGATAGTCGGCGCGCTCGTGCGGCGACAGCCCTTCCAGGATCGGACGAAGCTGCAGGCCGATCAGGGTGAAGGCCAGGACGTTCAGCACCACCACCACGCTTTCCCAGACCGCGAAGGACGGAATGCGCAGCCGCGCCGACAGCTGCGCGCCCGGCCGCCAGGCCACGGTCACGCCGTAGACGACGATGGTCACCACCCCCGACAGGCCCAGCCGCTCGGCCAGGATCCACACCCCGAACGTGGAGACGAACTGGACGATCACCGAACTGGGCACGTCGGTGATGCGGTGGAAGAAAATGCCGCTCACCCGCGCCAGGCCGTAGCCGACCACGACGCTGCCCACCGCCACCAGGGCGAAGGTCGGCGCGGCGTGGGCCAGGCTGAAGCCGCCGCCGACCGCCCCCACCGCCAACCGGTAGATCAGCAGGGCCGAGGCGTCGTTGAGCAGGCTTTCGCCCTCCAGGATCTTCAGGATCCGGTGCGGCGGGCGGATGTCGCGCAGCACCGCCAGGGCCGCCACGGCGTCCGGCGGAGCGACGATGGCCCCCAGGGCGATGGCCGCCGGCCACGGCATGTCGGGAAACAGCCATCGCGCCGCCACCGCCACGCCCAGGGTCGTCAGGCTGACGGCGATCAGCACCAGGGCCGACACCGGTCGCCAGTTGTCCTTCAGGTCGCGCAGGGAGGAGTCGTAGGCCGCGTCCAGCAGCACGGGAGCGATGAACAGGGCCAGGATCAGCTCCGGCTCCGGCGTCAGCCGGGGCGCGCCGGGGACCAAGGCGACGGCCGCCCCGCCCAGGGCCAGCAAGGCCGGATACGGCGCGCCGATCCGCCGGGCCAGGGTCGACAGCAGCACCGCGCCCAGCAGCAGGGCCAGGATCCACTCGAAGATCAGCATGCCTCCAGACCTCCGCCTCGCCGTCCGGCGTAGCAGAGCCGGCCGCCTGTCGGCAACGGTTTGGGCCCTCCGGTCTCAGGCCTCAGCGGCTTCGACCGCGAACGCCAGCCCCGCGGCTTGCTCCAGCCGCTCCACCAGCTTCCCCCGCAGGGCCGCGCCGGGCGTCCAGATCCCGCCGGCCACATCGGGGGCGTCGACCAGGCACAGGGCCGTCTCGGCGATCATCTTGCTGGTCGAGCCGTAGCCGGGGTCCTTGTCGCCTTTGACGCCCGCCCGGACCTGGCGACCGTCGGGGGCGAGGGCGACGAACAGCAGGTCGTAGAACCCGGCTTCGCGCTCCGCCTTGCTGGGCCCTTCGCCCGGCTTGGGACCGCCCTCGGCGCCCATGGCGGCGTTGCCCGCGGCCACCGCCTTGGCGGCGGCCTCGCCCGCCTCGCCGGGGCCGGTCAGGATCATCTCGTCATAGACGAAGTCGGCGCCGTAAGGCTGGCCCATCAGCCAGTTGGAGCGGTGGACGTTGCGGGTGTTGATCGCCGCCATCACGAACGGCGCGGTCCAGGCGTCCAGGTCGTCGTCATGGACCACGGCCGCGCCATGCGGCTGCCGGGGACCGGTGAAACCGGGAGTCAGGGCGAACGGGTTCTTCAGATGCTCCAGCACCTGGGGATCGCGGGCCGCCGCGGCCAGGGTGGCCTTCAGGCTGGCCGCCGTGCCGCCCGAGAACGTGCCGCGCATGGCCCGCACCCGGCCCTTGACCCGCGCCGCCGGCCCGCCGAACCGGCGAGCCGCCTCCTGCTGCACGAACCAGACGCCCAGCTCGAACGGGATGGAGTCGAAGCCGCACGAGAACAGGATCCGCGCCCCGCTGGCCTTGGCCGCCGCCTCGTGTGCGTCGATCATCTGGCGCATCCAGGCTGGCTCGCCGCACAGGTCCAGATAGTCGGTCCCGGCCTGCGCACAGGCGGCCACGAGGTCGGAGCCGTAGAGCTGGTAGGGGCCGACGGTCGTCAGGACCGCCTTGGTCCGCCGGACCATGGCTCGCAGCGAGGTGGGGTCGTCGGCGTCGGCGACGATCAGCGGCGTGGAGGCGGAGGCGCCGATCTCGTCGCGCACGGCGGCCAGCTTCTCGGCGCTGCGGCCCGACATGGCCCAGCGGACCTCCGGGTGATGTTTCGCGAAGTGCTCCGCCACCAGCCGGCCGGTGAAGCCGGTCGCGCCGTGGACGACGACGTCGAATTCGGCGTTGGAGTTCATCGGGTCGCCTCCCAGGTTCTTGTCCTTGGAAAGGCAGAGTGACGCGGACGGGCGGTGGAGGCAAACGGGCGTTTGCGGACCCAGGTTAGCTGGCCGCCCTCGGCTTCAACCCCAGCAGGCCCACGAAGCTCAGGCCCGCCGCCACCGCCAGATAGGCGCCCACCGGCGCCAGCCCGCCCTTGTCGGCCAGGTATTGGGCGATCATCGGAGCCAGCCCGCCGCCCAGGATGCCGCCGAGATTGAAGGCCGCCGAGGCGCCGGTGTAGCGCACGCGGGCCGGGAACAGGTCGGGCAGGAAGGCGCCCAGCGGTCCGTAGACGAAGCCCATGACCAGCAGGCCCAGGGCCAGGAAGGCGAAGAGGGGCAAGAGCGCGCCCGCTCCCATCATCACCGGCAGCAGGACCCCGACGGCCACGGTCATGGCGCAACCGGCCATCAGCACCCGGCGCGGATTGGCCGCGTCCGACCAGTAGCCGGCGGCGACGATGCCGGCGGCCATGAATAGGATCGCCCCCAGCTGCACGCCCAGCATCGCCGTGCGGCCGTAACCCAGGATGTTGACGCCGTAGCCCAGCGCGAAGGCGGTCATCAGGTAGTAGACGGCGAAGCAGCAGATGGTCGCCAGCGTGCCGCACAGGGTGGCCTTCCAATGGCCCTTCAGCAGCTCGCCCAACGGCACGGCCGGCGGGGCCTCATGGGCGATGGCGGCCGCGAAGGCCGGGGTCTCGGTCAGCTTCAGCCGCACCCACAGGCCCACGGCCACCAGCACGGCGCTGCCCAGAAACGGCAGGCGCCAGCCCCAGGCCTGGAACTGGTCCGGCGTCAGGACCAGGCCCAGCAGCAGGAACAGCCCGTTGGCGGCGATGAAGCCGACCGGCGCGCCCAGTTGCGGGAACATGCCGAACCGGGCCTTCCAGCCCGGAGGCGCGTTCTCCACCGCCAGCAGCGCCGCCCCGCCCCACTCGCCGCCCAGGCCGAAGCCCTGGCCGAACCGCAGCAGGCACAGCAGGGTCGGGGCCAGCCAGCCGGCCACGGCGTAGGTGGGCAGGAAGGCGATGGCCAGGGTCGAGCCGCCCATCAGCATCAGCGAGGCCACCAGGGTGGACTTGCGCCCGATCCGGTCGCCGAAATGGCCGAACACCGCCGCGCCCAAAGGCCGGGCCAGGAACGCCACGCCCAGGCTGGCGTAGGAGGCCATCAGCTGCAGGCTGGCCGACTTGGACGGGAAGAACAGCGGCCCGAACACCAGCGAGGCGGCCGTGGCGTAGATGTAGAAGTCGTAGAACTCCACCGCCGTGCCCACCAGGCTGGCGGTCAGCACCCGACGGTGGGAATTGGTCGCGGTCGGATCGGTGGTGTTGGTGGCCATGACGCCCTCGGGAAACTGCGCCATGGCTTGGCCGGCCGCCCCTGCGCCGTCAACCTCCCGGGAGGAGAAATAACCCGAAACAAGCAGCAGCGCGGCCGAAAAGACCGCTTCACCTCACTAGAAGCGTCACTGCAGGGTGGGATTCTCCCCGGAACCTCAGTCGTCCAGCAAGCGCACCTTGTCGATAAGATCCGGCTCGGTCTGCACGGCGGCCCAGAAACGCCGGTCGGCGGTGACCACGTGACTGTGCGCCCGCACGGCCAAGGCCAGATACAGGCAATCATAGACCGGATGGCCCAGACGCCGCGCCAGGGCGGCGGCGGCGGACAGGTCATCTTCGATCGGGATCGAAGTCACCGGCGCGTTGAACAGCTCCGACAGCCGTTCGTCGGCCTCGCCGGCGCTGAGCTCTCCCCTCAGGCTGCGCCTCCAAAGCGCGTTGGCGGCTTCCAGAAGCCAGAGGGAGGGAGCGATCAGGTCTTCGTCGAGCAGGGCGTCGGCGGCGGCCTGGCCAGGCTCGGCCAACACCCATTTCAAGGCGACCGAAGCATCGACGACCAGCGTCACCGGCTGTCGCGATCCAAGCGGATCAGGTCGGCCGACTCGCCGCCGATACGACCCTGGGTCTTCTCGCGCAGGATCGCGGCGCGCTCTCGAAACCCGGATCGCCCCGCTTTCAGGCTCGCCTCGAGGATCAGGCGATGCTCAGCCTCGGCGCTGCGGCCGTTCGCGGCGGCGCGGCGCTTCAACGCCTCGACGACGTCGCGGGGAACGTCTCTGACCAGGAGCTGAGCCATCCGCAGATGATATCAACTGATATCATACCTGACAATCGCGCCCCATAGCCCTCCGCCGCTTTCATGCGTTAGAACCGCGCCATGAAAGCCCTGCCCAATGTCCTGACCTCCGCGCGCCTGGTCATCGCGCTGTTCATGTTCGTGGCCCTGGCCGCGGCGGCCGGCGGCGTGCCGTGGCTGAGCGACCAGCTGAGCGTGGACCAGCAGATGTCGCTGCAGCGCTGGGCGTTCTGGGCGTTCGTGATCGCCGCGGTGACCGATTTCTTCGACGGCTGGCTGGCCCGCAAGCTGGATGCGGTCAGCGTCTGGGGCGCGATCCTCGACCCGATCGGCGACAAGATCCTGGTCTGCGGCGCCCTGCTGGGCCTGATGGCCCTGGGCCCCAATCCCCTGGTGATCCTGCCGTCAGGCCTGATCCTGTTCCGGGAGTTCGCCGTCAGCGCGCTGCGTGAAGTCGGCGCGGGCAAGGGCGTGAAACTGCCCGTCACCCAGTTGGCCAAGTGGAAGACCACCCTGCAGCTGGTGGCGATCGGGGCCGAGATGATCCTGGCCTCGTGGTCGGCCTTCCACCTGCCGACCGCCCTGTCGGTGGTGACCCCGGCCACCTACGCGACCCACGGCCTGCTGTGGCTGGCCGCCGTGGTGACGCTGATCACCGGGGCCCAGTACTGGGAAGCCGCGCGCAAGGCGCTGGTCTAGGGAGGGAGCCTGTCGAGGTTGTCGCGCCGGAAGCGACTATTCCGCCGCCAGCAGCCGCGGCGGGCCCGGTTCCTCGTCCTCGGCCGCCTCAGGGTCGCGCAGCAGCCATTCGGCCGCGGGCGGCGCGCGCCCAGCCCGGGTGCGCTCCGCCTGCATCATCAGGGCCAGCCAGCCGCTCCCCGCCGTCAGAAACACCATGATCGCCTCCGAAGCGCTCCGTCGTTATTGAGAATGACTCTCAATAACGACGGAAGCAAGGCGTCTTTGGGACCTTAGGCCGCTTCGGTCGCCACGGCCGCCGCGGTCGCCTTGCGCTTGGCGGCGGTCGCGCCGCGCTTCTTGGTCGCCGCTTCCAGGGTGACCTGGCGGCGCTTGGAAGCTTCCAGTTCGAGCACGGGCAGGACCTCGGTCGCGGCCCGCCGCTGGGCCGGGGTGCCCACAACGTCCAGCCGGCGCGCGTTAGCCAGGAGCGTCACCAGCTCCCGGTCGTTCAGCAGAGGAATCCGCTCGATCAGGGTCATGTCGTGCTCCTTGAAACTCAGCAATTCCCGCAGTAGCGCGAGAGAATTTGCTTAACGTTCAAAGCGTCGCTTGGGGTCCAAAACTATTCACGATTCAAGTCGATTCACGAATTCACTTGCCCCAGGCCCGGATGACGGTCATGGTGGATTATCGAAATTCGCTGACGTTCGGCCTGCTTTTCCATGCTCTCCTTCACGAGAGCGCCGGACGCGCCCACCGACCCCCAACGAAATTTGATCGTCGCGCGGAACGATTCCGCCGACGCCTATCGAACTGCAAGGACTACCACTATGGCTACCGGCACCGTGAAATGGTTCAACGGCACCAAGGGCTTCGGCTTCATTCAACCGGACGACGGCGGCGCCGACGTCTTCGTGCACATCTCGGCCGTTGAACGCGCCGGTCTGCGCGGCCTGGATGAAGGTCAGAAGATCACCTACGAACTCGAGCAAGATCGTCGCTCGGGCAAGATGTCGGCGGGCCAACTGCAGGCTTAATCGCCTCACGCTCACGAGATTTGGAATGGGTCGGCGCCTGGCGCCGGCCCATTTTTCTTGCTCGCTTCTCATGGGGGCGTAACAGGTTTGGAAGGTTTAGGCACCGAGCCCACAGCCCATGCGTCCTACCCGCCTTCTCGCCCTCGTCCTGGTCGCCCTGAGCCTCTGCGCCTGCGGGTCCCTGTCGCGCCCGGCCTTCCAGGCCAGCGACCTGGCCGGACCGCCGCCCAGGGGCCTGGCCGACATCCGCTTCAGCGCCGGTGACAAGGACGCCGCCGTCCGGTTCGGCGATCCGGCCCGCAAGCGCGCCCAGGCCCAACGCACCTTCGACGTGCTGGCCCTGTCGGGCGGCGGCTCCAACGGGGCCTATGGCGCCGGGGTGCTGGTCGGCTGGACCAAGCGCGGCGAGCGCCCCGAATTCGACATCGTCACCGGCGTCTCGACCGGCGCCCTGACCGCCCCGTTCGCCTTCCTCGGCCCCAGCTGGGACGACCGCCTGACGGAGGCCTACACCGGCAAGGAGGCCGGCCGGATCCTCAAGCCGCGCGGCCTGGGCGTGCTGTTCCATCCCAGCTTCTACAGCAGCGCCGCCCTGCGCCAGCTGGTCGACGCCTATGTGACCGACGACATGCTCCAGGCCATCGTCGCCGAGCACCGGCGCGGCCGCCGCCTGCTGATCGCGACCACCAATCTCGACACCGAGGAGACGGTGATCTGGGACATGGGCGCGATCGCCAGCCGCGGCGACGAGGCCTCCAAGGAGCTGTTCAAGCGGGTCCTGGTCGCCTCGACCAGCATCCCCGGCGTCTTTCCGCCAACCCTGATCGAGGTCCAGGGCAAGGGCCGCGAGCTGTCGGAGATGCATGTCGACGGCGGGGTCACCATCCCGTTCTTCGTGGCGCCCGAGTCGCTCCTGCTATGGACCGCCGCCAAGAACTCGGTGCGGCCGGGGCGACTTTTCGTGATCGTCAACGGCAAGGTCGACGGCAGTTTCGGCTTCACCAAGGGCGGGGCCCTGTCGATCGTCGGCCGCTCGTGGGACGCCATGAGCAAGGCCCTGATGCGCACCCACCTGGCGGCCAGCTACGGCTTCGCCCGTCGCAACGGCGGCCAGCTGTTCTACAGCGCCATCCCCGACAGCGCCGACGCCGACACCTCGGGCCTGGATTTCGACGCCAAGAACCGCGAGGCCCTGTTCCGGCTGGGCCGGGAACGGGCCGAGGCCGGCTGGGCCTGGGCCCTGCCGGATGACCCGAACGGTCCGTCGGACACGCCGCCCGCCGTTCCCGCCCCGCCGGCGATCAGCGGCAAGCGACCTTAGGCCGGTTCGGTATAAGGCGGAGCAGGATGGGGTCGCCTATCCCTGGACCAAGGCCTCGATCTTCTCGGAGGCGGCGTCCAGGGCCTTTATGGCGCGGATCTCGACGCGGGTCTGTTCGGTCTGCAGGCGGGCCAGTTCCGACTGGGCGTGGGCCAGGCGCAGCTTGAGGTCGCTCAGCTCGTCGGCCAGCAGCAGGGCGCCCATCAGGAACAGGCGCGTCTCGCCCAGCTGGCCGACGTCCTGACTGACCTGGCGGACCTGGCGGTCGAACAGGCGGGCGATCTCCAGCAGGTGGGCTTCCTGCCCGTCCTCGCAGCCGACGGTGTAGGGGCGGCCGTTCACCTGGATGGTCAGTTGGGCCATGGGTCAGGCCTCCCTTTCCGTCACGCCGTCGTCAGGGTCGAGGTCGCCGAACAGGTCGCCGGCCTCGGCGCCCTCATCCCCGAGGTCGTCCTCGTCGTCGTGGACGCCGTCGGTGATCAGGCTCTCATCGCCCAGGGCGGCGCGGATCTCGGCGATGGCCCGGCCCAGGGCCTCGGAGGCCTGCTCGCCGGCCTCCTCCAGGGCCTTTTCACGGGCTCGGGCGGCTTCCAGGTCGAGGGCCAGGCGCGCGGCCTTGGACTCCGCCAGGGCCTGGGCCTCGGCGTCGAACAGGCCCGGATCGTCGCTCGCTCCCGCCGAGGCCGCCGCGGCGGCCGCCGAAAACGCGGCCAGGCGCGCGGTGCGCTCAGCCGTGATCTTCTGCTCCAGCTGGCTGACGGCGCGCTCCAGGCGTCGCGCGGCCAGTTCGAGGGCGTTCCCTTCGCCCGGGGTCATCGGCATCGTCCAACGGTCATGCAGCGCAACATATAGACTGCGGCCTGCTTCGCCACCCGCCATGGCGACAATTGGGCGACGAAACCGTGCGGATAACAATAGGTCACTCGATGTGAGCGCTCGCACAGGTTTCTTGGGGTTGACTTCCCCGCCCCGCACCGCAAAACGCGCTGCAAAATCAAGGTAACGCCGGTCGCCTCGGCCGGACGCTCGTTAGGAGAAAGACCTCATGGCCATTCGCGTCGCCATCAACGGCTTCGGCCGGATCGGACGTCTCGTCCTGCGTTCCATCGCCGAACACGCGCGCCGCGACATCGAGGTCGTCGCCATCAACGACCTGGGCCCGGTCGAGACCAACGCCCACCTGCTGCGCTATGACAGCGTCCATGGCCGCTTCCCCGGCGTGGTCACCTCGGGCGAGGACTGGATCGACGTCGGCCTGGGCAAGATCAAGGTCACGGCCATCCGCAATCCGGAAGAGCTGCCGCACAAGGACCTGAACGTCGACATCGCGTTCGAGTGCACCGGCATCTTCACCGCCCGCGACAAGGCCGCCCTGCACCTGAAGGCCGGCGCCAAGCGCGTGCTGGTCTCGGCCCCGGCCGACGGCGCCGACAAGACCATCGTCTACAAGGTCAACCACGAGACCCTGACCGCCGACGACATCGTCGTCTCCAACGGCTCGTGCACCACCAACGCCCTGGCCCCGGTGGCCAAGGTGCTGCAGGACCTGGTCGGCATCGAGCGTGGCTACATGACCACGATCCACAGCTATACCGGCGACCAGCCGACGCTGGACACCATGCACAAGGACCTCTACCGCGCCCGCGCCGCGGCCCTCAGCATGATCCCCACCTCGACCGGCGCCGCCAAGGCCCTGGGCCTGGTGCTGCCGGCCCTGAAGGGCAAGCTGGACGGCTCGTCGATCCGCGTCCCGACCCCGAACGTCTCGGTCATCGACCTGAAGGTCGTGCCGTCGCGCGACACCACGGTCGACGAGGTCAACGCCGCCCTGCAGGCCGCCGCCGACGGCCCGATGAACGGCGTGCTGTTCACCACCAAGGACCCGCTGGTCTCGTCGGACCTGAACCACATCGCTGCCAGCTCGACGGCCGCCCTGCCCCAGACCCAGGTCATCGAGGGCAAGCTGGTCCGGGTGCTCAGCTGGTACGACAACGAATGGGGCTTCGCGACCCGCATGAGCGACACGGCTCTGGAAATGGCGAAGTTCCTGTAAGACGATGACACGGTGGGCGCTGGCGGTTCTTCTGGTTCTGACAGCGCCCATCGCGTTCATGGGCGCATCTACCGCCACCGACGTTGTCGGCGCTCTGGCAAACGGCCGGCCGACGGAAGATTACTTTTCGCCCAACATCCCGATGCGCTCGGTCCCGCTGGTGTTCCTGCCAGGATGGATCGCGGCCGTGGCCTGGTTCGTCCGCCTGACCCGGTCGAAAGCCGCGCCCAGCAAAACGCAGTCTGGACTGTCGACGCTCTTCATCCTGATCCTGTCGGCGGGCGTCGCGTGCATCGCCGCGCTAGCGGCCGTCATCTACCTGTGGACCACGACGATGTGACGCGGACGTCGCATTTCTATTCGAACATCACCCCGAGAAATCAGGTCTGACCCCATGCCCTTCCGCACCCTCGACACCGCCGATCTCACCGGCAAGCGCGCCCTGGTCCGGGTGGACTTCAACGTGCCCGTCGACGGCGGGGCCATCACCGACGACACCCGCCTGCGCGCGGCGTTGCCCACCATCCACTACCTGTCGACCAAGGGCGCCAAGGTCGTTTTGCTGGCCCACTTCGACCGCCCCAAGGGCAAGGTCGTGCCCGAGATGAGCCTGGCCTTCGTGGCCGAGCCGCTGGGCAAGCTGCTGGAGCAGGAGGTGGCCTTCGCCGCCGACTGCGTCGGCCCGGCCGCCGCCGAGGTCGTCAACGCCATGGAGAACGGCGGCGTGGCCCTGCTGGAGAACGTCCGCTTCCACGCCGGCGAGGAGAAGAACGACCCCGCCTTCGCCGCCCAGCTGGCGGAAAACGGCGACCTCTATGTCGACGACGCCTTCAGCGCCGCCCACCGCGCCCACGCCTCGACCGAAGGCCTGGCCAAGCTGCTGCCGGCCTATCCGGGCCTGGCCATGCAGCGCGAGCTGGACGCCTTGGACGCCGCCCTGGGCAACCCCAAGAAGCCCGTTCTGGGCATCGTCGGCGGCTCCAAGGTCTCGACCAAGCTGGACCTGCTCAACAACCTGGTCGCCAAGCTTGACCGCCTGGCCATCGGCGGCGGCATGGCCAACACCTTCCTGTTCGCCCAGGGCCACGACGTCGGCGGCTCGCTGTGCGAAAAGGACCTGGCCGACACCGCCCGCCAGATCATCGCCACCGCCGAGAAGAGCGGCTGCGAGCTGCTGCTGCCGATCGATGTGGTGGTGGCTAAGAAGGTCGCCCCGGGCGTCGACGCCGAGACCCGCGAGCTGTCCGAGGTCCAGGCCGACGACCTGATCCTGGACGCCGGCCCCAAGAGCGCTCAACGGCTGATCGAGGCCATGGACGCCAGCCAGACCCTGATCTGGAACGGCCCCTTGGGCGTTTTCGAGGTGCCACCCTTCGACGAAGCGACCGTTTCGGCGGCAAAACACGCCGCGAAACTCGCCAAGTCGGGTAAGATCGTGGCCGTCGCGGGCGGGGGTGATACCGTGGCGGCGTTGAACCACGCCGGCGTTTCGGGCGATTTCACCTTCGTCTCGACCGCCGGCGGCGCGTTCTTGGAATGGATGGAAGGCAAGACGCTCCCGGGCGTCGCGGCGCTGGAAATCTAGGATCGCGGAGACAGACGGAGGAAACCGGGACCACGGCGCGCCCACGTAGGCGCGCCGGGCCAGACATTCGGATCGCAGGGTCCGGACCATTGGGCAAAGAGCGCATCAGCGCCGGGCCCCAAAAACAAGAAACCACCCAAACACTTCACGCTTGCAGGAGAACAACACGTGGCGAGGATCACGCTAAGACAGTTGCTGGACCATGCGGCGGAGCACGACTATGCGCTGCCGGCCTTCAACATCAACAACATGGAACAGGGCCTGGCGATCATGGAAGCGGCGGAAGCCGTCAATTCCCCGGTCATCATCCAGGCCTCGCGCGGGGCGCGCAGCTACGCCAACGACATCATGCTGGCCCGGATGATCGACGCCCTGGCCGAGATCTATCCCAACATCCCGGTGTGCATGCACCAGGACCACGGCAACGGCCCGGCCACCTGCGCCACGGCGATCCAGTACGGCTTCACCTCGGTGATGATGGACGGCTCGCTGATGGAGGACGCCAAGACCCCCGCCACCTACGAGTACAACGTCGAGGTCACCCGCAAGGTGGTCGAGATGGCCCACAGCTGCGGCGTCTCGGTCGAGGGCGAGCTGGGCGTGCTGGGCTCGCTGGAAAGCGGCATGGGCGAGGCCGAGGACGGCCACGGCTTCGAGGGGGTGCTCTCGCACGACGAGCTGCTGACCGACCCGGACCAGGCGGTGGAGTTCGTCGAGCGCACCGGCGTCGACGCCCTGGCCATCGCCATGGGCACCAGCCACGGGGCCTACAAGTTCACGCGCAAGCCGGACGGCGACGTCCTGGCCATGAACGTGATCGAGGAGATCCACCAGCGCCTGCCCAACACCCACTTGGTGATGCACGGTTCGTCGTCGGTTCCCCAGGAGCTGCAGGACATCATCAACCAGTACGGCGGCGCCATTCCCCAGACCTGGGGCGTGCCGGTGGAAGAGATCCAGCGCGGCATCAAGCACGGCGTGCGCAAGGTCAATGTCGACACCGACAACCGCCTGGCCATCACCGGCGCGATCCGCAAGATCCTGATCGAGAAGCCGCACGAGTTCGACCCGCGCGCCTATCTCAAGCCCGCCAAGGAAGCCATGCGCCAGGTCTGCCAGGACCGCTTCGTGCAGTTCGGCTCGGCCGGCCACGCCGACAAGATCAAGCCGCTGTCCACCGCCACCATGGCCAAGCGCTACGTGTCCGGCGAACTGAACGCCAAGTTCGGCGCGGCGGCGAAGAAGGCGGCGGCCGAGTAAGACCTAGGACGGGGACAGGCGCATGCGCCTGTCCCCAACCGCGCCTACGCCCTCGGCGGATAAGCGTGCGCTCCGCCGTTCGGGTCTTCGACCTGGCCCTCCACCGCCAGGTAGTCCGGCCCGATCGGGACCTTGCCGTGGCCGTCGGGGATGTCGAGCACGTAGGTCGGCTGGCACAGGCCCGAGAACCGGCCGCGGATGGCGCGCATCAAGGCGCGGCCTTCCTCCACCGTGGTCCGCAGGTGGGCGGTGCCCGGCGCGTGGTCGCCGTGGTGCAGGTAGTAGGGCCGGATGCGGGTCTCGACGAAGCCGCGCATCAGGGCCCCCAGCGCCTCGGGGTCGTCGTTGACGCCCCTCAGCAGCACGGTCTGGCTCAGCATCGGCACGCCGGCGTCGATGATCCGGGCGGCGGCGGCCCGCGCGGCCGGGGTCAGCTCGCGGACATGGTTGGCGTGCAGGGCCACATAAACCGTCTTGCCGCTGGCCTTCAGGGCCGCGACCATGTCGTCGGTGACCACCGCCGGGTCGACCACGGGGACGCGGGTGTGGAAGCGCACGACCTTGACGTGGTCGAGGGCCGCCAGCCGTTCGCCCAGGTCGCGCAGGCGGCGCGGCGACAGCACCAGAGGGTCGCCGCCGGTGACGATCACCTCCCAGATCTCCTGATGGGCGGCGATATAGGCGAAGGCCGCGTCCAGCTGTTCCGGCGACAGGTTGGCCGCGCCCCCGGGCCCGACCACCTCGCGGCGGAAGCAGAACCGGCAATAGACCGCGCAGGTGTGGGTGGGTTTCAGCAGCACGCGGTCCGGGTAGCGATGGACGATCCCCTCGACCGGGCTGTGGACCGCGTCGCCGATCGGGTCGGCGACCTCGCCGGGGCTTTCCTGCAGCTCGGCCTCGCCGGGCAGGAACTGGCGGGCGATCGGGTCGCTTTCGTTGGCCGGGTCGATCAGCTCGGCCATGTCCGGGGTGACGGCCACCGCATAGCGCGCCGCCACGGCCTCCAGCGCCGGCAGACGTTCAAGAGCGATCAGGCCGGCCTCGGCCAGGGCGGCGGCGCTGCGAAGGGTGCGGGCGGCGGTCATGAGGCGCGGGATATGGCCGATTAAGGCGTCCGGAGCAATGCGGCGGCTCAGCCGAGGTCTTCGACGAACGCCCGGCGCCGGGTCTCCAGCGCGCCTTTCAGCAGCCGCCGGAAGGTGGGGCATTCCATGTGGCTGGGGGCGGGACAGGCCGCGGCGTGGCGCAGGCTGTCGCGCAGGGCGGACAGGCGACGGACCGTCCGGTCCAGGTCGTCGGCCTTGGCCGACAGCTGGGCGCGATCCAGGCGCGGCCGCCCCGCCGTGTCGACCATGCCGGCGATCTCGTCCAGCGTGAAACCCGCCGCCTGGGCCAGGGCGATCAGCGACAGGCGCTCGACCACGCTGGCCTCGAACAGCCGCTTCAGGCCGCGCCGGCCGACCGAGACGATCAGCCCCTTTTCCTCGTAGTATCGAAGCCTGGACGCGGCCATGCCGGTGGCGGCGGCGACCTGGGCGATGTCGAGCAGTTTCACCATTGACCTCAAGCGGACTTGAAGTCGTAGCCTCGTCCACGATCGCCATGGAAAGCAAGGAGCATCGCGTGACCCAGCCGCCGACGACGCCCAATCAGGCCCAAGCCGAGCTCTGGAACGGCCTGGCCGGCCGCAACTGGGTGGAGCAGAACGCGCTGCTCGACCGCCTGCTGGAGCCGCTGGTGCAGCCGCTCGTCGACGACGTCCGCCGACAGGGCGCGCGCGACGTGCTCGACGTCGGCTGCGGGGCCGGGGCGACCACCTTCGCCGTGGCGCGGAGCCTGCGGGGACAAGGCCGCTGCACCGGCCTGGACCTGTCGGCCCCGCTGATCGACCTGGCCCGGCGGCGGGCGGTCGAGACCGGCGTCGACAACGCCGACTTCATCGTCGCCGACGCCCAGCTTCACGCCTTCCCGCCCGCGCGCTTCGACGCGGTGATCTCGCGGTTCGGGGTGATGTTCTTCGACGATCCGGTCGCCGCCTTCGCCAATCTGCGGCGTGCGGCGCGGACGGACGCCCGGCTGGCGATGGTCGCCTGGCGCCGGATCGAGGACAATCCGTTCATGACCGCGGCCGAACGCGCGGCCGCCCCCCTGCTGCCCGAAGCGCCGCCGCGCGCGCCGGACGCGCCGGGCCAGTTCGCCTTCGCCGATCGCCAACGGGTGAGCGGAATCCTGACGGCGGCCGGCTGGCGCGAGGTCGACCTCCAGCCGCTCGACGTCGCCTGCGAGATGCCGGCCGACGACCTGGCGACCTATGCGGTCCGCATGGGGCCGGTGAGCCTGGCGCTGCCGACCCTGGACGCGGACCGCCGCGACGCGGTGATCGAGGCCGTGCGGCGGGGCTTCGAGCCCTTCGTATCCGACGGCGTGGCGCGGTTCACCGCGGCGTGCTGGATGATCCGGGGACGGGCTTAGGGACGCCCCGCCTGCCCCGCCGCCGGCGTCCCGACGCCGGCCGAACGCCACCTGACCGATCACCGCAGAATCGCTGGATAAGCGTTTTCGAACGGAGCGCCCAACGATGAAACTGATCTCCACCCTGGTGTTCGCGGCGGCGGTGATGTTGGGCGGGGGCGCGGCCTCGGCCGAGACGCGATATCTGGTCGGGACCTATAGCGCTGATGGCCACAAGGGCATGTCGCTGCTGAAGTTCGACGCGGCGACCGACCGTTTCACCGCTGTGCGGACCTTCGCCGACGTCGAGAACGCCTCGTTCGCGCTGCACGACGCCAAGACCGGGCGGCTCTATGTCACCGACGAGATCGAGAGCGCCGGGCGGGTGGGCGCCTACCGGCTGTGGCCAGACGGCCGGACGCTGAAGCCCCTGTCCGTCCAGCCATCCGAGGCCGGCGCGCCCTGCTACCTGGCCCTCAGTCCCGACAAGAGCCGCCTGGCCGTGGCCAACTATTTCGGCGACGTGGTGGCGGTTTTCCGCCTCGACCCGGCCACCGGCGCGATTCAGCCCGGCCCCCAGGTGCTGCACGCGGCCGGCGAGCCGAAGGCCGCGTTCGAGGCCGGCCACGCCCACTGGGTTCAGTGGTCGCCGGAGGGCGACCGTCTCTATGTCAGCGACCTGGGGCACGACGAGATCCGCGCCTATCCCTACGACGCCAAGTCCGGGACGGTCGGCGCCCCGACCGTCGCCGCCGCCCTGCCCAAAGGCGCGGGCCCGCGCCACATGGCCTTCCACCCCAAGGGCCGGTTCGCCTATGTCGTCGCCGAACTGGCCAACACCGTCACCGCCTTCCGGCGTGAGGCCGACGGGACGCTGAGCGCGTTGCAGACCGTCTCCACCCTGCCCTCCGGCTTCACCGGCCCGAGCCAGGCGGCCCACTTGGTGATCAATGCGGCCGGCGACACGCTCTACATGTCCAACCGCGGCCACAACTCGATCGCCAGCTTCCGCATCGGCGCCGACGGGACGCTGACGTCGCTGCAGACGATCGCGACCGGCGGCGACTGGCCGCGCTTCTTCCTGCTGGACGAAGGGCGGAAACGCCTGTTCGTGGCGCACCAGCGCAGCAACGACATCGTCGTGTTCCACGTCGCGGCGGACGGCCGGCTGACGGCGACCGGCAAGCGGTTCGAGATGTCACGGCCGGTGATGATGGTCCCCCTGCCGTAGAGCCGGAGCGAAGGGCCCTACTTCGCCACCGGCGTCCACAGCACCTGATCCACCCGCGACGCTCCCGCCGCCAGCATCACCAGGCGATCGAAGCCCAGGGCCGAGCCCGAGGCGTCGGGCATGATCGCCAGGGCCGCCAGGAAGTCCTCGTCCAGCGGGAAGCGCTCGCCATAGACCCGGGCCTTCTCGTCCATCTCGGCCTCGAAGCGGCAGCGCTGTTCGCCGGCGTCGGTCAGCTCGCCGAAGGCGTTGGCCAGCTCCACCCCGCAGGCATAGAGCTCGAACCGCTCGGCCACGCGCCGGTCGCCCGGCTTGGGCCGGGCCAGGGCGGCCTCGGCGGTCGGATATTCGCAGAGGATCGTCGCGCGACCGATCCCCAGGTTCGGCTCGACCTTCTCGACGATTACCCGGCTGAACACGTCGGCCCAGGTATCATCATCCGCGACGCGGATCCCCGCCGCCCGCGCCGAGGCGGCCAGGGCGTCGCGATCGGTCTCGCCGCCCGGCCCGATCGAGGCCAGCAGGTCGACGCCGGCATGGCGTTCGAAGGCCTGCGCCACCGTCACCCGCTCGGGCGCCGCGAACGGATCGCACGCCTGGCCGCGAAAGCGGAATTCCCGGGTCCCCGCCGTTTCCGCCGCCAGGACCAACAGGGCGGCGCAGTCGTCCATCAGGGTCTGGTAGGGCTCGGCCACGCGGTACCATTCCAGCATGGTGAACTCGGGGTGATGCAGCGGCCCGCGCTCGCGGTTGCGCCAGACCTTGCCGAAATCGAAGATCCGCCGTTCGCCCGCCGCCAGCAGTTTCTTGCACGAGAACTCCGGCGAGGTGTGCAGGTAGAGCGCCGTGCGTTCTCCGGAAAGCGTCAGGGCGGCGGTCTCGAAGGCGTGCAGGTGGGCCTCGGCGCCGGGCGAGACCTGCAGGGCCGCGGTCTCCACCTCCAGGAAGTCGCGGGCCGCGAACCAGGCCCGGAACGCGGCCTTGATCCGGTTGCGGACCAACAGGAACGGCCGCCGGTCGGCGTGGTTTTCGGGCCGCCACCAGGGCGAAGGAGAGGGTGTCTGCACGGGAAACGCTCTGGTCGGGCTGGCGAACTTGGCGAGGATCGCTATAGGAGGGCGATATCCAACGCAAATTCGCGCGGCTCCGGGCCGCCGCGGGATCAAGGACGAACTAAGTGACTAAAGTCGCCGCCAGCTCGCTGAGGAAGGGTTCCGTCGTCGATATGGACGGCAAGCTCTACGTGGTCCTCAACGCCGAAAACATCCACCCCGGCAAGGGCACGCCGGTCACCCAGCTGAACATGCGCCGCATCTCGGACGGGGTGAAGGTGTCGGAACGCTACCGCACGACCGAACAGGTCGAGCGCGCCTTCGTCGACCAGCGCAACCACACCTTCCTGTACCAGGACGGCGAGGGCTACCACTTCATGAACCCGGAAACCTACGACCAGCTCGTGGCGACCGAAGAGGTGGTCGGCGACCTGGGCGCCTATCTGCAGGAGGGCATGACCGTCCAGCTGTCGACCCACAACGAGGTGCCGATCGCCCTGGAACTGCCGCGCACCGTGGTGCTGGAGATCGTCGACACCGAACCCTCGGTGAAGGGCCAGACCGCCTCGTCCTCGTACAAGCCCGCCGTGCTCAGCAACGGCGTGCGCACCATGGTCCCGCCGTACATCGCGGCCGGCACCAAGGTGATCATCCTGACCGAAGACGGCTCGTACCAGGAACGCGCCAAGGACTAAGTCCTTCTCCCCTTGCGGGAGAAGGTGTCGGCGAAGCCGACGGATGAGGGGTCGCACCGGCGAAAGCCGTGCGGCCCTTTTTCGTTTGGCGTTTGAGAGACCCCTCATCCGACCGCCTTCGGCGGCCACCTTCTCCCGCAAGGGGAGAAGGATAGGCTCACCACCGCAAAGCCCACTTCCCCGCCACCGCGCCCAACAGGCCGGTCCCCAGGACGCCCAGGGTGTACCAGGTCCCTACGAACACCATGGTGCTCTCGCCGCAGTGCAGGCCGTAGACCGTGGCCGCAACGCCGCCGGCGAAGGCGCCGGCCGCGAAGCCGGTCAGGGCCGGGCGGGTCGGGGCCATGCCGCGCAGCACGACCAGCGTCGCCGCCAGCCCCGGCAGGGCCAGGGCGAGGATGTTGCGGCAGCAGACCTTCCAGGATCCGCCCATCATCATCAGCCTTCGGTGCTCCGGATCGGCGGCCAGCCACTGGCCCAGGCCCAGACCGACGAACACCGCCAGCACCAGGGCTCCGAACAGCAGCGCCTTCCTCGGCGCGCCGTCGGGCCGGGCCAGGCGTTCCAGCGCCCAGAAGCCCGCCACGCCCAGCAGGGCGGTATAGGTCGCCTTCATCCAGAACATCCGGCCGGCCATGGCGTCCATCAGGTCGGGACGCGTCCCCAGCCAGGCCAGCACCATCACCAGGGCCGCCAGGGCCGCGGCCGCGGCCACGCCGGCGAACCGGCGCTGCACCGCCCCGGCCGGGATGGCGCGCGGGTCGGCCGCCAGCTGATCGATCAGATCATCCGTCCGCACGGCCGCGCATCCTTTCCCCCAGGCTCCTGAGCGCCCGGTGCAAGGCGACCTTGGCCGCGCCCTCCGAGACGCCGGCCCGCTCACCCGCCTGGGCCAGGCTGAGGCCCTGGATCTTGACGTCGCGCACGAGGTTGCGCTGGCGCTCGGGCAGGGTCTCCAGCGCCCGGTCCAGGTCCATGGCCGAGCCCGGCTCGGGCGCGTAGGCGGCCAGCACCTCGACATAGTCGTCGATCGGCACGGTGGCCCGCACCTTGCGTCGCCGCCAGTGGTCGATCAGCTTGTAGCGCGCCAGGGCAAAGGCCCAGGGGGTGAACGGCTGGGCGCGATCATAGGTCGCGCGCCGCGTATGCACCGCCATCAGGGTCTCCTGCACCAGGTCCTCCACATCGCCGGGAGCGTCGCGCATGCGGCGCTCGAAATAGACGCGGAGCCGGCCGCCCAGCTGGGACAGCAACAGCCGATAGGCCGGGGCGTCGCCGTCCAGGCCCAGCAGCATCAGCGCCTTCAGGGCGGCCTCGGTTTCCGTCACGCCTCCCCCTTGTTCGCGCGAGACGGGCCGATGGTTACACCGCGTCGCGGAAGGCGGGAACCATGTCCGGCGATTTTCGGCGCGGCGCGTTTTTGTCCGCGGGCCGGTGTAACCTTTCGCCGTACCCGTCCGTAACTCCCCTTGACCGCGCAGGACGGGCCGACGAACGGCGCCGGGCGCGGCCGGACCCAGACGAAGGAAACGTCCCCCATGAACAAGACCCCCGCCCTCGCCCTCGCCGCCGTGTTCGCCCTGAGCGCCGGCGCCGCCATGGCCCGCGACGACATGAAGCCGGCCAAGACCGAAATGGAAAAGTGCTACGGCGTGGCCAAGGCCGGCCAGAACGACTGCAAGGCCGGCGCCGGCACCTCGTGCGCAGGCACCTCCAAGGTCGACTACCAGGGCGACGCCTGGAAGAAGGTCGCCAAGGGAACCTGCACCAGCATCAAGACCCCGAACGGCGCGGGTTCGCTGACGCCGAAGGCCGGCTAAGCCGCCTCAAATCAGGTTGTCATCCCGGAAAGCGCGCAGCGCTTGTCCGGGACCCAGGACAGCCGCAAGGCATCTGCCCAGTCCCCTGGGTCCCGGACAGCCCCTGCGGGGCTTCCGGGATGACAACCACCGTGCTCCCAGGAAGCGACCATGCCCCCCACCGCCGGCCTCGGCCTCAAATCCCAGCACTACGCCGAGGCCCTCGCGGCCGAGGACGAAGGCCTGTGGTTCGAGGTCCATCCCGAGAACTACATGGCCGCCGGCGGGCCGCGCCTGCGCTGGCTGGAGGCGATCCGCGCCAAGCATCCGCTGTCCCTGCACGGGGTCGGTCTGTCTCTAGCCGCCGACGCCGATCCGGACCCGACGCACCTGCAAGCCCTGAAAGCCCTGGCCGACCGGTTCGAGCCGTTCGTAGTCTCCGAGCACCTGGCCTGGAGCGCCTGGCGCGGGGTCCACCAGCCCGACCTGCTGCCCTTTCCTCGCACCCAAGCGGCCCTGGACCGCATCGCCGCCAATATCGGCCGCACCCAGGACGTCCTGGGACGGACGATCCTGGTCGAGAACCCGTCCCTGTACCTGCCGCTGACCGGCCATGCGTTCGACGAGATCGATTTCCTGGCCGAGCTGGTCCGCCGCACGGGCTGCGGCCTGCTGGTCGACGTCAACAACGTCTTCGTCAGCGCCAGCAACCTGGGCTACGTGGCCGAAGCCTATCTGGACGCCCTGCCCGCCGAAGCGATCGGCGAGATCCACCTGGCCGGCCACGGCGCCGATGAAGGCGGCTCGATCCTGCTGATCGACACCCACGGCGCGCCGGTGGCCGAAGCGGTCTGGACGCTGTACCGCCGCCTGATCGACCGCGTCGGCCCCTGCCCCACCCTGATCGAGCGCGACGACGACATCCCGGCGTTCGACGTGCTGATGGCCGAGCGCGACCGGGCGCATGGGATGCTGACGGGGACAGGCGCATGCGCCTGTCCCCAACCGCTCACCGCCGAGCCGGCCGATGTCTGAGCTGCAAAGGTTCCAGGACGCCTTCGTCGCCGCCCTCGCCCAACGCTCCGTCGCGCCCATCGCCGGCTGGCTGCCCGAAGGCGAGGACCAGCCCGCCGGCCTCGCCGTCTACCGCAACACCATCGCCAAGGGTTGCGTCGACGCCCTGGCGGCCAATTTCCCGACCGTGGCCAGCCTGGTCGGGGACGACTGGTTCCGCGCCGCCGCCGCTCTGTTCGCCGTCGAGCATCCGCCGGCCGGCGCCGCCCTGCTGGCCTATGGCGAGGCTTTCGCCGACTGGCTGGCGCGCTTCCCGCCGGCCGACGACCTGCCCTACCTGCCGGCCATGGCCCGACTGGACCGGATGTGGACCACCGCCCTGTTCGCGCCCGAAGCCGACGCCCTAGACGCCGAAGCCTTCGCCCTGCCCTCGGACGCCCTGGCCGCGGCCCGGCCGCGCCTGCATCCCAGCCTGGCCTTCGCCTGGTTCGACAGTGGACTGCCGGGCCTGTGGCTGGCGGCGCGCCAGCCCGATCCCGGCGAGATGACGCTTCACGAAGATCCGCAGGGCGTGCTGATCGTCCGCCCCGAAGACACGGTGCATAGCCGCCTGCTCGACGCGGCCGGCTTCGCCTTCCTGGCCGCCGCCCGAGACGGCGCCAGCCTGGGCGAGGCGATCGCCGCCGCCGCGCAGGCCGACCCCGCCGCCGACCTCGCAACCTTGTTCGCCGCCCTGATCGCCGACGGCGTGTTCGTCGGCCTTGACCTTGGAGATCCCGCGTGACCGACCAGATCCTCGCGCCCGCCGCCCCGCGTCCCTGGAGCCGCCCCTTCGACGGCCTGGCCGCCCTGGCCCGCCGCGCCCTGCCCGACGACCTGCTGGCCCTGATCGCCCGCCTGGGCGTCGCCTCGGTGTTCTTCCTGTCGGGCCGCACCAAGGTCGACGGCATCCTGCACATCACCGACGGAACCTATTCGCTGTTCGCCGACGACTACGCCCTGCCGCTGATCCCTTCGGACGTCGCCGCCCACCTGGCCACCTACAGCGAGCACCTGTTCTCCATCCTGCTGGTGCTGGGCCTGTTCACCCGGCTTTCGGCCCTGGCCTTCCTGGGCATGACCCTGGTGATCGAGGTGTTCGTCTATCCCGACGCCTGGAGCACCCACCTGTCCTGGGCGGCGATTCTGCTGTTCCTGATCGCCCGGGGCGGGGGAAGGTGGAGTCTGGATCGGGCGGTGGGGATCAAGTAGGCGCCCGATCGCCTACCACCCCCCATACCGCGGCCCGAACCGATGCCGCAGCTCGTCCACCTCGCGCTCGGCGTCGCGGGCGGCCCAGTCGGCGCGGCGGCCGTCCTCCACCGCCTGGCGGCGCTCGGCCCGTAGGCGGTTCAGGCGGTCGCGCAGCTCGTGCTTCTGCTCGTCGTTCAGCTTGGGGTTCGTCAGCTCGTCCTCGACGCCGCGCGCCTCGCGGTCGCGCTTCTCGGCGCGGTGGTCGGCGCTGTCGCGGTCCGATTCCGCCTGGTTGAGCCGCGAGACGGCGTCGTGGACCAGCTGGCCGTCGGCATAGCCGACCAGGAAGCCGCGCTCGGCCCCCTGCGGGCAGACCCCGGCGTAACCGCTGCCGTTGCGGCCCTCGTCGAAACCGCGGTCCTGGGTGCAATAGAGCTTCAACCCCTGGTCGCGGGCCGCGAAATAAGGCGCGGCCTCGGGGACCACCCCAGCCTTGGCGCAGGCCTTGGCGTGGTCGTCCAGGCGGCTCTGGGGGTGTCCCGCCTCGCCGTCCTTGAAGCCGACCCCGGCCCAGTCGCCCTGCAGGCAGGCCTCCTGGCTCATGGTGGCGCAGCCCGCCAGGGCGGCGGCCGCGACGGCGGCTCCCAGGATCCGAAGACGACGGCGCATGTGAAATCTCCCCCCAACGCGTGGCTTGGAGGAAGCTAGAGCTTGGCCGCCTGAACGGCGCCTGAACGACCAGGGACCGGCGTTATCTCAGTGGACCGTCACGCGGCGGGGACGCTTCCACAGCTCCTCGGTCAGGGCGTTGGCGAAGCCCAGCCAGCCGAGATAGGGGCTGTTGAAGCCCGAGGCGGGCGCCACCAGCTTGCGAGCCTGCAGCGCATAGGCGGCCGAGGCGGCCAGGGACGCGGTCGCGGCCCCCAGCTGCCCGCCCACCCGCTTGGCGCCCAGGGCCAGCCACAGGGCGTTGAAGCCCTGGACCAGGCTCCAGAGGGTGAGCGCCCGGGTGCGGGTGGGGCTGGACGGCGCGTTCCAGATGCGCAGGCCCGACAGGGTCATGGCGATGAAAAGGGGCGGCAGGATCAGGCTGGTCAGCATCTTGGGCTGGTGGGCGACCGGCTCGTGCATCTCGGCGTAGCCGACCGCATATTCCTCGTCGTCGATCATCCGCTCGTGCCGTCGGCCCAGGACGGTCGACAGCAGGATCGCCCCGCCGGCCACCGCCAGGCCCAGGGCCAGCTGGGCGCCGGCCGAGGCCGCCGTGTCCGCCTTGGCGTCGATCTCGAACGACTCGCGGCCGGCGTGAGTCCGCCTCCCGTGGGATTTGCCGTTCGGGATATGCATGACGGAACTCCTCGCTAAACATGCTTGTAACCGTCTAGCTGGACCTTGGTTCCCAAGCGGGGCAACGGTTTGTGAGGTCGTCATGGTCGCGTTCCGTCCCGCTCGCCCCGAAGAGATCGAGTCGGTCCGCGCCCTGGCTCAGCCGACGGTGAGATGCCTTGGCGTGCAAGCACGCCGCACTTCAGCGTCTGCGGCGAACAGAGGGGTCCCGGGCACGAGGCCCGGGATGACGCGCTTGGTTTGAAGAAGCTCCGGCTTCGGCCTACGCCGGCAGCTCGCCCACAGCGCTCTGCAGGTAGTTCTGCTCGCCCAGCGACTTGACCAGGCCCAGTTGCATCTCGAGGAAGTCGATGTGCTCCTCGGTGTCGCTGAGGATCTCGCGCAGCAGCTCGCGGCTGACATAGTCGCGGGCGGTCTCGCACTGGATGATGCCGGGGATCAGGGTCTCGCGGCCGCCCAGCTCGACCGACAGGTCGCTGGCCAGGCATTCGGGCACGGTCTCGCCGATCTTCAGCTTGTGCAGGTCCTGCAGGTTGGGCAGGCCTTCCAGGAACAGGATGCGGTTGATCAGCTTGTCGGCGTGCTTCATCTCGCCGATCGACTCGTCATAGGTGATCTTGCCCAGGCGCTTGAAGCCCCAGTTGTCGTACATCCGCGCGTGCAGGAAGTACTGGTTCACCGCCGTCAACTCGTTGGTGAGCACCGCGTTCAAGAGCCGGATGATGCCGGGATCGCCTTGCATGGCGGCCTCCTCAAATAAAGATTCGGCGCGACCGTGATCGATCGGAAGGCGAGCTTCAACCGCTATGTGTGCAAGTGTTTCTCAGCCTCACGGAAAAGCGTGAGACTGCTTCGCGATAACGGTTTTTTCCACAAATCCGCTCATCCCGGCGAATGCCGGAACGAGCAGAATGATTATTCGGCGGCGTAGGCCAGGGCTTGGCGGTTGTCCTGGATCATCTGGCGCATCTCGCAAACGCACTTGGCGCACTGGGCCTGGCAGCCCTTGTGACGGAACACGTCGGCCGGGCGGGTGGCCCCTGCGTCGATGGCGGCGCGGACTTCCCGCTCGCGAATGCCGTTACAGTTGCAGACGTACAAGGAAATGCGTCCCGCCGAATGATTGTCATTCTCATGTAGCTGAAGCGCCGGGCTTTTGCAACTGACTCGCAGTGCGACAAACCCCCTCAGTCGGCTTCGCCGACAGCTCCCCCAGAGGGGGAGCATCTGCACAGCGTAGATCCTCCCCCTCTGGGGGAGGTGACCCGAAGGGTCGGAGGGGGCTGCGTCAGCGGCCAAATCGGCGTAATCCCGGCCCATGACCGACTGCCGCCTCTATCTGATCACCCCGCCGGCCCTGGACGACCTGGCCGCCTTCGGCCGCGACCTGGCCGCCGCCCTGGACGGCGGCGACGTGGCCGCGCTGCAGATCCGGCTGAAGGACGCCCCGGACGAGGCAGTCGCCGCCGCCGTCCAGGCGCTGAGTCCCATCGCCCGGTCGCGCGACGTGGCGGTGATCCTCAACGACCGCCCGGACCTGGCCGCGCGCCTCGGCTGCGACGGCGTCCATGTCGGCCAGAGCGACACGCCCTACAAGGAGGCCCGCAAGATCATGGGCCCCGGCGCCATGATCGGCGTCACCTGCCACGACAGCCGCCACCTGGCCATGGAGGCCGCCGAGGCCGGGGCCGACTACGTGGCCTTCGGCGCCTTCTTCCCGACCACCACCAAGGACGCCCCGACCACCGCCGACCCCGAGATCCTGTCGATCTGGCAGGAAACCATGGAGGTTCCCTCAGTGGCGATCGGCGGGATCACCGCCGACAACGCCGCCGGCCTGGCCACGGCGGGCGCCGATTTCCTGGCCGTCTCGGCCGGCGTCTGGAAGCACGCCGGCGGTCCGGCGGCGGGCGTCGCCGCGATCAACGCCGCCATCGCCCAGGGGCTCGCGGCGCGCTCGGCCGCCCAGGGCGGATAACACCGTTCTTCGACCTTGCCGCTGAAGCTTGCCGGGCGTAACCTCTTCCCAGTGATAAAAAAATACAGGGAGGACGCCCCCATGTGGCGGCTTGGTCTGTGTTGGCTTGGCGTCGCCGTCCTGGGCCTGGCGACGGCGGGCCCGACCCGGGCGGAAAACTGGAAACCCTCGCCTGGCGAGGCGAAGACCTTCTACGACGCCGATTTCATGCGGATGGACCAGACGTCCGGCCTGATCGTGGTGCGCATCGCCGAGGGCAAGCCCAACGGCCCCTACAAAGGCTGGCCGGCCAGCAAGGGGCCGATCATGGTCTTCGCCCTGGACTGCGCGACCGACAAGTGGATCGACCTGGGCATGGACTTCACCGGCGACCAGGGCCTGCCCAAGGGCTGGCGCACCGGCGAGAAGATCGAGGACATCAAGGGCGCCGCCGGCGGCGCCGGCCGCGTGGCCTGCGAGACCAAGGACAGCCTGCCCAAGGTGGCCTTGCCTTAGAGCCGGCGACGATCCTGCGTCCTTCGAGGCCCGCCGCGCGGGCGCCTCAGCAACTGCGTTTTTCCACGATGAGGAGCGTTGTGACTGGAATTTCCTCTTCCTGAGGTGCGAGCCGAAGGCGAGCCTCGAAGGACGCGCCGTTGATCGCCAGGATCGCCGGCAGGATCTATTTCGCCCATCGCATGCCATGGTCTCCGTTCTTCAGGAACAGGACGAGATGGCCGTCACGGGCGTGACATGGCGGGCGAGAAATAGCGGCCGATTGCCGAAACCCGCGAAGCCCGCCAACCTGCCGCCTCCGGGCCCTCGGGGGAGAAAGCCATGCCAACCAAATTGAAACTCGCCGCCCTGGCCTTTCTGGCGCTCCTGGTGATCTTCTTCCTGATCGTGCCCCTCGCCACGATCCAGGTGACCGTCAAGATGCCGCCGGGAACCACCGACGCCACGCCGCAGGCCGTCAATCGCCTCGCCACCGGGATCGTGATCGGGCTGGTCCTGACGTTCGCCGCGACGGCCCTGGGCACGATCGCCTGGGTGGTCCGCCATGTTCTGCGGCGACACCAGCGACCTGACGGCTAAGCCGCGACAGAACCCCCTCGCCTTGCTTTCCCCCGCCCAGGCGACTAGGTATCGCGCCCACTTTCCCGATCTTTCTATCCGCCCGCTGCATATCCCCCGCCGTCACCTTCATGACGCCGCGCAGGGGGACCTATGAGGAACATCCGCCTTGGCCACCGCTTCCGCCCTCCTGAACGTGATGATCGACGCCGCGCGCAAAGCCGCTCGTGGCCTGGCCCGCGACTTCGGCGAGGTCACCGAGCTGCAGGTGTCCAAGAAGGGCCCCGCCGACTTCGTCACCGCCGCCGACCAGAAGGCCGAGCAGGTGATCTTCGAGATCCTGGAGAAGGCCCGCCCCGGCTACGGTTTCCTGGGCGAGGAGCGCGGCCTGGTCGAGGGCACCGACAAGACCCACACCTGGATCGTCGACCCACTGGACGGCACCACCAACTTCCTGCACGGAATCCCGCACTTCGCCGTCAACATCGCCCTGCAGCGCGAGGGCGAGGTGGTGGCCGGCGTCACCTACAATCCCATCACCAACGACCTGTTCTGGGTCGAGAAGGGCAAGGGGGCCTATCTGGGCGCCGAGAAGCGGCTGCGCGTCGCGGCGCGCCGCCACCTGGACGAAAGCATCCTGGCCACCGGCGTCCCGTTCCTGGGCAAGCCCGGCCACGCCCAGTTCCTCAAGGAATTGCACCAGGTCAGCCAGAAGGTCGCCGGCGTGCGCCGGTTCGGTTCGGCGGCCCTGGACCTGGCCTGGGTCGCGGCCGGCCGCTTCGACGGCTACTGGGAGCGCAACATCAAGCCCTGGGACGTGGCTGCTGGCGTGCTGATGGTCACCGAGAGTGGCGGCAAGGTCTCCACCATCGAGGAGCACGGCGACCCGATCAGCGGCGCCTCGATCCTGGCCGCCAACCAGGAACTGCACCCGCAGGTGCTGGAGCGGCTGCGCGCCGCGGCGGGGTAAGGGGCTGGACGGCCAAAACAAAAAACGCCCTGGGCTCGAGCCCAGGGCGTCTTCGTATCGAGCTGGCGATCCTTACCGGCAGACGGTCCGTTCGTAGACCGAGCCGCTCCAGCGGTCGTAGTCGCGGGTGGTCCAGCAGTCGCGACCATAGCCTCGGCCGTAGCCATAGGGTCGGCCGTAGCCATAGGGTCGGCCGTAGCCGTAACCGTAGGGCCGGCCGTAGCCATAGCCGCCGTAGTAGCGCGGCGGGGGCGGCGGCGGGGCGTAGCCATAGCTGTAGCCGCGGCGATAGTGGTCGTTGTTGTTGCCGGCGATCGCCGCGCCCAGCGCCAGGCCGACGATGCCGCCGGCGATGGCCACGCCCACGTCGTTGTCGTTGTGGTGATGGCGACCGCCGTAATAGCCGCCATAGCCGCCGTGGCGGTAGCCCTGGGCCGAGGCGGCGCTCGCGCCGGCGACCATGGCCAGGGCCGCGACGCCGGCGGCGATGTGGCCGATCGTGGTCTTCAGATTGCGGGTCATGACGCTGTTCCTTCCGGGAGAAGGGCTTGGGTTGCGTCCCGTCTCCATGTTGAAACCATCTTCGGACCCAGCGGCTGAACGCAGGCTGAACGGGGCCGTCAGCTTCGGCGGACGCCCCTCCGGCCGCAAATCCTTGAAAGCAAGGCCGATTTGTTCACCTTTCCGCGCGAAGCTGCGGCCAAGACGGCGCCCAGAACGGGCGACGACAGGCTTGAAGGCGACGAGGCGATGTCCAGGAACGTGGCTTACGCGGCCGGCGAGGATCTGCAGATCCTGTCGTTCGAGGTCGGGACCCAGACCTATGGCGTGCCGGTGGGCGCGGTCCGCGAGATCCGCGGCGTGACCCCGGCCACCCCGTTGCCCGACGCCCCGCCCTACGTGCGCGGGGTCATCAACCTGCGCGGCCAGGTGATGCCGGTCATCGACCTGTCCGAGCGCCTGGGCAAGGGCGTGGCCGCCGACAGCGCCCGCCAGGTGATCATCGTGGTCGAGCACCACGACGACGTCGCCGGCCTGCTGGTCGACGCCGTCTGCGACAGTTTCATCGTCCCGGCCGACGCCATCAGCCCGCCGCCCCCGCTGGGCGAGGACGCGGCCTCGCCGCTGGTCTCGGCGGTGATCACCACCGAGGCGGCGATGATCGTGCTGCTGGCCGTGGACGCCATCCTGCCCGAGCGCAAGGTGGCGATCGCGGCGTAGAGCCAGATGGGGACAGGCGCATGCGCCTGACCCCAGCCGCGCCACTACCTCCAAACATTTGTTCGAACGCCCCTTCCATCGCCCCCCGCCCCGACGCTAGGGTCTCCCGCAACAAGAGGGAGATCGCCGATGAAGGCCGCCGTTCTGCGCGAAGTGGGCCAGCCGCTCCAGATCGAGGCGGTGTCGATCGGCAAGCCGGGCCCGCGCGAGGTGCTGATCCGCACCAAGGCCGCCGGCGTCTGCCATTCCGACCTGCACTTCGTCGAAGGCTCCTACCCCCATCCCCTGCCCGCCGTGCTGGGCCACGAGAGCGCCGGGGTCGTCGAGGCGGTCGGGTCCGAGGTCCGCACCGTCAAGGTCGGCGACCACGTGATCACCTGCCTGTCGGCCTATTGCGGCCACTGCGAGGTCTGCCTGACCGGCCACATGAGCCTGTGCATCAGTCCGGAGACCAAGCGCGCCAAGGGCGAGGAACCGCGCCTGTTTCGCGAGGACCTGTCCGGATCCGGCGACACCAGGATGGCCCAGTTCCTGAACCTGTCGTCGTTCGCCGAGCAGATGCTGGTGCACGAGCACGCCTGCGTCGCCATCCGCCGCGACATGCCGTTCGACCGCGCCGCCCTGATCGGCTGCTCGGTGATGACCGGGGTGGGCGCGGTGATCCACACCTCGGGCGTGCGGCCCGGCGAGACCGTGGCGGTGATCGGCTGCGGCGGGGTGGGGCTGGCGACCATCAACGGCGCGGTCCTCGCCGGGGCCGGCCGTATCATCGCCATCGACCGCATCCCGTCCAAGCTGGAGTTGGCCAAACAGTTCGGGGCCACCGACGTCATCGACGCCGGCGCCGACGACCCGGTCAAAGCGGTGCAGGATCTGACCGGCGGCGGCGTCCATCACAGCTTCGAGGCCATCGGCCTGAAGGTCACCGCCGAGCAGGCCTTCAGGATGCTGCGCCGGGGCGGCACGGCCAACATCATCGGCATGATCCCCGTGGGCACGATGATCGAGCTGCACGGCCCCGACTTCCTGGGCGAGAAGAAGATCCAGGGCAGCTTCATGGGCAGCAACCGCTTTCCCGTCGACATGCCGCGCCTGGTCGACGCCTATATGGGCGGCAAGCTCAAGCTGGACGAACTGATCTCCCGGCGCATCAGGCTGGAAGAGGTCAATTCGGCGTTCGACGAGCTGAAGCGCGGCGAGCTAGCCCGGTCGGTGATCGTGTTTGATTGAGGACGGCGCGCTTTTCGGTTCGCACGCGAACGACTAGAGGCAGTTCGCTATCGAACGCCTCTAATCTTAACAGTGGACAGAATCCAAGCACCAACCCTTCTCCCGCACAACCAGTCCATTACTTTAATAATGGAATTACTATTTGATCTAAAATTTAGGGCTGGGATCGGCCAAGCTCATCACCGGCCTCTCTAGCTCTCCAATATAATCCACCCCTTGACCAAACCGTATCACTGCCTGAGAGAGACCTGAATTTAGCTAATACCTCCGGGGAAATCACCATATTTCCTTGGTCATTGTAGCTAAACCACGGCTCACCCCAGGTATCAGCGATATGACTTGCGGCGTGACTTTGGTAAAGCTCTCCATTCGCGGCCATTTCAGAGACCATCCATTCCGCGATTGTCGTGGCGGAAACTGGTTCACTCATTCGATAACTCAAGCGTATCTTCGTGAAAATTTCCGCTCTCTTTCTTCTTTCCAATAAACCAAAAGGTCATGACGTGCTCGCTGGCGAGTCCATGAACACCTTGGACGATCATTGGTGGGCCTTCGATGCCCTTCACCTTTACCTTGTCACCAGCTTTGAATTTCGCCATCGAGTCCTCCTACTCAGTTGCCGAGAAAGAGATGGAGTTTTTCGACAGCAAGCAACCCCAAATGCGAGAGCACGCCCGACTTACTGACGCTTAAGTGAGTGCGATCACAACGAGCGATCGCGCTGCAAATGATCACCTTGCCGTTCTATCCCGACAAAGGGAGTGGCCTGTACAATCCACTTGTGGGGCCCCTCCAACCATCGCTGGACGAGCGAGGCCGAGCCATGGCATCGCGTCGAGCCTGGCCGCATGGCCTTCTCGGAAAATCCGCCGCGCTGAGGACTGCATGGCCGCCCGCTACGACTTCGCCTCCGACAACGTCGCCGGCGCCATGCCGGAAGTCATCGCGGCGATCGTCGCCGCCAACGCCGGGACGGCCTCTGGCTACGGGACCGACCACGTCAGCGCCATGGCCGCCGACCGCATCCGCGCCCTGCTGGACGCCGACGCCGAGGTGCGGTTCACCGCCTCGGGCACCGCCGCCAACGCCTTCGCCCTGACCTGCCTGGCCCGGCCGCACGAGGCGGTCCTGGCCCACGAGCATGCCCACATCTGCACCGACGAGACCGGCGCGCCAGGCTTCTTCGGCCAGGGCGTGGGCCTGATCGGCCTGCCCGGCGCCTCGGGCAAGATCGCCCTGCCGGGGCTGGAGCTGGCCCTGAACGAGCCGGACGTCTCGTACCGCCAGCCGGCCGCCGCCCTGTCCCTGACCAACGCCACCGAATACGGCACGGTCTATTCCGCCGACGACCTGGCCGCCCTGATCGCGCCCGTGAAGGCCCGGGGCCATGGCGTCCACCTGGACGGGGCGCGCCTGGCCAACGCCGTGGCGGCCGGCTTCGACCTCAAGCGGGTGGCCAAGATCGGCGTCGACATCCTGGTGATCGGCGGGACCAAGGCCGGCTCCACCCCGACCGAGGCGGTGGTGTTCCTGGACAAGACGCTCGGCCGCCGCCTGGACGCCCGCCTCAAGCACGCCGGCCAGCTGGTCTCCAAGGGCCGCTTCCTGTCCGCCCCCTGGCTGGGCCTGCTGGGCGAGGGGAACGACGGCGGGCCCGTTTCTTCAGGGGGAGCATGGGCGGCCCGGGCGGCCCACGCCAACGCCATGGCCCGGAAACTGGCCGCCCTGATGCCCTTCCCCCTGCGCCATCCGGTCGAGGCCAACGGCCTGTTCGTCGACATGGACGACGCGGCGCTGGAGCGGCTGCGGGCCAAGGGCTGGTTCGTCTACCGCTTCCTGGACGGCACGGCGCGCTTCATGTGCTCGTGGGCCACGACGCCGGAGATGGTCGAGGAATTGGGCGAGGCGCTGAAGGACGTGGCATGAGGCTCGGTCTCGACCAAAGCCCAGCTTAGGTTGTCATCCCGGACAAGGCCCGCAGGGCCGCCGATCCGGGACCACCGGAAGCTCTGAGTTCACGCGTCGGTCCCGGATCTGCGCGCTACGCGCTTGTCCGGGATGACACCTGATTTTTATGGGCTAACGCGCCCGCGTGTACTCCAGCCGCACCGCCTCAGCCTCCCGCCCCTCGCGGGTCTCGTAATAGGCGTAGGTGAAATGGTCGTCGTCCCGGCGCGTGAGCACCTCGCGCAGCGGGATCGTCCTGCCCGGATGGTCGAAGTCCGGCGTTTCGCCGACGAAGGTGTAGCGCCCGGCCGCCGCGTCGTAGCCGCCCCGGGCGACGATCACGCCGGTGAAATTGACGTCCATCCAGGTGCTGAAGAACGTCCCGGCGGCCGTGTCGTAGCCGATATAGCCCAGCCCCTGGAACGGCTTGTCCTTGCCGGCGATGCGCAGATCCTGACGCAGGTGGCGGCCGTCCAGCACCATGGCCAGATCCGCCTCGCCCGGGTCGACGACCGGCGGCTTGTCGGGGCTGGTCCAGTAGCTCTGCTTCACCGTCCAGTGGCCGGCGAACCGGGCCAGGGCCGCGTGCTCGGCGTCCAGCGGCTCCGCGTGCGCCGCCGACACCGCGCCAAGCATCGTGGCCGCCACGATCACCGCCGCCCTGAACCCGATCCGCATGATCCGCTTCTCCCGATTGAACATTGGGAAGACGTGCGCGGTGAGACGGACGGCCGCAACTACCTCGCGGGTCAGTGCAGCTCGCCGGTGGCCAGCCTGGCGCAGACCTCGGCCGTGTGCGCGTCGGCCGGGAACGCGCAATCGATGCGCAGCTCGTCCAGGGTCACGTCGCGCGGGGCGGCGAAGGTGGTGATCGTCTCGAAGAAGCGCAGCGGCCCCGCGCGGCTGTTGAACACCATGGTCAGCACGGGCTCGGGCTCGGCGCCCAGCTCGCGCAGCCGCCAGGCGGCTGGAACGTCCGGATAGCGGAGGATCTCGTCGAGCAGGCGGCGGATCTCGCCGTCGGCCGGCGAGGCGATCAGCTCGTCCTGCAGGCGACGGACGAACTTGGCCGCCACTTCGGACCAGTTGGCGATCACCGGGCGGAAATCGTCGGGGTCGAAGATCTGGTGCAGCAGGTTGGTGTGCGGGCTGGCCCTGCCCTCCATCAGGAACCCATTGACCCGCATCGCCGCGTCGTTGGCGGCCAGCACCTCGAAGCGACGGCTGATCACGAAGGCCGGATAGGGCTCCTGGTGGCGCAGGATCAGGTCGATTGCCTGGCTCAGCGGCCCCATCGACGGACTGGCCAGGTCGCGCTCGCCATATTGCGGGGCGTAGCCGGCCGCCAGCAGCAGGGCGTTGTGCTCGCGCAGCGGCAGGCCCAGGGCGTCGGCCAGGCGCGAGATCACCTCCCGGCTGGGCTGGGCCTTGCCGATCTCGATGAAGCCCAGATGGCGGGCGGAAACGCCGGACTCGTGGGCCAGGTCCAGCTGGCTCATCCGCCGCAGCTCGCGCTGCTCGCGCAGCAGCACCCCGATGGCCGGGCGCCCGTCCCGGGGAGGTTTCACTGCGGGCGCGGGGGCCATGGCCGGTCTCCTCAGGCGTCGGGATCCAGATCTGGGGCCGGCTCGGACGCTTGTCCAGCCGGGGCCGGCCGCCGCCCGCCCTCGCGCACGATCTTCTCCTCGGCCGTGCGCACCATGCGGCGCTGGTCGTGGAAGGTCGCCAGCCGGGCGCAGGCGGCGAAGAAGCCGCCGGGCTGGCGGGTGTCGATCCCCTCGGCCAGGGTCAGCAGGTGGATCCCGGCGGCTTCGAACCGCGCCAGCACTTCCAGCAGATCGACCAGGTGGGCGGCGAAGGCGTGCAGGTTGATGACCGCCAGCACGTCGCCGGGGTTCATCGCGGCCAGGGCCTGGTCCAGCCCCGGCTTGTGCACGGCCAGGCCGTAGCAGCGGTCGTGGAACAGCTGGTCGCAGCCGGCCTCGAACAGCCGCTGCGACTGCGGTCCGTCGATCACCACGCCCCTGACGGGCGGAACCCTGAGATAGCCGACCATGCGCATGGGCTGGTGTGTGGCGAAGATCGCGGCGCGAGGCTAGGGGCGATGGGCGGAAAGGTCGGGGATAAATATGAACCCTCTCCCAGCGGGAGAGGGAGAGGCCCGCCGCGAAGCGGTGGGAGGGAGAAGGGTTACGCCGTCGAAGGTTTCACTGAGCGCCCTGCCGGCTCGCCGTCGAGCTCAGAACCCCCTCATCCTCCCACGCCTTCGGCGCGGGCCCCTCCTTCTCCCCATGGGAGAAGGTGACGACAGACGCCTTCATCTTGTTTTCCACCGTCACCCCCAGCATCGCCGCGATCTCGGCGGCCGGCTTGGGGCGGCTGATGAAATAGCCCTGGATCTCGCCGCAGCCCTGGCGGCGCAGCTCGTCCAGCTGTTCGGCCGATTCCACGCCCTCGGCCGTGGTGGTGATGCCCAGGCTGGCGCCCAGGTCCAGCACGGCCTTGATGATCGCCAGGGCGTCGGCGTCGTCGAGGATGTCGCGCACGAAGGTCTGGTCGATCTTGATCTTGTCGAACGGAAAGCTGCGCAGGTAGCTCAGGCTGGAATAGCCGGTGCCGAAGTCGTCCATCGAGATCCGCACGCCCAGGGCCTTCAGGTCGTGCAGGATCGACATGTTGCCGGCGGTGTCCTGCAGCAGCACCGACTCGGTGATCTCCAGCTCCAGCCGCTGGGCGGCCAGGCCCGAGGCCGCCAGGGCCGACACCACGGTGGCCACCAGATGCCTGTCGCGGAACTGGGCCGGCGACAGGTTGACGGCCAGGCGGACATGCTCGGGCCAGCCGGCCGCCTCGCGGCAGGCCTCGCGCAGCACCCATTCGCCCAGGGGGTTGATCAGGCCGATCTCCTCGGCCAGCGGGATGAAGTCGGCCGGCGAGACCATGCCGCGGGCCGGATGACGCCAGCGCAGCAGGGCCTCGCAGCCCATCACCCGGTCGGCGCCCAGGCTGAACAGCGGTTGGTAGTGCAGCTCGAACTGTCCCTCGGCCAGGGCCAGGCGCAGGTCCAGCTCCAGGGCCCGGCGGGCCTGCAAGGCCTCATCCATGGCCTGCTCGAAGAAGTGGTAGGCGCCCTTGCCGTCGGCCTTGGCGCGGTAGAGAGCCATGTCGGCCTTCTTCAGCAGCTCGTCGCTGTCGGCGCCGTCGTTGGGCGACACCGCCACCCCGACGCTGCCGCCGATCATCACCTGCTGGCCCTGCAGCTCGAAGGTTTCGGCCAGGGCCTCGACGATGCGCCCGGCCAAGCGCGTGGCGCCGGAAAGGTCGGTCAGGCCGCACTGGACCACCGCGAACTCGTCGCCGCCCAGGCGCGCGACGGTGTCGCCCTCGCGCACGCAGGTCCGCAGGCGCTCGGCGGCGATCTTCAGCAGGGCGTCCCCGACCGGATGGCCCAGGGTGTCGTTGACGGTCTTGAACCGGTCCAGGTCGATGCAGTGCACCGCCACCAGCTCCTCGCGCCGCGCCGCGCGGCTGAGCGCCGCCGACAGGTCCTTCTGGAACAGCAGGCGGTTGGGAAGGTCCGTGAGCGGATCATAGTGGGCCAGGCGAGCGATCTGGGCCTCGGCCCGCTTGCGCTCGGCGATGTCCTCCGACACGCCCAGCAGATATTCGGCCACGCCGTCGGGGCCGGGGATGGCGATCTTCTTGGTGCGCAGCAGGGCCACCGAGCCGTCCTTGCGCGGCACGTGATCCTCCTCGATGACCCGCACCTCGCCTGACGAAATCACCTCGGCGTCGCGCTCCCGGTATATGGCGGCCTGCTCGGCCGGGTAGAAGTCGGCGTCGGTGCGGCCGATCATGTCGGCGCGGGCATGGCCAAGGATCTTCTCGCCGGCCCGGTTGAGCAGCACATAGGCATGGTCGTCGGCCCGCTTGACGAACACCATCGACGGGATGGCCTCGACCACCGCGGTCATGAAGGTGCGGGCCCGCTCCTCGTCGGCCTTGGCCGAGGCCAGGGCCTCGACGCCCCGGCGGTTGGTCTCGTTGGCGGCCTGCAGCAGGCCCAGCACCGTGCCGACCCCCAGATAGCGACCCTGGTCGGTGACGATGAAGCCGCGCAGCAGGTCACTGGCCCGGTAGGACAGGCTGTCGCTGGTGAAGGCCGCCAGTTCGACGTCGGCTTCCACCACCAGCGGGTCGTTGTCCATCAGCACCGAGATCGGTCGCAGGGCGTAGAGGGCGCGCCCGTATTCGGCGGCCATGCGCAGGAAGAAGGCGTTGCGCTCGACCAGGCCGATGGGACGGTCGTCGGCGTCCAGCACGGGCACGATCAGGGTGTCCGGCTCCTCGCGGAAACGCTCGTACAGCGTCTTGCCCAAGGTGTCGGCGCGGGCCGGGACCAGGGAAGAAACGGTGTCTCGCAGGGTGAACATGGCAAGCCCCTTTACTCGGGGCTGGAGGGACCATTTCTCGCCTAACGACTGGCTAATCCGCGGGTCAAAGCGCTGCTATTTCACGAAAACTTCGCGGCGGCGTCACAGTGCTTGCCGGGCGTTCACCATGAGCCGACGCTCCCTCCGTCGGATGGATATCCTGCCCGGAGGGAGCGTCGGCGCCTCAGTGCACCGACACGCCCAGCCGGTTCCACAGGTTGATCATCGCGATCACCGTGGTCAGGGCGCTGGCCTCGACGTCGGTGAAGTGCTCACGCAACGCGGCGCGTAGCGGACCCAGGTCGGCGTGGGCAGGCAGCTGGGTCAGAGCCTCGGTCCAGGCCAGGGCGGCCTTTTCCCTGGCGGTGAAGTCCGACACGTGGCTCCAGACCACCAGGCGGTCCAGCCGCTCGTTGGTCTCGCCGTCGTCGCGGGCTTCCTTGGCGTGCATCTTCACGCAGAAGGCGCACTGGTTCAGCTGCGAGGCGCGCAGCTTGAGCAGGTGCACCAGAGGCTTGTCGACCCCGACGCCCACCGCCGCGGTCTCGGCGGCGATGAAGGCCTGGTAGACGGCCGGGACATTGATGTCGTGGCGGAAGGGGGCGGTTTCGGCGCTCATGGTCTTGTCCTCGTCTAATCCCCGACACGGGGTTTCGGGAACAAGACGAGGCTGCCGACCGATCCGTGACATCCGGCCAGGGAAAATCCGCGCTCAGCGGGCCGGCGGCGCGCCGAAGATGAAGCCGTGCTTCTCGCCGTTGAAACGGACCACCATCTTCAGCTCGCGCGGGGCGTCGCGATCGAACTTCAGCCTGTCGCTGACGATCTGGCCGCCCGCGGCCGTGTTCGGCGCAACCTCGACGGACTGCAGGATCGCGGCCTTCAAAGTGTCCACCTGGGCCTGATCGGCCTTGCTGAGCTTGCCGGACGCGCCGATCTGGGCCTGGACCTGGGATGACAGCCCCCCCGCCACCGTCTGATTGGCCCCCGAAAAGCCGCTGACGTCCAGGCGGCCGTCCGCGCCGGTGGCCAAGGCCTGGCCGCCGTAGCCGGTCGCCGATCCGACGGGTCGCGCCGGCGCCGGGCTTGAAACCTCGGCGACCAACTGGTCCAGGGTCAGCAGCGCCACGGGCTGGTTCGCGCTGGTATAGAGCTTGATGTCGGCGGCGTTGAGGGTGACGGGAGCCGCGCCCTTGTTGAAGGCCACCACGCGCAGGACCAGCCGTCCGTTCGACAGGGTCGGATCGGCCTTGATGCTGACCACGCCGCCGGGCAGGGTAGAGACTAGGCCCTCGATGACGGCGGCCGAGGGATCCTCGTCACGGGCCACGCCCTGACCGGCAACGCCCAGTCCCAGGGCGACCAGCGCGCATCCCAGGACTACCGACATACGGCGGTTCATCGCATCCTCCCTGTTGTCATTACAATTGAGGATGGTGTCGCCGCCACGCCCGGTCAATGGTCGTGTTAGCGGTCCCTTCGGTTCCGTCGGCCCTATTGCAGGCCTTCGCGGCCGATCGCGTAGAACCGCGCAGCCCGCTGCGTCTTCAGTTCGGCCGGCGACAGCTTCATCAGCGCCTTCAGCTCGTCCTCGATCGCGTCGCCGACGGCCTCGATGGCGGCGGCCGGATCGGAATGGGCCCCGCCGGCCGGCTCGTCGACGATGCGGTCGACGATCTTCAGCTGGATCAGGTCCTGAGCGGTGATCTTCATGTTGGCGGCCGCGTCCTTGGCCCGGGCGCCGTCGCGCCACAGGATCGAGGCCGCGCCCTCCGGCGAGATCACCGAATAGATCGAGTGCTCGAGGATCAGCACCTTGTTGGCGCCGGCCAGGGCGATGGCCCCGCCGCTGCCGCCCTCGCCGACGATGGTGGCCACCATCGGCGTTCCCAGCACCAGGCCGCGTTCGGTCGAGCGGGCGATGGCCTCGGCCTGGCCGCGCTCCTCGGCGCCCAGGCCCGGATAGGCGCCGGCGGTGTCGACGAAGGTGATGACCGGCAGGTTGAAGCGCTCGGCCATGTCCATCAGGCGCACGGCCTTGCGGTAGCCCTCGGGGCGGGCCATGCCGAAATTGTGCTTGAGGCGCGTGGTGGTGTCGTGGCCCTTCTCGTGGCCCATGACCACGACCGGCACGCCGCGGAACCGGCCCAGCCCCCCGACGATCGCCTGGTCGTCGGCGAACTTGCGGTCGCCGCGCAGCTCGACGAACTCGTCGATCAGGCCGGCGATATAGTCCTTCAGGTGCGGACGCTCGGGATGGCGGGCGACCATGGTCTTCTGCCAGGCGTCGAGGCCGGCATAGGCTTCCTTGCGCAGCTGTTGCGCCCGGTCGCGAAGCGCCTGGATCTCGGTCTCGAACGCGCCGGGACCCGCGGTCTCGGAAAGCCGGGACAGCTCCTCGATCTTGCTTTCCAGATCGGCGATGGGTCGCTCGAAGTCGAGATAGTGCGCGGCCATGGGTCTCTTAACGTCGCCGTTGCGGAAAGGTGGCGAACCTAGAGCGCGATAACCGAAAACGAAACCGCTTTTGGCGCCGTCGGCCTCGAAATCGCCCCAGACGAGGCCCGTGGACGGGCGAGACCTGCGACTCGTCGTCGCAGCGACACCGTGGCCGTGAGGGAACCCCTTTCGAGTCCCGGGGATTCGTCCCCAGGAGAGTCTCGTCTGAAAACCGATGGTTACTGGTTAATCGCCGGGTTCTCGCCTATATGCTCCTGGTCGGCTTAGAACCAAAGCCGACGCCCGCGGCCCCGCCCATCGAATATGGACCCGGTCCCGCCTGATGCGAACGGATGTTCCCATGCAGGTGTTCACCTTCTTCTGTGTCGAGCCGGATGGCTCGGTGCCGCGCTTCGACGTCACCCCCTGCCCCGACGACCAGGCCGCGCGCCGTCGCGCCGAAGAGCTGGTCGGCGTCCATCGCGGCTGCGACACCGTCGAGGTGTGGCGCGGGGCGACCCAGCTGTTCGCCGTGACCTCGGCCCAGCAAGCAGCCGCCTGACCCTGCGAAGGTGCAAGCGCCGCATTCGACGCGCGCTATAGTCGCGACTCGCTTGCCGGAGTCCGCCTGATGATCGTCGCCCCCGCCCGCCCTTCCGCCACCGCCGACGACAGCGGCCACGGCGGGGTGCAGATCCTGGTCACCGCCGGCCCCAGCCGCTTCGCGGCCGACCCTGGGCCCGTGGACGGCGGGCTGGACATCGGCCCCAATCCCCATGACCTGGTCGCCGCCGGCCTGGCGGCTTGCACAACCCAGACCCTGCGGCTCTACGCCCGGCGCAAGGCCTGGCCGCTGGGGGCGGTGCACGTGGAAGTCACCTGGCGACGCGACCCGGCCGCCGTCCCCGCCGACCTGTTCGAGCGGACGATCACCCTGGGCGGCGACCTGGACGACGCCCAGCGCGCCCGGCTGATGGAAATCGCCGAGGCCTGCCCCGTGCACAAGATGCTGGTGGCGGGAGCGAAGATCGAGACGACGTCGGCTTAGACACGCGCCTTGTCGGACGCCCTGCCCGCCTGAGCCTCGCGCTTGGCCTTCGCGGCGTTCCGCATTGCGATGATGAGGACGTAGGTGAAGGCGCCGACGAGGAAACTCGACATCCCGAACGCGATCGAGAACAGGATCGGCTGGCCATGCCAGTGCACGAGCTGGCCCGAATAGCGGCTTCCACCAAGCATTACGCCCTGGATGACCCCAAACGCGAGGTTCCCCAACGGCACGGCCGCGAACATCGCCAGCAGTATCCAAGCCAGCGGGCGCGGCATGCCTTTCGGCTTTTTCACACGCCCTTCCTCAGTGTCTTCAGCCTCAGAACCCATAAAGCCCCGCATACTCCGCATCCTTGGCCGCGATCAGCCGGGCGCAGTCGACCATGACCTTGGCCTGTTTCCAGGTGGCGTCGTCCTGCATCTTGCCATCCAGCATCGCCACCCCGGTTCCGTCGGGCATGGCCTCCAGGATGCGCCGGGCGAAGGCCACTTCGTCAGGAGCGGGCGAGAACACCCGCTTGGCGATCTCGATCTGGCTGGGGTGCAGGCTCCAGGCCCCGGCGCAGCCCATCAGGAAGGCGTTGCGGAACTGCTGCTCGCAGGCGACCGGGTCGTCGATGGCCCCGAACGGGCCGTAGAACGGCTTGATCCCGTGGGCGGCGCAGGCGTCGACCATCTTGGCGAAGGTGTAATGCCACAGGTCCTGCTGCACCGAGAGGCGCGGGCCGCCATCCGCATGCGGGTCCTCGATCACCCGATAGCCGGGATGGCCGCCGCCCACCCGGGTGGTCTTCATGGCGCGGCTGGCGGCCAGGTCGGCCGGGCCCAGGCTGATCCCCTGCATCCGCGGGCTGGCGCCGGCGATCTGTTCGACGTTCATCACCCCCTCGGCGGTCTCGAGGATGGCGTGCAGCAGGATCGGGCGGGTGACGCCGTGCTTGGCCTCCAGCGAGGCCAGCAGCTGGTCCATGTAGAAGATGTCCCACGGCCCCTCGACCTTGGGGACCATGATCACGTCGATCCGGTCGCCGGCCTTCTCGACCAGGGTCGCCACCTCATCCAGGTGCCAGGGCGAGTTGATGCAGTTGATCCGCACCCACAGGCCCACACCCAGGGCCCTGAAGTCCACCTCGCGCGACATCGCCACCGTCCCGGCCAGGGCCGCGCCCTTGGCGTCGGCCGGAATGGCGTCCTCCAGGTTGGCCAGAATCACGTCGACGGTCGGGGCGATCTCGGGGATCTTGGCGCGCACCTTGTCCAGGTGCGGCGGCACGAAGTGGATCATCCGCTCCACCCGGGCCGGCGGCTCCCGCCACGGCGTCGGCGCGCCGATCGCCAAAGGTCTGAAAAAGCCTCGGGGGGTCTTCATGGCGGGCTCCCGGCGTCGTTTCTTATTTCGCAGTTGCGAGAAGACTGCGGCGGCGCGGTAGCGACGTCAAGTGATCAGCGTTCAGGCTTCGGCGGCCCCTGGATCGGCTGCGGCGGCTCCTCGGGATCCTCGCGCGTCAGGTCCTCGGCCGCGTCGTTGCTGGACGCGGCGGCCGCGGCCTTGGCCCTGGCGCGGCGGCTGGCGCGGGGCTCCAGGCGCAGGGCCGCGCGGGCCTCGTCGCCCTCCTCGCCCAGCACCCCGCGCAGGCGCAGGTCGCGCTGGGGATAGGGGATCTCGATCCCGGCCCCGCGCAGGGCGTCGTCGATGGCCCAGGTATAGGCCGCGAAGATCGCCGCCGGCCGGCGCACGGAGTCGATGGTCGGCCAGACGACCAGCTCGAACTTCAGCGCCGAATCCCCGTAGCCGACCAGCCAGACCTGAGTCTTGCGCAGGGCGTCGTCGGGCGAGGTGAACGGCACCGAATGGGCGGCCTTCAGCACCGCGGCCCGCACCGCCTCTTTGTCGGCCCCAAAGGCGGTGACGAACGGCACGCGGATGCGGCGGTTGGAGTGGTGCAGGGTCCAGTTGATGACCTGGTCGTTCACCAGCACCGAGTTGGGCACGATGATGTCGGTGCTGTCGTTGGTGCGGATGCGGGTGGCGCGCGGCCCGATCTCGTGGACCACGCCCCGGGCGCCGTTGGACAGCTCGACAAAATCGCCCACCGCCACCAGCCGCTCGAACACCAGCGAGATGCCCGAGGCGAAATCCTTGATCACGCCTTGCAGGCCCAGGCCGACGCCGACGCCGACCGCGCCGGCGAACACCGCCAGCGAGGTCAGGTCGATGCCCATGGTCGACAGGGCGGCCAGCAGGCCCACCGCCACCAGGCCGTAGGTCGCCAGCTTCTCGACCACGTACAGCGACGAGGCGTTGTCGACCGCGCGGGCCCGCAGGCGGCGCAAGCCGGCGGCGGCCAGGCGGGCCGCCAGCATGGCCGCCGCCACGATCACGATCGCCGCGCCCAGCCCCCCCAGGGTGATGGTGCTCTTGCCCATCTTGACCAGCTCGAGGGCGTCGAGGCGCTGCAGCGGATTGTCGACCATGGCGGCGAGTGTGAGGGCGCCGGGGTGGAGGGGGCAAGGGGCCACGGGCGGGGACAGGCCCATGGGCCTGTCCCCGGAACGCGCCGATCCTCCTGACTTGAGGCGTGAGGCGAGGGCGGCTAGCGCCCCACCATCGCCAGGCCGGCCTCGCTGTAGCGCGCGCCCTCGACCGCCGTTTCGGGCACCGCCGCGGCGATCCGGGCAAGGTCGTCGGCCGACAGGACCACCTCCACCGCGCCGAGGTTCTCTTCCAGCCGGCCGATCTTGGTGGTGCCGGGGATCGGCGCGATGTGTTCGCCCTGGGCCAGGATCCAGGCCAGGGCCAGCTGGGCCGGGGTGATCCCCTTCTCGGCGGCGATCGCGGTCAGGGCCTCGACCAGGGACAGGTTCTTGGTCAGGGCCTCGCCCTGGAAGCGCGGCAGGCCTCGGCGGAAGTCGTCCTTGGCCAGGGCGGCGTCGCTCTTCAGCGCCCCGGTCAGGAAACCCCGCCCGAGCGGGCTATAGGGCACCAGGCCGACGCCCAGCTCGCGCAGGACCGGCAGGGTCGTCTGCTCCAGGTCGCGGAACCACAGCGAATATTCGCTCTGCAGGGCCGCGACCGGCTGCACCGCATGGGCCTTGCGGATCGTCTCCGGACCGGCCTCCGACAGGCCGAAGTGCTTGACCTTGCCCTCGGCGATCAGGTCCTTGACCGTCCCGGCCACGTCCTCGATCGGCACGTTGGGGTCGACGCGGTGCTGGTAGAACAGGTCGATCACCTCGACGCCCAGGCGCTTCAGCGACGCCTCGGCCACGGCGCGGATGTGCTCGGGGCGGCTGTCGGTCCCGCGCATGCGGGCAAAGCCCTCGGCGGTCCCTTCCGGCGCGATGTCGAAGCCGAACTTGGTGGCGATCACGACCTTGTCGCGGAAGGGCTTCAGCCCCTCGCCGACCAGCACCTCGTTGGTGTAGGGGCCATAGACCTCGGCGGTGTCGAAGAAGGTCACGCCCAGCTCGACCGCCCGGGCCAGCACCTTGAAGGCGTCGGCCTTGTCCAGCGCCGTGCCGTAGACCTGGCCCATGCCCATGCAGCCCAGACCGATGGCCGAGACTTCCAGCCCGTCGCCGAGTTTGCGCGTCTTCATGGTGATATCCTCATGTCCGGAATTGGGGTCGCGAGGGCTCGCCCTCCGACAGCGTGAAGATGGGGGCGGGAGCCTCCTGGAATAAGCGGTTGAAGTCTCAACGGACTGCTGAGCAATATTCAGCAATGGACCAGCGCCCCCTGCCCGATCTCGCCGTCTTCGCCCTGGTGGCTCGGCATCGCAGCTTCCGCGCCGCCGCCCAGGTGCTGGGCGTCTCGGCCTCGGCGCTGAGCCACACAATGCGCAACCTGGAGACCCGGCTGGACGTGCGGCTGCTGCACCGCACGACCCGCAGCGTCGCCCCGACCGAGGCCGGCGAGCGGCTGCTGGCCCGGCTGGCCCCGGCCCTGGCCGACATCGACGCGGCGCTGGAAGAGGTGGCGGCGTTCCGCGACCGCCCCTCGGGGCGGGTGCGGATCAACATCGCCCGCTCGGCGGCCCGCTGGCTGGTCGGTCCGCGGATCGGCGGCTTCCTGAACGCCTATCCGGACGTGCGCGTCGAGCTCGTCTGCGACGACGGCCTCTCCGACATCGTGGCCGGCGGCTTCGACTGCGGCGTGCGGCTGGGCGAGAGCCTGCAGGCCGACATGATCGCCGCCCCGCTCGGCGGCGAGCTGAGCCAGTCCCTGGTCTGCGCCCCGTCCTATGTCGAGGCCCACGGCGCGCCCGAACGGCCCGAGGACGTGCTCCACCACCGCTGCCTGCTGGTGCGCCGGGGCAGCGGCCAGCCCTGGGCCTGGGAGTTCGAGCGCCAGGGGCGCGAGGTGGTGGTCAACCCGCCCGGCGTGCTGGTCAGCGACGAGAACGAAGTGATCCGCCGCGCCTGCCTGGACGGAGCGGGCCTGGCCTTCCTGCTGCGCGACCTGGTGGCGCCCGACGTCGCGGCCGGGCGGCTGGTGTCGCTGCTGGAGGACTGGTGCGAACCGTTCCCCGGCTTCTTCCTCTACTATCCCAGCCGCCGCCAGCTCTCGCCGGCCCTGCGGGCCTTCATCGACTGGATGCGCGCCTAGACTCTTCGTCGAACGGCGCGGCCAGGAAGGCCGGCGTCGCCTCGGCCCGCGCGGTCAGGGCGACCAGCGCGGGACAGGCCGCCCTATCGACCGAATCCGGCAAGCTCTTGGTCGCGAAGGTCCAGGCCACCGCGCAGGTCAGCTCGGCCTGCGAGCCTTCCAGCCCGGCCGGCGGCGAGGCCAGTTCGGCCTCCAGCAGGCGCCAGGCCGCGTCGGCCTGTCCCCGCACCCGGTCGATCCAGGGGGCATGATGCTTGTCCTCGGGGCGCAGGTTGAACTCGTAGATCAGCGACACGATTTTCTCGCAGGCGGCCAGGGCCAGGCCCAGGATGCGTTGGGCGCGCGCGTGGTCGGCGATTTCGTCGGGACCCAGGCGCCGTCCGGCCAGCCGCTCCAGATGCTCGATGATCAGGCCCGAATCCATCAGCACCACGCCGTCGTCGGTCACCAGGGTCGGCGCCTTGACCACCGGATTGATCGCCGCGAAGGCGTCGTAGGCGCGGAAGACCGACACCGGCTCGTGTTCGAACGGCAGGTCCAGTCGCCGCAGCGTCACCGCCACGCGCCGCACATAGGGCGAATCCAGCATTCCGATCAGTCGCATCGCGCACTCCCTTGCCATCGCTGCAGAATGGCCGGCCGGCGGACCGAAGGGCATGGCGATTCATCGGCCAAAGCGCGATAGTTCCGATGAATTCAAGGCGGGAACCGCATATGCCCCTTCCAGACGGCCTCGACGCCAAGGACATCGCCATCCTCGAAGCGCTGCAGGTCGACGGCCGGATCTCGTTGTCGGAGCTGGGCCGCCAGGTCGGCCTGTCTCAGCCGGCGATGTCCGAGCGGGTCAGGCGCCTGGAGGAACGCGGGGTCATCACCGGCTACGGCGCCCGGATCGACCCGCGGGCCCTGGGCCTGTCGCTCGCCGCCGTCATCCGCCTGAAGACCACCCACGAGCACATGCGCGCCTGCCTGGACACGTTCGAACGCCTGCCCTACGTGGTCGAGGTCCACCGGGTGACCGGCGACGACTGCTTCGTGCTCAAGGCGCTGGTTCCCTCGCCCGGCGACCTGGCGACGATCGTCGACGCCATCGGCCGCTTCGGTCCGGTGACCACCTCGGTGGTGCTCCAGAGCCAGCCGCCCCAGCCGATCGGCAAGGCGCTGCTGACGGCAGCGCGCTAAGCCGCCGCGGCCCTCGCCGCGAACCACGGCGTGATCCGCCGCAGGGCCTCCTCGACCTCGGGGGTCGAGACCGCGAAGCTGAAGCGGATGAAGCGACGGCCGTCGACCGGGTCGAAGTCGACGCCGGGTGCGGTGGCCACGCCGGTGTCGCGCAGCAGGGCCTCGCAGAAGGCCAGGCTGTCCTGCGTGAGATGGCCGATGTCGGCATAGATGTAGAAGGCCCCGTCCGGCGGGGCGATGGAGGCCAGGCCCAGGACCGGCAGGGCGTCCAGCAGCAGGGCGCGGTTGGCGCGATAGACGGCGACATGGCCTTCCAGCTCGTCCAGGCAGTCCATGGCCGCCAGGCCCGCGTGCTGGCTCAGCGACGGCGGGGTCAGGAACAGGTTGCCCATGAAGGCCCGGGCCCGCGGGACCTGGTCGGCCGGGACGACCACCCAGCCCAGCCGCCAGGCGGCCATGCTGAAGTACTTGGAGAAGCTGTTGACGACCAGGGCGTCGGGCGCGAAGGCCAGCATCGAGCGGGCGGGCTCGCCATAGCTGAGGCCGTGATAGATCTCGTCGGAGACGATGCGGATTCCGCGCTCGCGGCAGACGCCGGCGATGGCCTCCAGCTCGGCGGCGGGGATGATCGTGCCGGTGGGGTTGGCCGGGCTGGCGATGATCACCCCGGCCGGGGCGGGATCCAGGGCGGCCAGGTGGGCGGCGGTCAGCTGGAAGCGGCTCTCGGCCCCGCAGCCGATCTCGACCGGGACCAGGTTCAGGGCCTTGAGCGTGTTGCGGTAGGCCACGTAGCCCGGCCGAGCCAGGGCCACCCGGTCGTCCGGCTGGAAGTTCGAGGCCAGGGCCAGCACCAGGGCGGGCGAGGCGCCGCAGGTCAGGATGATCCGCTCGGGATCGACCTCGACCCCGTCCAGATCGGCGTAGCGCCGGGCGATCGCCGCCTTCAGCAACGGGCTCTCCCAATAGCCCATGCCGTCGGTGTCCAGAACATGATGCGCCACGGCGATCGCCGCCTTGGGCGCGCCGGTCGAGGGCTGGCCGAACTCCATGTGGATGATCGACCTCCCCTCGGCCTTCATCTGGTGGGCCAGGCGGCTGATGGCGATGGCGTGGAAGGGTTCGATCTCGGAGGCGGACATGCCGCGTAACTAGTCGGCCTGACCGGCGGCGGCAACGACTGTCGGACGCGGTCGATCGTCCTGTTCACCCGTGCGGTGCGTCGCCCGCCGATCTTCAGGCCGCCGTCGACGAAAAGGCGCGGGACGATGTCGGAACCGCCCGGTCCTGATCGTCCTTGGCTCGACACCCGCCCCAACGGAGGACGCCCCCATGCCCAAGATCACCCCGTTCCTGTGGTTCGACACCCAGGCCGAGGAAGCCGCCAACTTCTATGTCTCGCTGTTTCCCAATTCGAGGATCACCAGCGTCGCCCGCTATCCCAGCGACGCCCAGCCGCCGGCGGGACCACCCGGACGGGTGATGACCGTCGGCTTCGAGCTGAACGGCCAGGCCTACACCGCCCTGAACGGCGGCCCCCATTTCACCTTCACCGAGGCGGTGTCGTTCGTGGTCCACTGCGCCGACCAGGCCGAGGTCGACCGCTACTGGGACGCCTTGACCGCCGACGGCGGCCGGGAAAGCCAGTGCGGCTGGCTGAAGGACAAGTACGGCCTGTCCTGGCAGATCGTGCCGCAGGAGCTGCTCGACCTCTATTCCAGCCCGGACAAAGCCGCCGTCGGCCGGATGTTCGCCGCCATGATGCAGATGGTGAAGCTGGACATGCCCAAGCTGAAGGCGGCGTTCGACGGGGCTGGCTGAAGCCCGTCGCCCCAGCGGATGCGGCTCTAGATGGCTGTCATCCCGGACGAGCGCGCAGCGCGACGATCCGGGACCGGGGCGTGAGCTCGGCGCTTGCGGCGGTCCCGGGTCTTCGCTTCGCTACGCCCGGGATGACAGCCTCTTGGCGCCGGAATCCATAAGTGATCGCCCTGTCCCCGAGAAGATAGACGCCGAGCGGATGCTCCCCCTCTGGGGGAGCTGTCGCGAAGCGACGGAGGGGGCTCTCGCGCCTAGGCCTTCTTCACGAACTCGGTCCGCAGCACCAGGCCGCGCACCTTCTCGACATTGGCCTCGATCTCGTCGGTGTCGCCGGTCAGGCGGATGTTCTTGACCAGGGTCCCGCGCTTCAGCGTCACGCCGCCCGAGCCCTTGACCTTGAGGTCCTTGATCAGGGTGACGTTGTCGCCGTCGGCCAGGATCGTACCGTTGCTGTCGCGGGTTTCGTCGGACATGTCGTTCTCCGGAAAAGGTGGAGGTTGGTATAGCGCCCTGGCCCTTTTGTCATCTCACGCTCCTCCCGTAGAGGAGGCTATTTCCGCCCCAGCGGATGCTTGCTCCGCACCACCTCCGCCAGACGGTCCCCCGCCACGTGGGTGTAGATCTGGGTGGTGGCGATGTCGGCGTGGCCCAGCAGGGTCTGGATGACGCGCAGGTCGGCGCCGCCCTCCAGCAGGTGGGTGGCGAAGGCGTGGCGCAGGACGTGGGGGCTGACGGCCGCGCGGTCGATGCCGGCGGCGATGGCGGCGTCCTCGAGCAGTTGCGACACCCGCCGGCCGGTCAACTTCCCGCTCTTGCCGCGCGACGGAAACAGCCACGGACTGTCCTTGACGCCCTTTGGCAGGAATTGCGGCCTTGCCTCCAGATAGGCCTTCACCGCCGCGCGGGCCGCGTCGTTCAGCGGGGCCAGGCGCTCCTTGCCGCCCTTGCCCTTGACCATCAGGAAGGCCGGGTCGCGGGCCAGGGCCGCCAGGGGCAGGTTCAGCAGTTCGGAGATCCGCAGGCCCGAGGCGTAGAGCAGCTCGATCATGCAGGCCAGCCGCAGGCCCTGGGCCCCGTCCTTGGCGGCGGCGGCCGCGATCAGCCGCAGGACGGCGTCGCGCGACAGCACCTTGGGCAGCGGTCGGCCAGCCTTGGGGGCGGCGACCCGGCGCGAGGGATCGTCGTCGCGCCAGCCCTCGCCCAGCACGAAGCGGTAGAACTGGCGCAGGGCCGAGCGACGGCGCGCGGCGGTGGCCGGCGACAGGCCGCGCGCGCCGAGGTCGGCGAAATAAGCCTCGACAGCCTCGGCCGAGGCGCCGTCCAGGTCGCCGCGCGAGGCCAGGAACAGCCGGGCGTCGGCCAGGTCCTTCTCGTAGGCGGTCAGGGTGTTGCGGGCGGCGGCCCGCTCGACGGCCATCATCTCGAGAAAGGCGTCGATCCAGCCGGTGGCGGAGGTGCTCATTTGACCTGCAGCGCCAGCAGGCCCTCGACGGCGAAGGCCCGGGCGTCGGCCTCCAGCCCGGCCTTCAGCAGGGCGCGGACCAGCCGGGCGCGATCGACCGGCCCGGGTCCGGCGAGTCCGGCGTCGGCGGCGATCGACAAGGCCAGCAGGGCCGCCTCGCCCTGGCGGCCGGCGGCGGCCGAGTCGTCCAGGACGGCCAGCCGCCCGGCCGGGGCGGCGGACTTGCCGGGATCGAAGGTCGCGAACGAGGCCCGGGCCTCGGGCCCCATGGCGCCGCCGAGCGCGGCCAGGATCAGGGCGGCCGGCTGGGCGGCCGACTTGGCGCCGCCCTGGGCGCCGCGCTCGATCAGGGCGTCGAGGACCTGGCCGTCCTTGCCGCCGTCCGCCGCTGCCTGCGTCGCGTCCAGCAGGGCCAGGTCGGTGGTGGTAGCCCCGCCGGGCAGGGCGTCAGCTGTCAGCCTGCCGCGGACGGCCTTGGCCGTGGCGGCGTCGCCGGCCGCCAGGGCGGCGCGGGCCAGCAGGAGCGGATCCTCCAGCGGCGCGTCGGCCCGGGCCAGGGCGGCGATGGCCGGCAGGGCGGCCTTGGCCGCGTCGGTGAAGGCCGCCAGGCCCTTGGCGGCGCGCAGGGCCGCGAGCGTCGAGGCCTGGGCGGCGGTCAGGTCGCTGGGCGCGGCCGCGTCCGCCGGCCGGAGCGCCGCCTTCAGGGCCGGCGAGGCGCCGGCCACAGCGGCGGCCGACGACACGTCCAGCCCCAGCTTGCGCGACAGGGCGTAGTTGATCCCGTTCTTCAGGTTGGCCGCCCCGGCCGGCGCGCCGGACAGCAAGGCGTTCATCAGCCGGGCGTAGTCGGCGTCCTTGGTCTGCTGGGCGGCCAGGGTGAAGGTCAGCTGGGCCGCGTCATGCTGGTCGCCGATCGCCTGGCAGAACGCCCGCAGCCGCAGCCAGTAGGGCGCGCCGCGCTCGACGCTCAGCGCCTCGCCGATCCTGCAGGCCTTGTCGTCGGCGCCGGTGATCAGGGCCGCCTCGGCCGCCGCCATCGACAGCGGGGCGCTGGCCGCCACGCCGGGGACGCGGTCCAGCACGGCGTCGGCGCCCTTGGCCTCGCCCAGGGCGATCAGGGCCAGGGCCCGGGCGGCGCCCAGCTCGGGATTGTCGCCGATCCCGGCCGGGGCGTTGGCGCCGGTGGCTAGCACCCGTCGCGCCAGGCCGCTGGCGGCGGGCGACAGCGGCTTGGTCGCCAGCTTGGGCAGGGCCTCCTCGGCGACGCCGGGCGAGGCGTCCTTCCACAGGTCGCCCGACAGGCCGGTCTGCGCCGCCGGCGGCGAGAACAGGTCCGGCGCGGCCAGGGACTGGACCTGCACCTGGGCCCAGGCCGGCGACGCCGACAGCAGGGCCGCCGCCAGGACGAAGGCCGAACGGGTCGTGAGTCGCGTGAAAGGAGCCATGGTTCAACTATGCCGCAGGACGGGGGCCGGCGAAAACTTTTCGCCCTCTGGACCATCCTGGACGCGCCTTTGGTCCAAACCTTGGCGGCAGGCCCCGGCCTCGTGTAAACCGCCAGCAGGCCATGACCGACGATCCCGCCCCTTCCCGCCCAGAGCTCCAGGCCCCTGGCTCCCAGGACCTCGATCCCAGGGCCGCCCTGCGCCACAGGACCATCGTCCTGGTCGGGCTGATGGGCGTGGGCAAGTCCAGCGTCGGCCGCCGCCTGGCCGCCGCCCTGGACCTGCCGTTCCGCGACGCCGACAACGAGGTCGAGGCCGCCGCCGGCCGCTCGATCCCCGAGATCTTCGCCGAGATGGGCGAACCGGCGTTCCGCGACGGCGAGCGGCGGGTGATCGCTCGCCTGTTGGAGGAGCCACCGCACGTGCTGGCCACCGGCGGCGGGGCCTTCGTCAACGCCGAGACCCGCGCCCTGATCAAGTCCAAGGCGATCGCCGTCTGGCTGAAGGCCGACCTGGAGCTGCTGGCCCGCCGCGTCGGCCGCAAGGAAGGCCGGCCGCTGCTGAAGGGCCGCGACCCGATGGACGTGCTGCGCGAGCACGCCGCCCTCCGCTACCCCGCCTATGGCGAGGCCCACCTGACGGTCGAGACCGGCGACACCGCGCACGGCGTGGCGGTCGAGGCCGTGATCCAGGCCCTGAGGGGCTATCTGCAAAAGCCTGAAAGCGAGTCCAAGTGATCACCACCATCCCCGTGGGCCTGGGCGCGCGCGCCTATGACGTCGTCGTCGGCACGGGGCTGATCGACCGCGCCGGCGAGCACATCGCCCCGCTGCTCAAGCGCAAGCGCGTGGCCGTCGTCACCGACACCATCGTCGGCGAGCACCACGGCGAGCGCCTGGCCAACGCGCTGGAGCACGCCGGCGTCGCCACCGACGTGATCCTGGTGCCGCCCGGCGAAGAGACCAAGAGCTTTGAGGGCCTGGCCGAGCTCAGCGACCGCCTGCTGGCCCTGAACCTGGAGCGCGGCGACATGGTCATCGCGTTCGGCGGCGGGGTGGTCGGCGACCTGACCGGCTTCGCGGCGGCGATCTACAAGCGCGGCATCGACTTCATCCAGATCCCGACCACCCTGCTGGCCCAGGTGGATTCGTCCGTCGGCGGAAAGACCGCCATCGACACACCGCGCGGCAAGAACCTGATCGGCGCCTTCCACCAGCCGCGCCTGGTGCTGGCCGACCTGGACATCCTGGCCACCCTGCCCGCCCGCGAGCTGGCCTGCGGCTACGCCGAGATCATCAAGTACGGCCTGCTGGGCGACTTCGCCTTCTTCGAATGGCTGGAAGCCAATGTCCACGCGGTGCTCGAGCGCGACACCTCGGCCCTGGTCCGCGCCGTCGGCCGTTCGGTCGAGATGAAGGCCGAGATCGTCGCCGAGGACGAGAGGGAAGCCGGCCGCCGGGCCCTGCTGAACCTGGGCCACACCTTCGGCCACGCGGTCGAGGGCGAGATGGGCTTCGGCGACGCGCTCAAGCATGGCGAGGCCGTCGGGCTGGGCATGGCCCAGGCCTTCCGCTTCTCGGTCCGCCAGGGCCTGTGCTCGGCGCAGGACGCCGTCCGGGCCGAGGCCGCGATCAAGGCCGCCGGCCTGCCGACCCGGCTGTCGGATATCCGCCCCGAGCCGTTCAGCGCCGACGCCCTGATCGCCCACAGCGCCCAGGACAAGAAGGCCGAGGGCGGGCTGCTGACCTTCATCCTGGTCCGCGGCATCGGCGACGCCTTCGTGGCCAAGGACGTCGACCGCGCGGCGCTGCGGGCGTTCCTGATCGAGGAAGGCGCGGTCTAGTCGGGGATCGTTGTTCAAGACGTCGCTCCCCAAACGTCCGTCATTCCGGGCCTTGTGCCCGGAACCCCTGGTTCAGCTTACACGTGAAGCGCCTTGGCGCGCTGGCGCGCCACACACTCGCACCTGCGGCGGACCGAGGGGTCCCGGGCACAAGGCCCGGGATGACGGCTGAGAGGTCGGCCCCTATTCGTCCGTCAACCGACGATCCAGCGCCGCCAAGAAGTCGTCCAGCCGGCAGGGGCCAGACCCCGACGCCTGGCACGTCAGCGCCAACGCACGCCGTGTCGGCGGATTGGCCAGCGACAGGGGGGCCAGCCGCCGGAGCTGGTCGGGCGTCTGGGCCTCGTAGAAGGCGGCGACGAACCGGCGTCCCTGGCCGTCGACGAGGACCTGCAGCTCCAGGGCGCCGCCGATCGGCGGGTCGTCCTGGCCGTAGCCGTCCATCTTGAAGTGCGCGCCGATCAGGCTGGCCAGGGCGGCGATGTTGTTGTCGTGGCCGACGAAGACGGTGACCGCGGGCGCGTCCTCCGACGCCAGGATCGTGGAGATCCGCCGGGCCATCGGCCCGCCGATGCGCCGCGCCATGTAGCGCGGCCGGGCATGGATATCGAACAGCAGGGCGTGGAGGCGCGAGACCTCCTCCAAGGTCCTTGGCGAAGCCCGCCCCCAGCCCACCTGGTCCAGCGGCAGGCCTTCGGCGTATTGCAGCATGAACACCTGGGCCGTGCCGGAGAGGATGGAGATCGGCCCGTCCAGCACCAGGCCGTCGCCCTTGGCGCTGGGCGCCAGCCCCGTCCGGGCCGAGGCGATGTCGCAAGGCGGCTGGGCGTGGTCGCAGCCCAGCACGCGCTCCATCTCGCGGATCTCGCCGGCGTAGGGGGCGACCAGGGCGGCCGGGCCGCCGGTCTCGGCGACGATGGCGGCGGCGGCTTCGGCGCCGCTGAACTCGACCGCCTTGGCCTCGACGGGATGGAACAGCGGATCCTCGGTGTCGAGCGGCTGATGGCCCACCGCCAGGCCGCAGCCCGGCGCGAACCCGTCGGCGAACGCCTCGCCGCTGGCGATGGTGCGCTGGGCGCTGTTGGTCCAGATCGTGATCGCGCCCGGCGCCGGACAGCCTTGCGGCGCGGTCAGCCCCAGTCCGGACAGGCGCTGGCGATCATAGGCGCCCATCAGCCGCGCCGCCTCGCGGCCATGCGGGGTCAGCAGGCTGGGCGGCGTGCCCCAGACCGGCCACGGCGGATGGGCGTAGGCGTCGACCGCCGCCTCGCCCGGCAGCGGGGCCCGGATGCCGTGGCGGTACAGCATCACCGTGCGCTCGACCTTGAGCGGCCCGGATGGACCAGGGTCCTGGGCCGCCGCCGCAGCGCCGACGGCGAGGAGCGCCGCGAAGGCGAGGATCGAAAGGAAAGGCTTCATCAGGCGCGCCTGTCGGTAAGAGCGGCGCGACCCCGCGCCGGAGCGAGGGATCCCGACCGCGAACGGCCGGGATCCGCCGGGATCAGTAGGCGTACTTCAGGGTCAGCAGGCTGGTGCGGCCCGAGTCCACCACGTCCGAAAGCGCCAGGCTGTGCTGGCCGATGTGCGACCAGTAGCTTTCGTCCTTCAGCAGGTTGGCCACCGACAGGTCCAGCTTGACGCCGTTGTCGAAGGCGTAGCCGACGTGCAGGTCGACGCTGCGCATGGGCCGGACCCACAGATTGTCCCACTCGCCGGCCTGGTCCAGCACGTCGTAGTCGGCCACATAGGCGCCGGTATAGTGGTAGATCACGTCGAAGCTGAAGCCGCCCCTCTGGTAGAAGAGCTGGGCGTCGGCCAGCCAGTCGGGCGCGTTCTGGATGCGGTTGTCGACGCCGTCGCCCAGGTCGACGCTGGTCCACTGTCGCGTGACGTTCAGCCCCGCCCCCAGGCCGCCGAGCAGGCCCGGCAGGTCCGAGAACTTCTGGCGCAGTTGAAGCTCCAGGCCATAGACGTCGCCGTCGCCGCCATTGGTGGGCTGGACGGTGGTGACCTTGCCCTCGGTCAGGGTGTCGGAGTTCACCGGGCTGGAGCCGTTGTCGTAGAGATAGTCCGACAGGTGCTTGTAGAAGCCGCCGACCATGGCGTAGCCGCCCTTGGCGTTGCTCCATTCACCCGACAGGTCCAGGTTGATCGCCTTGATCGGCTTCAGGTCGGGATTGCCCTTGGTGATCGAGACATTGCCGTCGTCGCTGACCTGGCGCCGCTCGCCGCCCGCCAACTGGATGAAGGCCGGGCGGGTGTAGGAGGTCCAAACCGATCCCCGATAGACCGCCGCGTCGCCGGGCCGCCAAGTCAGGAACAGGCTGGGCAGGACCTCGTCATAGGTCGTGTCGCTCTTGGCCCAGTCGCCCGTCTGCTGGCCGGCGCTGGTGGTCGGGATCACCCAGTAGGTGTTGTCGATCTTGGTGTGCTCGTAGCGCAGGCCAGGCATGACCTCGACGTCGCCGAACTGGTAGTCGGCCGTGGCGTAGAGCGAGGCCACCGCCTCGTCGCCCTTCTGGGTGTTGCAGTTGTAGTTGTTGACGGCGTTCGAGCCGCAGGTGTCGAAGCTGGCGTCGGTCTTGTACTTGTAGAAATACTCGAACAGCTTGTCCTGGCTGACCTTCGGAACCCGCCAGCCGTATTCGCCCGGATAGATGTGGTCGTAATAGCCGGTGGTCAGGCCCAGGCTGTCCCAGGTCAGGCCGCCCTGGCCGATCAGGTTGGCGAAGTGGTCGTTGGTCCAGTCGCGGTTGGTGACCCGGCGGTGGCTGTCGACATATTTGCCGCCCAGCTTCACCCATTGCAGCGCGCCGTCCTCGAAGACCCGCTTGGCGTCGAACTTGAAGCCGTACTTCTGCTGGCCGCTGAACTGCTCGGTCAGTTGGCCGGCCCGGCGGGCCAGCAGGGCGGAGCCGGCGTTGTTCAGGTCGTTGAAGATCGCCGGGGTGAGCAGCGGCCGGGGCAAGTCGTCCGTGTAGCCCATCGACAAGCCGCCCAGCGGCCGGTTCGAGCCGCTGTTGAACCGGTCGCTCTGGTTGATGCGGGCCGAAGCCTCGATGTGGTTGGGGCGATCGTTGTCACCCTCGCTGTAGAACAGCTGCGGCGACAGGGTCCAGGCGCCCAGGGTCTTGTCCCCGCCGAACTGCAGCGTGCCCAGGTCGGCCTTCTCGGGATTGGTCTCGTACCAGACGCGGGTCGAAATCGCGTCGACGCTGAGGTTGTAGCGTCCGCTGCCGGCGACGGCTTCCTTGTAGCTCTTGGTGGCGCTGACATACTGGCTCAGCGTCGAGTTCTGCTGGGTCTTGGCGGAGGCGTAGGAGCCGCGCAGATAGACGTCCAGCGTGTCGTCCGGACGCCAGTCGAGCGTGAAATTGCCGCCCCAGCGCGCGGTGTAGCCGTTGGAGACCCCGAAGTTGGCGCCGGTCTGGGTGATGTTCTGCTCCGGATCCAGGCCAGGATAGCTGGCGCCGTCCTTGTCCTTGACCAGATAGCCCCAGCCGCCGTCGTTGCGGGCCGCCATGACCCCGGCCATCTCGCTGTTGGCGTAGTTGCGCTTGTCGTAGAAGGCGCTGGCATAGACGCCGAAGGTCTGGTTCGCGCCGAACTTGCGGGCCCATTCGCCCGAAAGGCCACCGCCCAGGCCCTTGTCGCCATAGTCGCGAGCGCGGCTCTCGACCCGGCCGGAGGCGGTGATCGAGCCGTGGAAGTCGTCGTGGTAGTCGAAGGCCGAGGGCGTGCGGAAGTCGACCGTACCGCCGATGGCGTCGCCGTCCATGTCGGCGGTCGAGGTCTTGTTCAGCAGGATGGTGTGCAGGCCCGAGGGCGGCAGCAGGCTCAGCTGGACCTGGCGGCTGTAGGGCATGCCCTGGGCCACGGTCACGCCGTTGATCATGTTGACGTTGAACTCGGCGTTCAGGCCGCGGATCGACACGAACATGCCCTCGCCGCGCGAGGCGCCGTCGATGCCGCCGAAGAAGGACGAGCCGGTGTTCATCACGTTGACGCTGGGCATCATGCCCAGGGCCTCGGCGACATTGTGGACCGCGGTGTGCTCCAGGTCCTCGGCCGACAGGATCGCCACCGGCGTCAGGGCGTTCATCTGGGCCTTGGCGGCGTCGTTGCGCTTGGCGACGATCACCAGCGAGTCGACCGTCGTCGCGTCGCCGGCCTCGGCCGCGGGTTCGGCCGCCCAGGCCTGTCCCGCCGCCAGGGCCGCCGTCGCCAGGGCGCTGGCCATCAGCGCGCGTCTACGAATTCCAGCCCGGCGCGCGTGCGTCGACGCCGCGCCTGTATCGGTGAACCGGTGCATGAGCCCCTCCTGCGAATGAAGTCGCGGGAGGCCATGACATAGCCATGTGACAGTTTTCTCGTAAATCCACAAAATCGCCGCTAAATCTGCGAACAAACCCGTCACACAAACAACATATCCACAAAAATACCTCAACTTCTGCGAAGTCTCGCAATCAGGCCGAGAAGACCCGCGGTCCAAGCCACCTCCCCCTCGCCGCCGCCCCGGCGTACAACCCTCCCATGATCCTGACCGCCATCCTCGGCCTCGCGCCGATCATCATCGGCCTGCTGGCGCTTTCGGCGCTGTTCTCGGCCGCCGAGACCTCGCTGACCGCCGCCTCGCGGGCCCGCATGCACCAGCTGGAGCGTGAGGGCGACCGGCCGGCCAAGCGGGTCAACAGGCTGCTGGCCGACCAGGAGACGATGATCGGGGCGGTGCTGCTGGGTAATAACCTGATCAACATCCTGGCCTCGGCCCTGACCACCCAGGTGCTGACCACCGCCATACCCGGCCCGTGGGGCGTGGCGGCGGCGACCGGGGCGATGACCGTCTTGGTCCTGGTGTTCGCCGAGGTGCTGCCCAAGACCCTGGCGATCCTGAAGTCGGACGACGTGGCCCGCTTCCTGTCGGGGCCCACCCTGCTGGTGGTGCGATTGTTCGGCCCGATCATCTACGCCATCCAGTGGGTGGTGCGGCGTACGCTGCGACTGTTCGGCGTCAAGCTGACCATGGAGGTCGACGTCCTGGCCGCCCATGAGGAGATCCGCGGCGCGGTCGAGTACCACCATTCCGAGGGCGGGGTCGAAAGCGGCGACCGGCGGATGCTGGGCGGAGTGCTGGACCTGTCGGACATGGACGTCTCGGAGATCATGGTCCACCGCAAATCGATCACCCTGATCGACGCCGACCTGCCGATCCGCGAGCTGGTGGCCGAGGCGCTGGAGGCCCAGCACACCCGCATCCCGCTCTATCGCGAGAACCCGGACAACATCGTCGGCGTGCTGCACGCCCGCGACCTGCTGCGGGCCCTGGCCGCCGCCAACGGCGCGATCGACGACATCGACGTGACGGCCATCCAGCGCGAGCCGTGGTTCATCCCCGACACCACCAACCTCAAGGACCAGCTGAACGCCTTCCTCAAGCGGCGCAGCCACTTCGCCCTGGTGGTCGACGAGTACGGGGCGCTGCAGGGGCTGGTGACCCTGGAGGACATCCTCGAGGAGATCGTCGGCGAGATCGAGGACGAGCACGACACCAAGGTCGAGGGCCTGCGTCCGCAGGCCGACGGCTCGGTGCACGTCGACGGCCACGTCACCGTCCGCGACCTCAACCGGGCGATGGACTGGCGGCTGCCGGAAGGCGAGGCGGTGACGATCGCCGGCCTGGTGATCCACGAGGCCCAGACCATTCCCGAGCCCGGCCAGATCTTCATCTTCCACCACCACCGCTTCCAGGTGCTGCGCCGCCAGCGCAATCAGGTCACCGGCCTGCGGATCAGCGGGCGGCTGGACGAGAGCGCCCGCTGAGCGCCCTGCGTCGCATACCCGACGCAACAGCTTGATTTCCGGCGACTCGCCCGATGATTTTCCGCACGGGAGGATTGAGGGCGACCTGTTCCCAGCGCACTATGGCGGCGCGCGGAACCATCACCGTGGCGACGCGTTGGTGATCGCGCTCGAAAAAACGAGCGCCGGGGCGAGTGGGGGTGAACAGCTTGGCCAGGGCGACCAGTCGCGCCGAGGAAGACGAGGTCGAGGACCTCGCCGCGCGTCTTGCCGCCGCCGAAGAGGCCCTGGCCGAAGAGGTGCGCCGCTCGCGCGCCCTGAACCGCATCGCCGAAGCCATCGGCGCCGGCCACGACGCCGAGACCCTGGTCCAGACGGTGGTCGATGGCGGGGTCGAGCTGACGGGCGCCCAGTTCGGCGCCTTCTTCTACAAGGTCATCGACCAGGCCGGCGAAGGCTTGATGCTCTACAGCCTGTCGGGCGCGCCGCGCTCGGCCTTCGAGGGCTTTCCGACGCCGCGCGGCACCGCCGTCTTCGCCCCCACCTTCAAAGGCGAGGGCGTGGTGCGATCGGACGACATCACCCGGGACCCGCGCTATGGCCGCAACCCGCCCCATCACGGCATGCCCGAAGGCCATCTGCCCGTCCGCAGCTACCTGGCCGTGCCGGTGGTCACGCGCGCCGGCGACGTCCTGGGCGGCCTGTTCTTCGGCCATCCCCAGCCGGGGCGCTTCGGGCCGCGCGCCGAGAGCCTGGCGGTCGGCCTGGCCGGACAGGCGGCGGTGGCGATCGAGTCCGCGCGGACCCAGGAGGCCGCCCACGTCGAGCTGGGCCAGCGCCGGGACGCCGAGGAGCGCCTGAAGTTCGCCCTGGAGGCCGGCCGCCTCGGCTCCTGGGAGCTGGACGTCGAGACCCGGGCCTATCTGGCCTCGGACATCTGCAAGGCCAATTATGGCCGCGCCCCGGACGACGATTTCGGATTCGCCGATCTGGTCGCCTCGGTGCACCCGGAAGACCGTCCGCGGATGACCGCCGCCATCGACGACGCCATCCGCCACGGGGCCGACTACGACATCGAGTACCGGGTCTGCACGCCCGGCGGCGAGGTCCGGTGGGTGCACGCCCGGGGCCGCGCCGCCCAGACCGCCGATCATGGCGGGGCCCGGCGGATGGCCGGCGTGTCGCTGGACATCACCGAGCGCAAGCGGACCGAGGAACGCCAGAAGCTGCTGCTCAACGAGCTGAACCACCGCGTGAAGAACACCCTGGTCTCGGTGCAGTCGATCGCCAGCCAGACCTTGCGCACCACGGACACGCCCGAGGCCTTCCGCGACGCCTTCGAAGGTCGGCTCATGGCCCTGTCGCACACCCATGACCTGCTGACCCAGCAGAACTGGCAAGGCGCCAGCCTGCGCGAGATCTTCGATTTCGAGCTGGAGGCCTTCGCCGCCCGCGACCGCATCGCCTTCGACTACGCCCGCGACGTCCAGCTGAGCCCCAAGGCGACGGTGGCCCTGGGCATGGCGATCCATGAACTGACGACCAACGCCCTGAAGTACGGCGCGCTGTCGGCGCCCGGCGGCGCGGTGCGGGTGGCCTGGGGGCCTGAGCCGGATGGATCGGAGCCGGGCGGGCCAGAGTCGGGCGGGCCAGGCGGCCCACAGCTGCGCCTGACCTGGACCGAGCGCGGCGGCCCGCCGGTCGTGGCGCCCCGCCGTCACGGGTTCGGCGCGCGCCTGCTGGAAAAGGGCTTGGCGGGAGAACTGTCCGCACAAGTCACACTGGCCTATGATAGCCTTGGCCTCGTATGCACCATGAGGTTGCCGATCCGTGCCCTGGAGCCTTGAACCATGAAGACCCTCGCCGCCCTTAAGGTCCTGGTGGTCGAAGACGAGGCGCTGGTCTCCATGCTGGTGGAAGACATGCTCAGCGATCTGGGTTGCATCGTCGTCGGCCCCGCCGCCGAGCTGGAGGAGGCCCTGCGGCTGGCCAGCGGCGCCGACATCGACGCCGCCCTGCTGGACGTCAATCTGGGCGGCCGTCCGATCTTCCCGGTCGCCGACGCCCTGAGGGAACGCGGCGTGCCGTTCGCCTTCGCCAGCGGCTATGGCGAGGCTGGCCTGTCGGAAGGCCACAAGGGCGCGACCGTGCTGCAGAAGCCCTTCCGCGAAGCCGACCTGCGCAAGGTCCTGGAAGGCCTGGCGGCGCAGAGCGTCTGACGCCGGCGGTTCAAGACCATCCAAAAAAAAGAGCGGCGGGACCTGTCCCGCCGCTCTTCTTTTGTCTGGTGGATCGCCTTGGCTCGTGTCGCCGGCGAAACCGGCGACGCGAGCCGTGGACGCTACCAGCGCTTGGTGACTTCGAACATCACCCGACGACCGCGCAGGTCGTAGGCGTTCAGCGCCGAGGTGCCGATCCGGAACTGGCCGGCCGACTGCGCCGGGGGCAGTTCGTCGAACAGGTTCAGGATGCCGGCCTGCAGGGTCAGCTTGTCGAACTTCTTGCGCACGGTCAGCGAGTGGTAGGCCGTGAACTCGGTGTACTGCTTATAATAGACCTGTTGATTGTAGACGTTGCTCGCATGGATGTCGCCGCCGTCGATCAGTTCGGTGTCCGAGGCCTTGCCGTACATGTCGACGGCCCAGTTGACGGTCCAATCGTCATGGTCGAAGCGGGCGTTGATCACGCCGGTGAAGTCCGGTTCAGTCGTTTCACCATTGTCGTCGTCGGGCGTACCGCCTTCCAGCAGATTGGTTACGTCCTCGAACTGCCAGGTGAACTGGCCATCCAGCGTCAACTTGCCGACCGTGAATTCATGCTGATAACGGGCGTTGAAGTCCAGGCCACGGTTCTTCTGGCTGGCGACGTTCAGGTAGTTGTCGTTGATCAGCGTGATATCGTGGCTGCTGGCGTCACGGTTAAACAGGCTGCAGAAGTCGTTCGGGAAGGTTGAGCTGGCATAGCACGAGTTTAGGATATTGCCGGCTCCAAACACCGCCACTTCGTTGTTCACAGTGATGTCAAAGTAGTCCAGCGCGAGGCTGAGATCCGTGAAGCTGGGGGTCCAGATTACGCCGAACGTCGTGGCCTTGGAGGTCTCGGCCTTCAGGCGACCCAGGCCGCCGCCAGTGCTGATCTGGGGGGTCGATGGCGGGACGTAACCTTGAGGAACTCCGGCGGCGGCGCAGTTGGCCTGAACTCGAGGATTGCTAGATTCTTCCCACTTTTCGCAGGGATCGGTGCCGTTGAAGAACGAGGTCTGGTCAGCCAGGTACAGTTCGTACAGCGCCGGAGCGCGGAACGAGGTGCCGTAGGCCGACCGGATCCGGAAGGCCGACGACAGCTGCCAGTTCAGACCGACCTTGTAGGTATGGTCCGAACCGTAGCTCTTATAGTCGGTGTAGCGGCCCGACAGGCTCAGATCCAGCTTCTCGACCATGGGCAGGCCCTTGAAGACCGGGATGGCCAACTCGCCGTAGACTTCCTTCACGTCGTCGCTGCCGGCCGTGCGGCCCGCGGTGCTGTAGCCCCAGTAGTTGGCGTTCTGGGCGTTGTAGCCGGGCGTGTCGTCCAGCTTGTCCTTGCGGTAGGTCACGCCGAAGGCCGCGCCCACCGGACCGGCCGGCAGGTTGAACAGGTCGCCGCTGATCGAGCCTTCGAACGAGTACTGGGTGTATTTGGTCGTGCCGGTTTCATAGCCAATCAGGAAGGCGCGCTCCTGAGGGCTGAGGTTGCCGGCGAGGATGCTTGGCGAGAAATAGTGGATCTCCTGGCAGCCGCCGCCGGAAATGGTGATCAGGCTGATGTCGCAGCCCGTGGTCGGCGCGCCGCCGCCCGCCGGAATAGGGCTGGGCGCGACGGTGGCGTAGACGCGGTCGGCGTAGATGAAGTTGCTGCCGTACTTGGCGTCGGACTTGCCGTATTGGCCGTAGACATCCCAATCCCAGTTCTGCAAGGCGCCGAGATTGAACGTACCACGCAAGCCGCCGACGACCCGACCATAGTCAATCGTCTCGGTCTGCTTTTTCGGCAGCAGGATAAGCGGATAGGCGTCGCCCGAGGCGCCACCGTTCCGCAGACCCGTGGAGACGTCGTTGTTGATGTTGTCGCCCGATACCGTTTCGAACAGGTACATGATGCTGGTGCCCGATGACTTGCGGCGGTTCAGCAACACTTCGGTATAGGCTTCGACGTTTGGCGTAATGTCGTAGCTGCCGGTCAGATAGACGGTGCCACGCTTGATCGGCGAGATAGCGTCCTGGTTCTGGTAGGCCGGGCTGTCATAGTTGCCGTAGGAGAAGGTGGCAGGTTGACCGCTGCGACCAAAACGCACCCAGTCCCCCAGACCGGCAAAGCCCGTGGTGGTCAGCGCTGCGGCGGGATACCCGCCGGGAGGGGCGTTGGCGCGGGTGGGGTCATAGGCGAACGTGCCGCCGAAGGTGTCGGCCGCACGCCAGCCGTTGTTGACCGCGTTATAGCACTTGTAGTGGTTGGTCTTCGGGTCGATGAAATCGACGCGTTCGCCGGAATCGGGGTCAAACAGGTAATCTTCGGCGCAGGAGGTGTACTTGCGATCCTTGACCTTCAGGGCCTTCTGCTCGTTGTAGTCAAACGTCAGATTGACATAGCCCTTGTCGAACACCTTGCCGGCGGTGCCCGAGAAGCGATAGGTCTCGCCTTCGCCGCGGGTCGGAACCGACGTGTAGGCGTTCACCTCAACGCCATCGAAGTCCTTCTTCGTCATGATGTTGACGACGCCGGCCACGGCGTCCGAGCCGTAGATCGACGAGGCGCCGTCCTTGAGGATCTCGGTGCGGTCGATGATCGACGACGGCAGGACGTTCAGGTCGACCGGGCCGACCGTGCCGCCCTGGCCGGCCGGCGCCAGGCGACGGCCGTTCAGCAGGACCAGGGTGCGGTTGGCGCCGAGACCGCGCAACGAAACGCTGCTGATGTTCTCGCCGCCCGTGATGACGTAGCCGGTCAGCAGGTTGTTCGACTGGAACGAACCGCTGGCCGCCGACGACTTCTGCAGGATGTCACCGGTGTCGACCAATCCTTGCAGGGTGGATTGCTCGGAGGTGATCACCTGGATTGGCGAGGCGCTGGTGTACTCGGTGCGTTTGATGCGCGAACCGGTCACGACAAGCGCTTCGACTTCGGTGTCGGCCGCCGTCGCCTTGGTGTCTTGGGCGAGGGCCGCCACGGGCGCGACGGCAAGGGCGACGACGCCCGCCAGGATTGAAGTTGTGAGCAAAATCTTGCGGTCGAGCATATGGTCCCCTGCCAAACTGATCACGGCGGGGCGCGACAAAAAATTGCGCCACCCCCCTGTTACAGAGAACGCTATTCACCTTCGGAAGCCGGCTCAACGATAAGAAGCAGGTTCGGAAACTTATGGCGACCAGCGTTACAATCTGGTCACAGTGTCGCCACGAAGGCCTCACGGCGCCGCTTTCACCGGCGTCTCGCGTGTTCGCGACGGGTTGGAGTCGTCCGCAAACTGGATAAATTGCAAGATCGAGCTTCTTGAGGCCGCTCGTCCAACGTGTCGGAAATGGGGCGACACGTAGTAAGTACGCTCTTACAAAAAGCAATGTTTATCCAGCGCGGGGATTTGTAGTTACGATGCTCTTACGCAACTTTGGATTGTTTTCCGGCGCCATCCTCACCCTGATGGCCGCTCCAGTCCTCGCCCAGACCCCCGGAGCGCCGCCGACCGCCCACGACTTCGCCCGCAACGCCCAGATCGACGACGTCAGCATCTCGCCGGACGGCAAGCACATCGCCGGCTTGGTTTCGCAGGACGGCGTGACCAAGGTCATCGCCATCTGGGAGACCGCCAATCCCGACAAGGCCCCGACCATCCTGGGCGCGTCCAAGATGCAGCTGATGGCGGTGAATTTCGTCAAGGACGACCGTCTGGCGGTCGTGGCCCAGCAGCTGTGGACCTTCGGCTCCACCAAGGCCCACCTGCGGAAGGTCTACATCACCGACTTGCAGGGCTCCAAATGGACCTCGGCCCTGCCCGAAAACCGCGGGAAGACCGACTACGAGGAGCTGATGCAGGCCGTCAGCAACCCGTCGATCCTGAGCCGGCTGCCCAACGATCCCAAGCACATCCTGGTGCTCAACACCGGCGCCAACGGCGCGGGCGACGTCTACAAGGTCGATCTCTACGATGGCGGCGCCGATCGCGTGACCCGCGGCTCGGACCGGTTCGGCGGCCTGCAGCCCGACCATACCGGCGAATTGCGCGCCCGCCAGAAGGTCGATTTCGACAACGGCAAGGTCTATGTCGCCCAGCAGATTCGGGACCCGCAGACCGGTGAATGGTCCGAACACTTCCGTTCGTACGCCAAGGATCGCAACCTGACGATTGTCGTCGGCTTCAGCGACGATCCCAACATCGTCTACGTCAACGTCCGCCAGGACGGCGCGGATAAGGCCGGCATCTACGAATACGACGTCAAGCAACGAAAGATCATCGAGCCGGCGTTCGAGATCAAGCTGTTCGACGCCGGCGCGCCCATCCTCGACGATGATGGCAAGGTGCTGGGCTTCAGCTACGACGCCGACACCGGTCGCGACTATTGGGTCGATCCCGCCCTGGCGGCCGCCGCCAAGAGCCTGCCGACGGCCCTGGGGATCAAGACCACCACCTTGCAATGGTCCGACCCCGGCGGCGCGCCCTCGGCCAAGTTCAGCTACCCGGACGGCGCCGGCGCCCAGATCACCGACTGGTCGAAGGACAAGAAATACATCCTGGTCCGCAAGTCCGGCCCGAACCTGCCGCCGGAATACTACCTGCTGACGGACGGCAGCAAGCTGACCCTGCTGGGCAAGTCGCGCCCGCAGATCAATCCCGCCACGCTGGGCGAGTCGCGCCTGGTGCAGTACGCCGCCCGAGACGGCCTGATGATTCCGGCCTTCCTGCACACCCCGCCCAAGGACGTCTACGGGCCGGCCCCCTACCCCGCCATCGTCCTCCCGCACGGCGGCCCCTCGGCCCGCGACGAACTGGACTGGGACCTCTCGGGCTGGACCAAGTATTTCACCGCGCGAGGCTATGTGGTGATCCAGCCGCAGTTCCGCGGATCGGAAGGCTGGGGCTCCAAGCTGGCCCGGGCCGGCGACGCCCAGTGGGGCATGGCCATGCAGGACGACAACGACGACGCGGCCAAGTACCTGATCGATCAGAAGCTGGCCGCCCCGGACCGCATCGCCCTGTTCGGCTACTCCTACGGCGGCTACGCCGCCTTCGCCGCCGCCATTCGCCCCAACGGCCTGTACCAGTGCTCGATCGCCGGGGCCGGGGTGGCCGAGATCAAGCGCTTCCAGGGCGAGACCTACAACGACCGCTTCCTGCGCGAATACCAGCGACCGACCATCGACGGCCTGGACCCCCTGCCCAACGCCAAGAAGGTCTCGATCCCGATCTTCGTCTATCACGGCGATCGCGACCAGACGGTCGAGGTCGAGGAATCCCGCCGCTTCGTCGCCGCCTTGAAGGCGGCTGGCAAGACCTACAAGTACTTGGAAATCAAGGACATGGGCCACCAGTACACCTTCATGACCCCGGACATGCTGGAAACCCAGCTGGTCGAGATCGAGAAGTACCTGAAGACCGACTGCGGCCCCGGCGGCCTGTGATCGGCCTGGCCCGGACGTGAGAAGGGGCGGCTTTGAGGCCGCCCCTTTTTCGCGCGCCCTACCCCAGGTCCCGCGGACCAAACGATTCGGGCAGCAGGCTCCAGAACGGGGTGCGGCGGCTGGCCTTGCCGTCCTGGACCGAGACGATCTCGCAGGCGTCGGTGGCGAATTCGGCGATGCGCTGGCGGCAGGCGCCGCAGGGCTGGACCACGCCGTTGGAGCCGGCGGCGATCAGCACCTTGGCGATCCCGCGCCCGCCGGCGGTGACCATCGCCCCGATCGCGGTCTGCTCGGCGCAGGTGCCGGACGGATAGGCCGCGTTCTCGACATTGACCCCCAGATGGGCGCGGCCGTCGGCGTCGATCACCGCGGCGGCGACCGTGAAGTTCGAATAGCGGGCGTAGGACCGCGCCAGCAGGGCCGGCAGCGCGGCCGCCAGGGCGGCCTCGCTGTCCTCGTCCAGGAAGATCGGAATGGGGGGGGATGTCTCGGTTGCGCTCATGCCGGCCTCGTCGCCGGCGGAATTCGCGTCGTTGCGGGGTCGCGCCGGGCGGAGAGGCAATCAGTCGCGGGCCGCCCTGGCAAGCCCGTTTTCGCGCCGTGGATCAGGCCTCGCCCGGCGCCTTGGCGACGATCGACAGGGCGTGCACCGGCCCCGCCATCTCCTCGGCCAGCACCTGGAAGATCAGCCGCTGGCGGGCCACCCGGGCCTTGCCCGCAAAGGCCTGGGCCTCGATCAGCAGGTTGAAGTGACTCTCCCCGCCTTCGCGATGCCCGGCATGGCCATGATGGCGGTCGCTGTCGTCGACCACCTCCAGCCGGGTGGGCGAAAACGCGGTGGTCAGTTTGGCGGCGATGGCGTCGGCGATAGCGCCCATGGCGGCTTCCTTGCTTGTCAATCCTTGAACGGAAATAGCGGCGGCTTACTCTAAGCGCCATGAGCGCCGACTTCGAATATCGCCCCAAGTTTTTCGACATCCGTGTCCGCCCCCCGAAATCACCGGAGGAGGCCGCGCGGGAGAACGACGTCTACGCCCTGAAACCGGGCGAGGTGCGCTGCGATCATCCCGAGTGCCGCTCGGCCGCCACGGCCAAGGCGCCCAAGTCGCGCGACATGCCGGGCGTCTACTACAACTTCTGCCAGCGCCACGCGGCCGAGTACAACAAGAACTGGAACTTCTACGCCGGCATGAGCGAGGGCCAGATCCGCGCCCAGCAGGAGCAGGAGAAGATGACCGGCGGCCGGCCCACCTGGTCGATGAAGGCCGACAGCCGCTCGCGCGAGGCCGCCGCCGCCGCCGCCCGCGACGCCCGCCACCTGAACGACCCATTCGGCCTGTTCCGCGCCGAGAAGCGCCGGGCCGAATCGGCGGCGGCCGCCGCCGGCCGCAGCCTGGGCAAGCTGGAACGCCAGGCCCTGGCCGACCTCGACCTGGAGGCCGGGGCCGACGGCGCGGCGATCCGCGCCCGCTACAAGGACCTGCTCAAGCGCTGCCACCCCGACATGAACGGCGGTGACCGCAGCGCCGAGCACAAGCTGCAGCGGGTGATCAAGGCCTACAAGACCCTGCAGAAGTCGGGGCTGGCGAAGTAGGACGGGCCTTGATCCGCCGCCCACGCCGTACATGACCAAGGATTAACTGGCCGGAGGCTCTCCGGTTTGGTCCTTTGACGCGGTCCGCATGGGGGATTGGCGTCATGACGCGTAGAACGATCGGCATGCTGGCGCTGTTGGCGGCCCTTGCGCTCGGGACCTCGGCCCAGGCCGCGCCCGATGCGTCGGCGCGCGCCGACGCTCTGGTCCGGCGCGCGATGAGCGAGCGACGCATACCCGGCCTGCAGATCGCGGTCGTTCAAGACGACCGGATCGTCATGTCGCGGGCCTATGGCGTGGCCGACATCGCGGCTGGAATTCCGGTGACGCCCCAGACCGTCTTTCCGCTGAACTCCATAACCAAGGCCTTCACGGGCGTGGCCGCTTTGCGCGAGGTCGAGGCCGGGCGGCTGGATCTGTCAGCGCCGATCGGCCGCTATGTCGGCGACCTGCCACAGACCTGGCGCGGCGTCACCGTCGAACGCCTGCTAAGCCACACCTCCGGCCTGCCCAATTTCGTCGACAACAACGGCGGCGGCGCGATCGACGAGGCCGCCGCCTGGAAGGAGACCCTGACCAAGCCCGTTCGCTTTCCGCCCGGCCAGCGGTTCGACTACAGCCAGACCAACTACGCCCTGGTCCAGATGGCTATCAACGGCCTGCGCGGACGGGCCGCCGACGCCACCCTGGCCGGGGAGCAGATCGCCCTGGCGGGCATGACTCGCACGGGCTACGGCGACAGCCGCGACGCCGGCCCCGAGCGCGCCGTCTCCTATGGTTATCGCGGGGCGACGCCCGACCAGCCGGCTGTCCGCCAGGAGATCTTCACGCCCCTGCATCGGGCGGCTTCCGGCATGAACAGCACCGCTGACGACGTGGCGCTGTGGGCGATCGCGCTTCGGCAGGGCCGCCTTGTCGGACCCTCCGCCCTGAAGACCCTGTGGACGCCGGTCGCTTATGCCGACGGCAAGCCGGGCCAGTGGGGCATGGGCTGGTTGGTCCAGGATCGCCCGCAACACCGCGTCGTCGGCATGACGGGCGGCAGCCGCTCGGCGGTCTACCTCTATCCCGACGACCGGGTGGCGGTGGTGATCCTGACCAACCTGGCCGGCGCCACGCCCGAAGACCTGATCGACGAAATCGCCCAGGGTTTCATTCCGGGCATGACGTTGACCGGCGTTTCGGCCCTGCGCGCGGCCCTGGCCGACCAGGAAGACCGCGATCCTCAGATCGCGGTGACGCGGTTCGTCGCGGCCATGCCCGGCTTCACCGCGCCGGAGCATGAGCTCAACGACTGGGGCTACCGCCTGCTGGCCTTCGGCAAGCCTCGCACGGCGCTAGCCGTGCTGAAGCTGACGGCCGACCTTCATCCCGCCAGCGGCAATGCGTTCGATAGCCTGGCCGACGCCTACGAAGCCAACGGCGACAAGGCCGCGGCGATCGCCAATTACCGGCGTTCCCTGGCGTTGGATCCGACCAATCGCAACGCCGCCCAACGACTGGAAAAGTTGAGCGCGCCTTAGGGGCGGTCGGCTTTCGACCCGCCTCTCCGGCCCCATCGCTCCCACGCCCAGGCCGCCACCCAGCAGGCCATGGCCCAGGCCGCGCCCAGGCTCCAGCCGGCCAGGACGTCGCTGGTCCAGTGGACGCCCAGATAGATCCGTGAGGCGCCGACCAGCAGGCTGAGCAGCACCGCCGCCCCCAGGGCCAGGGCCTTGACCCGCCGGCGTGGCGCGAACCGGGCCGCCAGGGCGCCCAGGGTCAGGAACACCACGGCCGACAGCATGGCGTGGCCGGACGGGAAGCTGGGATTGGCCGCTTCGACGGCGCGATAGGCCAGGTCCGGCCGCTCGCGCCCGAACAACTGCTTGAGGCCCTGGCTGATCGCCACCCCGCCACCGGCCCCGACCAGCACCACCAGGGCCTCGCTCCAGCGCCGCAGGCTCAGCATCAGGGCCAGGGCCAGGACCACCAGCAAGCCCAGCACCGTGATCGAGCCCAGGGCGGTGACGTCGGCCGCCGCCACGTGCAGCCACTCGGGCCCGACCAGGCCGCTTGGGTCGCCGGGCAGCCGCAGGGCCTTGAGGATCGCCAGGTCGAAGGCCGCCGTGTCGCCCTCGGCCACCTCGTCGGACACCTCCAGGAAGGTCAGGGCGCCGCCCGCCAGCACCAGCAGGGCCGCCACGGCGCCCAGCTCGTTTCGCGCCGCGGTCAGTAGTCGCGGCAGATCGCGGTGAAGTTGAAGGAAGGAAAAGCGCGTCATGGCAAGTGAACGCGCCAAAGTCGGTTTCGCACCGCGCCAGTATTCCAGAGGCCCGACCAAATGTTGCGGATCCGAAATGCGATGAACCATTCCTGACCAGCGCCGTTCATGTCCAGTCCAAACCCCGTTCGCTAGTGTCGGACTATCGAAGAGGTTCGGCGGTGTCGGACCGCCACCAACAGAAAAGGACCTCGTTATGAAGCGTCTGATCATCACCACCCTGGCCGCGACCCTGCTGGCCGGCACGGCCCTGTCGGGCACGGCCATGGCCGCCGGACAGCGCTATGACGACCACGACCGCGGCCGCTACGACCAGCGCCACGACGACCGCCATGACCGCCGTGACTACGGCCACAGCCGCCGGGAAGCCGCCCACGAGCGCCGCGACTATCGTCGCTGGGAACGCGGCCAGCGCCTGGACGCCCGCTATCGCGACAACCGCTACTATGTCAGCGACTGGCGCCGTCACGGCCTGCGCGCCCCGCCCCGCGGCTACCGCTGGCAGCGCGTGGACGATCGCTACATCCTGGCCGCCGTCGCCACCGGGGTGATCATGTCGGTGATCATCGCCAACCACTAGGTCCTTCCCCCCCCTCGGAGGACCTCATCGCGCGCCCCGGACGGCCCAGCCGCCCGGGGTGTCGTGTTTTTTCCCTTCGGGACTGGCCTTCGCCCTTCCCCTCCCCCACGTCAAAGCGGTAAGCGGGAGGCATCATGCCCGACCTGACCGACAGCCACGCCGCCGATCCCCTGATCACCCTGGCCCCCGACAAGTGGGTCACGCTCCGCGACGCGTTCGGCGTCGACAGCGACATGAAGGTCCCCGCCTTCAGCCACAAGGACAGCCACGTCCCCGAGATCGACTCGGCCTATCGCTTCGACCCGCAGACGACCAAGGCCATCTGCGCCGGCTTCGCCAATGACCGCCGGGTGATGGTCCAGGGCTATCACGGCACCGGCAAGTCGACCCACATCGAGCAGATCGCCGCCCGGCTGAACTGGCCGCTTGTGCGGGTGAACCTCGACAGCCACGTCTCGCGCATCGACCTGGTCGGCAAGGACGCCATCGTCCTGAAGGACGGCAAGCAGGTCACCGAGTTCCGCGAAGGCATCCTGCCCTGGGCCCTGCAGCGCCCGATCGCCCTGGTGTTCGACGAATACGACGCCGGCCGCCCCGACGTGATGTTCGTCATCCAGCGGGTGCTGGAGGCCGGCGGCAAGCTGACCCTGCTGGACCAGAACCGGGTGATCCGAGCCAACCCCTATTTCCGGCTGTTCTCGACGACCAACACCATCGGTCTGGGCGACACCACGGGGCTCTATCACGGCACCCAGCAGATCAACCAGGGTCAGATGGACCGCTGGAGCATCGTCACGACGCTGAACTATCTCGACCACGACGTCGAGGCCGGCATCGTCCTGGCCAAGAACCCGGCCTACGACACCCCCGACGGCAAGCGCACGATCGCCGCCATGGTCCGCGTCGCCGACATGACCCGCAACGCCTTCATGAACGGCGACATCTCGACCGTCATGAGCCCGCGCACGGTGATCACCTGGGCCCAGAACGCCGAGATCTTCGACAAGGACATCGGCCTGGCGTTCCGCCTGACCTTCCTGAACAAGTGCGACGAGCTGGAGCGGCCGACCGTGGCCGAGTTCTTCCAGCGGGCGTTCGGGACGGATTTGCCGGAGAGCGCGGCGCGGGTGAAGGTGGCTTAGGGAGTCGTTAGACCGGTCGAAACTCTTTCGGCATACCGACTCCATCGGAACGTCGTGACGACGTCCCAGCCCATAGATGGAGCATCGTTGTGCCGCAGGGAAACCTCGCGAGTGTCAGCGCGATCAAACTCGCGATTTCAGACGCGCTCATGGAATTGGAAGCTTCGTTTCGGGCTGTTGAGGAGGGTATCTCGTTTGGCGAGCCCCAAAGAGCCCAGCGCTTCGCATCGCTCATTCAGCAGCTAACGGCTGAGCTTCAAGTCGTCGTTGAAGGCGACAGATAGTCGCTGTTCAGCCCTTCCTGACGCGGGAAGGAAGGATGGATGGCCGTCAACTTCCCTTCTCCCCTTGCGGGAGAAGGTGTCGGCGTAGCCGACGGATGAGGGGTCGACGGGCGATGGCGGATTGGCGTCAGGCTCTCTACGGACGGGGCGGCGCGACCCCTCATCCGACCTCCTTCGGAGGCCACCTTCTCCCGCAAGGGGAGAAGGGGAAACACTTCGCTCAAAACCGCCCGAACGACTCCGCCGACTTGAGGCGGATCCTGGCGGCCTGGTCCGGTCCGCTCACACAGACCCCGCGATAGCGCACCGGGACGTCGTGCCGGTCGGTGATCACGATCTCGAACGGGACCGGCCGCTCGCCCTTGGCGTTCGGTCGCTCTTCGCCGATCTTCAGGGCCTTGACCCGATCATGCCGGGCGGTCAGCAATTCGCCCTTGACGGCGGCGGCGCAGGCGTCGGCGGTGACCGCGGGCGCGCCGCCAGCCAGGGCCGAGACCATCAGGACAATGATCATCGAACCGCTCCATTTGATATACTCAGGAACGGTAAGTGTTCACAACGCTATACTCAGCTTAATTATTATTCATTACGAATAATTTACAACCGAGATCCCGGCTATATACTGACCCAACCGGCGCCGGAACCGACGCGCCGATCGACCAAGGAGACGCCCCATGACCGACATCACCTACATCATCGTCGAGCACGACGGCGGCTGGGCCTACAAGGTGGGCGAGGTGTTCTCCGAGACCTTCCAGACCCACGACGCGGCCCTGCACGCCGCCCAGCGCGCGGCCGGCGAGCAGCGGGTGGCCGGCGAGGACACGGGCATCTCGTACGAGGACGAGCGCGGCCGCTGGCGCGACGAGCTGTCGGCGGGCGACGACCGTCCCACCACCCACGTGGTCGACGGCAAGAAATAGGCCTCAGGCGGGCGCGTTCTTATCCTGGTCGCTCTTTTCCTGATCGACGGTGTCGCGCCCGACCGTCATCCGCCGGGCCGAACCGTCCCAGACCTCGACCCGGACGCAGCTGCGGTGCTCGTCGAGCAGCCGGCGCGCATGGGCCGCCGGGTCCTCGCCGCGCTCGAACACGCGGACATCGAGGAATGGCGAGCGCCCGTCGGCGGTCAAGGCCACGAAGGTGTAGGTCCGCCCCAGGATCGCGCCCCTCGATCGGGAAAGCGCCCCCTTGGGCTCTCCTTCGATCGATCCCAGGCTGGCGCCGTTCGCGCGGGGCGTCGGTCGGGCGGCCGACATTGCGCTCCGCCGGAGGGGGCTGGCGGCGCCTTGATCGTCCGGCAGGACTTCCCCCCCGATCCATGCTAAGCGCGCCCCAACGAAATTCACGAGAGTTCCATGGCCCTTAAAGTCGCCATCGTCGGCCTGCCCAATGTCGGCAAGTCCACCCTGTTCAACGCCCTGACCCAGACCGCGGCGGCTCAGGCCGCCAACTATCCGTTCTGCACGATCGAGCCCAACACCGGCGACGTGGCCGTGCCCGAGCCGCGCCTGGACGCCCTGGCCAAGATCGCCGGCTCCAAGGAGATCATCCCGGCCCGGATCACCTTCGTCGACATCGCCGGCCTGGTGCGCGGCGCGTCCAAGGGCGAGGGCCTGGGCAACCAGTTCCTGGCCAACATCCGTGACTGCGACGCCGTGGCCTTCGTGGCCCGCTGCTTCGAGGACGACGACATCACCCACGTCGAGGGCCGCATCGACCCGCTCAGCGATCTCGAGATCATCGAGATGGAGCTGATGCTGGCCGACCTGGAGAGCCTGGAAAAGCGCCTGCCGGCCATCGAGAAGAAGGCCAAGACCGGCGGCGACAAGGACGCGGCCAACACCCTGCGCCTGATCAACCTGGCCCTGGCCCAGCTGCGCGAAGGCCGCCCGGCCCGTTCGGCCAAGGTGGATCCGGACGACGAGAAGGCCTGGCACATGCTGCAGCTGCTGACCTCGCTGCCGGCCCTCTATGTCTGCAACGTCGACGAAGCCAGCGCCGACAAGGGCAACAAGTACAGCGACCTGGTGACCGAACGCGCCGCCAGGGACAACGCCAAGGCTGTGGTCATCTCGGCCCAGATCGAGAGCGAGATCGCCTTGCTCGACGCCGACGAGCGCGCCGAGTTCCTGGAAACCCTGGGCCTGGAGGAGCCGGGCCTGAACCGCCTGATCCGCGAGGCCTACAGCCTGCTGGGCCTGCAGACCTATTTCACGGTCGGCCCCAAGGAAGCCCGCGCCTGGACCATCCATGTCGGCGACACCGGCCCGCAGGCGGCCGGCGTGATCCACACCGACTTCGAGAAGGGCTACATCCGCGCCGAAACCATCGCCTTCGACGACTTCATCAAGCTGGGCGGCGAAAGCGGCGCCAAGGAAGCCGGCAGGATGCGGGCCGAGGGCAAGGACTATGTCGTCAAGGACGGCGACGTGATGCACTTCCGGTTCAACGTTTAGCGAGATGAGCCGCCGCCCCCGCGCCCTCCGGGCCTTCGCGGGGCCGGCGGTCCTGCTCGCCCTGGCGTGCACGGGCTGCGAAACGCAAACCCGGTCTCCTGTCGCCGGCGTGGCGGTGGCCGACCGCATCGTCGTCGAGAAGGCCGCCCATCGCATGACCCTGTTCGCGGGCGGACGGACGCTGGCGACCTATCGTATCTCGCTGGGGCGCGGCGGCCTGGCGCCCAAGGTCCGCGAAGGCGACCGCCGCACGCCCGAGGGCGACTACCGCATCACGGGCCGCAATCCCCGCAGCGCCTATCACCTGTCGCTGCGGATCGGCTATCCGACCCCGGCCCAGAGCGCCCGGGCCCGGACCGCCGGGATCGATCCCGGCGGCGACATCATGATCCACGGCCTGCCCAACGGGCGCGGCGGGATGGCCGCGCTGTTCCGGAACCAGGACTGGACCGACGGTTGCATCGCGGTGACCGACGCCGAGATGGACGAGATCTGGCGGCTGACCCGGGACGGGGCGGCGGTGAGGATCCTGCCTTGAACCCGAGGTCGGCGCCTTGACGTCGCGAGAGGGACGCGCTTCCGATCCGTTCAGCCGCCCGGGAGCCCTTATGACCGACACCGTGACCCTGACCTCCGCCCGCGACGGCTTCGCCTTCTCCGCCCTCCACGCCCAGCCCGAGGGTCCGCGCAAGGGCGGGATCGTGTTGGTGCAGGAGATCTTCGGCCTCGACCAATATGTCCAGGCCGACGTCGCCCGCTGGGCGGCCCTGGGTTTCGAGGTGCTGGCCCCGTCGATCTTCGATCGCCGCGTCCCGGGCTACGTGGCCGAGCACGCGCCGGCGGCCTTCGCGGCCGGCGTCGGCCACGTGCAGGCGATCGGGCTGGAGCCGATGCTGTCGGACATCCAGGCCTGCATCGACCACCTGGCCCCGCGCGGCCCGGTGTTCGCGGTGGGCTATTGCCTGGGCGGTTCGCTAGTGTGGCTGGCGGCCGGGAAGCTGAAAGGCCTGGCGGCGGGTTCGGCCTATTACGGCAGCATGATCGCGGCCAATGCCGAGCAGCCCCTGAACGCCCCGGTGATCGTCCACCTGGGCCGCAAGGACGCCCACATCCCGGCCGACGCGGTTAAGGCCAAGCTCGCCGAGGCCCATCCCGAGGTTCCGGTCCACATCTACGAGAACAGCGGCCACGGCTTCAACAACGACGGCCGGCCCGATTCCGACCTCGGCGACGCGGCTCTGGCGCGCCGGCGGACGCTGGACCTGTTTCTAGCCCATGGGGAGGCGTGAGCGGCATGGGCCAGCGCATCACCCTGACGACAGTGGACGGCGCGCCGGTCGCCGCCTACCACGCTCCGCCCGACGAGGCGCGGCGCGGCGGGCTGGTGATCCTGCACGCCATCTGGGGCGTCACCCCGCACATCCGCGAACTCTCCGACACCCTGGCCGCGCAGGGCTACGAAGTGATCGCCCCCAGCCTGCTGGACGAGGCCGACGCGCCGTTCCCGGCCGCCGACCTGGATCCGCCCAACCTGGACGCCCGCATGGCCCTGGGCCTGGCCAGCGGCTGGGGCGCGGCGACCCTGCCCCGCGTCCAGGCGGCGATCGACCGGCTGGCGGGCGGCGGCAAGGTCTTCGCCATGGGCTTCTGCTTCGGCGGCACCACCGCCTGGCTGGCCTCGGCCCGCTGCACGGGCCTGACGGCGGTGTCCTGCTTCTACGGCGGCGACATCGCCGGCTATGCCGACGAACAGCCCAAGGTCCCGACCATCCTGCATTTCGGCCGCGCCGACCCGCTGATCCCGATCAGCGATGTCGAGGCGATCACCGCCGCCCATCCCGACCTGCCCGTCTGGCTCTACGACGCTGGCCACGCCTTCGTCGCTCCCAGCGGCCATCACGCCGACAGCGCCAGCCTGGCCATGTTGCGGACCCTGCAGCTGTTCCAGCGGGCCGGCGGGTCACGCGGCGAAGCCTAGGTTCGCTCGCCGCGCGGCGAAACCTTGGTTAGGATCGCCGCATGCGTCACGCCGCCTCCCTGCTGTTCCTGAGCCTGCTGGCGGCGTATGGCGGGCCCGCGGCGGCCGGCGAGACCGCCTGCTGGTTCGAGAACGGCGCGGTGGTGGCCCCGGCGGCGGTCGGCGGCATAGCCGGCGACTATGTGATCGATCTGTCGGCCCCGCGCACCTTGTTGCACGTCGACGTCGCCCAGGGCGCCGGCCATGTCGAGACCGCCCTGACCCTGCCGGTGCGCCTGGCCGGCCAGAGCCTGGCGGCCGCGCCGATCGCCGTCCAGAGCCTGGACTATCGCGCCGTCGGCTTCCGAACGCCGATCGTTGGGGTGATCGGAGCCGACATCCTGGACCGCTATACCCTGACCCTGGACTTCTCGCCCTGCCGCCTGAGGCTGGAGCGCTCGGGCGTCCCCGGGCATGTCCGAGCGGGCGGCCTGCCCGTCACCCTGGTCGGCGGGACGCCCACCGTCCTCGCGGCGGCCTCCAACGGCGTCAGGGGCGTCTCCGGCCCCTTCGCCCTGGACACCGCCTCGGCCGGCGGGATCCGGGCCCGCGGCGCCGCCGACGGGCCGCGCCAGAAGCCGGCCGGAACCCTGCGCGGCCTGTCGCTGGACGGGACCCTGCGCCAGAACCTGCCGACGGTGGTGGCCGGCGACCTGCCCGACGGCGTGGTCGGCGCGATCGGCGTCCAGGTGCTGGCGGCCTATCACCTGCGGCTGGACCCGAAGGCCCGGCGCCTGTGGCTGACGCCCGTTCCTGCGACGGCCCGGTAGACGACGAAAAAGGGCCCGGCGTCGCCGCCGGGCCCCGATCTCTTCAGGCCTTCGGAGTCGATCAGTGCGACTCGTTCTTCCAGACCTTGCGGTAGCTGGCGTAGAGCAGGCCGGCGAACAGCAGCAGGTAGATCAGCACGGCGAAGCCGGTCTGCTTGCGCTCTTCCAGCTTGGGCTCGGCGGCCCACATCAGGAAGGCCGCGACGTCCTTGGCTTCCTGGTCCAGCGTCGACGGCGTGCCGTCGTCGAAGGTCACCTGGCCGGCCTTGATCGGCGGGGCCATGGCGATGAAGCCGCCCGGCGGCACGTGCTTGTGGTCCCCCGACCAGTACGAGCTCAGGTCGCCCGCCATGTACTGGTTGTAGTGCTGGGTCGCGTCCATCTTCAGGCCGGGCGGCGGGGCCGCGTAGCCGGTGATGATCGAATAGATGTGGTCGGGCCCCTCTTCGCGGGCCTTGGCCAGCAGCGACATGTCCGGCGGCAGGGCGCCGCCGTTGCTGGCGCGCGCCGCGGCCTCGTTCGGGAACGGCGACGGGAAGCGGTCGGCCGGGGTGGCCGGACGCTTGATGGTGTCGCCGGTCTCGTTGTCGATGTCGGCGACCTCGTAGTCCTTGGCGATCGCCTTGACGTACGGGTTGTCGTTCGAGTTCGGGTACTTCTTGTCGTAGAACGGACCGCCCTTGTCGCCGAGGTTGCGGAAGCTGACCAGGCTCATCGAGTGGCAGGCCGAGCAGACCTCGCGATAGACCTTGTAGCCGCGCTGCAGCTGGGCCTGGTCGAACTTGCCGAACGGGCCGTCGAACGACCACTCGACCTTCTTGGCCGGCAGGGCGCCATGGGCCGCCAGGGCCGGGCCGGCGACGCCGGCCGTCAGGAGACCCGCGACCGCTGCGATGACGGAGAGTTTGCGCAGCATCAGGATCAGCCCTTCATTTCAGGCGCGGCGGTCGCTTCGGCCGGCGCGGCGGCCGGGTGCGACAGGGCGGGAGAGGCGATGGAGTCCGGCACCGGCAGGGTCTTTTCGGTCAGGCCCAGCACCGGCAGGATCACCAGGAAGAAAGCGAAGTAGTACAGCGCGGCCACGCGGCTGAGCCACACGAAGCTGTTCAGGTCCGACGCCATCAGCTGGAACGTGGTCACGCCCGGGATGACCTGGTCGTCCGGCAGCTTGGCGCCGCAGACGCCCAGGACGCAGCAAGCCACCACGAAGATGAAGAAGTGGATCTTCGCGGTCGGACGGTAGCGCATCGAGCGCACCTTCGAGGTGTCCAGCCACGGCAGGGCGAACAGGCAGGCGATGGCGCCGAACATGGCAAGCACGCCCATCAGCTTGTCCGGCACGGCCCGCAGGATCGCGTAGAACGGCAGGAAGTACCATTCCGGAACGATGTGCGAGGGCGTCACCAGCGGGTTGGCCGGGATGTAGTTGTCGGCGTGGCCCAGGGCGTTGGGCATGAAGAACACGAACCAGGCGAAGAGGATCAGGAAGACGCTCAGCGCGAACGCGTCCTTCACCGTCGCGTACGGGGTGAAGGGCACGGTGTCGGCCTTCGACTTGGGCTCGACGCCGGTCGGGTTGTTCTGGCCCACCACGTGCAGCGCCCAGATGTGCAGGATCACCACGCCGGCGATCATGAAGGGCAGCAGGTAGTGCAGCGAGAAGAAGCGGTTCAGGGTCGGGTTGTCGACCGCGAAGCCGCCCCACAGCCAGGTGGTGATGCTCTCGCCGACCAGCGGCAGGGCGCCGAACAGGTTGGTGATCACGACGGCGCCGTGGAACGACATCTGGCCCCAGGGCAGGACGTAGCCCATGAAGGCCGTGGCCATCATCAGCAGGTAGATCACGCAGCCCAGCAGCCACAGCACTTCGCGGGGCGCCTTGTACGAGCCGTAGTACAGGCCGCGCAGCATGTGGATGTAGACGGCGATGAAGAACATCGACGCGCCGTTGGCGTGCATGTAGCGGATCAGCCAACCGTAGTTCACATCGCGCATGATGTGCTCGACGGAAGCAAAGGCGCCCTGAGCGCTCGGATTGTAGTGCATCACCAGGATGATGCCGGTGATCAGCTGGGAGGCCAGGCACAGCGACAGGATGGCGCCGAAGGTCCACCAGTAATTCAGGTTGCGCGGCGTGGGGTAGTCGACGAACGAGTCGTAGCCCAGGCGCACGATCGGCAGACGGGCGTCGAGCCAGCGCTCGATACCGGTCTTGGGTTGGTAGGTCGAATGTCCGCTCATCTCGCTTAGCCGATCTTGACCTTGGTGTCGGTGAGGAAGGCGTATTCCGGAACCACCAGGTTCAAGGGCGCGGGGCCCTTACGGATACGACCCGAGGTGTCGTAGACCGAGCCGTGGCAGGGGCAGAACCAGCCGCCGTACTCGCCGCCGCCGAAGGTCGGCACGCAGCCCAGGTGGGTGCAGTTGCCGCCGACGATCAGCCAGTTGGCCTTGCCCGGCTTCACGCGCGAAGCGTCCGTCGCCGGATCCTTCATCGGCGCGGCGTCGTCGGCCACGGCCTTGGCGATCTCGGCCTTGGTGCGGTTGCGCACGAACAGCGGCTTGCCGCGCCACTTGATCGTGACCTGCTGGCCCTCGGCGACCTTGGTCAGGTCGAACTCGGTCGAGGCCAGGGCCCGCGTGTCGGCGGACGGGTTCATCTGGTCGATGAACGGCCACACCAGCGAAGCGGCTCCGCCGGCGGCGGCCGCGATCGCGGCGATGTGAATGAAGTCGCGCCGGGAGGGATCGCTCCCATGTTCCGGCTCGGTCGTTGCGCCCACGGCGGTGTCGGCCACCTAGTCACCCCTTTATTCCGCCAGCCGCGGGAGCGGCGGGCTTGGAGAAGCGCCTTTCGACGCCATATCTTGCTGGACCCGCATGCGGATCCCCGCCACAAGGCAGCGGTCGGATCGTCCTATCGGACGCGCGGCCCGAGTCCGCAAGTCCTTTCGATTCGCGGCAAAGCCCCTGCTAGCCCTGTGGTTGGTTCGCTTATTATGCGCATCGCACTTTTTCAACCAGGCATTCCCCAAAACGTCGGGGCCGCGATCCGGCTTTCCGCCTGCTTCGACGTCGGGCTGGACGTCATCGAGCCCTGTAGTTTTCCGTTGGACGACAAGAGTTTGAAGCGCGCGGCCCTGGACTATGGCCCGTTGGCCAAGCTGCAGCGCCATGACAGCTGGGAGACGTTCCTTAAGGCGCCGGAACGCGCCGACGGCCGGCTGCTGCTGTTCACGACGAAGGGCGCCACGCCCTTTCACCGTTTTTCGTTCGAACCCGGAGATACCCTGCTGTTCGGCAATGAGAGCCGCGGCGCGCCGGAGGAGGTCCACGCCGCCGCCCAGGGCCGGATCGTCATCCCGATCATGCCGGACGCCCGTTCGATGAACCTGGCGACCACCGCCGCGATGGCCTTGGGCGAAGCCTTGCGCCAGACGAACGGCTTCCCCGGCTAGAGCCGGCCCGCCGATCTCGCCTAGGATCGAGCCATGATCGATTCTGAGCGCGCGGGCGTGAGCACGGCCTATCTGAGGTCGCGGCTGGACTGGATCCAGCTGGCGCCCTTCGCCATTCAGGACGCGCTCGACCCGGTCCGGGTTCAGCTGCTGATGCAGGCCGCGAGGGACTATCATTTCCGCCGCTACCGGGCGATGGCCGCGACCCTGGACACGGCGCGCGCCCTCTTTGGGACCGACGGCGACCAGGGTGTCACCCTCTCGTCAACCGGCCTGGCCGCCGCTTGCCTGAGCGACGTGGAGACCGCCTTCGAGGCGTTCAGGGACACGCGGGCCCGGTGGCCGGAGATTCCCGAGCACCACTACAATTGCGGCGTCATGGTGCTGAGGTTCAGCGGTGACCTGGAGGTGGCCGAGAGCTGCTTCCTGGGCGGCCTGGTCGGCGGCCCCTGGCACGGTCCGTCCTGGCTGGCTGTCGCCATCCTGCGCCTGGAGCGCGGCGCATACGAAAGCTGCGTCGAGGCCGCCCGCGAGGCCATCGCGCTGAACGCCTCGGATGACGGAGTCGCCCAGCTGTGCCTGGCCGCCGCCTTGGAGCGGCTGGGTCGTCCCGTCGAATGGCCCGCGCCGGCGCTGGACACGCGCTTGGCGACGCCGCCCCCCTTCTCGTTCGCACCGGCGGCGGCCGCCCGGGCCGTGCTCAGCGTGGCCCTCGGCGACCACGAGGCGCGGGCGAGCTTGCGCCTGGCCCAGTCGCTGGAGGCCGTCGCCCCGGCCTGGGCCGTCCACCTGCACCTGTGCAACGTCTCGGCATCGGTCGCCGAGACCGTCAGGGCGTGGGCGGAGGCGCGGCCCGGACGCGCCGCCATCTCGACCGAAACCATCCTGACCGATCCGCCGACCAGCCTGGCCGAGCGCTTCGGCGTCATCCGGCTGCGGAGCCTGGCCCAGTTCGCCGCCGCCTTCGGCGCCGGGGGCGGCGAGGGCTTGGTGCTGGCCCATCCGCGCATGGTGTTCGTAGGCGATCCCGACGGCCTGCTGCCGGACACGGCCCAAGGTGTGTCCCTCGCGATCGACGACGGCTTGCTATGGAACCAGGTCGGGCTGGACCTGATCGGCGTGCGCTGCGGCCAGGCGGCCAACGCCGTCCTGCATGACCTGCGATCAGCGGCGGCGCCTTCGGTATGGCGGCAGGCCCCGATGGTCGCCGGCGTCACCCTGTGGCGAGCATGGCGCACGCATCCGAAGGCTAAGATGCTGGCGCCGCACGACCGGGCCATCGCCCGCCCCGAGGAGGCGCCCTCCCCGCCGGAAGCAGCGCCGCCCCGGATCGAGTTCAACGAGGTCGTCACGTCCCGCTACGGTCCCATGCTGCTGAACCGCAACGACCTTTTCGTCTCGGCCGGGATCCGCGAAACGGGTGTTTGGTCGGGCGACGAGCTGGACCTGCTGGCGCAGTTGATCACGCCGGGCCAGACGGTTCTGGACGTGGGCGCCAACATGGGCACGCATACCCTGGCCTTCTGCCATTTCGTGGGCCCGACGGGCGTGGTCCACGCCTTCGAGCCCCAGCGGATCATGTTCCAGGCCATGGTCGCCACCGTGGCGCTGAACAGCTGGACCAATGTCCACGCCCACCTGAGCCTGGTCGGCGCCAGGAAGGGCCGGATGCGGCTGCCGAGCGTCCGCTACGATCTGCCCAGCAACTTCGGCATGATGACCCTGGCCCCCGATCGCGGCCGCGCCGAGACGTTGAGCTATCTCGACGACGCGCCCGGCGAGGAGGTTCAGATGATCACGCTGGACAGCCTGGAGCTGGCCGCCTGCCACCTGATCAAGATCGATGTCGAGGGGATGGAGATCGACGTCCTGCGCGGCGCGGCCAAGACCATCAAGGCGCACCGTCCGCTGATCTACATGGAATGCCAGCCCGACCAGCGCAGCCAGGACGCCCTGAAACTGCTGAAGTCGATGGGCTACGCCACCTGGAAGCATGGCGACATCGGCTCGCCCAACATCCTGGGCTCGCCGCTGGAGCGACCATTGTCGGTGATGGGCCTCAAGCTGGCCTAGCTTTCAGCGTGGCAGTCGCCGAAACCGGCGGCCACTTTCGGCTGCCACGCTGTGCTAGTGATCGCCGAAGTCGATGTCGCGGCGCGCGGCGACGATCGTAACGATGAAGCCGGCCAGGACGTCCAGCAGCACCATCAGGGTGACCAGGAAGAAGGTCGAGGTGGCGAAGGCCGGGAAGAGCAGGAACTCGACCAGGCACAGGATGAACAGCACCATCGACAGCGAATGGTTGATGATGGCGATCCGGCGGCTGGTGGTCGACTTCAGGAGCTCGACGAACAGCACCACCAGCGAAGCCGCCAGCAGGAGGTCGCCCAGGCTGACCGCCCATTCGGCGCGCGAGGTCATATGGATCGTGAACAGCCGATCGGTCAGCCGCACGCTGGCGTCGGCGGCCTTGAAACCTCCCGTCAGGGTCAGGGCGATCAGGTTGTAGATAAGCACCGGCAAGGCCAGCAGCGGAATGGCCGCGAACATCGAGCTTCCCCCTTTGGCGTGAGCGTAAGGCCTCTCATGCCATGGTTAAGGCGTAGCGGTAATTTTCGTTTCGGTGAAGCTGTCTCGCCTAGGAAGCGCTACGCTTCGTCCACGCCCTGGGGATTGCGCGCCCGCGACTGCAGCCACATCACGCCCAGGAGGTCCGAGATCGACGCCTTGAGGCGGCCGAAGTTGGTGTACTTCGACACACCGCTCTCGCGGTGGCGATGGTTCACGGGCTCGAACGCCACGTCGTAGCCCTCGCGCAGCATCAGGGCGGGGATGTAGCGGTGGATGTGATCGAAGTACGGCAGGCGCAGGAAGGCTTCCCGCCGGAACGCCTTGAGACCGCAGCCGGTGTCGTTGGCGGTGTCCTTCAGGAGCCGCTTGCGCACGCCGTTGCCGAACTTGGAGGCGAAGCGCTTGGCGTTGCTGTCCTGGCGCTTGACCCGCTCGCCGCCCACCAGCGCCAGATTGGCCGGACCGGCCTGCAGCGCCCTGGCCAGGCGCGGGGCGTCGGCCGGGTCGTTCTGGCCGTCACCGTCCAGGGTGACGATGATCGGCCCGCGCGCGGCCAGGACGCCGCTGCGCACCGCGCGGCTTTGGCCGGAGTTCTTGCGATGGCCCAGCACGCGCAGCTGCGGGATCTCGGCCTTCAGGGCGATCAGCCGGCCCTTGGTGTCGTCGCGGCTGGCGTCGTCGACGAAGATCATCTCGTAGTTTTCGCCGGCGAAGGCCTGGGCGATCTCGCGGGCGAGCTTCGGCGCGGCCTCACCCTCGTCGAAGACGGGAACGACGACAGAAAAGTCGGGAGTGGCGATCATCGCCCCCTAATACAGCAAAAGTCGTCACGCGAAAGGATCGTGCTAAAGCAGGGCCCATGACGCTTGAATCTCGCCTGGATGACTGGAGCCGTGGGTGGCGCGGCCCTCTGTTCGCCGCCTTGGTCGCCTTGATCGCGGGCCTGCCGGGGCTGTTCGCCATGCCGCCGCTGGATCGCGACGAGTCCCGCTTCGCCCAAGCCACCTCGCAGATGCTGGAGACCGGCGACTATGTCGTCATCAAGTTCCAGGACCAGCCGCGGTTCAAGAAGCCGGTGGGCATCCACTGGCTGCAGGCCATGAGCGTCAAGGCCTTCTCCGACGCCGAGGATCGGCGAATCTGGGCCTATCGCATCCCGTCTCTGCTGGGCGCCATGCTGGCGGCGGCCGCCTGCGCCTGGGGCGCGGCGGCGCTGTTCGATCCGCGCACGGGCCTGCTGGCCGGGTCGGTCCTGGGCGCGACCTTCCTGCTGTCGAGCGAAGCCTTCATCGCCAAGACCGATGCGGCCCTGTGCGGGTCGACAACCCTGGCCATGGCCGCCCTTGCGCGGGTCTACGCCGCCCACCTGAAGGGTGAGAAGGCCGGCAAGTGGACCAAGCTGGCCTTCTGGGCCGGCCTCTCCGTCGCCGCCCTGATCAAGGGTCCGGTGGGCCTGCTGGTCGCCTTCCTGGCCCTGATGGCGCTGGCGATCTGGGACCGCAAGGCCGGCTGGATGAAGGACCTGGGCTGGACCTGGGGCCTCATCCTGTTCGCCGCCATCACCCTGCCCTGGGCGATGATGATCACGGTCGCCACCGACGGCGCCTTCTGGGGTACGGCGATCGGCGGCGACCTGGCGCCCAAGATGGCCGGCGGCCAGGAGGGCCATTCGGGCCCCTTCGGCTATCACACCCTGCTGGCGCCGCTGCTGTCGTTCCCGGCCACCCTGCTGCTGCCGGCGGGCCTGGTCGTCGGCTGGACGCGCCGCCGGGAGCCGGGCGTACGCTTCGCGCTCTGCTGGCTGGTCCCGACCTGGCTGATGTTCGAGATCCTGCCGACCAAGCTGGTCCACTACGAGCTGCCGGCCTACGGCGCCCTGGCCATGCTGATGGCGGCGGCGGTGCGCGAGCCGCTGGACAAGTGGTCGCGCTGGCTCGGGGCGGGCCTGTCAGTGCTGATGGGCGTCCTGCTGGCCGCCGTCGCCGTCTATGGTCAGGCGACGTTCGGCGCGAAGAACGACCTGCCCTGGGCCGTGCTGGCGGCCCTGCTGGCCCTGGCCGCCGGCATCGTCGGCGCGCTGCTGCTGCTGCGCCATCGCTCGGCCCGCGCCCTGGTCGCGGCCGGGGCGCTGGGCGTCGCCGCCCACATCGCCCTGACCGCCGGCCTGCTGCCGCGCCTGGAGCCGCTGTTCCTGTCCAAGGACGTCGCCGACGCCCTGGACAAGGCCCGGCTGTCGCCGCGCTCGGGCGCCGCCGGCCCGGTGGCCCTGACCGGCTATTCCGAGCCCAGCCTGATCTTCCAGCTGGGCACCACAACCCAGCTGACCGGCGGCGAAGGGGCGGCCGAGGCGGTCTCCGAAGGCCGCCCAGCGGTGGTCGAAGGACGCCAGGAGGCCAGCTTCCGCAGCGCCATGACCGCGTTGGGCCTGACGCCGCGCCCGGTGGCCGTGATCCAGGGCCTGAACTATTCCGATGGCGACCATGAGCGCCTCACGCTCTATCGCGGCGAACCGCAGATCCCATCCGAGCCCGCCATGGACGACGAGGAGATCGTGCAATGAGCCGCTTCATCCAGATCGTCGAGGTCGGGCCGCGCGATGGCCTGCAGAACGAGAAGGCCATACTGGCGGTCGACGAGAAGCTGGACCTGATCCGCAGGCTGGAAGCGGCCGGGGCCCGGCGCACCGAGGTCGTCTCGTTCGTCAATCCCAACCGCGTGCCGCAGATGGCGGGGGCCGAAGAGATCATGGACGCCCTGCCGAGCGACCACACCCACTCCCGCATCGGCCTGGTCTTGAACATGCGCGGCTGGGAGCGCTGCGTGTCGACCGGCTGCGACGAGGCCAATGTCGTGGTCTGCGCCTCGGACGGCTTCGGCGTCAGGAACCAAGGCGCCACGGTGCGCCAGCAGGTCGATACGTTGGCCGCGATCGCCGAGCGCCAGGCCGTCGATGGCGGTCCGCCGATCACAGCGACCATCTCGGTGGCGTTCGGCTGTCCGTTCGACGGCGAAGTGTCCGAGGATCAGGTCGTGGCCATCGCCCGCGAGGCCGCCGCCCTTGGAATCCCTGAGATCGCCATTGCCGACACCATCGGGGTCGCCGATCCGTGGGTCGTGACCCAGCGCATCGAGGCCGTGCGCGCCGCCGCCCCGGACGCCCGCCTGCGCATGCACTTCCACGACACCCGCAACACAGGCCTGGCCAACGCCTATGCCAGCGTTCAGGCCGGCGTCGACGTGCTGGACGCCTCGGTCGGCGGGCTGGGCGGCTGTCCGTTCGCCCCGGCCGCCACCGGCAATATCGGCACCGAGGACCTCGTCTACATGCTGGAAAGGGCCGGTTTCGAGACGGGTTACGATCTGACGGCCCTGATCGAGCTCGGCCGCCAGATCAGCGAACGCCTGGGCAAGACCCCCGCCTCGTCCCTGGCCCGCGCCGGAGGTTTTCCCGCGTGATCCGCCTCACCGCTCTCCTCGCGCTCACCCTGACCGCTTGTGCGACGTCCGCGCCGGAGACGGAAGCGGCCGGCGCGAGCCGCTGCGACGTGACGATCAAGTTCGCCAGCTACGGCGCGGGCATAGACCGCCCTCTGGCCGAGCACGTGGCGGCGGCGGTGAAAACCGACCGCGACGTGGCCGCATCGCAGCGCAAGCCCTGGGGCCGCGAGGGCGAATACGATCTTTGCCTGACGGCCAAGGCGGGCAGGGCCAAGGCCGTCTATGAGCGCTACCGGTCGATGCTGCCGGCGAAGACCCTGCAAGCCCCGACCTCGATCGAGGGCCCGGATGGGCTACGGTTCGAAACGATCGGACCGATGTAGGTCTAGATCGGCCGCCCGGTCATCTTCCACAGCAGCGGGCGGAAGACGCTCATCAGCATGATGGCCGGGGCCAGCAGCACGGCGGCGGCGAACAGCTGCAGACTGTCGGCGCGCTTGATGAAATAGCGGGTCAGGCCCACGCCCTTGTGGAACTCGACCTTGACCGGGTGTTCCAGGCTGGTGTGGCCCAGGTGCACGACCTGGGCGTTGGGCTGGAACAGCACCTGGCCGCCGGCGCGGCGGGCGCGCCAGCACAGGTCGATGTCCTCGACGTGCAGGAAATAGCCCTCGTCGAAGCCGTTCAGGGCCTCAAAGTCGCCGCGGCGCATGGCGAAGCAGGCGCCGGAAATGGTCGGCATCGGCACCGGCGCGCCGGGCACCGGCTCGTTCTCACGATGGATCTCGAAACCGGCCAGCTTGGGATAGCGGCGGGTCAGCTGGCCGAAGCTGAGCACGGTGGTCATCGGCGTGACCTCGCCGCGCCGGCCCCCGCGCTGCTCGGTGCCGTCGACGTTCAGCACCCGCGCGCCGACGATGGTCGGCACCGGCTGGCCCTTGAAGGCGGTGACCAGGGACGCCACGCAGCCCGGCTGCAGATTGGCGTCGGGATTGAGGAAGACGATGTACTCGCCGCCGGCCGTGCTGGCGCCCAGGTTGGCGCCGCGCGCGAAGCCGATGTTGCCGTGCCCCTGCTTGAGCACCACGCGCGGCTCAGTCAGGGCCAAAGAGCGCAGCATGTCCTCGTCGCGCGGGCAGGAGCCGTTGTCGACGATGACGAATTCGTCGACCAGCGGCTCGGCCAGCACGTGCTTGATGCTTTCGACCAGCGCCTCTCCCGTCCGGTACACGACCATGACCACGGACACGTTCGGACGAGCCGGACGTGCGCCCACGGCGAGGGTCGAGGCGGACGGGAGAATGCTGTTCATCAGGCGGTCGCGGCCTCCGCGAGCGATTGGGCGCGCTTGACGTCAGGCGGCGTGGCGTCGGTCTTCAGGACGCTCAGGGCTTCTTCCAGCGACAGCACGCTCTGACCTTCGCCGCCCAGGCGCCGAAGGGCCAGTTGGCCCGTCTCTGCTTCCTTACGTCCGACCACCGCGATCACAGGAACCTTGGCGAGGCTGTGCTCGCGAATCTTGTAGTTGATCTTCTCATTACGCAGATCCACTTCCGCGCGCATCCCCAGTTTCGTCAATTTCTCGACGACCTCCAAAGCGTATGCGTCGGCGTCGGACGTGATCGTGGCCACGACCACCTGCGTCGGCGCCAGCCAGACAGGCAGGGCGCCCGCGTAGTTTTCCAACAGAATGCCGATGAACCGCTCGAAGGACCCCAAGATCGCCCGGTGAAGCATCACCGGACGCTTCTTCGAACCATCCTCCGAAACGTACTCGGCGTCCAATCGTTCCGGCAAAACGAAATCAAGTTGCAGCGTGCCGCACTGCCAAACTCGACCAATGGCGTCTTTCAGCGAGAACTCTAGTTTCGGCCCGTAGAAGGCGCCTTCACCTGGCTGCAGAACCAAAGTCTCACCCGCTGCCTCGGCGGCGGCCGACAGGGCGGCCTCGGCCTTGTCCCAGACCTCGTCCGTACCCGCGCGCAGTTCAGGACGCGTCGAGAACTTGGTGTCGGCCAGCGTCATGCCCAGGTCGTTATAGACGCTGCGCAACAGTTCGATGAACCGCGCGCTTTCCTCCGTGACCTGCTCTTCGCGGCAGAAGATGTGGGCGTCGTCCTGGGTGAAGGCGCGCACCCGCATGATGCCGTGCATGGCGCCCGACGGCTCGTAGCGGTGGCAGGCGCCGAACTCGGCCATGCGCAGCGGCAGCTCGCGATAGCTCTTCTGGCCGACATTGAAAATCTGGATGTGGCCGGGACAGTTCATCGGCTTGACCGCCAGGACCTCGCCCTCGGCGCTCTCGCACATGAACATGGCGTGGCCGAACTTCTCGGCGTGGCCGGACTTCTCCCACAGGCTCTTGTCGAGAATCTGCGGCGTCTTCACTTCCTTGTAGCCGGCCGCGTCCAGACGGCGACGCATATAGTCCTCGAGCACGCGGTAAAGGGCCCAGCCCTTGGCGTGCCAGAACACCATGCCCTTGCCCTCTTCCTGGATGTGGAAGAGATCCATCGTCTTGCCCAGCTTGCGGTGGTCGCGCTTCTCGGCTTCCTCGATGCGCTTCAGGTGCGCTTCGAGATCGGCTTCCGAGGCCCAGCTCGTGCCGTAGATGCGCTGCAGCTGGGCGTTGTTCTGGTCGCCGCGCCAGTAGGCGCCGGCCAGCTTCGTCAGCTTGAAGGCCTTGCCGACATGCTTCGTCGACGGCAGGTGCGGCCCGCGGCACAGGTCCTTCCAATTGCCCTGGCGGTAGACCGTGATCGTGTCCGTATTCGGCAGGTCACGGATGATCTGGGCCTTGTACTGCTCGCCGATCTCGTCGAAGTGCTTGATGGCTTCGTCGCGGTCCCAGACCTCGCGCGTGATCTTCTCGTCGCGGTCGACGATCTCCTTCATGCGCTTTTCGATCTTTTCCAGATCGTCCAGGCTGAACGGCTCATCGCGGGCGAAGTCGTAGTAGAAGCCGTCCTCGACGTTCGGGCCGATCGTGACCTGGGTGCCCGGGAACAGCTCCTGCACGGCCTCGGCCAGCACGTGTGCGGTGTCGTGGCGGATCGTGTCGAGGGCTTCGGGGGCCTCGCGCGTCAGGACCTCGAACTTGCGCTCGCCCGTCAGCAGGTCGGGCGTCAGGGGGCGGTCCAGGTCCAGCACCTGGCCGTCCAGCTTGATCAGCAGCGCCTTCTTTTCCAGCGACTTGGAGATGGCGGCGGCGACGTCGCGCCCGCTCGAGCCATCAGGGTACTGACGGGAGGAGCCGTCGGGGAAAACCAGATCGATCATTC
>Ga0209257_1000245_pt1 | contig 125987 bp, 118 predicted proteins | sample AraplaCvi_mCL_r2_FD_184277 | JGI IMG/M metagenome (GOLD analysis project Ga0209257, IMG submission 184277) | Arabidopsis root microbial communities from North Carolina, USA - plate scrape MF_Cvi_mCL_r2 (SPAdes) (version 2) | ecosystem: Host-associated > Plants > Roots > Endosphere | place... | reverse complement strand
TTCATCACCTTATTCTGTTCGAACAGCTTGGTGAACAGGATGTAGAGCGTGCCGACGAACATGATCAGCAGGACGAGGAAGGTGACCTGCGAGACGATGCCGCCTTCGCACAGCGCGGGAACGAGGCCGTAGGGGCTCGCGCCTTCTTCCTTCACGCACATCGCGGCGGGCATCAGGCTGAGCCCCGCGTCGTGGGCCGGTGCTGCCGCAGCGGCGGCATTTGCGATCAGATTAAACATACTGGAAAATCCCTCTCAAAATATTCGATAAGTTCGAAACACAGATCCGGTCGCGCGATCAGCGCGGAATCTGCCAACGGATACGATTGCTGTAGCTGCCACCCACGGGGTTACCCGCGCGATCCTTGCCCGGATTGAACCGGCCACGGCGCTGGATAAGCTTGCAGGTTTCGGCATCGAGATCGGCGTGACCGCTCGACGACGTGATATCGCACGACGTGATACGACCGTCGGCGCCATAGGTGACGCGGAAGCCCGCGGTCCCTTCGCGCTCTTCGCGCATGGCACGCGCCGGATAGTCGTCGTTCGTCGCCCAGCGGCCCGGGTTGCCCTTCGGCGTACCGGCGGCGCTGAGATCAGGCGTCGGCGGCGGCGCTGGCGGGGCCGGCGGCGTATAGACGGGCGGGGGCGGCGTCGGCGGCGCCTTCGGCACCGACTGGACCGTATTGGTCGTCACCGGCGGCGGAATCGGCGACGGCGGCGTCACAACCGGCGGCGGCGGCGGCAGCTTGTTGTCTGGCGGCGGCGGCGGCGGGGGTTCCTCCGGCGGCGGCGGCTCTTCAACGTCCACCACATCCAATTTTTCGGCGAGTTTCTTGACGATACTGATATTCAAGCCGTTAACCAGGCCGTAGCCTAGAACCGCTGTGAGCAGACCAACCAAGACAATCGCCACTACCCTATTTTTAGGGTCGACATTATCACCATAAGCCATTCAGGGACGACGCTCCTTGCTAGATCATCCTGACACCAATTCCCTGCCGGCGGGTTCGGTTGCCAAATGCCCGGATGATTTCCGATGCGTTGTGCGAGACCCGACGGCGCTACGTTCGGCTTATTATGTTTTTGCCGGACGCTTCGCGGCCCGTCCTATCGCGGTGGCGGCACATTCGCAAACCCTTTATCAGCGGTTAATGTGCCTTGTCCCATGATGAGGTTTTATATGCCGATACCGGTGTCATAAACGATGGAAAGAATGAAGATCATGCGCCTTCCCCACCCGGCCGCCGTCGCCGGCATTTTGACCTTGAGCCTTGGAATCCCGAGCGTTTCTGCGATGCAAGCGCCGGCCCCCGCGCCGGCGGCCAGCCCGTACAGCTATGCCGACATCGCCGACCTGGCGAGCGCGGCGCCGATCGCGCTGCATGCGCGCATATATAAGGCCGCGGCGCTCAAACCGGCACAGGCGCCCGGAGTCGCGGCGGGCTATGCCCGATTCTATGTCGAGTCCGACGTTGTCAGCCTGATTCGCGGATCGGGGCCGCTCGCGTCGCGAATCTCCTATCTCGTCGACCTGCCGCTCGACGCGAAGGGCAAGCCGCCGAAGCTGAAGAAAAAGCAGCCCGTCCTGATCTTTGCCCGCCCCGTCGCCGGCGCCGCGGCGGGGAGCAGCAACACCGGCAGCGTCCGGCTGATCGCCCCCGACGCGCAGTTGCCGTGGGATCCGGCGACCGAGGCGCAATTGCGCGCGGTGCTGACCGAACTCGTCAAGCCCGGCGCGGCGCCCGCGATCACCGGCATCGCCAACGGTTTCCACGTCCCCGGCACCTTGCCCGGCGAGGGCGAGACGCAGCTCTTCCTCAACACCAGCACCGGCGAGCCCGTGTCGCTGACCATATTGACCGCCGCCGACGGCTCGCGGCGCTGGGCCGCAGCGTTCGGCGAGATCGTCGATGGGTCGGCGGTGGTACCCGCGCGCAACACGCTCGGCTGGTACCGGCTCGCGTGCGGGCTGCCGCGCCAGCTGCCGCTCAACAAGCTTGCGGGCACCGCGCCGGCGGATCGCCGCAAGGCGGCGTCGGACTATGGCGTCATCCTCGGCGCGCTCGGCGAATGCACGCGCACGCGCAAGCCGGTGGGATAAAGATTTGCTTCGGTGCGTCTAAGGCGTGCCGGGCTTGTTTCCGTGGGAAAAGCCGATAGGGCCGCTGCGAGAGCGGGCGATGACGCGCCGCTATATGGAGTCCTGCATGTCGCCCTATTCCGCCCCGACCGCCCCCCGCCCGCCGCTGCGTGTCGCGCTCGCGGGGATTGGCGTCGTCGGCGGCGGCGTCGTGCGGCTGCTCGAGGCGAACCGCGACCTGATCGCGCGCCGTGCCGGGCGGCCGATCGAGATCGTCGCGCTGTCGGCGCGCGACCGCCACAAGGATCGCGGCGTCGACCTGTCACCCTATCGCTGGGAAGACGATATGGACGCGCTCGTCGCGGCCGACGACGTCGATGTCGTCGTCGAGATGATCGGCGGCGCCGACGGCCCGGCGCTGACGCTGGCGCGCCACACGCTCGCCGCGGGCAAGGCGCTGGTCACCGCGAACAAGGCGATGATCGCGCATCACGGGCTCGACCTCGCGCGGCTCGCCGAGGAAAAGGACACGCCGCTGAAATATGAAGCCGCGGTCGCGGGCGGCATCCCGGTGATCAAGGCGATCCGCGAGGGCGCGTCGGCGAACGAGATCGCGCGCGTCTATGGCATCCTCAACGGCACCTGCAATTATATCCTGACGCAGATGGAGCGGAACGGCGCGAGCTTCGCCGATGCGCTCGCCGCCGCGCAGGCGGAGGGTTATGCCGAGGCCGATCCGACCTTCGACGTCGACGGGATCGACGCCGCGCATAAATTGTCGATCCTCGCTGCGCTGTGTTTCGGCACCCGCCTCGACATCGGCGCGGTGACTGCGGACGGCATCCGCGGACTGATCGCCGCCGACATTCGCGAGGCCGAAGCGCTCGGCCACCGCGTCCGCCTGATCGGCATGGCCGAACGCGACGCCAATGGCCTGTACCAGCATGTCCAGCCGTGCCTCGTCCCCGCGGACCATCCGCTCGCCTATGTGCCGGGCGCGCTCAACGCCGTCGTCGCCGAGGGCAATTTCGTCGGGCGCCTGTTCTTCGAAGGCGCGGGCGCGGGCGCGGGGCCGACGGCGTCGGCGATCGTCGCCGACATCATCGACATCGCGCGCGACGAATATGGCCCCGCCTTTGCGATGCCGGTCGATTCCCTCGACGCCGCGCCCGTCGCCGACGCGGGGGCGCGGATCGGCAAACATTATGTCCGCCTGATCGTCGAGGACCGGATCGGCGTGCTCGCCGAGATCGCGACCGCGATGCGCGACGCCGGCGTGTCGATCGAAAGCCTGATCCAGCGCGGCAGCGAGGACGGCAGCGGCGTCGTGATCGTGCTCGTGACGCACGAAGGCCCGGCGAGCACGATCCACGCCGCGCTCGATATCCTTGCCGCGTCGGATCATGTCGTCGGCGCGCCGATGCATATGCCGATCCTCGCGCTCTAGGGCTCGGCTTCTTCCTCGGGCGCCGCCGGGGTGCCCGTTTCGGGGTCGGTCGCGCGCTTCACCGCTTCAAACTGCGCATTATATTCGGGGCCGGGTTTCGCCCGGCCGCCCAGCGACATCCAGTTGTGAGGCAATTTGTCGAGCGGCGTCGGGTTGATATAGGGCGCCGGCGGTATGCTGTCCTTGGTCGACCGGCCGATGCCGGCGATCGCGCGCAGTTCGGGCGACAGGCGGTGCAGCTCAGTATCGGAGGCGCACACATTGATCGAGCCGTCGTCGGCGGGTTTGCAGCGCTTGATCGGGTCGACCATTTCCTTGGCCCGAGCGGCCGCCTCGTCGGCTTTGGATTTGGGCGGCGGGGGAGCCGGGGGGCCGACCATTTGCGCGCCGGCGGGGGGCACCGTCATGCCAATGACACAGGCCATCGCGACAGCGGCTCCGAATCGGGCGAAGTATCCTCGACAAGCGGCGCGGGCGACCATATGGCGCCCACCATGCCCGACCGGGGCGCCAAGGCAAGACCAAAGACGGAGAGCAGCAGACATGACCGATACCGGCAGCAACCTCGACCGGGTGCTCGTGCTCGAAATGGTGCGCGTCACCGAAGCCGCGGCGATCGCCGCCGCGAAGCTGATCGGCCGCGGCGACGAAAAAGCCGCCGATGCCGCCGCGGTCGAGGCGATGCGCACCGCGTTCAACACGCTCTATATGGACGGCACGATCGTCATCGGCGAAGGCGAACGCGACGAAGCCCCGATGCTCTATATCGGTGAAAAGGTCGGGATGGCTCCCGGGAAAGGACCCAAGATCGACATCGCGGTCGACCCGCTGGAAGGCACGACGATCACCGCCAAGGCGGGCCCCAACGCGCTCGCGGTGCTCGCGATCGCTGAGGAAGGCCATCTGCTCAACGCCCCCGACGTCTATATGGACAAGCTCGCGGTCGGCCCCGGCTATTCGCCGGGCGTGGTCAATTTCGATAATAGCGTGCGCCAGAATGTCGAGGCGGTCGCGCGCGAAAAGGGCTGCCCGCCCGAACAGATCATCGTCTGCGTGCTTGACCGCCCGCGCCACGAAGCGATCATCGCCGAGCTGCGCAGCATCGGCTGCGGCGTCGCGCTGATCCCCGACGGCGACGTCGCCGGCGTCATCGCAACGACCAATCCCGACACCAATGTCGACATCTATATGGGATCGGGCGGCGCCCCCGAGGGCGTGCTCGCCGCGGCGGCGCTGCGCTGCGTCGGCGGGCAGTTCAAGGGCCGCCTGCTGTTCCGCAACGACGACGAACGCCTGCGCGCGAAGAAATGGGGGATCGACGATCTCGACCGCGTCTACGACCTCGAAGACCTCGCCAAGGGCGACGTGATCTTCGCCGCGACGGGCGTCACCGACGGATCGCTTCTCCGTGGCGTCAAGCGCCGCCGCGACGGCGTGATGACGACCGAGACGGTCGTGATGCGCGCGTCGTCAGGCACGGTGCGCTGGGTGAAGGGCGAGCATCGCTCGCACTGACGGGGTTCGAGCGATAGTTGCCATTCTCTATCATCGTCATCCCGGACTTGATCCGGGATCCACTAGGGCGACGGTAGTTATGGACCCCGGATCAAGTCCGGGATGACGAAAATGGGCGACGACAGCTCCCCACCCAAGAGCCGTCGCCGGGCACTTGACCTTCCCGCCATCCTTGCCGTATTATATAGATAATACAGCTCGGATGATCGATGGCCTTGTCAGAAAATCCCCGCCGCAAGTCCCTCCGCCAGCGCGGCGCCGAGGTCACGGGCTTCGGCGAGGCGATCGGGGGCAATCGTCTTGGGCGCAAGGATCGCTTCGGGCGTCTGCGCCGCGGTGTTCACGATGACCGGATCGGCGACGCGCTTCAGCCGCCAGCCGGTGGCAATGCGATCGAGCTGGCGCTGGGCACTTTCGCCGTCGGAGCCCGCGCAGATGATTGTCGCATAGGGGCGGCCTTCGAGCCGGCCGAGGCACGGATAATAGCAACGATCGAACATTTCCTTCATCGCGCCCGACAGCGCGGCGAGATTTTCGGGCGCGGCAAAGAGATAGCCGGCGGCGGCCTGCAGCGCCTCGGGCGTGACATCGCCCGCGGCGATGAGCTTGGCGTCCCCCGCCCCCTCCGCCGCGGCGCGCGCGAGCGCTTCGCTGCCCCCGGTGCGGCTGTGCCAGGCGATCAGCAGGTGCGGCGCGTCGGTCATGCGCCGATGCTTGCCAAGCCCCGGCACGCGGCGCAAGCTGCCCCGACATATGGGGGAGATATGACATGCGCCGACTGACCGCCCTGCTGCTTGCCGGCAGCCTGCCCTTGGCCGCGACCGCGCAGGACGCCGCGAGCGACGCGACGCGGACCGCGCAGGCCGAAATCGCCAAACGACTGCCGCTGGGCGATCCGCGCGACGAAGCCAATGTGATGCGCGGCAAGCTCGCCGAAATTCCGGGCGGAGTGATCCAGACGGCAGACGGGAAGATTGTGTGGGACCGGCGCCCGTACGAGTTCCTGAGCAAGACTGAGGCGCCCGATACGGTGAACCCGTCGCTGTGGCGGCAGGCGCGGCTCGACGCGGTGCACGGATTGTTCGAGGTCGTGCCGGGCAAGATCTGGCAGGTGCGCGGTTACGATATTTCGGTGATGACGATCATCCGCGGCAAGACCGGCTGGATCATCGTCGACCCCCTGCTGTCCGAGGAAGCCGGCGCGGCGAGCTGGAAATTGTTCGCCGACACGGTCGAAGCGAAGAGCGGCAAGCTGCCGATCAGGGCGGTGATCTTTTCGCACAGCCATAGCGACCATTTCGGCGGCGTCGGCGGGATCGTCACCCCCGAGCAGGTCAAGGCGCAGAAGATCCGCATCATCGCGCCGCACGGTTTTTCGGAGGAAGCGACGTCGGAAAATGTCCTCGCGGGCGGGGCGATGGGGCGGCGCGCGCTCTATATGTTCGGCGCGATCCTGCCGCCGGGCGAAAAGGGGCAGGTCGACACCGGGCTGGGGCCGAAGCTGTCGTCGGGCACGGTCGGTTATATGGAGCCGACCGAGACCGTCGGTGAAAAGGGCGGGACGCTGACGATCGACGGGCTGGCGTTCGACTTCCTCGACGCGGGGAGCACCGAGGCGCCGTCGGAATTCGTCTTCTATATCCCCGCCTATAGGGCTTTGCACACGACCGAGGTCGTGACGCACACGCTGCACAATGTGCTCACCCTTCGCGGGGCGCAGGTGCGCGATGCGCTGCACTGGTCGAAAGTGATCGACGCGATGCTGCTGAAATGGGGCGGCACCGCCGAGGTCGCGATGGCGTCGCACCATTGGCCGACATGGGGCGCGGGCGAGGTGTCGGCGCTGCTCGCGAACCAGCGCGACGCCTATCGTTACGTCCACGACCGCACGCTGTTCCTCGCGAACCGCGGCGCGACCTTGCACGAGCTTGCCGACCAGACCGCGGAAGCGCCGGTGCAGGGCAAGGATTTCGCGACGCGCGGCTATTATGGCACGCTCAATCACGACATGAAGGCGGTGTATCAGCGCTATTTCGGCTGGTGGGACGGCAATCCGGCGAATTTCAACCCGCTGCCGCCCGAACAGTCGGCGCCCAAATATGTCGCGCTGGCGGGCGGCGCCGACAAGCTGCTCGCGGCAGGGCGCGCGGCGCTGACGGCGGGCGATTACCGCTGGGCGGCCGAGCTTTTGAACAAGCTGGTGTTTGCCGAGCCCGACAATAAGGAGGCGCGCGCGGCGCTGGCGTCGGCGTACGATCAGATGGGCTATCAGGCCGAATCGGGCGCGTGGCGGAACTATTATCTCGCCGGTGGGGCGAGCCTGCGCGGCAACGCCGTCGATGCCGCGACGGGCAATGGCCAGAGCCGCAGTTTCGTGAGCGCGATCCCGACCGCGGTGTTTTTCGATGCGCTCGCGACGCGTTTCGACGCCGCGAAGGGCAGCGCGGTCAAAGGGACGTTCCAGTTCGTCCTGCCCGACAGCAAGGAGACGGTCGCGGTCGTCGTCGGCGGCGGGGTCGAATTCCCGCGCTATGGCGTGACCGACGCAGCGCCGACCGCGACGGTGACGATCGACCGCAAGATCCTCGACGAGGCGATGATGGGGCGCGCGCAATTCCCCGCGCTGATCCAGTCGGGCGCGATCAAGATCGACGGCGACCGCATGGCGTTCCTGTCGTGGTTCGCGCTCCACCCGCCCGCCGACCCGCGCTTCAATGTGGTTGTGCCCTGATGGCACGAACGACTAACGGAGGATTATGACCGACACCCCCGCCGCGCATCCGACCGATCCTTTCGCCCCCGATGCGCTCAATGCCGCCGAGGGGCTCGACCCGGTGGCGCCCGCCTATGCGCAGGTTTTGCGTGTCGCGACGGCGCTCAACCTGATCCCGCTCGCGATCGGGGCGAGCGTGTTCGATGCCCTGCTGATCCGGCATATCGAGGGGCCATACGGGCTGATCACCGCCGCCGCTTGGCTGATCGCGGTTCTCGTGATCGTCACCTTTCCGTCGCGGCGCGTGTCGCGCTGGGGGTATAAGATCGGCGAGGGGCAGCTGCGCGTCGCGCGCGGCTGGCTATTCCGTACCGACACGATCGTCCCCTTCGTGCGCGTCCAGCATATCGACGTCGGACAGGGGCCGATCGAGCGCTGGTTCGGGCTGTCGCACCTGATCGTCCACACGTCGGGCACGCACAACAGCACGGTGACGCTGCCGGGGCTCCACGCCGACCTGGCGGCCGCGATGCGCGAGACGATCCGCCGCCATATCCAGACCGATTTCGCATGAGCGACGTTGCCGCAGCGATCCCCGCCGCCGAGGGCGAACCGAACTGGCAGCGGCTGCACCCCGCGACGCTGGCGCTCGCCGTCGTGAAGCTCGGCCCGCGCTCGTTGCAGTTCCTTCCCGCGGTCGCGGCATTGGGCTTTACGGGCAATTGGTTATGGATCGTCCCCGCGATCGGCGCCTTTTTGCTGATCTCGCTGGCGGCCGCCTGGTTCCAGTGGCTGCGCTTCCGCTTCCTCGTCGGCGACGACGAGGTGGTGATCGAAAGCGGCGTCTTTTCGCGCCAGCACCGCACCATCCCGTTCGACCGCATCCAGGACGTCAGCATCGAACAGGGGCTCGTCTCGCGCGCGCTCGGCATCGCCAAAGTCGGGTTCGAGACCGGCGCGGGCGGCAAGGAGAATGACGCGAGCCTCGATGCGATCGCACTGGGTTCGGCGCAGGCGCTGCGCACGACGATCCGCGCGCACCGCAGCGGCGAGGTCGCGGTACCGGTCGCGGCCGACGCGCCCGAGGTCGCTCCGGCCCACGAGGACCGGCTGCTGTTCGCGATGACGCCGCGCCAGTTGCTGATCGCGGGGCTGTTCAACTTTTCGCTCGCGGCGCTGGCGGTGGTCGGCGCGGGCATGCAGTTTTTCGACGGACTGCTGCCGTTCGATTTCAACGTGTTCAACCCGATGGACTGGATCGACATCGACGAGGATTATGGCCTCGACCAATGGCTGCTCGCGCATCGCTGGATCGCGGGGGTCGGCGCGGCGCTGTCGTTGCTGCTGATCGGGTTCGCGAGCGGCATCGCGACGATGTTTTTCGCCAATTGGGATTTCCGCCTGACGCGCGAGCCGCGCGCGCTGCGCCGCACGCGCGGGCTGACGACGCGCACCGACGTCGCGGTGCCGGTGAAGCGCGTGCAGGCGGCGATCCTCGTCACCGGCTGGTTTCGCCAGCGCTTCGGCTGGCACGAACTGCGCCTGCAAAGCCTCGCGAGCGACGGCGAGAAGGAGCGCGACCATCAGGTGGTGCCCTTCGCCAAGCTCGGCGCGATCGACCCGGTGCTGAACGAAGTCGCGATCCGGCGTCCCGATGCCGGCCAGTCGTGGCAGCATAGTCACCGTATCGTCGCGCTGGGCCCGATCATCGGCGCTGTGTGCGCGACGATCGGCGGCGGGGTCGCGCTGTATCTGGGCAATGACGTCGGCTGGCTGGGGCTGGTCGCAGCGCCGCTGATCGCGCTCATCGCCTTCTGGGCGGCGCGCTTCCATCGCTGGGCCGACCTCGGCGAGCAGGTCGCGATCCGGCGCGGGGCGTGGAAACCCAAGATGACCTTGTTGCCGCACGCGTCGGTGCAGAGCGTCGACCTCAAGAGCGACTTCATCCTGCGACCGTTGGGCCTCGCGACTTTGGTATTCGGCGTGCCGGGCGGCAGCTCGCTTGCCACGCACGAGATTCCCGCGATCCCGCTTGCCGCGGCGCTGGACCTGCGCACGCGCATCCTCGCCGCGAGGGCGCGGTCATGAGCGAAGCGGCGCTGGGCATTACGCATTCGATCAAGGGCCAGCCATGGCACTGGCGGCGCGCAAGCGCCGATATGGCGTCGGAAAATCTCGCGCCCGACGATCTGGTCACGCAATTGCTGCTCGCGCGCGGCGTGACGCGCGACGACCTCGACCGCCAGCGCACGCCGACCTTGCGCGGCTTCATGCCCGACCCGTCGCTGTTCCGCGACATGGACGCCGCCGCCGCGCGGCTTGCCGATGCGGTCGAACGCAAGGAAGCGGTGACGATCTTCGGCGATTATGACGTCGACGGCGCGACTTCGGCGGCGTTGTTGGTGCGGCTGCTGCGCGGGCTCGGACTGCCAGCCGGCGCATATATCCCCGACCGGCTGATGGAGGGATACGGCCCGTCGGGCGCAGCGCTGGTCAAGATCGGCGAGGCAGGGTCGAAGCTGGTCGTCACGGTCGATTGCGGCGCGCAGGCGTTCGACGCGATTGCCGAAGCCAAGGCGGCGGGGGTCGAGGTGATCGTCGTCGACCACCATCAATGCGCGACGACGTTGCCCGCGGCCTTTGCGCTGGTGAACCCCAACCGGCTCGACGAGGTGCCCGACGCGGCGATCCACGGCAATCTTGCCGCGGTCGGGGTCGCCTTCCTGCTCGGCGCCGCGCTGCTCCGTACGCTGCGCGCGCGCGGATTCTTCGCGACGCGCGACGAGCCCGCGCTGATCGACCTGCTCGATCTGGTTGCGCTGGGGACCGTAGCCGATGTCGCGCGGCTGACGGGTTTCAACCGCGCCTTGGTGACGCAGGGGCTGAAGGTGATGGCGCGGCGCGGCAACACCGGGCTCGCCGCGCTGATGGACGCCGCGCGGCTGACCAAGCCGCCGAGCGCGAGCGACATGGGCTTTGCGCTGGGGCCGCGCATCAACGCCGGCGGACGCGTGGGCAAATCCGACCTCGGCGTGCGCCTGCTCACGACATCGGACCCGCAGGAAGCCGCCGATATCGCGGTCGAACTCAACCGCCTGAACGAGGAACGCCGTGCGATTGAGACTGCGGTGCTCGAACAGGCGATCGAGGCGAGCGCGGCGTGCGGCAATGCGCCGGTCGCGATCGTCGCCGGACAGGGCTGGCACCCCGGGGTGATCGGCATCGTCGCCGGGCGGCTGAAGGAACGGCTGCACCGCCCCGCCATCGTTATTGCAATCGACGAAGACGGCGTTGGCAAGGGATCGGGGCGCTCGATCAGCGGCGTCGACCTCGGCGCCGCGATCCTCGCCGCGAAGGAGACGGGGCTACTCGTTGCGGGCGGCGGACATGCGATGGCGGCGGGGCTCACCGTCGCCGCTGACAAGGTCGACGCGCTCGGCGCGTACCTCAACGACCGCCTCGCCGCCGATGTCGAGCGCGCGAGCGGCGACAAGTCGCTGTTGATCGACGCGGTGCTCGCGCCGCGCGGAATCAACCCGCTCTGGTGCGACGCGATCGAGAGCGCGGGCCCGTACGGCGCCGGCTGGCCCGCGCCGCGCGTCGCGACCGGGCCGGTGCGGATCGTCGAATCGGGAATCGTCGGCACCGACCATGTCCGCTTGATCGTATCGGGCGACGACGGCGCGCGTTTCAAGGCGGTCGCCTTCCGCAGCGCCGAAAGCGAACTCGGGCAGGCTTTGCTCCACACGCGCGGGCGCAGATTGTGGCTCGCAGGCCGCGCAAAACGCGACGATTGGGGCAGCCGGCCGGCCGCCGAACTCCATCTGGAGGATGCCGCCTGGGCCGATTAGCAGCCGGCCGATCCGCCGCGGCGCAATATTTTTGCGCGGGTCTGCTTGACCGTTCCGGAAGGCCCGTCTAAGGCGCCGCTTCACCGATCAGACGGCCCCTTCGTCTAGCGGTCTAGGACGTCGCCCTTTCACGGCGAAAACACGGGTTCGAGTCCCGTAGGGGTCACCATCGGTTCCGGGAGCGGTCGGCTCCCCTTCCGCAAAATTTCCGACCCACAAGGCCCCTTCGTCTAGCGGTCAGGACGCGGCCCTCTCACGGCTGAAACACGGGTTCGATTCCCGTAGGGGTCACCAAATCCTCGCGCGGGGATAGCAGACAGTCTCAGGAAGCTGGGCGCGGCGGCGATGCGATCGCTGCGGCGCAGCCAGCCGGGCGCGGCCGCAGCAGGGCGCGGCCCGCGGCGACGCCTGTTGTCCGGCTGTCATCGACCGCCAGCGCGCCGTTGACGAACAGCTTCCGCACACCGACGCTGAGTTCGCGCGGGCGCACATAATCGGCGCGCGGGGCATATTGGTCGGGGTCAAGGACGACCACATCGGCGAAATAGGCCGGACGCAGATAGCCGCGCCGGTCGAGCTTGTAGATATCGGCGGTGCGCCCCGTCGACTGGCGGATGAAAGTCGCAAGGTCGATCACCTTCCGCTCGCGGACATAGCGCACATATTTTTCGGGGAAGGTCGCGAACATGCGCGGGTGGCCATCCGATCCGTCGGACGATGTCACCATCCACGGCTGTTTCATCAGCAGGTCGACGTCGGCCTGCGCCATGTTGAACGACGCGACCGCGGTGCCGCCGCCCCGCGGCCCCTGATCCTTCGCCTCGACGCTCTGCCGGATGATGCGCAGCGCGGCGTCGCGGCTATCGAGTTTCCAGTCGGCGGCGACCTGCTCGAGCGTTTTTCCGGTCCAGGGAAAGCCCTCGGCGATCAGAAGCAGCGCGCTCGCGCCGCCGCGCCGACGCAGATTCTCCTGCATCTCTTCGCGGATCCGCGCCAGCGTCGCGGGATTGTCGAGCCGCTTCAGCAGCGCAGGCCCGCCGCCGTCGACCGCCCAGCGCGGCAGCAGCGACGCGTCTAGGCTCGATCCCGACGCCAGCCACGGATATTGGTCAGCGGTCACATCGACGCCCGACTTACGCGCCGCGTCGATCGCGGCGATCACCGCCCCGGCCTGTCCATGGACGTCGACGCCGAGCGCCTTCAGATGCGCGAAATGAACGGGCATTCCCGCCTCGCGTCCGATCTCGATCGCTTCCTTCACCGACCCGAGCAGGCCGATGCTGTAGCTCGATTCGTCGCGCTGATGCGTGTCGTAAACGCCGCCGCGGATCGCCGCCTCGCGCGCCACCGCCGCGACCTCCGCGGTGGTCGAGAAGCTTTGCGGGGCGTAGAAAAGACCGGTCGACAGGCCGACGGCGCCCTCGCACATGCCCTTCGCCACCAGCGCCTTCATCGCGTCGAGCTCGGCCGGGGTCGGCGCGCGCGCGTCCTGACCAAGCACGCGCTGACGGACCGGACTGAAGCCGACGAACGGCACGATATTGGTGCCGATCCCCGACGCCGCGAGCTTGCCGGCATCCTCGGCGACATCGGGCGTGCCTGATCCGTCGACGCCGATCATCACCGTGGTCGCGCCCTGATTGAGCCACGCCGCGTTGACGCGCACCGCCTTGTCGGGCGAGCGGATGAAGCTGTCGGCATGGGTGTGCGGATCGATGAACCCCGGCGCTACGATCATGCCCTTTGCGTCGATGACCTTGCCCGCCTTATGGCGGCCGGATTTACCGACATAGACGATCTGGTCGCCGCGGATCGCGACGTCGCCGACAAAGGGCTTGCCCTCGCCGCCGTCATAGATGGCGCCGCCGCGGATGATCACGTCGACCGCCTCATCCTTTGCGGCGGCGCCTGAAACGCAGAGCAGCGCGGCCGCCGTCGACAGCAGACCGATCGTCCGGCGGACGGAGAGCGAGACAGACGGCATCGACAGAACCTTTCGTGGAGGCGACCGCCGCCGAGATGTCCCCAATAAGCGCCGGACGTCCAGAGAGCGTTGTTGCACCCCCTATAACCCGATGGCATATGGATTGAAGCCGTCGCTGAAATTCGGCCAATAAAGGGGGTATTTGATGCTCCGTCACCGCAGCTTTGGGGCTATGATGCGATGAACCTGCGCCAGATCGAAATCTTTCACGCGGTCTTCCTGCACGGCACGGTCAGCGCCGCCGCACGGTCGCTCAACGTGTCGCAGCCGTCGGTGACCAAAGTGCTGCGCCATGCCGAACGCTCGATCGGGCTGACTTTGTTCGAACGGTCGAAGGGGCGGCTGATCCCGACCGAGGATGCGCGCACGCTGTTCGCCGAAGTCTCCGACATCCAGGACCGGGTGCGCTCGCTGCGTCAGGCGTGCCAGAATTTGCGCCACGGACGCGGCGGACTGCTCCGCATTTCGGCACTGCCCTCGCTCGGGCTCGGCGCGATTCCCGAAGCGGTCGCGCGCTTCATGGGCGACCATGCCGACATCATGTTCGACCTCCAGACGCTGCACCACGACGAGATGGTGCGCAAATTATACGAGCATGAAACCGACATCGCGATCAGTTTCGAGGTGCCGCTGTCGGCGCCCGTTGCGCATCAGGTGATCGGCGAGGGCGAGCTGGTGGTCATCTATCGCGAAGAGGACATGCCCGGCGCACCGCCGCGCCTGCACCTCGACCAATTGTGCGGGCACAAATTCATCAGCCCGGTACAGGGCGGGCCGATCGGGCGGATGCTGTCAAGCGAACTCAGCCGGCTCGAGGTCGAGCTGGACGAGGTGGTGTCGGCGCGCACTTACTATGTCGCGGCAGCGCTGGTCGGAACCGGGGTCGGCATGGCGATCGTCGACAATTTCACCGCGCACGCCGCGCTGGCCCCCGGTCTGTCGAGCCGGCCGCTGCAGCCCGCGATCACTTTCGACATCAACGCGGTCTATCTCCAGAATCGCCCGCCGTCGCGAACCGCGTCGGCGTTCCTTCAGGTGCTCGCAACGGTGATCGAAGGGCTATAGCGTCAAGCTATAGGATATGGGGCGCTAGATATTGGGGCCGCAGGCGCGGCGGGGATAACATCGGCGCTTCACCATCACGCAGGTTTCCGGAATATATGATCGAAACACCCTATCTTCTCTACCTCGGCCATTCGAGCGACCCCGCCGACATCAAGACCTCGCGCGGGCTCGCGGTGTTCCGGCCCGACATCAGCATCGGCGAATTTCGCCACGACGATTGCCCGCTGACGCTGAACCTGCCGCGCCTCGATTTCGCCGCGGCGCACGCCGCCGGCGCGCGGACTTTGGTGCTGGGCATCGCCAATGCGGGCGGCAAGCTGGGCGAAGATCTGATCGTCGATGCGCTCGCCGCGCTCGAGGCCGGGCTCGATATCGCATCGGGGCTGCACCACCGGCTGAACGCCGAACCGCGTCTCGTCGAAGCCGCGGCGCGGCTGGGCCGCAAGCTGCACGATGTGCGCGACCCGCGCCCCGACATTCCGATCGGCAACGGCAAGCCGCGCGCAGGCAAAAGGCTGCTGACCGTCGGCACCGATTGTTCGGTCGGCAAGATGTACACGACTTTGTGCCTCGCGAGCGCGCTCGCAAAGCGCGGGGTCGCCGCCGATTTCCGCGCGACCGGACAGACGGGCATATTGGTCGCAGGCGACGGCGTGCCGCTCGACGCGGTCGTTGCCGACTTCATCTCGGGCGCGATCGAGCAGATTTCGCCCGCGCGGACCGACGACGGCTGGGACCTGATCGAAGGGCAGGGCTCGCTCTATCACCCCTCCTTCGCCGGGGTGTCGACGGGGCTGCTGCACGGCGCGCAGGCCGAGGCGCTCGTCCTGTGCCACGACCCGGTGCGCCCGCATATGCGCGGCCTGCCGCATTATCCGCTGCCCGGCATCGCCGAAACGATCGAGGCCAATCTGCGCGTGGCGCGGCTGACGAGCGCCGACGTGCGCGTCGTCGGCATCGCGCTCAACACCTCGGCGATGCCCGAGGATGCGGCGCGCGCGCTCTGCGCCAGCATCCAGGCCGAGTTCGGACTGCCGACGAGCGACCCCTATCGCTTCGGGGTCGAGACGATCCTCGACCGGCTGCTCGGAACCGACGTCGCGGCGCCTAGCGTTGCCGAAACCGCCTGAACCGCCTGTATGCACCGTAGACTGACCGTCGCCGGCGAGATATTGCCGCTGCACACGCCGTTCCGTATCTCACGCGGAGTCCGGACCGCGGCGCAGGTCGTGACCGTCGGCATCGCAGAGGACGGCGTCACCGGGCGCGGCGAATGCGTTCCCTACCCCCGCTATGGCGAGAATGCCGAAAGCACGGTCCTCGCGATCGAAGCGATGCGCGGCGCGATCGAGCAGGGGGTAACGCGCCATGAGCTGCTGGCGCTGATGCCGGCGGGCGCGGCGCGCAACGCGATCGACTGCGCGCTGTGGGATCTGGAGCTGCGCCTTGCGGGAAGCGATTTGGCGGCGGCATTCGGTCTTGAAAAGCCGCTGCGCCCGATCGTTACCGCGATGACGGTCAGTCTCGACGCCCCCGATCTCATGGCCGCAGCGGCCGCGGCGCTCGCCGACGCTCCGCTGCTCAAGATTAAGGTAGACCGCAACGATCCGGCCGCCGCGCTCAAGGCCGTTCGCGCCGCAGCGCCGAAACCGAAAATGATCGTCGATCCCAATGAGAGCTGGACCATCGCCGAGGTCCGCGACCTGCAGGGACTGATGACCGATTTGCGCATTGACCTGCTCGAACAGCCGCTCCCTGCCGATGCCGATGGCGATCTTGCCGGTTTCCGCTCGGCGATCCCGATCGCCGCCGACGAGGCGGTGCATGTCGTGGCCGATCTCGATAGCCTGCCCGACGGTTATGGCGTCGCGAACATCAAGCTCGACAAGACCGGCGGGCTGACGGCCGCGATCGAACTGGTGGAGGCGGCGCGGGCGCGCGGGCTCGGCGTCATGACCGGCTGCATGATCTGTTCGTCCTTGTCGATCGCGCCCGCGTGGGCGATTGCGGCGCAAAGCAGCTTCGTCGACCTTGACGGACCGCTCTGGCTTGCAGAGGATCGCGACGGCGGGGTCAGCGCGGCGCACGGCATCATGTCGCCGCCACAGCCCGGTTTCTGGGGCGGAATTTGATACGATAAAACAGGGGGACGGATGACGGGGTTTCTTCGCGGCTGGTTCGCAGTGCCGCTGTGGCAACGCGTATTGGGCGCGATGGTGGCCGGCGTGCTGCTGGGGCTCCTGTGGCCCGCCGCGACCGGCGCGATTGCCTTCATCGGCGAATTGTTCGTCCGCGTGATCCGGATGCTCGTCGTCCCGATCGTCTTCATCAGCATCGCATCGGGCGTCACCGCGCTCGCCGACCCGCGCAAGCTGGGGTCGGTCGGCGCGCGGACGGTCGGGATGTTCGCCGCGACCACCTTTTGCGCGGTGTCGATCGGCATGATCGTCGGCCTGCTGCTCGAACCCGGACAGGGCGCTGCACTGGGCAGCGCCGTCCCCCACGCGCTCGGCGAAGCGAAATCGCTGCACGATCAGCTGATCGGCATCGTGCCCGTCAATATCGTGCAGGCGCTGGTCGAGGGCGACATGCTCGCGATCATCTTCTTCTCGATCCTCTTCGGCTTCGGCGTCATCCTTGCCGGCGAGGCGGGGCGCCCGATGGCCGATCTGCTGCAATCGGCAGGGCAAGTGCTGTTCCAGCTGGTGCGGATCGTCATGGAGATCACCCCCTTCGGCGTGCTCGCGCTGATCGCCAAGGCGGTCGCCGACAATGGCGTCGCGGTGTTCGCCAACATCGGCTGGCTCGCGGTCGGGGTCGCGGCGGGCGTGATCCTGCAGATATTGCTCGTCCACGTGCCGCTGATCGCCTTTGTCGCGCGCCGGCCGGTGCTCCGCTTTTATCGCACCATCGTCGATGCGCTCGCGGTCGCCTTTTCGACCGCATCGTCGGCCGCCACCCTGCCCGTCGCGCTGCGCATCGCGCTAGAGGATCTGCGGATCGCGCCCGGGGTCGCCAAAACCGTGCTGCCAATCGGTGCGAGCATCGGCAAGGACGGCACCGCGATGTATGTCGGGCTGCTCAGCATCTTCGCGTTGCAGGCGGTCGGCGTCGAACCCGACCTGTCGATGCTCGCGATCGTCCTGCTCACCGGCGCGCTCGCCGCCTTCGGCACCGCACCGATCCCCTCGGCGTCGCTGTTCATGCTCGCCGCGGTGCTTTCGGCGGTCGGCGTATCAGCCGAGCAGACCGCGCTGGTCGTCGGTTTCGTCCTGCCCTTCGACCGGCTGCTCGACATGACGCGCACCGTCGCAAGCGCGAGCGCGAACCTGACGGTCACGAGCGTCGTCGCGCGATGGGAAAATGCCGTCGAGCCCGAGGACAAGGCGTGACCGCGGCGGCCGCGGAAGCCGTAGCCGGCGTTCTGGCGGGCGACCTGCCCGCCAAACCATCGGCGCGGCGCCTTCTCGGCCTCTATCTGCTGCTCGGCTTTTCGGCGGGGCTGCCTTTCTACATGTTCAACGCGGTGCTGACGCTGCGCCTGTCGCGGCACGGCGTCGATATCGTGATCATCGGCTTCTTCGCGTGGATCGCGCTGCTCCCGACGTTCAAATTCGCCTGGGCGCCGCTGATCGAGCGGTACGACATTCCGGGCTTTTCGCGTTTCTGGGGGCGGCGGCGCGGGTGGATCATGCTGTCGCAGCTCGGCATCTTCCTCTCAATGGTCGCGATGGCGTTTACGTCGAGCGACAAGAGCCTGCCGCTCACGGCGCTTTTCGCGATCCTGCTTGCCTTCTGGACAACGACATTGGAGGTCGCCGCCGACGGCTGGCGCATCGAGCTGGCGCCGACGCAGGCCGAACAGGCGCCGATCGTCGCCGCCAATCTGTGGGGTTATCGCAGCGCGATGGTCGCCGCGGGCAGCGGCGCGATCCTCGTTGCGGCGTGGGCCGATTGGACTTGGGCCTATCTGGTCATTGCAGTCGCCGCCTTCCTGCCCTTCCCGATCCTTGCGGCGATGCGGCCCGAGCGCGAAGGCACCGGGGGCCGGACGCAGGCGCTGGTCGCGGGAATATTCACCAGCCTGTTGGTCATATTCGCGGCCACGCTCGTCACCGCAGCGATCGGCTGGGCGTTGCTCTCGGCCGCACAAGGCGCAGGTCTTTCGGCCAAAACCAATGTCACGCCGATCGTCCTCGGTATCGGGCTGCTGCCTTTCGTCGCGCTGGCGCTCGCCCTGCCGCGCATCCGCCGCCTGCCCGCCGATGCGCTCGGCACCATGTCGACGTTTGCCGCGCCTTATGTCGAACTGTTCTGGCGGTACGGCACGCCCGTGCTCGCGGTGCTTGCCTTCGTCTCGCTCTATCGCATGGGCGATGTGCTGACGCTCACGCTCTCGCACCCGCTGTGGAACGACAGGGGCTACAGCCTGCATCAGATCGGCGTCGCCGATGGCGTCGTCGCGCTGTCGGCAAGCATGCTCGGCGTCGCGCTCGGCGGTTTTCTATCGACGCGGATGTCGCTCGGCTGGACGCTCGGGATCGGCGCGGTCACCGCGGCCGCGGGCAATTGGATCTATGTCTGGCTGTGGCACAGCGCGCCGTCGGCCTTTGTCCTCTACACCTCGGTCGCGGTCGACCAGTTCGGCAACGGCTATGCGGGCGCGGTGTTCGTCGTCTATCTCTCGATGCTGGTGAGCCCGAAATATCCGGGCGCGCAATATGCGCTGCTCTCGGGCTTCGCCTTCCTGCTGCCGCGCCTGCTCGCGGGCGCGTCGGGGTCGATGCAGACGCAGATCGGCTATGACGGATTTTTCCTGCTTTCAGGCGCGCTGAGCTTCGCGGCGATTTTCCTTTTGCCGGTCATCGTGCGCGTAAAGGGGCGCGTAGCATGACGGTCGAAATGGCCTGCGAAGCGGGCTTTTCGCCCGCGCTGGCGGCAGTCGAAAGCGGGCGCATTCCGGGCGCCGCGCTCGGCGTGGTATCCGCCGATGGGGCCAGCGCCATGCGTTTCGCCGGAATGGCCGCGCTGGTTCCCGAACGCGAGGCGCTGACCCGCGATCACTGGTTCGACCTCGCGTCGCTCAGCAAGGTGATCGCAACGACGGTGATGATTCTGAAACTCGCGGAAGAAGGACGTCTCGACCTCGACCGGCCGCTGACCGACGCGATCCCCGACCTGCGCCAATATGATGTCGCGAACGCCGCCGAGCGCCGGCTGACCTTCCGCGACTGCCTGATGCACCGCAGCTTCCTGCCCGCGGTCGAGCCGATCTATACCTATGGCGACGATCCGGCGCGGCTGCGTGCGTTCGTGCTGCAGCGCGAATGGCGGCACGGACCGCCCGTCTATTCGGACATCAACTTCATCCTGCTCGGCATCGCGATCGAGCGCATCACCGGGGCACCGCTGTCCGACTGGCCGCTCGGTGAAGGGCTGCGCTATGGTCCGCCCCCGGGCCCGGCGGTGGCGACCGAGGATTGCAACTGGCGCGGGCGCGTGATGAAGGGCGAGGTGCACGACGAAAACGCCTTCGCGCTTGGCGGCGCGCCCGGGCATGCGGGGCTTTTCGGCACCGTCGACGGTGTGCTCGGCTTTGCGCGCGCGTTGATGGCCGGCGAAATCCTGTCGCCAGCCATGTTGACCGAAATCCGCACGGCGAACGAACGCCATCGCACCTGCGGATGGGAACGCGCCTTTGCCGGATGGCATGGCGGCGACGCCTGTTCGGCCGACACGATCGGCCATACCGGCTTTACCGGCACCGGCCTCTGGATCGATTTCGAGCGCGGCCTCGCCTGGACCTTGCTCACCAACCGGGTCCATCCGACCCGCCATACCGACAGCGGCATCGCCGCGCTCCGCCCCGCAGTGGGCGAGCGGGTCATTACATCCTGGGACGAACGGACATAATATGACGACATCGATTGGACGCTTCGCCTTCGCATCGGCCCTCGCGCTGTCGCTTTCGCTGAGCGCGGCGAGCGCGCAGACGAGCCCGGCGCCCAAGCCGCTGCTGGCGACGGTCGAGCAGAAACTCGCCGAAGGGCCCGCGGGTTCGCGCTTCGGCCTGCTCGTCACGACGCTCGACGGCGAAGTGCTGGTATCGATCGCCCCCGATCAGCGCTTCATCCCCGCATCGAACACCAAGATGTTCACCACCGCGATCGCCTATGCCGAACTGCCTTTGCTGCAGCGGACCGCGAAAGGCACCGGCGTGCGGCTCGAAACGGGGACCGATGGCGTGGTCAATGTGGTGCTGCACGGCCGCGGCGACGCGCTGCTGTCGAGCGCCGACGACTGCAAGGTCGATTGCCTGCAGACGCTCGCCGACGCCGTCGCAGCCAAGACGCGCCATGTGCGCAATATCAGCGGCGACGATAGCTGGTTCCCCGACGAGCGCTGGAGCCCAGGGATGAGCTGGAACAACATCCAGTCGCGTTACGGCACCGGCGTGTCGGCGCTGACGCTCGACGACAATGAGCTGGTGGTGAAGCTGGTGCCGGGCGCGGTCGGCGCCACGCCCAGCGTGCAGACTTCCGGCTATTACACGATCGAAAATCGGGTCGTGACCGTCGCCGGCAAGGAAGATGCGATCGAGGCCGACCGCATGCCGAACAGCCGTATCCTGCGCCTGACCGGTACCGTCGGCGCCGAGGTCGCACCGATGACGCTGCGCTATGGCATCGACGATCCGGCGCATTATGCGGCGTGGCGCCTTGGCGAATTGCTGCGCGCGCGCGGGGTGCGCGTCGATGGCCAAATCGAAGCGCGCCACCGGCCGCTGACACCGGCCGACGATCCCGAGAACCGCAAGGGCGCGCCGGCCACGCTGCCGGTCGAACCCGCGATGCTCGCCGAATTGCCCGCACCGTCGCTCGCCGAAAATATGGTGCGGATCAACAAGGAGAGCCAGAATCTCCACACCGAACTGATGCTGCGGCGCGTCGCGCGACAGGCGGGTAGCGGCTCGATTGCCGACGGGCAGGCGGTGATGCGGCGGGTGATGACCGAGGCCGGGTTGCCCACGACCGGATATTATTTTGCCGATGGCTCGGGCATGTCGAGCTATAACCGCATCACTCCGCGCGCCGCCGTTGGCCTGCTCAGCTGGATCGCGCGCCAGCCGTGGGGCATGGCCTGGCGGGGCACGCTGCCGATCGCCGGGCGCGACGGCACATTGCAAAGCCGCTTCAAGGGCACGATCCTCGAAGGCAAGCTGTTCGCCAAGACCGGAACGCTGAACGCGTCGCGCGCGGTATCGGGTTATCTGACGACACGCAGCGGCAAGACGCTGATCTTCTCGGCCCTCGCCAATGACATGCCCGACGGCACCGATGCGCAGGCGACCGCCGCGGTCGATCGCGCGCTGGTGGCGATTGCCGAGGCGCTTTAAGCGGGCGTCAGGATAAGCCGGCCCTCGGCGTGGCGGTCGACCGCCGTCTTGCTGAACCACAAGGGCTGCATCGCGCCCGCGAGCCAATAGGGATAAAAGTCGCGATAGCGCGGCGAGCGTGGGTCGGCGGACTGGCCGGGCAACAGCAGGAAGCGGCTGTTGTCCCACGCGCCGACGTCGGCGACGAACAAATAGCTCGCGCCATGCGTCACGTTAAAACCGCGCCGGGGGTTGAAACCGCGCGCCATCGGCGTCGTGCCGTCGCCACCCGACCGGCCGCCGTCGATCTTGGGAAAGGCGGACGCGATCGCCGGGTTCGACGACAGCGAATGCGCGATCGTGACGCGGTGCAGGTCGCCCCACTTCCAGCGCGCCGGATCGGGACCACCGACTTCGACCGCCTTTTTCCATCCGGCGGCCAGCGCGCGGTCGACAATCGCATCGCGCGCCGCGGCAGGAGTGTCGCCCAGACGCTTGTCGGGCGATGCGAGGATGCGCAGCATTTCCGACAGATTGACCGACGGGATCAGGTCGCGCGCCGCCGCGGGCATGATCCGGTCGTAGAAGTCCGTCGATAGCGCCGGCATCACCATTTCATAGAGCAGCGCGGCCGCACTATCGGCCTCGATCCCGCAATCCCAGCGCCGGAGCAATGCCGCGGCCGGCGCAGCCTCCGCCGACACATTGGCAGGAAGCAGTTTCAGCAACGCGCGCGCGGGTAGCGACTGGACGTCGTGCTGCAGCGCGATGCTATCCTCGATCCGGTGCTTCGGCTGGGCGCGCAGCACCTCGGCGATGCGGTTGTATCGGAAGGGGTCGCTCCAGCTGAAGCTGATGATCCGCTCGCGATACGGATAGTCCACCGGCAGGTTCATCTGGTTGGCCGAGGCGAACCAGCCTTCGCGCGGGTTATAGACGTGGGGCATATCCTCGACGGGCAGGATGCCCGTCCAGTCGAAATCGCCATCGCCGGGCGCGGGGAGCAGCCCGTCATGCTTGGGCCGGCGCGGGGTGAAGCCGATCGTCTGCCAGCCGGTGTTGCCGTCGATGTCGGCATAATGGAGATTGGTCGGCGATACGTGGAGCTTGAACGCCTGCCGTAGCGACGCCCAATCTTTCGACAGGTTGATCGCGATGATCGCGAAACGCTGGTTCGCGCCGGGCAACATGCTGACCGTGGCAAAGGCGACCGCGCGGTCGCGCGCGGCATCCTGCGACACGATCGGGCGGCCCGCGGCATAGCGCAAGGTCACACGCTCGGGCGGAGCGCCCTTGACGGCGATCTCGTCCTCGAACGTCTCGAACGCCTTCCATTGGCCCTTGTGCCAGTAGCGGCCGGGATCGTCCTTCTTGGTGCGCAGGATGAACAGGTCGGTCTGGTCGATGTGGAAATTGGTGCGGCCAAAGGCGAAGCGGTCGGTGTGCCCCTGCATGATCCCGGGCAGCCCGGGCGCGCCCGCGCCAATGACGTCGAGCCCCGGCGCCGTCAGGTGACACATGTGCCGCGGGCTAGCGCGGCCGATACCGAGGTGCGGATCGTTGGCGAGGATCGGACGCCCCGTTGCGCTGCGCGACGGCGCGATCGTCCACGCGTTGCTGCCGAGGGCGAAGCGGTCGCCCCATCGGCCCTCGGCGTCGAGCGAAGCCTCCTGCACCGGGTCGAAATCCATCGGGCGGTTCGCCGGATCCAATATGCCGAGGTCGGCGTCGCTCACCGCCGCCACGTCGAGGCCCTTGGGCACAGTGAAGGACCAGGCGGGGCGCAGCGGTATCATCAGCTGATCGACGTCGAGCAGCCCGCGCGCCTGAAGCTGCGCGCGCCGCACCTCGTCGTCGGCGTCGCCCATGCTGATCCCGCGATTGCGGACGAGGTCGGCGATCTCCCAGCGCAGCGGGCTGATCCCCAATATGCCATATTCGAGCGGTAGCTGCGCGGGGTCGGCGGATAGTTCCTCGATCCGCGCATTGACGCCGGCGACATAGCCTTGCGCGCATTCGAGCACACCGGGCGGCAGCGCCGCGAGTTCGGCATCGATGTCGCCGCGATAGAGGAACAGCCGCGCCGCCTTGTCGGCGGCGACGAAACGCGGCCCGAAGGCTTCGGCCATCCGCCCCATATCGCGGCGATGCTCCATGTCGATCTGGAACAGCCGGTCGCGCGCAACCAGATAGCCTTGCCCAAAGAATGCGTCGTGCAGCGAAGCGGCGCGGACGTGCGGTACGCCGAGTTCATCCTCGACGACCTCGACCGGCGCTCGCGCGCCGGATAGCCGGACGGTTTGCGCAGCACCCTTGACCTTGGGTTGCGCCAAAAGACTTCCCGGCATCGCGACAAGCGCGACCGAAGCCAGCAGAAACGCACGGCGCTGGATCAACAGCCCCTCCCCGAAAAGAATACAGACAGTTAAAGACCCTATCGCAGCATGGCGCCGCAAAGCCATAGCAAGCGGGCCACGCCCTATAACTGCAAGCTATCCGCGCCGGCCCCGCATTCCTACGCGCCATATCTTCGGGTTATATGTCCATATCGCAAGGTTAGTCCCGAAGCTGTTGACCGGCCGTAGCCACCCTGTAACCTCGCTGTCACGAAGCCGACCATAAGCGCGCCTTCATCGCGGGTTGGGGGATCGGCACGACGAATAGTAAAGATAAAAAAGGCGGAGCAAAGCATCCGCCAAGCGGCAGGTAGGACAAGAGGGCAAGCCAACCCGGCGTATCGACGCCGGGGCACGCGTCGGCGGCGTGCGGCTCGGCCATTGGGAAAAAGGGGACTGTTACATGCGTGATATGGGACGAATTCGTCGGCCGCTGGGCCACAAAGGCCGCCTCGGCACGGCGATGACCGCATTGGCGCTGGTGCATGGCGCGCCGGCTCTGGCGCAGGAAACCACGGCGCCCGCCGACACCAGCGAGGCCAGTTTAGCGGATCAGATCATCGTCACCGGATCGCGCGTTGCGCGCGACGGATTTCAGGCCCCGACTCCGCTGGTCGTGCTGACGCAAAAAGACATCCAGAACACGTCGCCGACGAACAACATCGCCGACTTCGTCAACCAGCTGCCGCAGCTCGCCGGCTCGACCAAGCCGGGCAACTCGCGCCTGAACATCTCGAACGGTTCGGCGGGAATCAACGCGCTCAACCTGCGCAACCTGGGTGAAGGCCGCGTGCTGATCCTCGTCGACGGCCGCCGCTCGGTCGGTTCGACGATCTTCGGCTGGGTCGACATCAACACGATCCCGCAGGCGCTGGTCGATCGCGTCGAAGTGGTTACCGGGGGTGCATCGTCGGCCTATGGCTCGGACGCGGTCACCGGCGTCGTCAACTTCGTCCTCAACAAGAAGATGGAGGGGCTGCGCATCACCGGCGACATCGGCCTTACCGACAAGGGCGACGGCTTCAACTATTCGGGCAGCATCGCGGGCGGCATGTCGTTCGCCGATGGCCGCGGCCACGCCATCTTCAACGCCGAAATCGCGCATCAGGACGGCATTTACGAAATCGACCCGAGCGACCGGCCGTGGAACCACCGCGGCTATCTGGCTTTTGCCAATCCGGCCTATGTCGCCGGGAATGGCCAGCCCCAATTCATCACGTTCCGCGAGAACGCCGGCCAGACGAACCAGGCGCCCGGCGGCTTCATCACCGGTTCGGTGGGCACCACCAACAATACGCTGCGCGGCCGCTATTTCGGCCAGAACGGTCAGGTCAACCAGTTCAACTATGGCTCGTTCAACTCGCCGGTGCTGGGTGGCAGCGCCGCAGTGACGCGGACGGTCGGTGGCGATTGGCGGCTCAATGATTCGGGTCGCCGCATCGGTCTGAACCCCAAGGACGATCGCTGGGGCGCTTACGGCCGCCTGAGCTACGAAGTCGCCGACGGCGTCGAAATCTTCGCCGAGGGTTCGTACAACCGGCAGGAAGTCTTCTTCAACGCCGGTCCCAACCTGGGCTCGGCCACGCTCGATACGCGCGGCTGCACGGCCACCCCGGTCCCCATCACCTGCAACGCCTTCGCGCTGCAGACGCTGGGTGCCGCCGCGCTCACGGGCATCGACAATTTCAGCATCACGACCACGGCGGCCGACCTGCCGTTCCGCGGGATCAACAACAAGCGCGAGGTGCAGCGTTATGTCATCGGCGCCGAGGGCGAATTCGACGCCTTCGGCAAGGCGGCGCGCTGGGATATCTATGGCCAATATGGCCGATCGGACCTGCGCGAACAGCTCCGCAACATCATGCATGTCGCGCGCATGGCGGCCGCCACGAACGCCGCCTTCGCACCGGCCGGCAACGCCGGGGGCTATGCGGTCGGCTCGATCCAGTGCCTGATCAACGTCGACGCCATCACGACGAACAATGATCCGAATTGCGTGCCGCTCAATCGCCTCGGCCTTGGCGTCGCCAATCCGGCGGCGATCGATTATGTGCTCGGCGATCCCTATCGTAAGCAGGTGCTCGAGCAATATGTCACCGGCGCCAACCTGTCGCTGACGCCGTTCGCGACCTGGGCCGGCGACGTGAGCATCGCGATCGGCGGCGAATATCGCGAGGAAAAGATCCGCGGCACCGTGCCCGACGAATTCCAGCCGATCATCAATGCCAATGGCACGACGTCCAACCGCTGGTCGGTCGGCAATTATCTGCCGTTCAAGGGCAGCTACAATGTGAAGGAAGCCTATCTCGAAACCGTGGTCCCGCTGGGCCTTGGGCTCGAATTCAACGGCGCGGTACGCGCGACCGACTATTCGAACTCGGGCTATGTCACGACGTGGAAGCTCGGCGCGACCTGGGCACCGATCGAGGACATCCGGTTCCGCGTAACGCGGTCGCGCGACATTCGTGCGCCGAACCTCAACGAACTGTTCCAGGCAGGTACCGCGAACAGCGATTCGGTGCGCAACCCCGCCTTCACGCCGGACCTTGCGAACGGTCCGCAATTCTTTCCCTATTCGGGCCTGACGACGGGCAACCCGGACCTCGATCCCGAAAAGGCGGATTCGTGGAACATCGGCGCGGTGGTCACGCCGCGCTTCCTGCCCGGCTTCACCGCATCGGTCGATTATTTCCGTATCGACCTCGAAGGCGCGATCGATTCGCTCAGCGCGCAGGAGACGATCAATCGCTGCTATGAGGGGCGGCAGGAATATTGCGACGCGATCACCGACGATCCGATCCGCTCAACGCCCGCCATCCCATACAAGCTGATCCGCACCCAGCCGTTCAACTTCGTGAGCAAGCTGGTACGCGGCATCGACTTCGACGCGGCCTATCGCCTGCCAGTCGGCGGTGAAAGCGCCATCACGCTGAAGGGCACGGCGACGCGCTACATCGACAATATCTCGGATACCGGCATCGCCGGCGTCACGCCGATCAACACGGTCGGCGCGGTCGGCACGCAGGCGAGCACCCCGAAATGGATTTTCCGCACCAGCGTCAATTTCGAGACGCCGACCTTCTCGGGCACAGTCGTCGGTCGCGGCGTCAGTTCGGGCAAATATCTGGCGAACGCGATCGAATGCACGACCGGATGCCCGACCTCGACCAGCCAGTTCCCGACCTATGACAATAACCACGTCAAGGGGACCTTCTACGTCGACCTCAACCTGACGCAGAAGGTCAGCGTCAAGAGCGGATCGGAGGCGGAGTTCTTCTTCAACGTCACCAATTTGTTCGACGCCGATCCGTTGCTGCTGCCCGAAACCGGCCTCGCCGCCGCCAGCACCTATTCGGACCTGCTCGGCCGCTCATTCCGCGTCGGTGTCCGCTTCAAGACGAAGTGACACCAAGCGACTGAAAATGAAAAGGAGGGCCACCTGCGGCCCTCCTTTTTTATGGCACCCCGCCGTTACTTCGCGGCATCGAGCACGAAGCCCGCCGCCTGGAAATCGCCGCGCAGGTCGGTGAGGATGCCGCGCTCCATCCAGAACCGGCCGCTCGCGGTCTGCGGATTGGCGGGCGCCTCACCCGACTGCGGCGCCGCGCCGATCCGCCGCAGCCGATAGATTTTGGCGGGATCGAGGCCGCGAAACTGGATCGCGGGGAGCGGATCGAGCTTTGTGCTGCTGTGGAGGAAGGCGAACAGCACCGCCTGCCGCCGGTCGGATGACACCGACAATGTCGCCGAACGCTGGCTGTCGCCCTGCGGCGAGATCAGCCGGTAAAGATCGCCCTGCTGCACCGTCGCGCGGATCGCCTTATAGTCGGTCACCATCTGCTTCGCGGTGGCGAAATCGCCGTCTTGCCAGTGGTTGAGGTTCGCACCGATACCGAGCCCGCCCTGCATCGCCGACAAAAAACGATATTCGAGCGAGGTCTGGCGGCGGTTCACCCAGTTCGGCGAATCGGTCACCCAGTCCATCATCACCGCGGGCGCATAGGCGTGCGAAAAGCCGTCTTGGATCGTCAGCCGGTCATAGGGATCGGTATTGTCCGACGGCCACGCCTGGTCGGTCAGGCCAAGGATGCCGAGGTCGACACGCCCGCCGCCGCCCGAGCAGGTCTCGATCTCCAGCCCCGGATGACGGCGGCGCAGTTCGGCGATGATCCAGTAGAGATTGTCGACATAATCGACATAGATGCGCTGCTGGTCTTCGCCTGCCTCGGGCCAACCGGGTTCGGACCAGTTGCGGTTGTAATCCCACTTCAGGAACTTGATCTCGTTCTTCGACACCAGATCGTCGAGCACTTTGAACACATGGTCGCGCACGTCGCGGCGCGCGAGGTTGAGCATCAGCTGGTTGCGCCCCTCGCTGCGCGGACGGCCGGGGAAGTTGATCACCCAATCGGGGTGCGCGCGATAGAGGTCGCTGTCGGGATTGACCATTTCGGGTTCGACCCACAGGCCGAATTCCATGCCCAGCCCCTGCACCTTGTCGATCAGTGGCTTCAGCCCGTTCGGGAATTTTTCGGGGTTCGGCGTCCAGTCGCCAAGCCCCGCCTTGTCGCTGTTGCGCTTCCCGAACCAGCCGTCGTCCATCACAAAGCGTTCGACGCCAAGGCTCGCGGCCTTTTCGGCGAGCGCCATCTGCCCCGCCTCGTCGACCTTGAACTCAGTCGCCTCCCAGCTGTTGTAGAGTATCGGGCGCAGCTTGAGCGCGCCGTCGTGGCGCGGCAATATCTCTTCGCGCTGGAAACGGTGCATCAGCCGCGAGGCGCCGCCCATGCCCTGCGCAGAATAGCCGGCGTAGAAGACAGGCGTTTCGAGTTTCTCGCCCGATTTGAGATTATAGGCGAAGTCGAACGGGTTATAGCCGCCGACGACGCGGACCTTGCCGATCTGGTCGCGGTCGACCGTCATCCGCCACGATCCCGACCAGGCGAGCGCGCCGAACCAGACCGCGCCCGATTCCTCCTGTGCATCGCGCGTCCGATCGATCGCGAACCACGGATTCGCCTGATGCCCGGTCGAGCCGCGGCGGCTTTCGATCACCGTCGATCCTTCGGTGACGGGGCGCTGTTGCAGCGTCCATTCGGCCGCCCAGCGCCCGGTCAGATAATGAAGCTGATAGTCGCTGCCGGTGGGCAGCGTGTACGACGCCGACTGGACCTGATCGAGGCGGACCGCCTGCTTGTCGCGGTTCTCGATCGTCGCCGAGCGGCCGACGATGCCGGTATCGGGATCGATCGTGTAGCGCAGCGTGACACGCAGCGGGCGGCCGATATCTTCGAGCACGACATCGATGCGGTCGCGTGCGATCGTGTGCGAGGTATATTTGAGCACGACGTCGCGGCCGCCGTCGGGCCACGCGACCTTCAATGCGGGTTCGGCGAAGATCCCGCCGCCCTGCCCCGGAAATTCCTGCGGCGTGATCGACGCCGACATATCGACGCTCGAATGGTCGCGGAGCTGGACGAGCGGCCCGAGCTTGTCGCCGTCGGCGAGCCGCCCGCCCCAATAGACCGCCTGCAGATAACCCTGCGGACTGATGCCGAACGCATAGGTCACATCGCCGCCGTCGAGGCGGAAGATGCGGACGTCGGCATCATAGCCCGCCGCGGCATGGGCGCCGGTCGTCGACACCAGCACACTCGTGAAAAATGCAGCTCCGGCGAGGCGTCGTGTGATCGTCGACATCAATCTCCCTTTCTTATTTATCATATAAAAATCCGGTTTCACCTATGTGTCAACGCCCAGCGGCGCGCGAAATTACCGATACATATCCGTAACAAGACCCCCGCGAGCTGCAACATCGGTTGACGGGCTTATTTATCATATTTATAAGCGCAGGCAGCAAAAGGCGTCAAGCTCAGCAAAAGGGAGAGAGAAATGCGGAAATCGGATTGGCGGTTGGTGCGATTCGGATTGCATGTCGGCGTGAGCGCGGCCGCGATGCTGACGAGCGCCGCGGCGTTGGCGCAGACGGCGCCGCAAGATGGCGCTGACGTAACGGCGCAGGAAAGCGAAATCGTCGTCACCGGCACCCGCGCCAGCCTCGGCCGCGCGCTCGACCTGAAGCGCGAGACCGTCGGCGTCGTCGATTCGATCTCGGCCGAAGATATCGGCAAATTCCCCGACCAGAATGTCGCCGAATCGCTCCAGCGCATCACCGGCGTGTCGATCGACCGCAGCGGCGGCGAAGGCCGCTTTATCACCGTCCGCGGCTTCGGCCCCGAATTCAACACCGTGCTGCTCAACGGTCGCCTGCTCGCGACCGAAAATGGCGGGCGCGAATTCAGCTTCGACGTGCTGCCCTCCGAACTGCTGAGCGCCGCCGAAGTCTATAAGTCGGCGACCGCCGAACAGCAGGACGGCGGCATCGGGTCGACCGTGATCCTGCGCACCGCGCGTCCGCTCGACCGGTCGGGTTTCCATTTTACGGGCAGCGTCGCGGCGAAGTTCGACAGCACGCGCGACCGCGCGGCGCCGGTCGTCTCGGCCGTCCTCAGCAAGACCAACGCCGATGATACCTTCGGCGCCCTCATCAGCTTCAACTATGACAAGCGCATCTCGCGCTTTTCGAACGTCAACACCAGCGGCTGGATCGATGGGCAGAATCTTGATTTCGACAAGGACGGCACCGTCGACCTCGCCAATGTCGCGCTGCCGCGCACCTATAACACGACGGTCGAGCGCAACTCGCGCGAACGCATTGGCGGCACGCTGGCGCTCGACTGGGTCGTCAGCGACGTGCTGAAGCTCAAGCTCGACGCGCTCTATACGCAGCTCAAGGTCGACAGCTGGTCGAACCAGCTCGGCTTTTACACCGACCCCGGCGACATCATCGATGCCGAGACCGACGCCGACGGCACCGTCACCCATTTCGTGCGCAGCGCCGGCGGCGGGCTCGCCAGCGACAATATCGTCTTTGACTCGCCGCGCGATGCCAAGACCTACCAGATCGGACTCAACGCCGAATATACGCCCGGCGACAGCACGACGATCACGCTCGACCTGTCGCATTCGCGCGCCAAGGAAGGCAATACGTCGGTCTTCTACGTCGTCGGCGCCCGCAATGCCGGCGTGACGCCGACCTTCGACCTCAATCCCGGCGGCCTGCCGACGATGACCAACATCCTGCCGACCGACGATGCGTCGCGCGCGGTGCTCCATTGCTGTTCGGAACGCGGCGGGATCGTCAAGGACGACGTCACCTCGTTCCGTATGGACGGCAAGCGCGACTTCGACGGCGTGTTCAAGGCGGTGCGCTTCGGCGTCGTCGGCACGCGCCGCAAGAAGGATGTGACCTCGCTGCTCACGCCCGACCCGCTCGGCTGTTTCTATTGCGGCTATTTCGCGAGCGCCGATCCTGGACTGTTCACCGTGTTCAAGGACGGCGGCGTCCTCGGCGGGGCTCCGATGAGCTGGCTGTCCTATGACCCCGTCGCGCTCGCGCGCTATTACGGCACCGCCGCGGCGGTCGGGCAAAAGGGCGATCCGGCGGCCGAAGCGGCGTTCCACGCGGTCTATGCCGCGAACGGCCACAGCCTGGCCCCGATCTTCGACCCGCGCGGTTCGGGGTCGGTGCGCGAATATAATGCCGCGGCCTATCTGCAGGCCGAATTCGGCGGCGAGTTCGGCGGCGACCGCATCTGGAATGGGGTCATCGGCGCGCGCTATGTCTACACCGACACCTTTGCACGCGGCAATTCGGTGCAGCTGCTCAATATCACGCAGAACCCCGGGGACCCGACCGCGGGCGTCGCGACCTTCAGTTCGCCGGTGCCGGTGTCCGAATCGCACAATTACGGCTATCTGCTGCCGTCGGCGACCTTCCGGCTCGACTGGACCGACAGGCTCGTGACGCGCCTCGCCTTCTCGCGCACGCTCACCCGCCCGACGCTGAGCAATTTGACGCTCAGCAAATCCTATGACTTCCGCCCGCCGCAATCGAACACGATCAGCAGCGGCAATCCGGGGCTCGAGCCCTATCTGGCGTGGAATGCCGACGCCTCGATCGACTATTATATCAGCAAGACGAGCTATGTCAGCGTCGCCGGCTTCTACAAATGGGTCGACAATTTCATCTCGCAGGTGACGACGACCGAGACCTATTTCGGCTTCGATTTCCAGGTCACGCGCCCCGAAAACACCCGCAAGTCGAAGGTCTATGGCTTCGAGGCGGCGGCCCAATATACGTTCGACATGCTGCCGGCGCCGTTCGACGGGCTCGGTGTCTCCGCGAACTATACCAAGGTGAAGAGCTCGACGAGCTTCGACCCCGCAATCATCGCCGGCACCTTCTCGGTCGAAGGCCTGTCGGACAGCGCCAACGCGGTGATCTTCTATGAAAAGGGTCCGATCCAGCTGCGCGCCGCCTATAACTGGCGCGACAGCTTCCTCGCGCGCACGCGCGGCCTCAACGGCCAGCCCGAGAATGTGAACAGCTATGGCCAATATGACCTGAGCGGCAGCGTCAAGCTGACCGACCAGATCGCGCTGTTCGGCGAAGTGGTGAACCTCACCAACAAGCATCGGCGGACCTTCTCGCGCTATCAGGATCGCCTGATCCAGCTCGACGACACCGGCCGCCGCGTGTCGGTCGGCGTTCGCGCGAACTTCTGAACGGCCCCTCCCTGGCGACCGGCTTCCCCTTGCCGGTCGCCCCTTTCTCGCCGCGGCCGATGCTGGCATGGGCCGCGGCATGATTTTTTGGATGCAGCCATGACCGTCACTATCGACCGCCGCCACTGGGGCACGCTTCCGAACGGCGAGGACGTGGCTCATTTCACCCTGTCGCACCCCGCAGGAATCGCCGTCGGAATCTCCTCACTCGGCGCGACCATCACCGATCTATGGGTGCCCGACCGCGACGGCATCCGCGCCAATGTCGTGCTCGGCTTCGACAGCCTCGCGGGCTATCTCTCGCCCGATTATCAGGCGGCCTATCCCTATTTCGGCGCGACGATCGGCCGCGTCGCGAACCGCATCCGCGATGCGCGCTTTGCGATCGACGGGATCGAATATGTACTGCGCGCCAACGAAGGGCGGCATCAACTGCACGGCGGATATGGTTTCGACCGGATGGTTTGGACCGAAGTCGAGGCCGGGCCCGACGCCGTCCTCCTCGCACTCGAAAGCCCCGATGGCGACCAGGGCTATCCCGGACATCTCCACGTCACCGCGCGCTTCCACCTGCCCGCCGCCGACGAGCTGGCGGTGCGCTACGAAGCGCGGACCGATCGCGCGACGCATGTGAACCTCACGAGCCATGGCTATTTCAACCTCGGCGGGCGCACGGCTCCGGGGATCGAGGGGCATGAGATCGCGATCGACGCCGATGCCTATACGCCGATCGATGCCGATGCCTTGCCGACGGGCAAGATTGCCGCAGTCGATGGATCGCCCTTCGACCTACGGAACATGGTGCCGATCGGCCGCCGGCTGGGTGACGCGCACCCGCAACTCGCCGTGGGCGACGGCTTCAACCATAATTTTATCGTCAACGGCGCAGCGGGGACGCTCCGCCCCGCCGCGCGACTACGTGATCCCGAAAGCGGCCGGGTTATGGAATTGGCAACGACCGCGCCGGGGCTGCAATTCTACAGCGGCAACGCGCTGCACGAACCCGTCGCGCGGCGGCGGCAGGCGCTGTGCCTCGAACCCCAGCATTTTCCCGATGCCCCCAACATCGCCGCTTTTCCATCGACGCTGCTGCGGCCCGGCGACCTCTATGTTTCCGAGACGCGCTTTCGCTTTTCGATCGAATGAGCCTATTTCGCGCCGCGCCGCGCCGGACTGCCGCGTGCGAGGAGCAGGTCGAGCGCGCCTTCGATCAGCGTGTACATCTCCTGCGACGCTTTTTCGGAATCGCCCGCGATGATCGCGTCGGCGACGCGCTTATGCTCCTCGGCGCTCGCGCGCGGCACGCCCTTATATTCGTTGGTGCGGCGGATGCTGAAGCGCAGCGTCGTTTCGGTGAGGTCGGTGAACTGGCGCAGGAAACGGTTGTTGCTCGCCCCCAGCACCGCGACATGAAACGCGATGTCGGCGGCGAGCGCGTCGTCGTCGCCATTGTCGGCGGCGATCATCCGGTCGATCGCGGCGACGATCTGCGCGCGCTGGCTGCCCGTTGCGGTCTCCGCCGCGAGCGCCGCGGCGCGCGGTTCGATCGCAAGGCGGACGTCGGTGAATTCGATCAGCAGGTCGATCGAAAATTTGCGCTCGAGGATCCAGCGCAGCACGTCGGGGTCGAGCAGGTTCCACTGGCTTTCGGGCAGGACACGCGTCCCCTGCCGCGGGCGCGCGCTGAGCAGGCCCTTCGCGGTCAGCATCTTCACCGCCTCGCGCAGAACCGGCCGGCTGGCGCCATATTGGCGGCACAAATCGGCCTCGACCGGAAAGGCCTCGCCGCTCGGATATTTCTCGGTCACGATCGCGCGGCCCAGATCGTGCAAGATATGCGCGGTCAGGTTGCGCCCGTCGGACGGACTGCGCATCCCATCGTCAATCCCCATAAGCCATTCCCTATTCGCCCCCTTCGGCCAAGGCCTTATCGCGCGTGTTCCACCCCGCGACAAGCCGCGTGGCGCGTTCGGCGAGGACGGCGAGGTCGCGCCCGGGGGCATAGAGCCACGAGCCGATCCCGAAGCCTGCCGCGCCCGCGGCGCGAAACGCCGCCATCGTGTCGGCGTCGACGCCGCCGACGGGCATGACGGGAACCGCCGGCGGCAGGACCGCCTTCACCGCCTTCAGCATCGCGAGCCCGCCACTGTCGGCGGGGAAGAGTTTGAGCCCGTCGGCGCCGGCATCGATCGCGGCGAACGCCTCAGTCGGCGAGAAGAAGCCGGGCAGCGATAATAGGCCCGCCGCCTTGGTGGCGCGGATGACGTCAGTGTTCACATTGGGCGAAATCACGATCCGCCCGCCCGCACCCGCGACCGCATCGACGTCGGCGGGCGAGAGGACGGTGCCCGCGCCGACCAATGCGACATCTCCGAACGCACGCTGCAGGATCGCGATGCTTTCCAGCGGGCGCGGCGAGTTGAGCGGCACTTCGAGGCAGCGAAAGCCTGCCTCGACGAGCACCGTACCCACCGCCTCGGCCTCTTCCGGGGGAAGCCCGCGCAAGATGGCCACGAGCGGGACGCCCGCCAGAAAGTCCGTCCAGTCGATCGTCATATGTCGCTCCATTTCACAGCTTGTCCGATGGCCCACAGCCCGGCGGCGGCAGCCTTATTGCCGTCGATCCGCGTCACGTCCGATACGCCCGCCTGCGTCAGCGCGGCTTCATAACGCTCGGCCAGCGCGTCTTCGGCGATGATCGCGATCGGGCCCGCAGCCGTTTCCAGTCCCGCGCGTATTTCGGCACCGATCAGCAGCCCCGACAGATAGTCGGCGAGCCCGGTGGGCGCGATCGCATCGAACAATGCCTCGGTTCGCACCGTGAACAGCAGCGCGGTGATCGCGGGATCGGCGAGTGCGCGCTCGACGCCATTGGCGAACGCATCGGGGTCGCGCGCCTCGCCCTCGATCGACTGCGCGACAAAGGAATGGCGCCGGAACAGCGCGTAAAGCTCGCCGGTGAGATATGTGCGAAAGCCGGCGAGCGCGCCGCCCGCCATCCGCGCCCATTTGCTGTGTGTTCCGGGGAGGATCACGATGCCGTCGGCGATACCGGCACCCAGCAACTGCACCTCCTCACCGCGCATGACGTCGTGGACGCCGCCAGCGGTGCGATGATGCACACCGGGGGCGATCCACGCCGCCGCTCCGCCGAAGTCGACGGGCAGCGCACCGGCGCCCAATGATTCGAGCGAGGCCGGGCAGTCGAGATAGGGGATTTCGCGCCAGCCGTTGCGGCTGCCGATCATGCCACCCAGAATGATGCGCGCGTCATCGCCGAGCCAAGGGCCGACGACGCTTTCGAGCACCGCCGCAAAGTCGCGGCCCGCGATCGCGCCGATCCCGGTTTCGGCGCGGCGCGTGTCGACGATGCTGCCGTCGGCAGCGAAGCGCCAGGCGCGCATGTTGGTCGTGCCCCAGTCGACCCCGATCGTCGCGCTCATCCGGCGAACCCCCGCGCGGGCACGCCGCGAACGCCGGGGTCGACCTCGAACAAGGCGCCGGCGTGCGCTCCCTGCTCGTCGCCTTGCGAGGCCGAGGTGACGAACAGGCGGTCGAGCTTTTCGCCCGCAAAGGCGCAACTGGTGATATTGTTCGCGGGCAGCGCGATCGAGCGGTCGAGCCGGCCGTCGGGAAAGAAACGGCTGATCCGCGCGCCCGCCCAATGCGCGATCCAGATGCCGCCCTCGGCGTCGGTCGTCATGCCGTCGGGATAGCCCCAGTCGTCGTCGAAGCGAAGCCACTCCCGCTTGCCCGCGATCGACCCGTCGTCGGCGAGGTCGAAGGCATAGACCGTCCGGCGGCCGCTGTCGGTATGATACATGGTGGCGCCATCGGGGCTGAACGTCGGGCCGTTGGTCACCAGATAATTGTCGTCGGCACGCGACCAGCGAAGGTCGGGGTCGAGCCGGTAGAGCGCGCCGCTGGCTTCCTCGTCGCGGTCGTCCTTGCTGCCCGCCCAGATCCGCCCTGCCGCATCGGTCTTTGCATCGTTGAGCCGGTTGTGCGGCCGATCGGGTTCGGGGTCGCCGATGGGCTCGATACTGAAGGGATCGAGCGACAGGCGCGCGAAGCCGCTTTTGAACCCGGCGATGAAATCGTCGCGTCCGTCGCGCTCGATCACCCAGCCGATCGGCTCGTCGAAAGCCCAGCTGGTGACGCCCGCGCTCGCAAGGTCGAACCGGTGGAGCGCGGGGCCGAAAATATCGACCCAATAGAGGGCGTTTTCTCGGCCCACCCAACGCGGTCCTTCACCCAATATCGCCCGGCCCGGTGTTGTGATGATCGTAAAATCGTTCATTTTCCGTCCATTTTCTTCATTCAAATGATTTATATGATAAAATGTTGACGTCTGTCGATTCCAAACGATAATCAGACCGAAGAAAAATGGACGGGCGATGCCCTGCGGGGAGTGGAATGATCTTTAGACGACGGTTCATGGCGGTCTCCGCGGCCTCGCTCGCGTTGGCGGTTTCGGGGTGCAAGCCGTCAGCGAACCGCAAGCTTCGCATCGGCTTCATCGTCAAGCAACCCGAGGAACAATGGTTCCAGAGCGAATGGCATTTCGCGGGCGTCGCGGCGCGCGAGCATGGGTTCGAGCTGATCCGCATCGGCGCCCCCGACGGCGACCGGGTGCTGACCGCGATCGACAATCTGTCGGCAAAAAATGCCGCGGGCTTTGTGATCTGCGCGCCCGACCCGCGCCTCGGCACCGCGATCGAGCAACGCGCGCGCGTCAACGAACTGAAGGTCATGTCGGTCGACGACCGCCTGATCGGGCCCGACGGCAAGCCGATCCGATCGATCCCGCATGTCGGCATTTCGGGCACCGCGATCGGCAAGCTGGCGGGCGAAGCCGCCGCCGCCGAAGCGAAAAGGCGCGGCTGGCCGCTCGACAAGATCGGCGTCCTCCGCATCGCCTATGACAGCCTCGAGACCGCGCGCGAGCGCACCTTTGGCGCACGCGATGCGCTGATTACCGCGGGCCTTCCCGCCGCGCACATCTTCGACGCGCCGCAACGCACGACCGACACCGAGGGCGGCTTCACCGCCGCCGATCCGGTGCTGACGCGCAACGCCGCGCTCAAGCACTGGATCATCGTCGGGCTCAACGACGAAGCGGTGCTCGGCGGTGTGCGCGCGGCCGAAGGGCTCGGACTCGGCGCCGACGCGGTGATCGGGGTCGGGATCGGCGGGTCGGGCACCGCCGACGCCGAATTCGCCAAGGCGCGGCAGACGGGCTTCTACGCCTCGATCCTGCTCAGCGCGCGCAAACATGGCTATGACACCGCGACCGCCATGTATGAATGGGTGTCGCGCGGCACCCCGCCGCCGCCGCTCGTCCACACCAGCGGCACCCTGATGACGCGCGGGAATTTTCGCGCCGTGCTGGCGCGCGAGGCCATATGACCGCGCTCGCTCTGCAAGGCATCGGCAAGCGCTTCCCCGGCGTCGTCGCGCTCGAGGGCGTCGGCTTTTCGGTCCGCCCCGGCGAGGTGCGCGCGCTGATGGGCGAGAATGGCGCGGGCAAGTCGACCTTGCTCAAAATATTGGGCGGCGAATATGCGCCCGACGACGGCGCGGTGCTGATCGATGGTGAGATGCGCCGCTTCACCTCGCCTGCTGACAGCCAGGCGGCGGGCATCGCGATCATCCATCAGGAGCTGCATCTCGCCCCCGATATGTCGGTCGCCGAGAATCTTCTGCTCGGTTCCTATCCGACGCGTCGGGGGCTGCTCGACCGCAAGGCGATGCGCGTCCGCGCGGCCGAGATATTGCGGCGGCTGGGTGAGGATATCGACCCCGACGCCTGCGTCGGTGCGCTGTCAATCGGCAAAAGGCAGATGGTCGAGATCGGCAAGGCGCTGCTGCGCGACGCGCGCATCATCGCGTTCGACGAGCCGACCAGTTCGCTGAGCGCGCGCGAGACCGAAACGCTCAAACGCATCATCGCCGAGCTCCGCGCCGACGGCCGCACCATCCTCTACGTCAGCCACCGGATGGAGGAAGTGTTCGAGATCAGCGACAGCGTCACGGTGCTGCGCGACGGTCGCCACGTCGCCGATTTCCCCGACATGGCCGCGCTAACGCAGGACATGCTGATCCAGGCGATGGCCGGACGGACGATCGCCGACATTTACGATTATCGCGCCCGCGACCATGGGCCGGTCAGCGTCGCGGTCGAAGGCGTCACCGGTCCGGGGGTGCGCGAGCCGGTCAGTTTCGAGGTGCGCAGCGGCGAAATCCTCGGGCTGTTCGGGCTGGTCGGCGCGGGGCGGTCGGAACTGCTCAAGCTGCTTTACGGCGCCGAGCCGCTCGCGTCGGGCAGCATCAGTTTCGACGGCGTGCCGCTCGGTGCCGGCGGACCGCGCGCCGCGATCGCCGCGGGCCTCGCGCTCTGCCCCGAGGACCGCAAGGCCGAAGGCATCGTCCCGCTCGCCGCGGTGGCCGAGAATATCACGCTCGCGCGGCGCAACCTGCGCAGACGCAAGGGCGCGTTCGTCGATCGCGGCGCCGAAGGGCGCCAGGCGCAAGATCTGATCGGCCTGATGCGCGTCAAGACCGCCTCTGCGGGCAGCGCGATCGCGACACTGTCAGGCGGCAACCAGCAAAAGGCGATCATCGCGCGCTGGCTCGCCGCCGACGCGCGCATCCTGCTGATGGACGAACCGACGCGCGGCATCGACGTCGGTGCGCGCAGCGAAATCTATGCCCACATCTATCGCCTCGCCGAAGAAGGCCGGACGATCCTGTTCGCATCGTCCGACATGCCCGAGGTGATGGGGGTCGCCGACCGCATCATCGTGATGCGCGAAGGGGCGATCGCCGGAATCCTCAGCCGCGACCAGGCGACCCCCGAGCGGTTGCTGCGGCTTGCCCTGCCCGACGCCACCGCACGCCCGACCCCGGCGCTCTAGGAAAATGACCATGTCCCCCAAAACCAACGCTCTCGGCCGTGCCGGTGCCTTTGCGCCGCTGCTGATCTTCGTCCTGCTCTTCGCCGGGCTGTCGATCCTCGTCCCCGACTTTTTCGGCATAAGAAACATGCGCGGGCTGATCCTGTCGGTCACGCTGGTCGGCACCGTCGCGTCGACGATGATGCTCGTCCTTGCCCTGCGCGAAGTCGACCTGTCGGTGGGGTCGATCACCGCGCTGTCGGGCGTCGTCTGTGCGGTGACGATCAGCAGCAGCGGCAGCGTCGCGCTCGGCGTCGTCGCGGGGCTTGCGGCGGGGCTGCTCGTCGGGCTCGCCAATGGCGCGATCGTCGCCAAGCTCAAGGTCAATTCGCTGATCGTCACGCTGGCGATGATGGAGATCGTGCGCGGGCTCGCCTTCCTCGCCTCGGGCGGCGAAGCCGTGTCGATCCCGGCTGAGCGCTTCTATGAGCTCGGGTCGGGCACCTTCCTCGGCATCAACTACCCGATCTGGATCATGCTGCTTTGCTTCGCGCTGTTCGGCGTGCTGCTCAACCGCACGGTGTTCGGGCGCAACATCCTCGCGATCGGCGGGAATCCCGAGGCCGCGCGCCTCGCCGGGGTGCCCGTCGATCGCGTGCGCATCGCGGTCTTTGCATTACAGGGATTGATCGCCGGGCTCGCGGGGATCGTGCTCGCGGCACGCATCACGAGCGGCCAGCCCAATACCAGCCTCGGGCTCGAGCTTGCGGTCATCTCGGCCTGCGTGCTCGGCGGCGTCTCGCTCGCCGGCGGGGTCGCGACGATGACGGGCGTGATCATCGGCGTCTTCATCATGGGCGCGGCGCAGAACGCGCTCAACCTGCTCGATGTCCCGACCTTCTACCAATATGTCGTCCGCGGCGGAATCCTGCTCGCCGCGGTCATTTTCGACCGCCTCCGGCAAACCGGCCGCCTCGGCCTGCCATCGCGCTTCGCCTTGCGAGCGCCCGCACCCTCTTCAATCAAGGAAACGACAACCGCATGAGTTTAATCGCAAATATCGAATGGTTTCTGGTCCCGCCGCGCTGGCTTTTCGTCCGGGTCGAAACCGACGACGGCCTCGTCGGCTGGGGCGAAGCCTCGCTCGAAGGCCATGCCGAAGCGGTCGCGGGCGCGCTCGATGCCGCGCGCGACCGGCTGATCGGGCATGACGCCGACCGGATCGAGGACGCGTGGCAGACCTGCCACCGGCTAGGCTTTTATCGCGGCGGGCCGGTGTTCATGTCGGCGATTTCGGGCATCGACCAGGCTTTGTGGGACATCAAGGGCAAGCGCCTCGGCGTCCCGGTGTGGCAATTGCTCGGCGGTCAGGTTCGCGACCGGGTCGACGTCTATGCCTGGATCGGCGGCGACCGGCCGGGCGATGTTGCCGAAGCGGCGGCGGCGCGGCGCGAACAGGGGTTCCGCGCGGTCAAGATGAACGCGACCGAGGCGATCGGCTGGCTCGACAGCCCTGACAGTTTGAAAGAACCCGTCGAGCGGCTCCGCCTCGTGCGCGAAACCGGCATCGACGCCGGCATCGACTTCCACGGCCGCGTGCACAAGCCGATGGCGCGCCAGTTGATCAAGGCGCTCGAGCCGTACGGCCCGCTGTTCATCGAGGAGCCGCTGACGTCCGAGCATCCCGAAGCGATCGCGCAGCTCGCGGCGCAGACGCACGTCCCGCTGGCATTCGGCGAACGGCTTTATACGCGTTGGGATTTCAAGCGCCTGTTCGAACTCGGCGCGGTCGATATCGTGCAGCCCGACCTCAGCCATGCCGGCGGCATATCCGAGGTCCGGCGGATCGCGGCGATGGCCGAAACCTATGACGTCGCGGTCGCGCCGCATTGCCCGCTCGGCCCGCTCGCGCTCGCCGCGTGCATGCAGATCGCAATTTCGACGCCGAACTTCGTGATTCAGGAAATGTCGCTCGGCATCCACTACAACACGATCGACGCCGACCTCGGCACCTATCTGGCGGACGCGAGCGTGTTCGCGGTAGAGAAGGGCAGCGTCGCCGCGCTGACCGGGCCCGGGCTTGGCGTCGAGATCGACGAGGAAAAGGTGCGTAGGGTCGCGCGCGAGCCGCACCGCTGGCGCAATCCGGTCTGGCGCGGCGCCGACGGGAGTTTGCGCGAGTGGTGAAAAGATTTGCAGGGAAGACGGTGATCATCACCGGCGCGCTTGGTGGCATCGGCGGCGCGACGGCCCGCGTCTTTGCCACGGGTGGCGCACGTATCTTGCTGGTCGACCTTGCCGCCGAAAGCGGCGACCTGACGCCGCTGATCAAGATGGGCGCCGAACAGGTCGCTTATGCGGCGTGCGACGTATCGGACGAAGCCGCGGTCGACGCGGTCGTGGCGCGCGCCGTCGATGTGCTTGGCGGGTTCGATCGGCTTGTGAACATCGCCGGCGCGATGATCTACAAGCCGATCGCCGAGCTGACCGGCGCCGACTGGAATCGCATCCTCGGCATCAACCTGCTCGGCGCGGCCTTTTTCACGCGCCATGCGATGACCATGATGCCGCGCGGCGGCGCGATCGTGAATGTCGCCTCGGTCCATGCGCGGCAGACCTCGCCGCTCGTCGCGCCCTATGCGGCGGCGAAAGCGGCGCTGTGCAGCCTGACGCGAACGACCGCAATCGAGGGGCGCGAGGCGGGCATCCGCGCCAATGCGGTGCTTCCCGGCGCGATCGACACGCCGATGCTGTGGTCGAGCCCCAATATCGAATCGGGCGCCGAAGTGATCGAACCCGCCGATGTCGGCCAGCCCGACGATGTCGCGAACGCGATCGCCTTCCTCGCGTCGGACGAAGCGCATTTCGTCACCGGGGTGTCGATGGAAGTCGACGGCGGGCGGCTCGCCAAGCTCTAACTTTCCCGAACGCCTTCCAAACTTTCGAGCGACGGTCTGGCATAGCCCTCCAAAATGGCGCCGCCTTCGACAGGTCCGCGCTGTAAGCGAACGAGCTTCGCGGTCAGCATGTCGGGGTGAACGAAAATGGGGGCCATATCCATCTCATCCTGCCCGACCCGACCGAACGGGCCGCTTGTTTTCGCGTCCTTGCGGCGAGCTCCGAACGCATCGTCCGCAGCTTTGCCAGCGCCGATGCGTGGATCGAGGCCGAAGGCGGCGATTCCTGCGCGATCCTGCTCTTTCACTGGCGCCAGCCGGGTGCCACCGATGGCGCGGCGCTGCTCGACCATGTCACGGCGCGCGCCGGGATCGTCACCTTCGTCGCCGCCGAACAGCTGAGTATCGCCGAATCGCGCGCAATTCTGCGCGGCGGCGCGCGCGACCTGCTCGCCGCGCCCCTCGACCCGCGGCTCGTCCGCCGCACGATCGACGTAGCGCTGGCCGAATGGCACGCCCGGCAGGGCGCGCTCGACCGGCACCGCGAGGCCGAGGCGCGGCTCGCCGCGCTGACGCCGCGCGAGCGCGATATATTGGACGCGATCGCCGCCGGCCTCGGCAACAAGGCGATCGCGCGGCAGCTGGCGCTCAGTCCGCGCACCGTCGAGGTCCACCGCGCGAACATCATGCGCCGCGCGGGGGCGGGTAATGTCGCCGAGCTGCTCCGGTTGCAGTTCATCGCCGAGTTCGCGCGCGGCGCGCCGGACAATTCGATCCGTTTTGGCATCTAATCTACTGGAACGCGGCCGGAACCAGCGCGTAGCACCTATAAGGGACTTTGAACGGTGCACCGCCCTTGAGTTGGTCCCCATTGGCGCTGCCGTTCATCCGCATGGGGTCAACCCCACCTGATCCCATGCGAACGGGCCGGCAGAGGAGATTCTTCTCTGCCGGCCCTATTCTTGTCCGGTGACCAGCGCGCGCTGTTCGGCGCGGCCCATCGACAGCAGGATCGGATCGGCCGCCTGCCGCGCCGCGAAATCGCCCTTGCCCGAAATTCCCTGCCAGCCGATGCCGATCAGCGATTGCGCGATCGCGCCGCCCAACGTGTCGCCGGGGCCGGGCAGGATGATGACGTCAGGCGCATATTCCTTCACCGCGACCTGCACCGAAAGCGCAAAATCATAGGGCGCGAGGATCTGGTGGCCGAAGGTGTAATCCCACATCGCGGCGGGATCGCTCGCATGCCGCCGCCAGATATGGCCGCGTCCGTCGATCAGCGGCAGCGCGGGGCGGTGAAAGAGCGAATGCGGCAGTTCGGCCATCGCCTTGTCCGAACTGCCGAACATCAGCGGGGTGTGGAACGGACCGTGGCCCGCGAGCCGGAGCGGGTCGCGCCCCGGGGTCGGCGGCGCTTCGGCGAGCAAGGCGGCAAGGCCCTCCTCATTGCCCGCGAGCACGAGCATGCCGGCGAGGTCGATCGAAAGCGCGAGCGCGTGGGCGGGGCGCGAGCCGATATCGGCGACGAGAGCGAGGAGCGTTTCGCGCAGGCCGGGGACGGCGCGCCAATCCTCATCGACGACCTGCAACAAAATCTGTCCGCCGGGGCCATGCGTCTGGCTGTTGAGCCCCATCGCGTTGCTGATGCGAAAGCCATCCTCGACCGATACCGCACCGCCGAGCGCGAGCGCGCTGTACCAGCCCATCGAATTGCCCGCGACCGCAACGATGTCATAAGCCTCGCGATCGATGCTGAGATAGTCGAGCGCGGTCGCGGTGTAGATCAGCGGCGCCGCGACATCGCCGCGCATATGCGTGCCCACGCTGAAACGGTCGGCGCCGTCGAGCTCGCTCACCGTCGGTTGGCCGCGCTCGCGGCGCTGCGCGTCGAAATTGGCGATAAGGTCGCCAAAGCGCGCACCGTGCAGCCGCGCGATGCTGCCAAGCTCGCCCTTGCCGTAGGTGCCGCGGCCGGGGGCGACGACGAGCGCGGTCTTGCGCGCGCTCATGCCAAGAGCTCCTTCGCGGCCGCATAGATGGAGTCGCGGCTCGGGAGGGTGAGCGTCGCGGCGCGACCCAAGGGAATGAAACTATCGTCGGCGGCGATGCGCTTGAGTTTCTTGTCTGGCGTCCGCTCGACGAAAGTCGCCATCAGCGCCTCGCTCTGCGATCCGGTGATGCGGCATTCGTCGACGATCAGAATGCGCTTGGCATCGCCCACCGCGGCGACGAGCTTGTCCTCGTCGACGGGGCCGAGCCAGCGCAGGTCGATGACGCGCGCCTTGACGCCGTCGGCGGCGAGCAATTTCTCGGCCTGCCGCGACAGATAATAGCCATTGCCATAGGTGACGATCGCCAGGTCGGTGCCGTTGCCATGCACCCCGACGTCGCCGAAGGGAATCGGCGCGCCTTCGCCGGGCGCCTCATAGACGCTCGTCCACAGCCCATCGCCGTCTTCGTGGAGGTCGCGCGCCATATAAAGCGCGATCGGCTCGACGAAGACGACAACGCGCTGTTCCTCGCGCGCGAGCCGCACGCATTCGCGGAGCATCGCCACCGCGTCGCGCCCGTTCGACGGCACCGCGAGGATCACCCCCGGAATGTCGCGAAAGACCGCAAGGCTGTTGTCGTTGTGGAAATGGCCGCCAAAGCCCTTCTGGTAGCCGAGCCCAGCGATGCGGAGCACCATCGGGTTGGTGTACTGCCCGTCGGAGAAGAAGCTCAATGTCGCCGCCTCGCCGCGGATCTGGTCCTCGGCATTATGGACATAGGCGAGGAACTGGATCTCAGGCATCGGCAGGAAATCATTGTGCGCCATGCCGATCGCGAGTCCGAGGATCGCCTGTTCGTCGAGCAAGGTGTTGACGACGCGCGCTGATCCGAAGCGCTGATGCAGCTTGGCGGTGACATTATAGACCCCGCCCTTCGGCCCGACATCCTCGCCCGCGACGACGATTTCCTTGTGCGCGAGCATCAGGTCGGCGAGCGCCCAGCTCAAAAGCCGCGCCATATGCTGCGGCTTGTCCATCGCGCCCGCATCGCTGCCGAACATCGCCTTGCGATCCTCGTCGGTCGGGGTGTTGGGGCGCGCGACCTCGCGTTTGGGCGGAATCAAACTATCCATTACATGCTTCGGCGCGGTGATCTTGGGGCGCAGGATCGCGGCTTCGGCCTGCCGCGCCAAGGTCGCGCCGATATCCTCATAGGTTTCGGCGATCTCGGCGGGGGTCATCCAGCCATGCTCGGACATCAGCGCCGCGCCGGCGAGCAGCGGATCGCGCGCTTCGTCGGCCTCGATAAGCGCCTTGGGCAGATAGGCGCCCTGCACGTCCGACCCGGCATGTCCATAAAGCCGCACCGTCGCCATATGGAGGAAGACGGGCTTGCGGGTGCGGCGCGCATAATCGGCGGCTTCGGCCGCGCCGGCATAGGCCGAGACGAGGTCGGTGCCGTCGCATTTGATATAGTGGAGTCCAGCGCGGTGACGGAACTGTGCCTCGATCCATCCCGTCGGGGTGCGCGTCGAAATGCCGATGCCATTGTCTTCGCAGAGGAAGATGAGCGGCATCGGCGAGCCCTGGAACGCCGCCCAGCCCGCGGTGTTGAACGCGCCCTGCGCGGTCGAATGGTTCGCCGACGCGTCGCCGAAGCTCGTCAGCACGACGGCGTCGTCGGGAAGCGGCAGCCCGGTCATGCCGAGGCGGCGCGCGATACCGATCGAGAAGGCCGCACCCACCGCTTTGGGCAGGTGCGAGGCGATCGTCGAGGTTTGCGGCGGAATATTGAGCGGCTTCGAGCCGATCACCTTGTGGCGGCCGCCCGATATCGGGTCTTCGGATGAAGCGGCGAAGCTCAGCAGCATGTCCCACGTCGGCGTGCCGCCCGGAAGCTGGCGCGACCGGTGGAGCTGGAAGGCGTTCGAGCGATAGTGGAGGAACGCCATGTCGGTGACGCGCAGCGCCGCAGCGACCGCGGCATTGCCCTCGTGCCCCGACGATCCGATCGTATAGAAACCCTCGCTGCGCGCCTGCAGATGGCGCGACAGCCGGTCCATCTGGCGGCTGGTCAGCTGCGACAGGAAGATGTCGGTCGCCTCGGAGCGCGACAGACCGACCATTGCCGGATCGGGGGCGTCGGCGCGACCGGGCAACCGTCCGGCCGCCAGCGCGCCAAGGAATTTTTCATGTACCGCCTGCGCCGCGTCCACCATGGTCCTCCGTCAAAACTCTTCGCGCGCTAGAACGGGGCAGTTTCGCGCGCAAGCATCTCTTGCCTTCCCTCTCTGGCTCGCGCTACCACTTGTCGCGATGAATGACCGGGGCGGGACCATCTTTTCAACATGATATCGATGTGGATCGCCCAGGCATCGGCTGCGTCCGAACCGTCGAGCCCCCAGGGATATGAGGGCTGGCTGCTCGATCCCGAACTTGTCGATCCCGGCTATAGCCAGACGATCGCGGGCGGCGAGATCCAGACCGCCTTTCCGCCGCCGCCCCCCCCTCCGCCACCGACGCCCGAGTGGCTGAAATCGATCTTCAACGCGATCGGCAATTTTTTCGAGTGGAGCGCGCCCGCCGCCAAGCCGCTGATGTGGATAGCGGTCGCGGCGCTGGTGCTGTTCCTCCTCTATCATTTCGTCCCTGCGTTCGCGCAGTGGGTCGACAATCTGCGTCTGGGCCGCAAGGGGGGCGGCGACGACGAAGCCGATCTTGCCGGACAGGCCGAAGCCGGCGCGGCGCGCGCGCTGCTTGCCGAGGCCGACGCGCTCGCCGCCGAAGGCCGCTATGCCGAAGCGGTGCATTTGCTGCTCTATCGCAGCGTCGAGGATATCGAGGGTCGCCGGCCGGGGCTGGTCAAACCCGCGATGACCTCGCGCGACCTCGCCGAAGCCGAGGGACTGCCCGTGATCGCACAGGGCGCCTTCAGCCGCATCGCGCGCGCGGTCGAGATCAGCTTGTTCGGCGGACGCGCCATCGACGCGATGGCGTGGGAGCGATGCCGCAATGCCTATGCCGAACTGACCGTGCCGAAGAATTGGGCGCGCGCATGAGCGGCGAAGCGGTGAACGACGGCTTCAACCCGCGCCTGATCGCGGGCGTGGTCGTGATCGGGATCGTCGCCTTTGTCGCGCTGTGGGCGCTGATCGCGCTCGGGCCGCAGATCAGCAGCGGGAACGGCGGCGGCGGCCATGCGCTGTCGAAGGCGGCGCCGGGCTATGCCGGCATCGTCGACCTGTTCGAGCGCGCTGGCGGCAATGTCGAATTGCGGCGGCGGATCGAACCGACCCAATATGACGATTATACCCAGCTCACGATCCTGACCCCGACCGCGCGTACCAAGCCCGACGAGATGAAAGAGCTGTTCGCCGCGCAGGGCGACGCGCCGGTGCTGGTCGTGCTTCCCAAATGGGCGGCAGGCGGCATGCCCGGGCAGGCGCCGAAGCCCGGCTGGGTGAGCGGCGGTATCGCCGTTTTGCCTCCGGCGCGGCTGTTGCCGGAGGAATATTTTGGGAAAGTCCAGATCGGCCGCGCCAAATGGGCCAATGAAAATGCCCGCGGCCGCGTTGGCGGGCACGAAATACAGCTGGTCGACCCGGCCGAACTTCACACGATCAGCGGCGACGGCCTCGACCCGCTGATCACCGCGTCGGACGGCAGCGCGATATTGGCGCGCGCGCGCGACCGCGATCTCTATATTCTGGCCGACCCCGACCTCATCAACAATCTGGCCTTTTCGACGCACGACAAGGCAGTGACCGCGGCAACGCTGCTCGATGCGATTGCCGAGGATGCCAATGCCGACGGCCTCGCTTTCGACCTGACGCTGGGTGGTTTCGGCGGCCAGCGCTCGTTGCTGCGCTTCGCCTTTGTCCCGCCCTTCATCGGCATCACGCTCTGCCTGATCGCCGCCGGTCTTCTCGCGCTGTGGCAAGCGTGGGTGCGCTTCGGTCCGGCGCTGAAGCCCGGCCGAGCGATTCCGGTGTCGAAGGCCGCGCTGATTGCGAACAGCGCCGACCTGATCCGGCAGGCGCGGCGCGAACTCGACGGCGCCGACGCCTTTGTGAAGAGCCAGCGCAGCGCAATCGCGCGCCGACTGCACGCCCCGGGCGGGCTCGACGACGAAGCGACCGACCGCTGGATCGACAAGCATCTGCGCGGCGGCAGCGACCTTTTCTCCCCGCTCGCGCGGCGTCTGCCGCTCGCACGCAACACCCATGAGTTTCTGGCAGACGCACAGGCGCTGCACGACATCAGGAAGGATTTACTCCGTGACAGCTAACCCCGTCGAAAGCGTCCAGGCGCTCGGTGCCGCGATTGAGGCCGAGGTCGCCAAGATCGTGTTCGGGCAGGGGCCGCTCACCCGCATGGTGACGATTGCACTGCTCGCGGGTGGCCATGTGCTGCTCGAAGGCCCGCCGGGGACCGCAAAGACCCTTCTCGCGCAGGCGTTTGCCCGCGCGACGGGGCTCGCATTCGGGCGTATCCAGTTCACCCCTGACCTGATGCCCGGCGACATTTTGGGGTCGAACCTGTTCAACTTCCAGACCTCCAGCTTTACGTTGACCAAGGGACCGATCTTTACCGAGCTGCTGCTCGCCGACGAAATCAACCGCACCCCGCCGAAGACGCAGGCGGCGCTGCTCGAGGCGATGCAGGAACGGCGCGTCACGATCAACGGCGAGGCGCATGTGATGAGCCCGCGCTTCACCGTGCTCGCGACGCAGAACCCGATCGAGCAGCAGGGCGTCTATCCGCTGCCCGAGGCACAGCTCGACCGCTTCCTGTTCAAGCTCGTCGTCGACTATCCGGCCGCCGACGAGGAACGCCGCATCGTCGCCGACCATGGCGGACGTTTCAAAAGCCCGGCGGTCGGCGATTTCGGCGTCGCGCAGGTCGCCAATGCCAAAACGATCGAGGCGGCAATCGACACGATCGCGACCGTGCGCCTCGCCGACGAGATCGTCGATTATATCGTCCGCCTTGTCCGCGCGACACGCGAGAGCGCCGACCTCGAGTGCGGCGCGAGCCCGCGCGCGGCGACTTTGCTTGCGCGCGCGGCGTGCGCGGCGGCGGCGCTCGACGGCCGCGACTATGTGATCCCCGACGACGTCCAGCGCCTCGCCGCCGGCGTGCTGCGCCACCGCGTCATCCTGTCGGCCGCCGCCGAGATCGAGGGGCGCAACGTCGAACAGGTCGTCGCCGCGCTGCTCGAACGCGAGGAAGTCCCGCGGTGATCTACCCGACCCGCCGCGCGATCTATCTGCTGCTGCTGGGCGCCCCGATGGCGCTCGCGCTCGGGCTGATCCGGCCCGAGCTGTGGCTGGTCGCGCCCGGGTGGATCGGGGTGATTATCGCCTGTCTGATCCTCGACACGATCGCTGGGGCCAACCCCCGCCACCTGTCGCTCGACGCGCGGTTTCCGCACCAGGTCGGCGTGGGCGACCCCTTCGATCTGTCGCTCATCGCGAGCGGGCGGGCGGTGCCGGCCCGCGCGGAGCTTGCGCTCGCGCTCGACGAACGACTTGCCGAGGGTGGCCGGCTGGCGGACGACATGCGCCGGACGAGCAATGGCGAAGGCCTGACACGCACATTGTCGCTCACCGCATCGCGGCGCGGTCAGGCGCTGGTCGAGGCGCTGTGGATCCGCTGGGCCGGGCCGCTTGGTCTCGTCTGGAAACAGCGCAAATTTGCGATCGACGGCGCGATCCACGTCGTGCCCAGCCTGCGCGCGGTGACCGACGAAGGCAGCCGGCTGTTCCAGCGCAACAGCTGGTTCGGCCTCCGCCAACAGCGTTTCCGCGGCGAAGGCACCGAGTTCGAAGCGCTCGCAGAATATCAGCCGGGCATGGACCGGCGCGCGATCGACTGGAACGCCTCGGCGCGCCACGTCAAATTGCTCGCCAAGGAATATCGCGTCGAACGCGACAATCGCGTCGTCCTCGCGATCGACAGCGGGCGCACGATGGCCGAACCCGTCGGCGGCATGCCGCGCGTCGACCGCGCGGTGTCGGCGGCGCTGCTGCTCGCCTATGTCGGGCTGAAACTGAACGACCGGATCAGCTTCTTTTCCTTTGCCGCCAAGCCGCAGACGCTGACCCCCGCCTATATGCACACGCAGGATTTCCCGGCGTTGCAGCGCGCGGCGAGCCTGATCGACTATGCGCATGTCGAGAGCAATTTCACCCTCGCGCTCACCACGCTGAGCGCGCAGCTCAACCGCCGCTCGCTCATCATCCTCTTCACCGAATTCACCGACGCGACGAGCGCCGACCTGATGATCCGCGCCGCCGGGCGGCTGGTAAGAAAGCACCGGCTGCTGTTCGTCGTGATCAAGGACGAGGAGGTCGAGGCCGAGGAACGACGCCGCCCCGAAAGCGGCGCCGATGTCACGCGCGCCAACGTCGCCGCGGCGATGCTCCGCGACCGTCAGCTCGTCATCGCGCGGCTCCAGCGTTTGGGAGCCGACGTGCTCGAAGTGCCCGCCGACGCGATGGGCGCGAGTGCGGTCGAGGCCTATCTCGGCATTAAAAGGCAGGGCAGCCTGTGATCCCTCCCGCCGCCCCCGCGCGTATGATCGACGCCCCAAGCTTTTCGACGAGCCGCTTTCGCGCCGAGCGCGAGGCCGACTGGATCGCGTTCGACCTGCTGCTCACCAAGCTCGAGAAAAAGGGCGCCGCCGCGCTGACCAGCGACGAGCTGCTGCAGCTCCCCCTGCTCTATCGTGCCACCCTGTCGTCACTGTCGATCGCGCGCGCGACGAGCCTCGACAAGGCCTTGCTCGATCATCTCGAGGCGCTGTCGATCCGCGGCTATTTCCTTGTCTATGGCGTGCGCGAAAGCCGCTGGAACCGCCTTCGCCGTTTCTTCCTTTACGACTGGCCCGCCGCGATCCGCGCGGTGTGGAAGGAGACGGTGATCATATCGCTGATCATCCTGCTCGGCGCGCTCACCAGCTACTCGCTCGTCTCCAGCAATCCCGAATGGTATTTCAATTTCGTCGACGAAGAAATGTCAGGCGGGCGCGACCCGCGCGCGACGGCCGAATATCTGCAATCGACGCTGGGCCACGGCAAGGCGGCGGCGGGTGAGAGCGAAAGCGAGAGTGGGCTGCACGTCTTTGCGACCTATTTGTTCACGCACAACAGCCGCGTCTCGATCCTGTCCTTCGCGCTCGGCTTCGCGTTCGGGGTGCCGACGATGATGCTCGAATATTATCAGGGGATCGGGCTCGGCGCGATGATGGCGGTCTTTGCCGGCAAGGGGCTCGGCTATGATTTCGGCGGCTGGCTGTTCATCCATGGCACCACCGAGCTGTTCGCCGCGGCGCTTTCGGGCGCCGCCGGGCTGCGCATCGGCAGTGCGATGGTCTTTCCCGGCGCGCGCGGGCGATTGCAGGCGGCATCGGAGGCGGGGCGCACCGCGGGCAAGGTGATGGTCGGCGTGATCATCATGCTGTTCGCGGCGGGGTTGCTCGAAGGCTTCGGGCGCCAGCTGATCACCGACACGGTGCTGCGCTACGCGATCGGATCGATGATGCTGCTCTTCTGGCTCGGCTATTATTACATCCCGCGCCGCGAGGATGTGACATGACCGCAGCCGCCACCAACGCCAAATCGCGCGCCGCGCGGGCAAAGAAGGTCCGCCAGTTCATCACGCCGGAGGGGGTCGATCTCGAGCTCAAGATCGCCAGTTCGGGGCTGCGCTTCGGCGCGCTGCTGATCGACCTGATGATCATCGTGCTGACGTTGCTTCTTTTCTCGCTCGCCATGCTGTGGGTCGGGTTCGCCTCGCAATCGGATGTCACCGTCGTCGTCTGGATGCTCGGCGCCTTCATATTACGCACCTTCTGGTTCATCGGGTTCGAGCTGGGCTCGCGCGCCGCGACGCCGGGCAAAAGAATCATGGGCATCCGCGTCGTCGCGCGCGACGGCGGCCGCCTGACCGCCGATGCCGTGGTCGCGCGCAACCTCATCCGCGAGCTCGAGCTGTTCCTGCCGCTGATGATGCTGGGCGTCGCGGCGGCCGAGGATATGGCGTCGGCATGGACCATCATCGCCGGGGTTTTGTGGTCGCTGACGCTCAGCCTGTTCCTGCTGTTCAACCGCGACCGGATGCGGATGGGCGACCTGATCGCGGGCACCTGGGTCGTGATGGCGCAGCGCGTCAAGCTCGACGCCGACATCGCGACGAGCAGCGTTGGCGAAGCAATGCTGTTCAGCGAAAGCGAACTCGCCGTCTATGGCATTTTCGAGCTGCAGGAGCTCGAACGCGTGCTCCGCGGCCGCGATCCGCGTGCGATGCGCGAGGTCGCCGATGCGATCCGCACCAAGATCGGGCGCGCGATCGCCGAAGAGGATGACGTCTTCCTGCTTTCCTACTACCGCCAGTTAAAGGCCCGGCTCGAACGCAAATTGCTGTTCGGCAAGCGGCGAGAGGATAAATATGCCAGCGACTGACACCCCGGAAACTGCAACCAGCGTGACCCGGGCCCTGCACGCGCGCCGTTCGGTGCGTGCCTTTACCGACCGGCCGGTCGATCCCGCGCTGCTCAGGGAGATTTTCGCGGCGGCGCAGCGTGCGCCGTCGGGCGGCAATCTCCAGCCGTGGCAGGCGACGCTGGTGACCGGTGCACCGTGGCAGGCGGTGAAGGACGCCGTCGGCGCGCGGACCGCGATGGGGCGCGAGGGCTATGAACCCGAATATGACATCTATCCCAAGGGGCTGACCGAGCCGTGGGAAGCGCGCCGCTTCGGCGTCGGCGAGGCGCTCTACGCCTCGCTCGGCATCCCGCGCGAGGACAAGCGCGGCCGCCTCGCTCAATTCATGGACAATTACCGGGGTTTCGGCGCACCGGTGATGCTTTTCCTCCATTGTTCGCGCATCATGGGACCGCCGCAATGGTCGGACATGGGCATGTGGTTGCAATCGGTGATGCTGCTGCTAGTCGAACATGGCCTCGCAAGCTGTCCGCAGGAATGCTGGGCAATGTACGGGGCGACGATCCGCCGCACGCTCGGGCTCGACGACGGGCAGATTTTGTTCACCGGGCTTGCGATCGGCTATGCCGATACCGATGCCGCTGTGAACCAGTGGCCGGTCCCACGCGTAGGGCTCGAAGACGTGATTGATTGGCAGGGATTTTAAAGATGATGAGCATGCACCCGAGTTTTCGCTATGGCGTCGCGGGCGTGCTGATGCTCGTCGTCGCTGGCTGCACCGCGATCCCCCAGCCCGAAGCCCCGCCCCCCGCACCGCGCCCGGTTGCTCCCGCGCCGACGCCCACGCCGCTGCCGACCCCGACATCGGGCTGGGAAGACCGCGCGGTCGATGCCGGCGCGTGGCGTTATGACACGGGCAGCCGGACCGCGACGTTCGTACCCACGGGCGGTTCCAACCCGCTGCTCAGCCTGACCTGCAGCGGCGGCGGCATCCGGATGACCTCGGCGCTCGCGGGAAATGTCAGCCTGCGTACCAGCGCGGGGACCGACCAGATCCGCTTCGACGGCGGCAGCGCGAACCTCGCGAACCGCGACCCGCGGCTCGACCGCATCGCCTTCAGCCGCGGCCGCTTCGCGCTCGAAACGCCGGGCGGCGGCGCGCTGACGCTGCCGGTGCAGTCCGAAATCGGGCGCGTAATCGAGGATTGCCGATAGCCGGCGAGGGCTTAGCCGCCGAGCTGGACCGTTCCGCCCTTGATCCAGCCCCAGCGGCATGGACCCTGATATTCGCGGGCGTTCTGCACCGACTTGCCGACGCCGCACATGTCGGGGTCGGTGCCCGGCGCGGCGAAGACGACGCCGAACCACGCGTCATTCTCGGCCGCTTCGCAGAGCGACACGCTTGCTCCGCCAGCGAGCTTCGCCTTGACCGCGCGCGTTTCGTCCGGCGCCCAATAGACGTCGGTGCCGCCCGCCTTGACGCGGCTGATGCTCGAACAGGCAGGCAGGCTGGGCCCTTCGGTACCGATCATCACCGCGCGCGTGGCGAGGGGTTCGCCGGCGACGGCGGGAGCGTTGTCCGCCGGCGGCGCAGGCTGGCTGCACGCGGCGAGCGCGAGGATGAGGGCGGCGGCGAGCGGGGAAGCGAGGCGTTGTTTCATGCCGCGAAACTAGCCGCCGCGGCGTCGCCGCGCAACGCCCGTCGCCATGGGACGCAGAGCCGCATTTTCGCTTGGGTTTTACCGCCTTCGACCCTATATAATCGCTATGACGGACACCCCAGAAAATATGGCGCCGAGCGCCAATACCAACCTGCCCAATATCAATGCCTATGGCGCCGATTCGATCAAGGTTCTCAAGGGCCTCGACGCGGTGCGCAAACGGCCGGGCATGTATATCGGCGACACCGACGACGGGTCGGGTCTGCATCACATGGTGTTCGAGGTTTCGGACAATGCGATCGACGAAGCGCTCGCGGGGCATTGCGACCTCGTTCTGATCACATTGAACAGCGACGGATCGGTCAGCGTCGAGGATAACGGCCGTGGTATCCCGACCGGCATCCATGCCGAGGAAGGCATTTCGGCGGCCGAGGTCATCATGACCCAGCTCCACGCGGGCGGTAAGTTCGAGAACACCAGCGACGACAATGCGTACAAGGTGTCGGGCGGCCTGCACGGCGTCGGCGTCTCGGTCGTCAACGCGCTCAGCGAATGGCTCGAACTCACGATCTGGCGCGACGGCGAAGAACATTGGATGCGCTTCGAACATGGCGATTCGGTCGCGCCGCTCAAGGTCAACGGCCCCGCGCCCGCAGGCAAGAAAGGCACCCGCGTGACCTTCTCCGCCTCGACCGAGACGTTCAAGAATGTTCTCGAGTTCGATTTCGACAAGCTTGAGCATCGCTATCGCGAGCTGGCGTTCCTGAATTCAGGCGTCCGCATCAAGCTGGTCGACGCGCGCCATGCCGAACATGTCAGCCATGATCTGTTCTACGAAGGCGGGATCGCGGCGTTCGTCAAATATCTCGACCGCAACAAGAATGCGCTGCTCCCCGACCCGATCGCGATCAGCAGCGAGCGCGACGGCATCGGCATCGACGTCGCATTGGAGTGGAACGACAGCTATTATGAAAATGTCCTCTGCTTCACGAACAACATCCCGCAGCGCGACGGCGGCACGCACCTCGCAGCCTTCCGCGCCGCGCTGACGCGTACGCTCAACGGCTATGGCGACAAGTCCGGCATCCTCAAGAAAGAGAAGGTCTCGCTGACCGGTGAGGATATGCGCGAAGGGCTGACAGCGATTGTCTCGGTCAAATTGCCCGATCCCAAATTCTCGTCGCAGACCAAGGACAAGCTCGTCTCGTCCGAAGTGCGCCAGCCGCTCGAGAGCCTTATGGCCGACCGGATGACCGAATGGCTCGAAGAAAATCCGGCTTATGCCAAGGCGGTGATCCAGAAGGTCATCGACGCCGCCGCGGCGCGCGAAGCCGCGAAGAAAGCGCGCGAACTGACGCGGCGCAAAGGCGCGATGGACATCGCGTCGCTGCCAGGCAAGCTCGCCGACTGTCAGGAGCGCGACCCCACCAAATGCGAACTCTTCCTCGTCGAGGGTGACTCGGCAGGCGGATCGGCAAAACAGGGGCGCGACCGCCATGTGCAGGCCATCCTGCCGCTAAAGGGCAAGATCCTGAACGTCGAGCGCGCGCGCTTCGACCGCATCATTTCGTCGAAAGAAGTCGGGACGTTGATCCAGGCGCTCGGAACGGGCATTCGCGACGAGTTCAACCTCGAAAAGCTGCGCTATCACAAGATCGTGATCATGACCGACGCCGACGTCGACGGCGCGCATATCCGTACGCTGCTGCTCACCTTCTTCTATCGCCAGATGCCCGAGATTATCGAGGCGGGCCATCTCTACATCGCCCAGCCGCCGCTCTACAAAGTCGCGAAGGGGCGGAGCGAAGTCTATCTCAAGGACGATACCGCGCTCGAAAACTACCTCGTCGACGGCGGGATCGATGCGCTGATGCTCGAAACCACTGGCGGCGCGCGGTCGGGCGCCGACCTCCGCGACCTGATCGAGCATGGCCGCCGCCTGCGCGCGCTGATGCGCTATGTCCCGCGCGGCCACAATTATGAGTTGATCGAAGCGCTCGCGCTGAACGGTGCGCTCGATCCGGAAATCGACAGCGCCGGACGCACTGCGGCGGGCGTGCGCGCGGCCGAATGGCTCAACGCCGCCGAGCGCGCGCTGACCGGCGGCGCCGAAGCGAAATGGACGATCGTCGCAATCGACGGCGGCTATACGCTCGAAAAGCGCTGGCGCGGGGTCAGCGACCATCATGCGATCGACGCGGCTTTCCTCGCGAGCCAGGAGGCGCGCCGCCTGCACAAGCTTGCGAGCGAGCAGACCGAGACCTACGCACACCCCGCCCGCCTGGTAAAAGGCAGCAGCGCCGCGGCACAGGCCGCCGACGCCGCTGCGCTGGCCGCTGCCGAGACAGCCGAAGACGATGCCGACGCGAGCGACAGCGACCTGCCCGCCGTCACCGCAGGCAAGATCACGCCGATCACGCGTCCGTCCGAACTGCTCGAGGCGATTTTCGCGCACAGCCGCAAGGGCCTGTCGATCAGCCGCTACAAGGGGCTGGGCGAAATGAATGCTGAACAGCTGTGGGAAACGACGCTCGATCCGTCGAACCGCTCGCTGCTGCGTGTCGAAGCCGAACAGGCCGATGTCGCGCACGAAATCTTTGAACGATTGATGGGCGACGAGGTCGAACCGCGGCGCGATTTCATTCAGACGAACGCGCTGTCGGTGGCGAATCTGGACGTATAAGTTTAGTTATTGTTCCATTAAAACGGAACAAATCGCACGTCCGAACGCAAAATCGCTTCAATCCAACGCGCGGCGGCTTGCCTTGGCAGGCCGCCGATGCTTTTGGCGCCCCCTCTGACAAGGGGATGATGTCATGCGCGCCTTTTCGGCCATGCTGATACCGCTTCTGCTCACGGCTTCGGCCGCAGCGCAAGAAGTCGAAGTCACGGAAAACCCGATCGCCGAGATCGCCCAGCCAACCGATTCCGAAACCGAAATCGACGGCGGGATGGCGAGCTATTACGGCAATGAACTTGCCGGCAATCGCACCGCGAGCGGCGAGCGTTTCGACCCCGGCCAGCTCACCGCGGCGCACCGTTCGCTGCCCTTCGGCACCCTGGTGCGCGTCACCAACACCTCGAACGGCGACAGCGTCGTGGTCCGCATCAACGACCGCGGGCCTTTCTCGCGCGGCCGCGTCATCGACGTCAGTCAGGCCGCAGCGCGCGAGATCGGCATGCACCGTAGCGGCACCGCCCGCGTGAAGCTGGCACTGCTCGACAACGACTGAGGGTCAGTCGAACACCGACCATCCCGCCGCATAGGCGAAATGTTCGAGCGCAACCGCGCCCGCCAGTGATGTTCCCGCGGCATTGAGTGCGGGCGACCAGACCGCGATCGATCCCTGCCCCGGCGCGATGCAGAGGATGCCGCCGCCGACCCCGCTCTTGCCCGGCAGGCCGACGCGGAAGGCAAACTCGCCCGAATTGTCATAATGACCGCACAGCATCATGATCGCGTTGATGCGCCGCGCGCGGTGCGGCTCGATGAGCTGCTCGCCGGTGAGCGGATCGCGACCCCCCATCGCGAGGAACAGCCCGGCGCGCGCGAGCTGGCGGCACGACATGGCGATCGCGCATTGGCGGAAATAGACGCCGACGACGGTTTCGACCGGATGTTTCAAGTTACCGAACGCGTCCATGAAATGCGACAGGCTGCGATTGCGGGCGCCTGTTTCGGATTCCGAGAAAGCGACGTCGAAATCGATTCCCACGCCGTCGTCGCTGGCGCGTGCGCGCATGAAATCGACGATCTCGTCAGCGGCGGCGTCGCCGCTGCGCCCGTCGATCAGCCGGTCGGTCGTTGCGATCGCGCCCGCATTGATCAGCGGGTTGCGCGGGATGCCATGTTCGCTTTCGAGCTGGACGATCGAGTTGAACGCGCTGCCCGACGGCTCGCGCCCGACGCTGTCCCATAAGGAACTGCCGACGCGGCGGAGCGCGAGCGCGAGCGTGAACACCTTCGACACCGACTGGATCGAGAAGGGCTCGTCGGCGTCGCCCGAGGTGTGGACAGTGCCGTCGGGGAGCGCGAGCGCGAAGCCGAGCTTGTTCGGATCGACCTCGGCGAGCGCCGGAATATAGTCGGCGACGCGCCCCTGGCCGAGGTGCGCCGCAGCGAGTTTCATCGCCTCTTCGATATGATCGCGTAGGTCGTCTGTCATCGAGCCCGCCTAGCACAATCAATGCGCGAACGATGTATTTTCATTTTTGTGAAAATATTCTATAAAAAGGAAATGAATTAGCGACTCGGGAGAAGAGACATGGTCGATCATCCGCGCGGCAAGGGGCTTTCGAGCGCCCTCAGTTACCAGGACCCGAAGGCCGCGTTCCGCTGGCTGGAGGAGGCCTTCGGGTTCGAACCGCTGTTCGTGCTGCTCGACGCCGACGGCAATCTCGCGCACTCGGAAATGGGATTTGGCGCATCGACGTTGATGGTCGGCAGCGAATGGACCGACGATCACAAGAGCCCGAAGTCGATCGGCGGCAAGAACACGCAGTCGGTGCATATCCAGCTGGCGGCGGGCGAGGATATCGACGCGCATTGCGAAAAGGCGCGCACCGCGGGGGCTGTCATCCTCGCCGAGCCCGACACGCAATTTTATGGCGACCGCACCTATCGCGCCAAGGACCCCGAGGGGCATATCTGGACATTTGGCGTGACGGTCGAAGAAAAGACCGCCGCCGAGTGGGATGCCGAGGGCGGTTTCACGACCAAGACGCGGCTCGACGATTGAGCGCCGCGCTCGACCGGATGCTCGGCGCGCTCGCCGACCCTAAGCGACGACGCGCGATCGAGCTGCTGGGCGAGCGGCCGCGCAGCGCGGGTGAACTCGCGGCCGACCTCGGCCTCGCGCCGCCCGCGATGAGTCGCCATTTGCGCGCGCTGAAGGAAAGCGGGCTGGTCGAGGACGGGCATCCCGACTTCGACGCACGCGTGCGCATCTATTCGCTGAAGGACGGCGCGACGACGGAACTCAAACAGTGGCTCGCCGACACCGAGGCGCTGTGGAGCCATCAGATCGCGGGCTTCAAGCGCCATGTCGAGGGCGGTGCATGACCGCTGCGGTGATCGTCGCGCTGCGCGTCGCGGTCTCGCCCGAGGTGGCGTTCACCGCCTTCACGCGCGACATCGGGCGGTGGTGGACGAGCCATCCGCTATTCCAGCTCTCGCGCAAGGGCGATGGCGCGCTGCGTTTCGATCCCGCGGGGCCGGGCGGGCGGCTGGTCACGCGCTTTGCAGATGGCAAGGAGTGGGAGATCGGCGCGGTGCATCACTGGCTGCCCGGCGAACGGCTGGCGTTCGGCTGGCGATTGCCGAGCTTCAAACCCGATCAGGCGACCGAGGTCGATGTGCACTTCGAGGCTGTAGGCGACGAAACGCGCGTGACGGTCGAGCATCGCGGCTGGGATGCGATCCCGCAAAAGCATGTCGCGCGGCACGGGTTCGAGCTGATGCTGTTTCAGCGGCGGCTAGGTGAGTTTTGGCGGGGGCTGCTGAAGGCGATGGAAGCGGGGCTCTAGTTCCCCTCCCGCAGGTAGGAGGGCAGAAAAGCTTGCCCCGCACGGTTTGCCGCCCCACGTTTACAATATGGATCTCCCCGCCCCTTTTGCTCAATGGTTTAGCGCGCGCGGGTGGCGGCTCCGGCGGCATCAAGCCGATATGCTCGCCGCGGGTGCGCGGGGCGAGAGCGCGCTGCTCGTCGCCGCGACGGGGGCGGGCAAGACGCTGTCGGGGTTTCTACCGACGCTCGTCGACCTCGCGCAAAATCCGACCGACCGGCTGCACACGCTCTATGTCTCGCCGCTGAAAGCGCTCGCCGCCGACGTCGAGCGCAATTTGCTCGGCCCGATCGCAGAAATGGCGCTCGAGATCACCGTCGAGAGCCGCAGCGGCGATACATCGTCGGACAAGAAGGCGCGCCAGCGCAGCCGGCCACCGAACATCCTGCTGACGACGCCCGAATCGCTGTCGCTGCTGCTGTCCTATCCCGACAGTTTCACGATGTTCGCCGATCTGAAGACCGTGGTGATCGACGAGATCCACGCCTTCGCCCCCGGCAAACGCGGCGACCTGCTGAGTCTGGCGCTCGCGCGGCTGCAGCATATCGCGCCGAATTTGCGCCGCGTCGGCCTGTCGGCAACGATTGCCGACACGACGGCCTATCGCGGCTGGCTCGCGCCGGACGGCGACGCGGAAGCGGTGACGCTCGTCGAGGGCGAGGCCGGCGCCGACCCCGAGATCGGCATCCTGCTGCCCGAGGGTGCGGTGCCCTGGGCTGGGCATTCGGGGCGCTGGGCGGTGCATCAGGTGATGGACGAGGTCGCAAAGAACCGCACCACGATCATCTTCTGCAACACGCGCGGGCTCGCCGAACTGACCTTTCAGGAGCTGTGGAAGGTCAACGACCTCGGCCTGCCGATCGCCATCCACCATGGCAGCCTCGATCGCGAGGCGCGCCAGCGTGCCGAACGAGCCATGGCCGAAGGACGGCTGCGCGCGCTCGTCGCGACGTCGAGCCTCGACCTCGGGCTCGACTGGGGCGATGTCGACTGCGTGATCCAGATGGGCGCGCCGAAGGGCTCGTCGCGGCTGCTCCAGCGCATCGGCCGCGCCAACCACCGGCTCGACGAGCCAAGCAAGGCGCTGATCGTGCCGGGCAACCGCTTCGAATATCTGGAGGCGCAGGCGGCATTGGACGCCGTCGGCGCGGGCGAGCGCGACGCAGACCGTTTTCGGCCCGGCGCGCTCGACGTGCTCGCACAGCATGTCATGGCGCTCGCATGCGCGGCTCCGTTCAAGGAGGATGAGCTGCTCGCCGAAATCCGCTCGGCGACGCCGTACCGGTGGATCGACGCGCCGATCTTCGCGCGGCTGCTCGGCTTCGTGCGCGACGGCGGCTATGCGCTCAAAAGCTACGACCGCTTTCGCCGCCTCGCGCCCGACGGACAGGGCGGCTGGCGCATCGCGCACCCGCGGCTCGCCGCGCAACACCGGCTCAACGCCGGGATCATCGTCGACGCGCCGACGCTCGATGTGCGCTTCAAGAACGGCCGGCGGCTCGGCACCGTCGAGGAATATTTCGCAAGCACGCTGACTCCGGGCGACACCTTCGCCTTTGCCGGGCTCAGCCTCGAGGTCGAATCGATCCGCGACACCGACCTCTACGTCCGCGCAACGACGAAGCCCGCGCGCATCCCCTCCTACGTCGGCGCGCGCATGGCGCTGTCGACGCGGCTCGCCGACCGGGTGCGCGGCTTCCTCGCCGATCCGGCGAGCTGGCAGCGCTTTCCCGAGGATGTGCGCTTCTGGCTCGAGATGCAGCAGCTGCGGTCGGTGCTGCCGCGCCCCGGCGAGCTGCTCGTCGAGACCTTCCCGCACGAGGGGAATCACTATCTCGTCGCCTATCCCTTCGAGGGCTGGAATGCGCACCAGTCACTCGGAATGCTCGTCACCAAGAGGATGGAGCGGGCGGGACTGCAACCGCTCGGCTTCGTCGCGTCGGACTATGCGCTCGCGATCTGGTCGCTACGCCCGGTCGCCGATCCCGCCGCGCTGTTCGACAGCGCGATCCTCGAGGATGAATTCGTCGAGTGGGTCGAAAGCTCGCACCTTCTGAAACGCGCCTTTCGCGAGGTCGCGGTGATCGGGGGGCTGATCGAGCGCCAGCATCCGGGAAAGCGCAAGACGGGCAAGCAGGTGACCTTTTCGACCGACCTGATTTTCGACGTGCTGCGCAAATATGAACCCGATCATCTGCTCCTCGAAGCCGCATGGGCCGACGCGCGCGAGCGGCTGACCGACGTCGCGCGGCTGGGCGATCTGCTCGACCGGGCGGCGGGGACGATGCTGCACCAGAAGCTCGACCGAATCAGCCCGCTGGCGATCCCCGTGCTGGTGCTGATCGGGCGCGAGAATGTTGCGGCCGCCGATATCGACGATGCGTTGCTCGGCGAACTCGCCGACACGCTCGCCGAACAGGCGATGCGCGTCGACCAGTGACCGGCGTTTCGCTTGCTGCGCGGCCCGATGAGGCGTAGATTGCGGCAAAATATACAGAGGATGCCAGCGATGACCTATGCTTCGAAGCGGTCCGTCCTTTTGGCGCTGCTGCTCGCCGCCCCCGCGCTGACCGGCGCGACGCCGGCCCCCACCGACCCGCCCGCCGCCGCCGCGCCCGCGCAGACCGGCGAGGCCGCGCTGCCGCCGATCACGGTGGTGCCCTTCATCCAGCCGTTCGACCTCGATGCGTCGCGGCGCATGTCGGTGAAGGTCATGGTCGGGGGCAAGGGGCCCTTTTCCTTCCTCGTCGACACCGGCGCCGAACGGACGGTGATCGCGCGCGAACTCGCCGAACGGCTGGGGCTGGCCGAGGGCGCGAAGCTGAAGCTCGCGACGATCGGCGGGTCGTCGATCGTGCCGAGCTATCGCATCGCGGCGCTGCAAATGTCGGACCTGCACCTTGCCTCGGTCGAGGCGCCGGCCTTTTTCGGGCGGCATCTCGGCGCCGCGGGGCTGATCGGCGTCGACATGCTCGAAAAGCGCCGCATCCTCATCGATTTCCGCAAGGAAAGCATGTCGATCCTCGAAACGCGGATGCGCGCGCGGCCGATCATCCGCGACGATGACGCGATCGTCGTAACCGCGCGCAACATGGCGGGCCGGTTGATCCTGTCCGACGCGCGGCTCAACGGAAAGCGCGTCGATGTCATCGTAGACACTGGCGCGCAGACGAGCGTCGGCAATATCGCGCTGCAGAAACTGGTCGCCGCGCAGCGCCAGAACCGCCTGCCCTTTACCCCCACCATCCTGGATGCGGTGACCGGCGAAGCGGTGCCGGCGATGCGGACCGCGATCAAGCGCATCGTCATCAGCGGGATGGACGTCAACGACCTGCCCGTCAGCTTTGCCGACAGCCAGGCGTTCCGCGCGCTGGGGATCGACGATCGGCCCGCGCTGCTGCTCGGCATGGACAGCCTGTCGCTGTTCGACCGGGTCGAGATCGATTTCCCGAACAAGCGCGTCGTATTCGACCTGCCCGACGAAGCGAGTCAGCGAACCAAGATTCGCTTCGCCGCAAATATGGCGGCGCAGGGTATCTAGGACGCTTGCCGCGGGGCGAGGGGGTCTGCATAGCGGCGCGATGTCAGCCGCACCGACCTTTTCCTTTGCGGGCCAGCAGTTCCACATGCTGGCCGACCGGGCGCTGTTCTGGCCGCGCCACGGCGCGCTGATCGTCGCCGACCTGCATCTGGAAAAGGCGAGCTGGTACGCCGCGTTCGGCCAGCCCCTGCCGCCTTATGACAGCCACGACACGCTCGACCGGCTTGCCGCGCTCGCCGTCGAAACCGGCGCGCGCGCGATCTGGTGCCTCGGCGACAGCTTTCACGACCGCGACGCGGCGGACCGGATCGTCCCCGCGGTTGCCGAACGCCTGTTCGGGCAAGCGGCGGCGGCGAAGCTGTTGTGGATCGCTGGCAATCACGATGGGCTGACTGGCGGCGCGTGGGGCGGCGAGGTCGCCGACGAGCTGGTGATCGACGGCATCGTCTTTCGCCACCAAAGCCTCGCCCGCGAGACGCGGCCTGAAATTTCGGGGCATTTCCACCCGAAGCTCCGACTGAGCATCCGCGGGAGGCATGTTTCGCGTCCCTGCTTCGCGGGCGATGCCCAGCGGTTGATCCTTCCGGCGTTCGGCGCGCTGACCGGCGGATTGGCGGCCGAAGATCCGGCGATCGCGGCAAATTTTTCCGGGCCCTATGAAGCGATGCTCGTCGCGCGCGGTCGCCATCTCCGCTTCCCCTGCGCCGGACGACGAGACGATGACGCTACGGCAAGCCGCGCCATCGCCACCGGGCGGGGCTAAGCCCCACCGAACAGGCGCTTTTCTGCCTGTGGCCAAAAAGCATCACCTCATCAAAAACGACGGTAATACGTGCCCCGCGCTGGATCGTCCGCGCAATTGAGTTATGCTCCGCCGGCAACAAAAATAAATAAATGTTGAGAGGAGTGCCCGATATGAAATCATCTTCCCTTCGTGCTGCCCGACTGATGCGCACCAGCGCACTCGGCGTATCGCTTGCCATCGCTGCGGTATCGGTACCGGCTTTCGCGCAAGATGCGCCCGCCGACGCCGCGACCGACGACAGTGACAACACCCCGATCATCGTGACCGCGCAGGGCCGTGCCCAGCTTCTGTCCGACGTGCCCGTCGCCATCTCGGCGGTCAGCGCCGAAACGCTGCAGAACAGCGGTGCGAACGACATTCGCCAGCTCAACCAGGTCGCGCCGTCGCTGCTCGTGTCCTCGACCGGTTCGGAAGCCAATGGCTCGGCGCGTATTCGCGGCATCGGTACCGTCGGCGACAACCCTGGCCTCGAAAGCTCGGTCCCCGTGTTCATCGACGGCGTCTATCGCTCGCGTTCGGGCATCGGGCTCAACGAACTCGGCGAAATCGACCGCGTCGAAGTGCAGCGCGGCCCGCAGGGCACGCTCGGCGGCCGCAACTCGTCGGCGGGCCTGATCAGCATCTATTCGAAAAAGCCGAGCTTCGAATTCGGCGCCACGGGTGAAGTCACCTATGGCAATTACGATTATTGGCGTCTCGGCGGCAGCGTTACCGGCCCGATCAGCGACACGCTCGCCGCGCGCATCGACGGCATCTGGGTCAAGCGCGACGGCTTCCTGCGCGACGCGACGAACAACACCGACGTTAACGACCGCGACCGCTATTTCGTGCGCGGCCAATTGCTGTTCGAACCGACCGATGCGTTGTCGATCCGGCTGATCGCCGACTATACGTCGCGCGACGAAGCTTGCTGCGGCGCGACCTATATCGACAACAGCGTCAATCCCTACATCGGCAACCTCAACAACCCGTCGACGCCGCTTTCGTCGGGCGGCTTGCCGCAGCCCAACGGCAATAATATCATCAACGTGCTGCGCGATCTCGGCCAGCCGCTCGCGGCGTTCAATCAGGGCTATAGCCGCAATATTTCGGTCAGCCCCGGCCGCAGCTTCGACGGCAAAACCAAGGATTACGGCTTCTCGGGCCAGATCGATTATGATCTGGGCGGCGCGACGATCACCTCGATCACCGGCTATCGCGAATATCGTTCGGGACAGGCGGGCGACCTTGATTATGGTGCGGTCGACATCCTCTATCGCGCGCCGAGCGACGATGCCTATCGCCAGTTCCACACTTTCACGCAGGAACTGCGCGTGCAGGGCGAGGCGTTCGACGGCAAGCTCGACTGGCTCGTCGGCGGTTTCTACGCCAATGAAAAGCTGACGGTTCGCGACAACCTCCGCTTCGGGACGCAGTACGGCCGCTTCGCCGCGTGCCGCCTGATTTCGGGCGGTGCGCTCGCAGCGCTCTACTCGCCGACCTCGGCGGGCTGCGTCGCGGCGCGTCCGGCGGCGTTCGGTGCTGCCTCGCCCGCGATCTATGCCGCGCTTGACCAGCTCGACAGCATCAGCGACCGCGGCAGCATCAACGACCGCTATAACCAGAAGGACACCAACTGGGCGCTGTTCACGCACAATATCGTGCACATCACCGACAAGCTCGATCTGACGCTGGGCGTGCGTTACACCCACGACAAGAAGAAGTTCTCGGCGGCGTTCACCAACGACAACCAGGCGTGCGTCAACGTCCAGAACCTCGTCGGCGGTTTCCTGACCGTCCCCGCGCTCGCCGCGGTGTCGGGCGGCCTCGTCGGCCTGTCGTGTCAGGGCAATTCGACCGCCGAGCTCAACGGCGTATCGATCAACGACAGCCGCAGCGAGGACGAATGGACGGGCACGGCGATCCTGTCGTACAAGCCCGTCGACGACCTGATGGTCTATGCAAGCTTCGCGCGCGGCTACAAGGCGGGCGGCTTCAACCTCGACCGCTCGGCGCTGAAGAACCCGATCCAGGTCGTGAATGGCGTCCCGACGACGACCTTCGCGGCGGTGGGCGGCGCGCAGGCGCTGGTGGGCAACCTCCAGTTCGATCCCGAACTTGTGAACAGCTATGAACTGGGTGCGAAATATTCGACCGGACCGTTCGGCCTCGGCCTGACTTTGTTCCGTTCGGACTTCAAGAACTTCCAGCTCAACACCTTCAACGGCTCGGTCTTCCTCGTCCAGACGGTCAACGGCTGCTCGTCGGACCTGAACGGCGGCGACCGCGACCAGAGCAAGTTCGCCACCGCGCCGAACTTCAATGCGGGTGCGGCGGGGACCGGGGCTTGCCCGGCCGACGATGTCGGTTACGGCGTGCGGACCGAAGGCTTCGAGCTCGAGGCCTCGCTGGTTCCGTCGCGCGACTTCCGCATGACCGCGGGCCTGACCTATGCGAACACCAAATATCGCAGCAATCTGGTCGGCAACAAGTCGGGCGCGCCGCTCGATCAGGCGCTCCGTCTGCTTCCGGGCAACAATCTGTCGAACGCGCCAGAACTGGTCGCGACCGGCAGCGTCACCTGGACGCCCGAGATCGGCAGCGGCGGCCTGACCGGGCTTGTCTATATCGATGGCCGCATGACCAGCGATTACAACACCGGGTCGGACCTGTTCCCGCAGAAGGAACAGAATGGCTATGCGATCTTCAACGCGCGCATCGGCGTTCGCGGTCCCGACGAGAAATGGGGCATCGAATTCTGGGGCCAGAATATCTTCAACAAGCAATATTCGCAGGTCGCGTTCAACTCGCCGTTCCAGGAAGGCGGCGTCAGCGGCGCCTTTGCCGACCCGCAATATCCGGGCGGCCGCCAGATCTTCTCGCAGTTCCTTGCCGAACCGCGGACCTATGGCGTGACGCTGCGCGGCAAATTCTGATCGCGTAGACGGTTACAGGAGCCGCCCGCTCGCTTCGGTGAGCGGGCGGTTTCTTTTTGGCCTTTGGGGGAGCGGGCAGGTGCCGCATTCAACGTAAGTGGAAAAAGATCAGCGCGCCCGCGCGGCCTGGTGCGCGATGTCGGTCATCAGTTTGCGGAACAAGACACCGCCGGCGGTCCCCGACGCCTTGAGCGCGCGTTCGCAATCGAGCAAGCGGCTCATCAGCCGCGCGATGCGCACCGAATCCCAGATGTGCAGCTGCGCGGTGACCGCGTCGCGTTCCTTCCAGAAAATACCGCTCGTCCGCGCCGACACGACGGTCGCGGGGTGCGCGCCGCCGTCGACCTCGGCGCGAAGACGGGCGAGCGCGGTCGCGCGAATCGCGAGCGCGCGGATGATACGGATTTCGGCGACGCCCACCGCGGAGGCGGTCGCGAGCATGTCGGGAAGGTCGCGCACCTTGCCGCCGAGCGCGACATTGATGCACTCGCTGACGTCCTCCTCGTGCGTCGCGGCGCCCAATGCGGCGATATCGGCCGCGGTCACCTGTCGCTGCCGATCCGAACCCGCGTCAAGATAGAGCGCCATCTTCTCGATCTCGCGCCGCATCAGCGCCTGATCGCCCGATACGAGATCGACGAGCAATTGCGCCTCGGCATTGGCGAGCCGCAGCCCCTGTTCCTGCCCCGCCGCCATCGCGATGCCGATCAGCGCACGCCGGTCGGGCTGGTAGCAGATCGCAGCGACGGCATGATCCGAGCCCTCGACGAGCTTGACCAGTTTCGATTTGGCGGTGACCGACGCCCCCGTCGCGATCACCGGATTGATCGCATTTTCGGCGGCGAGCAGCGCCTCGACCGCGGCAAGGCCATCGTCGCCGCTGCCCGACAATTCGACCTTGATGACCCGCGCCGACGAAAAGAGCGACATCGATGCCGCTTCGGCGGCGAGCAGCGACGGGTCCTGCGACAGCTGCGTTCCCGTCAAGTCGAGCCGTTCCGCATCCTTGCCCGCGAGCCCGAGCAAATGGCTCGCGACGGCTTCCATCGTCGCTTCGTCGGGACCGGTGAGGAGCGTGAAACGAACCGCGGGGTCGAGGCGCGACAGACGTTCGAGTTCGTTCGGCTTGACCGTCTTCATTGCCCGGCGGGCGCGGTAGCCGTTTGTCCGCCGCCGCGGTTCGCATAGACCGCGAGCCGCGCGACGATCTGGTCGGCGACCGCCGACGAAAGCCGTTCAAGCGCCGATGATTCGGCGGCGATCGTCGCATATTCGCTGCCGACGACGTCGATCCCGGCGTCGGAAAAGGCCGTCGCGTCGAGCAGCACTTCGCCGGTCGCCGCATTCACGAGCTGGTAGCGCGCGCGCAGCGTGCGGCGTTCGCGCGTCACCGCATCGTCGGCGCGGACGCCGAAACCCGTGATCGAATCCTCAAGCCGGACATCGAGGCGGAGGCGCTTGCCAGCACCCTCGCCGCCCTGCGTCGCCTGCAGCCGGTCGCGCAGCGCGTTGCGGACGAGCCAGCCCGAATGCCCCTCGATCGCCGCGACGTCGACGTCAGCGAGGATCTGCGCCACCGCCCCCTTGCTGCCATTTGCGTACAAAGGGCGCAGCCCGCAGCCGCCGAGCATCAGCGAAGCGGCGACAAGCGAGGAGGTGAGCAGGGTTCGCATCAGGGAACGATATTCACCAAACGGTCGGGGACCACAATCACCTTCTTCGGCGCGGCGCCGGCAAGCAGCTCTACGATGCGCGGCCGCGCGAGCGCGGCGGCTTCGGTCGCTTCCTTGTCGAGGCCCTTGGCGATGGTCATCGTATCGCGCAGTTTACCCGCCATCTGGATCGCGATTGTCACCTCGTCATCGACGAGCAGTGCCGGATCGGCGGTCGGCCATGCGGCGTCGGCGATCATCGCCGTCGTGCGCTGGCTTTCGGGCAGCGCCGCCCAGGCTTCCTCGGCAAGGTGCGGCATCATCGGCGCGACGAGAAGGATCAAAGTGCGGCATGCCTCGGCGCGCGTGGCCGAGGGTTTCGCTTTCTCGATCTCGTTCGCGAGCGCGTGGATTTTCGCGACCGCCTTGTTGAAGCCTAGCGCCTCGACGTCGGCGGCGACGCCGGCGATCGTCTGGTGGAGCTTGCGCGCAAGCGCCTTGTCTTCCGAACCGTCGCCGACATTTTCGGTATCGCCGAAGATGCGCCACAGCCGCTGGACAAAGCGCCACGCGCCCTCGATGCCGGCCTCGCTCCACGGCAGGTCGCGCTCGGGCGGGCTGTCGGAGAGCATGAACCAACGCGCCGAGTCGGCGCCGTACTGGTCGAGGATGAAGTCGGGATCGACAACATTCTTCTTCGATTTCGACATCTTGATCACGCGGCCGACATCGACGGTATAGCCGTCGGCGGTCAGTATCGCGCCATCGGGCTTGCGCTCGATCTCGTCGGGCGTGAAATACAGCGGCGGCAAGCCTTCGCCCTGCACGCGGCTGTAGGTTTCGTGCGTCACCATGCCCTGCGTGAACAGGCTCGCGAAGGGCTCCTTGATGTCGATCATCCCCATCTTGTTCAACGCGCGCGTCCAGAAGCGCGCGTAGAGCAGGTGGAGAATCGCATGCTCGATGCCGCCGATATATTGGTCGACGGGCAGCCAGCGGCGGATGACGTCGGGATCGAAGGGCTTGTCCGACGGCGAGCTGGCAAAGCGCAGGAAATACCACGACGAATCGACGAAGGTATCGAGCGTGTCGGTTTCGCGCACCGCTTCGCCGCCGCAGCTCGGGCAGGCGACATGCTTCCAAGTCGGATGGCGGTCGAGCGGATTGCCGGGGACCGAGAAATCGACATCCTCGGGCAGGATCACCGGAAGCTGGTTCTTGGGAACCGGCACGGTGCCGCACGCATCGCAGTGGATGAACGGGATCGGCGTACCCCAATAGCGCTGGCGCGAAACGCCCCAGTCGCGGAGGCGCCACACGGTGGTGCCCTTGCCCCACCCCTCATGCTCGGACCGCGCGATGACGGCCGCCTTCGCCTCATCGATCGTCATGCCGTCGAGAAAGTGGCTGTTCACCAGCTTGCCGGGGCCGGTATAAGCCTCGGTGCCGGTGAAATGCTGCGCGGTTTCGTCGCCGTCGGCGATCACGCGGTGGACCTGCAGCCCATATTTATGGGCGAAATCGAGGTCGCGCTGGTCGTGCGCCGGGCAACCGAAAATCGCGCCGGTGCCATAGTCCATCAGCACATAGTTCACGACCCAGACGGGGAGGTGCCAGTCCGGATCGAGCGGGTGTTCGACGGCGATGCCGGTGTCGAAGCCCATCTTTTCCGCCGTGTCGATCTGCTCGGCAGCGGTACCCTGACGGCGGCATTCTTCGATGAATGCGGCGAGCTCGGGCGAATCCTTCGCGAGCTTCTCGGCGAGCGGGTGGTCGGGCGAGATCGCCGCGAAGCTCGCGCCATAAAGCGTGTCGGGGCGCGTCGTGAAGACGTCGAAGCCCGGCGCGCCGCCCGCCAGCTTGAAGCTGAATTCGAGCCCCTGCGACTTGCCGATCCAGTTTTCCTGCATCAAGCGGACCTTGTCGGGCCAGCTGTCGAGCGCGCCCAGCCCTTCGAGCAGTTCGTCGGCGAAGTCGGTGATCTTCAAAAACCACTGCGACAATTTCTTCTTTTCGACGAGCGCGCCCGAGCGCCAGCCGCGGCCGTCGATCACCTGCTCGTTCGCGAGCACGGTCATGTCGACCGGATCCCAATTGACGTAGCTGTGCTTGCGCGTGACGAGCCCCGCGGCGAACAGGTCGAGGAACAAGGCCTGTTCCTGCCCATAATAATCGGGTTCGCATGTCGCGAGTTCGCGGCTCCAGTCGATCGCGAGACCGAGGCGCTTCAACTGGCCGCGCATCGCGGCGATATTGTCGCGCGTCCAGCCGCCGGGGTGGACGCCCTTTTCCATCGCAGCATTTTCGGCGGGCATGCCGAACGCGTCCCAGCCCATCGGGTGGAGCACGTCGTGGCCGGTCATCCGCTTGAAGCGCGCGAGGACGTCGCCCATCGCATAGTTGCGGACATGCCCCATATGGATGCGCCCCGACGGATAGGGGAACATCTCGAGGATATAGGCCTTGGGCTTGTCGGCCGTGTCGGTCGTGGCAAAGCTGTTCGCCGCCTCCCACGCCTTTTGCCAGCGGGCGTCGGCGGCGAGGGCGCCAAAGCGCGGTTCGCGGGTCATTCGTCGGTTACCCCGTTAGTCTGGTCGGTGGCGCGAAGGCGCGCCGCCGGATTAGTCCCTGAAGGCGCCGCGGCGCAGGTCGCGGGCGCGGGTGAGGATGATTTCCTCGAGCTTTTGAACCGTCGCCGCCTGAACCGGCGCGTCGACCCATGTGCCGCCCTGCGACACCTGGCGCGAGGCCGCAACGCGCAGCGCGTCGGCGCGCAGGTCGCGATCGAGGATCGACACGGTGACCTTCATCCGCTCGCCCGGATTCGCCGGGTTCGCGTACCAGTCTGTGATCACGACGCCGCCCGACGAATCGGCCTGCAGCAAAGGCATGAACGACAGTGCGTCGAGCGAGGCGCGCCACAAATAGCTGTTCACGCCGATCGTCGTGACCTGGCTGGCGGCGAGGTCGGCGCGCGGCCGTTCCTTGTTCGCGCACGCCGAAAGGCCAAACGCCGCGAGCCCGAGCAACGCGAGCGCGGCCGGACGGCGACCGAGCGTGGCGCCAAACCGGGCAGGGACGGAAAGCTGGGACATGCGGGTACACCTTATCTCTTGAGCCCGTCCGACGTGGAAATCGGCCGCGCGGAACGGAATTGCCAGCGTCTCTATCGCCCTTGCCGCCACCCTGCAAGCGCGGCAATTTCTGCGACTCGGCCGTTCAGATTCTGGTCAGATTTGAAACGCACTGTGCTGATCGGGCAACAATTTTGGCAAAAATCGGAATCGTTGCAACAATTTGGCGGGATTCACTGGCAATGTTGCGCCGGGAGTCCTATTTGAAGAATCCGATTGGGGTTGGAGTCGCAGAGCAATGGCGCGGACGTCGCGACATTTTTGGAAGGGAAGTCTCACCGCTTTGGCGGTGGTTTCGCTTGCGCTCCCGCCAGCCCTCGCCGCGATGTCGAACAGCGACCGTATTCGCGACACCACGCTTTCGGAAACCTTGCTAGGCCAGTTCACCCCGGCGTCGGGCGATGAGCGGCTGATCGCGCGCTATAACAAGATGTCGGCCGAACAGCGGGGCAGCTTCAGCTTCACCCCCGCGCTGACCGATGACAATCGCAAGAACCGCGCGATCACCGTCGTGATTCGCGCCCGCGACGACGCATCGAGCGCCGCGCGCACCTCCGCGCTTGCCGCGGGCCGGACCGCACCGATCGCCATCACCCCCGTCGCCTATAATCTGGGCGCATCGGTGGGCTTTGAGAAATTCGTCACGCCGGCGCTCCCGCGCGGCACCGACCTTCGCAACCTGCCGGTCGCGAAGGCCCCGGAACAGGACGAGAAGAAGTCGCGCTTCGCCACGCGTATGGTCAACCGCCCAAGCGACCCGAGCGGGGCAACCGATCGCGTCACCGCTCCCGGCGAAGCGTCGGCCGTCGATGTCGTCAGCAGCTATCGCCTGACCAAGAATATCGACGTCACCGCAGGCGTCCGGTACAAGAGCGACGACCGCGTCGAACCGCTGACCGATACGCGCCGCGACAGCCAGGCAGTCTATATCGGAACCGCGTTCCGCTTCTGACGACTCCGGCGCTTCGTCGCCGCATTTTCCCACGTATCGATCGCTGCCCAACCGGGGTGGAGCCTGCTCGCGCGGTTTAGCGCGCGAGCGCGGGCTTTCGTCATCCCGCCGAGCGCGATGGGCGGCGCAGCCGATAACCGTGCCAGCCGCAGCCACCCCGCGCGGCCGAGCGCCGGCGCGCCGGGATGCGAACGCGTCGGATGGAGCGGCGAGATGAAAGCGCCATCGGCCCCGGCACGGCGGGCGCGGCGCGCTTCGTTCGCATCGTGGACCGGCATTGTCAGCAGCAGGCCGAGCCGATGCGCCTGCCCTGCCCTCTTTGCGTCGCGCTGGCGGAGGTGGACACCGTGAGCACCCCAGCGGCGCGCTGTGGCGGGTTGTCCGGCGAGCAACACGGTCAATCCCCGCACGCGCGCGATGCGCATCAGGCGCCGTAACAGCCGCCAACGCGCCGCAGGGTCGAGGCCGTCGTGCCGCAAGACGATGCCGCTGCCGGGCGGAAGCAATGCGGCGAGTTCTGTGAGGCCGGCCGCGATCCGCTCGTCACTGAACAGCCATGCGTTCGGCAGGGGGTGGCGCCCGGTCATCGCCCTTTCTATAGGCGCGTCGCGAGCGCGCGCAACGCGCGGGATGGAAATGAGACGATGAGCGAAGCAGAAGACCGGCTGGCCGAGGTGCAGGCCCATATCGCGAGTGCGGCGAAGCGCGCGCAGCGGAAAGTGGAGGATATCTGCTTGATCGCGGTGTCGAAGACGCATGACGCCGATGCCGTCCGCCCGCTGATCGCCGCGGGCCAGCGCCATTTCGGCGAGAATCGCGTTCAGGAGGCCGCGGCGAAATGGCCCGCGCTGCGCGCCGAAACCCCCGATGTGGTGCTCCACCTGATCGGCCAGTTGCAATCGAACAAGGCCGAGGAAGCGGTGGCGCTGTTCGACGCGATCCATTCGCTCGACCGCAGTTCGCTGGTGCAGGCGATTGCCAAAGCTTGCCAGAAGGCGGGAAAGCAGCCGCAATTGTTCATCCAGGTCAATATCGGCGACGAGGAGCAGAAGGGCGGCTGCGCGGTCGCGGACCTCCCCGAACTGCTGACCGAAGCGAAGAACGCGGGGCTGACGATAGAAGGTCTGATGGCAATCCCCCCGGCCGATATCGAACCCGCGCCCTTTTTCGCGCTGCTTGACGAACTCGCCGAACGCCACGAGCTGACGGGGCGTTCGATGGGGATGAGCAGCGATTACGAGACTGCGGTGATGCTGGGCGCGACGCATGTGCGCGTCGGGACCGCGCTGTTCGGCGCGCGGTAATACTTGTAGAGTCGCCAGAAAGTTCGATACCAATATAGATTTCTTGGTTTCGACATACGAAAAGAGAAGTTGCTCAATGGTCTTTTCCGCACTTCTGCTCGCGACCGCCCCCGCTGCGACACCGATCCGGGTGCCAATTCTCAAGGCCGACCCCGATCCTAGATCATCCGCCGTTGTGCAGACCTTTCTCGACGAGATCACCCCCAAGCTCGTCAAACCAGCCAACGAACCGTTCGACAACGCATTCGTAAAAACGCGCCAGCAGAAGCTTGAACAGCAATTGCACCACATGGAGAACGGATCCGTTTTAGACAACGTACGGGTATCGCTCCGCGACACGGCATGTTTCACTGGGGAATGCACCAAGCTGAATTACGGCACGGAAAGCGACCGTAACGAGTTGCTCCGAATTGTGGACAAAGCCTTCTGGCAGCTAGGCCTCTATGGCGACAGCTTCGGTTGGGGCAATTATCCGCGACCCGACATTTCCGGAAAGAAAATCTCGGCCAACCTCAGCGACATCACTTGGCTGAATTGGTCGGCTTGCCAAGGGCGCGGCGATCCGTTCAATCGGATGTGGTGCTCGAATGATTATAACAGTCTGTTAGTTGGGCTCCCCGATCCGCCTTTCTATGTCATGTTCCAGACGGAGAATGGTCGCGTTTCTCTTGTGAAAGTCGTCTTTGAGCGAAAGGACTATTTCGAGAATTTCTAGAATCTGGCGCGCAGCGCCTATAAGGCTCAGCTCATAGGCGTCCTATTGATACTCGACGGTCACCGGAATGCGGCCGCGATAGTCGCCGTCGTCGAGGCCGGCGATCTGCAGGCGGCCACCAAAGCGGAATATCAGGCGCCCGTCGGCGCCCAGCCGCGGCGCGGCGGAGAGGTCGGTGACGAGGCCGGTGACGCGCGCGGTGCGGCCGTGGCCGCTTTCGAGGTCGACGCTCGCCGGCAGGATCACGCGCACTTCGGCGCCGGGTTCGCCGCGCACGGTGACGGTGCCGGTCAACGCGAAACCGCCGAGGTCGACGACATCGCCGCGCACGCGGCGGACGCCCGAGGCGGGATCGAGTTCGACCTCGCCGCCCATCGCGCCGACCGCAACGCGGCCCATGTCGAGCTGGGTTTCGACGTCGACGCGCAGCGGCACCTCGGCCTTGCGCGCCGTCGTGCCCGCCGCCTTGTCCTGCGCGCAGAGCAGGCATTGCGCGCCCGCAGAGGGCGCAGCACCGAAAGCCAGCGCAAAGCCAAGGAAAAGACGCAATTTCACACCCATCGACATAGCCTCGACATGGTTAAGCCGCAGTAAAGCCGACGCGGCGCTAATCGCTGGCCTGTTTCCTACTTTTCGGCCACATGTGCGCGATGACCACACCCCCGCCGTCCCCCCGGCTCAACGCCCTCGCCACCGCGGTGCCGGGGCATGATATCCATATATCCTTCATCGACTGGGCGACGCCGCGGCTGACCGACGAGCGGGTGCGCGCGATCTTCACGCGGATGACCGCGCGGTCGGGGATCGAGCATCGCTGGTCGGTGCTGCCGCCGACAGAAAATGGCGGATCGCCAGTGGCGGCGGGCGGATTCTACGATGTCCCCGGCCTGCCGCCGACCTCGGTTCGAATGGCGGCCTATGCGCAGCACGCGCCCGAGCTTGCGATGCAGGCGATTGCCAACCTCGGCGATGCGCTCGAACCGGCGCGCATCACGCATATCGTCGTCGCGAGCTGCACCGGCTTCGTCGCGCCCGGGATCGACCAGATCCTTGCGCGGCGGCTGGGGCTCGCGCCCACGGTCGAACGCGTGCTGATCGGCTTCATGGGCTGTTATGCCGGGGTCACCGCGCTGCGCACCGCGCGGCATATAGTGCGCTCCGAACCCGACGCGGTGGTTCTCGTGGTCAGCGTCGAGCTGTCGACGCTCCACCTCAGCCTCGCCGATGAACCCGAACCGTTGCTCGCGATGCTCCAGTTCAGCGACGGTGCGGCGGCCGGGATCGTTTCGGCCGATCCGCATGGGCTTGAACTGGGTGAAGGGCGCAGTCTCGCGCTCGGCGACAGCGAAGAGCTGATCCGCTGGGACATCGGCGACAAGGGGTTCGAGATGACGCTGTCGGGCGAGGTCCCCGGGCGGCTGCGCGAAACGCTCGCCGATCCCGCCGTCCAGCGCGAGCTGTTCGGCGATGGCGGCGCGCCGCCGTTGCTCGCGGTCCACGCCGGCGGCCGATCGGTGCTCGATGCCGTCGAGCATGCGCTCGCGGTCGCACCCGAAGCCCTCGCCGACAGCCGCGCGGTGCTCGCGCGCTTCGGCAATATGTCGTCGGCGACGATATTGTTCGTGCTCGCCGACATGATGGCGCGCGGCGCGACGGGTGAGGGGATCGCGATCGCCTTCGGTCCCGGGCTCGCCGCCGAAGCGATCCGCTTCACCGCGTCATGAACCCCTTTGCCAGCCTTCGTGTGCCGATCAAGCGCGACGAGGAGATGGATGCTGCCGAGCTTTCGCCCGAACGCTATGCGCGCGTCCTCGCCGACCTGTCGCGCGTCAACGGGCTGACGATGGCACCGCGCCCGACGCTGGGCTTTCTCGACCGGGTGCGCGCGCGCGGCGTCGGGTCGAAGCCGTGGCGCATCCTCGATGTCGGGTTCGGTGCGGGCGACATGCTCGCGCGGATCGCGCGCTGGGGCGACAAGCGCGGGGTCGCGCTCGACCTGGTCGGCGTCGATCTCAATCGCAAGAGCGAAGCCGTGGCCGCGATGCGGCTCGGCGCGCGGGCGCGGCTGATCACCGGCGATTATCGCGCGCTGGCGGGGCAGGGGTGGGACATCATCCTCTCGAGCCTCGTCACCCACCATATGACGCCGGCACAGCGCAGCGAATTCCTGCGCTTCATGGAAGGCGAGGCGGCGCGCGGCTGGCTGGTCAACGACCTCCACCGCCAGCGCCTGCCCTTTGCCGGCTATCCTTTGCTCGCGACGCTGGCGTGGGTCGACCCGATCGTGCGGCGCGACGGGCAGCTGTCGGTCGGGCGAAGTTTTCGCCGCGCCGAATGGCGGGCGATGCTTGCCGAGGCGCTGCCCGATACGGCAGGCGATTGCCGTATTTTCCGCAGCTTTCCCTATCGCCTCTGCGTCGAGCATATCCGGTGAGCGATGCTATCGTCGTCGGCGCCGGGCCCGCCGGGTCGGCGGCGGCGATCGGACTGGCGCGCGCGGGCGCGACGACGCTGCTGCTCGAACGCGCGCGCGAAACGGGCGATGCGCTGTGCGGCGGTTTCCTGAGCTGGCAGACATTGCGGCGGCTCGACGCGCTCGGAATCGACCGCGCGGCGCTCGGCGGCCAGGCGGTCCGCTGCGTGCGGCTGTTCGCGGGCCCGCGGCAGAGCGAAACGGCGCTGCCCGGCGAAGCGATGGGGGTGTCGCGCCACCGGCTCGATAGCGCGCTGCAAGCCGCCGCCGTGGCCGCAGGCGCCGGCCTCGAACGTGGCGTCCACGCAACCGCGCTCGAAGGCGGCGCGGTGCAGACGCGCGATAGTTGTGTACTGACGGCGCAATCCATCTTCCTCGCGGCGGGCAAGCACGGCTTTCGCGGTTTTCCACGCGAGCCCGCCGCATGGCAGCGCACCGACCCAGTGATGGGGTTGCGCCTGCGGCTTCCCGCGCATCCCGCGCTCGCGCGGCTGATCGGCGACGCGGTCGAGCTGCATCTGTTCGATCGCGGTTATGCGGGGCTGGTCCGGCAGGAGGATGGCAGCAGCAATCTCTGTCTTGCGGTCCACAAATCGCGGCTCGACGAAGCGGGCGGCGATCCGGCGACGCTGCTGCGCGCGCTGGGCGATGCGATGCCGCATCTCGGCGCGCGGCTGGCGCATGCCGACGGGGCGCGCGGCGTTGATGCGATCGGGCATGTCCCTTACGGCTGGCGCACGCAGGAGACCGCGCCGGGATTGTTCCGGCTGGGCGATCAGGCGGGGGTGATCCCGAGCCTCGCCGGCGAAGGCATGGGACTCGCACTCGCAAGCGCCGATGCCGCGGTGGCGGCGTGGCGTCACGGGGGTAGCGCGGCGGCGGCCGCCTTTCAGAAACGGCTGGCCGCGCGGATGACGCGCCCCTTCGCGCTCGCCAACCTCGTCTGGCGGATCGGCGAGAATCGGGGCACCGCCAAATTTATCCCCCGCGCGGCGTCACTTTTTCCGTCGATGGTCCGAATGATATCGCAGGCGACGCGGATCGACCCGCGCTGACCGCACCCCCTTGCAGTCGCGCGGCGCCGCGCCGATATTATGCGCAACAGCGATGGCGCCAAAAAACGGCCCATCCGAAGGAGATTCTCCATGACCGATCCGAACACCAAAAAGACCCTCGACCCGATGGCGCACCATGTGCTGCGCGAAGGCGGCACCGAGCGCGCCTTCACCGGCAAATATACCGACCATAAGGGCGACGGCGTGTATCGCTGCGCCGACTGCGGCGAACCCCTGTTCGACAGCCGCACCAAGTTCGACAGCGGTTCGGGCTGGCCGAGCTATACCGCCCCGGCCGAAGGCGGCGCGGTCAAAGAGCTGACCGACACCAGCCACGGGATGGTTCGCACCGAAGTGCGCTGCGCCAAATGCGAAGGCCATCTCGGCCATGTCTTCCCCGATGGCCCCGGACCGACCGGGCTGCGCTATTGCATCAACAGCGCGGCGCTTGACTTCGAAGGTCGCGGGCAGGATGAGGCGTCAACCGGCAAGGATTGAAAGCGCCTTCCCGGACTGACGCATCAGGGGCGCAGTGAGGGAAGGAACACCGGCTTTGCGCCGTGAAAGACAGCAGGCTTCGTCGAATAAATCGTCATCGTCCAGCAAGCGCAGCGGCACGCCCGGCGGCGAGCCGCCGCGTTGGCGCGTGTGGCTGCGCCGCGCCTTTCGCTGGGGCCTTGGCCTCGCGGTCGTCGGCCTCGTAGCGCTTGGCGTCGCGGTCGGCATCGCGGTGCAGCGCATGCCGAGCTTCGAAGAGCTCAAGAAATCGCCGGCGGGGCAGACGATCCGCGTCCGCGCCGCCGACGGCACAGTGTTCCTCTCGCTCGGGCCGAATTACGGCCGCTGGCTGACGCTGCGCGAAACGCCGCAGGTGATGCAGGACGCGATGGTCGCGGTCGAGGACCGCCGCTTTCGCTATCACCCGGGGCTCGACCCCGTCGGCATGGCGCGCGCGGCGGCGGTCGCGCTCCAGAATCGCGGCAGCGGCCGGCGCCTGCAGGGCGCCTCGACGATCACGCAGCAGCTCGCGCGCAATATCTTCCTGTCGAACAGCTATGATTTCAAACGCAAGGCGCGCGAAATGATCCTCGCGCTCGCGCTCGAATGGAAATTCTCGAAGGACCAGATCCTCGAGCTTTATTTGAACAAGGTCTATTTCGGCGGCGGCAGCTATGGCATCGACGCCGCGTCGAACAGCTTTTTCGGCCATAGCGCGACCCAAATGTCGCTGTCCGAGGCGGCGGTCGTCGCGGGGCTGGTCAAGGCCCCCTCGCGCTATTCGCCGACCGCCGACGCGCAGGCCGCGCTGGGCCGTGCCGGCGTGGTGCTTGACGTCATGGTCGACGCCGGGGTGATCACGCGTGCGCAGGCCGACAGCGCCGAGCCCGCCAATGTCCAGCTCGCGAAGGAAACGGGGCAGAATAGCGCGCGCTATTTCAGCGACTGGGCGCTGCCGCAGCTCGACCTGCTGATCGACGAGGGCAGCGAAGCGCTCGACGTCTACACCACGATCGACCTCGGCATGCAGCGCGCGGCGACCGCAGCGATCCAGGCCGATACGCCGAAGGGCGTGCAGGGCGCGCTGGTGTCGCTCGACCGCGACGGCGCGGTGCGCGCGATGGTAGGCGGCAGGGATTATGTGACGTCGAACTATAACCGCGCGACGCAGGCGCTTCGCCAACCGGGGTCGGCGTGGAAGCTGTTCGTCTATATGGCGGCGCTCGAGGCGGGCTATAAGGTCAGCGACCAGGTCGTCGACGAGCCGGTGACAATCAACGGCTGGTCGCCCCGCAACTCGTCGGGGCGTTTTTCGGGCACGATGGATCTGCGCAGCGCCTTTGCCTATTCGGTCAATACGGTCGCAGCGAAGCTCGGCGACGAGGTCGGATTTTCGGCGGTCGCCAATATGGCACGCCGGTTCGGGATCACGACGCCCGTCAACACCCACCCGTCTATGGTGCTCGGCAGCGCCGAGGTCCGTGTGATCGACATGACTGCCGCCTTTGCCGCGGTATCGCGCGGGGGCGTGTCGGTGCAGCCCTATGGCATCACCAAGGTGACGACCGCGAGCGGCGAGCTGCTCTATCAGCGCCCCGCCGAGCGCGGGAACACATTGGTCGACCATTGGGTCGCGGCGGGCATCACCGACCTGCTGCAAACCGCGGTCAACACCGGGACGGGCAAGGCAGCGCAGATCGGCCGCCCCGTCGCCGGCAAGACGGGAACGACGTCGAGCAACAAGGACGGCTGGTTCCTCGGCTTTTCGAGCGGGATCACGACCGGCGTGTGGATGGGCCGCGACGATGCGAAGCCCGTCGGCGGGCTGCAGGGCGGCCGCGCGCCCGCCAAGGCCTTTGCCGACTATATGCGCGTCGCGGTCGCGCGGCGTCCCGTCGAGCAATTCGATACCGAAGTCGTGCTGCCCGAATGGCAGCTCGAGGACGAGGGCGAAGCCTATATGGGCGAGCCGGGCGAGGAGGGCTTCGTCGACGAGAATGGCATGCCGATCGAGCTGCCCTATGACAGCCGGCCACCCGAAACCACGGGACCGACGCCGCCGCCGACCGAAGATGGCCCGGTGCTCGACCAGCAATGGATCGAGGAGCAGACAGGTCGGCGCGGGCCGGGCGACGATGGCGCGGCGCCCAAAAATGGCGGCCAGTCCAAGATCATTACCGTGCCCAAGGTGCAGCCATCCGCGGCCCGGCCGTCGCAACAACAGCGACCGCCTTCAGACGGTGCAAACAATTAGTCAGGCCGCGAAGCGGTAGCGGTGGAGCGAGCGCCCCTCGCGGCGCAGCCAGCCGCGCGCCGCCGCAACGTCGCCGTCGTGCAGTTCGTCGACGAGCGCGTGGAAGGCAGGGCCATGGTCCATATGCCTGAGGTGCGCGACCTCGTGCGCGACCGTCGCGCGGCGGACATGGTCGGGGGCCATCACGAGCCGCCAGCTGTAGCGGAGGTTGCCGTCATGGGTGCAGCTGCCCCAGCGGCTGCGCGGATCGCCGACGCCAACGCGGCCGACCGATAGCCCCGCCGCGCCCGCGATCTCGCGGCTTTCGCGCTCCATCAGGTCGAGCGCCTGGCCCCTCAGCCAGCGTTCGATGCGCCGGCCGACACTCTCGGCGGGGCCGCCGAGGTGCAACGTGTCGCCGTCGATCCGGATCGCCCGCGGCGCGGTCGCGGTCCAGTCGACCTTGCGCTCGATGCCGCGAAACGGAACCGATGCGCCCGGCCCGACGATCACCGGCAGCGCCGCCTTGCCGACCTGCTCGGCCAGCCACGCCTGCTGTTCGCTCGCCCATTTGAGCGCCGCGCGCTCGTTGGTGCGGCGCGGAACCGTCAGCCGGAGTTCGCCGCGCGCGCCGTCGAAAACGAGGCGGTAGCGCCGCGACTGCGCATGGCGCACGACGCGCACCGGCCAGGCTTCGTCGCCCACCCAGATGTGCGGCCCCTCGGGCGCGAAGTCAGACGACGCGTTCGACAAGATGATTTTCCAGCGGCCCGGCCATATCCTCGCCGACCGTCCAGCCGACGATCGATTCGCCCGCGCGGTGCACCGCATCGCGGTCGCCGCAGACGAGATAATGCCAGTCGGGCAGCGGCTCGCCCTCGGCGCGCAGGCGATAGGCGCAGGTCTGCGGCAGCCATTCAATATCGGCGACCTTCGCCTTGGTGAGCGTCAGGCAGTCGGGGACATGGCGGCGGCGGTGCTTGTAGTCGCCGCAGCGCGCGGTGGTCAGGTCGAGCAGGCGGCACGCAACATTGGTCGGATAGATGCGGCCCGTGTCCTCATCCTCGAGCTTGTGGAGGCAGCATTTGCCGCAGCCGTCGCACAAGGCCTCCCACTGTCCCGCATCGAGAGAGGCGAGCGGCGCTTCCCAGAAGGGGCGTTTCGATGTCGCCCCCGCCGCCATCATTTCACCCATTTCGCCAGCTCGGCGGCGACCGCCGCGGGGGCCCCCTCGTCGATATCGGACGACGGGTCGTCGAGCGGCAGCAGCGCGACGGGCTTGCCCGCGGGATCCATCAGAAAGGCGAGCTGGCTGTGCGCCATCAGATAGCGGTCGGGGGCCGAGCCCGGCACCTTGTTGTAGGTGACAACATAGGCTTTCGCGACCGCGGCGATCTGTTCGGGGGTGCCGGTAAGGCCGAGCAGGCGCGGATGATAGCGTGCGACGAACGGCTTCAGCGCCTCGGGCGTGTCGCGCGCCGGATCGACGGTGATGAACAGCGGCGCGACCTTGGCGCCGCGCGCGGCGTCGGCCTTTTCGAACTGCGACAAGCCGCGCATCAGCTTTTGCAGGTCGACCGGGCAGATGTCGGGGCAGAAGCTGTAGCCGAAATAGACGAGGCGGTATTTGCCGGCGAAATCGCTGTCGCGAACGGTCTTGCCATTCTGGTCGGTGAGCGTGAAAGGACCGCCGATGCGCGCGCCTTCGAGCGGCGGCTTGGCAGGCGGCGCGTCGCCCGAGGCGTTGCATCCCGCGAGCCCCGCACCAAAAACGACGATCAGGGTTGCGCGGACAAGCTTTTGTCCCATATTCGCGATATTCATCATGCGGCCAGCCTTGGTCGGCTAACCGCAGAAAATCAACCATTGTCGTCGCATCAGCGGCGGACAAATTGTCCCAAGGGCCCCCAGACCATGTTTCGACGCGCGGAGATTCGCCTCGCCTCCTTCCTCCTCGCGCTGGTCGCAACGGCGGGCTTGCTGCACGGCCCCGCGCAGGCGCAGTTCCGCGGCGGCTATGCCTTTTTGCAGGCGGTCGACAGCCGCGACGGGACCAAGGCGACAGACGCGCTGAAGGATGATCCCTCGCTGATCAACACGCGGCATCCCGAAACGGGCGAAACCGCGCTGGTGATCGTCACCAAGCGCCGCGACATCAGCTGGCTGCGCTTTTTGCTCGCGAAGGATGCCGATCCATCGATCAGCGACCGTCAGGGCGTGACGCCGCTGATGCACGCCGCGCTGATCAACTTCACCGACGGCGCCGAGGAACTGCTCGACGAAAAGGCGCCGGTCGATCAGACCAACCGACGCGGCGAAACCGCGCTGATTCTGGCGGTGCAGGCCAAGAATAGCGCGATGGTCCGCCTGCTCGTGAAGCGCGGCGCCAATCCCGACAAGACCGATCATGTCGCCGGCATGTCGGCGCGCGCCTATGCCAAGCGCGACGACCGTAGCGGCCAACTTGTCGCGCTCCTCGACGCCAAGCCCGACGGCGCGATGCGCGATAATAGCGCGGTCTTCGGGCCCAAATAGCCTTCAATGTGATATTGCGTTTGACGATCACACTGCGGTGTGATATTTGAGCGCGATGTCTACACAGCTCATCGATCGTATCCGCGCCATTGTCGACGACGGGACCATGTCCCGCTCGGGCCTCGCCCGCGCCGCGGGTCTTCACGCCAACAGCCTGCGCGACCTCGATTCGCCAAGCTGGAACCCCACCGCCGAGACATTGCGCAAGCTCGAGAATTGGCTCGCGAACGGTAGCGACCTGTCGCCGATGGCGAGTCCCGAAGAGATTATCGCCGAGGCGCGTAACGGCCGCATGTTCATCCTCGTCGACGACGAGGATCGCGAGAATGAGGGCGACCTCGTCATCCCCGCGCAGATGGCGACCCCCGACGCGATCAACTTCATGGCGACCCACGGCCGCGGCCTCATCTGCCTGACGCTCACCAAGGCACGCGTCGACACCCTCGGGCTCGAGCTGATGAGCCGCCAGAACGGCACGCGGCACGAAACCGCGTTCACCACCTCGATCGAAGCGCGCGAAGGCGTCACCACGGGCATTTCGGCGGGCGACCGCGCGCGCACCGTCGCGGTCGCGATCGACGCCGGCAAGAGCCGCGACGATATCGTCACCCCCGGCCACATCTTTCCGCTGATCGCGCGCGACGGCGGCGTCCTCGTGCGCGCCGGCCATACCGAAGCGTCGGTCGACATCGCCCGCCTCGCCGGGCTCAACCCCTCGGGCGTGATCTGCGAGATCATGAACGACGACGGCACGATGGCGCGGCTCGACGACCTCGTCCCCTTCGCGCGTCGCCACGGGCTGAAGATCGGCACGATCGCCGACCTGATCGCCTATCGCAACCGCACCGACCGGCTGGTCGAATGCGTCGCCGACGAGCCGTTCGAGTCGGATTATGGCGGCGAATGGCGCCTCAAATCCTATCGCAACAAGATCGACGGCAGCGTCAATCTGGTGCTGCAAAAGGGCCCCGTCGACCCCGAGGGCGTGACGCTGGTGCGGATGCATCCGGTGTCGATCTTCGACGACATCATGGGCCGCCCCGGACCCAAGAAGCGCCGGCTGCAGCGCACGATGGACGCGATCGGCGAGGCGGGTTCGGGCGTCATCGTGATGCTAATGCGTCCGCTCCCCGGATCGGCCGATGCCGATGCGACTCCGGCGCCGACCGGCGGCATGGACCTTCGGACCTATGGCATCGGCGCACAGATCCTCGCCGACCTTGGCGTCCATGCGATGGAACTGCTCACCCCCACCCACAGCAATATCGTCGGTCTCGAAGGCTATGGCCTGTCGGTCGTCGGCGAACGCCCCATTCCTGGAGAAGCCTGATGGCGCATGTCCTGATCGTCGAAGCCCGTTTCTACAGCCACCTCAATGACATGCTACTGGACGGCGTGCGCAGCGCGCTCGAAGCCGAAGGGCATAGCCACGAGACGGTGACCGTTCCCGGAGCGCTCGAAGTGCCCGCAGCGATTTCGCTCGCCGCCGATACCGGGCGTTTTGACGCTTATGTCGGGCTTGGTGTCGTGATCCGCGGCGAGACCTATCATTTCGAGGTCGTGTCGAACGAAAGCGCGCGCGGCATCATGGCGCTCACGCTCGACGGGCTCGCGATCGGCAACGGCATCCTCACGGTCGAGGATGAAGAACAGGCGCTTGCGCGCGCCGACAAGACGCGCAAGGATAAGGGCGGCGAAGCGGCGAAGGCCGCGATCGCCATGCTGGCCCTGAAGGAACAATTCGGCATTGGTTGATCGCCCGCCCCCCAGCCGTTTTTCCGTCGTCGAGCGCGGCGGGCGGCTGGTGGTCATCGACAAGGAAACCGGGCAGACCCCGCCGACCGCCGCCGAGCGGATGGATCTTCACGATCGCAATCTTGGCGTCGAGCCGATCCGGCCCGCGAAAACGAGCGCCGCCCCCGACATGTCGACAGCGGCGCGCGCCGAATCGGGGCTGAGCGCGCGTCCTGCGCCCACACAGCAGGTTGCCGCGTCCACCGCGGCGAATAGCGGCAGGGATCGCGTGGCAGCGGCGGTTGCCGAGCGTAGCAAACAGCCATGGAAGAATCCGCAGCCGAACGATCGGCCCGCGCTGAAATCGAACCCCGAGCCCGCGCGAATCCCGAACCGCCCGGCGCCGCAAGCCGGCGGCACCCGCAAGACGATCGTCACCGGCAAATGGTGGGACGCCAAAGGACCGCGTACGATCGAGCTGGGCCCCAAGGGTCAAGCCGAACTGAGCGGCGGCTTCATGTTCCTGTTCTTTGGAATCGTGATCGCAGCAATCGTCGTAGGCTTTATCGAGCCATTGCTGCTCTTCGCCGGCGCCTTCGTGCTGTTCCGCTTCGGCGGCAACTTACTCGGCCCTATCGGCGCTGCCATCATCGACAAGGCCCTCGCCGAAAAGGGCTGACCCGGACGGCGTATAGCCGCCCGGGCCTGTCGTCCTTACGCGTTCACCAGCGCAGGATAGTCGGTATAACCTTCCGCGCCCGGCGAATACCAGGTCTGCGGATTGTCGGCCGCCCATTCGGCGCCGTTCTGGATGCGCTCGACGAGGTCGGGGTTGCCGATGAACGGGCGGCCGAAGGCGATGGCGTCGGCGAGGCCGTCGGCCAGCGCCGCTTCGGCCTTCTCAACATCATAGTCGCTGTTCAGGATCAGCGGACCCTTGAACGCCGTGCGGATCGCAGGCGATTGCCGGGGCACATCGGTGCGCCCGAAGGTGCCCTCGGGGCCAGGTTCGCGCAGTTCGAGGAAAGCGATGCCAAGCGCATCGAGCGCCGCGGCGGCCGCCGGGAACAGCTTTTCGGGGGCGCTGTCGTCGACGCCTTGCGTCTCGCCGTTTGGCGATAGTCGCACCGCGACGCGGTCCTTGCCCCACACTCCGATCAAGGCTTCGGTGACTTCGCGCAGCAGGCGGATGCGATTTTCGACCGAACCACCATAATCATCGTCGCGCAGGTTCGACCCGTCGCGCAGGAACTGGTCGATCAGATAGCCGTTGGCGCCGTGCAGCTGGACGCCGTCGAAGCCGGCCTTCTTCGCATTTTCGGCCGCCTTCACATAATCAGCGATCACGCGCGGGATTTCGTCGAGGCGCAGCGGGCGCGCTTCTTCCAGATCGAGGCGGCCGACCGGCGTGTGCGCGCGACCGGTGCCCGTCGTCGCCGACGCCGAAACCGGCTGCTTGCCGTCGTTGAACACCGAATGGACGAGCCGGCCCATATGCCAGAGCTGTGCGACGATGCGTCCGCCGGCGGCGTGGACGGCATCGGTCACCGGCTTCCAGCCTTCGACCTGCGCGTCGGTCCACAGGCCCGGTGCGCTCGGCCAGCCAAGACCTTCCTGCGAAATGCCGGTGGCTTCGGAGATGATCAGCCCCGCCGAAGCGCGCTGACGATAATAGTCGCGTGCGAGTTCGTTGGGGACGAAGCCCGGTCCGGCGCGGCCACGCGTCAGCGGCGCCATGATGATGCGGTTCTGGGCGTCGATCGCGCCCAATTTAATCGGATCGAATAGTGATACGGCCATGGTTCCTCCACGTTTCACTTTCTTCGCGACGGCCCCATCGGTCGTCGCTATGGCCCGCGAAGCTATGGACGCAGCGGTGCCGGCACAATGGTACGTAGCAAAAGAAAATCTAAATGACAGCGAAGATGGACAGTATCGACGACGTAGAGACCGCCGGCGCCGGACCCGGCCGCTGGGCCTTCGCGGCGCTGATCGGTGGCAACATCGCCCTGTCGCTCGGCGCGATGCTCGTGCGCATGGCCGACACCGGCCCCACCGCATCGGCCTTCTGGCGGATGACGCTCGCGCTGCCTTTGCTGCTGATCTTCGCATGGCGCGAGACCGGCGGACGCATGCCACCGCGCCCCGCCGTGCTGATCGCGGCCGTGGCCGGCATCTTCTTCGCGCTCGACCTCGCCGCCTGGCACCTCGGCATCCTGCAGACCAAGGTCGCCAATGCGACACTGTTCGGCAATTGCGCCAGCCTGCTGCTCGTCATCTGGGGCATTTTCCTGACCCGCGAGATGCCGCGCGGCTGGCAGGCGGCGGCGATCCTGCTCGCCTTCGCCGGATCGGCGCTGTTGATGGGGCAGAGTTACGAACTGTCGCCCGACTATCTCGTCGGCGATCTTTTGAGCCTGGTCGCGGGGGTGCTCTACACCTTCTATGTCATCCTGATGCAGCGCGTGCGCGGGACGCTCGCGCCGTGGAGCGCACTCGCCATCGCATCGGCTGTGTGCGTGCCGATCCTGCTCGGCACCGCGCTCGCGCTCGGCGAAACGGTGATGCCGCAAAACTGGACGCCGCTGATCCTGCTGGCGCTCACCAGCCAGATCGTCGGGCAGGGGTTGATGATCTGGTCGCTGCCACGCTTCTCGCCGCTGGTGATTGGGCTGACCCTGCTGATCCAGCCCGCGGTTGCCGCGCTATCCGGGTGGATCGGCTTCGGCGAGACGCTGTCGGCGATCGATATTTTCGGCGGGATGATGGTCGGCGCCGCGCTGGTGCTGATCCGGTTGCCGAACCGCGCTCCCCGGCCTATCTGAAGCTTATGGCTTCGATCCTTCCCGCCGACCCGACCCTCGACGAAATTCGCGCCGCGCTCGCGCCGCTGATCGCGGCTTCGGCGGCGTTCGATGGTTTTGGCGACGCTGCGCTCGACGACGCCGCGGCGCGCGTCGGCGTCGATGCGGACGTCGCGCGCCTCGCCTATCCCGGCGGCGGGCGCGACATGGTCGATGCCTGGTTCGCCGATGTCGATGCTGCGATGGAGCAGCGCTGGCCCGCCGAAAAGCTCGCCACGCTCAAGATCCGCGAACGCATCACGACGCTGGTCGAGACGCGCATCGACCTGCTCGCGCCCAACCGCGAATCGCTGCGCCGCGCGCTGGCGCTGCTCGCGCTGCCGACCAACGCCCCGCACGCCGCGAAGCTCGGCTGGCGCGCCGCTGATCATATGTGGCGGCTCGCGGGCGACACCGCGACCGACTATAATCATTACAGCAAGCGCGCGATCCTCGGCGCCGTCTATGGCTCGACGATGGCGGTGTTCCTGAATGACGAAAGCGAGGGTTTCGCCGACACGCGCGCCTTCCTCACGCGCCGGATCGACCAGGTGATGCGCTTCGAAAGCTGGAAATATCGCCGCGCCGCGCGCAGCATCGAACGGCCCAGCCTCGCGCGCTTCGTCGGGCGGCTGCGCTATCCGGGGCGCTGACCGGTTTCGATAAAGAACTGGCGTCCTGCGATCGATATTGATAATCGCTCGCAAATGACTGCTTTGCTCGAAAACTCGCTCGACCGGGCACCGCTCGGCGTCGCGGTGCGGATCGCCCGTATCGACTGGACCGCCATGTCCGACGACGAAGGCCGACGCCTGCGCGAATTCGGCCTGATGGAAGGGTGCGAGATCACCCCGCTCCATCGCGGCAGCATTTTTTCGCGCGATCCGCTGGCCGTGACGATCGGCCGCATGAAAGTGATCATCCGCAGCAACCAGGCCGCGGCAATCGAAATCGAGACGATAAGCGCATGACCGCCGCCATCCCCTCCATCGCCCTCGTCGGCAATCCCAACGCCGGCAAGTCGAGCCTGTTCAACGCGCTGACCGGCGCGCGGCAAAAGATCGCCAACTATCCGGGCGTCACCGTCGAGCGGAAGGCGGGGCACGCGAGCTTCGCTGACGGACGGCCTATTTCGCTGATCGATTTGCCCGGCACCTACAGCCTGACCCCCGCGAGCCTCGACGAGGCGGTCACGCGCGACGTGATCCTCGGCAAGCAGGCGGGCGAGACGCGCCCCGATGCGCTGATCATCGTGCTCGACGCCGCGAACCTCGACAATCATCTCTGCTTCGCGCTCGAACTGCTCGCGCTTGGCCTGCCGACGGTGGTCGCGCTCAACATGCTCGACCTCGCGACACGCGACGGACTGACGCTCGACACCGAACGGCTGTCGAAGGAGCTGGGCGTGCCCGTCGTGCCGACGGTCGCGGTGCGCAAGCGCGGGCTCACCGAATTGCTCGCCGCAATCGACGGCGCGATCGAGTCGCACCAGCCGCGCGCGGCCGTCGCCGCCCCGCAAAACGATGCCTCGCTGCACCAGCGCGCGCGCGCGATCGCGCGCGCCGCGACGGTCGACGAGACGCCGGTGCGCCGCTGGACCCAGCGCGTCGACAATGTCGTACTCCACCCGGTCGCCGGCCTCATCATCCTCGTCGCGCTGATGTTTGTGATGTTCCAGGCGGTCTTTTCATGGGCGACGCCGTTCGCCGACGCGCTCGAAGGCGCAATCGGCGTGGTCCAGACATGGGTGGTCGGCACCTTCCCCGACAATTTCCTGCGCGGGCTGGTGGTCGAGGGACTGCTCGCGGGGGTCGGCGCGGTCGTCGTCTTCCTGCCGCAGATCCTGATCCTCTTTCTCTTCATCCTGCTGCTCGAGGCGTCGGGTTATATGACGCGCGCGGCGTTCCTGATGGACGGGCTGATGGGCAAGGTCGGATTGTCGGGGCGCGGTTTCATCCCGCTGCTGTCGAGTTTCGCCTGCGCCGTCCCCGGTATCATGGCGACGCGGTCGATCCCCGACGAAAAGGACCGACTGACGACGATCTTGATCGCGCCGCTGATGACCTGTTCGGCGCGTATGCCGGTTTACACGCTGATCATCGGCGCCTTCATCCCGGCGCAAAATGTCGGCGGGACGCCGATCGGGCTGCAGGGACTCGTTCTCTTCGGCCTGTTCATCAGCGGCATCGTCGGCGCGCTGCTCGTCGCGTTTGTGCTGCGGCGTTCGGTAACCAAGGGCAATGCCACGGGCTTCATGATGGAAATGCCGCGCTATCAATGGCCGCGGCTGAACGACATCGCGATCGCGCTGTGGCAGCGTGCGTGGATCTTCCTGCGCCGCGCGGGCACGATCATCGCCGCGACGACGGTGGTCCTGTGGCTGCTGCTGACTTTCCCGCAAGCACCGGCCGGGCAGAGCCAGGTCGAATATAGCGCCGGCGGCCGCATCGCGAGCGCGCTCGAGGTCGTCGTCAAGCCGATCGGGTTCAACCACGACATCGCGCTCGCGCTGATCCCCGCGATGGCGGCGCGCGAGGTTGCGGTGTCGGCGATGGCGACCGCCAACGCGATCGACGCGGAGGGCGACGAGGATGCGATGGCCGAAGCGCTCGGCGACCGGATCGCGGGCCGCTGGAGCATCGCCACCGCGCTCGCCTTCCTCGCCTGGTTCGTCTTTGCGCCGCAGTGTATTTCGACGATCGCGATCACCAAGCGCGAGACCAATGGTTGGAAATGGCCCATGTTCATGGTTGGCTATTTGTTCCTGCTCGCCTATGCCGCTGCCGGAATCACTTACTGGACAGCCGTCGCCTTTGGACTAGGCTGATCCTCCACATTTTCTAGCGGAGCGGAGCGGCAATGGCTGGCAGCGTCAACAAGGTAATTTTGATCGGCAACCTCGGCGCCGACCCTGAAATCAAGTCGTTCCAGAACGGCGGCAAGGTCGCGAATCTCCGCATCGCGACGTCCGAACAGTGGAAGGACCGGATGACCGGCGAGCGCAAGGAGCGCACCGAGTGGCATCAGGTCGTGATCAACGGCGAAGGACTGATCGGCGTCGTCGAACGCTTCCTGAAAAAAGGCTCGAAGGTTTATATCGAGGGCTCGCTGCGCACCCGCAAATGGCAGGACCGCGACGGAAACGACAAATATACGACCGAAATCGTGATCGCGGGCATGGGCGGTACGCTGACCATGCTCGACGGTGCACCGGGCGGCGGTGGCGGCTCGCGCGGCGGCGACAGCTGGGCACAGGGCGGCGGCTCGTCGGCCGGCGGTTCGCCCGGCGGCTGGGATCAGGGTGGCGCTTCGGGCGGTAGCTCGGGCGGCGGCTGGAACCAGGGCGGCGGCGGCAGCAGCAGCTCGGGCGGCGGACGCCCGCCGTTCGACGACGATCTGGATGACGACGTTCCGTTCTGAGGACGGGTTTTAAGCAATGACCGACCTGATCACCGCCGCGGATGTCGCGCGCGGCGTGTGCCGGCTGTTCGCGCAGGCGGGGTTGGTCGCGATTCCCGAGGTGCCGCTGCCCAACGGGCGGCGCACCGACCTCACCGCGATCGACGCCAAGGGCAATATCACCATCGTTGAGATCAAGGTCAGCCGCGCCGACCTGCACGGCGACGGCAAATGGCCCGACTATTGCGACTGGTGCGACCGATTCTATTGGGCGCTCGCCTCGGGGCTCGACCCCGCGATCCTCGAGACCGAGGGCTATCGCCGCGAGACGTCGGGGCTGATCGTCGCCGACCGTTATGGCGCGGCGGTCGTGCGCGAAGCGGCGAGCTGCAACCTCGCGCCCGCGCGGCGCAAGGCGGAACTGCTGCGGATCGGACGGCTCGCGATGCGGCGATCGATGGTGGCCGCCGATCCCGAGCTGGCGGCGAGCTGGCTGGAGGGTTAGGCGCCGCGCGCGTGCATCCGCGCCAGATAACGCGCGAGAATATCGATCTCCAGATTGACGGGGCGTCCCGCGGCGGCCTCGTTCAGCGTCGTCATCTCCTGCGTGTGCGGGATGATGTTGAGCGTGAAATGCGCCTCGCCGTTCGGCTGGTCGGTAACTTCGTTGACGGTCAGCGAAACGCCATCGACGGTGATCGAGCCCTTGGGCGCGATATGCGGGGCGAGCGATGCGGGCGCGGCGACGGTCACGGTGACGCTGTCGCCGATGGGTTCGACCGACACGATGCGGCCGATATCGTCGACGTGGCCGGTAACGATATGCCCGCCGATTTCGTCGCCGATCTTGAGCGCGCGTTCGAGGTTCAGGCGGCGCCCCTGCTCCCACATGCCCGGCGCGGTGCGCGCGAGCGTTTCGGCGCTAGCATCGATCGCGAACCAGCCGCCGGGTCCGTTGCTGGCATCGTCAACGCCCTTGTCGACCACGGTCAGGCACGCCCCCGAACAGGCGATCGACGCGCCTAGGTCGATCGTGCCGACGTCATAAGCGGTGGTGATGACGAGCCGCGTGTCGCCGCGATCCTCGCGCGAACGAACGGTGCCGATGTCGGTGATGATGCCGGTAAACATGGGGTGGTTATCCTTCTCTGACGCGCTCGTAGACGTCGAGCCGGTCGCTGCCAAGCAGGCGGCTGTCGGCGAGGCGCCAGCGGCCGTGCGCGTCGGCTAGATCGGTGAGGCCGATGTCGCCGAGCGCGGGTTTGCCGCCGCCGATCAGGATCGGCGCGCGATAGAGCAAGAGCCGGTCGACGCGGTCGGCGGCGAGGAAGGCCGAGGCGGCGCCGGCGCCGCCCTCGACCAGGACCGAATCGACGTCATCGATCGCTTGCGGCGAGGCGACGGCGGTCCAGCCCTCCGGCGCTTCTCCGCTGGTGAGCAGCAGCTTTTTCGGGCTGCGGTCCTCAAGCCCCGGCAGCCGCACGTCGAGTCGCGGCGCGTCGGCCGCGAGCGTCCCGCGTCCGACGAGGATCGCCTGATGGCCTGCGCGTTCGAGATGGCCATGCGCACGGGCGCGTTCGCCGGTGATCCAGCGGCTCGATCCGTCGGCGCGCGCAATGCAGCCGTCGAGCGAGGTCGCGAGCTTGAGCGACACGAACGGCCGCCCTTCGGTATGCCGCGTCCACCAGGGCGCCATCGCGGCGCGGGCTTCGGCGGGAAGCATGTTGAAGACAACCTCGATCCCCGCCGCCTGCAACCGCGCGATGCCTTGGCCGTCGGTGCGCGGATCGGGATCCTGCGCGGCGATTACGACGCGCGCGACGCCCGCCGCGATCAGCGAATCGCTGCACGCCGGGCCGCGCGGGCTGGCGTGCGCACAGGGTTCGAGCGTGACATAGGCGGTCGCGCCGCGCGCGGCCTCACCCGCCGCCGCCAGCGCCGCCGCCTCGGCATGCGGACGCCCGCCCGGCTGGGTCCAGCCGCGCGCGACCACCTTGCCCGGCTTGACGATCAGACAGCCGACATTGGGATTAGGTGCCGAGGCCGGCAGGCCGCGCCGCGAGAGCGCGATGGCGACCGCCATCCAGTCGGCATCGGCGGGGCCGCGCTGCATTCGATCAGTTAGCCGCTTTGGGCTGCGCGGCGCGCGCCGCGCGTTCGGCGAGCGTCGAGCGGATCTGCACCGGCGCGGGCTTTTTCTTCGCCGCCGCCGCCGCTTCTTCGCCCAGCGTCTCGCGCGTCACCTTATCAGCCTCGGCCGAATCATATTCGATGCCAAGGCTGTCGGCGAAGCGCTGATATTGGGCGCGCTTTTCGGCGTTGTGCAGCGTCGTTTCCTTGGCGCGCGCCACCCAGTCGGCGCGAATCTCGGCCGCGCTGCGGTTCGCGGTCCAATTCTCGAAATAGATGATCTGCTCCTTGGGTTTTTCATAAGGGATCAGATATTTCTCGACCCCCGTGAAAATCAGCCAGGTCAGCGCCAGCGCAACGCCCCAGACCGCCCAACGGTGCGGGCGCGGCTCGCGGACATAGGCCCAGAAATCGGACAAGCCACCGCCGACATCCATTTTGTTGAACATTCCCATTCGCCCAATTTAGGCGATGTCGCTGCATTTTGCGAGGGGCAGCGAAACCGCGTGTGATTGCGCCAAATGATCGCTGATAACGTTCTAGATTGCAAAAAATGCAATAGCAGATGTTCATTTCGCAGTTGCAGCAATCATTGTGCAGTGCAATAACAAACTCGCCTTTTAGGCATCCTCTCCCAAAACTTTCACGGGCCACCCTCGGGTGGCCCTTTTTTTTCGACCTTTTTGGTTGAGAGATGCGGTTTTCCGCAGCGAACCGCACAAAACCGCGAATCAATCCTGCAACGGAACGCGCTTTTCGAATCGGCGCACCTCGGCAATGAAGCTGCCGGGCAGCGGTGTCGCACCGCCACTGTCGAGGTCGATATGCGCGTAGCTGATCTCGATATCGGTCAGACGCTCGCTATCGCGGAAGATCGCGCAATGGACGGTGAAGCTCGTCCGGCCGAAACGGCTGACCCGCGACGCGATGGTAATGCGTTCGTCGAGCCGCGCCGAGCCATGATAATCGATTTCGCAATGCACTTCGCGAATGTCTGTACCATATTGGTGAAAATAGGGGCCGGGCTGGCCTTCGCCGAGCGCGCGGAAATATTCGGTCACCCCGATGTCGGCGTAGACGAGGTAATTGCCGTTGAAGACGATATTCTGTCCGTCGATCTCGTTGAAGCGCACGCGCACCGTCTCGTGAACGCGAAAATCGTCGAGCGGAACGTCCCAGTTGCTGCGATCCATGACCGCGTCAGGCCGCAAGCGCGGCGGGGGCGCGGTCGAGCGGCGCGCAGGCCGCTTCGAGCCAGGCGCGGTCGTCGCCGCGCATTCCGGGCGCGAGCTTATCGAACACTGCGGCATGATAGCTGTCGAACCAATCGGCCTCGGCGGTCGACAGGAGCGACACGTCGACGAGGTTCTGCGCGATCGGCGCAAAAGTAATCGTCTCGAACCCCAGCATATCCTCCTCGGCGCCGTCGATGCGCTGCGGGATGACGATGACCAGATTTTCGATGCGGATGCCGAATGCACCCGCCTTGTAATAGCCGGGCTCGTTCGAAAGGATCATGCCCGCGTGCAGCGGCTCCTCGGTCCCCGCCTGCCCGCCGGCGGGCTTGGCGATACGCTGCGGCCCTTCGTGGACCGCGAGGTAAGTGCCGACGCCGTGCCCGGTGCCATGCGCATAATCGACCCCGTCGGCCCACAGATATTGGCGCGCGAGAATGTCGAGCTGGCTGCCGCGCGTGCCCTTGGGAAAGCGCGCGGTCGCGAGCGCGATATGGCCCTTCAGCACTTGCGTGAAGCGGCGCCGCATTTCGGCGGTCGGCGCGCCGATCGCGATTGTGCGCGTGATGTCGGTGGTGCCGTCGGCGTACTGCCCGCCCGAATCGACCAGATAAAGCGTGCCGGTCTCGATCGCGCGGTTCGTGGTCTCGTCGACCTTGTAATGCGGTAGCGCGCCGTTCGGGCCGGCGGCCGAGATCGTATCGAAGCTGAGATCGACGAGCGCGCCATTTTCGTCGCGAAATTCGCGCAGCTTCGCCGCGGCGCCGAGTTCGTCGAGCCCGCCCTTTGGCGCGACATCTTCCATCCATTGCAGGAAGCGTGACACCGCGACGCCGTCGCGGACATGCGCGGCGCGGGTGCCGTCCAGTTCGGTCTCGTTCTTGATCGCCTTGGGTAGCACCGCCGGGTCGCGGTGGCGTTCGATCTTTGCGCCGGCGGCTTCGAGCGCGGTGAAGATTGCCGCGACCGCGCGATCGGGGTCGACCGCGACTTTCTTGCCCGCCAGATCGGCGAGGGCGGCCTCGAAGGTGTCGCGGTCATGAATACGCACGCTGTTGCCCAGATGCACGCGCACCGCGTCGGTGATCTTCTCGGGCGCGATGAACAGGTCGGCGGTGGCGTCGGCGTGGAGCAATGCGAAGGCGAGCCCGACGGGCGTGTGGCTGACGTCCGACCCGCGGATGTTGAAGGTCCACGCTACCGAATCGAGCGCGGTCATCACCGTCGTGTCGAGGCCCTTGCCCTTCAGCCAGTCGGCGATCACGGCGCGCTTGTCGGTCGCCGCCTGCCCCGCGAGCTTCGTGTCATAGACCGTGACCGCGGCGGCGCTCGGCGCCGGCTGGTCGTCCCATGCGGCGTCGAGCGGGTTGACGTCGACCGCGACGAGCTGCGCGCCCTTGTCTGCCAGCGCCTTACCCAGGCCCCGCGCCCAGTCGATGCCGTGGAGCCAGGGATCGAAGCCGATCTTCTGTCCAGCGCTGACGTTCGCGCCGAGCCATTCGGCGACGCTCGACTGCGGCACGCCGACATAGTCGAACAGCGCGCCATCGACCTGATCGCGCACCTGCACCGTGTAACGGCCGTCCACGAACACCGCCGCCTTCGCCGGCAGCACCGCCGCCGTCCCGGCCGAGCCGCCAAAGCCCGTCAGCCACGCCATCCGCTGCGCATATTCGCCGACATATTCGCTCATATGTTCGTCGCTGATCGGCACGACAAAGCCGTCGAGGCCGCGCGCGGCAAGTTCGGCGCGGACGCGGGCGAGGCGTTCTGCATGGACGGGACTGGACATGGTCGCTTCCTTGTTCCTACATCGTCGGCGATCCCGCCCAATCGGGGCGACACCGCGGGGGATTTTGTGATGCGCGCTATTTGGATGTTTCTGGCAGCAATTGCCACCCCGCTTGTCGCATCATCGCCCCTGTTCGCCAAAGAGAAAGATGCCGCATTGACCAGCCCGACCCCTGCCCTGCCTGCCGCCCCCGTGGCGGAAAAGCGCCCGCACGAAGTGACGCTGCACGGCAAAAAGCTCTCCGATCCCTATCACTGGCTGAAGGATGAGAGCTATCCGACGATCGATGACAAAGATGTGCTCGACTATGTAAAGGCCGAGAACGCCTATTTCGACGCCGCGATGAAGCCGCATGCCGCGCTCGTCGAAACTTTGTTCCAGGAGATGAAGGGCCGGATCAAGGAAGCCGATTCGAGCGTGCCCCAGAAGGACGGCGACTGGGTTTACTGGGTCGAATATGAGCAAGGCGCCGAATATAAGAAATGGTACCGCAAACCCGTCGCGGGCGGCGATGCGATCCTGATCCTCGACGAGGTCGCGATGGCGGCAGGCAAGGATTATTTCCGCCTCGCCGAAGTGTCGGTCAGCCCGAACGGCAAGCTGATGGCCTATTCGTTTGACGACAATGGTTCCGAACGGTTCGAGGCGCGCATCCGCAATCTCGAGACCGGCGAACTGCTCCCCGACACGATCCCCGGCACCTTGTCTTCGCTCGTCTGGACCTCGGGCAACGATGCGATCCTCTATGGCCTCGCGAACGAGAATTGGCGCACCGACAATGTCCGGCTGCACAAGCTCGGCACGCCGGTTACCGACGACAAATTGCTCTACAAGGAGGCCGACATCGGCTTCGGCGTCGGGATCGGCAAGACCGCCGCCGACAATTATATCGTGATCGCGACGGGCGATAATGAGACTAGCGAGGTGTATCTGCTCCCCGCCGACAATCCCGAAGCGAAGATGCAGCTCGTGTCGGCACGCAAGAAGGGCCGCGAATATAGCGTCGATGAGCGTGACGGGACGCTCTACGTCTATACCAACGACGAACATCCCAATTTCCGCGTCGCCACCGCGAGCGTGAAGACGCCCGACGCGTGGACGACACTGATTCCCGGATCGGACGCGAGCTACATCACCGGCCTGTCGGTCTTCCGCGACTATTTCGTGCTCGAAACGCGCGAGAAGGGCGTCGATCAGGTCGATATCCGCAAATATGACGCGCCGCAGACCCCCGGCCGGATCAAATTCCCCGAGGCGACTTATGTGGCGGGGCTCGGCGACAATCCCGAATATCATCAGGACAAGCTGCGCCTCGATTATGAGTCGATGGTCACGCCCGACACGGTGTTCGACTATGATCTCGCGAGCGGCAAGCTCGAGACCCTGAAGGTGCAGGAAATTCCGTCCGGTTATAATCACAATGACTATATAACCGAATTGGTAAACATGCCCTCGCGCGACGGCACCCCGGTGCCGGTATCGCTCGTCTACAAGAAAGGCACCCCGCGCGACGGCAGCGCGCCGATGCACCTCTATGTCTATGGCAGCTATGGATACCGCGTCCCGCCGGGTTTCTCGACGACGCGTTTGAGCCTCGTCGATCGTGGGATGATCTATGCGATCGCGCATGTCCGCGGCGGCGACGATCTCGGCCGCGCCTGGTATCTCGCGGGCAAGACGACCGAGCGCAAGAATACGTTCAACGACTTCATCGACGTCGCGAAGGGCCTGATCGCCGCGAAATATACGAGCGCGGGCAAGATTTCGATCGAAGGCCGCTCGGCGGGCGGGCAGGTGATGGGCGCAGTCTATAATCAGGCGCCCGAGCTTTGGGGCGCGGTGCTCGCGGGCGTGCCCTTTGTCGATGTGATCAACACGATGGTCGACGAGACGCTGCCGCTGACCCCCGGCGAATGGCCCGAATGGGGCAATCCGATCACCGACAAGGCGGCGTTCGACTATATGCTGAGCTACAGCCCCTACGACAATGTGACGGCGAAATCCTATCCGCCGATGCTGGTGTCGGCGGGGCTCAACGACCCGCGCGTGACCTATTGGGAGCCGGCGAAATGGGTCGCGAAGCTGCGCGCGACGCGGACCAACGACGCGACGCTGCTGCTGCGCACTAACATGGGTGCGGGCCACGCCGGCAAGTCGGGCCGCTGGGGCGCGCTGCGCGAGGATGCCGAAGAGTTTGCGTTTGTACTGACGCAGCTCGGAGTGGAGAAGTAAGGCGCGGGCCTAAGCGATTGGGCTAGAGTTCCTTGCCCAATCGTTCCAGCCACGCCTTGGCCTGCTTGGGCTCGCCCGGCGCGTTCGTCGAGACGGGCCCGCGCGATGCCTCGAACTCCTCATGCAGCGCGAACGGCTGCAATCCGAGTTGATCGCGCATCTGGTCGATTTCTTCGCCCCGGTCGCACAGGTCCGTGACGACGGGTTCCCATTTGGCGTGCGCCGCGCGATCCTTGTTGTGGCCGAACAAGCCCCACGAACCGGCCGCAACCTTGCGTAAGGCTTCAAGCAGCACGGCCTCATATTCGGCTTCCAGTTCGACGCGGCGCGTGTCGAGGCGTTCGAGGCGATCCGCCCTGCTCATCAAGCCGGCAAAAATCCGCGCGCGACGAGTTCGGCCTCAAGCGTTGCCGCATCCTTGAACAGGTGCGCCGCAATGCCAACTGATTCGGCACCCGCCACATTCGCGGCATTGTCATCGATGAAAAGCGCACCCGTGGGGTCGATGCCGAATCGCTCGATCGCGAGATGATAGATCGCGGGATCGGGCTTCATCAATTTCTCGGTCCCCGACACGACGATATCGCCGAAGCGGTCGAAGATCGGCTGGGTCGGGCGGAAGCCTTCCCAGAATTCATGTCCGAAGTTGGTGATCGCGAACAAGGGCACGCCAGCGGCGTCGAGGCGTTCCACCAGCTCTAGGCTGCCGGGCATCGGCGCCGGGATCGTCTCGTTGAAGCGCGTGGCATAGGCGTCGATCAGCAGCGCATGATCGGGAAACGCGGCCTTCAATTCGGGCACCATCTCGGCGAGCGGACGGCCCGCGTCGTGCTGGAAATGCCACTGCGGCGTGACGACGTTGGTGACGAACCATTCGAGCTCGTCCTTTTCGGCGATCAGCTTGGCGAAGAGATAGCGCAGGTCCCAATCGAAGAGGACGCGGCCGACGTCAAAGATCACACTCTGGCGAATCATAACTGCTCCAGACACGCGAAAGCGCCGCCGGAAGCATCCGACGGCGTAACGCTGTTCACCAAAAGCAAACGGGGCGAAATCACCCCGCGCAGGGGCATTAGCCCTGGCGCGCCTTGAAGCGGCGGTTGGTCTTGTTGATCACATAGGTGCGGCCACGGCGGCGGATAACGCGGTTATCCCGGTGGCGGTCCTTCAGCGACTTCAGGCTGTTGCGAATCTTCATGATCTCTGTCCGTAAATCTTGGCGTATTGACGCGAAGCGGCGCAACTATGGGGAAGCGGTCCGAAAGTCAACCGCCTTTCCGGCCGATTTCAGCCCGCCAGCGCCTTTTGCCGGCGGCGCTGCACCGACGAGCCATATCCCATCGCCTCGCGATATTTAACGACGGTGCGCCGCGCGATGTCGTGGCCCTCCGCCGACAGTTTCTGCGCGATCGTCTCGTCGGAGAGAATCGCCTTGCCATCCTCGGCTTCGATCATCGCCTTGATGCGGCTCTTCACCGCCTCGGCCGACACCGCGCCGTCACCCTGCGTGTCTGAAATGCCCGATGAGAAGAAATATTTGAGCTCGAACAGCCCACGCGCACAGCTCAGATATTTGTTGCTGGTGACGCGGCTGACGGTCGATTCGTGCATGCCGATTTCCTCGGCCACCTGGCGCAGGGTCAGCGGGCGCATATGTGCGACGCCGTGGAGGAAAAAGCCTTCCTGCTGCTTCACGATCGCGCTCGCGACCTTGACGATCGTGCGCTGGCGCTGGTCGAGCGCGCGGACGAGCCAGTTGGCGCCGGCGAGCTGTTCGGACAGCCACGCCTTGCTCTTCGCCGCCGCGCCCTGCGCGAGTTCGGTATAATAGCGGCGATTGACGAGCAGCCGCGGCAGCGTGCCGCTGTTGATTTCGACCGCCCAGCCCTTAGCGGTCTGGCGGATATAGAGGTCGGGAACGACCGCCGGCGCGCCGTCGCCGCCGAATTTCAGCCCGGGCCTCGGGTCGTAAGCGCGCAGTTCGCGAATCATGTCGGCGAGATCTTCGTCATCGACCCCGCAGATGCGTTTCAGCTGCGGGAAGGCGCCTTTGGCGACAAGATCGAGATGCGCGATCATCGTGGCCATCGCCGGGTCGTAGCGGTCGGCCTCGCGCGCCTGGATTGCGATACATTCGGCAAGGTCGCGTCCGCCGACGCCCGAGGGATCGAAGCATTGAATGCCCGCCAGCACCTCTTCGAGCAAAGCGAGCGGGACGCCCAATTGCGCGGCAAGTTCGGTGAGGTCGGCGCGCAGATATCCGGTTTCGTCGATCAGCGCGACAAGCTGGCCCGCGACGATCGCCTCGATGCCGCTGAAGCGCTCGCCGACTTGCGCGAGCAGATGGTCGTGGAGCGTGCCCTCATGCTCAGCGAAGCTGTCGAAATCGATATCCTCGCCCGATCCCGACAGGCCGACATTGTCGCTCGCGCTGTCGTGATGAAAGCTGTCGGCGGCAAGGTCGACATCGAGGTCGTTCGCGCTGCCGCCGTCCGCCGCCAGCGCCTGGTCGGCGTCGAGCGACGCGGCTTCGGTCGTCGGCGCATCGCCACCGGGCGTGAATTCGGGATCGCCCGCGCTGCCGTCGCTGTCCGCCGAGGCCGTATCGAGCAGCGGATTGCCTTCGAGCGCTTCGGCCAGATAGGCTTCGAGTTCGAGGTTCGACAGCGCCAGCAGCTTGATCGCTTGCTGCAGCTGCGGCGTCATCACCAGCGATTGCGACTGGCGGAGATCGAGGCGCGGACCCAACGCCATCAGCGATTATTCGATCACAAGGAGAAGCCCTCGCCGAGATAGAGGCGACGCACCTCGGGGTCGGCGACGAGCTCTTCGGGGGAGCCGGCAAGCAAAACCTTGCCGTCGTAGATGATGCAGGCGCGGTCGACGAGGTCGAGCGTCTCGCGCACATTATGGTCGGTGATGAGCACGCCGATGCCGCGTGTCTTGAGATCCACGACAAGGTCGCGAATGTCGCTGATCGACAGCGGATCAATGCCGGCAAAGGGTTCGTCGAGCAGCATGATCGACGGGTTGGCCGCGAGCGCGCGCGCAATTTCGGCGCGGCGCCTTTCGCCGCCCGACAATGCCATCGCGGCCGAATCGCGAAGACGCGTCAGGCCGAATTCGTCGAGCAATTCCTCGAGCCGCCGCTCGCGCGACACCTTGTCGGGCTCGCTGAGTTCGAGCACCGCGCCGATATTCTGCGCGACGGTCATGCCGCGAAAGATCGAGGTTTCCTGCGGCAGGTAACCGAGCCCGAGGATCGCGCGGCGGTACATCGGCAGCGCGGTGATGTCGGCCCCGTCGAGCATGATGCGCCCGGCATCGGGCTTCACCAGCCCCATGATCGAATAGAAGCAGGTCGTCTTGCCCGCGCCGTTGGGACCGAGCAGGCCGACGACCTCGCCCTTGCCGACCGACAGTGACACGTCGGAGAGAACCGTGCGCTTGTCATAGCTCTTTGCGATCGAGATGACCGCTAGGCCATTGCCCGCCGCGGCTTCCTCGCGGACATGCGCGCGATGCTCGGTGACGCCATGATCGCTCTCGGTCAGCGTGCCCGCATTGGATTCGTCGTCGGTCATAGGTCGGTCGGTTCCAGTTCTAGCCCCACGAGCGCGTTACCCCAGCGACGCGGCGAACGTCAATCTGGCAAGATTTTTGCAGGGCTGCTCCCCTCCCCCTGAAGGGAGGGGAGACAAGAGACTAGTGTGCCGCCTGCGGTCCGCGCACGATCCCCGACAAAGCGAGCTGTTCGTCGATCGCGGCAAGCAGCCGCGTCAGCGCCGCCTCGTCTTTCGCCTCGGCGCGAGCGACGAGCACATCCTGCGTGTTCGAAGCGCGAAGCAGCCACCAGCCGTCGTCGGTTAGCACGCGCGCGCCGTCGGTGCGGTCGACCTGCGCGCCCGAGGCTCCCAGTCGATCGAGGACTTCATCCACAATGGCGAATTTGCGGCTCTCGTCGACCTGGAAGCGCATTTCAGGGGTGTTAACCATCGGCGCCATGTCGCCGCGAAGCTGCGTGACGCTCTGCCCAAGCTTCGTCGCCGCCTCGATCAGCCGGATCGCGGCATAGGGCGCGTCGTCATAGCCATAATAGCGGTCGGCAAAGAAGATATGCCCGCTCATCTCGCCCGCGAGCGGGCTGCCAGTTTCCTTCATCTTCGCCTTGATCAGGCTGTGGCCCGTCTTCCACATCAACGGTTTGCCACCGAGTTCGGCGACGCGGTCGAACAGAGCCTGGCTCGCCTTCACGTCGGCGATGACCGTCGCGCCGGGCAGGTCCTGGAGCACCGCGGCGGCGTAGATTTGCAGCAACTGGTCGCCCCAGATCACACGGCCCTCGCCGTCGATCGCGCCGATGCGGTCGCCGTCTCCATCGAAAGCGACGCCGAAATCGAGGCTCTTCTCCGCGACGAGTTTCCTGAGATCGGCGAGATTCTTTTCCTCGGTGGGATCGGGATGGTGGTTCGGAAAATGACCGTCGATGTCGGTAAACAGCAAGTGATGCTCGCCCGGAAGACGCGCGGTGAGTTTCTCGATGACGGTGCCTGCGGCGCCGTTACCGGCGTCCCAGCCGATGCGGAAGGCGCCGCCCGCGAACCCTTCGACCAGCCGGTCGACATAGGCGTCGACGATATCGATGCTTTGCGACGTGCCTTCGCCGCTATCCCAGTCGCCCGCGGCGGCCATTTTGCCGATGCCCAGGATATCGGCGCCGTAGAAGGGGCGCCCCTGCATCACAAATTTGAAGCCGTTATAGTCGGGGGGATTGTGGCTGCCGGTTATCTGTATGCCGCCGTCCACATCCTCGGTTGACGCGGCATAATAGAGCATCGGCGTCGGCCCGAGTCCGACGTTGAGCGCGTCGACGCCCGCGGCATTTATGCCGTCGATCAGCGCGTCGGTTAGCATCGGCGACGACAGCCGCCCGTCATAGCCCACGGCGACGCGCTTGCCGCCCGCGCGGCGGACCAGCGTCGCGAAGCTGCGGCCGATGGCATAGGCGTCCTTGTCGGACAGCGTGTCGCCAACGACGCCGCGGATGTCATATTCGCGCAGCATCGTCGGATGAAAATTGTGCGTCATCTTTGATCCTCTTGGGGGAGAGAAGGGTCAGGCGGCGGCGAACAAATCCCCATCCGGATGCAATCTTTCGCGCACCGGCAGGTTGAGTCCACCCATCGCCTCGCGGAGTTCCTGCCGCGCGACGACGTGGCCAATCCCCATGCCGCCGAGATGCGCCTTGTCGAGCAAGGTGAGGCCAGCCGGGAAAAGCTCGCGATAGATGACGCGCTCGCCGAGCCCGGGGATGACGCGGAAACCGACGCGGCGCGACAATTGGGTCAGCGCTTCACCGACACGGCGCATATTGTGCGCGTCGACATGCTGGAGGCGGTTACGCAGAATGATCCAGTCGATCGTCCGTCCGTCGGTCTTCGCGCGCGTCTTTCGCGTGTCCCAGATGAGTTCGGAATAGAAGCTGGGGCGCGTGACCTGAAAGGTTTCGGGATCGACCTGTCCGATCAGATCGAAATCGATGAAGCTGTCGTTGATCGGGGTGACGAGCGTATCGGCGCTCGTCGCGAGGTGGCGCGCGAAGATATCGTCGCGGCCCGGCGTGTCGGCGATCAGATAATCGGCGTCTTCGGAAAGCCGCGCGACTTGGTCATCGAGTTCCTCGATCGTCGAACCGGTGAACACTTCGAAGCGCGGGGTCGGCAACGCAACCTCGCGGCGCTTTGCGGTCTGTTCGCGATTTTCCAGATAGCGGTGGAATGTGCGCTGGCGCGGGTCGAGATCGATGCCCGCGACGCGCCAGCCTTGGCTCGCCAGCGCGACCGCGAAATGCACGGCGCAGGTCGATTTGCCCGTCCCGCCCTTTTCATTGGCAAAGATGATGCGATGCGGTGCGGGCTTCGTCGCTGAGGTCGTCATGGGGCGTTGCGATTTTCCTGTTTGCGCGGCATGGGCGGCCGGCGCGCGAAGTGATATAGTCGCGCCAATATCGGAGGGCGACCGGGCGTGCAAATCATCCGTGACATCGCAATGCTGCACCGTGCCGTTACGGCACTAAAGCAGGGGGGTAAGAGCGTCGCGCTGGTCCCGACGATGGGGTCGCTGCACGACGGACACCTCTCGCTCGTCCGCATGGCAAAGCGTGTCGCCGACCATGCCGTCGTGTCGATTTTCGTCAATCCGACGCAATTCGGCCCCAACGAGGATTTCGACGCCTATCCGCGCGACGAGGCGCGTGATGCCGCGATGCTCGCGCAGGAAGGTACGGGGCTGCTCTGGGCGCCCGACGTCGCGACGATGTACCCCGGCGGACACAGCACGCATATCGAGGTTGCCGAGCTTGGCGCCGATTATTGCGGCGCCGCGCGCCCCGGCCATTTCGACGGCGTCGCGACCGTCGTGGCCAAATTGTTCAACCAGGTGCGCCCCGACGTGGCGATCTTCGGCGAAAAGGACTGGCAGCAGCTTGCGATCATCCGCCGCATGGCGCGCGACCTCGATTTCGGCATCGACATTTTGGGCGCGCCGATTGCGCGCGACACCGATGGTCTCGCGCTGTCGTCGCGCAATGCCTATCTGTCGAAGGATCAGCGCGCCGCTGCGACCGCCTTTCCCGCGGCGTTGAAGGCGGCAGCAAAAGCAATCACGGGGGGCGCCGATGTAGCGGAAGCACTCGCCAAGGCCGAGGCCGCGATCGTCAAGGGCGGGTTCGACAGCGTCGATTATGTCGCGCTCGCCGATGCCGACAGCCTCGAAAGATTGGACGCTTTTCGAAAGCCTGCACGCTTGCTGGCGGCGGCGCGGATCGGAAAAACGCGGCTCATCGACAATTTTCCGGTCGGTGCTTAACGATATAACTCACGGTTTTTCAGGACTTTTCTGTCCTATCCACAAGAAAATCCAAAGGTCGTTAACGCTTTGTTGACCATAAGCCGCAAGGTTAGGCCCCGAAGCTTCCTGTGGGGGGAAGCGACAGGGGGTTATCATGGCGAACAGTCTGAAGTCTGCCCAATATCTGATCGAGAGCCGCTTGCTCGACGCCGCACGCGGCGACGCGAACGCCTATTTCGATCTGGGCCTTGCCTTTTCTACCGGCACCGGCGGGGTCGATGTCGACCTGATCCAGGCGCATAAATGGTTCAATCTTGCCGCGCTCGGCGGCAATGTCGAAGGCCAGCAGTGCCGCGCCGACCTGTCAGACGAGATGTCGCGCGACGAAATCGCCGAAGCGCAGCGCCAGGCACGCGCCTGGCTCGACGAGACGGCGCGCCGTCCTGCTGCACGCCGCTTCGCGGCCTAATCCCTCCGCTTGAAGGGCGTGTGCCCTTCGAGCCATTCCATCTCTACAGCTTCCGCCTGCCGTTCCTGCTCGAGATAGTCGGCGACGGCGCGGCGAAAACCCGGATCGGCGATGAAATGCGCCGACCAGGTCGCGACGGGGCCATAGCCGCGCGCAAGCTTGTGCCCGCCCTGCGCGCCGGCCTCGACACGCGCCAACCCGCGTTCGATCGCGATGTCGATCGCGCGATAATAGCAAAGTTCGAAATGCAGATAGGGGATGTCGATCTGGCAGCCCCAATAGCGGCCATAGAGCGTGTCGGCGCCAAGGAAGTGCAGCGCCCCCGCGACCGGCCGCTCCTCGCTGTCATAGGCGATGAGCAGGATAATCTGCTCGGCCATCCTTTCGCCCATCAGGTCGAACGCTTCGCGCGTCAGGTACGGATGCCCCCATTTGCGCGCGCCGGTATCCTGATAGAATAGCCACATCGCGTCCCAATGCTCGGGCTGGATCGCATCGCCTGTCAGTTCCTCGATCCGCAGCCCCTCGACCGCGCGCAGCCGCTCCTTGCGTAGTTGCTTGCGTTTCGCCGAATTCAGCGTGGCCAGGAAATCGTCGAAGCTGCCGTAGCCAGTATTCGCGAAATGAAACTGGATGTCGCGGCGGACGAGCCAGCCCGCTTCCTCGAACAGCGGCATCTGCTCGGGCGCCACAAAAGTTGCGTGCGCCGACGACAGCTGGTTCTGCCGCACCACCGCCTCGGCCGCCCGGAGCAGCAACAAAGCGTCGCCCGTGTCGTTCGATAACAGGCGCGGTCCGGGCACCGGCGTGAAGGGCGCCGCGATCTGCAGCTTCGGATAATAATCGCCGCCCGCACGCGCCCATGCATCGGCCCAAGCGTGGTCGAAGACATATTCGCCCTGGCTGTGCGATTTAAGGTAGGCGGGCGCGGCGGCGACAAGTGCTCCGTCGGCATCTTCGACGAGCAGCGGCGCCGCCTGCCAGCCGGTGCCCGCCCCGATGCTGCCCGAATCTTCGAGCAGCGACAGGAAGGCGTGGCCGACGAAGGGATTGCCGCCGTCGTGCAGCGCGTCCCACGCAGCCGCGTCGATCGCGGCGACGCCGCTACCGAGCGATATCGTGCGTGCCGGCGGGTCCGCCTCGGCCATGGCTTAGGCCGGGCGCACCGCGACGATCGCGTCGGCCTCGACCGCGGCGCCGAGCGGCAGCACCGCGACGCCGACCGCGGCGCGCGCATGGCGGCCCGCTTCGCCGAACAGCGTTTCGAACAACTCCGACGCGCCATTGGCGACCTTCGCCTGATCGGTGAAATCGGGAGTGCTGTTGACGAACACGCCGAGCTTGACGACGCGCTCGACGCGCGACCAGTCGCCGCCGAGCGCCTGCCCGATCTGCGCGACGAGCATCAGCGCGACGCGCTGCGCCGCATCCTGACCGCCCGCAACGTCGACATCCTCGCCAAGGCGGCCGGTCACGACCTGCCCGTCGCGGAACGGCAGCTGGCCGCTGACATAGAGCAGGCCGCCATGTTCGACGACGGGCACATAGGCGGCGACCGGCGCGGCGGGCTTGGGGAGTTCGAGGCCGAGTTCGGCGATTTTGGCGGCGATATCCATGGGTCGTTCCTTGATTAAACCGGTTCGGGGGCCGGGGCGGGGATGTTTTCGGCAAGGCGCGCCAATATCCAGTCGCGCGCCGCTGTCCAGTCGTCGATTCGCGCATGGGCGTAAGGCGATGGCGCGATCTTATCCGCGATCGCGGGCTCGCCAACGAGGTGTAGGCGCCACACGTCGGGCGCCTCATGCGCGACCGATTGATGATGGCCCGCCAGATCGTCGATGAATACCGCGACCGAGGGTTGATATTGCTCGATCAGGCGGCGCACCGGCTCGCCCTTGCCGCCGCGGCTGCCGATCACCGGCGCGTGGAAATCGTGGAGCGCGAGCTGCTCGATCCGCGCCTGCTGATGTTCGGGGCCGACGTTGGTGAGCACGACGATATCGGCCTCGGCGCCGATCGCCGCCATCGCGGCGAGCGCGCCCGCTATTGGATATTGCCGCGTCATTTCCTTGCGGAAGAAACCGTCGAGCAAGGGCCACACCTCGGCCGCTTCGAGCGGCGTGCCGCACTCCTTGCGCTTCAGCGCATTCGCGAAGCTCGCATCCTCGATCCGGAAGATCACGCCATGTTCGGCGTCGACCCATTCGGCGAAGGGCACGACCATGTGCATCAGCACCTCGTCGCAATCGGTGATGACGAGCGGGCGGTTCATGCGGTGGTTCCTTCGAGTCTCTGCGCCGCTGCGGCGATGCTGGCCGGCGGCACCTGCAACGCATCGGCGCAGGCGACAAGGTCGTTTTCATGGGCGGTGAGGAAAGACAGGATCGCCGCAAGCGTCGCCTGCTCGCCGAGCGAAGCGCGCAGTTCGTCCGGCGCGAGCCCGGTCAGGCCGAGCAACCGTTCGGCGCGCGGTTCGTCGCTCAAGATCCAGCCGAGCGCCTGAAGCGCCAGCGCGGCATCGCCATCGTGCAAGTCGTAAGTCCCTTCATCGCGATGCAATTGTGTCGTGCGGCCGATTCGCCTAAACGGGCCGCGGATGCAAGGTGGGGAACAGAAGTAACATGGGCAAGACCATCCTGGTCGTCGAAGATAATGAGCTTAACCTTCGCCTCTTCTGCGACCTGCTCAACGCCCATGGCTATAGCGCGCATCCGGTGCGCGACGGCCGCGACGCGCTGGCAAAGGCGCGCGAAGTGTCGCCCGACCTGATCATCATGGATATCCAGTTGCCGCATGTCAGCGGGCTCGAACTGATCGGCCAGATGAAGGCCGACCTGACCTTGCGCGCGGTCCCGATCATGGCGGTGACTGCCTATGCGGGCAAGGGCGACGAGGAGCAGATCAAGGCTGCGGGCGCCGAAGCCTATGTCTCGAAACCGATTTCGGTGATCAAATTCATCGAGAGCGTGGGGGCGTTTGCCTAAGCGACGGCTAAATAACAATTAGTTCCAAAGGGATGGCAGACCAGGACAGCTCGCCACGCCAAAGCGGTCAGGCTGCCACCGCTTCCTCGCTCTGGCTTGTCGCCGCTTCGAGCAGGCGTTTTTCGAGGCTCTTCACCCGCGCGGCGCTGTCGATCTTGTCGCCGATCAGGTCGGTCACGTAGAAGGTGTCGACCGCGCGCTCGCCATAGGTTGCGACATGCGCGCTGTGCACCGTGACCTTTGACTGGAAGAGCGCATAGGCCAGCTGGTTGAGCAGCGCCGGGCGGTCCTGCGCGTTGACCTCGATCACCGTGAAGCGGTTCGACGCTTTGTTGTCGACGAAGACGTTCGGCGCGATGCGGAACGCCTCGGCACGGGTGCGCGGCAGCGCACGCGCTTCGAGTTTGGGCAGCAATTTGTGGCGGTTGGCGAGCGCATCCTCGATCGCGCGGGTCAGCCGGCCGATCTGTCCAGCCTCGGCGAATGGCCGCCCCAGCGGATCCTGAACTAGAAAATTGTCGAGCGCGAGCCCGTCGCGCGTCGTGTGGATGCGCGCGTCGATGATGTTGCCGCCGGCGAGGTGGATGCCGCCAGCGATACGATAGAAAAGCCCCGGATGGTCAGCCGCGAGAACCATCACCAAGGTCGCGCCGCGGTCGTCGTCGGGAACCGCAGCAATATGCAGCGGGGCATCGCCCGCCTGCCGAATGTGGACGAGGTTCGCGGCGATGACCTCAACCGGCTCGGCGATCCAATAGCTTTCGGGAAGTCGCTTCGCGACCTTGTCGAAGGTTTTGCGGTCGAAACCGAACTGCGCCGCGACCGCTTCTTTCTTGCTGGCGATCCGTTGTTCGCGACCGCGCTGCTTGTGGCCGAGGCGCAGCACTTCCTCGGCGGCGTCGTATAATTCGGTGAGCAGCTGGCGTTTCCAGCCGTTCCACACGCCGGGGCCGACCGCGCGGATATCGACGACGGTGAGCACAAGCAGCAGGCGGAGGCGCTCGGGGCTCTGCACGACCTGCGCGAAATCGAGGATCGTCTTGAAATCGGCGAGATCGCGCTTGAACGCGGTCGCCGACATCAGGAGATGATAGCGCACGAGCCACGATACGGTCTCGGTCTCGGCCTCGTTCAACCCGAGCCGCGGGCAGACGCGCAAAGCCAGCTCGGCGCCGAGCACGCTATGGTCACCGCCGCGTCCCTTGGCGATGTCGTGGAGCAGCACCGCGACATAGATGACGCGCCGCGAATGGATCTGGTCCATGATCGCGGTCGACAGCGGGTGATCCTCTTGCAGCCGGCTCTGCTCGATATCGGCGAGCAGCCCGATCGCGCGGATCGTATGCTCATCGACCGTATAATGATGATACATGTCGAACTGCATCTGCGCGACGACGCGGCCGAAATCGGGAACGAAGCGGCCAAACACCCCTGCCTCGTTCATCCAGCGCAGCACCGTTTCGGGATCGCGCGGGCTGGTCAACACATCGAGGAACAGCTCGTTCGCGCGCGCGATTCGGCGGACCCCGCGTGCGTCGATCAGCTTCGCATCGTGCCGCGCCTGGCGCATCGCCTGCGGATGGATTTCGAGGCCATGTTTGTCGGCGAGAGCGAAAATCTCGACCAGCCGCACCGGGTCCTGCTGGAAGAAATCATCGCTCGGCAGCGCAAGCCGGCCGCGGTCGAGCACGAAGCCGTGGAGCTTGCCCGGACGCCGCCGGATCGTCGGCAGGAACCGCCGCCCGCGCGCCGCCATCTGATCGTCGAGATGCGCGAGGAAGGTGCCGGTGACGTCGCCGACGCTTTTCGCGTGGAGGAAATAGAGCTGCATGAAGCGTTCGACCGCGCTCTTGCCCGGGCGGTCGGCGAAATGCATCCGGCGCGCGATCTCGGGCTGGAAATCGAAGGTCAGCCGGTCCTCGGCGCGGCCCGCGAGCGTGTGGAGGTGGCAGCGCACCGCGAGCAGGAAATTTTCGGCGCGCTCGAACTGGCGAAGCTCGCGCCCGGAGAGCAGACCCGCGCTGACCAGTTCGGGAACGGTACGCACGCGGTGGATGAACTTGCCGATCCAGAAGAGCGTGTGGAGATCGCGAAGCCCCCCCTTCCCTTCCTTCACATTGGGTTCGACGACATAGCGCGAATCGCCCATCCGCTTGTGGCGCTCGTCGCGTTCGGCGAGTTTTTCGGCGACGAAGGCCCGCGCATTGCCCGCGACGACCTCGGCATCGAAACGCGCCGACGCCTGATCATACAGGTCGCGGTCGCCCCAGATGAAGCGCCCTTCGAGCAGCGCGGTGCGGATCGTGAGGTCCTCCTTCGCAGCGCGCACCATCTCGTCGAGCGAGCGCGAACTATGACCGACCTTCAGCCCGAGATCCCACAAAGTATAAAGCTGCGCCTCAATCACCTGCTCGGTCCAGCTCGTCTGCTTGAACGGGGTGAGAAAGCCGATGTCGATATCGCTGTGCGGCGCCATTTCGCCGCGGCCGTAACCGCCGACCGCAATCAAGGTGATGCGTTCGCCCGCCGAGCGATTCGCCGACGGATAGAGATAGCCGATGGTGAAATCATGGCTGAGGCGGACGATCTGGTCGATCAGGAAGGCCATCGCATTCGCCGCGACGCGCCCCGCCGACGGGCGTTCGAGCAGCCGGCGTTCGATCTCGGCGCGTCCGTCGTCGAGCGCGGCCTTGAGCAGCGCGACCATCGCGCGGCGGCGCGTTCCCGAATCGCCGCTTTCGGCGGCGATCGCGTCGAGCTGCGCCGCAAGGTCGCGGCGGTCGATAATCGCGCGGCGATGGTCGAGATTGTCGAACAGGTTGCTCATGGCTCGTCGGCCATCAGCCGCTTGAGCGTGTAGAGCGCATCGAGCGCCTCGCGCGGAGCGAGCGCATCGGGATCGATCCCCGCCAGCGCCTCGCGCAGCGCATCCTTCACCGCTGTGGGTGCCTCGGCAAGCGTCGCGGCAAAAAGCGGCAGATCGTCGAGCCCCGCCGCAAGTCCGCCGGTCTTTTCACGCCCCGCCTCGAGCTTGGCCAGCACCGCTTCGGCGCGCTTGACCACCCCTGCCGGAACGCCCGCGAGCCGCGCAACCGCAAGGCCATAGCTGCGATCGGCGGGGCCGTCGGCGAGTTCGTGGAGGAGCACCAGGTCGCCTTGCCATTCGCGCGCGCGGACATGGTGGAGCGAGAGCGCGTTCAGCGTTTCGGCGAGGCGCGTGAGTTCATGATAGTGCGTCGCGAAGAGGCAGCGGCACTTGTTCACCTCGTGGACCGCCTCGACCACCGACCAGGCGAGCGCGAGCCCGTCGTAGGTCGAGGTACCACGCCCGACCTCGTCGAGGATGACGAAGCTTTGCGGGGTCGCCTGCGCGAGGATCGCCGCGGTCTCGACCATCTCGACCATGAAGGTCGAGCGTCCACGCGCGAGGTTGTCGCTGGCGCCGACGCGGCTGAAGAGGCGGTCGACGAGTCCGAGCTTTGCCGCCGCCGCGGGGACGAAGCCGCCCGCCTGCGCGAGCACGACGATCAGCGCATTCTGGCGGAGGAAGGTCGATTTACCGCCCATGTTCGGGCCGGTGACGAGCCACAGGCGGTCGCTTGTCGAGAGCGAGACATCGTTAGGGACGAAGCGTTCACCCGATTTCGCAAGCGCGGCCTCTACCACCGGATGGCGACCGCCAGCGACGTCGAGGCACGGCGTATCGGCGAGGTCGGGGCGGCACCAATTGTGGCTCATCGCGTGATCGGCGAGCGCCGCACCGACGTCGATGCGCGCGAGCACGTCGCAGCTCACGGCGATCGCCTCGCGCCGCGCGATCGCGGCATCGGTCAACGATTCGAGATGCGCGGCTTCGGCGGCGATCGCGTGGACGCCCGCCTGCGTCACCCGGCTCGCAGCTTCGTGGAGGTCCGAAGAATTGAAGCGCACCACGCCCGCGAGCGTCTGGCGATGCGTGAAGCCCGATTCGGGCGCCATCAGCGCATCGGCATGCTTCGCGGGCACCTCGACATGATAGCCGAGCACGCCATTGTGGCGGATCTTGAGTGAGGCGATGCCGGTGCGGTCGCGATAGTCGGCTTCGAGCGCGGCAATCGCCTTCCGCCCGTCGCGGGCGGTTTCGCGCAGCGCGTCGAGCGCATGGTCATAGCCTTCGGCGACATAGCCACCCTGTGCGGCGTCGACCGGCGGGGTTTCGATCAGCGCGCGGCTGAGTTCGTCGACGAGCGTGCCATGGCCGTCGAGCCCGGGAAGGAGCCTTGCGAGCAAGGGCGGCAGATCGGGGCGGCGCGCGAGCCGTTCACGCAAGAGCCGCGCGCCACCGAGCGCATCGCGAAGCTGCGCCAGATCACGCGGTCCGCCGCGTCCTGCGACGAGGCGGCCAAGCGCGCGCCCGGCATCGGGCAGCGCGCGGAGCGCCGCGCGTAGTTCACCGCGCCACAAAGCGTCACGCGCGAGGCCATCGACGAGATCGAGCCGGTCGAGGATCGCATCCTTGTCGGTGAGCGGGCTTGCAAGATCGTCGGCGAGCAGGCGCGCGCCAGCCGCGGTGACGGTGCGGTCGATCGTACCGAGCAGGCTGCCCTCGCGCGCACCCGCCATCGTGCGGACGAGTTCGAGGCTCTCACGCGTCGCCGCGTCGATCGCCATCCGCCCCGATGCGAGGTGGCGCAGCGGCGGCTGGAGGAAGGTCGGGCCGCCGGTGCCAACATGGTCGAGATAGGCGACGAGCGCGCCCATCGCGGCGATTTCGCCGCGCCCGAACTGGCCAAAGCCGTCGAGCGTCTGGACGCCGAAGAAGGTTTCGAGACGTTTCTGCGCGCTCGTGCTGGAAAAGTCCGCAGCCGGACGGCGCACGATTTGCCGCGCCGACGAGATCGGCAACTCCTCGGCGCTTTCGCTGAGCAGCAATTCGGATGGCGCGAGCCGCGCGAGTTCGGCATCGACCTGCTCGCTGCGCACCGCGACGACCTCGAAGCGGCCGGTCGAAATGTCGGCGGCGGCAATCGCGACCTCGCCGTCGCTGCCGACCTGCGCGAGCGCCGCGAGGCGGTTCGCGCTGCGCCCTTCGAGCAGCGATTCTTCAGTCAGCGTGCCTGCGGTGACGAAACGCACGATGTCGCGCGCGACCAGTGCCTTCGACCCGCCGCGCGCTTTCGCTTCGGCGGGGGTTTCGATCTGTTCGGCGATCGCAACGCGATGCCCGGCGCGGATCAGCCGCGCGAGATAGGATTCGGCGGCGTGCACCGGCACCCCGCACATCGCCACCGGCTGCCCGTCATGCTCGCCGCGTGAGGTCAGCGCGATGTCGAGCGTCGATGCCGCCGCCTTGGCATCGTCGAAGAACAGCTCGAAGAAATCGCCCATGCGATAGAAGAGCAGGCAATCGCCCGCCTTGTCCTTCAGCGCCCAATATTGCGCCATCATCGGCGTTGCAGCGGGCGCGGGGCTATTCGAATTGGCAGCGGAGCGGGCGGTGACAGGCATGCGACATGCTTAGGGACGGATATGGGCCCGTGGCAAGACGCGCGCGCGATTCGCGGGTTCCATTTCCGCTTGGCGACGCTAGGGAATGGGCTCGGGCGCGCGCCTTGTGGATCAGTTGAGAGGATAAATGATGGACAGCGGCAGCAAGGTACAGTTTTCGGACCGCGAGGCCCTGCTTTACCACGCCTATGGCCGGCCCGGGAAAATCGAGATCGTCGCGTCGAAACCGATGGCGACGCAGCGCGACCTCAGCCTGGCCTATTCGCCCGGCGTCGCGGTTCCGGTGCTCGCGATCGCCGAGAATCCCGCCAAGGCCTATGATTATACGATCAAGGGCAATCTGGTCGCGGTGATTTCGAACGGCACCGCGATCCTCGGGCTCGGAAACCTCGGCGCACTCGCCTCGAAGCCGGTGATGGAAGGCAAGGCGGTGCTGTTCAAGCGCTTCGCCGACGTCGATTCGATCGACCTCGAGGTCGACACCGAAGATCCCCAGCGTTTCATCGAAGCGGTCGAACTGCTCGCGCCGAGCTTCGGCGGCATCAACCTTGAAGATATCGCCGCGCCCAACTGCTTCATCATCGAAGCGGCGCTGAAGGAACGCATGAACATCCCGGTGTTCCATGACGACCAGCATGGCACCGCGATCATCACCGCCGCAGGCCTGATCAACGCCTGTTACCTGACGGGACGCGACCTTGCGACGGTGAAGGTCGTGGTCAACGGCGCCGGCGCCGCGGCGATCGCGTGCACCGCGCTGATCAAGGCGATGGGCGTCGCCCACGAAAATGTCATCATGTGCGACCGCAAGGGCACCATCTATCAGGGCCGCACCGACGGCATGGACCAGTGGAAGTCGGCGCATGCGGTGCCGACCGAAGCGCGCGACCTGACCGAAGCGCTGGTCGGCGCCGACGTGTTCCTCGGCCTGTCGGCCGCGGGGGCGCTGAAGCCCGAGATGGTGAAGGATATGGCGCCCGCGCCGATCATCTTCGCGATGGCGAACCCCGATCCCGAGATTTCGCCGCCAGATGCCCGCGCGGCGCGCCCTGACGCGATCATTGCGACCGGACGCTCGGACTATCCGAACCAGGTCAATAACGTGCTCTGCTTCCCCTTCATCTTCCGCGGCGCGCTCGACGTCCATGCGACCGCGATCAACGAAGAGATGAAGATCGCGGCGGCCTATGCAATCGCCGACCTCGCGCGCCAGCAGGTGCCCGAAGAGGTTGCTGCGGCTTATGGCGGGCGCGCATCGAGCTTCGGCCCCGAATATATCATCCCCTCGCCCTTCGACCCGCGCCTGATGGAAATCGTGCCGGCGGCGGTCGCCGAGGCGGCAATGAAGACCGGCGTCGCGCAGCGGCCGATCGCCGACCTCAATGAATATCGCACCCAGCTCCGCGCCCGGCTCAACCCGACGACGTCGGTGCTCACACTCGCCTATGAAGCCGCGCGCAACAATCCGAAGCGCGTCGTCTTTGCCGAGGGCGAGGAAGAGGTGGTGCTGCGCGCCGCGATCCAGTTCCGCGACGGCGGTTATGGCACCCCGGTGCTCGTCGGCCGCGAAGGGCTGCGCGACAAGCTGCGTGCGATGGGCGTCGCCGATCCCGAGAGCTATGAGGTGCATAACAGCGTCAATTCGCCGCATGTGCCGCAGATGGTCGAGATGCTCTACGAGCGGCTGCAGCGCCGCGGCTATCTCCGCCGCGATGTCGAGCGCATGGTCAATCGCGACCGCAATATCTTCGGCTCGCTGCTGCTCAAAATGGGGCTCGGCGATGCGATGATTACGGGCACGACGCGGACCTATTCGCAATCGATGCGCGAAATCCGGCGCGTGATCGACCATGCCGAGGGCAAGACGCCGTTCGGCATCCATGTGCTCGTCGACCAGCATCACACGATCTTCATGGCCGACACCACGGTCAATGAGCGCCCGACCGCCGAGATGCTTGCCGATATCGCCGAACGCACCGCACAGGTCGCGCGGCGGATGGGGCACGAGCCGCGCGTCGCTTTCCTGTCCTATTCGACCTTCGGCAATCCCGAGGGGAGCTGGCTCGAAAGCATCCGCGAGGCGGTGGCTATTCTCGACCAGCGCAAGCCCGCGTTCGAATATGAAGGCGAAATGGCGCCCGACGTCGCACTCAACGAGAAGGTGATGAAAAACTATCCCTTCTGCCGTCTGTCGGGTCCGGCGAACGTGCTGATCATGCCGGGGCTCCAATCGGCGAACCTCTCGGCAAAGCTGCTGCGCGAACTCGGCGGCGGCGCGGTGATCGGCCCGATGCTAGTCGGCATGGAGAATCCGGTGCAGGTCGCGACGATGGCGTCGACCGCGTCGGATCTGGTTACCCTCGCGGTGCTCGCGGCGGGCGGGATCGCGCAATAAAAGCAAAAGCGGCGGTGCCTTGGGGCGCCGCCGCTTTCTATCCGTTACCGATATCGCCGGCTTTACCGCCCGCTGGGGGCACCCGCGCCCGGCGCGCCGACAGCGCCGATGTTCCCGAAGATATCCTCGAAGAAGCTGCGGTGACGGCCGAGCGTCGGCGTCTTGTCGCCTTCGGGGCTGAGCCGGCTCACCAGTTCGAGCCCGGTGCGGTCGACCGCGGCAACGTTACCCGCGGGGTCGAAGCGGACGCGCAGCACTTGCTGATCGACCGGGCGCGGCTTCGCGAAGGCGAGTTGGCGCGTTTCGCGCGAGACATAATAATATTCATTGTTGCTGAACTGGCCGACGAAAGTCGGACGGCCGAGCGTCTTTTCGACCGATTCGCGGTTGTCGACGCCGGGGGTGATCGCCTCGGTCAGCAGCGGGTCGACGACATAACCCTGCCGGCCCTTCAGCTGCGCGCAGCCGCTGACGGTCAGCGCGAGCGCCAGCCCGGCGACAATCACACGCACGGGGCGGACGGGAAGTTTCGGCTCATGGGTCGACATCAACATATCTCCGTTGCGCCCTTTTTCAGCGGACGCTGGCAATCGCGCCTCTTAACCGCAAGCGGTCGGCGCGCACAAGCTGCTTATGCCGCGGCAAAGCTTGCGCCAAGCTGACTCACGCCCCTTTTCCGCCCAGCCGATTCGGCCTAAGCGAATCGCATGTTTTCTTCACTCCGCAAATTCTTCGCATCCGAGCCCGACCCGCGCGAGGCGCGCCGCCCGCTGTGGAACGCCGTCGTCGCCACCGCGCGCGCGCCGCACTGGTATGCCGAGGGCGCCGTTCCCGACACGCTCGACGGCCGGTTCGACATGATCAGCCTGGTCATGGCGCTGGTGCTGCACCGGATCGACGACGAGCCCGCCCACGGGCTCGCCGGCGTCCAGCTTACCGAATTGTTCGTGAACGACATGGACGGGCAGATGCGCCAGATCGGCTTTGGCGACATGGTCGTCGGCAAGCAGGTCGGCCGGATGATGAGCGCGCTCGGCGGCCGCCTCGGCGCTTATCGCGCCGCCGACGGATCGGACGAACTGCGTGCTGCGCTGGTCCGCAACCTATGGCGCGGCCAGGAACCTGCCGAAGAAGGTCTCGCGCATGTGATGACCGAAGTCGCGGCATTGCGCGCGACGCTGGCGGCGATGCTGGTGTCCGATCTCGTCGTCGCGGACCATCTGGGCGGAGCAGCGCGTTGAGCACCCCCGAATTCTCGCTGATCGTGACACTGGCCGACGCCGCGCACGGACGCACGCTGTCGGTCGAGGCCGATGCCGAAACGCGCGCCGAAATCGCCAAGCGGCTGGCGCTGGTCGCGCTCGACCACTTCGCCGTCACCGGCGAAGTCCGGGCAATCGCCGGCGGCATCGGCGCGAAAGGCGAGGTGCAGGCCAAGGTGGTGCAGGCGTGCGCCGCGACCGACCTGCCCGTCTCCGCAACAATCGTCGAGCCGTTCGACCTGCGCTTCCTGCGCGACGTCGATGCGCCGGTCGGTGAGGATGAAGAGATCGAGATCGGCAGCGACGAGCTCGACCTGCTGCCGCTCGAGGGCGACCGGGTCGACCTTGGCGAAGCTGCGGTGCAGACGCTCTCGCTCGCCCTTGATCCCTTCCCGCGTCATCCAGACGCCGACCGGATTCTCGCGGAGAAGGGCGTACTCAGCGAGGAAGCCGCAGGGCCGTTTGCGGCGCTGGCAAAGCTGCGCGGAAAGCCCGACGCCTAACGGTTTTCGTCGGGGGCGGGCTTTGACTCTTCCTCAACCAGATCAGCGACCGCGGCGCCCAGCCCCGGCTCTTCTTTCGCGGCCGGCGTTTCCACCGCAGGTTTGCCGGCGTCACCCTCGCCCGCTGCCTTTTCGGCACGCGTCGGCGGCAGCGCGCCGCCGAGCGCGTTGGCGAGGCCGAGCAATTGCTCGCCGATCACCTTGTCGACCGCGGGCGCGATATCGGCGACCTTGAAGCGCATATAGCCCCCGACGACATAGTCGAAGCGCAGCGCGCTGCCCGTCGGCGTTTCCTTGATCTGGATCGTCAGCGTGCCATTGAGCGCCTCGCCTTGCAGCGGTCCGAACGCGCCCGAGAGACGCAGCATCTGGCCGGGTTTCGAAAAGAGGATGCGCGCGTGCTGGACGCTGCCAACGCCCGATCCGGTGTCGGGCAATTTTTCGCAGAAGCATCCGCCCGCCTGCGGATCGAGCCAGAAGTTCGCGGCGTCGCCCGACCAGCTATGATCCTTCGACCACCAGCTTTGCGGCATACGGAGCATTTTCCAGACGTCGGCCGGGGTCGCGGCGACCTGCGCGGTGTGCGCGACGGTGAAGCCGGCGTCGCTTTGGTCGACGACCTTGGCGTTTGCCGTCGACGCCAAAGCCAGCGTCCCGATCATGGCGACGCCTGTAAAATATCCGGAAATTGCCATCAGCCCGTCCCCCTTGGCGCCTCAATAACCGGCGCCGGGAGGACTGGCTAGCCTCAGCCCGCGAGGATCGTTTCGATCGCGTCGTTGACCTCGTCGATCGGCGCCATGCCATCGACGTGCGTCACGATCCCGCGCGCTTCATAGATCGGCAGGATCGGCGCGGTCTTGGCGCGATATTCGGCCATGCGCGTGCGCACGGTTTCCTCATTGTCGTCGGGACGGCGCTTGAATTCATCGCTGCCGCAAACGTCGCAAACATTCTCCACTTTGGGGAGCTTGTAGCGATCGTGATAGCCCGCACCGCATTTGGCGCAGCTGAAGCGGCCGGTGATACGATCGACGAGCGCGTCTTCCTCGACCTGCAGCTCGATCACATGATCGAGCTTGCGGCCGCGGGCAGACAGGATGCCATCGAGCGCTTCGGCCTGTGCCGCAGTGCGCGGATAGCCGTCGAAGATCACCGAAACGTCGGCGCCGAGCTGATCGAGCCGTTCGCCGATCAGGCCCGAGACGATTTCATCCGAGACGAGTTCGCCCGCATCCATGACGGCCTTCGCCTGTACGCCGATCGGCGTTCCCGCCTTGACCGCTGCGCGCAGCATGTCGCCGGTCGAGAGCTGGATCATGCCATGCTCGTCTTCCAGGCGCACCGCCTGCGTTCCCTTGCCCGCCCCCGGCGGACCCAGCAAAATGATATTCAGCGTCATGGAAGCCCCTGTTGCCTCTGCCGTGTCGCAGTTGCCGTAGCGAGCGCCTTAGCGCCGCGCAACGCCGCCTTTCAATTTGGCCTTTTTGATGAGGTCGCCATATTGATGCGCGAGCATATGGCTCTGGATCTGGCTGATCGTATCGATCGTCACGTTGACGATGATCAGCAGGCTGGTGCCGCCGAGCTGGAACGGCAGGCCCGATCCGGCGATGAAATATTCGGGGATCAGACAGATCGCCGCCAGATAGGCCGCACCGAGCACGGTGATACGCGTCAGGACGAAGTCGAGATAGGCGGCGGTGTTCTTGCCCGGGCGGATGCCGGGGATGAAACCGTTCTGGCGCTTCAGATTGTCGGCGGTTTCCTCGGGATTGAAGACGACCGCGACGTAGAAGAAGCAGAAGAAGACGATGCCCGCGGCATAGAGCGCCATATAGAGCGGCTGACCGTGCGCGAGATACTGGTTGAGCGTGATCAGGAAATCGCCGGTCGCGGTGTCGCCCTGAACATTCTGGCCCATCATCTGGGTGACGGTCAGCGGCATCAGCAGCAGCGACGAGGCGAAGATCGGCGGAATCACGCCCGCGGTGTTGACCTTGAGCGGCAGGTGGCTGCGGTCGGCCTGCATCACGCCGCGCTGTGTCGCGCGCTTCGGGTACTGGACGAGGACGCGGCGCTGCGCGCGTTCCATGAAGCTGATGAAGGCGATGATGACGATCGCGCCGCCGACGACCGCGAGGATCGTGCCGCCGCCCATCGAGCCTTCGCGCACCTGCGTGAACATCTGCGCAAAGCTGCGCGGCAGCTGGGCAAGGATGCCCGCCATGATGATCAGCGAAACGCCGTTGCCGATACCGCGGCTGGTGATCTGTTCGCCGAGCCACATCAGGAAGAGCGTACCCCCGACGATGCTGATCACCGCGCCGATGCGGAACATCATGCCGGGATCGACGACCGCAGCAATTCCCTGCGTCGCGCCGAGCGACTCAAGCCCGACCGCGATGAAATAGCCCTGGATCGCGGTCAGACCGACGGTGCCGTAGCGCGTATATTGGTTAAGCTTCTTGCGCCCGCTTTCGCCCTCTTTCTTGAGCGCGGCGAGGCTCGGCGACAGCGCCGACGCAAGCTGCACGACGATCGACGCCGTGATATAGGGCATGACGCCGAGCGCGATGATGCTCATGCGCTCCAGGCTGCCGCCCGAGAAAGTGTTGAAGATGTCGAGGACACCGCCCGAGGCGGCCTGGCTGTAGAGCGACGCCAACGCCACGGGATCGACCCCCGGCAGCGGCACGAACGACAGGAAACGGAAGACGATCAGTGCGCCGATCGTGAACCAGATGCGGTTCTTGAGTTCGGTCGCCTGGCCGAACTTCGAAAAGTTCAGGTTGGAAGCAAGCTGGTCGGCGCGAGAGGCCATGGGTGTTTTCCTCGGATATTCCGGACCGCGCCCCCCGCGACCCGGCGCCTATGTGCGTTCGGCGGTGTCGAAGCGCAAGGGGAAAGGCCTATTTTGCAACGCAGCTCGTCGATACCGGCTGCTTCATCCGTTCGCATCGAACGGGAAATAAGGGATCATCAAATAACGAAGGGGCGGACCGTATGCCGAGCCGCCCCTTCGCTTGATTATTCCGCCTTGGCTTTGGCGCGGCGCTGGGCCTTCTTGCCTTCGCCTTCGGCCTTCGCTTCGGGCAGCTCGACCTTGCCGCCAGCCTTTTCGACCGCTTCGATCGCGCCCTTCGACGCGCCGGCAACGGCGAAGTTCAGCTTCGCGGTGAGTTCGCCCTTGGCGAGGAGGCGCACGCCGTCCTTGCCGCCGCGGGCAACGCCAGCGGCCTTGAGCGCGGCGTGATCGATGACAGCCTTGGCGTCGAGCTTCTTCGCGTCGATCAGCTTCTGGACCATGCCCAGATTGACGATCGCGAAGTCCTTGCCGAAGATGTTGTTGAAGCCGCGCTTCGGGATGCGCATGTGAAGCGGCATCTGGCCGCCTTCGAAGCCGTTGATCGCGACGCCGCTGCGGGCCTTCTGGCCCTTCTGGCCGCGGCCGGCGGTCTTGCCCTTGCCCGAACCGATGCCGCGTCCGACGCGCATGCGGCCCTTGCGGGCGCCGTTGTTGTCACGAAGTTCGTTAAGCTTGATCGTCATTTTGCACTCGCTTTCGCTTTTGTCGCGCTGATTAGGATTCGGGAAAGTCCCGAGGGGTTTAGCCCTCGATGACTTCCACCATGTGAGGAAGCTTGCGGATCATGCCGCGCACTTCCGGGGTGTCGACCAGTTCGACCTCGCGGTGCATCTTGCCCAGGCCGAGGCCGGTCAGGATGGCGCGCTGGCCCTTGGGACGACGGATCGGCGAACCGATCTGGCGGATCTTGATCTTCTTGTCAGCCATCGTCTTACTCCGTCACCGCCGCGGCTTCCGCCTCGGCTGCGCGGTCGGATGCACCGCCACGCTTGATCAGGTCCGAAACCTTCTTGCCGCGACGCTGCGCGACCGACTTCGGGCTGGTCTGCTCGCCGAGCGCCTCGAAGGTCGCACGGATCATGTTGTAGGGGTTCGAGGTGCCGACCGACTTGGTCACCACGTCCGCAACGCCCAGCGATTCGAACACGGCGCGCATCGGGCCACCGGCGATGATGCCGGTACCGGCAGGTGCCGAACGCAGCGTCACATTGCCCGCACCGAACACACCGCGACCATCATGGTGCAGCGTGCGGCCGTCGCGCAGCGGAACGCGAATCATCGCCTTCTTCGCAGCAGCGGTCGCCTTCGAAATGGCTTCGGGCACTTCGCGCGCCTTGCCATGACCGAAACCGGCGCGGCCCTTGCCGTCACCGACGACGACGAGCGCGGCGAAACCGAAGCGCTTGCCGCCCTTAACGGTCTTCGAGACGCGGTTGATGTGGACGAGCTTTTCGATCAGCTCTTCGCCGCCATCTTCGTCGCGCGGGCGACGATCGTCGCGGCGGCCACGGCCACCGTCACGACCGCCACGGCCACCGTCGCGGCCGCCGCCACGGCCGCGGCGCGGAGCCTGGCCATCGGTGGGGGCTGCTTCGGGAGCGCCTTCGACGTTCTGTACTTCGTCTGCCATGATTAGAACTCCAATCCGCCTTCGCGAGCCGCGTCGGCCAGCGCCTTGATGCGCCCGTGGAACAGGAAACCGCCGCGGTCGAACACGACCTGCGTCACGCCGGCCTTCTTCGCGGCAGCGGCGAGGCGCTTGCCAACGTCAGCCGCAGCTGCCGTGGTCGCGCCGGTCTTGCCGCGGACATCCTTGTCCAGCGTCGAAGCCGAAGCGAGCGTCTGCCCGGCAGCGTCGTCGATGAGCTGTGCATAGATGTGGCGGCCCGAACGGTGCACCGACAGGCGAGCGCGGCCACCCGCGCGCTGACGGAGGGCGGTACGGACGCGCTGACGGCGTTTTTGGAAAGGGGTAAGATGTGCCATGGCTTACTTCTTCTTGCCTTCTTTGCGGAAGATGTACTCGCCGCGATATTTGATGCCCTTGCCCTTATAGGGTTCGGGCTTACGCCAACGGCGGATTTCCGCCGCGACCTGGCCGACTTGCTGCTTGTCGATGCCGCTGATCTCGATCGTCGTATTGTCCGGCGTCTTGATCTCGATGCCCTCGGGCACCGCGAAATCGACATCGTGGCTGTAGCCGAGCTGCAGCTTCAGAGTCTTGCCCTGCGAGTTGGCGCGATAGCCGACACCGGTGATCTCGAGGACCTTGGTGAAGCCTTCGGTCACACCCGTGATCAGGTTCTGCACCAGCGTGCGCTGCATGCCCCAGAAAGCGCGAGCTTCGCGGGTCGTGTTCGCGGGCTGGACCGAGATGCTGCCTTCGGCGACTTCATAGTTGATGAGGTCGGAAAGCGGCATCGCGAGCGTGCCCTTGGGTCCCTTGACCGACAGCTGCCCGCCGTCGATCGCGGCGGTGACGCCGCTGGGAATGCCCACTGCCTTTTTACCAATGCGCGACATCAGAACACCTCCGCCAGCACTTCGCCGCCGACATTATGTTCGCGTGCTTCGGCGTCCGAGAGAACGCCGCGCGGGGTCGACACGATGGTGATGCCCAGGCCGTTGCGAATGATCGGCAGTTCTTTCGAACCCGAATAAACGCGGCGACCCGGCTTCGAAACGCGAGCCACATGGCGGATCGCCGGCTGGCCTTCGAAATATTTCAGTTCGATGCGGATGCCCTTGTGCTGGCCCTTGGCACCCAGCGCTTCTTCGCTGTAGCCGCGGATATAGCCTTCGCGCTGAAGAACATCGAGAACACGGACACGCAGCGTCGAAGCCGGCGTCAGGACGCTGTCCTTCTTCGCCGTCTGGCCGTTGCGGATGCGGGTGAGCATATCACCCAGAGGATCGGTCATTGCCATCTTGCGTCTTCCTTACCAGCTCGACTTCACAACGCCGGGGATCAGGCCCTTGTTGGCCAGATCGCGGAGCTGGATGCGGCAAAGCCGGAACTTGCGATAATATGCGCGCGGACGACCGGTCATCTCGCAGCGGTTGCGGATGCGGGTCGGGTTACCGTTGCGCGGGATTTCCGCCATCTTGAGGCGTGCGATCAGACGCTCGCCATCGTCGAGCGAGGTGTCCGCTGCAATCGCCTTCAGCTTCGCATAACGGCCGGCGTACTTTTTCACCAGCTGCTTGCGACGCTCATTCTTGTTCGTCGAACTCAGTTTCGCCATGACTTAAGTTCTCTTTCCTTCTTGAAAGAGCCGGCCTGGTCCCAAAGGGATCAGGCGGCTTCCTTTTCCTGCGCTTCGATCGGGAAGGGGAAGCCGAACAGCTTGAGCAGTTCGCGGGCTTCTTCGTCCGTACGGGCGGTGGTGGTGACGATCACGTCCATGCCGCGCACCTGGTCGATGCGGTCATAGTTGATCTCGGGGAAGATGATCTGCTCTTTCAGGCCCATGGCATAG
>Ga0209257_1000241_pt1 | contig 127802 bp, 95 predicted proteins | sample AraplaCvi_mCL_r2_FD_184277 | JGI IMG/M metagenome (GOLD analysis project Ga0209257, IMG submission 184277) | Arabidopsis root microbial communities from North Carolina, USA - plate scrape MF_Cvi_mCL_r2 (SPAdes) (version 2) | ecosystem: Host-associated > Plants > Roots > Endosphere | place: USA... | reverse complement strand
CTTGTCCGCCCTTGTTGCCGCCGGGTGTATTCCAGGCCATGCACGCTCCATCAGTAAAGGTTGCCTGCGGGCCAGTCCCGCACCGTCAACCGTTGAATCCCGCCCGATTCTACTAGATGGGGCTGGCTGACAGGATTGGAAGGGCGAATGCGTCGCAGGTCGCGATTCATCCCCCTGCCCCGGGCGTCGGCGCCCACCCGCGCGGCAGGCCGCGCTAAGGTGGAGACCCCCTTCCCAGCAGGCCACGCCATGGCAGTCCCCGACCGGTTCACCGCGTTCCGCATCCACCAGGACGAGCAGGGCCACCGCAGCGGGCTCGAACCCGTGGCCCTGGACCAGCTCGATCCCGGCCAGGTGGTGGTGCGCGCCGAGTGGTCGTCGGTGAACTACAAGGATGCGCTGGCCGGCACCGGCAAGGGCCGGATCCTGCGCCGGTTCCCGCTGGTGGGCGGGATCGACGTGGCCGGCACGGTGGTCGCCTCCAGCGACCCGGCCTGGCGCGAGGGCGACGCGGTGCTTGCCACCGGCTGCGGGCTGAGCGAGACCCGTGATGGCGGTTACAGCCAGTACGTGCGGCTGGAGGCCAGCGCGGTCATCGCGCGCCCGGCCGCGCTTGGCGCGCGCGAGGCGATGATCATCGGCACGGCCGGCTTCACCGCCGCGCTGGCCCTGCTGCGCATGCTCGACAACCGCCTCACCCCCGGGCACGGACCGCTGGCCGTCACCGGCGCCACCGGCGGGGTCGGTTCGCTGGCGGTGGACATCTTCAGCCGCGCCGGGTTCGAGGTGCACGCGATCAGCGGCAAACCCGACCAGGCCGGGTACCTGCACGGGCTGGGGGCGCAGCAGGTGCTGCCGCGCGACACCCTGGCCACCGGGCGGCCGATGGAATCGGCGCGCTTCGGCGGCGGGCTGGACAACGCCGGCGGCCCGATGCTGGCCAGCCTGCTGGCCCAGACCGTGCCCTACGGCAGCGTGGTCAGCGCCGGCCTGGCCGCCAGCCCGGCGCTGGACATGACGGTGATGCCTTTCATCATCCGCGGGGTGTCGCTGCTGGGCGTGTCGTCGTCTTCGGCCCCGCGTGCGCTGCGCGAGCAGGTCTGGGAGCGGTTGGGCGACGACTGGAAGCCGCGGCACCTGGACAGCATCTGCACGCGCGAGATCGGGTTGGACGGGCTGCCCGAGGTGTTCGAGGCGATGCTGGCCGGGGACGCGCGCGGCCGCACCGTGGTCCGGATCGACTGAGCGTTGCAGCTGGGCGACGGACGGCGCGGCGGACGCTTCACGCTGACATCGGCGCAGCACTACACTGCGGACATCACTTGGGGAACAACATGGCACGCATTCTGATCGTCGACGATTCTCCGTCGCAGCAGCTGGGCATCCGGCGCATCGTCGAAAAGCTGGGGCACGAAGTATTGACGGCCGAGGATGGCCAGGCGGGCGTCAACCTGGCCAAGGAGCAGCTGCCCGACCTGGTGCTGATGGATGTGGTGATGCCGAACCTCAACGGTTTCCAGGCCACCCGTACGCTGGCGCGCGAAGCCACCACGCGACACATCCCGGTGATCCTGGTCACCACCAAGGACCAGGACACCGACCGCATGTGGGGCATGCGGCAGGGGGCCAAGGCCTACATCACCAAGCCGTTCTCCGAAGACGAACTGTCCGAGGTGCTGGAGCGGGTGTTCAGCGGGCAGCAGCCGCCTTCTGCCTGAAGAAGCGTACCGACCAACGGTCGGTACCTACCGCTTGGTGGACCGACCAACGGTCGGTACCTACCGCTTGGTGGACCGACCAACGGTCGGTACCTACCTGTCGTGTGGACCGACCGTGGGTCGGTACGCCGGCTAGATCTTTTCGCCGAACGCCTTGGCCAATGACCGGTACGCCTTCTTCTGCGCGTCATCGGTCGGCACCGGCGCAATGATTTCCAGCTCCACGATCTGGTCGCCATCGGGATTGCCGGGCAGGCCGCGGCCGCGCAGGCGCAGCTTGCGGCCGGCGTCGGAGCCGGCCGGCACCTTCAGCTCCACCGCACCACCGAGGGTGGGCACGCTGATCGAAGTGCCCAGTGCGGCCTGCCACGGGGTCACGTCCAGGGTGTACAGGATGTTGCGACCGTCCACTTCGAACTGCGGGTGCGCGGCGTATTCCACTTCCAGCAGCAGGTTGCCGCCGTTGGTGCCCTGCCCGGCCAGCCGGATCACCTGGCCCGGGCGGATGCCCTTGGGCACGCGCACATCCAGCTGCTTGCCGTTGACGGTGATGCGCAGGCTGTCGCCGGCGTAGGCCGCTTCCAGCGGCACCGACAGCTTGGCGCGGGTGTCGCGCACCGCCTGCGGGCCGGCACCGGCGCCACCGAAGCCGCTGGCCCGGCCGGCACCACCGCCGCCCCGCTGGCGTGCGAACAGGCTTTCGAAGAAATCGCTGAAGCCACCGCCGCCGGCGCCACCGCCGAACACTTCCTCGAAGTCGAAGCCCTGCCCGCCGCCGTAGTTCGGCGGGGTGTGGAACTCCTCGCCCGGGCGGTAGCCCTGGGCCTTGAGCTGGTCATAGGCGGCGCGCTTCTGCGGGTCGCGCAGGGCCTCATAGGCTTCGTTGACCGCCTTGAACTTCTCTTCCGCTCCGGCTTCCTTGCTCACGTCCGGGTGGTACTTGCGTGCCAGCCGGCGGTACGCGGTCTTGATCTCGGCATCGCCTGCCGTGGGTTCCACGCCCAGGGTGGCGTAGTAGTCCTTGAATTCCATCCATACACCTCGAATAAGTTCGGCCGCCCGCGCCGGCGGGGGCCATGCCTGCAATTCTAGCGGCTGGCCAACCTGGTGCCGTGATCGGCGGATGATCCTGCGCAATGCTGCGGCCGTCAGGCCCGGGTACGGTGGCCAGATGGGAATGAACAGGCGATTTTCAATCCTTTGACGCGGCCCTCCCATGGCCCTGTCTACCCTTTCCCTGCACCAGGAGCTCCCATGACCATCCACGTTGGCGACCGCATACCCGAAGTCACCCTCAAGCGCATCCGCGAGGGCATGGAAACCCTGGACACCGCCGCGCTGTTCGACGGCCGCAAGGCGGTGTTGTTCGCCGTGCCCGGCGCCTTCACCCCGACCTGCTCGGCGCGCCACCTGCCTGGCTACATCGAGCATTTCGCCGATTTCCGCCAGCGGGGCATCGACGTGTTCTGCATGGCGGTCAACGATCCGTTCGTGATGAAAGCCTGGGGCGAGAGCCAGCAGGTGCCCGATGGCCTGCAGCTGTTGTCCGACGGCAACGGCGACTTCACCCGCGCGCTCGGCCTGGAACTGGATGCCAGCAGTTCCGGGATGGGCATGCGCTCGCGCCGCTTCGCGCTGTACGTGGAAGACGGCGTGGTACGCGAAACCTTCGTCGAAGCGCCCGGCACGTTCGAGGTGTCTTCGGCCCAGTACGTGCTGGAGCACCTGCCCAGCTGATCCCACCGCAACAGAGGACCCCGGCCAGCCATGTCAAAGCCAGCCAAGCAGAACCGCAACCCGACCTCCAACGAAGGCGCCGCCCCGCACGGGAGCCGGCCGCCCGGCATCAGCGATACCGCGACCCTGCGTGCCAGGGCGCGCAAGGACATCGAAGATGGCGCCATCACCGACAGCTACAGCGCCGACCGCGAGGCGGTGATCAAGCTGCTCAACGATGCGCTGGCCACCGAGTACGTCTGCGTGCTGCGCTACTACCGTCATTACTTCATGGCCAAGGGCATGCTGGCCGATGCGGTCAAGGGGGAATTCCTCGAACACGCGCAGCAGGAACAGGCGCATGCCGGCAAGCTGGCCGAGCGCATCGTGCAGCTGGGCGGCGAACCCGATCTCAATCCCGACACGCTGACCCGGCGCTCCCATGCCGAATACAAGGAAGGCAGCGACCTGCGCGACATGGTCCGCGAGAACCTGATCGCCGAGCGCATCGCCATCGACAGCTACCGCGAAATGATCAATTTCGTTGGCGACAAGGACACCACCACCAAGCGGATCCTCGAGGAAATCCTGGCCCAGGAAGAAGAGCACGCCGACGAGTTTGCCGACCTGCTCGAAGGCTGGATCGGAGAATAACGTCACCCGGTAATGCGCCGGCAATGCAATCGCATTGCCGGCAGTGCTAAGGTCGGGCCGATTCCACTGCAAGGACTGCATCGTGACCCTGACCCTGACCCTGCTTCGTGCGCCGCTGGTCGCTGCCCTGTTTGCCTCCGCCACCACGGTGGCCCAGCCGTCACCCGCACCGGACGCGCGCACGCCCCCTGCCCCGCATTGCCTGGACGCCCGCGCGGTACGCCAGATGGAGCAGGCCAGCCCGGAGGCCATCGCGGTACTCGGAAGCAACGGCCAGGCGTACCGCCTGGACTTCGCAGCGGCCTGCCCCGGCGTCAACGACGCCGGGCAGGTCCGCCTGGACGCGCCGGATGGCTGGGCCTGCGGTCGCCCCAGCGAGCGGCTGGTGGTGGACGGGCGCAGCTGCCCGGTGGCGGCGGTCAGCGTCCTGGACAACCGCAGCTTTGCCGAAGTGGCGCGCGAGAGCAGCCGTCAGTTTGCGGCCACGCTGCCGGCGGTGACCGTCACTGCCAAGGGCGCGGCGACGAGCCGGGCGCGACAAGCCTTCCAGGGCTCACCCGAGTTCTGTTTTGCCACGCGCAATGTGCGCGGCTGGAGTGAGGACCCCAGCGGGGTCGTGGTGGAAACCAATCCGCGCCGCAACGGCGGCCACCGCTACTACCGCGTCGAGCTGGGCGCCAGCTGCAGCATCCTGGCCGGCGCTACCGAGGTGGACTTCCAGTCCGGCTTCCAGAACGGGCTGATCTGCGGCAATCCGGGCGACCGGATCGTGATGCAATCCACCGGCATCGAGAATGATGGACGCTCGTTTACGCCGCGCTTTGCGCGTCCCGGTTGCGCGGTGATGGCGGTCTACCCGAAGGAGTAGGTACCGAGCAACGGTCGGCACCTACCGAAGCACGCGGAACCGCACCTGGGTCCAGGCGCCGTCGGCGGCGAGCGCGGTGAGCGTGTGCTCGCCGGCTTCGTCGAAGTCGCGCTGGAAGCTGCGCGTTCCTTCGCTGCGTGCGATCCAGCGGCCGTCCAGCAGCCAGTCCACCGCGTGTTCGCTGCCCAGCGCACGCAGCTGCAGGCGCACGCCATGCTCGGCATTGGGCGCGCGGGCCAGCGTGGCGCGGTCGTTGAGGCCCTCGATATGCAGGCTGCCCGAGCCGCTGCGGCCGTCATCGCGGCAATCCGGCGACAACGCCGGCAGCTGCGCGGCCTGGCGCTGGGCCAGCGGCAACCATGGCGACACCAAGGCTGGCCAGCGTGCGATTTCACGGCGCTCGGCCTGGTGCGGTTCGCTGCATTCCGGTGACAACCGCAGGCCGGTGCGCGCGTCCACGTCGAAGGCCTGCCGCCCTGCCTGCCACAGCCGCGCGTCGCGTTCGGCGAACGTGGGCGGCACCACGTCATCGAGGAGGTAGGCCTGCAGCCGTCGCCGGCACAGCGCCGCTGGCGTGCTGTCGGCGCGCTCGCCAGTGGGCCAGCACACCTCGGCCTGGGTGACGTTGGCGGGCAGTGGCGCGGCGGCGGCGTCACCACGCTGGCGCGGCAGGCTGTCCACCACCTCGAACATCAGCGGCAGCGCGGTCACCGCGCCGTACTGGCCCGGCAGCGGGGTGCCATCCGGCCGCCCCACCCACACCCCCACCGTGTAATGGCGCGTGCTGCCGATCGCCCAGGCATCGCGATAGCCGTAGCTGGTGCCGGTTTTCCAGGCCACGCGCGGGCGGCCAGTGACATCGAACGTGCCCGCGCCGTAGCCCGGACGCGGATTCGATTCAAGTACTTCGCGGGTGATCCAGGCCGCGCCCGGCGACATCAGTCGCCGCTCGATCACCGCATCGTCGGGTGTGTAGCGCACCCGACCGGCGATGCCGTTGCGGTTGAATGCGGCGAAGGTCCCCACCAGATCCTCCAGCCGCGCGCCGGTGCCGCCCAGAATCAGCGACAGGTTGGGCGCGCTGCCGTGCGGAAAGCGCAGGGTGATGCCTGCGTGCGACAGGCGTGCGGCGAAGCGGGCCGGGCCGACACGGTCCAGCAGGTCCACCGCCGGGACGTTGAGCGACAGCCGCAGTGCGGTGGCGGCACTGACCGGACCGTTGAACGCCGCATCGAAGTTTCCCGGCCGGTACCCGGAAAAGCTCTGCGGCGCATCCACCATCAGGCTTTCCGAGTGGATCAGGCCGTCGTCGATGGCCATGCCATACAGGAACGGCTTGAGCGTGGAGCCCGGCGAGCGCCACGCCTGCACCATGTCCACGTGGCCCAGCCGCTGCTTGTCGCCGAATGCCACCGAACCCACGTAGGCACGCGCCTCCAGCGTGCGATTGTCCACCACCAGCAGCGCAGCGGAGGTGCGTTCGGGCAGCTGCGAGAAGTAGGACGCCACGCGCTCTTCCAGCGTGCGCTGCAGCCCGCTGTCCAACGTGCTCTGGATGCGCGCGGCGCGCGGTTGCGCGGCATGCAGACGCTGCGCCAGCAGGGCCGCGCGAAGCGGCGGCTGCAGCGCGCGGGTCACCACCGCTTCGATGCGCGCATCGTCGACCTCCTCGCGCGTCCATACCCCCAGCGCGACCATGCGTTCGAGCACTTTGTCGCGCGCGGCCTGCGCCGCCTCCGGATGACGGTCCGGGCGCAACCGGCTGGGCGACTGCGGCAACACCGCCAGCAGTGCCGCTTCGGCATGCGACAGCTGCGCGGCTGGCTTGCCGAGGTAGGCCCAGCTGGCCGCTTCGACGCCTTCAATGGTGCCGCCGTAGGGCGCGCGCTCCAGGTACAGCGCCAGGATCTGCGCCTTGGTCAGGTGCAGCTCCAGCTGCAGCGCGCGCAGCAGCTGCTTGGCCTTGCCCCACGGCGTGCGCGTGTGCGGGTCGAGGATGCGCGCCACCTGCATGGTCAGGGTGGAACCACCCGAAACGATCCGCCGTTCCAGCAGCCACTGCTTGCCGGCGCGCAGCAACGCCCACGGGTTGACCCCGGGGTGGCGCCAGAACCAACGGTCTTCGTAATTCAGCAGGGCCTGCAGGTACAGCGGCGAAACGCTGTCTGCCGTGGCCGGGTAGCGCCATACGCCATCGGCGTCGGCAAACGCGCGCAACGGCGTGCCATCGCGGGCCACGACCAGCGTGCTGGTATCGCGCTGCTTCGGCAGCGGCGGTGGAAACGCCAGGTCCAGCACCAGCAGCAGCGCCAGCAGCGCCGCCGTGCCCCAGCGCAGTGCCGGCCACAGCCAGGGCCGCCAGCGGGTCCAGCGCAGTCGGGGAAGAACGGTCTTCATTGCATCACCGCCGGCGGTGCGGACGCCGGCAGCTGCCGGCGCCCGCGCAGGGTCACGGCTGGACCACCGTCAGGGTGGTGGGGGTGCTGCGCCCTACCCCGCGCAGGTCGGGACGGTACATGTCTTCGACCAGCGGCGGCGGCACCGTGTAGGTGCCGGGGGTGACCGCACGCACCAGGTAGAACACCTTGGCGGTGCTTCCACGCGAGAGCTTGAGCGCGGCCACGTAACGGTCGTCGCGGAACTCCTCGTGGCGCAGCGTGGCCGCCTCGCCCCGGTCTTCCACGCGCAGCCCATCGACCACCACGTCGGCCCACTGCTTGGCATCGCCCAGGTTGAAGTTCTCGATTTCCAGGCCGGCCGGCAACAGGTCGGTCAGCAGCGCGTCGGGCATGTCCACGTTGGGGGTGACGCTGACGCGCACGATCAGCGCTTCGCCTTCCTTCAGCGCACGCGGGGTCCACGGCTTGCCATCAATGGTGAACCAGCTGCGCTCCACGCCGAGGGTGCGGCTGTCGGGCTCCGGCGCGGTGCGCGGAATGCCGGCCACTTCCAGGCTGGCGAACATCGGCGGTTCGCCCTTCGGGCTGAAACGCACGCCCTTGGCCAGCGCGGCGTAGTCGAAGCTGCGGCCGAACATGCGGCGCGCGGCAATGGCCTCCACCTCGCCGCCGATGGCCAGCTCGCCGGATACCTGCTTCTGCTGGTTGGCGGCCAGTGCCTTGCCAAGGCGCGCGATGGCGACCTGCTCCTGGGTGCTCAGCCACATCCAGCCATTGTTGCGGCGGGCATCCAGCGCCCGGCCCAGCTCCACCGCGCGTGCGTCGTAGGCCGGCTTGGACAGCTTGCGCTCATGCAGCAGCGCGATCATCAGCGCGTCGTCGCGAACCGCGCTGCCGTAATCACCGAAGTACTGCGGGCGCTCGCTGCTGGGCTTGGCGAAGCCGGCGGCAATGGCGGCATCGCCGCGCTTGTGGTCACCCTGCAGCGACAGCGCGATGCCCAGGTGGACCAGCGAGAGGCCGGTGAGCGACTTGCTGCGTTCGTTGTCGTACAGCGCACGCAGGGTACCCAGCGGCGCGCGGTTGACGCGTGCCAGTACGTAGCCCGAGTAGGCCTGGTTGGCGAACTTCAGATTCTCGCGGCGGTCTTCGCCATAGAACTGGTTGCCACCGGACAGCAGGTCCTCGCTGAGCCGGTTGAGCGCCTTCTGCAGCACACCGTCGGGCACGGCGAAGCCGGCGTCCTTGGCATCGAGCAGGAACTCGGCGACGTACGGGGTCAGCCACGGATTGACGTAACCATCGTCGCCCCACATCGAGAAGTTGCCGTTGGCCACCTGCATCGAGGCCAGCCGGCCGAACGCGCCTTCCATGCGCTCGCGGCGGGCCTTGGCATCCAGGCCATCGGCGCCGAGCATGGCCGAGGTGGCTTCATCCAGCATCAGCGCGGCGTAGCCCTTGCTGGTGGTCTGCTCGGCACAGCCATAGGGATACTTCAGGGCGCCGTCGAGTGCGCTGGCGAACGGGATCGGCGGCAGCGCGCTGACCAGCATGCGCGCGGTGACCGAATCGTCCATCAGGCCATCGGCCAGGCCGGCGCCCAGTTCCACGTCGGCCAGCGGGTCCAGCGTGCGGGTCTGCGCGCGCAGCACCTGCGGCCACGCGGCGCGCACCGGCAGGTCGTAGCGGCGGTCGACCTTGAAGCCGTTGCCGTCCACCCGCACCCGCACCTTGGCCACGGTATAGCCTTCGCGCGCGGTGAGCGGGAAGCTCAGCGTGCTCTTGGCATCGGCGTTGAGCTTGAGCGTGCGGCCGGGTTCGCCGAGGGTCAGCGGCCCGATGCCATCGACCTGCACCTTGAACTCGCCGGGCCTGCCGGTGAAGTTCTGCACGTCCAGGGTGACCGTGCTGCGGTCGCCCGGCGCCAGCACGCGCGGCATGCTGGCTTCGGCCAGGATCGGTGCGCGCACCACGGTTTCGATGTCGCGCTTGCCGTACTGGTCGTCGGAATAGACGAGCGCGGAAACGCGCAGGGTGCCGTTGAAGTCCGGCACCTTCAGCGCGATCCGGGCGATGCCCCTGGCGTCCAGCTTCACCGGACCGGAGAACAGGTCCACGGTCTGCACCCGCGCGGTGGGGCGCTTGGCCTGCGGCAGCGCCGCCAGGGCCATGTCGCCGCCGAACTTGAGCTTGCCGCTGCTGCCGTCGAAGCTTTCGATCACGCGGCTGTAGATGTCATAGGCATCCACGCCCAGCCGACGCTGGGCGAAGAAATGCCCGGCCGCATCCGGCACCGGGAAGCGGGTGATGTTGAGGATGCCGACGTCCACGGCCGACACCGTCACGTACGCCAGCTTGCCGGCCAGCTGCGGCGCGCTGACCGTGACCGGCAGGGTCTGCTCCGGTCGCATCTGCTTGGGCGCGGACAGGCCCACGGCCACGTTGCGCGCCTTGCGCTCCATCGGCACGTGCACCACGCCGACCGCGCGGGCCGGGGTGATCTTGCTGGGTGCGCTGCCGCCGCGGAACACCAGCGCGGTGATGTAGACGTCGTGGCGTTCCCATTCGGCGGTGACCGGGATGTCGAAGGTGCTGCCGGGCTTGGCGTCGATCTCCTGCACGTACAGCATCTTGTCGCTCTCAACCATCAGCACGCCCTTGCCGGCGTGCGGCGGAGTGACCGTGACCCGCACCTTGTCGCCAGCCTTGTAGCCGGTCTTGTCCAGGGCCAGCTTGATCTTGTCCGGGCGTGCATCCAGGCCGCGGTTCTCGTCGTTCCAGCTCCAGCCGGCGTGGAAGGGGTAGCGGCTGGTCAGCCCCGTGGCCGGATCGAACACATCCAGCCGGTACTCGCCCCACTCCACCGGGAAGTCCACGCCCACTGCGGCGCTGCCGGCGTCGACCGTGCGGGATTCCTTGTTCTCGAAGCGGCGGCTGAAGTCGTAATCCCAGCGGTTGTCGTTGAAGGTCCAGTGGTAGTCGCGCAGTTCGCGCACCAGGGTGACCTTCAGGCCCTTGCCTGGCTGCGGCTTGCCGGCCGCGTCCACGCGCATCACTTCAAAGCGCGCGTTGCTGTTGGCGTCGGCGCCATCTTCCGGGTTGAACAACGGGCGCACGCCGACCAGCACCGGGGCCGGCCACAGCACCCGCTTCAGGGTGCGGCTGACCGTGCGGCCGCCGGTTTCATACACGCTGCCCGACAGCACCACGGCCACCGGCGCGCCGGCCTTGACCTCGGCCGGCAGGGCCACGTCCTGGCGCAGCGAGCCGTCGGCCGGGAATTCGGTATCGATCACGTCGCGTGCTTCGCGCGGCAGTTCGAGCGTCGGGTCGCCGAAGAAATAGCCCGGCAGCGATTCCACCGGAGACTGCTCGGCGGCCACGGCCAGGCGCGCGGTGAAGCGGTTGCCGTCGGCCGGGGCGCCGTACAGGTACGCGGCATCGGCCTGCAGCTTGAGCGGCTCGCCTGGCTTGAGGGTCTTCTGCGGGCTGTCCAGGTCCAGCTTCATGCGCTCGGGCAGGAACTCCTCGATGCGCAGGGTCATGCCCTGGATCGCTTCCTTGCTGGCCGGGTTGGTGCGGAATTCGACCTGCCAGCGGCCCGTCGGCGCTTCGACCGGGATGGTCTGCTCGAAACTCAGGTAGCCCTGCTCGCCGGGCTGCAGGCGGGTTTCGCGGAAGGTCTTGCCGTCCGGCTGCTTCAGGCGCAGGAACACCGGTTGCGGCTTGACCGGCTTGCCGTCGTTGTCGCGCAGCAGCGCGGAGATGCGCACGGTTTCACCCGGGCGGTACAGATCACGCCCGGACCAGGCGAACACATCGAACCAGGCGTTGTCGCGGCCGGCCACGGCGAACTCGCTCAGGTCCAGCGCCGGCTGGTTGAACGGCAGCATCGAGGTATCCGGGCCGCTGCTGGCGATCAGCACGTGGCCCGCATCCAGGGTGTACTTCAGCAGCGCATTGCCGTTGCCGTCGGTCGCCCCCTTGAGCACCACCTCGCCCTTGGCGTCGAGGATGCGCAGGTCGATCTTCTTCAACGCCGCGCCGCTCTGCAGCGAGGCGGTGTGCACGAACAGGGTGTCCTTGTAGGCGCGGGTGTGCAGGCCGATGTCGCTGACGGTGAAGAAGGCGGTATCGAACTCGCTGTCGAACGAGCCGCTGCGCTTCATCACCGCGAAATACAGGCCCGGTTCCTGCAGTTCCTTGATGTCCTGGGTGGGCAGGTAGGTGAGCACGCGCTCGTTCTGCTTGCCGCCCAGCACGAAGCGGTTGACGTAGACCGGCTCGGCCAGCTGCGACATGGGGGTCTTGTCGCCGTATTCGCTGTCCAGCTCCCAGCTGCCACGGCGTCCGCCGCGCTGGTACTGGCTGAAGAAGCTGGGCAGCTGCTTCTCGCGCACGCGCAGGAACTCCACGTCCACTTCGCCCACGTTGACCGACACCACCGGCAGGCCGCGGCTGTCGCGCGCCGGCAGCACGCTGCCCTGCGAGGCAAAGCCGGCCACCGGCTTGAGCTCGCCGCTGAAGACCTTCTGGCGCAGTTCCTTGCCGATCCGGCTGCCGTCAGCGGCGAGCAGGTCCGGCGAGACGATCAGGGTGTACTCCCTGGCCGCCTCGACGAAGGGGTAGCGCAGGGTCCTGCCGTCGTCGGACAGGGTCCAGCTGCTGTCCTCGGTGCCGACCTTCTCACCGAAGCGGACCAGTGTGTCGAAATCCTGGGTGCCGACCAGCGGCCGCGAGAACTCCAGCGCGAGCGACAGGCCGTCGCTCTTCTGGTCGGGGAAGGCCCGGAGCAGGGTGAATCCGGTAACCGCTTCGGCCTTGGCGGTGATCGGCGCGCCCGACGCGGCGGGCAGCTGGCCGCTGTCGTTGCGCTTGCAGCCGCCGATGCCCAGTGCCAGGCCGGCGACAAGCGCCACGCCCAGGATTCCCTTCCAGCTCCACCGCCCGACCGTTGCCATATGTCGCTCCTTGAACAAGGGCTTCATTATGCACCTGGGCGTTACGGGCTGCCTGGACACGCATGGCGTGTCCCTACGCAACCCCGGGCATGCGCGCGGTGGCCGGGGCGCGCCGGTTCGTCAGATCGTCCCGGCCGGGACCCTTACCGCACCTTCCATCAGCACCCGTGCGCTGCGACTCATCACCGCCTTGGTCACCACCCACTGGCCATCGACCTGCGCCGCCTCCGCACCGACACGCAGGGTGCCGGACGGATGACCGAAGGTCACCGCGCCGCGCTCGCCACCGCCGGCGGCCAGGTTCACCAGCGTGCCGGGAATGGCGGCCGCGGTCCCGATGGCAACCGCGGCAGTCCCCATCATGGCGTGGTGCAGCTTGCCCATCGACAGTGCGCGCGCATGCAGGTCGATCTCGCCCGCCGCGATCTGCCTGCCGCTGGACGACACGTAGTCCTGCGCCGGGGCCACGAACGCCACCTTGGGCGTGTGCTGGCGGGTCGCGGCCTGGTCGATGCCGGCGATCAGGCCCATGCGCACCGCGCCATGCGCGCGGATCGCCTCGAAGCGGGCCAGCGCGGCCTTGTCCTCGTTGATCGCCGGCTGCAGTTCGGTGCCGGTGTATCCGAGGTCGGCCGCATTGAGGAAGATGGTCGGAATGCCGGCGGTGATCATCGTGGCCTGGAAGCTGCCGACGCCCGGCACCTCCAGCGTGTCGACCAGGTTGCCGGTGGGGAACATCGAGCCACCCTCGCCTTCATCGTCGGACGGGTCGATGAACTCCAGCGCGATCTCGGCCGCCGGGAACGTGACCCCGTCCAGCTCGAAGTCGCCGATCTCCTGCACCTGCCCCTCCGCCACCGGCACATGGGCCAGGATGGTCTTTCCGATGTTGGCCTGCCAGATCCGCACGATGCAGGTGCCGTTGTGCGGAATGCGGGCCGGGTCGATGAAACCGTTGCTGATCGCGAACGGCCCCACCGCGGTGCTGAGGTTGCCGCAGTTCCCGCTCCAATCCACGAACGCGGTATCGATGGACACCTGCCCGTACAGATAATCCACGTCGTGGTCGGGTACCGACGGTGCCGAGATGATCACGCACTTGCTGGTGCTGGAGGTCGCCCCGCCCATGCCGTCGGTGTGCTTGCCATACGGGTCGGGCGAACCGATCACGCGCATCAGCAGCGCGTCGCGCGCCGCGCCCGGCTCCTGCGCGGCGAGCGGAAGATCCTGCAGGCGGAAGAACACGCCCTTGCTGGTGCCACCGCGCATGTAGGTGGCGGGAATGCGGAGCTGGGGAAGAACGCTCATCCGGGGATCCTGTAATGGCAGTGCGGGGGAATCATGCGACCTGCGACGATTCCAGGAAGTCCTGCGCGAAGCGCTGCAGCACGCCACCGGCTTCGTAGATCGCCACTTCCTCGTCGCTGTCCAGGCGGCAGGTGACCGGCACCTCCACGCGCTCGCCATCGCGGCGATGGATGACCAGGGTCAGCTCGGCGCGCGGGGTGCGTGCGCCGACCACGTCGAAGGTCTCGGTGCCGTCGATGCCGACGCTGAGGCGGGTGGTGCCGGGCTTGAACTCCAGCGGCAGCACGCCCATGCCGATCAGGTTGGTGCGGTGGATGCGCTCGAAGCCTTCGGCGACGATGGCTTCCACGCCGGCCAGGCGCACGCCCTTGGCGGCCCAGTCGCGCGAGCTGCCCTGGCCGTAGTCGGCACCGGCGATGATGATCAGCGGCTGCTTGCGCGCCATGTAGGTTTCAATCGCCTCCCACATGCGCATGACCTTGCCTTCCGGTTCAACCCGGGCCAGCGAGCCCTGCTTCACCGTGCCGTCCTCGTTGCGCACCATTTCATTGAACAGCTTCGGGTTGGCGAAAGTGGCGCGCTGCGCGGTCAGGTGGTCGCCGCGATGGGTCGCATAGGAATTGAAGTCCTCCTCCGGCACGCCCATCCTCGCCAGGTATTCGCCGGCCGCGCTGGAGGCCAGGATCGCGTTGGACGGCGACAGGTGGTCGGTGGTGATGTTGTCGGGCAGCACCGCCAGCGCGCGCATCCCGGCCAGGCCGCGTTCCCCGGCCAGCGCGCCCTCCCAGTACGGGGGACGGCGGATGTAGGTGCTCTGCGGGCGCCAGTCGTACAGCGGGCTGACCTGCGAGCTGTACTCCACGCGCACGTTGAACATGGGGTTGTACACGCTGCGGAACTGCTCGGGCTTGACCGACGCCTTCACCACCGCGTCGATCTCGGCGTCGCTCGGCCAGATGTCCTTCAGCCGCACCTCATTGCCCGCCGCGTCCACGCCCAGCACGTCCTTCTCGATATCGAAGCGCACCGTGCCGGCGATGGCGTAGGCGATCACCAGTGGCGGCGAGGCGAGGAACGCCTGCTTCGCGTACGGGTGGATGCGGCCATCGAAGTTGCGGTTGCCCGACAGCACCGCGGTGGCGTAGAGGTCGCGGTCGATGATTTCCTGCTGGATGGCCGGGTCCAGCGCGCCGCTCATGCCGTTGCAGGTGGTGCAGGCGAACGCGACGATGCCGAAGCCAAGCTTTTCCAGCTCCGGCAGCAGCCCCGCTTCTTCCAGGTACAGCTGCACGGCCTTGGAGCCCGGCGCCAGCGACGACTTCACCCATGGCTTGCGCAGCAGGCCGAGCTCATTGGCCTTGCGCGCCAGCAGGCCGGCGGCGATCACGTTGCGCGGGTTGGAGGTGTTGGTGCAGCTGGTGATGGCAGCGATGATCACCGCACCGTCCGGCATCAGCCCCTGTTCCTGCTCCAGCCTGCCGGACGCCAGCTTGGCTTCGTCGGCAATACCGCGCGCGGCCAGCTCGCTGGTGGCAACCCGCTTGTGCGGGTTGGAAGGGCCGGCCATGTTGCGCACCACGCTGGACAGGTCGAACTGCAGTACGCGCGGATACTGCGCGCTGGCCAGGTCGTCGGCCCACAGGCCGGTGGTGCGCGCGTAGGTTTCCACCAGCGCCAGCTGCGCTTCCTCGCGGCCGGTCAGGCGCAGGTAGTCGATGGTCTGCGAATCGATATGGAACATCGCCGCCGTGGCACCGTATTCGGGGCACATGTTGGAGATGGTGGCGCGGTCGCCGATGGTCAGCGCGGCGGCGCCTTCGCCGAAGAACTCCAGCCACGCACCGACCACGCGCTGCGCGCGCAGGAATTCGGTCAGCGCCAGCACCACGTCGGTGGCGGTGATGCCGGGCTGCGGCCGGCCGGTGAGCTCCACGCCCACGATGTCGGGCAGGCGCATCCAGGAGGCGCGTCCAAGCATGACGTTCTCGGCTTCGAGGCCGCCCACGCCGATCGCGATCACGCCCAGCGCGTCCACGTGCGGGGTATGGCTGTCGGTCCCGACGCAGGTGTCCGGGAAGGCCACGCCGTCCTGCACGTAGATCACCGGCGACATCTTCTCCAGGTTGATCTGGTGCATGATGCCGTTGCCCGGCGGAATCACGTCCACGTTCTGGAACGCCTGCTTGGTCCAGTCGATGAAGTGGAAGCGGTCTTCGTTGCGGCGGTCCTCGATGGCGCGGTTCTTCTCGAACGCCTGCGGGTCGTAGCCACCGCATTCCACGGCCAGCGAATGGTCCACGATCAGCTGCACCGGAACCACCGGATTGACCTTGGCCGGGTCGCCGCCGCCATCGGCGATCGCGTCGCGCAGGCCGGCCAGGTCGACCAGCGCGGTCTGGCCGAGGATGTCGTGGCAGACCACGCGCGCCGGGAACCAGGGGAAGTCCAGGTCCTGGCGGCGCTCGATCAGCTGCCGCAGCGAGGCCTGCAGGGTGACCGGGTCACAGCGGCGCACCAGGTTTTCCGCCAGCACGCGCGACACATACGGCAGCGTGGCGTAGGCGCCGGGCTGGATCGCGTCGATCGCGGCCCGGGCATCGAAATAGTCCAGCGCGGTGCCGGGGAGGTGCTTGCGATACTGCATGTTCATGGTGGTCATTGGCTGGCGTGTGCTGCAGGTTGGCGGGCCGGGGACGGACTGCATGGCCGGCCAACGGCCGGCGCTACCGGGGGTGAGCCGTCGAGTGCGGGGGGGGCGGCACGCGGCCGCCCCCGCCGGGGCTCAGCGGCGTTCGTCGATCGGCACGAAGGCCTGGTCTTCCGGACCGGTGTAATTGGCGCTGGGGCGGATGATCTTGCCGTCGATGCGCTGTTCGATGACGTGTGCGCTCCAGCCGGAGGTGCGGGCAATGACGAACAGCGGGGTGAACATCGCGGTCGGCACGCCCATCATGTGGTAACTCACCGCGCTGAACCAGTCCAGGTTCGGGAACATCTTCTTGATGTCCCACATCACCGATTCGAGGCGCTCGGCGATGTCGTACATCTTCAGGTTGCCCTGCTCCGCCGACAGCTCGCGGGCCACGTCCTTGATCACGCTGTTGCGCGGGTCGCTCACGGTATACACCGGGTGGCCGAACCCGATCACCACTTCCTTGCGTTCGACCCGGGCCTTGATGTCGGCCTCGGCGTCGTCCGGGGAGTCGTAGCGCTTCTGCACTTCAAACGCCACTTCGTTGGCGCCGCCGTGCTTGGGACCGCGCAGCGCGCCGATGCCACCGGTGATGCAGCTGTACATGTCGCTGCCGGTACCGGCAATCACCCGGCAGGTGAAGGTGGAGGCGTTGAATTCGTGTTCGGCGTACAGGATCAGCGAGGTGTGCATCGCCTTCACCCACGACTGCTGCGGCGGCACGCCGTGCAGCAGGTGCAGGAAGTGGCCGCCGATGGAATCGTCATCGGTTTCCACGTCGATCGCACGGCCGTTGTGGCTCCAGTGGTACCAGTACAGCAGCATCGAGCCCAGGCAGGCCATCAGCTTGTCGGCGATGTCGCGTGCGCCGGGGTGGTTGTGGTCGTCCTTCTCCGGCGACACGCAGCCGAGCACCGACACGCCGGTACGCATGACGTCCATCGGATGCGCCGACGGCGGCAGTTCCTCCAGCGCGGCCTTGACCGCGGCCGGAATGCCACGCAGCGACTTCAGCTTGGCCTTGTACGCGGCCAGTTCGGCGCGGTTGGGCAGCTTGCCGTGCACCAGCAGGTGGGCGATTTCCTCGAACTCGCTGGTGTTGGCCAGGTCCAGGATGTCATAGCCGCGGTAGTGCAGGTCGTTGCCGCTGCGGCCCACGGTGCACAGCGCGGTGTTGCCGGCGGCGGTACCCGACAGGGCGACGGACTTCTTCGGCTTGAAGCCGGGGGCGGTGGTTGCTTCGCTCATGATCCCTCCAGAAAACAATGGTGCGACGTTACTTCTTGGCGGCGAACAGCGCATCGAGCTGCTGCTCGAAGGCGTGGTAGCCGATACGGTCGTACAGTTCCTCGCGCGTCTGCATGGCGTCGACCACGTTCTTCTGGTGGCCATCGCGACGAATGGTCTCATATACGTTCTCGGCGGCCTTGTTGGCCGCGCGGAACGCCGACAGCGGGAACAGCTGGATCGCCACGCCGGCCGAGGCCAGTTCATCGCGGCTGAACAGCGGGGTCTTGCCGAATTCAGTGATGTTGGCCAGCACCGGCACCTTCACCGCATCGACGAAGCGGCGGTAGGTGTCCAGATCGTAGGCGGCCTCTGCGAAGATGCCATCCGCGCCGGCCTCGACGCAGGCGATGGCGCGTTCAATCGCCGCATCCACGCCGTCGACCTGGATGGCGTCGGTGCGCGCGATCAGGAAGAAGTCCGGATCGGTCTTCGCATCGGCGGCGGCCTTGACCCGGTCGACCATTTCGCCCTGGGTGACGATTTCCTTGCCGGGACGGTGCCCGCAGCGCTTGGCGCCGACCTGGTCTTCGATGTGGCAGGCGGCGGCGCCGGCCTTGATCAGCGACTTCACGGTGCGCGCGATGTTGAACGCGCTGGGGCCGAAGCCGGTGTCGATGTCGACCATCAGCGGCAGGTCGCACACGTCGGTGATCCGGCGCACGTCGACCAGCACGTCCTCCAGGGTATTGATGCCCAGGTCGGGCAGGCCCAGCGAACCGGCCGCCACGCCACCACCGGACAGGTAGATGGCGCGGTATCCAGCGCGCTTGGCCAGCAGCGCGTGATTGGCATTGATCGCGCCGATCACCTGCAGCGGCGACTCGGCGGCCAGCGCGGCGCGGAAGCGGGCGCCGGCGGAGGAAACAGGGGTGCTCATGGGCAGCATTCCATCAGGGTAGACCCTTGGACAGGCGCAAGCGCCGTGCCAAGCCTCAAGCCTTTGATTTTATTGATACGTCGCGTGCGGCAAGGTGTTTCACGTTGAAACATTGAAACAGATGTAACATGGATGAAACTGAAACACGGTCGCTTCCATGTCCCTGCGCGTGCCCCCGTCCCGCCTGCCCGACCCCGACCGTGGCGCCCTGCCGGTGATCTGGACGGTCAGCGTGTCGCGCCTGACCGGCCTGCTGGGCGACGTCATCCCCGAGTTCGACCGCCGCGCCCGCATCGTGCCGATCAACCTGGGCTTTGAAGAAGCGGTGGATGTGATTGGCCAGCGCCTGCGCCGCGAGCACTGCGACGTGGTGATCGCCGGTGGTTCCAATGCCGCCTACCTGCGCAGCCGGCTGGAGGTGCCGCTGGTGCCGATCCAGGCCAACGGATTCGACCTGATGGAAGCGCTGGCGCGGGCCCGCCGCATCGCGCCGAGGATCGGCCTGGTCACCCATGCCAGCGACGTCCCCAGTTTCAACAGCTTCCAGCACAGCTTCGGGCTGGACATCGAGCACCGCCGCTTCGTCACCCGCGAGGATGCGCGCGACTGCATCGCCGACCTGCGCGCCAACGGGATCGAGGTGATCGTCGGCACCGGCATGGCCATCGACCACGCCGAACGGGTCGGCCTGCCCGGGGTGCTGCTGTATTCGGCCGACTCGGTCCGGCAGGCGTTCGAACACGCGCTGGAACTCACCCAGACCCTGGCCCGGTCCGGCGCGACGCCGCCGCGGCGCCGCGCTGCCGGTGCGCGCCGCGTCCCGGCGCCGGCGCTGCTGGGCGACAGCACGTCCATGCAGCAGGTACGCGAGCGCATCGGTCTGTACGCCCCGCATGACAGCACCGTGCTGGTCACCGGCGCCACCGGTACCGGCAAGGAGCTGGTCGCGCGCCAGCTGCATGCGGCCAGCGGCCGCGTCGGCCGCTTCGTGGCGCTGAACTGCGGCGCGATCAGCGAGTCGCTGCTGGAAGCGGAACTGTTCGGCTACACCGAAGGCGCCTTCACCGGCGCGCGGCGCGGCGGTCGGGTCGGCCTGGTCGAGGCCGCTGATGGCGGCACGCTGTTCCTGGACGAGATCGGCGAACTGCCATTGCCGCTGCAGACCCGCCTGCTGCGGGTGCTGGAGGAGCGCGAGGTGTTGCGCGTGGGGGCCACCGAACCCACGCCGGTCAACGTGCGCGTGGTCGCGGCCACCCTGCAGGCACTGGAATCGCTGGTGGAGACGCAGCGCTTCCGCCGCGACCTCTATTACCGGCTGGCAGCGCTGCGCATCGCCCTGCCGTCCCTGCAGGAGCGGCCGCAGGATGTGCCGATGCTGCTGGAGCACTTCTTCCAGCAGCTCGGCCAGCGCCCATCACCGCTGGATGCGATCGCCACCGATCGCCTGTGCGCGTATGCCTGGCCGGGTAACGTGCGCGAGCTGCGCAATCTGGTCGACCGGCTGCGCATCCATTGGCCGAGGCAGGCCGGTGCATTGGGGCTGACGCAGCTGCAGCAGTGGCTGCCCGAGCTGCATGCACCCGTACAAGCGGCGGCTGGCACCTCCGGTGTTCCCGCCCCTGTCGCCGCACGGCCTTCACCGGCCACGCTGCAGCAGTGGCTGGACGAACACCAGGGCAATCGCGAGCAGCTGGCGGCGCGGCTCGGTGTGTCGCGGACGACCCTTTGGCGATGGCTGCGCGTTACAGGCTAACGCCAGAACCGCGCGCCCGATATGGCCCCCGCACGCAAACAGGGCGTCATCCGACAGGGCACCGGGAATATTCCGAAAGCAGATCGCACATTTTCCGTTCTGGGACATGTTCATCATCGCGCCTGCTGCAAGTGCTGGAAGCGACAACAGGCGCAAGTGGCCGGAGGCCTTGCACAGGTGACGCCTATCGCGCGGAACGCGACATCACATCGTCCTGGACCGCAGATTTCCCGGCGTTCTGCTTCGCGGCACGCGTTTTCGCCCGCCTGGGTCGATAGACAGGACCGATAGCACCAATCGTGATCGGCCCACCGTAGGCGACGCTACGGGTTCATCAAGAAAAACCCCGAGTGAATTCTTCGTGCGTGCTGGAATGTGCAAGTGCGTACAGCGCCGGTAGGTTCCAGACCACACCGGCCAACGCTCCTGTGCCGGTGGGACGCCCGCTCACTGCCACCAGGAATTCCGCATGTCCCAAGCTACCGCCAGGATCCTTCCCCGCTTCGTTCCCCGCGTCATCCTCCGCACTGCCCAGCTGTTGCGCCGACCGCGCGACACTGCCATCCCGGTGAAGTCCCACATCCTGCCGCTGACCGGCATCAGCAACCACGCCACGCGTGCGCTGACCGCACCGGTGCAGGTGACGCGGATGCCGTCGGCCGCTGCCAACGCCGACCCGGCCGATGCCGCGCGTGCGCCCGGGCCCCACCCGGAGGCATTGGACATCCTGAGCGGACAGGTCCACGCGCTGCTGGACGTGGCCCGCGGGACCTCGCCCACGTTCGACAAGGCGGTGGCTGCGATCACCCCGGAGCCGCGGCAACCGCTGACCGCGAAGCAGTGCACCCTGCTGCTGCGCGCGATCAAGTCCCTGCCGGGCCGCACGCCCGCGGAACTGCCGAAAGGCGAGACCCAGGAGCAGCGCGAGGCGACGCAGCGGGTGGAACGCCAGCAGCTGCTGCGCAGCGCCCTGTACGACCTGACCCGGGCCGCGCGCGCGGAAGCCATGCTGCACGAGCAGATCGCGCGCCACGCCGAGCGCGAACGCGGCAATGCGCTACCCGGATCGGAGCGCAGCAGCGGTACCGGCGGAATGCTGGGTGTGCGCGTCGGCCTGCCCGGCGCAGTCGATGCCGGGGCCGCCGGCGGGGTACGCCACGAAACCAGCACCGGTACGTTCGACGACCTGACCATCGGCACGGTGCGCAGCGCCACGGTGATGGCCGAGGCAAGCACGCAGGCACGCGTGGCGCCCGGCGTCGGCATCGGCGGCACGGTCAGTGGCTATGCCAGCCATGCCGACGCCGACATCTCGATGTCGATGCGCACCCGGGTGCTGCGCCTGGCCCACGCCTCGGTTGCGCGCCGGCTGGGCGGCAACGCGGTGCAGCGTGCGTTCAAGCGTCTCTCACCGACGCGCCGCGACCGCTATGACGAACGCACCAGCCGCGCGCTGGCCTGGCAGTCGTCGCCCGCGCTGTCGCTGCTGCTGGGCGATCGTGCCGCGGGCCGGCCTTTGGAGTTCGGCAAGCGGCCGCTGCTGATCCGCGCCGGCATGAGCACGCACGGCGGTGCACTTGCCGGCGCTGCGAGCTACGGGGTGGGCCAGCTGGGCGCCAGCGGTGCGCTCAGCCGGACCGAACTGCGCGCCGCGCTGCCGACCCGGCTGACCGAGCTCGACAGCGAGGGCGTGGCGGCCGGCCATGACCCGGAGATCCGCAAGGTGCTGGACGCGCGCGTGGCGCACCTGGTCGCCGGCGTCGACAAGAAGCGCTCCCCGGCGCTGCAGACGATGCAGGCGCTGCTGCGCCAGCCCCGGCACCCGCAGGCGCTGGCGAAGCGGCTGGAGGCGGCCGCGCACGTCGGCGTGGCCTTCGACCACCTGCAGGCGCTGGCCGACCTGTCCCTGCGCGCGCCCGCCCAGGCCCAGGCGCCGCTGGCCTCGCTGGCACGCGACTGGGGCAGCGACAGCGGCGCGCGCGAACCGGTACTGATCAACATGCTCGACACCCTGGCCTGGCTGCAGTCGGCGCCGGAGCCGGACGCCGGGCCCGCGCATGCGCAGTGGGAACAGCTGCAGCGTACGGTCCAGGACCAAGCGCGGCGCATCCAGGACACTCCCCTGCCGCATGATCGCGAACGCGTGCACCATGCCACCCATGCGTTCCGCGAACAGATCCAGCGCATTGCAACCACGCGCGGCACGCTGTCGCTGTCGGCCGCGCTGCCGCTGTTCGGTGCCGGCGCCGAGGTCTCGGTGGCCCGCCATGTCCGCCAGGATCCGGACCCGCTGCGCGACGGCACCTATCTGGAGCTGACCCTGTCCGCGCACCTCGGCCCGGCGCTGGGCACCATCCTGGATGAAGTGCAACGCCAGCTTCCCGAATGGGGCACCCTGCCGCTACGCGAGGCGCAGGCATTGATCGACCCACTGGCCGCCAGCGCCGACGTCACCGGCAACGTCCAGTGCCTGGTGCGCTTCTTCCGGCCCAGCTTCCAGACCGATCCGGAGTTCCCCGCGTCGGCGCGGGGCAACCACCTGCATGCGGTGCGCCTGGCCACCGGCGGTACCCGGAGCCTGGGCGTGACCGTACCGCTGCCGGTGCTTCCGGGGGTGGCACCGACGTTCTCGCTGCAGCATGCCCGCAGCACCCAGACCACCCGCTACGACCGGCTGGGGGAAGGAACGCTGACCAGCGCGCTGATGCGCTACCAGGCACTGTGCTCGGCCACCACGCCGCACGAGGAGACCTGGGCCGCGCTGCTGGAGACGCATGGTGCCGACCTGGACCGGCTCGCCGATGCACTGGTGGACGCACGCTCGGTGCCGGCGCTGGAAGCGCGCTACTGGCTGCAGCGCGAGCCGGCCAGCAGCACCGGTGCAGCCCCGACCCGGCGCGCGCAGTCGGACACCCGCACGCTGGATGCCTTCAACCTGGAAGGCGACCGCGCAACCCGGCGCGAGCAGCTGTACGCGCTGTTCGAAGCGGTCGGCGCGATCACCGGCAAGCAGAAGTCGACCTCGCCGCTGATCGGTCCGCTGGTCCTGCCGGTGATCGGTTGAGCGACGCCGGTCACGGGTACAGCAGCCGCTTGCTCCACTGGCCATCGGCGTCGATCTCATAGCACCAGCGCTCGTGCAGGCGGAACTGCGCGCCGTACCAGAACTCGATCCGGCGCGGCACCACGCGCAGCCCGCTCCAGCCCTCCGGCCGCGGGACATCGCGGCCGGCGAAGCTGGCCTCGGCACTCGCCACGCGCGCGTCGAACGCTTCGCGCGAGGCCAGCGTGCGCGACTGCAGCGAGGCCCACGCGCCGATCTGGCTCAGGCGCGGGCGCGAAGCGAAGTAGGCGTCCGCCTCGGCATCGTCCACCTGCTCCACGCTGCCTTCGATGCGCACCTGGATGCCGGCCTCGCGCAGGCTGCGCCACAGGAACAGCAGTGCCGCGTGCGGATTGGCCTTCAGCTCACGCCCCTTGTGGCTGTCCAGGTGGGTGTAGAACACGAAGCCACGCGCGTCAAAGGCCTTCAACAGCACCGTGCGCGCCGAGGGCAGGCCGGTGGCCGTGGCCGTGGCCACGGTCATCGCGTTGGGTTCGATTTCAGCGCTGTTGCGGGCTTCGTCGTACAGCGCGGCGAAGGTCGACAGCGCTTCGGTGTAGAGATCGGTCATGGTCGGTATCTTGCGGCTCGGTTTGGGTTTATTGTCACCGCATGCACGCTGCAGCGCACATGCCCCGGAACAAAGGCTTCCCCGATGCACTGGTCGCGCAGGCGCTGGACGACGCGCTGGCGGTGGGCACGGACGTCCCAGTATTGGCGATCAGCGGCCTGCAGGGCAGCGGCAAATCGACGCTGGCCGCGCAGGTGGTGGCGCTTGCGCAGCAACGCGGACTGCGCGCGGCTACGCTTTCCATCGATGATGTCTACCTGACCCGCGCCGAGCGCCAGCGGCTGGCGCGCCACGTGCACCCGCTGCTGCTGACCCGCGGTCCGCCCGGCACCCACGACCTGGGGCTGGCGCACGCCACGCTGGATGCCATCGCGGCGCGGGCGCCGGTGGCGTTGCCGCGTTTCGACAAGCTGGCCGACGAGCGCATGCCCGCGACGCAGTGGCCAAGGCTGCAGGAGGGCGTGGACCTGCTGGTGTTCGAAGGCTGGTTCCTGGGCACGCCGGCGCAGGCCGAGGGTGAACTGGACGCACCGCTCAACGCCTTGGAACGCGAGGCCGACGCCGATGGCCGCTGGCGGCGCTGGTGCAACCAGGCGCTGGGCGAGCATTACCCTGCCCTGTGGGAACGGTGCCACCGGTTGTGGTTCCTGCAGCCGCCGGACTTCGCCGTGGTACCGCGCTGGCGTTGGCAGCAGGAGCAGAACCTGCAGGCCGCGCAACCGACCCGCAGCAGCATGAGCCGCGCCCAGCTGGAGCGCTTCGTGCAGTATTACGAACGGGTCAGCCGGCAGGCGCTGCGCACCCTGCCAGAAAGGGCGGACCAGGTCGTGGTGCTGGATGAACAACGGCGGATCGTGTCCGCGCCGGGCTGGGCGCGGCACGCGGCGGAAGTCAGCTCACCAGGAAAGTAACGCGCAGGTTGACCCGCCACTCGGTGATGTTGCCCGCGTCGTCAGTGACCACCTTGGTTTCGCTGATCCAGGCGCCCTGGATGCCCTTGACCGTTTCGGCGACCTTCTTCAGTCCGGTACGGACGGCGTCTTCGACGCTGGTCTTGGAGGCGGCGTTGATCTCGATGACTTTTGCCACTGACATGGACGTGCTCCGGTTGCGCGCGGGACATTCCGCGCCGCCCACCATGGGGGGTGGCGCGTAAAGGCCGCGACACGGAGGTGTTAGCATCACCGGCAATGAATCCCGCTCCGAACCTGATCCTGATTGGCCCGATGGGCGCCGGCAAGACCTGCATCGGCCGCCGCCTCGCCGAGCGCTTCACCCTGGACTTCGTCGACGCCGACCAGGCCATCGTGGACGCGGCCGGGGCCAGCATCGCGACCATTTTCGAACACTCCGGCGAAGCCGGCTTCCGCCAGCACGAACGCCAGGTCATCCAGCAGCTGCTGGCCGGCCAGGGCCGGCTGGTCTCCACCGGTGGCGGCGCCGTGCTGGACCCGGACAACCGTGCGGCGATCGCGCAGCGCGGCTTCGTGGTCTACCTGCGGGTCAGCGTGGCCGCGCAGCTGGAGCGGCTGGCCCGCGACCGCACCCGGCCCCTGCTGCAGCGGCCCGACCGCGAGCAGGTGCTGCACGACATGGCCCGCGCGCGCGACCCGCTCTACCAGGAACTGGCCGACCTGACCCTCGACACCGATCTGTACACGCCGGGCGAAGCCACCGCGCAGCTGGTGCTGCGCCTGGCCACGCACTGGCAGCGACTGGAACCCTGCGCATGAACGCTTCTCCCCGCACCGTCGCCGTGGGGGGCGACACCCCCTACACCATCCACATCGGCCCGGGCCTGCTCGACGACGGCGCGCTGCTGGCCCGCCACGTGCGCGGCCGGCACGTGCTGCTGCTCAGCGACAGCGCGGTGGCGCCGCTGTACCTGGACGGGGTCCGGCAGGCGCTTCTGGCCGCCCGCCCCGACCTGCTGATCGGCGAACTGGTGCTGCCGGCGGGCGAAGCCTCCAAGACCCTGGCCAATTTCGGCCAGGCGATCAGTGCGCTGGCCGCGCTGGGCGCGACCCGCGACGCCTGCGTGATGGCCTTGGGCGGTGGCGTGGCCGGCGACCTGGCCGGGTTCGCGGCAGCGTGCTGGATGCGCGGGGTGGACTGCGTGCAGCTGCCGACCTCGCTGCTGGCCATGGTCGATTCCTCGGTCGGCGGCAAGACCGCCGTGGACATTCCCGAAGGCAAAAACCTGGTGGGTGCGTTCCACCCGCCGCGCGCGGTGATCGCCGATACCGCCGCGCTGCGCACCCTGCCGCCGCGCGAACTGCGCGCCGGCCTCGCCGAAGTGATCAAGTACGGCGCGATCCGCGACCCGCTGTTCTTCCAGTGGCTGCAGGCCGAGCACGCCGCGCTGCTGGCCGGCGACGACGCGGCGCTGGCGCAGGCGATCGCGCGCAGCTGCGAGCACAAGGCCGAGATCGTCGCCCGCGATCCGCTCGAACGCGGTGAGCGCGCCCTGTTGAACCTGGGCCACACCTTCGGCCATGCGATCGAGACCGAACAGGGCTACGGCGCCCCGGGCAACGACAACCTCAACCATGGCGAAGCGGTGGCGGTAGGCATGGTGCTGGCCGCGCGGCTGTCGGCGCAGCTGGACATGAGCCACGCCGACGACACCGCGCGCCTGCGCGAGCTGCTCCTGCGTTACGGGCTGCCGGTCGAGATCCCGGCCGGCCTGGACCCCGAACGCCTGCTGGCGCGGATGCGGCTGGACAAGAAGAACGTGGCCGGTCGCCTGCGCCTGGTGCTGTGGCAGGGCATCGGGCGGGCACAGGTGGTGGCCGACATCGACGAAGCCGAGGTCCTGCGCGTGCTGCGGGGGCAGTGACGGCCGCGTTGCCGGTTCGCGGCTACAATCGCGGCCATGCGCGTTTTCCTGCTGCACGCCCCGGCCGGTACCGACCCGGCCCACTATCTCCAGCTCACGCTGCAGCCGGACCTGTTCGGCAGCTGGGAGCTGCTGCTCGAGTCCGGCCCGGTCGGCGGCCGCGCGCGGCTGCGCCGCCTGCAGTTCTCCGATGAAGCCGAGGCCCGCGCGGCCTTCGACAAGGCGCGCGACGCCGAGCTGCGGCGCGGCTACCAGATCACCTGAACCCGATTCCAAGGAAGCATCCCGTGACCAACCCCTCCCGCCATGATCGCCTGCTGCGCGCGCTGCGCCGCGAACCGGTGGACTGCACCCCGGTCTGGTTGATGCGCCAGGCCGGCCGCTACCTGCCCGAGTACCGCGCGACCCGCGCCAAGGCCGGCAGCTTCCTGGCCATGGCCAAGAACCCGGAGATCGCCTGCGAGGTCACCCTGCAGCCGCTGCGCCGCTTCGACCTGGATGCGGCGATCCTGTTCTCGGACATCCTGACCATCCCCGACGCGATGGGCCTGGAGCTGTACTTCGTCGAAGGCGAAGGCCCCAAGTTCCGCCATCCGGTGCGCGACACCGCGGCGATCGCACGGCTTGGCGTGCCGGACATGGAAACCGAGCTGCGCTACGTGATGGACGCGGTGCGGGTGATCCGCCGCGAACTGGACGGCCGGGTGCCGCTGATCGGCTTCTCCGGCAGTCCGTGGACGCTGGCCTGCTACATGGTCGAAGGCGGTGGCAGCAAGGACTTCGCGCGGATCAAGGCGATGGCGCTGAACGAGCCGGCCGCGCTGCACCAGTTGCTGTCGGTGGTGACCGACGCGGTGGTGGCCTACCTGGCCGCGCAGCGTGCCGCCGGCGCGCAGGTGCTGCAGGTGTTCGACACCTGGGGCGGCGTGCTCAGCCCGTCCATGTACCGCGAGTTCTCGCTGCGCTACCTGACCCGGATCGCGCGCGAGCTGGAGCGCGGCGACGGCGCACAGCGCACTCCGCTGATCCTGTTCGGCAAGGGTACCGGCCTGCACCTGGCCGATCTGGCCGACACCGGCGCCGATGCGCTGGGCGTGGACTGGACCCTGGACCTGGCCGATGCGGTGGCCCGTACCGGCGGTCGCGTCGCACTGCAGGGCAACCTCGACCCGGCCACGCTGTACGGCAACCCGGAGGCGATCGAGCGCGCGGCCGGCGCGGTGCTGGACAGCTACGCGCGCGGCAACGGCGGTTCGCGCGAGGGCCACGTGTTCAACCTGGGCCATGGCATGTCGCCGGACATGAATCCCGAACATGTGCAGGTACTGGTCGAGGCGGTGCATTCACTCAGCCGACGTTGAAGAGCACACCATGACGACCCCCAGCTACGCCTCGTTCCGGCCCCTGTTGTGGCTGGTGTCGCTGGCGATCTTCATGCAGATGCTGGACTCGACCATCGTCAACACCGCGCTGCCGGCGATGGCGCGCAGCCTGGGCGAAAGCCCGCTGCAGATGCAGTCGGTGGTGTTCAGCTATGCGCTGGCGGTAGCGACGTTCATTCCCGCTTCCGGCTGGATCGCCGACCGCTTCGGCACGCGCCGCACCTTCCTTGCCGCGATCATCCTGTTCACCCTGGGCTCGCTGGCCTGCGCACTGGCCCAGACCCTGCACCAGCTGGTGGCCGCGCGCGTGCTGCAGGGCCTCGGCGGCGCCATGCTGCTGCCGGTGGGACGCCTGGCGGTGATGCGCTCGGTGGCGCGCGAACAGTTCCTGCGCGCGATGAGCTTCATCGCCATTCCCGCGCTGGTCGGGCCGCTGATCGGCCCCACCCTGGGTGGCTGGCTGGTGGAAGTGGCGTCGTGGCACTGGGTGTTCCTGATCAACCTGCCGATCGGGGTGATCGGCTACGCAGCCGCGCTCAAGGTCATGCCCGACCACTACGCCGAGCACCGCACCCGTTTCGACCTGGCCGGCTACCTGATGCTCGCCTTCGGCATGGTGGTGCTGTCGCTGGCGCTGGACGGCATTTCCGGCATGGGCACGCCACATGCGCTGGTCATGCTGATGACCGTGGCCGGCCTCGCCGCGCTGGTCGGCTACTGGTTGCACGCGGCCAACTCGACCGCGCCGCTGTTCTCGCTGGCGCTGTTCCACGTGCCCAGCTACCGCATCGGCATCCTCGGCAACCTGTTCTCGCGGATCGGCAGCAGCGCGATGCCGCTGCTGATTCCGCTGCTGCTGCAGGTCGGCATGGGCATGAGCCCGATGAATGCCGGCCTGTTGATGATTCCGGTGGCGGCTGCCGGCATGCTGTCCAAGCGCTATGCGGTCAAGCTGGTCGAACGCTTCGGCTACCGCCGCGTGCTGATGGTCAACACGGTGCTGGTCGGGCTGGCCATGGCCAGTTTCATCTTCATGGTGCCGGGCCAGCCGATGTGGCTGCGGGTGCTGCAGCTGGCCCTGTTCGGGGCGGTCAACTCGCTGCAGTTCACCGTGATGAATACCGTGACCCTGCGCGACCTGGACCGCGATTTCGCCAGTTCCGGCAACAGCCTGCTGTCGATGGTGATGATGCTGGCCACAGGCTTCGGCGCGGCCGCGGCCGGCAGCCTGCTGGCCGCCTTCGGTCAGCTCGACGCAGTGCACGGTGCCACCGCCGCACTGCACGCCACTTTCGTCTGCGTCGGCGCGATTACCCTCACCTCCACCGTGATCTTCTGGCAGCTCCCCGATACCCGCCCCTCCCCACGTGAGGTGGAGGAGGTCGCCGAATAGGCGACCTCGGTAGCAGCGGACCGTTGGTCCGCTGACATTCCGCAGGCTATTCCGCGACCGGGTAGCAGCGGACCGTTGGTCCGCTGACCTTCTGTAGCCGGCGCAGCCGGCTATTCCGCGACCGGGGGCCGGAGACCATCGCCCCGCGACCCCACCACCACCCGCGCGATCGCCTGCTCCAGCAGGTCGCCGGTCACCGGCTTGCGCAGGAAGCCCTGGAACCCAGCCGCGCGAACCTGTTCCTCGATGCCCGGATCGGTCCGCGCGGTCACCGCCAGCAGCGGCATCGCGTAGCCCTGGTTGCGCAGGTGCCCGGCCAGCTCCATGCCGCCCAGGCCCGGCAGGTCCAGGTCGAGCAGGGCCACGTCGAACGGCGCATCGCTGACTTCGCGCAGCGCCGCCAGGGCATGCCCGGCATGCACCACCTGGTGCCCGCGCGCAGTGAGCAGGCCGACGATCACATCCGCCACGGTGGCGTCGTCCTCCACCAGCAGCAGGCGCAACGGCGGCAGGGGCTGGCCTTCGCTCACGCCGGCGCTGCCCACGGTGGCGTCGGCCATCTGCAACGGCAGCGGCAGGGTCACGCTGAAACGCGTGCCGACCCCGAGCTGGCTTTCCACGTCGATCTGGCCCTGCATGGCCAGCGCCAGTTCGCGGCAGATCGCCAACCCCAGCCCGCTGCCGCCGTACTGCGCGGCGGTACGCGCGCCGTCGGCCTGCTCGAAGCGCCGGAACAAGCGCTGCTGCTGGTCGCTGCTGATGCCCGGACCGGTGTCGGACACTTCGAAATACAGGCCACGCGATGGCGCCAGCGCGCGCACTTTCAGCCGCACTTCGCCCTGGCTGGTGAACTTCACCGCGTTGCCCAGCAGGTTGAGCAGGATCTGGCGAACGCGCACCGCATCGCCGACGCTGCACAGGCCGGCCGGCAGGTCGTTGTCGACCACGAAGCGCAAGCCCTTCTGTTCGGCAAGCGCCGCCATCAGGGTGCAGGCATCGTCGATCACCCCCTGCAGGGCGAACGGGTGGCGCTGCAACTCCAGCCGCCCTGATTCGATCCGCGCCAGGTCCAGCGCGTCGTTGACCAGGTGCAGCAGGTGTTCGCCGGCATGCCGGATCGACTCGGTATAGCTGCGCTGCTGCGGGCTCAGCGTGGAGCCGAGCAGCAGTTCGCTCATGCCCAGCACGCCGGTCATCGGGGTGCGCACTTCGTGGCCCAGGTTGGCCAGGAAGCGGGTCTTGGCCGCCGACGCCTGCTCTGCCAGTTCCTGTTTGTGCAGGGCCAGCTGGTAGGCGTGCCGGCGCTGCACGCGGCGCCGGTACAGCCAGGCGAGCAGGCTCAGCAGCAACAGCCCGGCCGACGCCATCAACAGCAGGCCGGACGCGCTGCGCCACCAGGGCGGCTGCACGCGGAATTCCAGCACCTGCACCCGCGACCAGACCAGGTCGGCAGAGCGCGCCTGCACTTCCAGCCGGTAGCGTCCCGGTGGCAGCCGCGAGAACACGCGTTCGCCCCCCGGCCCGACCTCCACCCAGTCCGGATCGTAACCGGCCAGGCGATAGCGGTAGTTGTTGGACGTCGCGTCAGCGAACGACAACAGCCGCGCCACGATCCGCAGGTCGCGGTCGGCGTCGGCGATTTCCAGCGGTTCCAGGTGGGTCAGGTCGAGCATCCGATCGCCGCGTCGCACCTCGACCCGCTCGATCACCAGCGGCGCGCGCCGCGTGGCCGGCCGCACCTGGTCGGGGTCGAACAGCACCACCCCGGCCGGCGTACCACCGGCGATATGACCATTGGCAGCGCGCAGCAGCGTGGCGCGGCGGAATTCCTGGCTGGGCAGGCCATCGCGGACGCCATACTGGCGGACACTGCCCTGCGCCGCGTCGACGCGGATCAGGCCGCGTGCGCTGGCCGCCCAGACGATGCCCTGGTCGTCGACCACCAGGCTGGTTGCCGACAACCGCGGGTAGCCCGAATCGGTGCCGATCCGGGCTTCCTGCTCCAGGCGATCGCTGCTCCAGCGGTAGCGCGACACCTGCCCCTCTTCGGACACCCAGATGCTGCCGTCCTTGCCCTGCGCCAGCGCATGGATGCTCGCCGTCGGCCCTCCCGGCAGCGGCTCGAACCGCGCGCGCGATGGCACCCACTGCAGCAGGCCCTGGCTGGTCGCAAGCCACAAGTGGTCCTGTGGTCCGCACACCAGGTCCTGCACCAGCTGGCCAGCGGCAAGCCCAGCGGTACCTGCCCGCACCTGCTGCAGTACGCTGCCGTCGACGTCGCGCTGCTGCAGGCCGCCCGACGCGGTGCTCCAGATCCTGCCGCCGTCGCACAGCACCAGGGTCTCCACCACCCCTTCCAGCGCGGCATCCGCCGCCGCATCGCGTCCCCAGCGCCGCAGCGCGCCGCTGCGCGGGTCATAGCGCAGCAGCGCGTCATGCGATCCGATCCAGACCTGCCCGCGGCGATCCTCCAGCACCGATTGCAGCCACTGCCCGCCGTCGACCCAGGTGCGATGTTGTTCGACGCGGCCGGAGACCGGGTCGAAGCGGTCCAGTGCGCCATGCGTCCCCACCGTCCACACGCCCCCGTTGGCCGACGCGGCCATGCCCAGGACATAGCCGTTGCGCAGCGAGGTCGGGTCGTCTTCCAGCCGCGACAGCACCGAGAACTGCCACCAGCGTGGCAGCAGGTGCCACAGCCCGCTGTTGGTGCTGGCCAGCCAGATGCCGCCCTCACGGTCCTCATAGCCGCCGGTCCAGTTCGGTCGGACCTGGCCGCGGGCGACCGCGCTGTACAACGGCACCTGCTGGAACCGTCCCTGGTAGACCCGGCCCAGTCCGGACTGCGTGTCGAGCCAGTAGCCGCCCTGTTCGTCGCGCAGCATCATGCCCAGCACCTGGTCGCCGGCATCGACCTTCCACGGCGCCGGCTCGAAACGGCCATCGGGCCGCCGCACCACGGTGCCGGCATTGGTGCTGATCCACAGGCTGCCATCCAGTTCGGCGGTCAGCCCATTGATCAGCGCGGTGGGCAACCGGGACATCGGCACGCGTTCGAAATCGCGTCCGGTCCAGCGCGCCAGGCCGGCCTTGGTGCCCACCCACAGGCTGCCGTCACGCGTGGTCGCCATGTGCGTCACCGACGCCGCCGGCAGGCTGCGGTTGTTGCCCGGCTCGGGCATGAAGCGGGTGATCGCCCCATCGCGATCGAGCCGATGCAGGCCGCCTTCGTAGGTGCCGAACCACAGCGCACCGTCGCCGGTGGATGCCAGGCTCCAGACCGTGTTGCTGCCGATTACCGGATGGCTGCTGCGGTCGAAGAAGCGCAGCTCGCGTCGATCCGCCGACATCATCGCGAGCCCTGCGTTTTCGGTACCGATCCACAGCTGGTTGCGCGCATCCACGTGCACGCTCCAGATCATGTTGTCGCGCAGGCCATCCTCGGCGCGCCAGGTCCGGTAGTTGCGCCCGTCGAAGCGCGCCAGGCCGTCGTTGGTCGCCAGCCAGAGGTAGCCATAACCGTCCTCGGCCATGCGGTTGACGGTATTGGACGGCAGGCCATCGAACACCGTCAGCTGGCGCGGCGTGGGCGGAATCGGCTGCGCGCCGGCCAACAGCGGCCACAGACACAGCATGCCCAGCAGGAGCAGCCAACGCGTAGGCACCACCAATGGATCTCCTGGAACGGACCGGGTACGACCTGACGCAATTGGCCCAAGTCACGGGTGGATGGTAAACGGTTCTGTCCAGCGCAGCGCCTGCCGCAGGGTCATTGCACAGAGCGGTTTGGGCAGCAGGTCCGCGCCGCCTGCCGCGCGGACCTGCCCGGCCAGCCCGGGCCGCAGCTGGTCGCTCATCGCCACTAGCGGCGTGTCCGGATCCTGCGCGTGCAGGATGCCGAGCAGGCTCAGCCCATCGATGCCGGCCAGCGCGGTGTCGACCACGACCGCATCGAAGCGCGCGCTGGCCAGCTCGGTCAGTGCCGCCAGCGCGGTGGCGGCATGCACGGCGTGCACGCCGTGCGTCGCCAGTCGCGCGCCGGCCACCGCGGCCGCGTCGCTGTCGTTGTCCACCAGCAGTACCCGGCCACCGGACCCGTCCGCGCAGGGATCCAGCGCGCCGGGCACGCGTGGCATCGGCAGGCTCACCTGTACGCGCCATTGCCTGCCTCCGGCGGCGTGCACGCACAGTGCACCACCGAGCGCATCGGCCAGCCGTTCGGCGGCGACCAGCGACGCACGCAGCGCTCCGACCGACGGCGTCGGCATGGGCGTGCCGCACCCCGCCCGCAGCGCAGCGCTGCCGGCCACGTCGAAGGCCAGCAGCAGGCCCTCGCGTCCGGGCCGCCAGGCCACCTGCAGCACGACCCGCCCCGCCCCGCTGCGCCGGACCAACGGTCCCGCCACCGCGTCGAGCAGTTGCACCAGGCGGTGCGCGTCGCCGCGCGCGCAGGCGCCGTGCTCCACCTGCAGGCACACCGCCAGCGCCGTGCCGCGCCGGCACGCCGACAGCACCTGCCGCGCCAGCCACCGCCGATGCAGCGCCACCACGTCGAAATCGACCGGCTGCAGGGGCGCGCAGCCGGCGTCCAGCCGGGCCTCGTCCAACGCCGCGTTGACCCGTTCCAGCAACGCCTGTCCACCGGCGCGGATCCGCTCCACGCGGCGTCGCTGCGCCGCATGCAGCGGCGAGGCCAGCAACAGTTCGCTCATGCCCAGCACGCCGGTCAGCGGGGTGCGCACTTCATGGCCCAGCGTGGCCAGGTAATGCGCCTTGGCCTGCGCCGAGCGCAGGGTCAGCGCCAGCCGCTGCACGGACGCCTCGGCGCGCCGGCCACGCACGATCCGGCGCGTGGCGACCCACACAGCGCCGCCCACCAGCAGCAGTCCGGCACCGATCCGCGTCGCGGCCAGCACCGGATGGTGCCAGCCACTGCGCTCCACCTGCAGCAGCAGGGCCTGGGTGGGGGACCAGCTGCCGTCCGGCAGGCGTGCCTGGAACTCCAGCCGATGACCGCCTGGTGGCAGCCGTGGAAAGCCGCGGGTACCACTGCGCCCCACGCGTATCCATTCGCGATCCAGTCCAGCCACGCGGAACCGGTACTGCTGGCGTGCCTGCGGCGGCGCCCCGAGCAGGCGCACGCTGACCTGGATGTCGCGATCGTCCGGGTGCAGTTGCAGCACCTGTGCCGGCGGCAGCGTCTGCAACGCACCCTGCCGATACAGCTGGACCCGTTCGACCACCAGCGCGGGCTCGCCCTTGCAGGCGGACAGGCCGACCGGATCGAAGCGTACCGCCCGCCCGTGGTCGTCGACGGCCAGCATGTGCGCGCCATCGGACTGCAGCTGTGCCGCAAGCACCGCCTCGGGCACGCCTTCGGCGCGCGTGTACAGCCGCACCTGCCCCTCGCGCGGACGCAGTCGCAGCAGGCCGCGCGCGCTGCTGGCCCACAGCGCGCCGTGCGCATCGGTCGCCAGCGAGGCCAGGCGCACGGCAGGCAGGCCCTGGCGTGCGTCCATCTGCAACGCCGACCGGGCCACGCCGTCCTGGATGCGGTAGCGGCGCACCTTGCCCGGACTGGCCACCCAGAGCGTCGCGGCATCGGGGGCGTGCAGCGCGCTGGCCGGCGCGTCCACGCCGGGCACGAGGTGGAAATGTCCCCTGCGCCACCGGCTCACCCCATGCGGCCCGCCGAGCCACAGGCCATCGCCGTCATCGCAATGCAGCGCCAGCCTGCCGCCGGGACGGGGCCGGTCGATGGCGTTCCAGCGCCAGCGTTGCGGCATCGCGCCACCGGCGGGATGGTGTTCGATCGCATCGGCGTCCAGCCGCCAGCGGCTGCCGTCGGCGCAGGCCAGCACCGTGGCCGGCCGGCCCGCGTCCAGCAGCACGTTACCTGCAGCCGCAGTCGCTCCCGGCGCCTGCTCCAGCGGTACGAAGTACTGCCAGTGGGGCGGCAGGCGCCATACCCCGAGGTGCCGGCCGAGCAGCCACACGCTGCCATGCCGGTCCTCCAGCGCGGCCCGGAACTGCGGCCGGTCCGCGCCGCCCGGCGGTGCCACCGCCACGTCCGGCAGCGGCTCGGCACCGCGCTTCCAGACCTGCGCCGCGTCGCCCAGCCAGGGTCCGCCGCGACGGGAGAGCCCCAAGGGGCGGGTGCCGGTGCTGGCATCGACCGGTTCCAGCCTGCCCGCGCCGGTCCAGCGCCACGGGCCCGCCGCGCCGCCTATCCACAGCTCGCCGCCGGCATCGACCAGCAGGGCACTGACCGGTGCATCGGCCAGCATCGACGGCACGGCCACGAAGCGCCCGTCGCGCCATCGGGCCAGGCCGCGCGGGGTCCCGACCCAGAGCGTGCCGTCGGTGGTGAGCGCGAGGTGGTCCACGCGCCGGTCGGGAAGGCCATCGCCACGCGCGCTGGGCAGGAACTGGCGCAGGCGCTGGCCCGGCCCGAGCCGGAACAGGCCGGCGTCCCGGGTGCCGAACCACACCGCCCCGTCAGGCGAGGGCAACACCACGCCGATCGCCGCGTTGGCCAGCAGCGGAAAGCGCGTTGCGCCGAAATGTTCGATGCCGGTGCGGTCGGCCGACATCCGCATCAGGTGCCCCTGTGCCGTACCGATCCACAGGCGGTCCTGCGTGTCGGTCGCGATCGAGAGCAGCTGGTTGTCGGCCAGGCCCTGCTCCATGCGCCAGATCCGGAAGCGATGGCCATCGAAACGGGCCAGCCCATCGTCGGTGGCGAACCACAGGTAGCCGACCCGGTCCTCCACCCCCTGGTGCACCGCATTGGACGGCAGTCCCTCGGCAGTGGTGAAGCGCAGTGCATTCGGCGCCGCGGCCTGCGCGCGCGCGGCCAGCATCAGCAGCAGCATCGCGGCCAGGCCGCGCAGGACCGCCAGCAACGCGCCGGTCACCGCGTGTCCAGCGCCGCGGCGAGCCGGTCCGCGGTCAACGGCAGGCGCAGGAACACCTCGAAGCCTCCCGCGCGCGCGTCGCGCTCGGCGCAGGCGTCGGCACGCGCGGTCAACGCCATCCGCCGCACCCCCGGCCACGACCCGCCGAGGCGCGCGCTGAGCCGTCCGCCCGCCACCAGCATGTCCGGATCCGCCGCAATCACGTCCCAGGGCCCCGGGTCGACATCGCGCAGCCAGGCATCGATATCGCTCACCGCTACGGCGCGGTGGCCCTGCGACCGCAGCAACGCACAGACCACGTGCAGCACGTCGATCGTGCCTGCCGGCAGGATCACCATCACCCGCAGCGGTGCGGTCGGCGCGGACGCCCGCAGCGGCCGCGCAGGCGCACTCGATCCCGCCGGGAGCGGGCGCCAGGGCAACGCCAGCCGGAACTCGGTACCGCGTCCCGGTTCGCTGTCCACGACCAGCGTGCCGCCCATCGCCTCGGCCAGCTCGCGGCTGATCGCCAATCCCAACCCACTGCCGCCCTGGCGCGCGCAGGTGGCCGGGGCATCGACCTGGCTGAAGCGTCGGAACAGACGCTGCAGCTGCGCCGGAGACATGCCCGGTCCGGTGTCGGCCACCGACAGCCACAGGCCGTCGCCATCGGGCGCGGTGCGTGCGGACAGGCTCACCTGCCCGTGCGCGGTGAACTTCAACGCATTGCCCAGCAGGTTCAGCAGGATCTGGCGGAGACGCTGCGCGTCGCCGTTGAAGCAGGTCCCGGGGGCCAGCGTGCTGTTCCAGTGCAGGGCCAGCGCCTTGCCACGCGCTACCGGCAGCAGCAGGGCATGCAGTTCGAGGACCAGCGCATCGAGCGCGAACGGCACCGCCTGCAGCTGAAGGCGACCGGACTCGATGCCGGCCAGGTCGAGCGCGTCGTCCATCAGCTGCAGCAGGTGATGCCCGGCCTGGCGCAGGCTGCCCACCTGCCCGCGCTGCAGCGGCGACAGCGGCGACTGCAGCAGCAGTTCGCTCCACCCCAGCACGGGGGTCAACGGCGCCCGCACCTGGCTGCCGAGGTCGGCGAGGAACCGGCTGCGCTGCAGCGAATCATGCTCGGCGCGCTGGCGCCGCGCGCGCGCCTGGCGTCGCTGCACCCGACGCCGCCGACGCCGTTGATACAGCCGCGACATCCCCACCGCGGCGATGCAGATCGCCACGCCCGAGGCGGTGCGTCCAGCTGCGGTTTCCCACCAGCGCGGCACCACCCGCAGGTCGAGCTGGCGCACGCTCGACCACGGCCCTGCCGCATGCCGTCCCTGCACCAGCAGCACGTGGTCGCCAGCGGGGAGGCGGGTGAACAGTCGCTGTGCGACCGGCCCGGTATCCACCCATTCGGGATCCTTGCCGAGCAGGCGGAAGCGGTAGTGGATGCGGTCCGGATCGCCGCGCCCGAGCAGGCCGACGGCGACCCGCAGGTTGCGGTCGGCAGTGCCCAGGAGCACCGGCTGCATCGCGACCGGCACCTGCAGGACGCGCCCGTGGCGGCGCCGCGTCATGCCATCGATCACCAGCACCGGCGCCGCTGCCGGGGGGCGCAGCGCGCGCGGATCGAAGGCCAGCAGCCCGCCTTCGCGCATGGCCGCCACCACCGCACCCGACCCTGCGCGAAGCAGGCGCTGCGACAGCACGTCCTGCACCGGCAGTCCCTGCGCCGTGCCCAGCACATCGACCTCGCCCGAGCGCGGATCGACCCGTACCAGGCCGCGCGCCGCGCCCGCCCAGGCCACGCCGTCGCGCCCCACCACCAGCGCGTCGGCACGCAGCTGCGGGTACCCTTCGGCGGTGCCGACCCGGCGCAGCCGTTGCAGCCGCCCCGGCGTGCGGCGGTAGTGCTCCAGCGCGGCGGCGCGACTGACCCACAGCGTGCCGTCATCGGCTTCGGCAAGGGCGGACACGCTGCCGTCGCCGTCGCCCGGAACCCGTTCAAAACGTTCGCGCAGCCGCGACCAGCGCAACGCGCCGGACGGATCGGTCGCCCACAATTCACCATCGCGGGTGCACAGCAGCTGGCGCGTCGGCACCTCCGCGGCCAGGCCGAGCGCCTGCGGACGGGCCGTGCGCAGCAGCTCGCCGGCCGCCGACCACTGCTGCACCGCCTGCGGGTGGGCCAGCCACACCTGCTGCTGCGCGCAGACCTGCAGCGACAGCGCCGCGTGCGGCGCGTGCAGTCCAAGTGGCCAGACGCGGCGTTCGCCCCGCTGCGGGTCATAGCGCAGCAGGCTGTCGGCGCTGGCCAGCCAGACCCGGCCACGCGCGTCTTCGCCCAACCCTACCGGGAGCGCGGTCACCCCGGCATGCGGATACGCGGTGATGTCGCGTCCCTCGCCGGTGCGCAGGTCGAGCCGTTGCAGCCGTCCCCCGCTGCCCGCCACCCACGCATGGTGTTGCCCGGATGCCGCCAGCGCCAGGGCGTAGTGGCTGCCGATGCCCGGCGTGGCGTCCGCCGTGGCCGGCAACGCGGTGAACTGCCGCCAACGCCCCGACAGCCACCACACACCATGGTGTTCGCTGACCCACCACAGGTCGCCGCTGCGATCCTGGAGGGCCTGCCGGACCACCACCGGCCCCGGCACGGCGCCCGGCGGCAATGGCAGCGCGACCTGCACCACCTGCGCCGCCTCGCGTCGTTGCAGCCCCATGCGACCATGCTGCCAGAGCGTGCCGTCGGCACTGCGCAGCACGCTGCGGGCGTCGCTCGCCACGGCGGACGCAGGTGCAGTCGTGGCGATCGTCCAACTGCCGCGCGCCGCGGTGATTTCCACGCCGCCGCGTGGATCAGCCCACAGCGACCGGATCGGTGCGGCAGCCGGCGACGGCAGCGGGACGCGCGTGAAACGCGTGCCATCCCGGCGCCACAGGCCCGTTGCCTGGGCCACCCACAGCGCGCCGCCGCGGTCGCGCGCCAACGCCACCACCGTGGCCCCCGGCAGCGGGTGCGGTCGCCAGTGCGCTTCGCGTGGCGACAGCCCGTACAACTGCTGGTCGCTGCCGATCGCCCATACCCAGCCATCCCCACTGCTGCCAACCTGACGCACGTGGCCGCTGCGCAGGGCGAGCGGTGCCGATGCCGGCAAGCGCTGGAAACCGCGGCGGTCGGTGTCCATCAAGACCAGACCCTCCTCCGCGGTGCCCAGCCATACGCGGTCGCGCGCGTCGACATGCACCGCCCGCAGGTCCAGATCGGGCAGCCCCTCTTCACGTCGCCATTGCCGGAAGCGCTGTCCATCGAACCGCAGCAGGCCGTCGCTGCCCGCCAACCACAGGTAGCCGGCGGCATCTTCGGCGATGCCGCGCACCTGCGGGTCGTACAGGCCATCGGCCATGCCCAGCAGGCGCGGCGTTGGAATCTGCGCCACCGTCGCCGCGTGGCCCTGCAGCCAGGCGAACAGGCACGCCAGCAGCACCATGACGGCCCGCCCAGGCAGGGCTGCTCGCGGAAACGTCACCTTTCAGCGCAGGGTCATCGGTCTCATCGCGGTAACGGTAGAACCTTCAATCGCAGCGCGCAGCGTCGAATCCGTGACAGCGTCACAGTCGCGCGAGTCAAGTTTTGGATTGATTTGAAGTTTTCATGAAGCACAGCCTATGGCGACGTCATCGTTTCCGACACGCCCCGCCGCTTCACGCAGGCCTGCGCAATCGCCGACACCAGCATGTCGCCGGTAACCGGCTTGCGCAGGAAGCCATCAAAGCCGGCCGCCAGCACCTGCTGCTCGGCATATGCGTCCGAGCGCGCAGTCACCGCGATCAGTGGCAATGCGTAGCCCATCGCCCGCAGCTGCCCGGCGATGGCGATGCCATCCAGCGCCGGCAGGTCGAGATCGAGCAGGCCGACATCGAACGCGCCGGCAGCCACTTCCGACAACGCCGCCAGTCCGTGCAATGCATGCACTACCGCGTGGCCACGGGCACGCAGCAGGCCGGCGATCACCTCGGCCACGGTGGCATCGTCTTCCACCAGCAGCACCCGCATCGGCGGCAGCGCGATGGGGCCGGCCTCGGTCGCCGCATGGGGTCCCGGGCCGGGACGCCGGCACCAGGGCAACGGCAGGTGCACGGTGAAGCGCGCCCCCTGCCCCGGCTGGCTGTCGATCTCGATCCGCCCGCCCATCGCCACCGCCAGTTCCTGGCAGATCGCCAGACCCAGGCCGCTGCCGCCGTAGCGGGACGCGGTCCGCGGACCATCGGCTTGTTCGAAGCGGTGGAACAGGCGCTCCTGCTGGTCGCGGTTGATGCCCGGGCCGGTATCGCTGACCTCGAACACCACCCCGGTGCCGTGTTCGACCAGTTCGATGCCCAGCCCGACATGACCGTGCTCGGTGAACTTGATCGCATTGCCCAGCAGGTTCATCAGGATCTGGCGGACCCGCATTTCATCGCCGCTGACCTGGACCGGTCCCGGCAGGGTGAAGCTGCGTTCGTAGGCCAGCCCGCGGTGGTGCGCCATCGGTTCCATCAGGGCGTCGACCTGGTCCAGCATCGCGGTCAGGTCGAACGGGCGGATATCCAGCTCGAGGCGGCCGGCCTCGATCCGTGCCAGGTCCAGGGCGTCGTTGACCAGCCGCAGCAGGTGCGCGCCGGCGTGCTGGATGGACGCGGCGTACCCCCGCTGCATCTCGTCCAGCGGCGTGGCCAGCAGCAGTTCGCTCATGCCCAGCACGCCGGTCATCGGGGTGCGCACCTCGTGCCCCAGCGTGGCCAGGAAGCGGCTCTTGGCCTGCGAGGCCTGTTCGGCGATCTGCTGCTTGTGCACGGTGAGCTGCCACTGCTGGCGGCGGCGAAGACGCGCGCGCGCGAACGCGGCCAGCGCCGCCACCAGCAGCAGCCCCAAAATCACATAGCCCAGGATCGCCCAGCCGCTGCGCCACCAGGGCGGCTGCACGCGCACGCTGATGGTGCGCGACGGGGTCCACTCGCCATGCGGCGTGGCCGCCTGCACGTCGATGGCGTACTCGCCCGCTGGCAGGCGCGACAACAGGCGTTCGCCGTCGGCGTTCTGCATCACCCAGTTCTGGTCGTAACCGGAGACCCGGTAGCGGTAACGGTTGCCCATCGGGCTGGCGTAGGACAGCAGTCGCGCGGAAATGATCAGGTCGCGGTCGTCCGGTCCCAGCAACAGCGGTGCGTTGACCGGCAGCGACTGCTGGCCTTCGGCATCGTCGCGGCGCACCTGGATGTTGTCGATGACCAGCTGCGACGGGGGCAGCACCAGGTCGGGCGCGTTCGGGTCGAACGCCACCAGGCCGGTCGCGGTGACCGCCAGCACGCGTCCGTCCGCCCCGGTGACCGGCGGGCGCCCGCTGAATTCCATGTCGGGCAGTCCGTCGCGTTCGCCGTAGACACGCAGCCGGCGATCGAGTGGGTGCCAGCTGACCAGGCCGCGCGGCGTGGTCGCCCACACCTGCCCATCGGCCCCACGGGCAAGGCCGCCGATCGACACCGGCGGCATGCCCTGCGCGGCGCCCACGCGTTCGCGCAGGGTCATGCTCAGGCCGTCCCAGCGGTACCGCTCCAGACTGCCCCTGCGCGCCAGCCAGGCTTCCTCCGGACTGATCCAGAGCATGTCGTACAGGCTGCCCGGGGCGATCCCCGGCACGCGTTCGAAGCGATCCTCCTGCCAGCGCAGCAATCCCATCTCGCCGAAGTCGCCCATGACCCACAGCTGCCCGCGCGGATCGAACACCATCTGTTCCACCGGCATGTCGACCAGGCCGCGGCCGGCGTCGATGCGGATCTCGTCGAGCAGGTTGCCCTGCGCGTCCCGATGCTGCACGCCGAGGTTGGTGATCGACAGCCACAGATCGCCGTCGGGCGCCTGGCGGATCAGCTCGATGCGCTGCCGCACATCCGTGCCGCTGCCGATCTTCCATTCGCGCAGGCGTCCGCTGTCCGGGTGATACAGGCCCAGCCTTCCGGCGCGCCCCAGCCACAGGGCGCCGTCGGCGCGTGGCAGCACCGAACGGACCGCGCCGACGCCCAGCTGCTTCTCGTTCGCCACCTGGCGCAGGCGGCCGCCCGCATCCAGCGCGTAGACTCCGTGCGCCGCCGCGATGTAATAGTCATTGCCTGCGGCCGCAGCACTGAGCAGGTAGGCACTGTCCAGGGGTTTGCCATCGAGCTGGTACCAGGTGGAAAAGCGCTTCCAGTCCGGCGGCAGGTAGGCCAGCCCCTGGGTCAGCATGGCGAACCACAGGCCACCTTCGTGGTCCTGCAGCATGTCCAGCACGCCGCTGCGTTCGGTGAGGAAGCCGCTGCCGGCATCGCCGGCCAGCAGGCGCATGCTGCGGTCGTCGCCGCGGTACAGGCCGTCGGCCGTTCCCAGCCAGTAGCCGCCGTTGCGGTCGTGGACCACCGACGCCGCGCGCACGTCGGCGCTCGGCGTCCACGGCGCCGGGCGCACGCTGTCATCGCTGTCGATGCGGAACAGTCCGCCCTGGGTGCCGGCCCACACCGTGCCGTCGCGGTCGCGGGTCAGGCGGAACACGCTCTTGTCGCCCAGCAGCGCGGGCGCGATACGGGTGAAGGTCCTGCCGTCCCAGCGGGCGACGCCGCTGCCGGTGCCGATCCAGACGCGCCCCTGCGCATCGGACAGCATCGTGTAGATGGTGTCGCTGGGCAGGCTGGCCGGATCGGCAGGGTCGGCGCGATAGCGCACCAGGCTGCCGTCTTCGTCGCGGCGACATATGCCATGCGCATTGGTGCCGATCCACAGCGATTTGCCGGCGTAAGCCAACGACCAGAACTGCCCCTCGCAGCGCACGCTGATGTCGGGGAACTGCTGGAAGCGCTCGCGGTCGGGACCGAGCATGCTCAAGCCACCGCCATTGCTGCCCACCCAGACCCGGTCCAGTGGATCCACCAGCAGCGTTTCGATCTCATTGCTGGGCAGCGAACCCGGATCGTCCGGCTCGTTGCGCCATACGCGCAGGCCAACCCCGTCCACGCGCGCAAGACCATCGTCGGTGGCCGCCCAGACATATCCCTGGCGATCCTGCGCCAGCGCCAGCACCATGCGCGAGGGCATGCCTTCGGCTGCACCGAAGCGGCGCATGCGCGGTGTTTCTGCCGATGTCCCTGCGGCCCACAGCGCCGACGGCACGGCACACGCAGCCAGTACCAGCAGCACGATGCCTGCCCGCCAACCGCGCGCGCTCAACGCCATCGAGTTCTCCCTGTTGGCGGCGATTGTCACACAGCGGGCCACGCTGCGCGCCCGGCACCACCACGAACTGTTGCAGCCATGGTGCTGCCGGGGATCACGGCCCAGCGCGTATGATCGGCCCAGCCCTGAATGGAGCCGGCCGTGAGCCAACGCCTGACCCTTGCCCTGCTGCTGTGCGCGACCCCGTACATGGCGGCGGCCGCCCCGGACACTTACCGGCTCGACCCGGTCCATACGCGGGTGCTGTTCGCCGTGGAACACGCCGGGTTCTCGCAGGCGCTGGGCACGGTGTCGGGCAGCGAGGGCCGCCTGGCGTTCGACCCGGACGACTGGCACAGCGCCACGTTGTCGGTCAGCGTGCCGCTGCAGCGCCTGGACCTGGGCGACGACGCGTGGAACAAGGCAACCCTGGCCCGCAACCTGCTTGACGCCGAACGCCATCCCGAAGCGCGCTTCGTCTCCACCCGGATCGAACCGATCGACCCCACCCACGCCAGGGTGATCGGTGAGCTGACCCTGCGCGGGGTCACCCACGAGGTGGCGCTGGAGGTGACCCTCAACGCGGTCAAGCGCCACCCGATGCCGCCGTTCCGGCGCACCGCCGGTTTTTCCGCCACCGCCACGCTCAGCCGCAGTGCCTTCGGCATCGACGCCTGGCCCTCGATGATCGGCGACACGGTGCAGCTGCGCATCGAAGCCGAAGCGGTGCGCGACCGCACTGCCGCCGATCCGCAGGACACACCGTCGGTCGACGCGCCGGGAACTCCGGCGCCGCCTGCCGACTCCGACCCCTCACCTTCGCCCGCCCGGAAGCGCTCGCCATGACCACCCGGAACACTCCCCACCGCTGGGGCAGCATCAGCCAGGGCCTGCATTGGCTGATCGCGCTGCTGATCCTGCTGCTCGGCATCGTCGGCCTGACCATGGGCGAACTGCCGCGCACGCCGAAGTACTTCTGGGTGTATACCGCGCACAAGTCGCTCGGCATCACTGTGCTGGCGCTGGTGGCGCTGCGGCTCGGCTGGCGCCTGTACGCAGGTGCCCCCGAACCGGTCCCGGGCACGCCCGGCTGGCAGGAGCGCATCGCTTCGGCCACCCACTGGTTGCTGTACGTGCTGATGTTCGCGCTGCCGCTGTCCGGCTGGATCTACGACTCGGCCAGCGGGCTGCGCCCGTTCCGCTGGTTCGGCCTGGTCGACGTGCCCAAGCTGGTCGCGCCCAACCCGGCGGCACGCGATGTGTCCCATGCCATCCACGAGTGGGGCTTCTGGCTGCTGATCGCCGTGGTGGTCGCCCATGCCGGCGCCGCGCTCTACCACCATCTCTTCCAACGCGATGCCACGCTTGCGCGCATGCTGCCGCAGGGTTGGCTCGCCTCCCCCCAGAAGGATTGACGATGAACATCAAGCTCACTTCCCCCGCTGCCGTGGCCGCTGCGCTGGCCGGCCTGATCGCCACCGCCCCGGCGATGGCCGCCGACTACGTGCAGGCCCCCGGCGCCGGCTCGACGCTGGCCTTTGCGACCAAGTACGACGGCGAAGTGTTCACCGGCAGCTTCCCCGGTTTTTCCACCCGGATCAGCTTCGATCCGGCCAACCCGGCCGCCGGTACGCTGGACGTGACCATTCCGCTGGCCGGCGCCAAGACCGGCAACGGCGACCGCGACTCGACGCTGCAGACCGCGGACTTCTTCGACGTGGCCAAATTCGCCACCGCCCGCTACACCGCGAAGGGCTTCACCCGGAGCGGCGACAAGTACGTGGCCAATGGCACGCTGGAACTGCGCGGGGTGAGCAAGCCGGTCACCCTCACCTTCGAATGGAAGCCCGGTCCGAATCCGGTGCTCGTCGGCAAGGCCACGGTCAAGCGCCTGGACTTCGGCGTGGGCCAGGGCGACTGGAAGGACACCAAGAGCATTCCGGACGAAACCGCGATCAGCACGCACGTGAAGCTCCAGGCGAAATAACGCCCGCCCGGGGCGCCCGTGGAGCGGGGCAGAGCCCCGCTCTACGTGGTGAAGCGGCTTACCGCGGCCACGTCGAACGGCCAGTCCAGCTCCCGGCCCTGGGCGTCGCGCAGGACCGGCACGCGGGCGCCATAGCGCGCCTCCAGGCCTGCGTCATCGTCGATGAACACGCTGTCCAGCCCGGCCACCCGGGCCTGGGCCAGTACGGCCAGGGCCTGGTCGCACAGGTGGCAGTCATCGCGCTGGTAAAGAATGAACATCGGGCTCCCGTCGCTCGAATTTGCTGCGCCGCAGCCAGGCCGGCCCGCGCGGACAGCATAGAATAGCGCTCCATCCGATACCCGCAGTTTGGCAATCATGGCTGTCAGCACGTTCGACGTTTTCAAGATCGGCATTGGCCCGAGTTCCTCGCACACCGTAGGACCCATGAAGGCCGCCGAACGCTTCGTGCACCGCTGGCTGCTCGATCCCGGCTGCCTGCAGGACGTGGTGCGCATCCGCGCCGACGTCTACGGCTCGCTGGCCTTGACCGGGCGCGGGCATGGCACCGACAAGGCGGTGCTGCTGGGCCTGGAAGGCCAGCGCCCGAACCTGATCGACCCGGACATCATTCCCGAGGCGCTGGAGCGGATCCGCAGCACGAAGCGGATCCGGCTGATGGGCACCCACGAGATCGCCTTCGACGAGAAGCGCGACCTGGGCCTGAACAAGCGCCAGAAACTGCCCTATCACACCAACGGCATGCGCTTCACCGCCTATGACGCCCAGGAACAGGTCATCGCCACCCGCGACTACTACTCGGTGGGCGGTGGGTTCGTGGTCAACCAGGACGACGCCGCCGACGACCGCATCGTGCCCGATGAAACCCCGTTGCCCTATCCGTTCAAGAGCGGCGACGAACTGCTGGCGCAGACCGCGCGCAGCGGCCTGAGCATCGCCCAGCTGATGTTCGAGAACGAGAAGTGCTGGCGCACAGAGGACGAGATCCGCGACCAGCTGCGCGAGATCTGGAGCGCGATGCAGGCCTGCGTCGCCCGCGGCATCCGCCAGGAGGGCACCCTGCCCGGCGGCCTGCACGTCTCCCGGCGTGCGCCCGCGCTGTACCGCGAACTGTCGTCGAAGCCGGAAGCGGCGATGCGCGACCCGCTCACCACGCTGGACTGGGTGAACCTGTATGCGCTGGCGGTGAACGAGGAAAACGCTGCCGGCGGTCGCGTGGTCACCGCCCCGACCAACGGCGCCGCCGGCGTATTGCCGGCGGTGCTGCATTACTTCGACCGCTTCTGCCCCGGCGCCAACGAACAGCGCGTGTTCGATTTCCTGCTGACCTCGGCGGCGATCGGCATCCTGTACAAGGAAAATGCCTCGATCTCCGGCGCCGAAGTGGGCTGCCAGGGCGAAGTCGGCGTGGCCTGCTCGATGGCTGCCGGCGGCCTGGTCGCGGCGCTGGGCGGCAACCCCAGCCAGATCGAGAACGCAGCCGAGATCGGCATGGAACACAACCTGGGCCTGACCTGCGACCCGATCGGCGGGCTGGTGCAGATTCCCTGCATCGAGCGCAATGCGATGGGCGCGGTCAAGGCGATCAACGCCTCGCGCATGGCGATGCGCGGCGATGGCAAGCACAAAGTCTCGCTGGACAAGGTGATCAAGACCATGCGTGATACCGGCCGCGACATGCAGGACAAGTACAAGGAAACCAGCCGCGGCGGGCTGGCGGTGAACGTCATCGAATGCTGATGGCGTGACCGGTTGCGGGTGGAGGCGGTTATCCTCGGGGTTCCCCCACTGGAGACCGCCATGCGCATCCTGGCCGCCGCCCTGCTTGCCTGCCTGCCCCTGACCTCGTTCGCCGCCGATACCTACGACGCCCGCCTGCAGGGCTTCGATTACGGCTGGCCGGTCAAGATCTTCAGCATCGAGTCCCAGCGCCAGCCGCTGGAAATGGCCTATCTGGACGTTCCACCCGCGGGCAAGGCCGCACTTGGCACCGTGGTGCTGCTGCACGGCAAGAACTTCTGCGCGGGCACCTGGCGCGACGCGATCAAGGCGTTGAGCAGCGCCGGTTACCGGGTGATCGCGCCCGACCAGATCGGTTTCTGCAAATCCAGCAAGCCGCTGCGTTACCAGTACTCGTTCGGCCAGCTGGCCGCCAATACCGAAGCGCTGCTGGCCCATCTCAAGCTGGACAGCACCAAGGTGGACCTGGTCGGCCATTCGATGGGCGGCATGCTGGCTGCGCGCTTTGCACTGATGTACCCGCAGCAGCTGCGCCAGCTGGCACTGGTCAATCCGATCGGGCTGGAAGACTGGAAGGCCAGGGGCGTGCCGTGGCGCAGCGTGGATGCGTGGTATGCCAACGAGCTGAAGACCAGTTTCGACAGCATCAGGAAGTACCAGCTGGACGTGTACTACAGCGGCCAGTGGACGCCGGAGTATGAGCACTGGGCGCGGATGCAGGCCGGCATGTATGCCGGCCCCGGCAAGCAGGCCGTGGCCTGGAGCCAGGCGCTGACCTCGGACATGGTGTTCAACCAGCCGGTGGTCTACGAACTGCCCAACGTGCGGGTTCCCACCACGTTGTTCATCGGCCAGAAGGACCGCACTGCGATCGGTCGTGACCTGGCCCCGCCCGCGTTGAAGGCCACGCTGGGCGACTACCCGGCGCTGGGCAGGGCCGCTGCCGCGGCGATTCCCGGCGCCACGCTGGTGACCTTCGACGACCTCGGGCATTCGCCGCAGGTGCAGGACCCGGAGCGGTTCAACGCCGCTTTGTTGAAGGCGTTGAAGGGCGGCTGATGGCTTGGGGGACACGCCATGCGTGTCCGCGTGGGGGCGTGTCTCCGGGGCGATTGCGTGGGACACGCATGGCGTGTCGCTACGCGCGGGTGATGGACAGCACGTCGTCGAGCAACGCTGCGGCGGTGATGTCGGCGCCCGCCCCCGGGCCCTGGATCAGCAAGGGCTGGGCGCTGTAGCGGTCGCTGTGGATCGCCACGCGGTTGTCGGTCTGCGCGCCGCCGGCCAACGGGTGGTCCAGGGGCACGATGCGCAGGCCCACGCTGGCGCCCTGATGGTCGAAACCGCCGATGAAGCGCAGGCAGCCGTTCTGCGCGCGCGCCTGCTCCCAGTGCCGTTGCAGCGGCGCATCCAGCAACGACAACTGCGCAATGGCTGCGCTCACCGGCAGCGGCGCCAACGCGTCGGGGACCAGCGAGGCCACCTGGACCTGGTCGGCGCGCAGTGCGATGCCGCTGGCGCGCGCCAGGATCAGCAGCTTGCGGCGCACGTCCTCGCCGGACAGGTCCACGCGCGGGTCCGGCTCGGTGAAGCCGGCGCCCGCCGCGTCGCGCACCCAGGCCGAAAACGGGCGCTGGCCGTCGTAATGATGGAACAGCCAGGCCAGCGATCCCGACAGCACGCCTTCCACCCGATGGATGCGGTCGCCGCCGGCGACCAGACCGCGCAGGCTGCTCAGCAGCGGCAACCCTGCGCCGACGGTGGCGCTGTCGCCGTAGCGTGCGCCGCCGTCCAGTCCGCTGCCGGCGATGGCCTGCGCGCGGGCGAGCTGCGCGCCCTGCCCCAGCTTGTTGGCGGTCACCACGTGCACGCCGCGCGCCAGCCATTGCTCGTGCCAGTTGGCCACGTCATCGCTGGCGGTGGCATCCACCACCACGTCGCCGCGCTGCAGGCCTTCGGCTTCGGCCCACGGCTGCAGCGCCGGCACCGTGCGCGCGGCATCGTTGGCGTGTTCCAGCGCCTGCGCCAGATGCTGTTCGCAGGCCCGTGCCGTGCGCGAATTGGCCAGCCACGTGAACTGCGGGAGCGCGATGCCACGCGACTGCAACGACTGGTAACGCTGCACGAACGCGGTACCGACCGTACCCGTACCCAGCAGCGCCAGCCGCCGTGGTGCTGGCGGCGCGAACGGAAGCACCGCGCTCATGCATCCACCCGTTTGCGTTCGGCAAGCTGCACCTGGCGGTCGATCACCGCCTGCGCGCGTTCCAGCCCGGCCTGCAGGTCCGCGACCAGGTCGTCGGAGGACTCGATGCCCACCGACAGGCGCAGCAGCCCTTCGCTGATGCCGGCAAGCGCACGCGCTTCGACGGTCATCGCCGCATGGGTCATGGTGGCCGGATGCGCAACCAGGCTTTCCACGCCGCCCAGCGATTCGGCCAGGGTGAAACAGCGCAGGCCGTCGACGAAGGCGCGCACCGCCGCGTGCGGGTCATCGCCCGGGCACGAGGCCAGTTCGAACGACAGCATCGCACCGAAGCCGCTCTGCTGGCGGGCAGCGATGGCATGGCCCGGATGCTCGGGCAGGCCCGGGTAGTACACCTGGGCCACCGCGTCGCTGGCCGCCAGCAGCTGCACGATGTCGGCGGTGTTTTCCTGGTGCGCACGCAGCCGCGCGCCGAGCGTGCGCAGGCCGCGCAGGGTCAGGAAGGCATCGAACGGCGACCCGGTCAGGCCCAGCGCGTTGGCCCACCACACCAGCTGTTCATGCAGCGCCGGGTCTCGTGCCACCACCGCGCCGCCGACCACGTCGCTGTGCCCGTTGATGTACTTGGTGGTCGAATGCAGCACGATGTCTGCGCCGAAGGCAATCGGCTGCTGCAGCGCCGGCGACAGGAAGGTGTTGTCGACCACCACCTTCGCACCGGCCCGGTGCGCCGCATCGATGACGAAGCGCAGGTCGGTGATGCGCAGCAGCGGATTGGACGGGGTTTCGACCAGCACCAGCGTGGGCGACTGCGCCAGCGCGTCGGCCAGCGAACGTGGATCGGTCAGGTCGGCGGTGACCAGCTGGAAATGGCCCTTCTTCGCCAGCGCGTTGAACAGGCGCCAGCTGCCGCCGTAGGCATCGTGCGGCACCACCAGGGTATCGCCGGGCTGCAGCAGCGCGTTGAGCACCAGGTTGATCGCGCCCATGCCGGTGGAGGTGATCACGCCGCCGGCGCCGCCCTCCAGCTCGGCCAGCGCTTCGCCTAGCAGGTCGCGGGTGGGGTTGCCGCTGCGCGTGTAGTCGTACTGGCGCTTGTTGCCGAAGCCATCGAAGCTGAAGTTCGATGACAGCACGATCGGCGGGGTCACCGCACCGTACGCGGTATCGCGATCGATCCCGGCGCGCACGGCGGCGGTGACACGGCTACAGGACGGTTCGGAACCGGCGGACTGGCTCATGCGTTTTCTCCCGGGGTACGAAATGCGGTGGCGAGGATCGCGTCGATGCGATCGGTTTCTTTCAGGAAGGCGTCGTGGCCATACGGCGAGCGCAGCACGCGCAGGCTGCCGCGCGGGCCCAGTCCCTCGACCAGCCCGACCAGGTCGGCCAGCGGCACCAGGCGGTCGCCTTCGACCGCGACCACGACGGTCGGCACGCCGATCGCGGCGGGGTCGACACGGTGCAGGTCGATCGATTCGGACAGGCGCAGGTAGGCTTCGACCGGCGTGCGCGCGACGTACTGCGCACCGGCGGCGTCCAGGTAGTCCTCGGCGGCCACGCGGACCCGGCCATTGACCACTTCCGGCGGCGCGTCGAAGCGCTCGCCGAATTCTTCCGGGGTGCGGTAGCTGAGCATGGCGAACTGCCGCGCCAGCGCCAGCCCATGGTGCTCGGCGCATTGCAGCTGGCCCAAGGCGACGGCGCGTCGCTGCAGCGCGCGCCAGGCGGCGGCATACGGGTGCGGGCGGTGTGCGCCACTGACCGCGACCAGCCGCGCCAGGCGCTGCGGATGGCGCACCGCGAACTGCTGGCCCACCAGCGCGCCGTACGAATACCCGACGAAGCACTGCAGCTGGCCAATGCCAAGGTGGTCCAGCAGCAGCGCCAGTGCGTCGGCCTGGTCGGCGGTGTCGATCGGCAGGTCGAGCGCGCCATCGGCACCGATGAAATCGAACGCCAGGATCCTGCGCCCGGCAGGATCCAGCGTGCGCCCTGGCGCGACCAGGCCCTCGGCCCAGCCCTTCTCGGGGAAGTCGGCGTTGGCGGCTACATGGCGGTGCGCGGAAATGCCCCCGGCCAGCACCACCACCGGCGCCGCCGACCGCCCGACCAGTTCATAGCGCAGCCGTACCGGCCGCGGGCCACCATGCCGCATCGACAGCACCGCGGCGATCTCGCCGCGCACGGCGGTGCAGCCGGCATCGACCGGCACGCTCAAGGGGGCGAAGGAAACAGTGGCGACAGCAGCGGTGGCAAAACCCATGGCGGTATCCCGAAGAGGAAAACGGCCATCGAGCTTTCGCGGAGCTCGCGTTCGAAGCGCACCTGGTGTGCACGGTTCGAACCATCTTTCGGTGGACGCCACGGTCCCCGCAGGATTTGGCACCTACGCAGGTCGCTTGCGCGCCTGCGGGCTGCCCCGGCTTCAAAGGGCCTGTCCCTCTGCCGGTCTCGATGGTGGGACCACGATGCCAGCACTTTCCCAGCATGTCAATCCTTTCATCTGGATGAAGCGATATAGTTTTTCGTCATCAGTGCCCGCGCGCGCCCCTTTCCTGGATGAATGCGCTTGCGTAGAGTCCGCGCACTGCCCTCCCGAAGTTCGCCAATGCGCCGGATCCTGCTGCCTGCCCTGCTGTTGTGCCCCCTGCTCGGGTTCGCCGATCCGCTCGGCGCGAGCGACTGGCGCGGCGGCTGGGGGCTGGTACGTCCGGTCGGCGACACCGCGCAGGGCCCGGCGACTGCATCGCTGGCCTCGGTGAAGCTGGAACGCGCCGGCGGCCAGTGGCGCGCGCGGGTGGACAACCACCTCGCCGGCCCGGTGCAGATCGTGCTGCGGCAGCCGGCCGGTGCCGCACTGGCGCCTGGCCTGCCACTGCAGACCGTGCTGCAGGGTTCTGCCAGCGTGGTGTTGGCCGGCCTGCAGCTGCCGGCGGACAGCGGGCGCCTGGACCTGCTGCTGGACACCGTCCCCGGCGACCCGGGCGCCCGCCCGCAGGACGTGGCCTACGCACTGCCGTTCGACGCCAGGCGCTTCCAGGTCACCCAGGCGCCGCAGGGCAGGTTCAGCCACGACGACGCCGAAAACCGCGACGCGGTGGACTTCGCCCTGCCCGAAGGCACCCCGGTGCTGGCCGCTCGTGCCGGCAAGGTCATGCAGGTGCAGGGCAACTTCAGCGGCAATGGCCGCGACCCGGCCCGCGACCGCGAGCGCGCCAACTTCATCCGCGTGCTGCACGAGGACGGCAGCATGGCCGTGTACGCGCACCTGCGCGAAAACGGGGTCCTGGTGCGCAGCGGGCAGCGGGTCGAGGCCGGGCAGCGCATCGGCGTATCCGGCAATACGGGCTTCAGCACCGCCCCGCACCTGCACTTCGTGGTGCAGGCCAATGCCGGCATGCAGCTGCGCTCGATCCCGGCGCGCATCGTGGCGCCCCAGGGCGAGCTGCATTTCGCCCGGGAACAGGCCGAGGGCGGCGACGCGGCCAGCCACTGACCCGCCCCGGCGGGCGGCCCGGTATACTGATGGGCTTATCTCTTTGAAAAGCGCCCCGGTCGGGCGCCTGCCGCCATGTCCGAAGTCGCTACCGAAGCTGCGCGCCGCCGCACCTTCGCCATCATTTCCCATCCTGACGCCGGCAAGACCACGCTGACCGAAAAGCTGCTGCTGTTCGGCGGTGCGATCCAGATGGCCGGCTCGGTAAAGGGCCGCAAGGCCGCCCGCCACGCCACCTCGGACTGGATGGCGCTGGAAAAGGAGCGCGGCATCTCGGTCACCTCGTCGGTGATGCAGTTCCCTTACGAGGGCAAGATCGTCAACCTGCTCGACACGCCGGGCCACGCCGACTTCGGCGAAGACACCTACCGCGTGCTGACCGCGGTCGACTCGGCGCTGATGGTCATCGACGTGGCCAAGGGCGTGGAAGAGCGCACCATCAAGTTGATGGAAGTGTGCCGCCTGCGCGACACCCCGATCATGACCTTCATCAACAAGCTCGACCGCGAAGGCAAGGAGCCGATCGACCTGCTCGATGAAGTGGAAAGCGTGCTCGGCATCCAGTGCGCCCCGGTGACCTGGCCGATCGGCATGGGCCAGCGCCTGAAGGGCGTGGTCCACCTGATTTCGGGCGAAGTGCACCTGTACGAGCAGGGCCGCAACTTCACCCGCCAGGATTCCACCATCTTCCCGTCCATCGACTCGCCCGGGCTGGCCGAGAAGATCGGCGAGCGCATGCTGGCCGACCTGCGCGACGAACTGGAACTGGTGCAGGGCGCCAGCCATGCCTTCGACGTGGACGCCTACCTGGCCGGCAAGCAGACCCCGGTGTTCTTCGGCTCCGGCGTGAACAACTTCGGCGTGCAGCCGCTGCTGGACTTCTTCGTCGAGCATGCGCCCTCGCCGCAGCCGCGTGCGACCACCGGCCGGGTGATCGCCCCGCAGGAGAACAAGCTGACCGGCTTCGTCTTCAAGATCCAGGCCAACATGGACCCGCAGCACCGCGACCGGGTCGCGTTCATGCGGGTCTGCTCGGGCCGCTTCGCTGCGGGCATGAAGACCTTCCACGTCCGCACCGGCAAGGAAATGAAGCTGGCCAACGCGCTGACCTTCATGGCCAGCGATCGTGAAATCGCCGCCGAAGCGTGGCCGGGCGATGTGATCGGCATCCACAACCACGGCACCATTTCCATCGGCGACACCTTCACCGAAGGCGAAGCGGTGAGCTTCACCGGCATTCCCAACTTTGCCCCGGAACTGTTCCGTCGCGCCCGCCTGCGCGACCCGCTCAAGCTGAAGCAGCTGCAGAAGGGCCTGGCCCAGTTGTCCGAGGAAGGCGCGACCCAGTTCTTCCGCCCGCTGATGAGCAATGACCTGATCCTGGGCGCGGTCGGCGTGCTGCAGTTCGACGTCGCCGCGTACCGGCTGAAGGACGAATACGGCGTGGAAGCGGTGTTCGAGCCGGTCAGCGTCAGCACCGCCCGCTGGGTGACCTGCAGCGACGAAAAGAAGCTGGAGGAGTTCCGCGAAAAGAACGCCAACAACCTCAGCATCGATGCCGCCGGCCACCTGGTGTACCTGGCCCCGACCCGGGTCAACCTGCAGCTGGCCCAGGAACGTGCACCGGACGTCCGCTTCGCCGCCACCCGCGAGGCGGCGCACAGCATTTCGGTCGGCTGACCGGCGCAATCGCGATGGCGCGTGCACGCGCGCGCCATCGCGGCGATGATAGGGCGCAAGCGGGTCCCCCTCCCCGTGCCTCGATCATCGCCATGACCTCTGTTGCGTCCGTACGTGAAGAAATCGCCAGCGCCCTCACCCACGGCCTCGGCGCGGTGGCTGCGCTGGCCGGCAGCGCCGTACTGATCACCCTCGCCGCCATCTACGGCGATGCCTGGCAGCTGGCCAGCGCCATCGTGTTCGGCGTCGCCCTGCTGCTGCTCTACACCGCCTCCACCCTGTATCACGCCATCCAGCACCCGATCGCCAAGGGTCGCCTGAAGGTCTTCGACCACTGCGCGATCTACCTGCTGATCGCCGGCACCTACACCCCGTTCACCCTGATCGGCCTGCGCGGCCCGTGGGGCTGGGGCATGTTCATCGCGATCTGGACCCTGGCCCTGGCGGGGGTCATCTTCAAACTGTTCTTCACCGGACGCTTCAAGCTGCTCTCCACCGCGATCTACATCGCCATGGGCTGGATGGTGCTGGTGGCGATCAAGCCGATGTGGTCCTCCATCGACGGCTGGACCCTGGGCTGGCTGTTCGCCGGCGGCCTGTCGTACACGCTGGGCACCTACTTCTACCACCGCGAATCGATCCGGTACTCCCACGCCATCTGGCACCTGTTCGTGATCGGCGGCAGTGTCTGTCACTTTGTAGCGGTCACATCACAGGTGCTGTGACTGCTACGAAGTGACTGCCCAATCCTGCTGCGCAGGATCGGGCCCCCGGGCATGCCTCGCGCCCCCTTAACAAGAGGGGGCTTGCACGTGCTGGATTACCTCCTCGCTGACGCGACTGTTACGTCTGCTTCGCGTTACCTGCACGATGAACGGGCAAGGATGGTGGAGTGAATACCTTTACCGATCCTGCGCCCTCCACCCGATCCTCCCGCTCGCGCTGGCGCATGCGCCGGCCTGGCAAGCGCGGTCAGCGCTGGCTGGCGGTGCTGGTGTTCCTGGTTGCCCTGATCCTGCTGGTGATCGCACTGTGGGACTGGAACTGGTTCAAAGGCCCCGTCGAACGGGCCGTCCAGGCCAAGACCGGGCGTGAATTCCATATCGGCGGCAACCTCGATGTCGATCTAGGCCGCACCCTCACCGTGCGTGCCGATCGCCTCACCTTCGCCAACGCCGAATGGTCCAGGACCCCGCGCATGGCCAGCGCCGACCGCGCCGAAATCGACCTGCGCGCGTGGCCCCTCCTGCGCGGCCAGATCCGCATTCCCGAGATACGCCTCACCCGTCCCGACCTCCTGCTCGAAACCGCCCCCGGCAAAGACCAGCCCGGCAACTGGGACTTCCTCGGCCCCAGCGATGGCGATCCACCGGTCCTGCAGCGCCTGCTGGTCGACGACGGGCGCCTTAAATTCCTCGATGCCGCCGGCAAGACCGACATCCTCGTATCGCTCAACAGCGGCAAGCCGCGCAGTGCCGACAGCGCCCCGCCGCTGCTGGTCAGCGGCAAAGGGCGTTGGCAGGGCAACCCCTTCACCCTGGACGGCAACACCGAATCGCCGCTGGAACTGACCAACAGCGACCACCCGTTCCGCATCCACCTCGACGGCCGCGCCGGCGCCACCCGCGCCATCGCCAGCGGCACCCTCACCAACCCGTTCGCCCTGCGCACCTTCGACCTGGACTTCGCCCTGAGCGGCCAGGACATGGAAGACCTTTATCCCCTGATCGGCCTGGCCATTCCATCCACGCCCCCGTACCGACTCAAGGGCCGGCTCAAGCGCAACAACGATACCTGGCGCTACGAGAATTTCACCGGCGTGGCCGGCGACAGCGATCTGGGCGGTACCGCGCAGATCGAAACAGGCCGCGACCGCCCCTTCCTGAAAGCCGACCTCGTTTCCAAGCGCCTGGACTTCGACGACCTGGCCGGCTTCATCGGCGCCCCGCCCAAGACCGGCGCAGGCGAAACCGCCAACGCCGAACAGAAGGCCGAAGCCGCAGCCCTGGCCGCCAAAGCCAGGATCCTGCCCGACACTCCCTACAACCTGACCAAACTGCGCGCCATGGACGCCGACGTGAAGTGGAAAGCACAACGCATCAACGCGCCTTCCCTGCCGTTGGACGACATGGACGCCCACCTCAAGCTCGATGACGGCCTGCTGCGCCTGGACCCGCTCAACTTCGGCGTCGCCGGCGGCGACATCCGCAGCACCATCCGCATGGACGCGCGCAAACCGACCATCGCCACCCAGCTCAAAGCGAGCATCCGCAAGGTGCAGCTGGGCGGGTTGTTCCCCGACGCCAAGCTGGCCGAACAGGCATCCGGCGGCATCAGCGGCGAAATCGCCCTGAGCGGCACCGGCAACTCCATCGCCGCCATGCTCGGCAGCTCCGACGGCAACGTCGCCATCGGCATGGGCCGTGGCCACATCGGCAACCTGATCATGGAACTGGCCGGCCTCGACGTCGCCGAATCGTTGAAGTTCCTGTTCACCGGCGACAGACAGATCCCCCTGCGCTGCGCCTGGGGCGACTTCGGCGTGCAGCGCGGCCTGATGACCTCCCAGCAGCTCGCCTTCGACACCACCGACACCCTGCTGCTGGGCGAAGGCACCATCGACCTCAAACAGGAACAACTCGACCTGCTGCTGCGCCCGCGCCCCAAGGACATCAGCATCCTCGCCCTGCGCTCCCCGCTGCGCATCGGCGGCACCTTCAAGGACCCCTCGTTCCGCCCCGATTTCAAAGCCCTGGGCATCCGCGGCGCAATTGCAGTGGCATTGGGCACGATCACCCCGCCAGCCGCGTTGCTGGCCACCATCGAGACCGGTCCAGGCGAAGATTCCAATTGCGGCGGACGGTACGCGAAGTAGCGGAGGGCCGCGCACAGACAAAGGTCAACGGCCGCGCCGGCAAAGGTCATGCGTTACCGTGCCGACCAAGTCGGTCGGCGGTCGTCTGGCGACCGACCCTACCGCGGCAACCGCACACGACAATCCAGGGGGGGCGGCCGCCGGGTAGCCCCCGTAGGGACTGTCAAAAACATGGATGTTTTTGACAAGCCCCCATGGATGGGTTCACGGCGTGTCCCGGAGGGGGCTGCCCGGCGGCCGCCCCAGCACGTAGCAATGAATAGCTGCTTTTCAGCTGTAGGCAAACAAGCAGCAAGCAGCAGACTCAACCCGCCACGATGTACTGCTGCAACTGATCCAGCTTCTGCGCCTGCTCGTCGATCACCGACTTCACCAGATCGCCGATGGAGATCACCCCGATCACGCTGCCACCTTCCACCACCGGCAGATGGCGGATGCGGAAATCCGTGACCAGCTGCAGGCAATGTTCCACCTGTTCAGACGGCGCTACCGTCACCACCTTCGCCGTCATGATCTCGCGCACCCGCGTCGTGCTCGACGAACGATCGTGCAGCACCACCTTCCGCGCGTAATCGCGTTCCGAAAGGATCCCGGCCAAACGGCCGCCCTCCATCACCACGACCGCACCGATGCTCTTCTCGGCCATCAGCCGGATCGCATCGATCACCGCCGATTCCGGACCTACCGCGAATACCTCAGGGGACTTGCCTTCCAACAGCTGTCGTACCGTGGTCATCTCGCTGCCCTCCACCGATGGGATGCACCGCCGAGTCTGCCACGAACGGTGCATGCCAGGTGTCAACCAGATACAACGGCCGCTGCTTCGATTCCTCGTATAACCGGCCCAGGTATTCACCGATCAGCCCCAGCGCGATCAACTGCACCCCGCCCAGGAACAGGATCACCGCCATCATCGTCGGATACCCCGCCACCCGGTCCCCGTAGAGCGCCGCCTTCACCACCACCCACGCCCCGAACACGAACGCAACACTGGCCGTCAACAGCCCCAGGTAAGTCGCCGCCCGCAGCGGTACCGTCGAAAAACTCGTGATGCCCTCCAGCGCGAAGTTCCACAACCTCCAGAACCCGAACTTCGTATCGCCCACCATCCGCGCATGCCGGTGGTATGGCAGCGCCTTGCGCCGGAACCCCACCCAACCGAACAGCCCCTTCATGAACCGGTGCCGCTCACGCAGCTGGCCCAGCGCCTCCAGCGCACGCGGCGACAACAGCCGGAAATCGCCCGTATCCGCCGGAATCGGCGTTTTCGACAGACGACCGATCACCCGGTAGAACGCCGACGACGTACTCCGCTTCAGCCACGTCTCCCCGTCGCGCTCCTGCCGCGTCCCATAGATGTTGTCGTATCCCTGCCGCCACAGCGCCACGAACTCGGGAATCAGCTCCGGCGGATCCTGCCCATCCGCATCCAGGATCATCGCCGCGCCGCCCTCGACCCGGTCCAGCCCCGCCGTCAGCGCCGCCTCCTTGCCGAAATTGCGCGACAGCCGCAACACCCCCACGCTGTCGTCGTCCGCCGCCAGCGCCTGCATCACCTGCCACGTCGCATCCGTGCTGCCGTCGTCCACGTACACGATCCGGCCCTCGATGCCCTCCAGCCCGTCCAGCACCGCGCGCAGCCGCGGATGCAGCAGCGGCAGCGCCAGCGCCTCGTTGTGTGCCGCGATGACCAGGGTAAGGCGTTCATTGCGCATGGCTGCTCAATCCTCCTGCAGGTAGGCATCGCCTCCCAGCTGCCGGGCCTGGCGCTGGATCCAGTTTGCCCGACGCTGCACGTAGGGCCCCGGTCGCGCCGCATTGTAGCGGCGCGGCGCCGGCAGCACCGCCGCCAGTTTCGCGCTCTCCGCCGGCGTCAGGCGCGCCGCGTCCTTGTTCCAGAACCGGCGCGACGCCGCCTGCGCACCGTAGATCCCATCGCCGAATTCCGCGATGTTCGCGTACATCTCCAGGATCCTCGACTTCGGCCACAGCGCCTCGATCAACACCGTGTACCAGACCTCCAGCCCCTTGCGAACCCAACTGCGGCCCTGCCAGAGGAACAGGTTCTTCGCCACCTGCTGGCTGATCGTACTGGCCCCGCGCAGCCGCCCGCCGCGCGCATTGTGGTCGCGCGCCTTTTCAATCGCCTTCAGATCGAAGCCGTTGTGCTGCGGGAAGCGCTGGTCCTCCGCCGCCACCAGCGAAATCGGCAGGCTCGGCGCCATCTGGTCCAGGTCGCGCCACTGGTAGTGCAGCCGGAACCCCCAGTCGCCCTGGCCCAGCGCCTCGCCGTACCGCCACAGCATCACCGTCGACAACGGCGGATCGACGAAGCGCAGTATCCCCACCTGCAGCACGCTCCCGGCCACGAACAGCACCGGCAGCCACAGCAGGTACTTCCAGCGCCAGCGGCGCCGACGCGACGGTTCCCGGCCCGGTTCGACCTTGTTGTTGCTGCGCTCTGCCCCCATTACTGGTGCATCCTCTGCTTGCACGGTGGTCGGCGCATTATCCGGCAACCGGCCCCCATTACTTAAGCGCAGCCCCTTACCCGATGACCGCCCATACCGATTCCCTCGTCCGCTTCCTGCTTCCCGACGCCGGCGTGCGCGGCGTGCATGTCCACCTCGACGCCGCCTGGCAGGAGATCCTCTCCCACGGCCCCTATCCGCCCGCCGCCGCCGAACTGCTCGGCGAAGCCTGCGTCGCCTCGGCCCTGTTCACCGGCCACACCAAGGTCGACGGCCGGCTTTCGGTCCAGCTGCGCAGCGGCACCGCCCTGCGTACCCTGTTCGCCGAATGCACCGCCGCCGGCACCCTGCGCGGCATCGTCCAGCTGTCCGGCGAGGGCGACGCCCCGCGCGACCTGACCCGCCTCGGCGACGACGCCCTGCTGGCCATCACCGTCGAAAACCCCGGGCTGGACCCGCGCGAACCGCAGCGTTACCAGAGCCTGGTCGGCCTGGATGCCGCCGCCCTGGACGAAGCGTTCGAAGACTACTTCCGCCAGTCCGAGCAGCTGCCGACCCGCCTTCTGCTGGCCTGCGACGGCCCCCGTGCCGCCGGCCTGCTGCTGCAGAAGCTGCCCGGCGACGAGGGCGACACCGACGACTGGACCCGCGCCAGCGCCCTGTTCGACACCCTCGGCAAGCAGGAACTGCTGGACGTCGCCGCCGACACCCTGCTGCACCGCCTGTTCCATGAAGAGCAGCCGGAGCTGCTGGGCGGGCACCCGCTGCGCTTCGCCTGCTCCTGCTCGCGCGAGCGGGTCGAGGCCATGCTGCAGTCGCTGGGCGAGGACGAAGCCCGCGCCGCCGCCGAACCCACTGGCGCCGTTGAGATCCGATGCGAATTCTGCGGACGGGAGTATCACTTTCCGTTGACGGAATTCGACATACTGTTCCACGACGCCGCCGCTTCGGTACCGGCGCCTGAACGGCTTCAGTAACTGCCTGGATGAGCAAGGTGCCGGTGGCACCACCGCACGAGTTTTGTTCTGGGGAGAACCAAGACTTGTTAAGAAATCATAAACACCCTAGGATCAGTGTCCCGCTTCGGCGGGAACTTGTGCTCAACGCTGCTGTCTGAGAGTTCCCATGCGCTCCCTTCTGCGTCTACCGCTGGCCCTGATGATCGCCCTCGCCGCGATCCCGGGCGCGCATGCGCAGTCCAAGGCACGCCAGGACAGCACCGTCATCCCGGTGTGGAACAAGGGCAGTGGCAAGGTCGAAGCCCTGCTGTACCTGGAACCCACCGGCGAACAGGCCGCGGGCGCACGCTGGCATTTCGGGCGCAGCTCGCTGGACGCCGCGTTCGGCCTGTCCTCGGGCGACTCGCTGGGCCTGCTCTGCAACAGCAGCCGGGGCACCAGCATCAGCGGCCTGGCCAGTCATTGCATGCTGGCCAGCCTGGGCGACGATGACGACAACGCCCTCAGCCGCCGCGTGACCGGTACCGCCGCCTTCAACCGCCCCGGTGGTCGGCTCGGGATTACCGCCGGGACCGGCAAGGACACCCTGCCGGCCTGGCTGGCCGGCCCGAACAAGTCGCCGGCACTGCGCGCCGAACAGAACGACCTCACCGTGTTCGGCCAGAAGAACATCGGCCGCGAAGGCTTCGTGTCCATTGGTGGCACCTATGCCAAGGCCCGGCTGGTGCCGCTGTCCGACGTCTCCCCGGCGCTGGTGGACCGGTGGGACAGCAAGAGCCTCACCCTGGGTGCGGGCTACGGCAATTTCAGCGGCAACATCATCGGCCGCGTGGTCGATGTGCCCGGCCAGCCCGGCAAATGGGAAGGCCTGGGCGTCGGCCTGACCTGGCGCACCCCGTGGAGCGGCCAGCTCACGGTCGGCGCCGAAAACGTGGTCACCCGGGGCAAGAACCCGTTCGCCCCGCGCAACGAGAGCACCGACGAAGGCACCGTGCCCTACGTCCGCTACGAACAGGACCTGTAACCGCCCGCGCCTTGTCGCAGGCCGGACCCGAAAAGGCGCGCCCATGGCGCGCCTTTGTCGTTCCTGCGTCCCTGAAACACATCCACCTGATACAGAACGTGACAAATCAACTGCAACTATTTTGCTAACATTTTTTTAACAATTGACCATCCAGCTGTTTGCGACAGCGCCAGACGCTTGATCCACAAGGACTTTGCCGAATTTCACACAGATCACAGACTTCATTAACGCTACTTTAATTCTTGCGGACTGGCAGTTACTATCGAGTCAGCCTTCTGGTCTTTGGTGCTCTTGTTGGCACCGCCTGAGGCAAACACCCCAGTGAATACCCAAGATTCCCTTGGAGAGAGAGAGCAATGAACTTTAAGTCCAACAAGCTGCGTGACGCAGTGGTCGTTGCGCTGGTCGTAGCGGCCAGCAGCGCCACCGCCCAGGCTCAGGAAGAGACCAACACGACCAACCTGGACCGCATCTCGGTCACCGGTTCGCGCATCCGCCAGGTCGACACCGAAACCGCACAGCCGGTGCTCAGCATCAGCCGCGCCTCGATCGAAAAGAGTGGCTTCAAGACCGTTGCCGACGTGCTGCAGAACATCTCTGCCGCCGGCTCCCCGGCCATCAGCCGTTCCGAACCGCTGTCCTCCGGCGAAAACGTCGGCGGCTTCTACATCGACCTGCGCAACCTGGGCGCCCAGCGCACCCTGATCCTGGTCGACGGCAAGCGCCTCGGCGGCAGCACCAGCGGCTACCAGGACGTCTCGCAGATCCCGTCGGTCGTCGTCGAGCGCATCGACGTCCTGAAGGACGGCGCGTCCTCGATCTACGGCTCCGACGCGATGGCCGGCGTGGTGAACATCATCACCCGCAAGAACTTCGAAGGCATGGAAGCCAACGTCTACAGCGGCCAGTACAGCGAAGGCGACGGCAAGAAGCAGAGCTTCGACTTCGTCGCTGGCTTCACCGGCGAGCGTGGCTCGATCACCGTCGGTGCCGAGTACTCCGATGAAGAAGCCGTTTGGGCCAAGGACCGCTGGTTCTCCGAGTCCTCGCTGACCAACCGCCACCCGCGCAACGGCTGGACCACGGTCAGCCAGTGGGGCTCGGCACGTCGCGTCTCGGGTGGCCCGCAGCTGGTGCTGAACCGCGGCGCCGATCCGACCAACCCGGCCAACTACCACACGCTGGATGCCACCCCGATCACCGGTGACGTGAGCAACTCCAACCAGCAGATGCAGCTGATCACGCCGACCGAGCGTCGCAGCATCTTCAGCAACGTCCAGTACGACATCACCGACAACGTGCGTTTCAGCGGCGACCTGCTGTACACCCGTCGTGAGTCGCAGGCCCAGGTGGCCGGCTATCCGTTCCAGTCCACCGCTTACTCGGACCTGGGCAGCATCTGGTCGGAAGACAGCTACTACAACCCCTTCGGCGAAGACATGACCTTCGTCCGTCGTGGCTGGGAAGTGCCGCGCGTCTCGACCAACCAGCTGACCACCTTCCGCTTCGGTGGCTCGCTGCAGGGTTCGTTCCAGTTCAATGACAAGTACTTCGACTGGGAAGTCGGCTACCTGTACCAGAACTCCGAGAACCTGCAGAAGCAGACCGGCAACTACAACGTCCTGTCGGTCAACGCCGCCACCGGCGAATCGTTCTACAACGCCGCTACCGGCCGCGTGGAATGCGGCTCGGCCGCTGGCCTGACCGCCGGCACCAACCCGACCTACGGTCCGGGTCCGGGCGGCTGCGTGCCGTGGAACCCGCTCATTCCGTTCGGCCGTACCGGCGACGGCGGCCTGACCGGCAACAGCGACCTGCAGCAGTTCCTGTTCCCGACCACCCACGCCACCGGCGAAACCACGATGACCTCCTACTACGCGAACCTCGCGGGTAGCATCGTGACCCTGCCTGCCGGCGACCTGGGCTTCGCGTTGGGCTACGAGTACCGCGAAGAAAAGGGTGAATTCAACCCGGACGCACTGTCGCAGACCGGCTACTCCACCGACCTGGCCGCAGGCCCGACCGGCGGCACCTACGACGTCAACGAGTTCTACCTGGAACTCAACCTGCCGATCCTGGCTGACCTGCCGGGTGCCAAGGAACTGAGCCTGAGCGCGGCGACCCGCTACTCCGACTTCAGCACCTTCGGCGACACCGTCAACAGCAAGTTCGGCCTGAAGTGGCGTCCGATCGACCAGCTGCTGGTCCGTGCCACCTACGCTGAAGGCTTCCGCGCGCCGACCATCGCTGACCTGTACGGCGGCAGCTCGCAGACCTTCGCGTACTTCACCGATCCGTGCGACTCGGTCTACGGCCAGGCTGCGATCGATCCGGCCACCGCCGGTCGCTGCGCCGCTGCCGGCCTGGCCCCGAACTACCGCCAGCTGGAACAGGGCTTCGTTCCGGTCGACGGTCGCAACCAGCAGAGCCCGGTTCCGTTCACCTCCGGTTCGAACCCGAACCTGACCCCGGAAACCTCCAAGTCCAAGACCGTGGGCCTGGTGTGGAGCCCGACCTTCGCCCAGGGCCTGAACCTGAGCCTGGACTGGTTCAACATCAAGATCGAGAACACGATCGTCGATGACACCCCGGGCGACCAGCTGAACGACTGCTACGTGCTGGGCGTGGCCGAGCGCTGCACCACCTTCACCCGTGACCCGGCCCTGGGCTATGTCAACTCGATGACGTTCGGCAGCCGCAACGCCGGCTTCATCGAAACCGAAGGCTTCGATTTCGACGCAAGCTACCGCTACGAAACCGACACCTACGGTGCCTTCAACTTCAGCCTGCAGAACACCTACGTCACCAAGAACGTCCTGAAGACGGCAAACGATGACTCCCCGGTGCAGATCTACAACGGGTTCGGCAGCAACTTCCGTCTGCGTTCGAACCTGAGCGTGGGCTGGGAACTGGGCGACTTCGGCATCACCTGGGGTACCCGTTACTTCTCCGGCGTGAAGGAAGACTGCTACTTCGACGACGAATGCACCCTGCCGGACTTCCAGTCGCCGGATCCGGTCCGCAACTCGCCGCAGAACGAGCGTGGCGCCACCACCTTCCACGACGTCCAGTTCTCCTGGAACGCCCCGTGGAACTCCACCATCGCCATCGGTGCCCGCAACGTGTTCGACCACTACGGCCCGGCGATGTACTCGGCGCCGAACTCGCAGTACGCCTACTACGGCGGCTACGACATCGGTCGCTTCATCTACATGCAGTACAAGCAGAAGTTCTGATCGATCCACTGATCCGTACCTGATGCAGCAACGGCCCCGAAAGGGGCCGTTGTCTTTTGCGCGATCCGCACCCGCTGCCTGGATGCGGACACAAAAAAGGTTCTTCTCCCGTCGGAGTGAAGCGTCGCTTTCCGCGGGGCTTGGAAGCTTTGTGCGGATTCTTCGATCAGGCTCATCGCGAGCGGGGGGGGCCCCGCCGCGGCCGGCAGGCCCCTATGCAAATGTCCCCCGGCGTCGGCCTGCGGCCGCCCCCTCCTCCTTTACTTTGCCAGGGACCTACCGGCCGCGACGGGGCTCGGCTTGCGGGTCGAGAAAGAAAGCGGATCGCCCGGTGCAATGCCGGTGGGGCGAGTGCGGGGCCGCCATGCCCTTGCGGCGAAGTAAAGGAGGAGGGGGCGGCCGCAGGCCGACGCCGGGGGACATTCGCAGGCAAGGGTATGGCGGCCCCGCACTCGCCCCACCGGCAGCCGCGTCCGCTCCAGCGCGCGCTCCGCTTGGACGGGAGAAGAACCAAAAAAAGCCGCTTTCGCGGCTTTTTTCCGTGCGTGCAGGCCGCAGCTATCCGATCGGGATCAAGGTCTCGATCACATGCTCGACATACGCCTCGAAGTCCTCGCGCGCCGGCTTGGGCTGCTGCAGCTGCAGCGACAACTGCAGGAAGCCCACGTAGGCCGCATAGGCCAGGCGCGCGCGATGCTGCGCGTCCGTGCGGCTCAAACCGGCCTGGCGGAACGAGGCCACCAGGTACTCCAGGCGGCGATGCGACACACGGTCGATGACCGGACGCACCATCGGGTGGTCCAGGGCCTTGAGCAGTTCGCTGTAGATGATGTGCGGCTGCACTTCGTGCGCCACCACCTGGAACAGCTGGCGCAGGCGCGCGCGCGGATCGGGCACGTCTTCCAGGCTGCCGAATACCTGTTCCTGTTCGAACAGTTCCCAGCGCTCCAGCGCTGCCTGCAGCAGCGCATCGCGCGAGGGGAAGTGCCAGTAGAAACTGCCCTTGGTCACCCCCAGCCGCCGCGCCAGCGGCTCCACCGCCACGGCACCGACACCTTGTTCAGCGATGAGATCCAGGGCGGCCTGGGCCCAGTCTTCCGCGCTCAGGCGGCTGTTGCGGCCGGCACGCGGCTCGCCGGCGGTAGCTTCAGGTTCATTCATGCTGATGATTTAACCATACGCCGGGGTCGGTTTGTGTGGAATTGATCGGCCCACCATACCTAACGGTATTGACACGCCCAAAGGCAGGTCCATACTAGCCGGTATGGTAACGCCCACCCTCCGCCTGACCGCCGCCCACGACACCGTGCTGGCTGCCACCCGCAGCGACCCCGGCCGCCGCGGCACCGTGCTGTTCGCCCACGGCTTCGGCCAGACCCGGCACGCCTGGACGAGCACGGCGCACGCACTGCAGGCCGCGGGCTACCAGACCCTGGCCTACGACGCGCGCGGCCATGGCGATTCGGACTGGAACCCGGCCACCCTGCCCTACCACGGCGAGCAGTTCGCCGATGACCTGATCGTGCTGGCCGGCGAACAGCCACAGCCGCCGGTGCTGGTCGCCGCTTCGATGGGCGGGCTGTTCGGCCTGCTGGCCGAAGCGCGCTGGCCGGGCCTGTTCTCGGCCATGGTGCTGGTGGACATCACCCCACGCTGGGACACCGCCGGGGTCGAAAAGATCCTGCAGTTCATGACCGCGCACCCGGAAGGGTTCGCGACGCTGGAACAGGCCGCCGATGTGATCTCGGCTTACATGCCGCACCGTCCACGCAAGTCGGAGGACGCGCTGCGTGCGCTGCTGCGCGAGGACGGCCACGGCCGCTGGCGCTGGCATTGGGATCCGCGCCTGGTCGCGGAACTGGCACGCGACAGCGAACAGCACCAGGACGCGCTCGCCGACGCGGCGCGCCAGGTCAAATGCCCGGTGCTGCTGGTCAGCGGCGGGCGCAGCACGTTGGTCACCCCGCAAACGGTGGCCGAATTCCTGGCCTTGGTGCCGCACGCACGCCACGTGCAGCTTCCGGAGGCCACCCACATGGTCGCCGGCGACGACAACAACGCCTTTACCGCTACTGTGTTGGACTATCTGGACGTGTTGCCCTCGGCCTCCGCCGTGGCACTGTCCGCCACAACCGAGCACGTCACCGGAGCACGCTCATGAGCTATGTCGTTCCCTTCCTCGCCATCCTGCTGGCAGGCGCCATCGTCGCCTACCATCGGATGCGGCTGATCACCTGGACGCTGGCCAGCCTGGCGCTGCTGGTGGCCTGCTGGTTCATTCCCTGGGTCAACCAGACCGCCACGATCGTGGCAGCGGCGATCGTCGCCGTCATCGCCGTACCGCTGCTGCTGCCGTTCATCCGCAAGCCGCTGCTGACCGCGCCGATGATGAAGGTGTTCCGCAAGGTGCTGCCGCCGCTGTCGCAGACCGAGCGCATCGCCCTGGAAACCGGCTCGGTCGGTTTCGAAGGCGAGCTGTTCACCGGTGACCCGGACTGGAACAAGCTGCTCAACTATCCCAAGCCGCAGCTCACCGCTGAAGAACAGGCCTTCCTGGATGGCCCGGTGGAAGAACTGTGCGCGATGGTCAACGACTGGGAAATCACCCACGTCCATGCCGACCTGCCGCCGGAGCTGTGGGCCTTCATCAAGAAGAACAGGTTCTTCGGCATGATCATCCCGAAGGAATACGGCGGCCTGGGCTTCAGCGCGCTGGCCCACCACAAGGTGATCCAGAAGCTGGCGTCGGTGTCGAGCGTGGTCAGCTCCACCGTCGGCGTGCCGAATTCGCTGGGCCCGGGCGAACTGCTGGTGCATTACGGCACCCAGGAACAGAAGGACCAGTATCTGCCGCGCCTGGCCGACGGCCGCGAAGTGCCGTGCTTCGGCCTGACCGGTCCGTTCGCCGGTTCGGACGCGACCTCGATTCCCGATTACGGCATCGTCTGCAAGGGCGAGTGGAACGGCGAGCAGGTGCTCGGCGTCAGGCTGACCTTCGACAAGCGCTACATCACCCTGGCCCCGGTCGCGACGCTGATCGGCATGGCCTTCCGCATGTACGACCCGGATGGGCTGATCGGCCCGACCCGCGACATCGGCATCACCCTGGGCCTGCTGCCGCGCGACACCGCCGGCGTTGAAATCGGCCGCCGCCACTTCCCGCTGAACTCGACCTTCCAGAACGGTCCGATCCGCGGCAAGGACGTGTTCATTCCGCTCACCCAGCTGATCGGTGGAGCCGAGAAGGCCGGCAAGGGCTGGAACATGCTCAACGAGTGCCTGGCCGTGGGTCGCTCGATCACCCTGCCCTCCACCGCCAGCGGCGGTGCCAAGGCCGGGGCGGTGGTCACCGGTGCCTATGCGCGCATCCGCAAGCAGTTCGGCCTGTCGGTCGGCCGCTTCGAGGGCGTGGAAGAGGCGCTGGCGCGCATCGGCGGCAAGGCCTATGCGATCAGCGCGCTGTGCCAGGCCACTGCAGCTGCGGTGGATCGCGGCGACGTGCCGTCGGTGCCGTCGGCCATCGCCAAGTACCACTGCACCACCATGAGCCGTGAAGTGATCTCGGACGTGATGGACGTGATCGGCGGCAAGGGCATCATCCTGGGGCCGCGCAACTTCGCCGGCCGCAGCTGGCAGGCCGCGCCGATCGCGATCACGGTGGAAGGCGCGAACATCATGACCCGCAGCCTGCTGATCTTCGGCCAGGGTGCGATCCTCTGCCACCCGTGGGTGCTGCAGGAAATGAAGGCGGCGCAGGATCCGGACACCAAGGCCGGCCTGCAGTCCTTCGACCGCAGCCTGTTCGGGCACATCCGCTTCGGTATTTCCAACGCGGTGCGTTCGTTCTGGCTGGGCCTGACCGGTGCGCGCTTCGGCGCGGCCCCGGGCGATGCCTACACCCGCCGCTACTTCCGCAAGCTGGACCGGTATTCGGCCAACCTGGCGCTGATGGCGGACATCTCGATGATGACGCTGGGCGGCAAGCTGAAGTTCAAGGAATCGCTGTCGGGCCGCCTGGGCGACGTGCTGAGCCATGTGTACATGACCAGCGCGATGCTCAAGCGTTACCACGACGAAGGTGCACCGGTGGCCGACCAGCCGCTGCTGGCCTGGGCGTTCCATGACAGTGTGCACAAGATCGAGGAGTCGCTGTCGGCGGCGCTGCGCAACTTCCCGATCCGTCCGATCGGCTGGCTGATGTGGCTGCTGATCTTCCCGTTCGGCCGTCGTGCCGAGGCTCCGGGCGACCGCCTGGGCCACCGCGTGGCGGCGCTGCTGATGGCGCCGAACGAGGCCCGCGACCGCCTGGCCAGCGGGGTGTTCCTGACCCCGTGCGAGAACAACCCGGGTGGCCGCATCAACAGCTACCTGTCCAAGGCGATCATGGCCGAGCCGGTGGAGCGCAAGTTCCTCAAGGCGCTCAAGACCAAGGGCATCGAAGCGCTGGACTTCAACGCCCAGCTGGACGAGGCCGTGGCCGAGGGCGTGATCACCCAGGACGAGCGCACGCTGCTGGAAGAGCTGCGCACGCTGACCATGGATACGATCACGGTGGACGATTTCGAGCCGCACGAACTGCGTTCGGCCAGCTACTACGACCGCGAACGCAAGGACGCGCAGTCGCAGGAAGCGGCATAACGCCAGCCTCGATGGACCTCAAAACGGCGGACTTCGGTCCGCCGTTTTTCATTGCCCCTTGCTGTTTTTCCAGGAGACTTCCTGATGTCCGCGCCCCTCTTGACCCTCTACCGCCGCATGCAGCGCTGGCCGGCCGGCCAATGGCTGTTCTCGCGCGCGGTCTGCTTCAAGGCGCCCTACTTCGCCAGCATCGCGCCGCATATCATCGTGCTCGAACCGGGCCGCTGCGAAGGCCGCATCGCGCACCGGCGCCGGGTCACCAATCACATCGGCACCGTGCACGCGATCGCGCTGTGCAACCTGGCCGAGCTCACCGCCGGGCTGATGGTCGATGCCTCCCTGCCCAAGGGCATGCGCTGGATCCCCAAGGGCATGGAGGTGAAGTACCTGGCCAAGGCGACCGGTACGCAGCATGCGGTGGCCACGCCGGCGCAGCCTGTCGTCACCGCGGATGCAGGCTACGCGCTGCCGGTGAACGTGCAGATTTGCGACACCGCCGGAACAGTCGTGTTCGAAGCGCGGATTGATATGTGGATGTCGCCGGTCAAGCGCGGCTGACTTTGTGCGCGAAGAGCGGCGCTTCGGTTGATACGTGCTGGGGCGGCCGTCGGGCAGCCCCCGATGGTGCGTCGTGTGCGGATGGAAAAACCAGGCACGCGCGGCGTGTCCCGAGGCGGTGCCCTCCTGCGGTAGGGTCGGTTCCCAAACGACCGCCCACGATGCCAACCCGCCCGGTAACGCATGAAAATAGAGCGGAGAACGCCGTTGCCGTCAAGGCAGCCGGGCAGAGCCCGGCTCTACGGGATTGCGTGCGACGGCGGTTATGCCGGCACGAACTGCCAGGCGATGACCGCCAGGATGGCCGGGAAGGCCTGGATGATGAAGATGCGCTTGTTGACGCTGTAGGCACCGTACACGCCCGCCACGATCACGCAGCCGAGCATGAAGTTGACCAGCATCGGCAGGTGGTCGAACAGGCCCCAGAACAGGCCCGCCGCCAGGAAGCCGTTGTAGAGGCCCTGGTTGGCCGCCAGCACGCGGGTGAGTTCCGCCTTCTCCGGCGTGTTGCGGAACGTCTTCAGGCCCAGCGGGCGCGTCCACAGGAACATTTCCAGCACCAGGAAGTACACGTGCAACAGCGCGACCACCAGGGTCAGGATTACCGCGGTCCAGTACATGCGCACACCTCGAACAAGTTGGAAACAGCTTACTCCGGCCGCTCGGCCGGCAGCTTCTTTTCTTCGCGCAGCAGCCCGAACGCCGCCATCGTCATGATCCCCGCCACCACCAGGCCGCCGGCGAACACCGCCCGCGAACCGAACAGCGACAGCCCCTTGTGCACCCACGCGAAGGTCAGGTCACCGGCCCGGTACACCACCGTGTCGATCGCCGCACCCGCCTTGTAGCGCCATTGCCGGTCCACCCGGGTGAAGATCGTCTCGCGGGCCGGCTTGGCCAGCGAGAACTCGCTGGCCCGCGTCAGCACCTGCACGATCGCCACCATCACCGGCAGCGGCGACGCCGCCAGCACCGAAAAGCCGGCGATGATCGCAAAGCCCGGGATCAGCAGCGCTGGCGCGATCCCGAAGCGCGACAGCAGCCAGCGCGTTACCCCCAGCTGCAGCACCAGCGTCAGCGCATTGATCGCCAGGTCGATCCGCGAATAGAACGCCGTGCTCGCCGCCGGGTCGGTGTACAGGCGCCGCACGATCGACGCCTGCTCGTTGTACAGCAGCGTCCCGATCCCCACCCCGAACACCACCATCAGCGCCAGCCAGCGCAGCAGCGGCTCGCGCGCGATCAGTTTCAGCCCGTCCAGCACGCCCCCGCCCATCGGCGTTTCACCCGACACCAGCTGCTGCTCCCGCTCGCGCGCCACCGCCCACAGCCGCAGCCGCCAGATGCAGAACAGGCAGATGCACAGGAACCCCGCCGACACCAGCATCAGGTTGGCGATCCCTACCCGCTGCACCAGCGTCGAGGTGAGCGTCGGCCCGAGGAACGCCCCGATCGTCCCCGCCGCGCCGATATAGCCGTAGAACGCCCGCGCCTGCACGTTGGAGAACACGTCCGCCATGAAGCTCCAGAACACCGCCACCGCGAACAGGTTGAACACCGCCGCCCAGAAGAAGAACAGCATGCCCCGGCCCGGTACCCCGCTGTCGAACAGCACGTAGAAGCCCAGCAGCGTCGCGATGAAGAAGCCGTATACCAGCGGCAGGAACACCCGCCGCGGATAGCGGCTCACCAGCGCCCCGTACAGCGGCTGCAGCACCACCATGATCACGAACACACCGGTGAACAGCACCTGCAGCACGAAGTCCTGCAGCGCGATCCCGCGCCCCGCGAACCAGCCGATCAGGGCCGGCGGGAACACCGCCTGCAGGTCGGCCGACGCCGCCATCGCCTCGCGCACCGGGCGCAGCACGTAGTAGCCGCTGAGCAGGCAGAAGAAGTACACGCAGGCCCACAGCAGCGGCGGCGACTGGCGCAGCGCCGCGCGCAGGCCGGTCGGCGCGGTCGGGGATGCGGTGGTCATGGCGTGGGCAATCCGGGCGAGGAAGCGCGCACGGTAAACGATGCACCGCAACATCGCCAGTGCGGCCCGGCGCGGCAACGGCTGCCTTATGCTGGACCGATCACCGTTGGGGAACGGACATGTACGACTACATCATCGTCGGCGCCGGATCGGCTGGCTGCGTGCTGGCCAACCGGCTCAGCGACGACCCGCACTGCCGCGTGCTGCTGCTCGAAGCCGGCCCGCGCGACCGCAACCCCTTCATCCACATGCCGGCCGGCCTGGCCCGGCTGGTCAACAACCGCCGCATCAACTGGAACCTGTACACCGAACCGCAACCCGCCCTGGACGGGCGCCGCCTGTGGTGGCCGCGCGGCAAGGTGCTCGGTGGCTCCAGCGCCATCAACGCCATGTGCTACATCCGCGGCGTGCCCGCCGACTACGACCGCTGGGCTGCCGCGGGTGCCACCGGCTGGGACTGGTCGCAGGTGCTGCCCTGGTTCCTGCACGGCGAAACCAACAGCCGCGGCGCCAGCGCCTTCCACGGCGATGCCGGCCCGCTGTCGGTGTCCGACCTGCGCCACCACAATCCGCTTTCCGACGCATTCGTCGACGCCGCGGTCGAAGCCGGCCACCCGCGCAACGATGACTTCAACGGCGCCGACCAGCGCGGCGCCGGCCTGTACCAGGTCACCCAGCGCGACGGCGCGCGCTGCTCCAGCGCCACCGCCTACCTGCGGCCCGCGCGCGCGCGCCGCAACCTCACCGTGCTGACCGGCGCACGCGCGCGCATGCTGAGCTTCCGCGGCGATGCCGCCACCGGCGTGTACTACCACCATCGCGGCGCGCACCAGCATGCCCACGCCGCGCGCGAGGTCATCCTCAGCGCCGGCGCGGTGCATTCCCCGCACCTGTTGCTGCTGTCCGGGATCGGCCCGCAGCGGCAGCTGCGCGCCCACGGCATCAGCACCCGCCTCGACCTGCCCGGCGTCGGCGGCAACCTGCAGGACCACCTGGACATCTGCACCCTGGTGCACACCCATCCCGGGATCAGCTACGACCGCAGCAACCAGGCCCGGATAGCGTTCGACTACTTCCTGCGCGGTCGCCGCGGCGCCGGTACCAGCAACATCGCCGAAGCCGGTGGCTTCGCCCGCTCGCCACTGGCCCGCGACGCCGGTGCCGACGTGCAGTTCCACTTCGTGCCCGCCATGCTCGACGACCACGGCCGCCACCGCCTGCCCGGCGACGGTTACACCCTGCACGCCTGTGCGCTGCACCCGCGCAGCCGGGGGCGCATCCAGCTGCGCGATGCCGACCCCCGTTCGCCGCCGCGGATCGAGCCCAACTACCTCGGCGACGCCGAAGGCCACGACCTGGCGATGATGAAGCACTGCGTGCGCATGTCCGGGCACATCCTCGGCCAGCCCGCATTCGACCGCTGGCGCGGCGCGCCGATCTTCCCCACCCGCGCCGACCTGGACGACGCCGCGCTGGAGGCCTTCATCCGCGCCAAGGCCGAGACCATCTACCACCCGGTCGGCACCTGCGCGATCGGCCAGCACGCCGATGCCGTGGTCGACCCGCAGCTGCGCGTGCACGGCGCGCGCGGCCTGCGCGTCGTCGATGCCTCGGTCATGCCGACCCTGGTCAGCGGCAATACCAACGCCCCGACCCTGATGATCGCCGAGCGCGCCGCAGCGTGGCTGCGCGCTACCTGAACAGGCCCTCACATGGTCCGCCCCCCTCCCTGCAAAAACCGGGCCTTTTCAATGCGATACGCATTCATCTTCGCTTCGTTTGTGCAATCACGAAAAGCGGCGCTAGAATCGGCCCACGCAGCGCGCACAGGTCCCCACACGATGAATCAGAACAGCAGGCGCCGACCGATCCGTTCGGCGGCAACCGGGTTGTTGGGCATGCTGATGCCCATCGCCATGTCGTCCACCGCCCAGACTCCCGCGTTCCCGGTCAACATCGAGAACAGCGCCGCGCCTGCCATCGCGCACACCCAGCCTGCGGCCTACCGCGCCACCTCGACCAACCCCAAGGTGCTGCCGCCGGCCGCCGGGTTCAACGTGGCCAACATCGAAGCGATGGCGCAGCAGCTCACCTACGGCGAACGCGTGCCCGGCATGGCCGTGGCGATCGTGCAGGGCGGCCGCGTGCTCAGCGCGCGCGGCTATGGCGTCACCGACGTCAACAACCCGCAGATGGTCGACGCCCACACCGTGTTCCGCCTGGCCTCGCTGTCGAAGGCGTTCGCCGGCACCATGGCCGGGCTGCTGGTCAACGACGGCACCCTGCGCTGGGACAGCAAGGTCACCGACTACGTGCCCGGCTTCCAGCTCAACAGCCCCGAGGCGACCGAGCGGCTGACCGTGGCCGACGTGCTCAGCCACCGCGTTGGCCTGCCGTACAACGCCTACGACCGCGACGTGGAAGCCAACGCCGAGTACTACACGCTCACCCACAAGCTGGCCTCGACCTCGCTCAAGTGCCTGCCCGGCGACTGCTACGCGTACCAGAACGTGGCCTTCAGCCTGATCGGCGACGTGGTCTACGCTGCCTCCGGCAGCTTCTATGAGCAGTCGGTGGAACGTCGCCTGTTCAAGCCGCTGGGCATGGACGACGCCAGCATGGGCCTGGCCGGCATCCAGGCCAGCTCACGCTGGGCACGCCCGCACGTGCGCAGCCGCAATGGCTGGGTGTCGCTGACCCCGAAGCCCACCTACTACCGCCTTGCGCCTGCGGCCGGCGTCAACGCCAGTGCCGCGGACATGGCGCAGTGGCTGCTGGCGCACACCGGGCACCGCCCCGACGTGCTGCCTGCGCCGTTGCTGGCCACCCTGCATTCCACCCTGGTCAACACGCCGGGCGAGATGCGTTCGGGCTGGCGACGCGAGCGCCTGCACTCGGCCGGCTACGCACTGGGCTGGCGCAACTTCGATTACGCCGGGCATGAAGTGGTCTTCCACGCCGGGGCCGTGCAGGGCTACCGTGGCCTGGTGGCGCTGGTGCCGGAGCGCGACCTCGGCATCGCAATCATGTGGAACGGCGAAAGCAGCCTGCCCAGCGGCCTGCTGCCCACCGTGCTCGACGCTGCGATGGGCCTGCCCGCGCAGCGCTGGCTGGACGTGGATACCGATTTCGGCAGCGACAACCTGATGACCGAGGACAGCAGCCCGGGCAAAAGGAAGGGCGTGTCGTCTGATCGGGCGGTGGCTTCGCCGCGGTAGTTGGCGACGGTTTTATCTTCTCGAACAAAAGGCGGCCTACGGGTCGCCTTTTTTTTGGGGCCGGCCGCTGGCCGGCTCCGGGACCGCCTGGGCCGACTGACAGTCGGCGCTACCGTCGGGATCAACGTTCGTTGATCCCTCGCGGGAGGGGATTTTTTTGCGCAGCAAAAAAAAACCCCTCCCGCTGGGCGCCGGAAGGGGTTTCAGGTACGGCTATCGGGAATCGATCAGATCAGCGGTGCCGGGGTTGCCGGCAGCGCGACCGCTGCAGCCTTCTTCTTGCGGACCGCCGGCTTGCGCTTGGCGACCTTCTTCACTGCCTTCTTGGCCGACGCCTTCTTGGCGGCCGGCTTGCGCGCGGTTGCCTTCTTGGCGGTGGCCTTCTTGGCTACCTTGCGGACGGCCTTCTTGGCAGTCTTCTTGGCAGCGGCCTTCTTGGTTACCTTGCGGACGGCTTTCTTGGCGGTCTTCTTGGCGGCGGCCTTCTTGGCGGTCTTGCGGACTGCCTTCTTCGCCGTCTTCTTCACTGCCTTCTTCGCGGTCTTCTTGGCGGCGGCCTTCTTGGCGACCTTGCGGACCGCCTTCTTTGCCGTCTTCTTCACTGCCTTGCGGGCAGTCGCCTTCTTGGCTGCCTTCTTTACCGTCTTCTTGGCAGCCGCCTTCTTGGCTACCTTCTTCACGGCCTTCTTGGCAGCCGCCTTCTTGGCGACCTTCTTTACGGCCTTTTTCGCGGCCGGCTTTTTCTTCGCAGCTTTCTTGGTTGCCATGGGATGGCTCCTCGTCAGTGATCTATGGAGTTGAAACGCCCAGGTAAAGCAAACCCGCGGTTACTGCCTGCGGGGACCGCCGTCGCGTCATGCGCGTCGTGACGGATACGGGGATACCGGCCAGTGGATGCCAGGCAGATATCGAATGGGGGGTGAGCTTGCATTTCACCGGAGGAAGCGAACCCGACTCCACCGTCCTCGGACGCGCGGTGGATGATCTGGTTGTGCTTCGCGACTGGATGTCGATTCGGTTGGCTCGTTTCGCAGGCAAGGTCTGCTGGGCGAAACCTAATCACGCTTTTTTTCACTGTCAACAACCCCCGCTGAAAATTTTCACATGGCGGGCGCCCGACGCGCCTCGCGCGCGGCCTCGCCAAGCACCCTGCAGCGCCCCGCCATGCCGCTTCGAACGCGCGCATGCATCCACGCGGCCGCAGATGCGTTGAAAGAAAAGCACTTAAAAGAAGCACTTTCGCTCAGCGCGCATTCGAACAGCGTGCGCCGGCACGGTCGCGCGGCCTGCGCGGCGATGGGCGCGCCGACGCTTCCCGCACCGTGGCAAAACGGGGGCGAAAACTTTTCACATCCGGCAACGCTTTTTGCGTCCGGATTCGCGCAACTGCGCAAACTTTTTGGCCACCGCCGGGCACCCGGCAAAAAAAAACGGCCGCACCGGGCGACCGTTTCTGTTCCAGGCTGGCGAGGATCAGTTGTCCTCGTCGTCCAGCGTTTCGGCGTAGTCGTCCGGCTCCAGCAGGTCGTTCAACTCGTCCTTGTTGGACAGCTCGACCACATACAGCCAGCCGTCGCCGTAGGCATCTTCATTGATGGTTTCCGGCTTGTCCGCCAGCGCGCTGTTGACCTCGACCACCGTGCCGGTGATCGGGCTGTACACGTCCGAGGCGGCCTTGACCGACTCGACCACCGCGATCGCCTCGCCGGCTTTCGCTTCGGCGCCGACTTCGGGCAGCTCGACGTACACCAGGTCGCCGAGCAGGCCCTGGGCGTGGTCGGAAATGCCGACGGTGACGCGGCCGTTGCCTTCAACGCGCGCCCACTCGTGGGACTTGAGGAATTTGAGGTCGCCGGGGATCTCGCTCATGGGACTGCTCCGAAGAATTTCAGGGGGGTCAAAAAACGGGGGTAGTGTAAAACAACCGGTGCTCAGCGTTCGCCCAGCACGCCAGGCTGCGCCTGGCCTTCGCGCACGAACGGGAACTTCACCACGCGCACCGGCACCTGCCGGCCACGGATGTCCACGTGCACCTGGCCGAGCTCGCCACCCGGCACGCGGGCGAAGGCGATGCCCTTGCCCAACGTCGGCGAGAACGTGCCCGACAGGATCTCGCCGGTGCCGCCGGCGGTGGTCACCGCCTGGCCATGGCGCAGCACGCCCTTCTCGTACATCACCAGGCCGATCATCTGGCGCGCGTCGCCGGCCGCCTTCTGCGCCTCGAGCACGTCACGGCCGATGAAGTCGCGACCTTCGTCCAGTGCCACGGTCCACGCCAGCGCCGCTTCGAACGGGCTGATCGCCTCATCCATGTCCTGGCCATACAGGTTCATGCCAGCCTCCAGGCGCAACGTGTCGCGCGCGCCAAGCCCGGCCGGGCGCACGCCGGCCGACGCCAGGGCATTCCAGAACGCGACCACCTGGTCCTGGCCGACGAGGATCTCGAAGCCGTCTTCGCCGGTGTATCCGGTACGGGCAACGAACAGCGGCGCGCCGCTGGCGGCGGTGGCGTCCACGGCGGCGAAACGACCCAGCTTCTGCAGCGCGGCGCGGTCGCCTTCGGCGACCAGGCCGATGACCTTTTCGCGCGCGGTCGGCCCCTGCACGGCGATGATCGCCAGGTCCTCGCGTTCGGTTACCTGCACCTCGAAGGCCGCGGCCTGCTCGCGGATCCAGGCCAGGTCCTTCTCACGGGTGGAGGCGTTGACCACCATGCGGAAGAAGTCGTCGGCCAGGTAGTAGACGATCAGGTCGTCGATCACCCCGCCCTGCGCGTTGAGCATGCACGAGTACAGGGCCTTGCCCGGCACCTTCAGCTTGTCCACCGAGTTGGCCAGCAGGCGGCGCAGGAACGGGCGCACCTGCGCGCCGCGCAGGTCGACCACGGTCATGTGGCTCACATCGAACATGCCCGCATCGGCGCGGACCAGGTGGTGCTCGTCCAGCTGCGAACCATAGTGGATGGGCATGTCCCAACCGCCGAAATCGACCATCTTGGCGCCGAGCGCGCGGTGGGTATCGTTGAGTAGCGTCTTCTGGGTCATGACCACAATCCGGGGGATGAAAATGCAGGTCGTCATTATCCCAGAACCGCCCCGTCAACGCCTGCGGCGGTGCGCCATCTCCCGCTGGCTGCGCGATCAGGCCTGTTGCACTTTCAGCGTCATGCCATCCACGGCCACCACGCGCACCGGCGTGCCAGCCGGCAGGTCCGGCCCGGCCACCACCCAGAACGCATCATCGACCTTGGCGCGGCCGGTGCCGGCCACGATTGGCTGGTCCAGCGCCACCACCCGGCCGACCAGCTGCTCGGCGCGGCGGTTCAACAGGGGTGCGTCGGATTCCCGCGCACGTCTGCGCCCCCACTGCCGGTAGCACTGGATCGAGACCACGCTGAGCAGTACGAACGCCACCACCTGCCACAGCAGCGGAATGTCGGCGAACACGGCCACCAGCACGAACACCGCGGCCGCGCCGATGCCGATCCACAGCATGAACGCGCCCGGTGCCAGCGCTTCGGCGGCGAACAGCACCAGCGCCAGCGCGCCCCACCCGACCACTTCCCAGCGCATCTCAGCCTCCGATGCGCGGCGGCACCGCGCGCGTGGTCTTCTTCTCTTCCTGCCGGGCGAATGCCTCCTTGGCCAGTTCGGCCACGCCGGCGATGGACCCGATCACGCCGCTGGCCTCCATCGGCATCAGCACCAGCTTCTGGTTGGGCGAGGTCGCCAGTTCCTTGAACGCTTCCACGTACTTCTGCGCGATGAAGTAATTGATGGCCTGCACATCCCCCTTGGAGATCGCCTCGGACACCATTTCAGTGGCCTTGGCTTCGGCCTCGGCCAGGCGCTCGCGCGCCTCGGCGTCGCGGAACGCGGCTTCCTTGCGGCCTTCGGCTTCCAGCACGGCGGCCTGCTTCTCGCCATCGGCGCGCAGGATCTCGGACTGGCGCGAACCTTCAGCTTCGAGGATCTGCGCGCGCTTTTCACGTTCGGCCTTCATCTGCCGCGCCATCGCATCCAGCAGGTCGCGCGGTGGCTGGATGTCGCGGATCTCGATGCGGTTGACCTTCACCCCCCACGGATTGGTGGCATGGTCGACCACGCTGAGCAGCTGCGCGTTGATCACTTCACGCTGGCTGAGCGATTCGTCCAGGTCCATCGAACCGATCACGGTACGGATGTTGGTCTGCACCAGGGCGATCATCGCCACTTCCAGGTTGGCGACCTCATAGGCGGCCTTGGAGGCATCGAGCACCTGGAAGAACACCACCCCGTCCACGCGCACCGCGGCGTTGTCCTTGGTGATCACTTCCTGGCTGGGCACGTCCAGCACCTGCTCCATCATGTTCACCTTGCGGCCGACGCCGTACACGATGGGAATCAGGAAGTGCAGGCCGGGGGACATGGTGTGGGTGTAGCGGCCGAAGCGCTCCACCGTCCATTCGTAGCCCTGCGGCACCATCCGCACGGCCTTGAACAGGATCACCACGGCCACGAAGGCGAGAATCAACGAAAACAGCACGGTCGGAAACATCGGCTACTCCTTTCCCTGGGTAACCCCGAATATACCGCCGAATGCGCGGGCTGCCGCCTCAGGCCGCCCGTGGCGCGAACATGATCACCGCCATCCCGGCCAGGCACAGTCCCACCCCAAGCAGGTCCCAGCGGCCAGGGCGGATCCCGTCAACCACCCACAGCCAGGCCAGCGCCGTGCCAATGTAGACACCGCCGTACGCGGCATAGACGCGCCCGCTGGCGGCCGGGTGCAGGGTCAGCAGCCACGCGAACAGGGCCAGGCTGGCGGCCGCCGGCAGCAGCAGCCAGGCACTGCCATCGCGGCGCAGCCACAGCCACGGCAGGTAGCAGCCGACGATCTCGGCCACCGCGGTCAGCACGAACAGCAACAGGGTTTTCACGGCGTGCCTTCGGCGGCCTTGGCCTGCTCCCAGAGGCGTTCCTGCGCCGCCAGGTCGAGCTCGGCCATGGCCTGGCCGGCAGCGGCGGCCTGCGCTTCCATCGCGCGGAACCGGCGTTCGAATTTGTGGTTGGCCTGGCGCAGCGCGGCACCCACGTCGACCCGGGCATGCCGCGCCAGGTTGGCGCAGACGAACAGCAGGTCGCCCAGTTCTTCCTGCAGCCGGGCCTGGTTGTCCTGCACCGGGCCGCGGGCGAACTCGGCGGCGACCTCGTCCAGCTCCTCCCGCACCTTGTCCAGCACCGGTGCCGGACCCGGCCAATCGAAGCCGACCCGCGCCGCGCGCGCCTGCAGCTTCAGCGCACGCTGCCATTCCGGCAGCCCGCGTGAGATCCCGGCCAGCGCCGAACCGTCGGCATCGCCCTTGGCTGCACGCTCCTGGCGTTTGATCGCGTCCCAGTTGCTGTTGACGTCTTCAGCCCCCTGGACCTTGACCTGCGCAAACACGTGCGGATGCCGGCGCTGCAGTTTGTCGCTGATCGCGCGCGCCACGTCCGCAAAGCCGAAGGCGCCCTGCTCGCTGGCCATCTGCGCATGGAACACCACCTGCAGCAGCAGGTCGCCCAGTTCGTCGCAGAGATCGTCGAGGTCGCCGCGGTCGATCGCATCGGCCACTTCGTAGGCTTCTTCGATGGTGTACGGCGCGATGCTGGCGAAATCCTGCTGCAGGTCCCACGGGCACCCGTCGCGGGGATCGCGCAGGCGCGCCATGATGCCCAGCAGGCGGTCGAGTTCGGCAGGTGCGGACATCGGGGCTCCGGTCAGTCGGACAGCCAGCTGCGCCAAGGCAGCTGGGTATCGCCCAAGGCGATGAAGTCACCGTTGAGCAGGGTTTCGCGGCGGTTGTAGCGGAACGGCTTGCCGGTAGCGGCCGAAAGCACCGCGCCGCCGGCGGCGTGCAGCACGCACTGACCGGCGGCGGTGTCCCATTCCGACGTGGGCCCCAGCCGCGGATACACGTCCAGCGTCCCCTCGGCGAGCCGACAGAATTTCAGCGACGAGCCCTGCGGCACCACCTCGATCTCGCCCATGCGGTCAAGCAGCGCCTGGGTCTGCGGGCTGCGGTGCGAGCGGCTGGCGGCCACCTGCAGCGGCGGCAGCGCGGGGGTACGGGTGCGCAGCACCGAATCGTGGATGCCGTCGCGGCGGTAGGCCAGTTCACCGCGCATGGCGTGCCAGGCCACGCCGCTGACCGGGGCCAGGACCACCCCGAACGCGGGCGCGCCCTGGTAGATCAGCGCGATGTTGACGCTGAACTCGTCGTTGCGCTTGACGAACTCACGGGTGCCGTCGAGCGGGTCGACCAGCCAGTAGGCGCCCCAGTGCCGACGCACCTCCCAGGGCACCTGCGCCGATTCCTCGGACAGGATCGGCAGGTCCGGGGTGAGCTGGCCGAGTCCGCGCAGGATCACCTGGTTGGCCGCGAGGTCGGCGGCGGTCAGCGGGCTGCGGTCGGACTTGATCTCCACATCGAACGGGCGGGCGTACACGTCCATGATCGCCGCGGCGGCATCCTGGGCGATGGCGATCACCGTTTCGCGCAATGCGGTGGTGAGTTTGATCATTCCCCGCGTTCCAGCCACTGCCGGGCGATGAACAGCGCCGCCAGCGAGCGTCCTTCGGAAAAATCCTCGCGCAGCATCAGCTGGTCCAGGTCGGCCAGCTTCCACGGCACCACTTCCAGCTCTTCGGGCTCATCGCCGACCAGGCGCTCGGGATACAGGTCGCGCGCCACCACCAGCCAGGACTGATGGCTCATGTAGGTGGGCGCCAGGGTCATCGCGCGCAGCACGTCCACCCGCCGGGCCCCATAGCCGGCCTCTTCCTTCAGTTCGCGGTCGGCGGCCTGTTCCGGGGTCTCGCCCGCATCGATGCGGCCCTTGACCAGGCCCAGCTCGTAGCGATGCACGCCAGCGGCGTATTCACGCACCAGCAGGACCGTCTCATCGTCCAGCATCGGCACCACCACCACGGCGCCGTGGCCACGGCTGACCAGGCGTTCGAAACGGCGGCGTTCGCCGTTGGAGAATTCCAGGTCCAGGTGCTGGCGCTGGAACGGCCCGCTTTCCTCGTCCGTGATCTGGTGGATGGTGGGCAACCGACGGGTCATGCGAACGGGCTCTTGGAGATCGATAGAATGCAGGCAGGTGAAAACGTGTCCATGAGCCCGAAATGCTAGCAGACCCAGCCCCCCTCACGCTGGCCGACCAGTGGCGGCAACGCGACCTGGCCGTGCTCTGGCACCCGTGCACGCAGATGCGCGAACACCCGGACACCTTGCCGTTGGTGCCGATTGCGCGGGGTGAAGGGCCGTGGCTGATCGACCACGCGGGCCACCGCTACCTGGATGCGGTCAGCAGCTGGTGGACCAATCTGTTCGGCCACGCCGAGCCGCGCATCGGCGCCGCCATCGCGCGCCAGGCGACCCAGCTGGAACAGGTGATGCTGGCCGGTTTCAGCCACGAACCGGCGGTACGGCTGGCCGAGCGCCTGTTGGCGATCGCGCCGCGCCAGGCCGGGCGCGCGCCGCTGTCCAAGGTGTTCTACGCCGACAACGGGTCGGCCGGGGTCGAAGTGGCGTTGAAGATGGCGTTCCACTACTTCCGCAACCGCGGTGAACCGCACCGCACCCGCTTCGTGGCGCTGGAAAACGGCTACCACGGCGAAACCCTGGGCGCCTTGTCGGTGGGCGACATCCCGCTGTATCGGCGGGTCTATGCGCCGTTGCTGACCGAGGCGCTGTTCGCGCCCTCGCCCGATGCCTACCTGGCCGAACCCGGGCAGAGCGCGGCGCAGCGCGCGCACGAAGCGGCCGACCGCCTGGCCGACCTGTTCGACCAGCACCCGGGCGAGATCTGTGCGGTGATCCTGGAGCCGCGCCTGCAGTGCGCCGGCGGCATGCGCATGCACGACCCGGTCTACCTGAAGCGGGCGCGCGAACTGTGCGATGCCAACGGCGCGTTCCTGATCGCCGATGAGATCGCCACCGGCTTCGGCCGCACCGGCACGCTGTTTGCCTGCGAACAGGCCGGGGTGATGCCGGACCTGCTGTGCCTGTCCAAGGGCCTGACCGGCGGCTTCCTGCCGCTGGCGGCGGTGCTGGCCACCCAGGCGCTGTACGACGCATTCCTGGACGACAGCCGTGAGCGCGCCTTCCTGCATTCGCACAGCTATACCGGCAACCCGCTGGCGTGCGCGGCGGCGCTGGCCACGCTGGATATCTTCGCCACGGAAGACGTGATCGCGCGCAACCGCAGCACGGCCGAGGTCATGCGCACCCTGTCCGCACCGTTCACCGACCACCCGCACGTGGCCGATGTGCGCCAGGCCGGGATGGTGGTGGCCTTCGAGCTGACCCGCAACGGCGACAAACGCACGCCCTTCCCTGCCGACGCGCGGGTCGGCCTGCGCGCCTACAACGCGGCGCTGCGGCATGGCGTGGTGCTGCGCCCGCTGGGCAACGTGCTGTATTGGATGCCTCCCTACTGCGTGGAGGACGAACACCTGGACCTGCTGGCCCAGACCACCCTGGCTGCCATCGAGGAAGCTGTTGCATGCGCCTGACCCGTTCCCACGTCGACCTTCCGCTGGCCGTGGGCCAGACCCTGTCGCTGCCCGAAGACGTGGCCAACCACCTGGTGCGGGTGATGCGCCTCCGCGAGGGCGACCACTGCGTGCTGTTCAATGGCGATGGCCATGACTACAGCGCCACGCTGGTGGAGGCAGGCAAGCGCGACGCGCGCGTGCAGGTCACCGGGGCGCAGGCGCTGGACAACGAATCGACGCTGTCGATCACCCTGCTGCAGGGCATCGCGCGTGGCGAGAAGATGGACCTGATCCTGCAGAAGGCCACCGAACTGGGGGTTCAGGCGATCGTGCCGGTCAACGCCGAGCGCACCGAGGTCAAGCTGGATGCGGCACGGGCGGAGAAGCGGCTGGCGCACTGGCGCAGCGTGGTGGTGTCGGCCTGTGGCCAGTCCGGGCGTGCCCGGGTGCCGCGCGTGGCACCACCGCAGAGCCTGCAGGACGCGGCCCAGGCGATGCCTGCGGACGCGCTGAAGCTGACCCTGGACCCACAGGGCGAACACCGCCTGTCCACGCTGTCGGCGGCGCCGGGCGGAGTGGTCATTGCGATCGGGCCGGAAGGCGGCTGGTCGCCGCGCGACCGGCTGGCCCTGCAGCAGGCCGGGTTCCAGGGGTTGCAGCTCGGTCCGCGGATCCTGCGCACCGAAACCGCCGGGCTGGCGGCGATCGCGGCGTTGCAGGCGCGGCTGGGCGATCTGGGCTGAAAGCGGGCCACGACCAACGGTCGTGGCCTACCGACGGCCCCGCGGTTCGATCACATCCCCGGTAGGTATCGACCGTTGGTCGATACAACGCCGAATCACCGGCACGCATCGACCGTTGGTCGATGCAACGCCGCATCACCGGCACGCATCGCCCGTTGGTCGATGCAACGCCGCATCACCGGCACGCATCGACCGTTGGTCGATACAACGCCCAATCACCGGTAGGTATCGACCGTTGGTCGATACAACGCCGCATCACCGGTAGGTATCGACCGTTGGTCGATACCCGCTCAATTCACCGGATGCGCTTCGTCCAGCGCCGCTTCCAGCGCGTCGAGGTCCGGCAGCAGCGCGCTCTGCTCGCCCAGCAGCACGCGCATGTGCACGCCCTGCGGCAGGGTCTCTTCCGACGCATCGGCCAGCAGGCCGTCGCGCGGCACCGAGATCAACTGCGGGAAGGTCTGGGTCAGCAGGGCGAAGTACGGGCGCTTGGCATTGCCACCCAACGCCTTCAGCACCACCACCTTGTTGTTGCTCACCACCGGCTCCTCGCCCTGGCTGGACAGACGCGCGAATGACATCAGCGGGACGTCCCAGCCATGCCATTCAATCTGTCCGAGCAACCACGCGGGCGCGTCGGGGATGGCCGTCACCGGCACCTTGGACATCATTTCGGCCACGGTCGCGTTCGGCAGCAGCACCCGCTCGGTGCCGGCCTGGATCAATACTCCGCGGATTTCGTCGTTGCTGGCGTAACTCATGGTGTGCTTCCTGAAAGGGCCATGGGGCGGCGATTACTCGCTCACGCCCCAGCGTTCGACGATGGCAGCGGCCAGCTGCGGCGGGTCGCCGGCGGCCATGCCGGCCGCGACCACCGCGTTGGCGGCGACCGGGTCGTAGCAGCCGTCACCGGTCTGGCCGGCCACCCAGGCACCGGCCACGGCCAACGCCAGCACATCGTCCAGCACCGCCACGTCGCTGCCGCTGAGCAGCACGACCGCGCTATGGGCCGGCGGCAGCTCCGCCACCTGGATGCCGCGCGCATCGGCGATGAAGTGCAGCCCGCGGTTGCGCACGACCACACCGACATCGTCGGGCAGGATGTAGGCGTTGCCGGCCAGCACCGGCTGGTCGGACTCGGCCAGCAGCACCGGCAGCGCCGATACCCGCGCCATCTGCTTGACCAGGTTGCCGTAGCGACCGCCGTCCAGGCGCATGTAGACCAGCACCGGCACCGCCAGCCCGGCCGGCAATGCGGCCAGCAGGCGGCGCAGCGCGTCGGGACCGCCAATGCCGGCCAGGACCAGCGCGGCGCCGGGCGCGGCACCGTCGGGTTCAATGGCCGGCTCCAGTTCCACCAGCGACAGGCCGGGACTGACGAAGCTGTCCACGGCCGGCGGCGTGCTCACCGGCGGTGCGGGAACGGCTGCAGGCGCAGGCGCGTCCTCTTCGACCAGCGACCAGCTGCTGTGATCGCCCAGCGGCGCGCGCGGCACGGTTTCTGCAGCCGGCACCGGCGGCGGCACGCTGGCCGGCACCGCGGCGGGCGCCTGCATGGCCGCCAGCGCTTCCTCCAGCGACATCGGCTCGCTGTAGGCTTCCGGCGGGGTGTACAGGCCGTCGGTGGGTACGTCGGCGGCAGCGTCGAACGCCTCGCGCACATGGAATTCCAGGGGTGCACCGTCATGCAGCTCGGCCGGGGTCTGCGGCAGGCCCGGTTCGGGCTGCAGCAGGCCTTCCTGCTCCGACCCCGGCGGCAGCACGTCCTGGTGGCCGTGCAGCTTGGCGACCAGGTGGCGGGCCCACCGCTGCGCTTCCCAGCCCTCGCGACGGGCGGCCAGCTCGGCCTCGTCGAAGATCACGGTCAGCGCCGGCGAGGCCAGCACCGGGTCGAGGCGCTCCAGCGCATCTTCCACGGCCGGCTCCAGCGCGATCAACACCGCACCGGCGTCCACGCCGCCCAGGGTTTCCGCATCCACGCTGTTGGGGTCTTCTTCCAGCACTACGGTCGCACCGGCCTGGGCCAGCGCTTCGCGCAGGCGCTCGCGCGCCGGGCCGACCCGTGCCAGCAATGCCACCAGCGGCAGCGGGTTCAGGTCATTCACGGGCACGGGCGATCCCCAGCAGGTCATACACGTTTCGCATCAGGTCCAGCTCCTGGTACGGCTTGCCCAGGTAACGCTGGACACCGATTTCAAAGGCGCGTTGACGGTGCTTGTCGCCGCTGCGCGAGGTGATCATCACGATCGGCACGCCCTTGTAGCGTGGATCGGCGCGCATCGCGGTGGCCAGTTCATAGCCATCCATGCGCGGCATTTCAATATCCAGCAGCATCAGGTCGGGCACCCGCTCCTCCAGTCGCTCCAGCGCTTCGATACCGTCGCGGGCGACGGCCACTTCGAAGTTGTGGCGCTCCAGGATGCGGCCGGTGACCTTGCGCATGGTCAGCGAGTCGTCGACCACCATCACCAGCGGCGCCTGGCGGTCGCTGGCCTGCGCGGTGGGAGCGACCGGCTTGAGCGGGTTGGCCTGGTAGCGACGGACCAGCGGTGCCACGTCCAGGATCACCACCACGCGACCATCACCGGTGATGGTGGCGCCGTAGATGCCCGGGACCGAGGCGATCTGCAGGCCGACCGGCTTGACCACGATTTCGCGGTTGCCCAGCACCTGGTCGATCGCCACCGCCGCACGCAGTTCACCGGCACGCACCAGCAGCAGCGGCACCTGGGCCTGGCCTTCGGCGCGGGCCTGGCCCTGCCCGACGAGCGTACCGAGGTCATGCAGCACGAACTCTTCGCCGCCGTAGTGGTAGCCGCCCTCGGCCGATTCGAAGCGCTCGCGCGAGATCCGGCCGATGCCGCTGACCGAGGCGACCGGCACCGCGAAGGTGGTGTCGCCGATCTGCACGAACACCGCCTGGGTGACCGCCAGGGTCTGCGGCAGGCGCAGGGTGAAGGTGACGCCCTTGCCCGGCACCGAGTGGATGTCCACCGTGCCGCCGAGCTGGCGCACTTCGTTGTGCACCACGTCCATGCCCACGCCGCGGCCAGCCAGCTGGCTGACCTGGTCGGCGGTACTGAACCCGGCCGCGAAAATCATCGCGTCCAGCTGGGCGTCGGAGAGCACCGCATCGGCCTCGACCAGGCCGCGCTGTTCGGCGCGGCGACGGATCGCCTCGCGATTCAGCCCGGCACCGTCATCGGCCACTTCCAGCACGATTTCCGACCCTTCGCGGCGCAGGCGGATGGCGATTTCGCCTTCCTCCGGCTTGCCGGCGGAACGACGCTGTTCCGGCGTTTCCAGCCCGTGGGCGACCGAGTTGCGCAGCATGTGTTCCAGCGGCGCCACCATGCGGTCGAGCACGTTCCGGTCCAGTTCGCCGTGGGTACCGTCCAGGGTGACATGGACCTGCTTGCCGGTGTCCTGGCCGGCCTGGCGCACGACACGGCGCAGGCGCGGCACCAGGCCGTCGAACGGCACCATGCGCGCGCGCATCAGGCCGTCCTGCAGTTCCGAGCTGACGCGCGACTGCTGCTGCAGCAACACGTCGTACTGGCGCGACAGGTCGTCGAGCACGCCCTGCAGGCCGCCAAGGTCGGCTGCGGATTCGTTCAGCGCACGGCTGAGCTGCTGCAGCGTGGAGAAGCGGTCCAGTTCCAGCGGATCGAAGGAGTGGTCGACCTGTTCCTGCTCGCGCTGGTAACGGGCCACGATCTGGGCTTCCGTTTCCAGGTCCAGGCGGCGCAGCTGGTCGCGCAGACGCGCGTTGGTGCGATCCAGTTCGCCCATGGCGCCGCGGAAGGCACCCAGCTGCTGTTCAAGCCGCGAGCGGTAGATGGCCACTTCACCGGCGTGGTTGACCAGGCGATCGAGCAGGTCGGCGCGCACGCGCACCTGCTCCTGCTGCGGACGGGCCAGGCTGTCTTCGTCGTTGGACGCTTCCAGCGGCACCGGTGCCGACAGCGGCGCGGCGGCCACGGCGGTGTCGATGGCCACTGCGGCCGCCTCGACCGGCGCGGCGGCGCTGGCCTCGGTGGCTTCTTCGCGCCCCAGGGTGCGCTGTTCGAACGCGGCAATCAGGTCATCGGGCATCGCCACGTCGCGATGCTTGCCGGTGCGGGTCAGCATCTGGTGCAGGCGGTCGAAGCCACGCTCCAGCAGGTGCACGTCGCTACGGTCGATGTCGGTGCGGTTGGCCGCGACCGCTTCCAGCAGCGATTCGATGCCGTGGCCAAGGTCGCCGATGGCGTTGATGCCGGCCATGCGTGCGCCACCCTTCAGGGTGTGCAGGTCACGCTGCAGCCCGGCCAGCGCCTCGCGGTCCTGCGGTGCAGCGCGCAGCTCGCTGATCAGGCCGTCGCAATGATCGAGCAGGTCCTTGCCTTCCTCGACGAAGATATCCACCAGCTCGCGATCGAGGACGCTGAAGTCCAGCGACCCGACGTCGTCGAGCTCTTCGGTGGCAGGCGCTTCGGCCGCGACCGGGGCATCCTCCAGTTCGAACAGCGGCGTCGCGGTGGCCGCGCCGTCGGTGTCGGTGTCGGTGTCGGCAACGTCGGAAGGCTCGGCATCGTCCTGTGCGAACGCATCGGCCTCGTCCAGCGCCGCGTGCGAGGCGTCCAGGCCGAGCACGCCGAGGTCATCGGCGGACGGCGCGGTATCGGGCGCCTCGACCACAGTGAGACCGTCGTCCAGCGCCTGCTGTACGTCCACCGGTTCGCCGAACGCCGGGCTCGACGGCAGCATCTCGTCAAGCTCGTCTTCGACGGCGTCGTCGGCCGCGTTGTCGGCGGTCGCTTCGACAGGCTCGACGATGTCGATGGTTTCTGCGATTTCGATGGCCTCGACCGCTTCGACCGCCTCGACAGCTTCAACGGTCTCAACGGCTTCAACGGCTTCAACGGCTTCAACGGCTTCAACGGCTTCAACGGCTTCAACGGCTTCAACGGCTTCAACGGCTTCAATGTCTTCAACCGCGTCCAGCGTGATCGCTTCCGGCTCGGTCACATCGCCGGCATCGATCCCTTCATGCAGCGCTTCGGCCTCGGCCGCCTCCAGCTCGATGGCCTGGAGGGTGTCTTCGGTGCCCGGCAGGGTGGGTTCGTAGAAGCGCGACAGGTCGTCGGCGCCGGTAAGCTCCACGGTGTCCAGACCCGCGTCCACGATGTCGGGCGCAGCCGTTTCCGGCGCATCCGCGTCCTGCGGCGGGGCAACGCCCGGTGCGTCGAACGACGGGACCAGGCCGGCGTCGAAGTATGCCGACAGGTCATCGCTGCCGGTGAGCTCATCCGCCAGCGGCGCTCCTACCCCTGCAGATGCTTCGCTTTCGGCCTCGGTGATCGCGTCGGCTTCGTCGGTCGGTACAACCTCGACGATCGACAGCCCATCCGCGTCGACGATGGCCTGCTGCAGTGCACTGTCGGTGCTGTCGTCGGCAGTGGCATAGCCATCGCGTTCGTCGAACTGCGCCGAGAACGCCGCCAGTTCGTGCGCGGTGACGTCGTGGGCGTCGCGCGACGCATCCGCTTCGGCGTCGCGAGCGCCCTCGGCATCGTCCGCCAGATCGACCGCAAGGGCCTCGATGGCGTCAAGATCGTCGCCGTCCACGTCCGAGCCGTCATCCGCCACCAGCGCCGGCCAGCGTGCTTCGGGCAGGGTTTCGGCCAGCGCCTGCAGGCGCTGCGCCAGCGCTGCCTGCGACGGAATGCGCGGGGCATCGGCCTGCAGCGCGGTCATGGTGGCGCGGATGGCCGCGGCCGTCGCCGACAACGCCGACACGCCTTCGGCGTCCGGCATCGCGTCGGCGGCCAGCGAACGCTTGATGTAGCTTTCCGCGCCGCCGGTGACGGCGGTGATCTCCGGCACGTCGGTCATCGCGAACGCACCGTTCATGGTGTGCACCGCGCGCAGCAGGGTGTCGGTGACCGGCTGTGGCGCCGCCTCGGCGTCCTGCAGCCAGGACTGCAGCGTGGCGTGGTGGGTCTCCACTTCGGCCTCGAGGATCTCGCGCAGCACCTCGTCGATGTTGGCCGGGGTGCCGGTGTCCGCTTCAACCGCTTCAACCGCTTCGACAGTCTCGACAGCCTCTGTCGGTGCGGCGACTGGAGCCGGACGCTGCAGCGGCACGTGGAAGGTTTCTTCGCCGGCGCCCACGCGGTCGGCAATGGCCTGCATGGCCTGCAGGTCCGCGCTCACGCGGCTGCCGTCGCGCAGCGCGGCATTGAGCTGCGGCAGCACTTCATAGGCCTGCGTGACCATGGCCACCACCGCCGGCGAGGCCGGGCGGCTGCCATCGAGCACGCGGTTGAGCATGCCCTCGATCTTCCAGCTGAATTCGCCCAGGGTGCGCGCACCGACCAGGCGGCCACTGCCCTTCAGGGTGTGGAAGACGCGGCGGATCGGTCGCAGGCGGTCCATGTTGTCCGGCGCCATGCGCCAGACCGGCAACAGGTTGCCCAGGTTGACCAGTTCTTCGTCGAATTCTTCAATGAAGACCTCGCGGATGTCCTGGTCGATGTTCTCGCCATCGTCCTCGAAACCGGCATCGATGGTGCCATCGGCGGCTTCGTCGGCGTGCACGGCCGCCTGTGCGTCGACCAGGGCAGAGGCCTCCACCGCCGGCACGGTGCTGAACTGCGATGCCGCGATGTCCAGCTCGGCCAGGAAGCGGGCCGATTCATCATCCAGTTCGATCGGGTTGATCACCGCTTCCTGCACGCCAACGGGGGTGGCCGGCGCGGAGGCGGCGATGTCGTCGGCAGGCACGACCTCGTCGTCCAGCGGCGCGTCCACCGTGAGCGGCGCAGCGGTATCGGGTTCACTTGCCTGCGCGTCGGACGCGCTGTCGTCGACCTGCAGCGACAACACGTCGCCGGCATTCTGCAGCGGTTCGTCGAAGGTGAATTCGATCGGTTCGTCGCTCAGCTCCAGAGCGTCATGTTCGGCCGCAACCGGGTCGAAACCGGTGGCACCGATGTCAGCCGGGATGCCGTGATCGGACACCGCAGCGTCGGCGCCATCCAGCACGATCGGCGCGATCTCAACCGGAGCAACCCCCCAGTCGGGGCCGGCCTGCGCATCTTCGGCCACGACCGGGTCGAAGTGGGCGAAGGTCGGCGCGGCTTCATGGCGGAGTGCCTCGCCCTGCAGCGTCCACTGCGGCGCATCGCTGGCGACCGGCGCGCTGGATGCTTCGAACACCAGGGTGGGCGCAGGCTTGGTCGCCGGCTCGAGCGGCGCGGCAGTCGCGGCGGCAGGCAGCGGCTCGAAACTGACGTCCGGCAGCGGCGGCGGCGGCACCGTGCCCGGTGCCGGCGCAGCCGGGGAAACGGCCACCTCGACCGGGGCGACCACGGGCGCATCCCAACCGCTCAGCTCGACGTGCTCCGGGGCCACCGGCAGTGCTTCGGCGGTGGCGTCGGCCGGTGCGGCGTTTTCGTCCGGCAGCGGCCAGTAGCGCAGCGTTTCCAGGCTGGTGCGGGTGATGTCGAGGATGTCTTCGCGTCCCTGGCGACGTTCGCGCAGGGCTTCCAGGTAGTACTCCAGGCTGGCCATGGCGTCGGCCAGCGTGTCCAGCTGGCGCCCGCTGGGCACCCGCTGGCGGCCGATCAACTCGACCGTGATGTATTGGCGTACGCCCTGCAGGTAATCGGCGGGGGTCGCCAGGTCGAGCATGCGCAGCGCGCCGGCGACCTCGCCCAGCAGGCGCGGCACTTCGTGCAGCTGCTGGTGGTTCCAGTTGGTCTCGATGAAGGCGACGAAGTGCTCGCGCGCCGCAGCGAAATTGGCGATTGCTTCGTGCGCCAGGATCTCCACGGTGCGCCGGCCTTCGGCCGCGCTCGGGTCGTCTTCGCCACTGCCGCCGGCCCCCAGGTGGGCGACCTGGTCGTCCAGCGAGGCATCCACGTACAACAGGGCGCCCGCGATATCCAGCAGCAGGGTTTCGTCGATCTGCTGCTCGCCGCTGACCACGCCGCGCAGCGCGTCGCGCTGCTGCACGACCACGCCGCGCGCCACGCCCAGGCCCATCATGCCCAGGGTGTCGGCCACGGCGCCCAGTTCGTCGACCTGGGTCTGCAGCTGGGCCGGCTCGCCGCCGGTGCGCAGGTGCAGGTCCAGGGCGTCCTTGATCCGCAGCAGTTCTTCCTTGACTGCATTGCCCACGGTGTCGAGCAGTTCGCGGTTGCGCCCGCTCAGGCTGCCGCGCGCGTGGTCCAGCTCGGCTTCGGTGGCGCTGGCGCTGTCCGGCGCGAACGCGAACAGCACGCTTTCATTGATGCCCGGCGCACCGCGCGCGGAACGGATGTCGTTGAGCAGCGGCAGCAGCACGATCGGAATGTCGCGATGGCCGTTCTGCAGGCGCTCCAGGTAGTCGGGCAACAGCACGCTGCCCCGCATCAGGGTGGCGCAGGCTTCGTCGCGGTCGGGCACCTCGCCGGCACCGATGGCGTTGGCCAGCTGTTCCATTTCCTCGGCCACCATCGCCGGGGCGTACAGCTCGACCATGCGCAGGGTGCCCTGCACCTGGTGCAGGTAGCCGGCGCAGAAGCGCATGCGACTGCCGTCGGCCGGGTCCTCGGCGTAATACTCGACCTCGTTGCGCACCTGGCGCAGGGTCTCGTCCAGCTCCGGCTTGACCCAGCCCAGGGCGGCATTGCTCATGGCATCGCGCAGCGTGCTCATGCCAGGTCTCCCGGCAGGGGCGCGCGCGTGTCGTGCTGTGATTTCTCGCGATGCATCATCTGCTGATTCCTTCCCTCTCCGCCCTGCCCGCGGCTCACGCCGGCAGCTTGAAGTCGGCAACCGAGCGGCGCAGGTCGGCCGCCAGCTGTGCCAAATGACCGATCGACTCGGCGGTCTGTCCCGCGCCCTGCGAGGTCTGGCCGGTAATCTGACGGATCACGCCCATGGTGCGGGTGATGTCGGAGGCGGCGGAAGACTGCTGCTGGGCGGCGATCGAGATGTTCTTGATGAGGTTGTTGAGCGCGTTGGACACGCGTTCGATTTCGGTCAGTGCGGTACCGGCATCCTCGGCCAGGCGTGCACCGGACACCACTTCGGCGGTGGTCTGCTCCATCGAACTGACCGCCTCGTTGGTATCGGCCTGAATGGCCTGGACCAGGTTTTCAATGCGTCGGGTCGCACCGGAGGTGCGTTCTGCCAGGCGCTGCACTTCGTCGGCCACCACGGCGAAACCGCGGCCGGCTTCACCGGCCGAGGCCGCCTGCACGGCGGCGTTCAACGCCAGGATGTTGGTCTGCTCGGAAATGTCGTTGATCAGTTCCACGATCGAGCCGATTTCCTGCGACGACTCACCCAGGCGCTTGATGCGCTTGGACGTTTCCTGGATCTGGTCGCGGATCTGGTCCATGCCCTGGATGGTTTCGCGCACCACGCCGGCACCTTCGGCCGCGATCACCACCGAGCGCTGCGCCACGTCGGCCGACTCGGCCGAGTTGCGCGACACCTGTTCGATGCTCGACGCGATTTCGCCGATGCGGTCCGACGCCGAGGTGATCTGGTTGGCCTGGTGGCCGGCCGCTTCGGCCAGCTGCATCGCGGTGGCCTGGGTTTCCTGGGTGGACACGGCGACCTTGGCCGAGGTGTCGTTGATGGTGGTCACCAGGTGGCGCAGTTCGTCCACGGCGTAATTGATTGCGTCGGCGATGGCGCCGGTCATGTCCTCGGTCACCGAGGCCTTCACCGTCAGGTCGCCTTCACCCAGCGAGCTGATTTCGTCCAGCAGCCGCATGATCGCCTGCTGGTTGCGGCTGTTGAATTCCACCTGGGTCTGGTAACGCAGTTCCTGCTCGCGCGAGCGGCTGCGCACGGTGCTGCTGACGAAGCCGATGATGGCGATCAGCGACAGCACGCCGGACACCACGCCCAGCCAGAAATTCGGGAACGGGCGGGTATCGCGCACCGAACCGAAGGAGGAGAACGCTTCGAACAGGCGCTTGCTGTCATCGAGCATCTTGCCCGAGCCGGCGGTCAGTGCCGCGGCCGAGGACTGCGCCGAGAACAGCTGGCGCGAACTGGCCAGGATCGCGTCGGCGTCCTGCTTCATGGTGTCCCACTGCTTCTGCGACTGCTCCAGCGCCGCCAGCGCGCCGGCGTTGCGGACCGGGGCGATACCCAGTTCATCGTTGCCATTGCGCAGCGCGTCCAGCACCTGGGTGAACACCACCGAGTCGCGGGCCAGTGCGTCACCCGCGGCGGCGGCATTGCCCCCGCCGGCGCGCATTTCCGTCACGCGGCGGGCCATCGAGCCGACCACCACCACCTGCTGCAGTGCGTTGTACACCTGCGAGGCCGGCGCGCCGCCGGCCGACATGGCGCGGACCACTTCGTTGAGCTGGGCCTGCAGCGCCGGGACGCCATTGACGAAGTTGTTGGCATTGCCGGCCAGGGCCAGCACCGCCGGTTCGCTGGCGACCAGCTGCGCGGCGCTCTTGCCCAGCGGCTCCCAGGTCTGGGTGAGCTGGTTGAGCGCGCCGGACACGTTCGATTCATTGCCGTAGCGCCCCTGCAGGCTGCTGACGGTGCTTTCGATGCGGGCCTTGGTGTCCTTGAACGCGGTGAAGGCCTGGGCGTTGCCCGAGACCGCTTCACGACCCTGGTTGGCCAGCTGCTGGGACAGCACCTGGAGGTCGGCCGCGCCGGTACTGGCGCCGGCCAGGCGGCTGCCCTGCCAGGTGGCCACGCCGGTATTGAGGCCGAACACGATCAACGACAGGGCCAGCAGGCCCAGCCAGAAATTGGTGCCTACCGAGCCCAGCTTGCCGGCCTTGGCGGTGTCCGAAGAAGTGCTCATCGTTCAACCTCGATCTTCAATACGGTGAGGAAGGCAGCAGCGTTCATGCCGCGGCCTGCCTGAATTCGGGGGTACGCGACAACAGCGACAGCGAGAACACGCCCCAGTCGCGCCCGTCGCCATGGAAGGCGCGGTCTACGAAATGGGCGTAACGGCCGCCGGCCAGTTCACCGGTGCCGGTGCCCTGGTCCTGTTCGAAGCTGCGCTGCCCGAACAGTTCGTCGATGGTCAGGGCCACGTCGCCGCCCGCCTGGCGCATGATCAGCACGCGCTGGCCTTCCTGCTGCACGGTGCGCTCGCCTTCCATGAAATATTTCAGGTCGACCACCGGGAACAGGTTGCCGCGCAGGTTGCCCACGCCCAGCAGCCACGGCTGCGCGCCGGGCACCGGGGTGATCGGCGGCATCGGGACGATTTCGACCACTTCGCGGAAGTCCGAGACCAGGTGGCGCTTGCCGACCCGGTAGCCGACGCCGCGCCACAGGTCCTGGGCGAACTGCCGCTCGGGCAGCTGCACGGCATGGGCCAGGCTGCGCCGTTCGTAGGCTTCAAGGATGTCGAAGGGAGAACGCATCAGGACACCAGTTGGTTGATCTGCGCGATCAGCTCGTCCTCGCGCGGTGGCTTGACCATGTAGGCGGCCGCGCCCTGGCGCAGCCCCCAGGCCTTGTCGGTTTCCATCGCCTTGGTGCTGACGATGATGACCGGAATGGCCTTGGTCTTCTCGTCGCGGTTCAGCGCACGGGTGGCCTGGAAGCCGCTCATGCCCGGCAGTACCACGTCCATCAGCACCAGCTGTGGGTGGTGTTCCTGTACGAGCTTGATCCCGTCCTCGGCGTTGCTGGCCTCCAGCACTTCGTGCCCGGCCTTGGTCAACCATTGGATGAACACCGCCCGGTCGGTCGGTGAATCCTCGATCAGAACGATTCGAGCCATTGTGCCTTTCCCCCCTGGTCAGGCGTTGACGTATGTGCGGATGGCACCCAGCAGTTCTTCACGCGTGAAGGGCTTGGTCAGGTACTGCTCCGAGCCCACGATGCGCCCGCGCGCCTTGTCGAACAGGCCGTCCTTGGAGGACAGCATGATCACCGGCGTGGCCTTGAACAACTGGTTGTTCTTGATCAGCGCGCAGGTCTGATAGCCGTCCAGGCGCGGCATCATGATGTCCACGAAGATGATCTGCGGCTGTTGGTCGGCAATCTTGGCCAACGCCTCGAAACCATCGTTCGCCGTCACCACCTCGCAGCCTTCGCGCTTGAGCAGTGTTTCAGCGGTACGTCGAATGGTCTTCGAATCGTCGATGACCATGACCCTGAGCCCTGCGAGTTCCCCACCCGCAGTCATGTTTTCAGTCATTACCTTTTCCCCGAGCGCGCGACGCTTCTGCTTTGGTCCGGCGCCGCTGCGAAAGCGTATCTATATCCCACCACGCGGCCGTCATCAAGGGTGTGGTTCCGAAGCCAAGCCAGATGCACCCCCCGGGCGGCGGCCGGGGCCGGAACTGCGCAAAGCGTGAAGGCGGCGGACGCTGCGTTCCGGCGCCCGGGGCAGGCAGCGCGGGCGCATTGCCGCTACCATCAGCGCCTGCCCGCCAGGTTGCGACCATGCCGTTGAACGTCATCGTGGTGATGGACCCCATCGCCCATATCAAGATCGCCAAGGACACCACCTTCGCCATGCTGCTGGAAGCGCAGCGCCGGGGCCACGCCCTGCACTACGTCAGCCCCGGTGGGCTGGCCCTGCGCGACGGCGTGGCGGTGGCCCGCACCGCGCCCCTGCAGGTGCGCGACGACACCCGTGACTGGTTCACGCTGGGCGAATTCAGCCAGACCACGTTCGGCCCCGGCCAGGTGGTGCTGATGCGCAAGGATCCGCCGGTGGATGCCGAATTCATCTACGACACCCAGGTGCTCGGCGTGGCCCAGCAGGCCGGTGCGCTGGTGGTCAACGATCCGCAGGGGCTGCGCGATTACAACGAAAAGCTGGCCGCCCTGCTGTTCCCGCAGTGCTGCCCGCCGACCCTGGTAAGCCGCCGCCATGCCGACCTGAAGGCGTTCGTGCTCGAACACGGCCAGGCCGTGCTCAAGCCGCTGGACGGCATGGGCGGACGCTCGATCTTCCGCAGCGGCACCGGCGACCCCAACCTCAACGTGATCCTGGAAACATTGACCGACGGCGAGCGCAAGCTGGCGCTGGCGCAGAAATTCATCCCGGACATCACCGCCGGCGACAAGCGCATCCTGCTGGTCGATGGCGAGCCGGTGGACTACTGCCTGGCGCGCATCCCGCAGGGCGACGAGTTCCGCGGCAACCTGGCCGCCGGCGGCCGCGGCGAAGGCCGCCCGCTGAGCGAGCGCGACCGCTGGATCGCCGCCCAGGTGGGCCCGGAGATGAAGCGGCGCGGCATGCGCTTTGTCGGGCTGGATGTGATTGGCGACTACCTGACCGAGGTCAATGTCACCAGCCCCACCTGCGTGCGCGAGCTGGATGCGCAGTTCGGCCTGAACATCGCCGGCACCCTGTTCGACGCGATCGAGGCCGGCCTGCCGCGATGAGCACGGTGGTCGATCCGAGGGTGCCGCTGCAGGCCCGCGAATCGCAACGCCTGGGCGCGACCTTGGCGCTGTCGGTGCTGGTGCATGCGCTGCTGATCCTGGGGGTGGGCTTTGCGGTCAGCGACAACGCTGCGCTGGTGCCGACCCTGGATGTGATCTTCAGCCAGACCCGGACGCCGCTGACGCCTAAACAAGCCGACTTCCTGGCCCAGGCCAACCAGCAGGGCGGCGGCGACCACGACAAGGCGCAGCGCCCGCGCGACAACCAGGCCGGGATCGTGCCGCAGCCGCAGGCCGGGCTGTCGCCGGTGCCGCAGCAGCGCCAGGACGCGGCCCGCCCGCCGCCGCCGCAGGCGCGGGTGGTGGCCAGCCGCAACAGTCCCGACCCGGTGGCCAAGGCGCAGACGCAGCCGCTGCCGGACACCCCGCAGCCGGACGCCGCCCCGACCGCGCGCGAGCAGCGCGACGCCGAGATGGCGCGGCTGGCTGCCGAAGTGCACCTGCGTTCGGCGCAGTACGCCAAGCGTCCGAACCGCAAGTTCGTCTCGGCCAGCACGCGCGAGTACGCCTACGCCAACTACCTGCGCGCGTGGGTGGATCGGGCCGAGCGGGTCGGCAACCTGAACTACCCCGATGAGGCGCGCCAGCGCCGGCTGGGCGGCCAGGTGGTGATTACCGTGGGCGTGCGCCGCGATGGCAGCGTGGAAAGCAGCCGGATCCTGCGCAGCAGCGGCACCCCGCTGCTGGACGAGACCGCGCTGCGGGTGATCCGCCTTGCCCAGCCGTTCCCGCCGTTGCCGAAGACCGATGACGGGGTGGATATCCTGCAGGTGACCCGGACCTGGGTGTTTTTGCCGGGCGGGGAACTGCGCGACGACCGGTAATGCCGGCGCCGGGCGCTCTGATTGTTCAGCGCTGCTTTGCCGCCCGCGCAGCCTGCTGTTCAACCAGGGTGAGGGCGACGTTGTCGCGCAGGTAGGCCGGTTCAACCCGCTCCGGCGCCATCGCCTCGCCGCGCTCGAACATCGGTACCGCCAGCGCCAGCAGGTCGGACGCACGCGGCAATGCCTGCGCGTCGACACCGTCCAGCCGGTCGGCCAGCCGCGTGGCCAGCACGCCTTCGGCCGCGCCGAAGCCGGTGCCGACGCCGAACCAGCGGCTGCCATCGGGCAGTTCCACGGCCTCCGGCGCACACACCCGCTCTTCGCCCTGCAGCTGCCACTGCCCGTCCACCCGCACCTGGCGGGCCACGTAGACCTCGCCCATGCGCGCATCGATGCTGCTGAGCACGTGGGTGGCCTGCGCCGGTGCGCGCAGCGCCAGCACCTGCAGGGTGGAGACCGGGATCAACGGGCGATCCAGCGCCAGCGCGATGCCTTGTGCGATGGCAATCGCCAGCCGCACGCCGGTGAAGGCGCCCGGGCCCCTCCCCAGCGCGATCGCATCCAGCTGCGCGCGCCCCACCCCGGCCTCGGCCAGCAACTGCTCGGCCCACGGCAGGCTGAGCTCGGCGTGGCGGCGCGGGGCGATGTCGAAGCGCTCGCTCACCTGCCCGTCCACGTACAGGGCAACGGAGCAGGCTTCGGTGGCGGTTTCAAAGGCGAGCAGTTTCATGGCAGTCAGAACAGGGAGGTAGGGAAGACAACGTCGGCTGCGGGGTCGGGCGGCGCGCTGTGCGCCGCATCGGCAGTGCCGGCCGTCCATTGTGGGGCAAAGAAGGTACGTACATCGTCCAGCGCGCGCGTGCGCCGGAACGGCGGCAGCGAATCCAGGAAGGTGCGGCCGTAGCCCCGGCTGACCAGGCGCGGGTCGCACAGCACCAGCACGCCGCGGTCGGTCTCGCTGCGGATCAGCCGCCCCACGCCCTGCTTGAGCGCGATCACCGCCTGCGGCAACTGCTCGTCGCGGAACGGATTGCCGCCGTTGCGGCGGATCGCATCCAGCCGCGCTTCGAATACCGGGTCATCGGGCGCGGCAAACGGCAGCTTGTCGATCACCACCACGCTGAGGGCATCGCCGACCACGTCGACGCCTTCGCGGAAGCTGGCCGACCCCAGCAGCACGCCGTTGCCCGAGTCGCGGAAACGCTGCAGCAGCGTGGCGCGCGGCGCCTCGCCCTGCACGAACAGGGGCCACGGTGCATCGCGCAGCGCTTCGGCCGCCTCGCGCAGCGCACGGTGCGAGGCGAACAGCAGGAACGCGCGGCCACCGGAGGCCTCCAGCACCGGGGTCAGCGCGCGGATCAGCGCGGTGCCGAAACCGCGCGCGGCTGGATCCGGCAGGCCGGTGGGCAGGTAGCACAGCGCCTGTCGGCTCCAGTCGAACGGACTGGGCTGCAGCAGCGTGATCGGATCCTCCAGTCCCAGGCGCTCGGCGATGTGTTCGAACTGCCCGTCCACGGTCAGCGTGGCCGAGGTGAACACCCAGGCCGCCAGCGAACGCTGGCGGTGCTCACGCAGCGGGCCGGACACATCCATCGGCGTGCGCTGGCAGCGGAAGCCACGCGGGGTCAGTTCGTACCACAGCACATCGGCCGCCACCGGCTGCTGGCCGGGATCGGCATCGAAGTCCAGCAGCGGGGCATCATCGCCCAGCCACCGCGCGAGCCGCGACACCGCCTCCAGCGCCCGCGCATGGCAGGCGTCCAGCCCCGGTGACGTGGTGCGTATTCCGTCCAGCACATCGCGCAACCCCGTCAACGCGCTCATCGCGGCGTCGAACCCGTCACGCACCTGGGGGACCGCCAGCGCACGCCACTGGGTGCCGCGCGCCGGCAGTCCGTCCATCGCCGTGCGCAGTTCACGCAGGGTCTGCTCGAGCGCGGCGGCATGCGCGTGCAGTGCGGCCTGGGCGCCGGCCACGCTGCGGCTTTCGGCCAGGCAGTCGCGGGCCAGTTCCTGCCACGGCCGCATGCCGAAGCCTTCACCGAAGAACGTGGCCGCCAGTTCCGGCAGCTGGTGGGCTTCGTCGATCACGAAGGCCTGCGCGCCCGGCAGGATCTCGCCGAACCCCTCCTGCTTGAGGGCCAGGTCGGCCAGCAGCAGGTGGTGGTTGACCACCACCACGTCGGCCGCCTGCGCCCGCTGTCGGGCCTGGACCACGAAACAGTCGTGCCAGAACGGGCAGTCGGTGCCCAGGCAGTTGTCGACCGTGGAGGTCACCATCGGGTACAGCGGGGAATCGTCGGGCAGCGCTTCCAGTTCGGCCATGTCGCCGTACTGGGTCCGCCCCGACCACGCCAGGATGCGCTGGAACAGCGCCACGTCCTGCGGTGAGGTGAACCGCGGTTCGCCACGCGCCTGCTGCAGGCGGTAGCGGCACAGGTAGTTGGAGCGGCCCTTGAGCAGCGCGCTGCTGTGGCCGACCCCGAGCGCGGCGCGCACGCGCGGCAGGTCGCGATGGTAAAGCTGGTCCTGCAGTGCGCGGGTACCGGTGGAAATGATGGTCTTCAACCCGGACAACAACGCCGGCACCAGGTAGGCGAAGGTCTTGCCGGTGCCGGTGCCGGCCTCGGCCAGCAGCACCTCGCGCTGGTCGAAGGCCTCGGCGATCGCGGTGGTCAGGCGCAGCTGGGCCGGTCGCGCGACGAACGCATCGAGTTGGCTGGCGAGCGTTCCGCCCTCGCTGAGGGCTTCACTGCTGGCATGGGCAAGGCGGGACATGGCGTCATGATACCCGCCCGTAGAGCGGGGCTCTGCCCCGCTTGGGGTACCGGTCAATAGCGCTTGATGCCCGGCACCGTGCAGCCTTCCAGCTGCGCATGCGCGGACACCGCATTTTCCTTCTCGCCCCGCGCCAGGCGTGCCTGCTCGATAGTGGCCCAATGGCGGCGGCACAGCGGACCGGTCTTCGACCCCAGCTCCACCGACTTGCGCGCCAGCGATTCCGCCGCGGCCCAGTCGCCCTGCAGCAGGGCGATTTCCGCGCGATCCTGCAGGATCGAGGGGTCGCCTTCGGAAATCTGCAGGGCCTGGTCCAGCGCCTCCGCGGCACCGGCCAGATCGTTGGCCTGGCGCTTGGCCCTGGCCGCAACGCGCAGGTCTTCAACCCCGGCATCGCGCAACGGCTGCACGTCCAGCTCCTTGTCATCCTTGCCTGCGCTGGCGTCCACCGCGGCCATGCGCTGCGCCGGCGTGGTGGTATCCACCGGAGCCTTCACCGGCGGCGGGGCCGACACACAGGCGGCCAGCGCGATGCCGAGCGCGAGCACGGAAGCAGTACGGAGGGCGGTGCGGGACGTGGTCATGGGAGCCTGCCTTGCGTTGCGGGTCATCGAGCGGGGGAGGTGGCCGCGGGTGCGGGCGGAGCCGGTTCGGCGCCGGCATCGGGCTTTTTATCCAGGCCGAACCAGCTGCGCCAGCCACCGCCCTCGCTGCCCTCCCCGCCCTCGCCTTCGGGCACTGCGGTAGGCGCCACGCAGGCGGCGTAGGCGGGCGCGTAGCCGACCACGAACGGGAAGCGACGCGCGCCGGGGCAGCTGTCGTCGGTGGCGGCGGTGCCGCCGGCTTCCACCGGCTGCCAATCCAGGCCCTTGTTGCTGACCTTCAGCGGTGCGCTGGGCAGGCGGGTGAAGATGCCCGACCACACCCGCATCGCACCGGTAGCGCCGAACAGCCCGGTCTGCTGGTTCTGGTCGTTGCCCATCCAGACCACCGCCAGGTGGTCGCCGGTGTAACCGGCATACCAGCTGTCGCGGCCGTCGTTGGAGGTACCGGTCTTGCCGGCGGCCTGCAACCGCGCCAGGCCATCGGCATTGAGCCGCTGCGCGGTGCCGCTGGAGACCACCTGCTGCAGGCCGATGCTGATCAGGTTGGCGGCGATCGAGTCGCCTTCCTGCGCCGGGGCCGGGGTCTTGTCGTAGCGCTTGAGCAGCTTGCCCTGCGGATCGAGCACGCCACGCACCGCGTGCAGCGGCTGGATCTCGCCCCCGGACGCCAGGAACTGGTACAGCTGCGCCATCGCGTAGGGGCTCTGGTCGGTCGCGCCAAGGATCACCGAGGGATTGCTCTCCGCCTTCAGCCCCGCCAGCACGTGGATCAGCTGGGTCACCCGCTCCGGGCCCACCTGCATGCCCACGCGCACGGTGGCCTGGTTGTACGAATTGGCCAGCGCGTCGACCAGGCGCACGGTGCCGTGGCTGCGGTTGTCCGCATTGCCCGGCGTCCAGCGCTTGCCGCGGCTGAGCTGCACGGTCACCGGCGAATCGTCGACGAAGCTGGCCAGCGAGTACTTGTCCGGCTGCGCCAACGCCAACAGGTACACGAACGGCTTGAGCAGCGAGCCGACCTGGCGCTGCGCCTCTATGGCGCGGTTGAAGCCCGGTTCGGATACATCGCGGCTGCCCACCACCGCCAGCACGTCGCCGTTGTGCACATCGGTCAACACCAGGCCGGCCTGCAGTTCGGGGCGACGCTTGTTTTCCAGCGACTTCAAGGTCCTGGTCACCGCGCCTTCGGCGTAGGCCTGCGCGGACGGCGACATGCCGGTCATCACGCTCAGCCCGGCGCCCTGCAGTACCGATTCGGGGTAATCGTGGCCCAGCTGGCGGCGCACCAGGTCGACGTAGGCCGGGAAGCGGTTGGCGGCGATCAGGCCCGGGTTCTTCGGCACGCCCAGCGGCGCCTTCAGCGCGCGCTGCAGCTCGGCGTCGTCGATCAGGCCGTTTTCCCGCAGCTTGCCCAGCACGAAGTTGCGCCGGTCCAGCGCGCGCTCGGGGTTGCGCCGCGGATCGTAATACGACGGGCCCTTGACCAGTCCGATCAGCAGCGCGATGTGTTCGGTGTTGAGCGAGGACAGATCGCGCCCGAACCAGAATTCGGCGCCCGAGGACATGCCGTGGATCGCCTGGCTGCCGCGCTGCCCCAGGTAGACCTGGTTGAGGTAGGCCTCGAGGATGGTGCGCTTGTCATACCGCGCTTCCATGATCAGCGCGTACAGCACTTCATTGAACTTGCGGGTGACCGTCTGCTCCTTGCCGATCCCGAGCAGGCCGCTGCGGGCCAGCTGCTGGGTCAGCGTGGACGCGCCCTGCCGGCTCTGACCGCCGGAGCGCACGGTCACCCAGACCGCGCGTGCAATGCCGCTCAGGTCGATGCCGTGGTGACGGTTGAAGTCCTTGTCTTCCACCGCCTGCAGGCCGGTGACCAGCAGTTCGGGCGTGTCTTCGAGCCGCACCAGGCGCCGTTCTTCCTGCTTCTGCCCATACAGGGTGGCAATACGCGCCGGATCCAGTCGCGCCGCCTTCAATGACTTACGGCTGTCGGCATCGCGCAGCGAGGCGATCTGTCCGCCAGACAGGCTCAGCTCGATGCGACGCGGTGCCACCTTGCCATCGACGTCGTTGTAACCCCGGCTGGAGACGATGAAACGGCCCCCCTCCTGGCTGAACGTCGCCGGCGACTTGCCGGTTCCGTCATCGCGGTAGGCCGACGCGGCCAGCTCGGTCTTCAGGGTCTGCGCGTCCATCGCCAGGCCCGGCGCCAGTGCCAGTGGCCGCGCGTAGACACGGGTGGGAATCTGCCAGCGCAGCTCGCCGAAACGTTGGGTCACCTGGGTGTTCAGGTACACCGTATAGGGAATCAGGAAGCCCAGCGCGAGCGCCACGGCCGCCATCCCCCCGGTGACCAGGCGGCGCCGCCACAGCGGCGACCGGCTTTCGGTGTCGTCTTCGAACTCGTCGATGTCGTCGGAATCGTAGCGTCGGGGCACGGGCATGCAAGAATGTAAAAGTCCGGCGAGTCTAGCGCAGCCATGGTGGTGCGCGTGTCCCCCGGTATTCCTCGCTTAGCTGGAGTTGTAACGGGATGTCGACGTCCTTGGCCGATGCACGCTACTTCCTGAACCGCATGATCGGCCTGTTCCGGCGCAGCCTGGCCAGCCTGCGGACCCGGGGCTGGCAGGCCACCTGGCAACGGATCCGGGTCCACACCCGCGCGCTGCCGCCGCCGCAGCGCGCCCCGCTCTACCTGCCCGCAGCCGACGCGTTCGCGCCGTTCACGGTTCCGCACAGCGTTGAGCCACGGGTCAGCATTGTGATCCCGGTGTACAACCACGCGGCACATACCCTGGCGTGCCTGCGAGCGCTCGCCGCGCACCCGCCGCAGGTCGCCTGCGAGATCCTGGTGATCGACGACGGCAGCAGCGACGACACCGTGCAGTGGATGCCACGGATCCAGGGCCTGCGCTACGAAGTGCGCGCGGCCAATGGCGGCTTCATCGACGCCTGCAACGACGGCGTGACCCGTTCCCGCGGCGACTACGTGGTCCTGCTCAACAACGATACCGTGCCGCAGCCGGGTTGGCTGGATGCGCTGCTGGACACCTTCCAGGCCACCCCGCGGGCCGGCCTGGTCGGCGCGCAGCTGCTGTATCCGGATGGGCGCCTGCAGGAATCGGGCGGCGTGGTGTTCAGCGATGGCAGCGCGTGGAGCTACGGTCGCTTCGAGTCGCCCGAAGATCCCCGCTACAGCGCGCTGCGCGACGCCGACTACTGCTCCGGCGCCGCGCTGATGCTGCCGCGCGCGCTGTGGGACCAACTGGGCGGCCTGGATACCCGCTACCGCCCCGCCTATTACGAGGACACCGACCTGGCCTTTGCCGTGCGTGCCGCCGGCCACCGGGTCCTGGTGCAGCCGGCCAGCCGGGTCGTGCATGACGAAGGCACCAGCAACGGCACCGACACCCGGACCGGCATCAAGGCCTACCAGGTCCGCAATCGCGGCGTGTTCGCCACCCAGTGGGCGCAGGTGCTTGCCGACCACCCCGCGCCCGGCAGCGTACCTACCCCGGCGCTGCTGCACCGCCGCCAGCGCCAGGTCCTGATCCTCGACGAGCTGGTCCCGCAGCCGGACCGCGATTCGGGTTCGCTGCGCCAGTACAACCTGATCCGCATGCTGCTGGCCGAAGGCGTGCATGTGGTCTTCGTGCCGACCCGGCGCGAGCATGGCGGGGACGCCACCCACGCCCTGCAGAAGCTCGGCGTCGAAGTCTGGTACGCGCCCTATCTCGACGGCATCGGCGCGTGGCTGCGTGAAAACGGTCCGCGCTTTGCGGTGGCGGTGATGGTGCGCCATCACGTGGCCAGCGAATGCCTGCCGCTGCTGCGCCGGTACGCGCCGCAGGCACGCCGGGTGTTCGACACGGTGGACCTGCACTACCTGCGCGAACGCCGCGGTGCGGAGCTGGCCGGCGATGCCGGGCTGCTGCGCAATGCCGAACGCACGCGCGTGCGCGAACTGGCGGTGATGGCCGCCAGCGACGTCACCGTGCTGGTCAGCGACGCCGAACGGACCCAGCTGCAGGTGGACGCACCGGGCGTGCACGTGGAGTTGATCTCCAACCTGCATGAGGTCGCCGGTGCCGGCGCACCCTGGAGCGCGCGCCGTGACCTGGTGTTCGTGGGCGGGTTCCGCCACCCGCCGAACGTGGACGCGATGCAGTGGTTCATCGGCGAGGTATTCGCGCGCATCCGCACGCAGCTGCCCGAGGTGCGTTTCCACTGCATCGGCGCCGACGTACCGCCGGCCCTGCACGCCCTGGCGGCACGCCAGCCCGGTGTGCACATCCATGGCTTCGTGCCGGTGGTCACCCCGTACATGGACGAGGTCCGTATTGCCGTGGCCCCGTTGCGGTTCGGCGCAGGCGTGAAGGGCAAGGTCAACCTGAGCATGGCGCACGGCCAGCCGGTGGTGGCGACCACCTGCGCGGTGGAAGGCATGCATCTGCGCGACGGCGAGGATGTGCTCATCGCCGATGACGCCGACGCGTTCGCCGCTGCGGTAGTGCGGCTGTATCGCGATCAGGCGCTGTGGCAGCAGCTCTCGGTGGCCGGGCTGCGCAATGTGCAGCAGCATTTCTCGCTGGATGCCGCACAGGCCACGGTGAGGCGCGTGTTCCTGGAGTGACCGGGCGCCGGCGAACCGCCGGCAAAACCAGATCAGCCGCGCCAGGTGTCCGGGGTGGGCTGGAACGGCCGCGGATGCACGCCCAGCGTGGCCACCAGCGCCGCGTTGTCCGCTACCAGGTCCTGTTCCAGCCGCGATACCGGGCCGCGTGCGCGCGGTAGCGCTGCTGCCAGCAGGCGCAGCGCCGTGCGCGGAATGTACAGCGGCAGCGTGGTCGTGCCGATGCTCGCATGCACCCGTTGGAACATCTGCTGGTAATCCAGGCGCTCGCCGCCGCCGATCTGCAGCGTCTGCCCGGCGGCGGCGTCGCCCTGCAGCGCGGCCATCACCGCCAGGGCGATGTCATCGGCGTGCACCGGCTGCCGCAGGCCATGCGCCATTGGAATCGGGAACACCCGGGTGCGGCGCGCGCGCGCGACGATCGGGGTCAGGCTGCGGTCCCGTCCAACGCCGTACACCAGCGTGGGCCGCAGCACGGTCCACTGCATGCCCAGGCGCTCGGCCTGTAACGCCAGGGTGCGCTCGCCCTGCTGCAGCAGCGCCACCAGCGCCTGCTCGTCAGGCTGCGCCGATCCCTGTTTGCTGATCACGCTCATCGAACTGGTGACGATGATCTTCTTCGCCGGTGCCACCTGCTGGCGTGACAGCCAGTCGCCCCAGGCATCCAGCGGCGCGAAGCTGACGATGGCCGAATACGCCTGCGCAGGCACCGGCAGCGCACGCATGTCCGCCGCCTGCCAGTCCACGCCGGGTTGCGCCGGCTGCGGGTGGCGGCTCAGCGCACGCACCGGCACGCCGGCGTCGACCAGCCGGGGCAGCAGGCAGCGACCGATCTGGCTGGTGGCGCCGGAAACGAGGACCGTCATGGCACCTCCTCAAGGAAACAGGGCCGCACTATAGCGGACCCGCCCGGCGTGCCGCGCTGCAGCGCTCAGCGCAGCGCGTCGACATCGCGCAATCGCTGCTGCAGGGACTGGTACTCGGGCGAGCTGGCCGGCACGCCCCAACGCGCTGCCTGCTCCAGCGCGTCCTGCGCGAACTGCACGTCGCCGCGGCCAAGTCGCTCGCTGCCTATGGCCAACCAGCGCTGTCCCAGGCGCTGGCGCGCATCGGACTGCGCGCTGCTGTGCGCCAGCGTCTGCCAGGCTTCCAGGCATTCACCCGCCGCCTGCACGCGGTTCTCGCGCAGGCGGTCCTCGACACAGTTGCGGGTGGCCGGCAGCAGGCGTTGTGCCGCCGCCTGCACCTGCCGATCGCGAGGCGCGAGCGCCTGCGCTTCGCGCAGCGCATCGTAGGCGCTGCCGCCAGGCGGTGACAGCATGTCGCCACGTGCACTGGCGTCCTCGAAACGCGCCAGCAGGGTCCTCAGGCGCTCGTCGCGCCGCGCCGCGGGCACCGACGGTGCGGTCAGTGCGCGGTCGGCCTGGCGCGCCCGGGTGATGGCCTGGCGCGCGGCCTGCTCCTGGCGCCCGGTGGCGCCCAGCGCCTGTGCATCGGCCAATGCGCGGGCGGCCAGGTCGAAGCGGAAGTCGGCTGCCAGCCGCGCGCTGGAGGTGAGCAGTGCGTCGATGACCTGGGCCAGGCCCTGCTGTGCGGCGACGTCGTCCGGGCGTGCCAGCAGCACCGCCTGGAACGCGTCGCCGGCCGAGCGCCACTGCTGCCGCCGCTGCAGGCGCTGCGCGTCACGCAGACGCGACTCCAGTGCGGCATTCAGCGCGGCCTCGGTGGCGGGCAGGTCCACATGTCCTGGATCGAAACCGCGCGCCCGCGTTACCTGCGCGGCAGCGCCCGCGACGTCGCCCCTGGCAGCGGCCGCCCGCGCCTGCTGCAACAGGTCCGACAGCGCATCCTCGCGTCCTTCCAGTGCGCGCAGCTGGTTCGGGGCGCGCGCCAGCACCTGCTGGAACAGCGGCAGCGCGCTGTCATCGCTGCCGTCCAGGCGCTGCGCCTGCAACGCCGATTCGGCGCGTCCCAGCAGCGCACCGATACCGGCGCCGCTGTTCTGGTGTTCGCGCAGGCGCCGCGCCAACGGGTCGGCCTCGGCCTGTGGCACCTGCAGTTCGCGTGCCAGCGTCAGTGCGCGCTGCGCCGCCGCGGTGTCGCCGGCATCGAGTGCAGCGCGTGCCTGCACCAGCGCGGCACGTCCGGTCTTTGCAAGACCCGCGCGGGCCTGCGGGCGGTCGCTGTCCAGCGCCAGCGCCGCCTCATACCACTGGCGCGCACCACTGCCATCGGCCGCACTCAACCGCCCTGCGGCCAGCGCGCGGTCGCCGCGGTCGAGCAGCTGCTCGACCTGCGGCTCATTCCAGAACCAGGTGGCCACCGGGCGGCCGAATGCCACCAGCAGCACGAACACCAGCACCGCCACCCCCAGCGCCCACGCCCAGATGCGCCGGGCATGCCGGGCCTGCAGCCACCACCAGCGGCCTTCACGCCGCACGCGGCGCAGGGCGGCATGCGCGGCGTCCTCATGGTCGGGGCGGCGGCTCATTCCCTGAGCGTAGCGCGGGTCACGTGAGCTCAGCCCAGACGCCGCGCGTCGCTGACACCCGGCAAGGCATCGAGCTTGCCCAGCAGCGTTGACAGCTGCCCGTAATCGCTCACTTTCAGCCGCAGGCGCAGATGCGCGCGGCCACTGTTGCGTACGTTGTCGCTGTGGATGTCGAGCACGTAGGCATCTTCCTGGGCGATCAGGTTGGTGATGTCCTTCAGCAGCCAACGTCGATCGACCGCGTCGACCACCACATCGACCTCATAACCGCCACCGGCCTGGCCCCATTCGACCGGAAGAATGCGCTGCGGGCTGGTCGCCGCCAGCCGCGCCAGTGCGGGGCAGTCGGTGCGGTGCACGGTGACCCCGCGGGTACGGGTCAGGTAACCGACAATCGGTTCCCCGGCCACCGGCTGGCAGCAGCGCGCCAGCTGCACCAGCAGGTTGCCCACGCCCTGCACCGTGAATTTGGACTTGCCCAGGCTGTCCCGGCGCGCGGTGGGGCGCGGCATCGTCGGCGGCGCGGGCTGGCTGGCGGCGCGTTCGGCCTCCAGCAGCGCGCGGCTGACCTGGTGCGGCCCGGTGTCGCCCAGTGCGACCTGGATATACAGATCGTCCACGCTGTCGGCGTGGAACCTGCGCGCGGCCGCGGCCAGGTCGGCCTGCTGCAGGCCCAGTCGCTTCAGCTCGCGGTCCAGCAGGTCGCGTCCGGCCTGCACGTTGCGCGCGCGATCCAGCTTGTGGAACCAGCCACGCACCTTCTCGCGCGAGCGGTTGCTGGCCAGGTAGCCGCTGGAGGCCAGCAGCCAGTCGCGGCGCGGGTCGGCCTCCTTGCCGGTCAGGATCTCCACGCGGTCGCCGCTGCGCAGGCGATAGGTCAGCGGCACGATGCGGCCGTTGACCTTGGCGCCCCGGCAGCGGTGCCCGACCATGGTATGCACGTGGTAGGCGAAATCCAGCGGGGTGGCGCCCTGCGGCAGGTCCATCACCTCGTCCTTGGGACTGAGCGCGTAGACCCGGTCTTCGGTCAGTTCCGCGTCCAGCGCACCGGCCAGTTCGCTGGCGTGGCCGTCCTGCGACTGCTCCAGCAGTTGGCGCATCCAGGTGATCTTGCGATCAAAGGCCTTTTCCGCGCCCTTGCTGCCTTCCTTGTAGCGCCAGTGTGCAGCCACGCCGAGCTCGGCCTGGGCATGCATGTCGTGGGTACGGATCTGCACCTCGATGGTGCGACCTTCCGGCCCCACCACCGCGGTATGCAGCGAGCGATAGTCGTTGGCCTTGGGCCGTGCGATGTAATCGTCGAACTCGCTGGGCACCGGCGCCCACAGCGAGTGCACCACGCCCAGCGCGGCGTAGCAGGCCGCCACGTCCTTGACCATCACCCGTACTGCGCGGATGTCGTACAGCTGTTCGTAGGCCAGCCGCTTCTTCTGCATCTTCCGCCAGATGCTGTAGATGTGCTTCGGGCGCCCGCTGACCTCGGCCTCGATGCCCTGGGCCAGCAGCTCGCGCGACAGCACTTTCTTGACCGATTCGACATAGCGTTCGCGCGCCAGCCGGGTTTCGTCGACTTCACGAGCGATGCGGCGGTAGGTCTCCGGCTCCAGGTGTCGGAACGCCAGGTCTTCCAGTTCCCATTTCAGCTGCCAGATGCCCAGCCGGTTGGCCAGCGGGGCGTGGATATCACGGGTCAGCTGGGCCAGCGCGCGGCGTTCTTCCTCGGTCAACCTGTCGGCCGCGCGCATGCGCGCCAGTTGCCGGGCCAGCAGGATCGGCACCACGCGCAGGTCCTGGATGATCGACAGCAGCAGGCGGCGCAGGCCCTCGCTGTTGCGTCCGGCATCGCGCCCGGCATGCAGCGCCCAGACCTGGTCGGCCGCGTCGAGTCCGTCCAGCAGGCCGATCACGGCTTTCTGGTGCGCTCCCAGCGGCAGCGCCTCCAGGCCGGCACGCAGCCAGGGCAGGTCGAACAACAGTGCCGCCAGCAGCGCGCTGTCGTCGGCCGACAGCAGCGCCAGCGCGTCCAGGGTGTCGGCCAGCACCGGCCAGGACGCCGCCTGGGCGTGGTCGGCCCCTTCCGCCTGCCAGCGCTGCAGCAGCGCCTCGCCCAACGCGGGGGACAGCGAGGCGACCGAAGGTCGGTTCAACAGGCCATCCAGGCCGGGGACGGAAGCGCGGTTCACAGCATCATGCAGACAGGATAGAGAGCCCTACACTAGCGCTGGTATCGTTGCCGGACAATCAGAACCGGTTCCATCCTGAATTCCTGGAGAGTTGCCATGCGTTTTTCCCGTCTGAGAGTGTTGGCCAGTGCGGCCGTGTTGCTGGCCATGGCCGGACCGGCCCTCGCCCAGCGCGTGGTCGAAGGTGATCTGCAGCAGCAGATGTCCCCGGCAGAGTTCAAGGCCGCCGGCCTGGACAAGCTCACCCCCGGCGAACTGGCCGCCCTCAACGGATGGCTGCAGGGCAAGGTTGCCGCGGTCAGCGCCGATGTGCGCGAGCAGGTGCGTGAACAGGTGCGCGAGGAAGCGCGCGAAGAAGGCCGTCAGGAAGTGATCGTGAAGAACCGCGGCTTCTTCGACTTCGGCACCAAGGAACCCATCGTCAGCACGGTGCAGGGCGAGTTCCGTGGCTTCGGCAAGGGCCGCCGCTACGTGCTGGCCAACCAGCAGGAATGGGAACAGACCGACGAAACCACGCTGGCCGGCGTGCGACGCACCGATCCGGAGGTGTCCATCGCGCCGGGCATGATGGGCGCGTGGTACATGCAGATCAAGGGCGTCAACACCCGCGCCAAGGTGCAGCGGGTCAAGTAAGCGTCCAGGCATCACGCCTGGCCCAGCGCGGCCACGCGCTGGGCCAGCTTCTTGGCCGAAATCCCGGTCCTGGCGCCCAGCTCCTGGGCGAACAGCGACACCCGCAGCTCCTCCAGGTCCCACCGCAGCGCCTGCCACTGCGGGCGCCCCTGCAGCCCGCGCGCCTGCGCCTGCTCCAGTGCATCCAGGAAGGGGCGCAGTTCCAGCATGCGCGCCTGGTCGCGCGGCGGATCGCGCTTGGCGCGCTCGCTGCGCAGGATCATCGCGCGCAGGTAGCGCGGATACTGGGCCAGTGCATCGGCCGGCGTGTCGCGCAGGAAACCGGGGTGGATCAGCGCGGCCAGCTGCTGTTCCAGGTCGTCCAGGTTGCCGCGTGCCCAGCCCATCAGCGGCGCTTCCAGCAACGGTTTCAGTTCGGCCACATGGCCCAGGATGGTCTCGGCCAGCTTCAACCGCGCCATCGCTTCGCCGAACAGGTCGCGCCCGGCCGCGTCGCGCCGCCGGGCGAACGCGGCGGGGTCGCGGATCTCGCCAAGGCCCTCGGCCAGCACCGCGTTCATCGCCGCATCGACCAGGTCGCCGCGCAGCCGCTCCTGCGATTCGATCGCCGCATACAGCAATCCGGTCTTGGGCGGTACGGGCAGCTGTTTGCGCGCCTGCTTGGCCTTGTCGGCCAGCGCGATCTCCAGCAGGCGGCGCACACCGCGCGGGTGCTGCTCCAACGCTTCATTGCGGTCGGCAAAGATCCGCAGCGACGCGGTGTCGCCCGCATCCACCAAGGCCGGGTATGCGGGCACGCCGGCCTCACCGGGCACCTGCAGCGGAATGGCGCTGGCGGGGAACTCGCGCAGGCCGTCGGCCGCCAGCGCGCGACCGGCGCGCTGCGCGAACGCATCGCCGGCCTGTTCGCCGAAGCGGGCACGCAGCGCATCCAGGTCGCGCGAGGCGGCCAGCAGCGTCCCCTTCGCATCGTGCAGGCGCAGGTTCATGCGCAGGTGCGGGTCCAACGCGGATTCGTCGAAATCGGTCGCCGCCACCGCTGCACCGGTGGCACGCGAGAGGAAACGCGCCAGCTCACCGCGCAGATCGTCTGCACTGGGCGCGGGGAACGCTTCGGCGAACGCGCGACCGAAGTCCGGCGCCGGTACATAGTTGCGGCGCATGGCCTTGGGCAGGCTGCGGATCAATGCCGAGGCCTTGTCGGCGACGAAGCCGGGGGCGAGCCACGACAAACGCGCCGGATCCAGCGCGTTGAGCAGGTGCAGCGGGACATCCAGGCTGACGCCATCGTCGTCGCTGCCCGGCTCGAAGCGATAATGCAGCGCAAGCCGCGCATCGCCCAGCGCCAGATACCGGGGATAACGCTCGGCATCGCTGCCCTCGCCCGGCAGCAGGTCGGCCAGCGACCACGCCAGCGCGCGGCGTTTTTCAGGCGGCACCCCCTTCCACCAGGTGTCCAGTCCGGTCGCCGAATGGATCTCCGACGGAATCCGGTCCAGGTACCAGCGCGCCTGCCAGTCTTCGTCGGCGACGATGCCGGCACGGCGCAGCTTGGCTTCTTCTTCGCGGGCCTGTTCGAGCACCTTCAGGTTGTCGGCAATGACGCTGGCACGGGTATTGATCTCCCCGGTGACCAGCGCCTGGCGGACGAAGATGTCGTGCGCCTCGCCGGGCGCGATGCGGCCGTAATGCACCGGCTTCTTCGGCGCCAGTACCAGCCCGAACAGGCTGATCTGCTCCGAGGCCAGCACCTGGCCCTGCGCGCGCGACCAGTGCGGGTCGAAGTGCTTGCGCAGCAACAGGTGCGGCAGCTCGGCAATCACCCAGTCCGGCTCGATCGCCGCATTGGTCAGCCCCCACACCTTCTGCGTGTCCAGCAGCGTGGCCGCCAGCAGCCACGGCGGCGGCCGCTTGGCCAGCACCGAACCGGGGAACGGCAGGAAGCGGCGCTGGCGCGGGGCGAGGAAATCGCCCTTGTCGCTGCGATGTCCGATCTGGGTCGGCAGGCCGGCGATGAGCGCGCGGTGCAGGGTCTGGTAGGCGTGCGCGCGCGCCCGTTCGCTGAACCCGGCGCGCGCGGCGTCAGCGGACGCGGGCGCGCGGTCCGCCGGCGCCGCAACCGGCGCTTCGGTCTTGCCTTCGCGGGCCAGGCGCGCAGCACGATGCTGCTGGCCACGGGTGGCCTTGGCCTTGGTCGCATCGTCGCGAACCGGCGCCGGCGCCGAGGAACCCGCCAGCAGCGGCGCCATCGCGCTGTCCACCGGCTCTTCGTTCCAGCCCAGCTCTTCGCACAGCACGCGCAGCTGGCGGTGCAGCTCGCGCCACTCGCGCATGCGCAGGAAGCCCAGGAAATGGCGCTCGCACCAACCGCGCAGCTTCGATTGCGTGAGGTCTTCGTGGGCCTGGCGGTAGCCTTCCCACAACCGCAGCACGCCGACGAATTCGGAGCGGCCATCGGCAAACAGCGCATGCGCGTTGTCGGCGGCCGCCCGCGCTTCGGGCGGGCGCTCGCGCGGGTCCTGGATGCCCAGGAACGCGGCGATCACCAGCATCGGCCGCAGGCAGCCCTGGGCCTGGGCGGCCACCAGCATGCGCGCGAGCTTGACGTCCACCGGCAGGCGCGCCATCTGCCGCCCGATCGGGGTCAACCGGCGCTCGGCGTCCACCGCGCCCAGTTCGCCCAGCTGCTGCCAGCCATCGGCGATGGCGCGCTCGTCGGGCGCCTCCAGGAACGGGAAATCCTCGATCCGGCCCAGGCCCAGCTGCAGCATGCGCAGGATCACCCCGGACAGGCTGGAGCGGCGGATTTCCGGATCGGTGAATTCAGCGCGCGACTGGAAATCGGCCTCCGAATACAGGCGGTAGCAGATGCCTTCGGACACACGGCCGCAGCGGCCCTTGCGCTGGTTGGCGCTGGCCTGGGAGATGGCCTCAATGTGCAGCCGGTCCAGCTTCTGCCGCGGACTGTAGCGCTTGACCCGGGCCAGGCCGGGGTCGATCACGTAGCGGATGCGCGGCACCGTGAGCGAGGTTTCGGCCACGTTGGTGGCCAGCACGATGCGGCGCTTGCTGGCGGGGTTGAACACCAGGTCCTGGTCTTTCACCGACAGCCGCGCGTAGAGCGGCAGCACGTCGGTCTCACGATACTTGCGCCGTTCCAGCGCCTGGTGCGCATCGCGGATCTCGCGTTCGCCCGGGAAGAACAGCAGGATGTCGCCGCGCGGGTCGGTGCGGGTGATTTCATCCACCGCCGCCACCACCGCGTCGTTGACGGTGCGCTCGCCATCGCGGCCGCCGTCGGCCTCGCCGCCGCCTTCGCCTTCCAGCGGGCGATAGCGCACTTCCACCGGGAAGGTACGGCCTTCCACGCTGATCACCGGCGCATCGTCGAAGTGCTGGGCGAAGCGTGAGGTGTCGATGGTCGCCGAGGTGACGATCAACTTCAGGTCAGGCCGCTTGCGCAGCAGCTGTTTGAGGTAGCCGAGCAGGAAATCGATGTTGAGGCTGCGTTCGTGCGCCTCGTCGACGATGATCGTGTCGTACTGCGACAGCCATCGGTCGCTGCTGATCTCGGCCAGCAGGATGCCGTCGGTCATGAACTTGATGCGGGTGTCATCGCCGACCCGGTCGGTGAAGCGCACCTGGTAACCCACCGTGGTGCCCAGCTCCGACTGCAGCTCCTGCGCGACGCGGGTGGCCACCGCGCGTGCGGCAATCCGTCGCGGCTGGGTGCAGCCGATCATGCCGGCCACGCCGCGTCCGGCGGCCAGGCACAGCTTGGGCAGCTGGGTGGTCTTGCCCGACCCGGTTTCGCCGGCGATCACCACCACCTGGTGCTCGCGGATCAGCGCGGTGATGCGCTCGGCTTCACGCGCAATCGGCAGGCTGTCGTCCAGAGTGATCGATGGCAGGTTGCCCGCCCGCGCTTGACGCCGCTGGACCGACGCCTGCAGTGCCTGCTCGAAGGCCGCGGCCAGGGCTGCATCGGCCGGCTTGGCCCGGCAGCGCGACAGCATGCCGAGCAGACGCCCACGGTCCCGGCTCATGGCCCCATCGATGGCGGCCTGCTGCGAAGACAGGGACGAAGCGGCAGGTTGTTTGATAGCGGTCATCAATCGAATCGTTTGGTACGTATGAGTACAACTGAAGGTTAGTCTGATCTATTGTGAAGGCCATCCACTCCACGAAGAGGAACTCCCCCATGGCGAAGACCAAATCCCCCGCGAAACCGAAAGCCACCCGGCAGAAGCTGGCAGCCAGCAGCCCGGCGGCACCGGCAGCAGCCTCGGCCCCGAACATCGATATCGGGATCAAGGTGGGCGATCGCAAGAAGATTGCCGACGGGTTGGCGGCCTACCAGGCTGACGCGTTCACGCTCTACCTGAAGACCCACAACTTCCATTGGAACGTCACCGGCTCGATGTTCAACTCGCTGCACCTGATGTTCGAAACCCAGTACACCGAGCAGTGGGCCGCCCTGGACGAGGTTGCAGAACGCATCCGCGCCTTGGGTTTCAATGCCCCGGGCTCCTACCGCGAGTTTGCCGCCCTGACCTCGATCCCCGAGGAACCGGGCCTGACCGACAGCGCGGACTGGCGTGAAATGGTACGCCAGTTGGTGGTCGCCAACGAAGCGGTCTGCCGGACGGCCCGCAAGGTGCTGGACGTGGCGGACGACGCCGACGACGCCCCGACCGAGGATCTGATGACCCAGCGCCTGCAGACCCACGAAAAGTACGCCTGGATGCTGCGCAGCCTGCTCCAGTAGCGCCGGGCTCTGCCCGGCTGACCTGGCCGTTGCCGTTTCCTGGAGCCGGGCAGCGCCCGGCTCCACCCCCGCCTGACGGCCTGATGCGGGAATTCCGGACGGGGGAACGCCCCCGGAACCGGTAAACTACGGCGATGTCTTCCCGCCCCGCGCACGAACTGCTGCACCGCATTTTTGGCTACGACGATTTCCGCGGTCCGCAGCAGGCGATCGTCGAGCATGTCGCGGCCGGTAATGACGCGCTTGTCCTGATGCCCACCGGCGGCGGCAAGTCGCTCTGCTACCAGGTACCCTCCCTGCTGCGCGACGGCACCGGCATCGTCATTTCGCCGCTGATCGCGCTGATGCAGGACCAGGTGGACGCCCTGCGCCAGCTCGGCGTGCGCGCCGAATACCTGAATTCGACCCTGGACGGCGAAACTGCCGCCCGCGTCGAGCGCGAACTGGCCGCCGGCGAACTGGAACTGCTGTATGTCGCGCCCGAGCGGCTGCTGACCGGCCGCTTCCTGTCGCTGCTGGCACGCAGCCGGATTGCCCTGTTCGCCATCGACGAAGCCCATTGCGTCTCGCAGTGGGGCCACGATTTCCGACCTGAATACCGCCAGCTCACCGTGCTGCACGAGCGCTGGCCCGATGTACCGCGCATCGCGCTGACCGCCACCGCCGATCCGCCGACCCAGCGCGAGATCGCCGAGCGCCTGGACCTGACCAACGCCCAGCACTTCGTCAGCTCGTTCGACCGCCCCAACATCCGCTACACCGTGGTCCAGAAGGACAATGCCAAGCGCCAGCTGCTGGATTTCCTGCGCGGCCACCGCGACGAAGCCGGCATCGTCTACTGCATGTCGCGACGCAAGGTCGAGGAAACCGCCGAGTTCCTGTGCAGGGAGGGCATGAACGCCCTGCCCTACCACGCCGGCCTGCCGGCCGAGGTGCGCGCCGCCAACCAGCGCCGCTTCCTGCGCGAGGACGGCATCGTGATGTGCGCCACCATCGCCTTCGGCATGGGCATCGACAAGCCCGACGTGCGCTTCGTGGCGCATACCGACCTGCCCAAGTCGATGGAAGGGTATTACCAGGAAACCGGCCGTGCCGGCCGCGACAGCGAACCGGCCGAGGCCTGGCTCTGCTACGGCCTGGGCGACGTGGTGCTGCTCAAGCAGATGATCGAGCAGTCCGAGGCGGGCGAAGAGCGCAAGGCGCTGGAACGCTCCAAGCTCGACCACCTGCTGGGCTACTGCGAATCCATGCAGTGCCGGCGCCAGGTGCTGCTGGCCGGGTTCGGCGAAACCTATCCGCAGCCGTGCGGCAACTGCGACAACTGCCTGCAGCCACCCGATGCCTGGGATGCCAGCGTGGCCGCGCAGAAAGCGCTGAGCTGCGTGTACCGCAGTGGCCAGCGGTTCGGCGTGGGCCACCTGATCGACATCCTGCGCGGCGGCGAGAACGACAAGATCCGCCAGTTCGGCCATACCGAACTGAGCACCTACGGCATCGGCAAGGACCTGGATGCCCGCACCTGGCGCAGCGTGTTCCGCCAGCTGGTCGCGGCCGGGCTGTTGGAAGTGGACAGCGACGCCTACGGCGGCCTGCGCCTGACCGACGGCAGCCGGCAGGTGCTCAAAGGCGAGCGCAAGGTGATGATGCGTCGCGAGAGCCCGAAGAGCCGCGAACGCGACCGTGGCGGCCAACGCACCGGCCTGTCCGTGCTGCCGCAGGATCTGGCCCTGTTCAATGCGCTGCGCGGCTTGCGCGCCGAGCTGGCGCGCGAACAGAACGTGCCGGCCTTCGTGATCTTCCACGACAGCACCCTGCGCAACATCGCCGAACAGCGCCCCACCAGCATCGATGCGCTGGGGCGGGTTGGCGGTATCGGCGGCACCAAGCTGTCCCGCTACGGCGAGCGCCTGGTCGAGATCGTCCGCGAGGAAGGCTGAGCCGCATGCGCCCCGCCGGAGCCACGTCCAGAGTTGAACCTGCCGTTCAGCGAGCGGTGCGCCTGGCGGGTTTTGGCGCTAAGGTGGCGCCCATGTCCGCCGGTGGCCTGCTCCTGCGAGTGGTGTTGATGCTCAGCCTGTTCCTCAACGGGCTGAACGCGGCCATGGCCGGTCCGATGGTGCTGGCCATGGCGATGCCGGCTGCCCCCATCGGGGACGCCCCGGCACCGCCTTGCCATGGCGAAGGGCACGCCGCCATGCACGGCGATCAGGCTGACGCGCCGGCGCCTGCCCAGGCACCCGACGACAGCGAGCACTGCCGGATCAAGGACTGCCTGCGCAACTGCGCCCAACAACCGGGCCTGACCGCCCAGATCGCCTGGATACCGACACCGCCGCCGCTGTCGCCGGCGCCGCTGCCAGCTACGCAGGACGTCCTGCGCAGCCCGCCGCTGGACCGCATCACCCGCCCTCCCATCGCCTGACCGGAGCTGACCGGGTCGGCGCTCGCCACGAACGCCCGCTCGACGCGACGCCGTGCTGCCGCACGCGCGTCCTGCCGGCACCTGCGCGTGCCCTCGGATTCGATTCGGAGTTGCAATGTCACACCCCTCTTCCCCCGGCGCGGGCGCTCCGCCTGTGCCGTCGCGGCGCCTGTTCGTGCAGGGTCTGGCCGCCGGCGGCGTTGTTGCCGGCCTGGTCGGCGCCGTGCCCGCCCGCGCCCTGGCCAACCCTGGCCGCAGCGTAGCCACCGCCCCGCAGGTCCTCAGCGGCCAGCGGTTCCAGTTGAGCATCGGCGAGTCCCTGGCCAACTTCACCGGCCGTACCCGACCGGCCATCACGGTCAACGGCAGCCTGCCCGCGCCGATCCTGCGCTGGCGCGAAGGCGACACCGTCAGCGTACGCGTGTCCAATGCGCTGCAGGGCCACCCCACGTCGATCCACTGGCACGGCATCCTGCTGCCGGCCAACATGGACGGCGTGCCCGGCCTGAGCTTCAACGGCATCGCCCCGGGTGAGGCCTACGACTACCGCTTCACCCTCAAACAGTCCGGCACCTACTGGTACCACAGCCATTCGATGTTCCAGGAACAGGCCGGGTTGTATGGCGCACTGATCATCGACCCGCTGCAACCGGCCCCGTACCGCTTCGACCGCGAGCACGTGATCCTGCTCTCGGACTGGACCGACATGGACCCCGGCGCGCTGTTCCGGCGCATGAAGAAGCTCGCCGAGCACGACAACTACTACAAGCGCACCCTGCCCGACTTCGTGCGCGACGTGCGCCGGGAGGGCTGGAGCGCGGCCTCCGCCGACCGTGGCATGTGGGGTCGGATGCGGATGACCCCGACAGACATCTCCGACATCAATGCCCACACCTACACCTACCTGCTCAACGGCACCGCGCCGGCGGGCAACTGGACCGGACTGTTCCGCAGTGGCGAAAAGGTGCTGCTGCGCTTCATCAACGGCGGTTCGATGACCTACTTCGAGGTGCGCATTCCCGGCCTGAAGATGACCGTGGTGGCCGCCGACGGGCAGTACATCCACCCGGTGAGCATCGACGAGTTCCGCATCGCCCCGGCCGAAACCTTCGACGTGATCGTCGAACCCAGTGGCCAGGACGCTTACACGATCTTCTGCCAGGACATGGGCCGTACCGGTTACGCCGCCGGCACCCTTGCCGTACGCCACGGCCTGCAGGCGCCGGTTCCCGCGCGTGACCCGCGCCCGCTGCTGACCATGAGCGACATGGGCCATGACATGGGTGCCATGGGCCACGACATGAAAGGCATGGAAGGCGGCTGCGGCGCCACCCTGGGCCACGCCGGCCATGGCAGCGCCAGCAAGGCACCACGCCACGCACCGAGCGAGACCGGCAACCCGCTGGTCGACATGCAGAGCATGGCCACCGAGCCCAAGCTGGACGACCCCGGCATCGGGTTGCGTGACAACGGCCGCCAGGTGCTCACCTACGGTGCGATGCGCAGCCTGTTCGAGGATCCCGACGGCCGCGAGCCGTCGCGCGAGGTCGAACTGCACCTCACCGGCCACATGGAGAAGTTCAGCTGGTCGTTCGATGGCGTTCCTTTCGCCAGCGCCGAACCGCTGCGCCTGAATTACGGCGAGCGCATGCGCATCGTGCTGGTCAACGACACCATGATGCAGCACCCGATCCACCTGCACGGCGTGTGGAGCGACCTGGAAAACGCCGGCGGCGACTTCCAGCTGCGCAAGCACACCATCGACATGCCACCCGGCACACGGCGCAGCTACCGCGTGCGCGCAGATGCGCTGGGCCGCTGGGCCTACCACTGCCACCTGCTGTACCACATGGAAGCGGGGATGATGCGCGAAGTGAGGATCGAAGAATGAAGATGCTTACTGTTGCGCTGCTCACCGCCATCGCGGGCCCGGCGTGGGCGCAATCGCATGCGCACACACACGCCGATGCGGCACCCGCGGCTGCACCGGCCGCGGTGGACCATTCGAAGATGGACCACTCGAATATGGACCATTCAACGATGGACCATTCAACGATGGACCATTCGACCATGGATCACGGCGGCGTCGACCACGCGCAGATGGATCACTCGACGATGGATCACGCCCCCATTGGCCATGGCACCGCGCAGATTGCACCGCGCGAACCCATTCCGGAGGTCACCGACGCCGACCGTGCGGCCGCCTTCCCGCCCATCAACCATGATGCGATGGAGCACGCACCCAACGTGCACAGCCTCTTGCTGATCAACCGACTGGAACATTGGGATGGCCAGCACGGCGCCGGCCAGGCCTGGGAAGCCAGCGGCTGGGTCGGCGGCAACATCAACCGCCTGTGGGTACGCAGCGAGGGCGAGCGCAGCGGCGGGCACACGGAGTCGTCGGATCTCGAAGTGCTGTACGGGCGCAGCGTGTCGCCGTGGTGGGACGTGCTGGTCGGCGTCAAGCAGGACTTCCGCCCGGCGGACTCACGCACTTGGGCCGCGTTCGGCATCCAGGGGCTGGCCCCGTACAAATTCGAAACCTCGGCGACGGCGTATGCCGGCGAAGGCGGGCAACTGGCGGCTACGCTGGAGGTCGAGTACGAACTCCTGCTCACCAACCGCCTGATCCTGCAGCCGCTGGTGGAAGCCACGCTGGCTGCCAGGGATGAGCCCGAGCGCGGCATGGGTACCGGCCTGAACAAGGTCGAGGCGGGGCTGCGCCTGCGCTATGAGTTCAGCCGTCGCTTCGCGCCGTACATCGGCATCAGCCACGAGCGCCTGTTCGGCGACACCGCCGACTACCACCAGGCGGCCGGCGAACCCACCCGGGACACCCGATGGGTGGCCGGCGTGCGCGTCTGGTTCTGACCGACCCTCCCGGGCGCCACGCGCCCGGGACGTCCGCGCTCAGATCAGAAATCGAACAGGTCGGACAGGAAGCTTTCCTTCTTCTTCTTCCGGTAACCCTGCTGGTCCCCATAGTGCTGCTGGCCCAGATGGCGGGTGTCGCGATGCTGGACCTGCTGGTACACCTGCTGCTGCGGCTGCGGCGGCGGCGGTGCAGCGGCATGTACCGGGGCGGGCGCAGCGGCACCGGCCGAGCGCTCGATGATCTTGTCCAGCTCGCCACGGTCCAGCCACACGCCCCGGCATTGCGGGCAGTAATCGATCTCGATCCCCTGGCGCTCGGACATCACCAGGGCCTGGGTCGTGCATACGGGGCATTGCATGGAACTGTCTCCCAGTGGACAAACCCCGACTCTACCGTGACCTACCTGACCGTTTGGCAACAAACCCGGCGTTCAGGGCGCTGCTTGCACGATCTCCTCACCCGGCGCTGCCCCATACTCCGCGCCGCCCCGCTCCAATTTCCAGGGAAACCCGCGTCATGCTGTTGTCCAAGCGCCACGTCGAACCGCGCGTACTGTTGATCGAAGATACCGAAGACACCCGTGAACTGAGCCGCATCACCCTGGAAAGCCAGGCCTGTGAAGTGGCCGCCGTCAGCTCGGCCGAAGCCGCGCTGGGGCTGCTGCAGGCCGGCGAGCGCTTCGACCTGGTCTTCACCGACGTCTGCCTGGGCGGCCTGAGCGGGATCGACGCCGCCCAGCGCATCCGCCAGCAGTTCCCCAGCCTGCCCGTGCTGGTCACCTCCGGCCTGCAGCCGGACCGGGTCACCCCGCAGCTGGCCCCGGGTATCCACTTCCTGCCCAAGCCCTATTCGATGAGCGAGCTGCTGGATGCCATCCGCGCCTGCTTCGGCGACAACGACGTCGACCGCGCGGCCTGACACCCACCGTCAGTCGCGCGGCTTGTAACTCTTGTTGCCTGCGGGTGTAAGGCAATAGCGACCGCCGCGTGGCCCGGTGCACAGGTTGCCGCTGCTGCAAGGGCAACTTCCGGAGCTCACCGGTACCGCTGTTGCGGGCGCCAGCCGCGCGCCACCGCCCGCCGTGCATACCTTCTTCGACGCACTGATCGAGCCGTCGTTGCAGACGAACGATCCACCGGCACAGTGGGAGATGCCTCCCTTCTTTCCCGAGCACGGTGTATTCCCGGCTTCCGCCCGGCCTGCGCATACGCTCGCCAGCAGCAACAGCCCCAGTAGTCCCTGCCGTATACGCATGAAGCCCATTCCGCATGTGCGCCCGCCCGGCGCAGGGAAAGCCTACCCTTTCATGCGGATTTCATCCAAGTCTGCGCATCTTTCGCCGGACGGGGTCGCGCCGTGGCCCCATTCCCTGACTGGAAGCCGAAACATGCAGACCCGAATACTGCTGGGCACCCCGTTGCTGCTGCTGGCCTCGCTGGCCGACGCCCGTGCCGATGACTTCGTCACGTGCGAGAGCCGCGATAACCGTTACCAGTCCTGTGCACTGCCCTACGCCGGCTACGTCACCCTGGACCGCCAGCTGTCCGGCGCCGATTGCCGCCAGGGCCGCAGCTGGGACTACGACCGCCGCAATGTGTGGGTCGATGACGGCTGCCGCGCCTCGTTCCGCGTGCGCGGCGACGACCGGCACCATGACCACGATGACGACAACCACGACGCCAAGGTGGCGGCTGGCGTACTGGTGGGCGCTGCGATCCTCGGCGCGCTGGTACACAACGCCAACAAGAACGACGACCGTTATCAGGACGACAACTACCAGGGCGCGCGGCACACTTCGTACGTGCCCGGCTGGATGATCGGCGAGTTCGAAGGCTACAACCCCATGTACAACGCCGACATCCGCATGCGCATCGACGCCGATGGCCGCATGTCGGCGCAGGCGCGCGGACAGAACCTGTCAGGCTGGGTCAACGGCGGCCAGCTCAACGTGGGCAACAGCGTGTTCGACATCAACCAGAGTCGCGATGGCTTCGTCACCACCGAAGTGGGCGACCGCCAGAACGAAGTGCGCTACCGCCGCGTACGCTGACGGCAGCAGGCGCCGGCCAGCAGGCCGGCGCCATTGCTCATCCGCCGACCTTGCAGCTCAGGCGTGTGCCATAGAACGCCAGCGTGGCTTCGCCCTGGTGTTCCCAGAACTCGACCCCTTCGCGCGTGTACCGGCTGCCGCTGGCGGACGGCGCGGCAAAGGCAATGGCCTGGTCGCGCCCCAGACGGATGACCGCCACCTGCGGATCCATCTGGTTGTAGAACACGACCGAGAGCGGTTTGCCGGCATCGTCGCAGGCGTACTGCACCGCCTTCGCGGCCGGTGCCGACGGCGAAGCGAGGCGCAGCTCGACGATGCGGGTCTGGTAGGACTCCAGCAGGCAACGATTGGCGTCCACCGCCTGCCAGCAGGCATCACGACCCTTGATCCAACCGCGTTGCTCGGCGGCGACGTCCAGCTCACCGGGCCCGGTCTGCGCCGCGCGGTACAGGCCCGCAAGCTCACGGTCCAGCGCGGACAGCCGGGTATCGCCGCAGACCATCTTCTCGGCATCCGAGGCGGCCTTGGCGCAATCGAACGAGGGGCCCTCCTTCGCGCCGGCGGCAGGCGCCGCAGGTGACGCCACCGGCGCCGGCGATTCATTGGCCGGCGTGGCGGGAGCGGCACGCGTCGCCGGATCGGTCGGGGCCGGCTTACAGGCGGCCAGCGCAAGTGCGCCCAGGCCGATCAGCACAAAACGGTTCATGGCACCTCCACTGCGGTCAAAGCCAACGCGGCCAGTCTGCGCCATGTGGCGCCCATTCCGCGTGTAGGCGCGGCTTATTCAACAGCGCAGCCGTCCGTGCGCGCCGACGCCGGCAACACTTCGATGCTGCCCGCCTCCAGCTGCGCCAGGATCGATTCCGGCCCACGCCAACTGCGCCACTGCAGCCCCACGCTGGCCGCGCGCGGATCATGGATCCGATCCACCACCGGCAGCGACCAGCCGCGCCGGTCGTATTCGGCCAGCCACTGCGGGCAGCGCAGCGCCAGCACGTCCCGCGGCCGGCTGACCAGCGCGTCGCAGTCTTCGCGCTGGAACGGCGTCCAGCCACTGACCAGGTAGCGCTGGAACGCAGGGCCGCCATTGCCCAGCGCCGCCACGTGCGCATCGGCGACATCGCGCACGTCGATGCCCCGGTGCAGGCGGTACAGCAGCATGCGATCTGGCGTTTCCGGGAAGCAGCGCGACATCCGGATCACACGCACCTGCAGGTCCGGTCCGGCGGCCTCCTCCAGCCACTGTTCGGCGGCGAGCTTGGAGCGGTGGTACACGGTCTTCGGCAGCGGCGGCGTGTTCTCGTCCACCCAGGTACACCGCCCGGGCACGATGGCGTGCCCGTACAACGCGGTGGTACTGGTAAAGACCAGCCGCCCCACCCCCGCCTCACGTGCCAGCATCGCCAGGGTGCGGGTACCCTCCACATTGATGCGCTGGAACTCGCTGTCGCTGAACAGTCCCACATGGGGCGCATGCAACGCGGCGCAATGAATGACGGCATCGACTTCTTGCAGCAGTCGTCCCAGCAATCGGCTGTCAGTAACGTCCGCTACATGGCGCGTGGTGGCGAACGGACTACGGTCGAGACCCACCACCTCGTGGCGGGCGGCCAGGGCGCCAAAGATGGCGCGACCGACCCGGCCTGAACTTCCTGTCAGCAGAATCTTCACTGGAATGCACATGTCAGCGCCCGGGAGCTACCGGGATGCGCCGATTGTAGCGAGCCGGACATGCCTGCGGATGACCGCCCTGGATGACACCGGTGGTTACGCGCTACGCGCTTCGCAGGGCACTGCATTCTTCAACGCAGGCGCATGCCGTCCACCTTGGTGGGAACAGCCGAGTACGACATTCAACACGAATTGCATGTACATCGCAGGTTGCGCCACGAAGCCTGCCACAACGGACGATTTCCCCGCTCGTTGCGACCAAGGGAGAAGTCACACGCCGCCGCATGGAGATGATCACATCGGTGCATCCGTACGATACGGGCAACACCACACGTGGAGAAAGGTGCGCACTGCCGTACCGATGACCTATGCAGACTCCCGGCCTTGATTCCGTTCTGAATCCAGATCTTCTTCGTGATGCAGGTGCGCTGTCCGCACGCTTCAGAGCCGGCAGGCCATTCCCCAACCTGGTGCTTGACCAGATCCTGTCGCCGGCGTTCATCGCGCGCCTGCAGGCGGAGTTTCCCGATTTCGAACAGGGCAACTGCATCGGCGACAACGGACTGCCCGGCGGCAAATCCACGACCGAAAGCGTCAGGGGACTGGGGCCCGCGTTCGAGCAGCTGGATGCTGCGATCAAGTCCCGCGAATTCCTGCAATGGCTGTCGACTGTCACCGGCATCAGCGATCTGCTGTATGACCCGTGGTACCTGGGCGGTGGCACGCACGAAAGCCACAACGGCGTGAGCCTGGATCCGCATGTCGACTTCAACTACCACCCCAGCGAGCGCTGGCACCGCCGACTGAACCTGTTGATCTATCTCAACCCGACCTGGGAGTCTCACTGGGGCGGGTGCTTTGAACTGTTCAGGGATCCGCATGCGTCAGCCCGACCGGACCTGTCCATTACCCCCACATTCAATCGGGGCGTTCTGTTTGAGACCTCGGAACGCTCCTGGCATGGCTTCAACATGATCCAGCTGCCGCCTGACAAGTCCCGGCTGACGCGGCGCTCCCTTGCGCTGTACTTCTACAGCCGGCATCGGCCGCGATCGGAAGTTGCGGACCGCCATACCACGCTGTACGTGAAGCGCCAGCTGCCGGACCGGATAATGGATGGGCACCGGCTGGACTGCGCCGACGTCGCCGAGATCCGCGATCTGCTGCTGCAGCGCGATATGCACATCACGTCGTTGTACGCGGAAAACACCGCGCTGCGTAAAGCGCAGGACGGTGGCCTGGTGGGTAACGTGCTGTACCTGGCCAGGCGCGCCTTCGTTCGCTTCCGCAGGTGACGGACTCAAGCACGGACACACGAAAAAGGCGCCCCTTCGGGCGCCTAAGTCGTTGATGCAATTGGTGGGCCGTGATGGATTCGAACCATCGACCAAAAGATTAAAAGTCTTCTGCTCTACCGACTGAGCTAACGGCCCATTGCATGCCCCGACTTCGCGCCGGGGGTGCGCA